>Ga0214473_10000082_pt1 | contig 134959 bp, 107 predicted proteins | sample RVTome_7_FD_203509 | JGI IMG/M metagenome (GOLD analysis project Ga0214473, IMG submission 203509) | Soil microbial communities from uranium-contaminated site in the Upper Colorado River Basin, Wyoming, United States - RVT98D197 | ecosystem: Environmental > Terrestrial > Soil > Contaminated >...
CTGGATCGACAAGCCAGCCGAGGCCGTCGAGGCCCAGGAGTTCCGGGCCTTCAAGCTCGGCATCGACGCCGGCGTCGATTTTGTCATGACCGAGCACATCGCCGTGCCGTCGGTCACCGACGGGTCCGATCTCCCGGCCAGCGTCGAGAAGAAGCTCGTCACGGGCTGGCTCAAGGGCAAGCTCGGATTCACGGGCGTCGTGACGTCGGACGACCTCTGGTACGACAGCGTCATCGGCCGGTTCGGCCCCGAAGAGGTCGCGGTCAAGGCGTTCGAGGCGGGGCACGACGTCATCCTCAAGCCCAAAGACTCGGTCAAGGCGATCGCCGCGCTGGCCGCCGCGGTCCGGTCCGGGCGCATCCCGGAGAGCCGGGTCGACGAGGCCGCGCGCAAGATCCTGACGCTCAAGGCCCGCCTCGGGCTGCACGCGTCCCGGTTTGTCGACGAGGCGAAGGTCGGCGAGTCCGTCGGGACGGCCGCCCACCAGGCCTTGGTCCAGGAGGTCGCCGACAAGTCGCTGACCATGCTCAAGAACGACATGGTCCTGCCGCTTGCGGCGGGCGCGGCCCCGAAGATCGTCAACATCAACGTCCAGAAATACGATGGCGACCCCATGCCGGCCGCGCTTTCGGCGAAGCTGGGGGCCGCCTTCCCGGGGACGAGGAGCTTCACCTTGCGGCCGGACATCGACGCGGCTTACTACGACGCGGTCTGGAAAGCCGTGGGGGAGTCCGACCTCGTTGTTCTGTCGCTCTTCGTGGCCCGGAACAGGATGGGGGATTCCGCGCCGTTCAGGGAGGGCGACCTGGCGTTCATCAAGAAGGTGATCGCCGCGAAGCCCAAGGCCGTGGTGGCCATGTCTTACGGCAATCCCCAGCTCATCCGGAAGGTCCCGGACGTCGCGGCGTTCCTCGTCGGCTACGGCGAGCGCGGCTGGTTCGGGAACCAGGCGGTCTATTTCGACTCGTTCATCAAGGCGCTGAAGGGCGAGCTCACGCCGTCGGGTCGGCTCCCGGTCCGGGTCAACGATCAGTATCCGATCGGCGCCGGCTTATAGGCTTATAGGCAGTAATGGGGTCGGACCTCAGGAATTCATTTATTTTTCAATAGCTTAACCTCAGATTTAGCCCCGTTCCAGCCTTATAACCGGCGTTTTTGTCATCAAAAACGTGGAGCAGCACGGGAAAGCCGAACGAAAGGCATCTCTCCCGCAATGTTCGTTTTTGACGCCAAAAAGGCGTTCTTAAGGCCCTGAAGGGACCAAAAAATAGAGTTAAGTCACTAATAAATATGCTAATTCCTGAGGTCCGACCCCATTTCCCGGATACGCTCAGCGGCTTTCGGGCCACAAGCGGATCATGACGACGCCATGACTGGCGACGTAGGCCGTGAACGAGCCGTCGGAGACGCCCAGGTCCTTCTGCCGCCAGAGGTCGCGGACCTTCTGCGGACCGGTGACGCCGATGTCGGCCCAGTCGGCCGTGACCTCGGCCAGGCCCGCGCCGCGGTTGAAGAGCCCGACGGCCTTCGAGCCGTCCTCGAGCTCGCGGACCCAGACCTCGACGTCGCCGTTCTTCGCGGCGCGGCGGCCGGGCTTGCCGAGCGGGTCCTGGTCGACCTCGATGATGTCGTCGTTGGTGAGCAGGCTCAGCGTGAAGTCGTCGAGGCGGGTGATGTCGCCGCTGAAGATGAGCGGCGCCGCGACGAGCGACCAGAGCGAGACGTGCGTGTACTGCTCGTTCGGCGAGAGGGGGGAGGCCTCGTTGCCGCCTTCCTTGTCGTCGACGAACACGGAGCTCAGGATGCCGATGAGCAGGTAGTCGGGATCGTTCCAGCCGCCCGGGCCGCCGTAGCGGTGGAGCTCGTTCGCGGAATAGACGTCGAAGCCGTCGCGGAAGAGGTTGCCGACGACGTCGTGGCCGAGGTCGCCGGCGGTGCGCCAGCTGTGGCCGCCGACCGAGCGGCCCCATTCCCAGACCTTGCCCATGCCGTACTGGCAGAGGTTGAGGACGATGTCGCGCGGCAGCGCGGCCAGGATGTTGCTGACGAGGCGATAGGGCTTCTGAAGATCGTCGAGGATCTTCTCGTCGGCCAGGTCGCCGTAGGAGCACCAGTCGTACTTCAGGAAATCGAAGCCCCACTCGACGAAGCGCTTGACGTCGAGCTCCTCGTGCTGCCAGGCGGCGACGTAGCCGGCGCAGGTCGTCGGGCCGGGCGAGGTGTAGATCCCGGCCTTCAGGCCCTTGGCGTGGATGTAGTCGGTCATGGCCTTCATGTCGGGGAAGCGGCCGTTGGCGTTGATCATGCCGCGCGAGTCGCGTGGCTCGCCGAGGAGAAGCGGGTCGGTCGCGCCGGGCCTGATCGACCAGCAGTCGTCGATGTTGACGTACTGGTAGCCGTGGTCGATCATGCCGCTCGTGACCATGGCGTCGGCGGCGGCGCGCATGATCTCGTCGGTGACGCGGTTCTCCCAGACGTACCAGCTGTTCCAGCCCATGTGCGGGGTCAGGGCCAGGGTGTCGCCGCAGACGATCTTGAACGGGCGCGTCGCGGCGCCGAGGCGGTTGGCCGCGGTGAATGTGACGATGTGGGTGCCGGGAGCGGCGAGGGCGCCCGAGATCTGCCCGGTCGCGGTGTCGAGCATGAGGCCCTCGGGGAGGCCTTCGACGCCGAAGATCATGGGACGCTCGCCGGTCGCCGGGATGGTGAAGAGAAAGGGCGATCCGGGGCGGACGCCGAAAACGCGGGCGCCGTTGATGCGCGGCTCGGGCGCGGGCTTGGGCGTGAGGATGATCTTGGGTTCAGAGGCGCCGGCGGCGGGAACGGCGGGCTCGGCCTGGGCGGCCTCGAGCAGGGCGGCCGGGAGCGCGAGGGCGGCCATAGCGACGGCCAAGACGAGAATGCGGGTCGGTGCTTTCATCAGGGGGCTCCTTCCTGTTGATCTTATTTCCGGATGAGGAAGATGTAGTCCAGGCCGAAACGGGCGCCGGGACGGGCGGCGGGGTTGGGCTCGAGGGCGCGGACCTCGAGAACGTTATCGCCCTCCTCGAGATCAAAGACGCCGAGCTTCGGACGCGTCCACCAAAGCTTATCCGAATAGCCGTCGACCGGAGCGAGCTCGGCGCGCTTCCCGTTGACCGAGAATTCGTAGCGGCCGTAGTCCGGCGACATGCACAGGTTGAGCTCGATCGCATGGCGGCCCGCCCGGAGGACCGTGAAATGGACGGCCAGTCGCCCTCCCGGCCGCGCGTCGTGCCAGACGAGATGCTCGGCCCCGGAGCAGTTGGCCAGCCGCTCTTTCCCGGCGGTCCCTCCCTTGGCCTCGAACCGGAGCGCCTCTCCTTCGAGCGGTTCGAGCATGTCTTCGCGGATCCCCAGATCGACCGGGGCGAGCGTCCCGGGGCTGACGGCCGCGGGGCCCGGCGTCCCCGGCTTGGCGTACCAATAGACGACCTGGCTCCATGTCGGCTTGCAGGGCATCCATTGCCAGATCTCCTGGTCGAACCGGATCGAGCTCCGGTACGGCAGGGCGTCGAGGACATACCAGCGGTTCAGGCTGATGTGTCCGCCGCTCCCCGGGCCGTCGACCCGCGTCTGGGCGTGATACGGACGGACGAACGGCCTGTTGTCGCCGTAGGCGTAGCCGTAGTCGTCCTCGGTGCCGGTGCCGAACGTGCTCGGGAAGGGCTCGCCGTCGATCGCGACCTTCTGGTCGCCCTCGCCCCACCAGATAAGACCGTCGTTGGCGATCTCATAAACCGTGCCGACGACTTTGCCTTCGCCCGTCGTTTCGAGGACATTGGTGTCGAAGGGCGGCCAGGTCTCGCGCGTCAACGTCCGCCACTGGGCGCGGAGGTGATAGCCGCGGTCCGTGAACTCGTGCGGGCCGACGCCGAGAAGGATCTCGACCGTGCGGGCGGCGCGTCCTCGGTTCGTCAGGCGCAGGTCCATCGACTTCGCGAAGGGCATGACGAGGCGGCTCGACATGCGGCCGGTCGCGTCCACGGTGAAGAACAGGTTCTCGTAGGGATTGACGCCGGGCCCGGAGCCGAAGAAGTCGCCGAGCGGCGTCTCGATCGACCGTTCGCCGTCGAAGAGGACCTCGAGAACGAGGAAGCGATAGGCGTTGTGAGCGCGGGCGGGATCCGCCCAATCGCGGCTCTCACGCGCGCCGAGGCCGAGGACGCGGGCCGACCATTCGAAGACGGCTTTCTCGCCGTCGATCCGGGGAAAAGAGACGGTCTCTCCCGGCGCGACGGTCAGGCGGGCGCTCAGCCATTGGTTTCTTCCCGGCGTCGATGTCCCGCCCACTGCCGCCGGCGAGGCCAGCAGCCGCGCCGTCCGCGCCGCCGCGTCCGCCCATGCCGCGGCCCTCTTCGGGTCGAAGGTCTCGACGCGGGCGCCCTTTTCGTAAGTCCGGTGGCCTATCTCATAGTAGAGCCGGAGCGGCCGGTCCGTCTCCTCGGCCGTGATCTTGAGCGCCGTGGCGTAGGGGAGGGGGAAGTAGAGGTTGCCGCCCGTTCCGCTGATATAGGAGAAATCCGGCCCGAAAAGCCCGTCCGCGCCCCGGAAGAGCGCCTCGAGCGGGAGCTGCAGCCGGGGCGAGGCCTCGCCGTCGAAATAGAATCGGACGACATTCGACCTGTCCGGGTTGGCCGACCAGAAGCGGGTGACGGCGCCGGGCCCCGTGAGATCGGCCAGGACGTGTTCCTTCCCGCCGCCGTTCGATTCCGTGCGGACGTACTGGCCGACGTCGCTGTTGGCGAACCAGGACTCGCTGTCTTTGCCCTTGTGGCTCTCGCGGTCGTAGCTCGAGGCCTGGGCCTGCTTGAAGAAGGGCTCCGGCCGCGCGGCCAGGTTCTCGAAGTCGGTCATTTCCGCGAGGAGCGTTTCGACGGTCGTCGTTCGCGATGGCTCTGGCGAGCAGGCGATCGATCCGATGAGCGCGACCATGCCGCCGAATACGATGACCGCGATAAACCCGGTCCTTCTCATTCCTCTCATGCTCTCCTCTTACGGCTCCTTCCCTGGCGATCCATTCTGTCCCATTCGACGCGTGGATTCAACCGGGAAAATGGGGACGTTTCTATTTTCCTGAAATTCGGAAAATGGTATTGTGTCCCCGAATTTGCTAACCTAGGCCGCCGGATATGGACAGGAGGGACCCCATGAGAAAACCCCGCCGGATCGGTTCGATCTTCGCCGTGCTCGCGATCGCCGCGGCGATCTCGGCCGCGGTCATTCTCGCCGCAGCGCCCCAGGTCAAGAACCCCTATGCCCCAGACAAGGTCGAGCCGGGGTCGGTCGAGGCCATCGCCAAGTTCACGACCGAGCCGCGCTTCGGCAATCCCTGGGTCGCCTATCTGCCCGATTCGGACACCGTGCCCTCGCCCGCCGAGTACCTCGGCCACGCCGTCGGCGCCGCGGGCGAGCTGTCGAACACGACCCAGATCTACGGTTACTTCCGCAAGCTCGCCGAGACGTCGCCGCGCGTCCGCGTCGAGACGATCGGCAGGAGCGAAGAGGGCCGCGACATCATCCTCGCCGCGATCGCCGACGAGGACGGCATCCGCGACCTCGCTCGGCTCAAGGAAGCGACCGCGGCGCTCGCCGATCCGCGCAAAACGACGGCCGAGGCCGCCGAGGCCCTCATCGCCTCGTCCCGCCCCGTCTACTACTTCAACGCCGCGCTCCATTCGACCGAGCTGGGCTCGGCCGAGATGGTCATGGAGCTCGCCTACCGCCTGGCCGTCTCCGACCAGCCCATGATCCGCAAGATCCGTGGCGAGCTCCTCGTCCTCATCAACCCCGTCTCCGAGCCCGACGGCCGCGACAAAGAGGTCGATTGGTTCTACCGCTATCTCAAGGGCAAGACCGATTTCGAGAGCCTGCCGCCCGACTCGCCGCCGTACTGGGGCCACTACGTCTTCCACGACAACAACCGCGACTCGCACCAGATGGCCCTCCAAAGCTCGAAGGCCGTCGCCCGGATGTTTTTCGACTACCACCCGACCGCCGTCCACGACCTCCATGAGTCCATTCCACTCCTCCAAACGTGGAACGGCACGGGCCCGTTCAATACCAACCTCGACCCGATCCTGCTCAGCGAATGGTTCTCCATGTCGCTGGCCGAGGTCGGGGCCCTGACCGCGGCCGGCATGCCCGGCGTCTGGACGTGGGGTTTCAGCGACGGCTGGCAGCACGTCTTCCTCGATTCGATCGGGGTCAACCACAACAGCATCGGCCGCGGCTACGAGACCTACGGCAACGGCACGGCTGAGACGGTCGAGCGCATCCTCCGGCCGGACGAGGAGCGCTATGTCGGGAAACCCGTGACGAGCCAGGAGTGGTACCGGCCCATGCCGCCGCCGCGCAAGTTCCTGTGGTCGCTGCGCAACAATACGAACTACATGGAGAGCGGCTGCCTCGCGGCGCTCGATTACACGGCCAAGAACGCCAAGGAGATGCTCCTCGACTTCTACCGCAAGAGCTACAACTCCTGGCAGAAGGGCGTCAAGGGCAAGCCGTACGCCTTCGCCATCCCCGCGGACCAGGGCGACCGGCGGCGCGTCGCCGACATGATCGAGATCCTGATGGCCCAGGGCATCGAGGTCGCGAGGGCGGCCGAGCCCTTCAAGGTCACGGAAGGGGAGTTCGCCGCCGGAACGTATGTCGTCCGCCTGGATCAGCCGTACCGTAACTACGCCGTGGACCTGCTCCTGCCGCAGGCCTTCCCGCCCGACGCTACCTACGAGCCGTACGACGACGTGTCGTGGTCGCTGCCTGTTCACTACGGGCTTGAAGCCAAGCGCATCGATGACGCCAAGATCATGGACGCTGCGGTCGTTTCGCTCACACCGCTCGCGAAGGGGTTCGCGGTCACGGGCCAGGTGAGCGGCGCGGGGCCCGTCTACCTGCTCAAGGACTCGGGTCAGGAGGGGCTGCTCGCGCTCCGCGCCCGCCTCTCCGGCTTCCGCGTCGAGATCGCCGAGAAAGCGTTCAAGTCCGGCGACAAGGACTATCCGGCCGGGTCCTGGATCGTGAGCGACCAGAAAGGGCTCGCGGACGCGCTCGGGAAGGCCTCGGAGGAGCTGGCGCTCGATTTCGACAGCGCCCCGGCGGCGCCCGACGTCGCGCGCCACGAATCGAAGCTGCCGCGACTGGCCGTCTGGCACACCTGGGCCGACACCCAGGCGGTCGGCTGGATCCGCCTGGTCCTCGACCGCGAGAAGGTACCGTACGCCTACATCCGCGACGAGGACGTCCGGGCCGGGCGCCTGCGCGAGAAGTACGACGTCATCATCTTCGGCGACAACTATCTCGGCCTCCAGGGCCAGATCCACGGCATCGACAAGAAGTTCGGGCCCATGGCTTACCAGAAAACCAAAGAGACGCCCAACCTGGGCGTCCCGGACGCCTCCGCCGACATCACCGGGGGCATCGGCTGGCTCGGCGTGGCTAAGATCGAAGAGTTCCTCGGCGCCGGCGGCGTGCTCGTGACGCTCGGCGGCGGATCGGTCATCGCCCTCGAAGGCGGGCTCGTCCGGGACGTCAGGCGCAGGGGCGGCAGTTTCTTTACTCCGGGCTCGGAGCTCAGGACCAAGTTCGTGCGGGCCGACCACCCTCTGGCCTACGGCATGACGGAGGTGACGTCCGCCTTCCGGTCGATGATGCCCGTCTATGACATCGCCCGGTCCGAGCGCGAGAAGGTCGTCATGCAGTGGGGGACGAAAATCCGGAAAGAGGACCGGGAGGACGAATCGCCCGAGGCCCTGCAGGCCCTGACGAAGGAGGAGAGAGAAGCCAGGGAAAAAGCCAAGAAGGACGAGGTCAAGATGCTCGTCAGCGGGGCCGTCAAGGGCGACGACGATCTCGAGGGGCGGCCGGCGATCCTCGACCTCCCGGCGGGCAAGGGCCGCGTCATCGCCTTCAACTTCAACCCGATCCACCGCGACCTCAACCGCTCCGACCACCGCTTCGTCTGGAACGTGCTCCTCAACTGGGATTACATCGGGGCAGGGCTGAAGCGCCAGGGAAAATAGACCGGTTGTGGACAGAGCGCTGTCCGCAACCGGACAGCCTGGGCGGGCCGGCTCAATGCGCGGAGGGATCATGAAAAGACAGGTTCTTGGAGTTCTGTATCTCGCGCTGTACCTTGTGCAGTCAGCGCCGAACGTGTTCTCAGGTCCGCCGTCCATGCAGAATACGGCTCCGGATGCCGTCTCGACGAAGGCCTTGGACGCGGATGCCGCGGCCGTCATCGATACGCGGATTTACCTCAAGCGCCTGGAGAAGCTCGGCTTCGCCGGGGTCGTTCTCGTGGCCAAGGGCGACACGCCCCTTTTCGCCGAGGGCTTCGGCCTGGCCGACCGTGAACATAAGGTGGCTTGGACCCCCGGCACGATCTCCGATATCGGCTCGATCACCAAGCAGTTCACGGCCGCGGCCATCCTCAAGATGGAGGAGGGCGGGAAGCTCCGCGTATCGGACCCCATCGGCAAGTACTTCGACGGGGTCCCGGCCGACAAGGCGGCGATAACGCTCCATCATCTCCTGTCGCACTCCTCGGGGCTCTCCGACCCCGACATCGACGACTTCGATCCCGTGCCGCTCGCGGAATACGTCAAGCAGACCTTCGACAAGCCGCTCTTGTTCGTCCCCGGCAAGGGCTATTCTTATTCGAACGCCAATTTCAGCCTCCTCGGCGCCATCCTCGAAAAGCTCGCGGGCAAGAGCTATGAGAACGTGCTTCGGGAGCTGCTGTTTATGCCGCTCGGCATGTACGAAACGGGCTATACGCTTCCGGCTTGGGGCGAGAGCCGCTTCGCGCCGGGCTATGACGCCGCGGGCGGGCGCTGGGGCACGTTCCTCGAGCGCCCCACCGCCGCCGACGGGCCTCACTGGGCCCTGCGCGCCAACGGCGGCATCCACATGACCGTCTATGACATGCTCCGCTGGGCCCGGGCCCTTCTCGAGGGCCGCGTCCTCTCGCCCTCGTCGATGACCAAGCTTTGGACGCCCCATGTGAGCGAGGGCGGCGATACGTTCTACGGCTACGGCTGGTCGATCATGAAGGCGCCGGACGGAACGAAGATCGTCACCCACAACGGCGGCAACGGCATCTACTACGCCGATTTCGCCATCGTTCCGGACACGGGACACGTCGTCTTTCTCATGACCAACGTCATCGCCGAGACCCGCGTCGCGAACTCGCTCCTGCAGCAGCTCGGGATGCGCTTCCTCGCGGGTTCGCCCTATCCTTCGATCCCGGAGGTCGTCGAGCTGGACGAGGCGGCGCTCAAGGCGATCCCCGGGACCTACCGGCTGCCCGGCGAAACCGGGGCATATGTTGTCACCCTTGACGGGACGGATCTCTTCATCGAAGCGGAGGGCCACGAGGCGTTCGATCTCCTCAATTCCGTCCGCACCGCCGCGCCCGGGAGGATCGTGAATCTCAATAAGCTCGCGGCCCGGATGATCGCCGGGAACATGAAGGGCGATTTCTCGCTCCTCCACAAGGCTTACGGCGGCGAAGTCAAGATCGAGCGCCTGAAGGCCAGCTGGACGGAGTCCATGAAGGGGATCGAGGCGGACCGCGGCCGCATCCTTCGCTACGAGATTCTCGGCACGGCGAGCACGCAGGACCGCGACGAGACGGTCGTCCGTTTCATCTGCGAAAAGGGCCCCCTCGACATGACCTACGTCTGGGACATCGAGAAGGAAGGCCGGCTCCTGGGCCGGTCCGTTCGCGGCCTGAACGTGCGGCCCCGCCTCATGCCTTCGGGCGAAAGCGACTTCTTCACCTGGGACGGCGGCATCCGTCCGCCCAAGACGGTCCGCATCGAGCCCGGCGCCGACGGCAGATCGCGCCTTGCCCTCGCAGGATCGAAGACTCCCGCAGTCAGATAAAGGCCAATCGGGGCTTCTAAGCATCAAACGAAGGGACCAGGTCTTCGCAAGGGGACATGTACTCTTTGTACGTGTCCCCGGTTTACGGTATGCGATGACCCCGTCCCTTCTATGAATTCGGAAATTGGTATTGTGTCCCCGATTTAGAGCCCCTATAATACGCCCAGCGGACAAATCCCCCAGGAGGTGCGACGGACATGAAAGGCAAAGGCATGATCATTCTTTTCATCGGGCTCATCGCCATCGCGGCGATCGCCTGCAAGAAGGACGACACGAAGGCGCCGGAGATCTCGAAGGAGGCCATGGCCGCGGCCGACGCCGCCGTCGCCGCCAACCCCGACAACCCCTTCTTCAAGCCCTACGGCACGCCGTTCAACGTGCCGCCCTTCGACCGCATCAAGACCGAGCACTTCCTGCCCGCCGTCGAAGAGGGCATCCGGCGCGAACAGGCCGAGGTCGACGCCATCATCGCCAACCGGGCCAAGCCGACTTTCGAGAACACGATCGCCGCCCTCGATCACGCCGGGATCTTCCTCTCCGAGGTCAACAGCGTCTTCGGCTCCCTCCAGGGCGCGCTCACCAATAAGGACCTCCAGGCCCTGGCCCGCCAGACGGCGCCCATGCTGGCCGCCCACAACGACAACATCGGCCTCAACCCGAAGCTCCTCGAGCGGGTTAAAGCCGTCTACGACAAGCGCGCTTCGCTCGCCCTCGGCCGCGAGGAGCTCTTCCTCCTCGAGAACACCTACAAAGACTTCGTCCGCGGCGGCGCCCTCCTCGACGAGGCCCAGAAAGCCCGCTTCCGCGAGCTCAATCAGGAGCTCTCGCTCCTCAGCCTCAAGTTCGGCGAGAACGTCTTGGCCGAGACGAACGCCTTCCAGCTCGTCATCGACAACAAGGCCGACCTCGCCGGCCTCCCGCCGTCCGTCGTCGCGATGGCCGCCGCCTCCGCCAAGCAGGCCGGGTTGGAGGACGGCAAGTGGCTCTTCACCATCCACGTCCCCAGCATGATCCCGTTCCTGACCTACTCGGAGCGCCGCCCCCTTCGCGAGAAGCTCCACCGGGCCTACTTCATGAAGGGCGACAACGACAACGAGTTCGACAACAAGGAGAGCCTCCGCAAGATCGCCGCCGTCCGCCTCGAACGGGCCAAGCTCCTCGGATATCCGAGCCACGCCGCGTTCGTCCTCGAGGAGAACATGGCCAAGACCCCCGAAAAGGTCAACGAGTTCCTGGCGCAGCTCTGGGTGCCGACCAACGTCAAGGCCAAGGAGGAGGCGGCCGCGCTCCAGGCTCTCATGGACCGCGACCCGCGCGCCGGCAAGGCCAAGCTCGCCTCCTGGGACTGGTGGCTCTACACGGAGCGCCTGCGCCAGGAAAAATACGCCCTCGACGACTCCGCCCTGCGCCCCTACTTTAAAGTCGACAACGTCCGCGACGGCATCTTCGCCCTCTGCGACAAGCTCTACGGCCTGAAATTCATCGAAAAGCCCGACCTGCCGCGCTACCACCCCGACGTCCAGGTCTTCGAGGTCCAGGAGGCCGACGGCCGGCACACCGGCATCCTCTACATGGACTTCCACCCGCGGCCGAGCAAGCGGAGCGGGGCCTGGTCGGGCGGCTTCCGGCGCGCTTATTACGAGGCCGGCGTGCGCGTCCCGCCCATTTCGACGATCACCTGCAATTTCACCGCGCCCACGGCCGACGCGCCGGCGCTCCTCTCGATCAACGAGGTCGAGACGTTCTTCCACGAGTTCGGCCACTCTCTCGCGACCCTCTTCTCGCAGGGACGCTACCGCAGCCGCACCGTGGCCCGCGACTCGGTCGAGCTGCCGTCGCAGATCATGGAGCACTGGGTCCTCGAGCCCGAGCTCCTGGCCATCTACGCCAAGCACTACCAGACCGGCGAGACGATCCCCGCGGCGCTCGTCGAGAAGCTCGAGAAAAGCAGCCTCTTCAACCAGGGCTTCATCACCGCCGAGTACCTGGCCGCCTCGATCCTCGACATGGCCTGGCACACGGCGCCGGACCCGGCCTCGGTCGACGTCCGCATGTTCGAGCAGGAGGCCATGGACAAGATCGGCCTTATCCCCGAGATCGTGCCGCGCTACCGCTCGACCTACTTCAGCCACATCTTCAGCGGCGGGTACTCAGCCGGCTACTACGCGTACATCTGGTCCGAGGTCCTCGACTGCGACGCCTATGAGGCTTTCAAGGAGAAGGGCATCTTCGACAGGGCCACGGCCGAATCGTTCCGCAAGAACATGCTCGAGCCGTTCGGCACCGAGGACCCGATGGCCCAGTACGTGCGTTTCCGCGGCGCCGAGCCCAAGATCGACGGCCTGTTGCGCAACCGCGGTTTGGTGATATCGAAGTAACGAAGGCAGTCGCAGAAACGGGGACTTGTACCTCCGGTACGTGTCCCCGTTTCTTTGCTTCTTTCTAGCTCTTGGGTTTGGTCAGCGCGATGACGAGGCCGAGGCTGACCGAGAACGTCGTGATGTCCTTGCCCTTGGCAAGCCCGTGGCTCAGGCCCGGTTGAAAGACCACCAGCGCTCTTTCCGACAACCCGTAGACGAGCGGGACGCCTATATTCAATCCGACCAGGCCGTCCGTTGTGCTCAGCGTCAATCCGCTCGGATCCGAGAGCTTCAACGTCGTGCTGGTATAGCCGAGGCCGAAATAGGGCTGAATGTAGGCCTTGTCGAAGACCGGAACGTCGCGGCTGACGGTCCCTCCGAACAGCAGCGATTGAGCTCTCATGATAGTGCTCGTCGGAATGAAATCCGGCGAGGAAAACCTGTCGTTGGCGTACCCGACCGAGATCGATACCGTGACGGGCGCCGTGGAGGAGTTCTGCTTGACGACAAAGGCCCTGATCTCGGTGGCGATCGATGTCGCCTTGAGATCGACGACCTCGCCGAATACGCCGGGGTCGTATGACGCGCGCCCCACGGAGAGCGACAGATCGAAGATCCCCGACAGCGCGGCGCCGGCCGTGCCGGAGAAGCCCGAAGCGTCGCTGTTCCTAATGAACGCGCCGCTGATCCCGAACCCGGTCTGGCCGGTCTTCAGAAAGCTGCTCTGGGGGTAAGCGGCCAAGACCGCGAGGAAGAAGAGGGCGGAAAATAGCGCCAGTTTTGTTCTCATTGAGGGCTCTCCTTGATTCCCCCTATTATAGCGGTTATCCCGCGCGGCCCAAATTGGGCTATAATTCGGGGACACAATACCAATTCCCCAATTTCGACCCGGAGGGGACGATGAAGAAGACGCCGTTCGGCCGCACAGACTTTGGCAGGATCTCCGCGCGGGCCTTCGTTCTCGGATTGGTACTCGCCCTGGCGGCTTGCTCGCCTAAGTCGTCGAGTAAGGCGGCAAGAAGCGGCGATCAATCCGATGCCCAATCCTCGACCGCCGCTGCGAAGCCCTTAGCGCCGGTCATCAAGGTCGCGACCGACGAGGCCTCGCCCGGCATCTCCTTCCTCAGCTGGGACACCGAAGGAGGGGAGAAGGCCGCGACGAACCTGCTTAGGGAGGGCAGCGCTGTCCGGGTGCAGTTCCTGGCAAATGGCGCAGCAGGCAAGGCGGGAGGCGAAAGCGCCTGGACAGACGCGAAGGTCGCCGGCCGCAGACACGGGAGCGATGCGAACATCTCCTTCGTGGACCTCGAGGCCGGCGACGCCCGTCTCGAATGGCGGATCGAGACGCTCGGGCAACTCAATCTGACCTTTTTCGCCCTCGACGCCACGCCCACCACACCCGGCTCTCTTCGCCTCCTCTTCCCCTTCGACCCTAAGGTCACCTCGACCACCGTCCTCCCCGCCGAATGGCTCGACGACGGGACTTTCCGCCTTCCCGCGGTCCTCAACGCCCCGGATTGGGGCCCGATGTTGCTCACGGAAGCGAAAGGTCGCCCCATCATCGGCCGCCTCGAAGGCAGCCGCTCTGCTAAGACCGTCGACCTGATGCTCGAGTTTCCGGCCGTCTCCACCGCCGAGCCCGTCGCCCTCTCCCTCACGCCGCTACTCCTCCCGCCTCCTCCCGGCCTCTCCGCCGACTCGCTCCCGCTCTGGCTCGCCGCCCGCCGCGGCTGGCTCAATGCCCTTCAACCCTGCGCCCGCTGGGGCGAACAGGATAAGCCCTTCAGCGCGCCGCCGGGCATCCTCGGCAACAACGTCATCAGCGACCCGGCCAGCGTCTCGATCTGGTTTTACGCCGACCAGGCCTTCTTCACGCCCGAGATCGTCCCGGGCGTCTCGGTGATGCCCCTTGTCCGCCGGACGCTCGATTACTGGTTCGACAAGCGCATGCGCCGCGACGCCTCCGGCCGCCTGACGGGCGAGATCACCGGCTACTGGGACTACGGCGATTTCCTCGACGCCGAGGCCTCGCCGCTCATCTCCGCCTGGGACTACGTCGAAGCGACCGGCGACCTCGACTGGCTCCGCCGCCGCATCGACCTCCTCGAGCTCGCGGCCAACTTCCTGGCCAGCCGCGACATCGACAAGGACGGCTTCGTCGAGGCGACCCAACCCGGCACGCCCAACGCCCTCCAGCAGCCCAACCGTTCCGACGCCTGGTGGGACGCGCTCAACTGCGGCCACAAGGATGGCTACACCAACGCCCTCATCTACCGGGCCTGGCGGTCGCTCGCCGACCTCGAGCGAATGCTCGGGCGCGCCAACAGGCAGGCGCAGTACACGCACCTCGCCGACCGCCTCAAGGCCGTATATGCGAAGACGCTTTTCAATCGCGAGACCGGCTGGCTCGCCTGGTGGAAGGACCGCGACGGCGCGCTCCACGATTACGCCTCGCCGACGCTGAACGGCCTGGCCATCGAGTACGGCCTGGTCGAGCCGGACCTCGCGCGCTCGATCCTCTTCAACCTCTGGCAGAAGATGGCCCAGGCGGGCTTCAAGCGCTTCGACCTCGGCGTGCCGCCCATGCTCATCCCGGTCCCGCGCTCCGATTACCTGCAGCCGGACGCGCTCGGCATTCCCAAGCGCGAGGACGGCACGGACACCGTCGGCTATTACATGAACGGCGGCATCACGGCCGGCCACGTCCTCCATTTCCTGATGGCCCATTACGTCCTCGGCGATAAGGACCTCGTCGACCGGGCCGACATGGTCCTCGTGGCTATGCTCGAGCGCCAGCGCCGCGGCGAGTTCCAGAATGGCGTTAGGGATGCGACCTTCGAGGGGATCGACTGGACGACCTGGGACGGCAAGCCCAGCGGCTACGAGGGCTACCTCGCCGACAGCTTCCGCTTCCTCCAGGCCGTCCTGATGCGCGAGCCCGGCCTCCGGGCCAAGCTCCTTCGGCCCATTGGGGTTCCCATTGGGGTCGGACCACAGCAATAAGAATATTTTCAATAAGATAGGGCCTGTTTTGGCCCTATTTTTGGCCTAAACTCGGCGTTTTTGGCCATAAAAATGAGAGAATCCCTGGTCGCCTGCCAATGGGATCTTCAGTTCTTTCATTTTTGCCCTCAAAAAGTGCGGTTTTAGCCTCTTTTGAGGGCAAAAACCGGGGTTAAGTTGTTGATAAATTTCTGATTGCTGTGGTCCGACCCCATTAAACGGCCCCATTAAACGGCCAACGAAATCGGAAATTGGTATTGTGTCCCCGATTTAAACTATGGGGCAGGTGAGGGAATCGCCTCGCTTCATCGTCTTCAGGCCTTTGGCCGCCTTCTTCAGGATCGCCGCCTTGTCCGTCTTCTCCCACGTAAAATCAGGGTCGTTGCGGCCGAAGTGCCCGTAGGCCGCGGTCTTCTTGTAGATAGGCCTCTTGAGCTTCAGGTGGTCGATGATGTCGCTCGGCTTGAGGGGGAAATGCTCCAGGACGAGCCTGGCGATCTCGCCGTCCGGGATCGTGCCGGTCCCGAACGTGTCGACGAACACGGCCATCGGGCTGGCGACGCCGATCGCGTACGAGAGCTGCACCTCGCACCGGTCGGCCAGCCCGGCCGCGACGACGTTCTTGGCGATGTACCGGCAGGCGTAGGCGGCGCTCCGGTCGACCTTGCTTGGGTCCTTGCCCGAGAAGCAGCCGCCGCCGTGCCGGCCCATGCCGCCGTAAGTGTCGACGATGATCTTGCGCCCGGTGACGCCCGTGTCGCCCTCGGGGCCGCCGATGACGAACCGTCCCGTGGCGTTGATGAAGACCTTGGTCTTCTTGTCCAGGTACTTGCCGCACACCGGCTTGACGACGTGCTCGAGGATGAGCTTCCTCAGCTCCGTCTCCGAGACGTCGGAGATGTGCTGCTGGGCGATGACCACGGCCTCGAGCCGCGCCGGCTTCCCGTCGTGGTATTCCACCGTGACCTGGCTCTTGCCGTCCGGCCCCATGGCGTGACTGGCCAGGTGCTTCCTGACATCGGCCAGCTTCTTGGTCAGCTTGTGGGCGAGCATGATCGGCAGGGGCATGAGCTCCGGCGTCTCGTTGCAGGCGTACCCGAACATCATGCCCTGGTCGCCGGCGCCCTGTTCGCGCTTCTCGGCTTTCTTGACGCCCCGCGCGATGTCCCCGCTCTGGCCGTGGACCGCGACCCAGACGCCCGCGTCCTCGTTGTCGATGCCGTAGCGGGGATCCGTATATCCGATCTCTTTGAGCGTGTCCCTGACGATCTTCTGGATGTCGGCGTAGCCCGTGGTCGTGATCTCGCCGGCGACGTGGACCGTTCCGGTCGTCGTCAGGACCTCGATGGCCGCGTGGGCGTCCGGGTCCTGCTCGAGCAGATTGTCGAGGATGGCGTCGCTGATCTGGTCGCAGATCTTGTCGGGGTGGCCCTCGGTGACGCTTTCGCTCGTGAAATAGTGCTTGTTGGTCATGTCAACACCTCGCGCCGGCAAATACGAATATGCATTATCGTCCTACAGGGGGATTTGTCAATCACCCTCTCAGATCGACTGCCGGAGGCACCCGGGGTTACGGGGATAGCGTTGGATATTGACGGTGAGCGGCGGCTGGGCGCGCCGCCGCGCCGAAGGACGTCGGACGAACCGGGCTAGAATTCCCGGTCGTCGCGCTTGCAGTAGTAGGCCGTGGGCCCGGCGATGTAGCCGCCGAGATAGACCTCGCCGCGCTCGGCCTTCAGGAAAGCCTTGTCCGAGGGGAAGCCGTAGAGGATCGGGATGACCTCGTCCTTCTCCCGGCAATAGGGGCAGACGGCCTTGCCGTTCTTCCCGTGGTTGCTGTGATTGACGCACTTACCGTTCTTGCCGTTCCCGCCTTTTGAGTTGGCCATGTTCTACCTCCGCTGAATTGTTCCCTAGCCCGATACCTACATTCTTTTTCCGGGCGCCTGGGCCGTCCATCGCCGCAAGGGGTGATAGAGGGGGGGTTATATCGCGCGGTGACGGGGGAGGGGGGATGACCGGTCCGCTTCCTTGACTTCGCCCCCGGCAGCGACTAAATTGAGCTCAAGCGAAAGGGCAAAGGGAGAAAACCATGATCGGAGCCATCGCCGGCGACATCATTGGTTCGGTCTACGAGTTCGGGCACATCAAATCGAAGGATTTCCCGCTCTTCGGCCCCGAGAGCCGCTACACGGACGACTCCGTCCTCACCGTGGCCATCGCCCAGGCCATCCTGACCGACGGGGATTACCGCCGGGCCGTCCTCGATCTCGGCCGGCGCTACCCGGACGCGGGGTATGGCGGCTTCTTTCGGGGCTGGCTCGACTCGCCCGACCCGAAGCCCTACAACAGCTGGGGCAACGGCTCGGCCATGCGGGTGAGCCCGGTCGGGTTCGCCTTTGAGTCGGTCGAGGATGTCCTCCGAGAGGCCCAGCGCACGGCGGAGTTCACCCACGACCACCCCGAGGGCATCAAGGGGGCGCAGGCGACGGCGCTGGCCGTTTTCCTGGCCCGCACGGAGTGGGATATGGACCTCATCCGTCATGAGATCGCCTCCCGGTTCGGCTACGACCTCGACCGCACCGTCGACGAGATCCGCCCCGGCTACGGCTTCGACGAGTCCTGCCAGCGGACCGTCCCCGAGGCGATCATCGCCTTCCTCGATTCCGACTCCTATGAGGACGCCATCCGGAACGCGGTCTCCCTGGGCGGCGACGCCGATACGCTCGCCTGCATCACGGGCGGCATCGCCGAGGCCTACTACGGCACGCTGCCGGCCGTCATAATCGAGCGGGTCAAGGGCATCCTCCCCGCCGATCTTTGGCGGGTCGCCGAAGAATTCTGCACGCGATATAATATCTGTTGAATAGGCAGGGGACATGTACTCTTTGTACGTGTCCCCGAGTAAGTTAGAGAGGGCAACATGAAAGCTATCGTCGTCTATGAGTCCTATTGGGGGAACACGGCGTCTGTCGCTCAGGCTATCGCCGAGGGGCTCGGCCCGGACGCAAAGGCGCTTTCAACCGCGGAAGCCAAAAGCGATGCCCTGGCGGGCGCCAGCCTGATCGTGGCCGGCTCGCCCATCATCGCGTTCAGCCTTCCGAGCGAGAAGACGCGGAACGACATGGCCGCGAAGCCGGACAAGAAAGCCCCGTCCCCGCCGGACCTGTCGCATCCGTCCATGCGCGCCTGGCTCGTGGCCTTGCCTCAGGCGGCCGCGAGCGGGGGAGGAGTGGCGGCCGTGATGCGCGCCGCCGCCTTCGAGACGGGCTTCAGGCTCTCTCCCGGGGGCTCCGCGGGCAAGATCCTGAAGATGCTGGGGGAGAAGGGCTATCAGCCGGTCGCCAAGAAGCAGCGCTTCTTTGTGAAGTCCTCGTACGGCCCCATGAAGGAGGGCGAGCTCGACCGGGCCAAGGCCTGGGGCGCGGAGCTGGCGAAGGCTGTAAAGTAGCTCGTCATGCGGCATCAGCATCGCATCGCACCCATCTATTTTGCGGCTTGCCTGGCCACCGGCGCCTCCTTCCTCATTTCATCGGCGGGCGCCCGCGGCGTCTGCGGGGCCCAACTCCAGGCGTCTCCTCAGCAGGTCCGGCTCGAAATCCCGGCGGGCTGGACCGTCTTCCGGGGGCCGAGCGGATTGATCGTCCCTCATCCCGCCGGCTGGAAGGTGAGGGAGCGCGCGGATGGGGGCTTCACCGCGTTCCGCCCCGGACAGGACGGCGGCGCCCTCGCCGTGATCTTCGTTCAGCCCATCGTCAAGATCGAAGGACGGGCCGCGGGGGCTGTCCAAGGGCTCGGCCAGATCGCTCCGGACGATTTCCCGAGCGTCCAAGTCGCAAAGGTGCGGCTCGTATCGAACGCGCCGGAGGTGGCCGTCGGAGAGCTTTCCTTGACCCCGAAGGCGACGAAGTTCGTCGGCACGGTCATGTGCTTCAAGGAAGACCAGCAGGGCGTCCTCTATGCTATCGCCTCCACGTCCGACACCTGGGCCCAGGCCGAAGCCGTCATGAAGCAGGTCTTGAGCCGGTTCTTCTATTCCGGGAGGGGCGGCCAGGCGGGCGCCTCGGCGGTCCCGGCCATGGCGATTTGGCGGGACCCGCTCGAAGGGGCCTTTACCTGTCCGGTTCCACAAGGCTGGAAGATCGAGGGGGGAATGAGGAGATTCGGCGTGGCCGATGTGCGGTCGGAGATCCTGGCGACAAGCCCCGATGGTTCGAGCCTGGCCCGCGTCGGAGACGCCTTCATCGCCAGCTTGATGAGCATTCCCACTCAATTCGGGGCGCAATACGGATTCTATGAGGGCGGGGTCGAGACGAACGGCTTCGGCACGAAGATGCCGATCATGCGTTATCTTCCGTCCACGACTTTTCTGACCCAGGTTTATTTGCCGCAGCGGGTCGGACAGGTCGGCAACGTCATAGCCGAGGATCAGCCGCGGAAGATGGGGCAATCTTACGGCATGTCCATTTTCCGGGACGCCGGGTCGATCACCTTCGACGCCCAGACGGAAACGGGCCTGCGTAAAGGTGGAGCGTTCATTCAGACCATGCTGATGCCGTCGACGGCCATCCCCAACGGCGGGACTTGGAGCGTCGAGCGATTCTTCGGCTACATTGCCGAACCCAAGGCCGAGCCCATGGTCCGGGCGATCTTGACCCGCATGGTCGAAGGCTACAAGCTGGACCCCGCCTGGGAAGCCCGGCAGAGGGAAGCGATGTTCAAAGTCAACAACAGCGTTCGCCAGGCCCAGCAAAGCACTTTTGACATGATCAATCAGGCTTACTCCGACCGTTCGAGCAGTCAGGATCACATCCTCGAGAATTGGAGCAGGGCCTATTGCGGCGAAGTGCTCATCCAGGACCCCGCGACGGGCGAGAGATTCGAGGTCCCCTCCGGCAGCAATTACTACTTCCGCGTCGGCTCCGACAATACCTTCGTCGGAACGGATACGGCCACGCCGCCGAATTCGCCGAACCATTGGCTGACGGAGATGCGCATCGGGAACTGACGCTGAGGACCCGGGGCAAGACCGAAATAACCACAGAAATGCGGAAGAAATCCGGCGCACCCTAAGTCCTAATCACCGAAATCGGCAGGAGAACTGGACGAGGGGATTCAACAGGAGGTCCTCAGGCCAATGATCAAGAAAACCTCCCGGCTTCTGAATCGCAGACATCATAACGTGTACGTCGTCTACCTCCGGAACCCCTTCGGCGACGGCAAGGCGGGATACTACGTCGGCATGACAGGCCTTACTCCGGAGCAGAGGTTCGAGAACCACAAGAACGGGATCAAGGACGCGACCGTGGTCAAGAAATACGGCGAGCGCCTCGTTCCCAAGCTGTACGAACACCTCAACCCGATGTCTTACGGGGCCGCCACGGTCATGGAAGTCGAGCTCGCCGACGAGCTCCGCAAGCGCGGCTTCGTTGTCTTCGGCGGACACTGAGCGGCACTCCGACCCGAGCAAATGGGGGAGCGTGCTCGGAGATCGAAATTGCTCTCGTCTATGGTTCTTTGGCGCGCGGCAACGGGTCCCCCCCGCGGTCTCAGTGCGATCTGGCAGGGAGCCCCAGCATGTGGCGCCGAATAGCTGAGGACAGAGCATTGCGTCTCCGGTTATAATTGGGGCTCCTTAGAAGGACCGACGCATGAACAAGATACGGCAGGGAAGGCTCAGCCCCGAGGCCGTGCGCTTCGAATGCTCCTTGACTTCCGAGATGGTCAGGCGTGCGATCTACATCGATTTCGAGGGCTTCATGGATAAGGCGCCCTCCCTGATCGGGGTGGCGATCGGGTCCAAGTTCTATCAGGCAGCGCTTGACGAGGGCCTGCGACTGGCCGCGGACGCTAAAAAGCTCCCGGTTCGGTCAGGGGACCATCTCGTCAAAGATCTGCTTGAGCGGGCCATGAGAGAGAACCGCCGCATCGTCGCTTTCTCGCCGTGCGAAAAGCGGATCTGCAGGAAATACTATCAGCTGGATCTGTCGCCCGTCTACGCGGACGCCAACCGGATCGTCAGAAGATGGGTCGCCAAAACCTATCCCGAGCTCAAGCGTCGCCCAAAGGGCCTGAAGGCCTATCTCCGGCTCATAGGCTACGAGCGGGCGACCTGTCTCGGCGAGAGGCAAGCGGCGCAGAGGATACGGGCGGTGCGGGACATGTGCTTGAAGCGCGGGTCCTATGAAGCGCTCACGGGTTGTGTGAAGGCAAAGTGGACCAAGCTTCTCGAATACAACAAGATCGATGTGCTTGGAATGCGTGAGTTGTGCCGTCGGGCCGTCTCCAGAAAGAAAAAGAAATGAGGAGAGGAGGGGAAGATGCCGAATGCCCGTATCGAGGTTGATCACAAGGCGCCCGCCGTCGGGACCGCCAACGCTTTCATCGAGGCGCCGATCGAGACGGTTTGGCGCGTTCTGAGCGATCTCGAGAATTGGCCGAGCTGGAACAAGAGCGTCACAAAGATCCGGGTGGACGGCCCCATTCAGGCCGGAACATCATTCGCGTGGGTAGGGGGCGGCTCCAGGATCGTCTCGCGCCTGGAGGAGGTGGACCCGCCCAAGCGCATCGCGTGGTCAGGGAAAACGCTCGGGATACGGGCGATGCACGTCTGGGAACTCGCCGAGAAAGGGGAGGGTACCCAAGTCCACACCGAGGAATCTTTTAAAGGCCTCGTCGCGAGGCTGTTTCGCGGCTACGCGAGGAAAACGCTGGCCAGGGCGCTGGACCAAGGCATATCGTCACTCAAGGCCGAGGCGGAAGCCCGAAAAGGGCGTCCCTGAGCGCCTGAGAATATCGTTCAGCCCGAGCCGTCAGTCTCGAGCACCGCGTTGTCTATCTCGTCAGGGATACCCGGATCGACTTTCTTCAGGCCCATTATCACTACTAACCGGCATCGGGTCGGTCGAGATCGTGAAGATCGGGCATCGCAGCGAGATCTACCGCCGCTAATTCGGGGGACACGAAATCGGAAATTGGTATTGTGTCCCCGATTTCTTTTATACTGCCGCCGTACCGCCCAGGCTCTGAAGATGAGGAGGGAATCCATGAACAAGCGGCTGCCGGTCGCGTTCGTCACGTTGGTTATGGTCGCGATCTGTCTTGCGGCCTGCACTCCAAAGAAAGTGGAGCCTCTCAGGACGGGATTCGTCAAGCCGCCTGATTCGGCGCGTCCCTGGGTCTACTGGTTCTGGCTGAACAGCAACATCACCCGCGAGGGGATCACGGCCGACCTCGAGGCCATGAAGCGCGTCGGCATCGGCGGCGTCCTGATCATGGAGGTCGACCAGGGCGCGCCCGTCGGTCCGGCCGCGTTCATGGGGGACGAATGGCGGGGGCTCTTCAAGTTCGCGGTCGCTGAGGCGGGACGGCTGGGTCTCGAGATCAACATGAACGACGACGCCGGCTGGAACGGGAGCGGCGGGCCGTGGATCACCCCGGAGCAGTCGATGCAGAAGATCGTCTGGACGGAGACGGAGGTCAGGGGGCCGGCGCGTTTCGCGGGCAAGCTGGCCCAGCCGGAGACGATCCGGGACTATTATCGTGACATCTCGGTCATGGCCTTCCCGACGCCCGGCGATTACCGGATCTCCGACATCAAGGCCAAGGCGCTTTATGAACGCCGGGATGTGGCGCCCGCGGCCGAGACGGAGCTCGCTCCGGCGATGATGATCGCCCCTGACCGCATCGTGGACGTCACGGCCGAGATGAGCGGCGACGGGCAATTCGCCTGGGACGTGCCCGCGGGGAAATGGACCGTCATGCGCTTCGGCCACACCAGCACCGGAGTCGAGAACGCCCCGGCGCCTCTGAGCGGCCGCGGACTCGAGTGCGACAAGCTGAGCCCGGAGGGGATCGAGGCCCAGTTCGCCGGGATGATGGCTAAGCTCATCGCCGACGTGGGGCCCGCGGCCGGGAAGACCCTGGTCGCGACCCACATCGACAGCTGGGAGAACGGCGCCCAAAACTGGACGGCTCGGATGCGGGAGGAGTTCCAGAAGCGGCGCGGCTACGACCTGATGACGTATCTCCCGGCGGTCACAGGCCGGGTCGTGGGGAGTCTCGAGATCTCGGAGCGCTTTCTCTGGGATCTGAGGCAGACGGCGGGCGAGATGGTCATCGAGAACTACGCCGGGCACATGGCGGAGCTGGCCCATAAGAGCGGCCTGCGCCTGTCGATCGAGGCCTACGGCGGGCCGTGCGACGACGTCACCTACGGCGGCCGGGCCGACGAGCCCATGGGCGAGTTTTGGATCGGCGGCGGCGCGTGGGAAACGCTCAAGGCGATGGCCTCGTCGGCCCACATCTACGGCAAGCCCATTCTCGGCGCCGAATCGTTCACGGCCGGCGACCGCGAACGCTGGCAGCAGCATCCGGGGTCGATCAAGGCCCTGGGAGACCGGGCCTTCACGGAGGGCGTCAACCGGTTCGTTTTCCACCGCTACGCCATGCAGCCCTGGCTCGATTACCGCCCGGGCATGACCATGGGTCCGTGGGGCCTGCACTACGAGAGGACGAACACCTGGTGGGAGCTGGCCGGGCCGTGGCACGAGTACTTGGCGCGCTGCCAGTACATGCTGAGGCAGGGGACGTTCGTCGCGGATATCTTATACCTCCAGCCCGAGGTCTCGCCGCAGGAATACAAGTGGCACGAGCGGAAGGGCTATGACTACGACGACTGCACGGCCGAGGCGCTGCTGACGCGGGCGTCGGTCAAGGGCGGCCGCGTTGCGCTCGAGGGCGGCATGAGCTATCGGGTGCTCGTTCTGCCCGATACGACGCGCATGACGCCGGCCCTGCTGAAGAAGGTGGCGGAGCTCGCGGCGGCCGGGGCCAAGATCGTCGGACCGGCGCGGCCCTTAAAGGCGCCGGGCCTCACCGATTACCCGAATTGCGATGCCGAGGTCGCGCGCCTCGCCGAGGAGCTCTGGGGCCAGGGGAAGGTCATAGCGGGCAAGTCGCCCGAGGAGGTCCTAGGGGGGGCGGGTGTCGCCAGGGATTTCGACGCGCCGTCTTATGTCCGTTGGATCCACAGGAGCGCGGATGGGGCTGAGATCTACTTCGTGGCCAGCAACAGCCCCCAGCCGAGAGACGCGATCTGCACGTTCCGGGCGGCGGGGCTGAGGCCGGAATTCTGGCGGCCCGAGACCGGCGAAGTCGAGCCGGTGGCCGTTTACGAACATTCAGGCGAGACGACGCGCATCCCTATCTCGTTCGAGCCGAGCGGATCGGTGTTCGTGGTGTTCCGGAAGAGCGGCGTGGGAATCGATCCAGTAGTCAGCGTGAGCCGCGACGGGATGACGGTGATCCCCGCCCCCGGGCCCGCGCCGGAGGCCGTCATTCGGATCGAGAAGGCCGTCTACGGGGTGGCGGGCGACCCCGTCCGGACGCGCGACGTTCGGGCCAAGATCCAGGCGATCCTCGAAGGCGGCGAATCGGCGTTCGTCGTGTCGCGCATGGCGGCGGGCGACGATCCCGCCTACGGCATCGTGAAAACGCTCGATGCGGCGTACACGGTCGGCGGCGTCACCTACAATGTGACCGGGAAAGACCCGGATACCATCAGCTTTCCCATTGTTCCCGGCCGGGCGCCGTTGGTGAGAGTCCGGGCGGATGAAAAAGGCTGGCTGACGGTCGAAACCGAGCTGCCGGGCGTGTTCGAGCTGAAGACGGCCTCAGGCCGGGTCCTGAAACCCGGGGCCCAGGACGTGTCGGGGCCGCTCGAGATCGTGGGGCCCTGGGAGGTGCGGTTCCCGCCTAAGTGGGGCGCATCGGAGCGCGTCGAGCTCGAGAAGCTCATTTCCTTGAGCGAGCACTCCGAACCCGGGGTCAAGTACTTCTCGGGCACCGCGACATATACAAAGACGATCGCCGTGCCGCTGGGGATCCTGGGAAAGGGGAGACGCATCACCCTCGATCTGGGCAAAGTGCAGGTCATGGCCGCGGTGAAGCTCAACGGAAAGGACCTGGGGGTCCTTTGGCGGCCGCCCTATCGTGTGGACGTCACCGATGTGCTGCGGGAAGGCGACAACGCGCTAGAGATCGGGGTCACCAACCTCTGGATCAACCGGATGGTCGGCGACGAGGAGCTTCCCGAGGACAGCGACCGGAACCCCAACGGCACGCTCAAGGCCTGGCCTCAGTGGGTCCAGGAGGGGAAGCCGAGCCCAACGGGGAGGTTCACGTTCACGAGCTGGCGCCTCTGGAAGAAGGGCGAATCGCCGGTCGAATCGGGCCTCATCGGCCCGGTGACGCTGAGGGTCGCTGCGCTCGAGAAGGTAAAATAAATCGGGGACACAATACCATTTTCCGAATTCCTTGATTAGCGGGAGTTCGTGAGCTCGAGCGGACTGAGGATCTGTATGCCCATGTAGCTGCCCACCGCCCTCAACGCCCGGTCGCCGGTGATGATCACTTCGGCCTTTAGGGCGACAGCGCATTCGATGAACTTATCGTCCCCGGGGTCGGACAGGACCACCGCGAGTTTCGGCGTCTGAGCCGCGAAAAGCAGGTTGACGCCGGACGCGAAAAGGTCGAGAAGTTCGCCGAGCTCATCTTCGCCTTCCAGGCCGAGCCGTCGGAGGACGGCCACATACTCATCGACGATAGGCGCGGACAGGCAGAGGGTGAGTTCACCCGTTTTCCAAAGGTCGATGACTTTGCGTGGGTTTCCGCCGTAGAACGAGGAAACGAAGACGTTGGTGTCGACGACGGCCCTCATCGGCTGGATTTTCTGGTTTCGGCGATCGCCCGGTTGATGGCCGACGGCTTCGTGCCGCGGGCGCGGAGCTTTTTCCCGATCCTCTCCCACAACCCGTCGATATAACCCGAGATGTCGCGTTGCTTGATATAATCGCGGATGAGCTCGCGGACCATATGGCTCGTCGTCTTGCCCTCGGCGCGCGACAGCCTATCCAGTCGCTTCTTGAGCTCGGGGTCGATGCGGATCAAGAGTTGTTCGGGCACGGGCTTCTCCATAGTATGAATGTATATACGATATATCTATTGCTGTATTTTGTCAAGCGCGAAGGGCAGATCGGGGACACGTACAAAGAGTACATGTCCCCGTTAGGAGATCTCGAGGATGCGGTCGAGGCGGAAGGTGCGGCACTCGCTGCGCTTGTGGCAAAAGGCGCGGACGCCCTCGAACGTCTTGCCGTGGTATTCCATCGTCTCGACGGACTCGGGCTTGATGCGGCGGCGCGACTTGGTGTCGTCGGGCTTGAGGTAGACGATCTCGAGCTCGCGGCCTTCGCGGATGGCGTCGAGGAGGAGGGTCCGCTTGTCGGCGGCCGGGAGCGCCTCCTCCGCCTTCTTGTACTGGAAGCGCGTCAGGAAGCGGACGATCCGCCAGTCCATCCAGATGTGGCTCTTGCGGATGGGCGTCCGGAGCACGATGCCCTCGAACGACGTACAGCGGCTGAGGGCGACGTAGACCTGGCCGTGGGCGAAGGCGCCGCGGCCGATATCGACGACGACGCGGTCGAACGTCTTGCCCTGGCTCTTGTGGATGGTCACGGCCCAGGCCAGGCGCAGCGGGTATTGCGTGAACGATCCGACCGCCTCCGATTCGATGCGGTCCGCCTCTGAGTCGTATTGGAAGCGGAAAAGCTCCCAGGTGTTGGGGGAGAGGTCGACCTCGTCGCCGTCGGGGAGCTCGACCGTAACGATGTCGTCCTCGTCGGGGACCTTGGTGATCTTGGCCACGCGGCCGATCGTGCCATTGACGTAGCGGCCCCGGCGGTCGTTCGTGAGGAGCATGACTTGGGCGCCCTTTTTGAGCTCGAGGGCCTCCTCGGTCGGGAACGAGCGGCGGTCGAACTCGCCTTCGACGAGGCCCTCGTAGCGGCGCGTCCGGCCGGAGAGGGAGGCGAGCTTTTCACGGTTACGGGCGGCGGCGAGGTCGTTCGTGCTCGTGAGAGTGATGTAGAACTCGCCGTCGGGCGGGCTGAAGGCTGGATCGAGGCGGCTGTTGAGGAGGGCGATCTGCTCTTCGTCGATCGAGCGGTTGCGGATGGCGTTGAGGAGCCCGATGAACGCGGCGTCGCTCTGGCGGTAAACCTTCTCGAGCTCGATGAAGTCCATCGGGAAGTCCGGTTCGGCGAAGATGCGGGCCGAGAAGAAGTAGGGGGATTCGTAGCGCGCGGCGGAGAGCGTGGCGGGGGAGGGGCTTGCGGCCGGGGCGAAGCCGCGACGCTGGGACAGCGGGTCGGGGGCGAAGAGGCCCTTCTCCTGACCCGTGACGACGGGCGGGAGCTGATAGAGATCGCCGATGAAGATCATCTGCAGGCCGCCGAACCACTCCTTCGGGCGCGGGCCGTTGAGGCGGAGGAACTTTTCGACGCAGTCCATGAGGTCGGCCCGGACCATGGATACCTCGTCGATGACGATGGCGTCGAGGTTGCGGTAGAGCGCGATGCGGTCGGCGGCCGCGCCCCGGCCCTTGCCGAGCTTGCGGACCGCCTCGGGCGTCACATCGGGCTTGAACCCGAAGAACGAGTGGATCGTTTGGCCGCGGACGTTGAGGGCGGCGACGCCGGTCGGGGCCAGGACGGCGATGCGCTTGAGCGTCTGGCCGCGCCACAGCTCGAGGAGGGTCGATTTCCCGGTCCCGGCCTTCCCGGTGATGAAGACGTGATGCGGCGTCCCTTCCATGACGTCGAGGGCGCGCCGGAACCCGGGATTGATCTCGATCGTCAAATTCGGCTCAACTTCGAGCTGATCAGCCGGTTCAAGCTTATCTTTTGTTCGGCCGCTTTCAAAGCCAGATCCCGGTGAACTTCAGGGGGAAGCCTGACCACGAATTTGCCCGAGAAGCTCTTGCCTGAGATGGGGGGCGGAGGGACCTCGCCGCTGTTCTTGATGTCTCTTACGGCTTCGTCAACCAGCTTGCGGATGCCTTGAAGGGCGGCTTCTGGGCTTTTGGCCAGCCAGCTGAGACTGGGGAATTCGACGCAAAGCCCTGCGTATTCCAGGTCCTCTTCCGACCAGGTCACTCGATAAGTATATCGGTCATTTCTTAGACTCATCTTCCTTTTCTAACCTTTCGAGGGCTGCGAGCACTTGCTTGATCTGGTACACCTTTGCCATTCCATTACAGCCTCTTTGGATGTTGATCCTCGGATCCCCAGTCCAGGGGGTCTTGTAGATCCTATGACTGCTTCCCGTCTGTCTCGAAGGCCCGAAAAAGTGCTCACAAACCCTCTCTAAATCACTGAATCTGACATTCCTCGGGCTCTCCCTCATCAAACGGCGGATTCTTTGGATCTTGTCAGCCATAATAATATCAATAGTGATACTGTTCTGTCAACGGCTTTTTCGACCGGCCACAGTCTAGAAGACGCTCGGGATACCCTCAGATTCTCTGCATATCAAGAGGCACTTGACGCCTGTTGTATATTGGAGAAAATAAAATCCCTGTCCTTGTGGAGGCGGCCATGGCAGGTTCGATCATCATCATCGGCGCCGGCATGGGAGGGCTCGCCGCGGGCATCTACGGCCGGATGAACGGCTTCGAGACCAGGCTCTTCGAGGCCCACAGCGTGCCCGGCGGACAGTGCTGCGCCTGGAAGCGCGAGGGGTTCACCTTCGACGGCTGCATCCATCACCTGTTCGGCTGCTCGCCCGGGTCGAAGATCCACGACATGTGGCTCGAGCTCGGGGCCATGCCGCGCGACATGGTCAGGCTCGAGGAATGCACCAGCATTCTGTCCCCGGACGGGCGGCTTTTCCGGGACTATTACGATCTCGATAAGCTCGAGGGCCACCTCAAGGACCTGGCGCCCGGTGATTCGAAGGCAATCGACGCCTACATCCGGGGCTGCCGGGCGTTCGTCGGCAACGACTTCCTCGGCGAGATGATGCTCGGCTCGCGGGCGGCTCGCTACAAGGCGCTTGGCTCGCTCGTCCCGCGCCTCAAGTGGATGATGCCGACCATGGAGCAGTTCGGGCGCCGCTTCAAAGACCCGTTCCTGCGGCGAGCCTTTCCGCTCCTGGTCTATTCGGCGCCTCAGGCGCCGTTGTTCATCCACCTCGTCCGGCACGCCTACGGGGTCAACGATGTCATTCAGTGGCCGGTCGGAGGCGCCTTGCGCTTCGCCCTGTCGATCGAACGGCGCTACAGGGACCTCGGCGGGGAGATCGCCTACGACAGCAAGGTCGAGAAGATCCTGGTCGAGAACGGCCGGGCCGCCGGGGTGCGGCTCGCCGACGGCAGCGAGCATAGGGCCGACATCGTCATCTCGGACGCGGACGGCCGCAAGACGATCATGGACATGCTCGACGGCCGCTTCGTCGACGACAAGGTCCGCAAGGCCTGCGGGGAGCCGCCCGACACGACCGCCTGGTCGGTCCACGTCTACCTCGGGGTCAAGCGCGACTTTTCGGCCGAGCCCTCGGCGCTCATCATGCTCCTCGACGAGCCGGTCGAGATCGCGGGCCACAAATGCGAGAGCCTGGAGATGCAGATCTTCGGCTTCGACAAGACGATGGCTCCGCAGGGGAAGGGCATCATCAAGGCCGAGCTCTTCTCGGACTACTCGTACTGGAAGCGCCTGGCCGGGGACCGCGCCGCGTACGAGGCGGAAAAAGCCCGGACCGCCGATCTGACGATCGGCGTCCTCGAGAGGCGCTTCCCCGGGCTCCGGGCCCAGGTCGAGACGATCGACGTCCCGACGCAGCTGACCTGGGAGCGCTACATGGGCGGCACGCATGGCTTCGCCAACATGCCCTCGAAGAAGGCCTCGATCTGGTCCGGTCTGAAGGGCGCCGGCGGGGACATGACCCTCCCCGGGCTCGACCGGTTCTATTTCGTGGGGGTGTGGGCGAGCATGGCCGGTTCGCTTTTCGGCAACGCGCTTTCGGGCCGCTTGGCCATCCAGGCGCTCTGCAAGTGCATGAAGCGGCCCTTCACGACGAGCGTCTTCAGGTAAATGGGGTCGGACCACAGGAATGCGATTATTATCTATGTTTTAGCCCCTACAAGCAGCCTCCTTTTGGCTTAAGTCGTGTGTTTTCAGGGCTAAAAACGAAAACTCAGTAGTGCTTCTGGATGCCGCCGAAGCCGATGAGGCGGTTCTCTTTCGTCTTGGCCAGAAAATTGCGCAGGCGCTTGGCGAACTGGTCCGGGCGGTCGCGCGATCCCTCGAGATAGCCGATGCGGATGCGCTTGTAGGATTCGGAGAAGGCCCGGAAGTTCTTCCACGTCCCGGGGTCGGCCTTGAGCGCGGCCATGATATCGGGCGGAACGCGGACCGGCTTCGCGACGAGAAGCGGCCGGACCCTTTCCAGGACCTCCGGCATGATCTTGCCCTTCGCGGCCATGGCCCGGAGCCGGGCGATATTCGACTCGGAGAATGAGCTCTTGGGATTTCGCGGCGTGAATCGCTGAGCGTAACGGTCTTCGTCGATCTTCTTGGCCGTGCTGTCGATCCAGCCGAAGGCGATGGCCTCCTCGACGGCGTCGTTGTAGGCGACGCGCGGCCGGCCCGTGTGCTTCTTGTGGAAGACGAGCCAGACCACCTTGGCCGTCTTGTAGTTCTTGCGGAGCCAGGCCCGCCACTCCGAGCGCTTGGAGGCATCGAGGAGCGGGGTCGCCACTATATGACCTCGCGGCCCTTCAACGCCTTGAACCTCCCGAGCAGCGTCTGCAGGGCTTTGAGGCGTTCGGCGACCGCGGCCGCGAGCTGGGTCGTCGGGGCGGTGTCCGACGCCTGGAGCGTGCTCATGAGCTGGTTGAGCGACGTGCCGATGCCCGACAGGGTGTCCTGGAATCCGGCGGCGCCCGCCCCTCCGGGTCCGCCCGTAGGACCTCCCGGCCCTCCGGCGCCGCCTGGCCCGCCTATGGTCCCTTCGACGGCCGCGGCCTCCTTGTCGAACGCGGCGAAGGCTTCCAGGACGTCCGCGGGACGCTTGGCTTGAACGGCCGCTTCTTGCTTCTTCTTGACCTCTCCCCGCAGGCCGCGCAATTCCCGCAGGGCCCGTTGCGCTTCGATGATCCCGTCGTAAAGCGCGAGGGACATCCCGGATGTCTTGGCCAGGCCCGCGGCGGACGTCTTGACGCGCGGGTCGATCCTGACCGTCAGCGGCTGCTCGAACGATCGGCCGTCGACCGTGAGCCTGACCTTGTAGAGGCCGGGCGGCGCCCAGATCGAGTTCGGCACCATCACGGTGTTGTACGGCGTCGCCGAGATGGGCAAGCCGCCCCGGCCGCGCCCGCCAACCACTTCGAGGGGCTGATAGCGCATGTCCCAAAGGAAGCGGTGCATGCCCGCGCTCCTCTGGAGCGTCATGGGCTTGCGGTACCAGTAGAGCGGGACGGGCGCGCCTTCGGGCGTCGGCAGGTCGGTCTTATCGTCGCTCGAATAGCGACGGACCGCCCGGCCCGCGCCGTCGACGATCTCGAGCGTGACCGGACCTGAGGCATCGGACTTGAGGAGGTAATCGACGATCGCGCCGTCGGGAGGGTTCTCGCCGCCGGGCTCGTCGGGCGGAAGCGGCGTATCCGTGTTCATGTTGAACCGGACGCGCGTCGCCGTCTGCGGCTTGAAGAGGACGGCCCCGGCCGCCGTCACCGAGGCGTCGAGCTGGCGGAGCGGCGTGATGTCATCGAGGATCCAGAAGCCGCGGCCGTGCGTGGCCGCGACGAGGTCGTCGTCCTTGACGATGATGTCCCGCACCGAGCTCGGGGCCATGTTCAGACGGAGCGACTGCCAGCGGCCGCCGTCGTCGAAGGAGACGAAGACCTCGCGTTCGGTGGCTGCGAAAAGGAGCCCGCGACGGCCAGGGTCCTCGCGGACGGCGTTCGTCGGCGCGCCGCCCGGCAGCCCGTTGACGATCTCGGCCCAGCTCTTGCCCCCGTCGTGGGTCCGGTAGATATGGGGCCGCATGTCGTCGAGGCGGAGGGTGTTGACCGCGGCGTAGGCGGTCTTGGCGTCGAAGCGGCCGGCATCCATGACCGACACCTTGGCCCACGGCCCGAGCTGCGGCGGGGTCACGTCGGTCCAGTGGCTCCCGCCATCGGTCGTGACGTGGATGAGGCCGTCGTCCGTGCCGGCCCAGATGACGGCGGCGTCGACGTAGGACGGGGCGACCGTGTAGATGACGCCGCGCTGAGCGGGCTTGGCCGATGGATCGTCCCTGTACTTGCCGACGCTCGCCGGCACGTCCCAGGTCTTGCGGGTCAGGTCGGGGCTCGCCTGCGTCCACGATTGCCCGCCGTCGCGCGTCTTCCAAAGCGTGTTGGCGGCAAAGAAGAGGGTCCGGGGATCGACCGGCGAGAAAAGGACCGGCTGGGTCCGCACGGTCCGCCAATCGGCGCCCGTACGGGAGACGCGGGGACCGACCGTCTGGACCTGCCCGGTGCGCCGATCCCATCTCGTGACGCCCCGGCCGCCGTAGACGATGTCCGGGTCGAGAGGATCGGGCGCGGCGCATCCGTACTCGTCGACGCCGACCGGCTGCCAGTCGCGGAAGGTGATCCGGCCGTCGTTGCCGCGGCTCAGGACGCCGGCCGAGCCGCTCTCCTGCTGGCCGCTGTAAACGCGATAGGGGAAGCCGTTGTCGGCCGCGACATGGTAGAGCTGGGCCGTCGGCTGGTTATACCATGAGCTCCAAGATTCGCCGCCGTTCACGGTGATGACGGCGCCCTGGTCGCTGGCGTAGAGGATGATGCCGGCGTTCGTGGGGTTGATCCAGAGGTTCTGGTAGTCGTCGCCGCCGGGCGCCCCCTTGAAGGCCCGGAAGGCGCGGCCGCCGTCGGTCGATTTGTAGGAGACGGTCGCCGCGACGAAAAGGGTGTCGGGATCGGCCGGGTGGACGGCGATGCGGGGCAAGTCCCCGCCGCCGATGCGGCCCGCGGGGCGTGTGTCGGGGAGGCGGGTCCAGGTCGCGGCGGCGTCATCGGAGCGGAAGAGAGCCGTGCCGCGGACGAGGGCCACGGCGGCGTAGATGCGGCGCGGGTCGGACGGGGCGATGCCCAGATTGATCTGGACGACCGGCTCGGGGAGATCGAGCTTGCGCCAGCTTGCCCCGCCGTCGGTCGACTTGTAGAGGCCGCCGTTCGTGCCGCTCCAGGCGGCGTTCTCCCAGGGGCCCTGGCGGGATTCCCAGAGGCCGGCGTAGACGATGGCGGGGTCGGAGGGATCGAAGGCGACCTCGGACCCGCCGGTGTTCTCATCGACATAGAGCACGCGCTCGAAGCTCTTGCCGCCGTCGAGGGAGCGGAAGATGCCGCGCTCTTCGTTCGGTCCGTAGGGGTGGCCGAGGACAGCGGCGAAGACGCGGTCGGGGTTGCGCGGGTCGACGACGATCTGCGGGATTTGCTGGCCGTCGCGCAGGCCGAGGTGGGTCCAGGTGCGGCCGGCATCGGTCGACTTGTAGACGCCGTCGCCCACGGAGAGGTCGGGCCGCTGCAGGCCCTCGCCCGAAGCGACATAGACGATGTTGGGGTCTGATGGCGAGACGGCGATGGCCCCGATCGAGCCCGTCGGCTGGTCGTCGAAGACCGGGCGCCAGGTCCGGCCGTAGTCGGTCGTCTTCCACACGCCGCCGTTGCAGACGCCGATATAGAAGACGTTGGGCTGCGACGGCACGCCGGCGACGGCCCGCGTGCGGCCGGCGCGGTAGGGACCGATCGACCGCCACCGCATCTCGCCGAACATCCTCTGGTCGATGGTCTGAGCGGATAGCGAGGGCGGGGTGACGAGAGCAGCGAGGAGCGGAACGATCGAGGCCACAGCAAGGAGGCTGGGCACGAGTCTCGAGAAGGTCCGGCGTCGGGTGATCATGTTGTCTGCTCCTTCACTTGATCTCTTTCAGGAGCTCGGCGACGGCGGCTTCGAGCTGCTCGTCGCGGCCCGCGACCACCGCTTCTTTCTTGTTCTCGACCTTGATGTCGGGCTCGGTCTGGTGGTTGTCGAGGTAGCCGACGCCGGGCGCCTTGACGCCGAGAGGCACGACGCCCCAGCGCACGCCGCTGTCCCCGAGCATCTCCCAGCCGGCGAACGAGCACGTGCCGGGAACGGGCATGCCGACGAGCTTGCCGATCTTGAGGAACTGGTAGGCGAAGGCGTAGCAGTGGCCGTCGCTGTACTGGGCCTCGCCGACGATCGAGATCGAGGGCTTCGTCCAGCGGAAGTTCGGCTCGTAGCCGTTGCTGCGCTTGTCGGTCGTATAGTCGAAGAACTTCCTGCCGCTCAGGAACATGTCCAGGTCGGCGACGAGATCGCCGCCGCCGTTGAACCGCGTGTCGACGATGAGGCCGGCCTTGTCGGCGAACTTGCCCATGACCTCTTCGTAGGCCGAGCGGTAGGCGCTGTCGCTCATGCCGGGAACGTGGATGTAGCCGAGCTTGCCGCCGCTCAGGCGCTCGACCTCGGCCTGGTTGCGCAAGACCCAGCGCCGGTAGAGGAGCGCGCTTTCCTCGCGCTGGGAGACGGGCTTGACCACGACCGAGCGCGTCGCTGTCGCCGGCGCCGCCCCCGTCCCGGGCAGCGTGAGCAGGACGTTCTGGCCGGCCTTGCGGTTGAGGTAGCGTTCGAGGTCCTTGTCGGCGGCGATCGTTTCGCCGTCAATGGCCTCAATGACCGTTCCCTGGCCGATGTTCAGCCCGGCCTTGTCGAGAGGGCCGCCGGCGATGACTTCCTCGACCCTGACGCCGGGCCCGGCATAGGCGGGGTCGTAAAGGGCCCCAAGCGAGGCCGTCTCGTCGGAGTTCGGCGCCTGGCGGCCATAGCGCGCCCCGCTGTGGCTGACGTTGAGCTCGCCCAGCATCTCGCTGAGGAGTTCGGCGAAGTCGTAGCCGTCGCCGATCCCCGGGAGGTGCTTCTCGTGGACGGGCTTCAGGGCGTTCCAGTCGGCGCCGTGATATCCCGCCCTGTAGAAGATCTCGAGCGTCTGGCGCCAAACGTGCTCGAACTGGGACGCGCGCTCGGCGGCCAGGTCGACGGTCATCTCGCCCTTGATGCCGATCGTGTCGCGCTTGCCGCTCGACGGGTCGATCTTGGACAGGCCGCCGTCGGCGAGCAGGAAGATCGACTTCTGTTCCTTGTCCCAGGCCATCTGGCCGCCGTTGGCGTTGAGCGTCGCCAGCATCTTGGTCTCGCGGGTCTTGAGGTTCGTCGTCCAGAGGTTCATGCCCTTCTCGAAGCGGGCCAGGTAGTAGAGCGTGTCGCCGTCCTTATTGACCAGGGCGTCGCCGAGCGAGGAGGAGTGGATGGTCAGCCGGGCCTTGCGCAGGGCGAGGCCGCCCCAGTCGATGACGAGCGGCTTGATCTCCTCCTTCTTTTCCTTCTCCGCGGGCTCTTTCTTGTCCTTGGGCGTCTCGGGCTTGGCCTTCTTGTCTTCGATCTCCTTGAGGAGGGCGGCTTCTTCCTTCGTCAGGCGGAAGCGGTCCCAGGCGTCCCGGGTGAAGAACAGGGCGTAGACGTCGTTCTGCGCGCCTCCGCTCCAGGCCGCGGCCTTCATGCCGTCGCGGTTGCTGGCCCAGATCATGGCCTGGCCGCCGAGGATCCACTTGGCCCGCCGGTCCTCGAAGCCGCTCTCGGTCAGATTGACCGTCATGCCGGAGCCGTCGGCCTTGATGAGGCCGACCTCGCCGGGGGCGAAGCCGGGGACGGAGTATTCGAAGAGGATCCAGAGCCCGTCGGGGCTCCACTGGTAGTACTGGCTCCCGTCGGCTGACGGGGCAAGATCCCTGTCGGTGAGGAGCGTCCGCGTCTGCTTGGAGGCGAGGTTGAGGACCTTGAGGATGGCGCGGTCCTCGACGAAGGCGAGCTCCTTGCCGTCGGGAGAATAGGCGGGCTGCGTGTTCTGATGGACGTTCACGACGAGCGGCGTTTCCTTGAGAACCGTCGAAGCGTAGAAGTAGGGTTCCTCGGCGCGGGTGCGCCGCGTCTCGTAGATGCCCCAATGGCCGTCGCGCTCCGAGGTGTAGACGAGGGCGTTCCCGTCGGGGGAGAAGGAGACGGCCGACTCCTCGCCGAAGGACGCGGTGACGCGCTTGGTGACGCCGCCGTCGACGCTCGACGCGAAGATGCCGCCGCGGACGACGACCGCGATCTCCTTGCCGTTGGGGGAGACGGCGAACTCGCGGGCGCCGCCGGAGACGGGCACGACGACTTCGTTATTGGAGCCGGCGTCGGACGAAAGGAGGACGGGCACGCGGACGGGCGCGGCCGCGTCGTTGCGCTGGGTGTAGATCGCGCCGTCGTAGCCGAAGCAAAGGGTGCCGTTCGCGGCCATGGACAGGAAGCGCACGGGGTGCGTTTTGAATTTCGTGACCTGGGTCGAGGCGCCGCCGCCGGTCATCAGGCGGTGGACGTTGAACGAGCCGCTCTCCTCGCTCAGGTAATAGAAGCCCTTCTCGTCGGGCGTGAGGACGGGGCTGCGGTCCTCGCCGGCGAAAGCGGTGATCTTGCGGTGCGTGCCGTCCTTGGTGTCATAGGCCCAGATGTCGCGGGCGATGGCCGACGTGTGGTGCTTGCGCCACTCGTTCTCGCCGCCCTTCCTGTCGTGGTAGATGAGGAGACGGCCGTCGCGGCTGAGCTTGGCGTCCTCGGCGGGAGTGCCGAGGACCCGGACGACGCGGCCGCCGGCGGCCGGGACCTGGTAGAGCTCCGGCTGCGAGCCGGTGGGGAAGAGGCGGTTGGCGGCGGTATCGGCGCGGGCGGCGCCGAAGAGGACGGCCTTGTCGTCGGGCGAGAACGAGTAGGGGAGCTCCGAGGCCGAGTGGTAGGTCAGGCGACGGGCCTCGCCGCCGGACGCGGGCATGACGAAGACGTCGAAGTTGCCGAAGCGGTCGCTGGCGAAAGCGATGGTTTTGCCGTCGTGGCTCCAGACGGGCATGAAGTCGTGGGCCTCGTGGATGGTCATCCGGACGGCGACGCCGCCGTCGGACGGGACGCGGAAGAGGTCCCCTTTATAGGCGAAGACGATCGTCGCGCCGTCGGGCGAGATGGCCGGGTAGCGCAGCCAGGCGGGGATGTTTTCCGCGACGACCGGGTCGACCGCAGGCTGGACGGCGGCCTGACCTGGGGCCGGGGCCGCGGCAGGAACGGAGGCGGCCGGGATGGCGGCCGCGGCGAGCGCGCAGATGGCGAATACGGCGAAAGCGATCTGGCTTCGTTTCATGATGGGACTCCTTTCTCAAAAAGGGGACACGTCTTTATAGCAAAAATCGGGGACACAATACCAATTTCCGAATTTCCCTCACCCCGAAGGGTGAATTACGCGTCAGGATACTCACCTCAAAATTCATCGCGGCGAGGGATGACGCGGCCCTTCCAGAGGCCTATCCTGTGCGGACGTTAGACAGCCTCGGCCTAGAGGTCGCGGCCGAGCGGAGGATGGCATCGTGAGCAGAACGGTAAAGAGAGGGTATGACATTAGGGGGATAGCCTTGTTCCTGGCGGGGCTGAGCTTCGTCGCGTGCGCGTCGGCGAACAAGGCCGCGCTCAAGCCGCCGTCGGCGGGATCCGCGAAGCCGCTCGCGGTGGAGGATTTCGGGAAGGCGATCGATCTTCACCGGGACCTCTACGACAAGAACCCTGGGAATGCCAAGGCCCTGGCCGGATACGTCTCGGCGATCGGTGAGGTCAAAAAGGCCGGCGACCGGGCCCGGATCAAGGGGAACTACGCAGCGGCGGAAGCCGTCTACCGGACCCTCCTCGACAGATGGGACGGGTTCTCGGTTTTTTCCTGGAAGATCGGCTTCAGGAGGGCCGACCTCGAGGCCGATCTGAAGGACTGCCGCCTCGGATCGTACGAGCGCTCATTCCGGCAGGAGCTTCTGTCCGGCCACCACGTCGGGGCCCTCGCGGTCTATCAGGACGCGGCCAGGGAGTATCCCGGCGACATGTCCGTGAAGACGATGTACGCGAAGGGCGTCGGCGAGATCCGGGCCGTGGGCGCCAAGGCGCTGGCGGCCAGGGATTTCGCGCCGGCGGGAAAGATCATCGGGCTGCTGCTCCATAACCTCGATTCGTTCGGCGGGCTCTGGGCGCCGGCGGAGCGCGAAGCGACGGAACGGAAGGACTTGACGGAGGCGCTTCGCGCCTGCAGCTTCGGCTTGGCGAACAGCGGGCTTGCCGAGCTCAGGAAGGGCAACTTGGATAAGGCCATCGCGCTGTGGGCGGACCTGTTGGCATTCGACCCGGAGAACTCAGAGATCAAGGTGGCCTTGGAGGCCGCGAAAGCGGAGCTGAATCCCGTCCAAAGCGCCGGGCCGGTCAGCGCTGTGAAGGACGGCGGCGGTGGCAGCGGCAAGAGCGGCCAGAACGGTTTGCGGCCCGGATATTATTAGCCCCTCTTTATTCTTCGTTCCCGCCTTTGCGCGCGTATCCGATGCCGAAACCGAGCGACTTCGACGGGCAGGAGTTTACGCAGACCGTGCAGGAGAAGCAGTCGGGCCGGTAGGCCGCGTCCTTCAGGATCTCCGGCACGGTCGGACACGGCGACTTCGCCGCGCAGGCGCCGCAGTCGTTGCAGGGGGGCCGGCGCAGGACGACGCGGAAGAGGCCGACGTTCTCGACGAGGTTCGTCAGCAGGCCGATGGGGCAGACGAGGTAGCAGAACGGCCGGTAGAAGAGGAATGCGAAACCCAGGGTCAAAATGAAGGGCAGGAAGTGAACGATGTTGTCGAGCAAGGTCGGCTGGAGGCCGATCTCGTAGCCGTGGAAGGCGTTGATGTAGTCATAGAGAGATAAAGGCCACGACCTTCTCGTTCTGGACGGTGTGGAGGATGGCCGTGCCGCTGACGAAGACGAAGAGGATGAAGATGCCGACTCGGACGCCCTGGGTGAACCGGAAGTTCCATTTCCGGCGGCGGATGCGGAGCTTGTCGGCGAGCATGGCGATGAGCTCCTGGACGGCGCCGACCGGGCAGACCCAGCCGCAGAAGAGCTTCGGCCCGACGAAGGTCAGGGCCAGGATGACCGCCAGGGTGGCGATCATGGGCGGCCGGAATCCGTAAAGGATGGACTTGGTCGCGGCGCAGATCGGGGAGGGGTGCATCGAGAAGCCGGCGAAGAGCTTCGTCGGCAGGTTGGCGGCGATGCCATAAAGGAAGGTCGAAAGGAGCAGGATCGGCACCTTGATCGGGTTCTTCATCTTCCGGGTCAGCAGCAGGACCATGGCGATGATCCCGATAGCGAGCATGGTGACGAACTTGGGGCGGCCGAGGACCGCGAATACTCCGGCCCCCTGGCGGCCTTTTCCGGAGCCGGGCTGGGCGGCGAGCACGAGGGGGTGGGCGAGTACGGCAATGGCGGCCAGCGCGGCCGTCGTTCCGATCCGTTTCAAAGCAGTCATGGCTACCTCCGAGTGAGTGTCCGGGGTATTCTAGCCGAAATGGGACCGCAGGGGAACAGGGCTCTCATCGTCCAATGGGGTCGGACCTCAGCACCTCCCATAAAAATCTGCAAGTTAGCCGTGTTTTTTGCCCCAGAAACGCCTTATCTCTGGGCTTTTTGGGGCAAAAAACGAAATCAGATATGCCTGTCTCCAGCCAAGGGCAGCAGTTTCGTTTTTGCCGGCAAAAACATCGAAGATAGAGCTCTTAGGCCCCATAAAATTGACCTATCATATTGATAGTATTATGATTGCTGAGGTCCGACCCCATTAGACCCCATTAGATACATTAGATCCGATTTATTCGCCGCCGACGGTCAGCTCGGCGACCTTGACGGTCGGGCCGGTGACCGCGCTGTGGAACTCGAGGTCGGTGCCGACGGCCTCGATCGACTCCAGGACGCGGCCCAGGTTGCCGGAGATCGTGATCTCGGAGACTGGATAGGCGATCGCGCCGTCCTCGATCCACAGGCCGAAGGCGCCGCGCGAGATGTCCCCGGTCACGGCATTCAGGCCGTGGCCGAGCGTCCGGATGAGGAGGAGCCCCTTCTTCGTCCCGGCGATGATGTCCTTTTGGGCCACGGCCGCCGGGCCCGGCTCGAGATAGAAATTTCCCGGCCCGACCCCGCCGCCGTCGGCGCTCCCCGTCGACGCGAGCCCGAGCTTGCGGGCCGCATAGATATTGCAGAGATAGCTCTTGAGGATGCCCTTCTTGACGACCACCGTTTTCCTGCAGGGCAGGCCGTCGGAATCGAAGGGGTGCGAGCCGAGCGCGCCCGGCATCAGAGCGTCGTCGATGACGGTGACGCGTTCGTTGCCGATCTTCTGGCCGAGCTTGCCGGCGAGGAAGGTCGACTTCTGATAGACCGCAGTCCCGGTGACGCAGCCGAACAGGAACCCCATCAGCCAGGCCGTCTGGGTCGGCTCGAAGATGACGGGCACGTTCTGGGTTTTTATCTTTCTGGGCTTGAGCTGGCGGACGGTCCGCTCGACGGCCTTGCGGGCGATCTCTTCCGGTGTCTCGAGCTCCTTGAAGTGGCGCTTCGATGAGGACCAGGAGTCTTCGACCCGGTTGTCCGTGTCGCCGGCCTGGAGCCCGACGCCCAGCCCGCAGTAGGTCTGCTGGTATTCGCCGATGAAGCCGTTCGTCAGGGCCAGGACCGAGCGGATCTCGTTCGAGCCGAACGTCGCGCCGTAGGAGTTGGTGATGCGCTTGTCGCGCAGCGCGGCCCGCTCCGTCTCGCGGGCCAGGGCGATCTTCGTCGCGGAATCGAGCCCGGCGATGGCCGGGTCGTAGAGCTTGAGCGCCGCGGCGTCGACGGGCTCTTTCGAAAGCGGGGCGAGCGCCGCGAACTCGTCGGGGCTCCCGAACTCGGCCCGGCGCACGGCGCCGCGGACGAGACGCTTGAGGGTCGCCATGTCGAGGTCGGAGGAGCTGGCGTAGGCGGTTCTCTTGTCCTTGATGACGCGGACGCCCGCGGACCGCGAGCCGGCCTCGATGAGCGTCTCGATGCGGCCCTTGCGGACATCGACGTTGAACTCGTAGCCGTCGACGACGGAAACCTCGGCCTCGTCGGCGCCGCACTTGCGCGCGAACGTGACGAGGGCCTCAGCGAGATCGCGGAGCGAAACCGCCGGCACCGCCGACCGCGCCTTCACGACCGGCCTCCGACCGTCATCTTCTCGATCCGAAGCGTCGGGCAGCCGTCGTTGACCGGAACGTCCTGACCGTCCTTGCTGCACGTCCCGGTCTGGAGCCCGAAGGCGAGGTCATTCCCGACCCGGTCGATCTTCTTCAGGATGTCGATGTTCGTGCCGATAAGGGTCGCCTGCTTGACCGGGGCCGTGAGCTTGCCGTCCTCGATGAGATAGCCCAAGCTGACCGAGAAGGTGAACTTGCCGGAGTCCTCGACTTGGCCGCCCGAGAGGCTGGCGACATAGAAGCCCTTCTTGACGGAGCCGATAATGTCCTCGGGCGCGTCGCCGCCCGCCGCGATGTAGGTGTTGGCCATCCGGGGGATCGGCCAGTTGCTGTAGTCCTGGCGCCGCCCATGGCCGGTCAGCGCGGCGTCGTGCATCAGCCGCGACGAGAGCTTGTCCTGGAGAAGGCCCCGCACGACACCTCTGTCGATGAGTAGCGTTTTCTTTGGGGGCGTGCCCTCGTCGTCGACGTTGTAGGAGCCGCGCGACGCGGGGAGCGTCGGGTCGTCGTAGATCGTAACCAGTTCGGAGCCGACCTTCTTGCCCATCTTGTTCCAGAAGACGGAGGTCTTCTTCCGGTTGAAGTCGGCCTCGAGGAGGTGTCCGACCGCCTCGTGAATGAGGACGCCGCTGTGGCCGGGGGCGAGGACGATGGGCATCTCGCCGGCCGGAGCGTCGACGGCTTCGAGCAGCAGGACCGCCTCGCGCGCCGCCTGCTCTCCGATCTCGCGGGGCGTCAGGGTGTCGCGGAAGTACTCCATGCCGACCCGACCGCCGCCTCCCCAATACCCGGACTCCCGCTTGCAATCCTTCTCGGATATGGCGACGCAGACGAGCTTGATCATGGGCCGGGTGTCGCGGACGAGGAGGCCCTCGGAGTTGGCGACGCAAACGTGCGTGAGCAAGTCGGAATAATAGGCCTTGACCTTGGCGATGCGAGGGTCGTGGCCCTGGGCGGCGGCGTAGGCCTCGCGGACGAGCTTGATCTTGTCGCGGAGCGGGGCTTCGCTCGCGGGACGCCGGACGACGTAACGGCTCGGTCCCTTCGTCCGGGTCCGGTCGCGGAGCGGCGGGGGAGGGGCCTGGCCGGCTGTGCCGCGGGCGATGGCCGCGGCCGTCAGGGCCGTCTTCTTGACCTTTTCGAGCGACAGGTCGTTCGTGTAGCCGAAACCGGTCCGGTCGCCGCGGATGACGCGGATGCCCATCCCCAGGCTGACGGCCTCGGCCGTCTCCTTGATGATGTCCTCTTCCATGTTGATGAGGTCGTAGGACCGGTGCTCCATGAAGATCTCGGCGAAATCGCCGCCGCTCGAAAGGGCGACGCCGAGGACCGCGCGCAGGTCGGCGGGGGACAGGCCGAAATGGTCGACATAAGGGAGGGGCATTATCCGGTTTTGCACGACGCCGCCATGATGGCACAATCCGGCGGCCGAGGCAAACGGTTCCAGCGGGCCAGCCCCCCGGTTTCTTGACAGCCGGCGGGCCCCGGGGCTAGGATGGGCCTCGGTCGTTCGGCAAGAATAGGGAGCCCAGGATGCCAAAGTCCGGCTGTTTCGTTTTTGCCTTGTTGCTGACCGTGTCAACGTTCGCGGCCCAGGCTCCCCGGCCTCCGGTCCGCGATCTCACGGTCCTCGTCATCGCCGACGAGGAATATCAGAAGCAACCCCGATGGATCCCGCGCACGCTCGAGATGATCAAGACGGCCTCGGCCGATCTCGAAAAGCTCTTTGGCATCCGGCTGGCGGCTCGGCCGTTCGAGAGCTGGCGATCGGACGATCAATTGAGGCGCTTGGACATGGCGGCCGAGATCTTGGCCAGGGATTTCGAGCGCTACGGCTCCGATCTCCTCATCGTCATGTCCGGCCAGGAATGGACAGGGGACTGGCGCATGACCTATGCGATGTATAAGGAAGGCCTGATCTTCCTCGCGCCGCCTCCCGACCTCGTGAATCTGGGGCAGGTGCTCAAACACCTCCTCGGCCGCCTCTTCGGGGCCGTCAGCGCCCCGCCGGACCCGTCGGATCCGCCGCAGGCTTTCGGCTCGCTGCAATTCTCCGCCGCCAACAGGGAGATCATCCTCCTCAACCGCGAGCGGACCTTCAACCGGCCCGATTCCCCGACCCTCCCCGTCGCGAGCGATCGGGCGATCGAACTCTACCGGTCGATCTGCGGCGCGATCGAAAAGCGTCTTGCCGAAAAGAAGCAAGATCAACCCCCGCCGGTCCCCCCGCCTCCGGATAAGATCCGGGGGTATACGGCCGAGGTCCGGCGCTCGCCGGGGTTCGCGGACGTCTATCTGCTCTTGTCCCAGATCTACTTGAGCGCCCAGCGGTATGACGAGGCCCTGGCCAGCTGCATGGACGCGGTCAAGCTCGATCCGGACAATCTCGAAGCCCAGAACACCCTGGGGATCATTTATCGTCGGATGGGCGATCCGGGAGCCGCTATCGCGAAATACCTCGAGGTCTTCCGCAGCGATCCGCAGTTCGCCCGCATGTTCTTCAATCTCGGAGTCGCTTATTCCCAACAGGGCGACTTTCTCAATGCCGTGGGCGCTTATGAAGCCGCTCTCTCGGTGAGACCCTCCTATGCGGAAGCTTACAACAATATCGGGGACATTCGTCTGCGCGAGGGCCGGTTCGACGAAGCCGAGGCGCTCTTTCGAAAAGCCTTAGCGGAAAAGCCGGCTTTCGCCCTGGCCCGGTCGAATTTGGCGGAAGTCCTCGTCAGGAAAGGCGATTTCGCCGGCGCCGGGGCCGAGGCCGACGAAGCCGTTCGCTTGGATCCCGGATTGGTTGCGGCGGTTGTCATCCAAGGAAATGCCGACCGCGGCCTGGGACGCGTCTCTGAGGCGGTCGAGCATTATCTCAAAGCCCGCTCCCTCGACCCCAAGAACGCCGTCGCCGCGGTCAATCTGGGGATCTGCGCTTTCGGGCGCGGCGACTTCGCCGAGTCGGAGAAGCTTTTCCGGGAAACATTGGCCTTGAGCCCCGATATGGCGGAAGCGCACGCCGGGCTGGGAGCCTGCCTGCTAAAGAGGGGTGAGCTCGATGATGCCCGGCAGGCGTTCAGCGCCGCCCTCTCGCTCGGGCTGAATTCCGCCGAGGTCCATCTCAATTTGAGCTCGATCGCCATGGAAAAAAAGAAGTATGACGAAGCGATCGCCGAGGCCAAGCTGGCCTTGGGGCTCAACACCGAGATGGCCGGAGCCTACCGCAACCTCAGCGCCGCCTATATCCAGAAGGGCATGAAGCGGGAAGCCGAGGAAGCGGCCGCGACGGCGGCCCGGATCGTCAAGAAGGACTCCCGGAAGGATTGAATCCCGCCCCGCGGGACAGTCCCTCCCGTCTGTTTGACGCCCTACAGGGGAAAAGCCTATAATTTCGTTTAACCATGGGAACGCAGGACTTCATACAGGCGATGGACGCCGCCATCGAGGCCGCGCTCCGCGAGGACATGCCCGAGGGCGACGTCACCTCCGAAAGCATCATCCCGGCCGAGGCCCGTTCCGAGGCCTCTTTTCTGGCCAAGGAGGACGGCGTCCTGGCCGGCCTCGAGGTCGCCTCGCGGGTCTTCGCCAAGATCGACCCCTCGGTCATCTTCATCGAGCGGTTCCGCGACGGCTCGAGCTTCCGCAAGGGCGACAAGCTGGCCCGCGTCAAGGGGCCCACCGTCGCCCTCCTCAAGGGCGAGCGGACCGCGCTCAACTTCCTCCAGCACCTCTGCGGCGTGGCCACGATCACCCGGCGCTACGTCGACGCCATCGCCGGCACCAAGACGAAGATCCTCGACACGCGCAAGACGACGCCCGGCCTGCGCCTCCTCGAGAAGTACGCCGTGAAGCTCGGAGGCGGCACGAACCACCGCATCAGCCTGTCCGACATGGTCCTGATCAAGGACAACCACCTCCACTTCGTCGGCAACGTCGCCGAGGCCGTGCGCCGGGCCCGTTCCAAGGCCCGCTCAGGGCTCCGGATCGAGGTCGAGGCGGACAGCCTCCTCCAGGTCCGCGAGGCCCTGGCGGCGGGCGCCGACATGATCCTGCTCGACAATATGCCCCTGGAGACGATGAACCAGGCGGTCGCCTTGGCCCATGGCCGCGTCCCCCTCGAGGCTTCCGGCAATATGACCCTGGACCGCGTCCGGGCCGTCGCCGAGACCGGCGTCGATTTCATCTCGGTCGGCGCGCTGACCCACTCGGCCCGCGCCGTCGACATCAGCATGGATTTCGTCCGTTGAGGCCCTCATGAGCGAACGCGATATCCGGGCGGACGTCCTGGTCATCGGCTGCGGCATCGCCGGCGCGACCGCCGCCCTCGAAGCGGCCAAGGCCGGGCTCCGCGTCGTCGTCATCACCAAGGAGCTCCGCGCCGAGGAATCCAATACCTACTACGCCCAGGGCGGCATCGTCTCGTCCGCCCCCGACGACCAGCCCGAGCTCCTCAAGCGGGACATCCTCGAAGCCGGGGACAGCGTCGGCGATCCGGCGGCCGTGGACGTTCTGGTCGCCGACGGCCCCCGCCTCGTCCGGGAAACGCTCATCGAGAAGCTCAAGATCCCCTTCACCCGGAGCTCGCCCGAGGCCCTCGACTACGCTCTCGAAGGGGGACATTCGCGCCGCCGCATCCTCCACGTCGAGGACGCGACCGGCCGGACGATCGAGGATCGCTTCCTCCGGGCGCTCAAGAAGCATCCCCGGGTGACGCTTCTTGCCGGCCGGATGGCCGTCGATCTCCTGACCGTGCCCCACCATTCGAAGAACCCTGTCGCCTACTACCGCGAGCCCCGGGCGATCGGCGCCTACGTCCTCAACAACGCCTCGGGCGAGGTCAGCCGCATCTTCGCGCCCTTCACCGTCCTGGCCACGGGCGGCTGCGGTGCCGTCTTCCTCCACACCTGCAATCCTCCCGGGGCCGACGGCTCCGGCTACGCCATGGCCCTGCGCGCCGGGGCCCGGATCGGCAACATGGAGTATATCCAGTTCCATCCGACCGTCTTCATGCGCGAGAGCGGCGACGGGTTCCTCATCTCGGAAGCCGTGCGCGGCGAGGGGGCGCGGCTCAAGACGCGGGACGGCAGGACGTTCATGGAGAAGTACTCGCCGCAGCGCGACCTGGCCCCGCGCGACGAGGTCACCCGCGCGATCTACGAGGAGATGATCGTCACGAACTCGGACTACGTCCTCCTCGACCTCGCCTCCTACGCCAAGACGGAGACGATCCGGAAGCGCTTCCCGACCATCCTCCGGACCTGCCTCGAGGACGGCGTCGACATCACCCGCGCGCCCATCCCCGTCGTTCCGGCGGCCCACTACTGCTGCGGCGGCGTGCTGGCCGATGCGTGGGGGCGGACGTCGCTCGCCGGGCTTTATGCCGTGGGCGAGGTCGCCTGCACCGGGGTCCACGGCGCCAACCGCCTGGCCTCGACCTCGCTCCTCGAAGGGCTCGTCTGGGGGACCCGGGCGGCACTCGACATCGCCGGACGCTTCGACGACTCGCGGCCCTACAAGGCTTCGGAGATCCACCGTTGGTACCATCCGAAGAAAGAGGAGACGGTCGACCCGGCCCTGGTCAATCAGGACTGGCTGACCATCCGCTCGACGATGTGGAACTATGCCGGCGTCATCCGGACGCGCAAGCGCCTCGACCGGGCCAAGGCCGACCTCGAATACCTCAGCCACCGCATCGAGAAGTTCTATCAGGCGGCCCACATCGAGCCGGCCCTCGTCGGTCTCCGTCACGGCATCCTCGTCGCCCTGATGATCACCCGCGCGGCCCTGGCCAACCCCGTCTCCCGCGGCGCCCACTTCATTAAAAAATAGAACCCCCGAAGCCCCTCGCCGCCGGCAGAGTGACGGGGCAGTAGCGGCATGGGCCGACTTGTTCTATAATGGCGCATTGTATTTATCTGAACGGAGACCCCGATGGCCGACAAGTCCGACGTGAAGGCGACGCTCAATCTGCCCCAGACCGCTTTCGCCATGAAAGCCTCCCTGGCCCAGAAGGAGCCGGAGGCCATCAAAAGGTGGGAAGCGGACCGCCTTTACGAGAAGATCCTCGAGAAACGGGCCGCCGCCCGGCGCACGCCTTTCATCCTCCATGACGGCCCGCCCTACGCCAACGGCCACATCCACCTGGGCACGTCCCTCAACAAGATCCTCAAGGACTTCATCGTCAAATCGCGCTCCATGCTCGGCTACTACGCCCCCTACATCCCCGGCTGGGATTGCCACGGCCTGCCCATCGAGATCCACGTCGACCGGAAGCTCGGCGGCAAGAAAAAGGACATGCCTGTCATGGCCGTCCGCGAGGAGTGCCGCAAGTACGCCGAGAACTTCATCGACATCCAGCGCGGCGAGTTCAAGCGGCTGGGGATCCTCGGGGCCTGGGAAACGCCCTACCTGACCATGCACCCGGCCTACGAGGCCAAGGTCCTCGAATACCTGGGCGCCTTCTTCGAGAACGGCGAGGTCTACAAAGGCAAGCGCCCCGTCCACTGGTGCATCCACGACCGGACCGCCCTGGCCGAGGCCGAGATCGAATACAAAGACAAGACTTCCCCCTCGATCTATGTCCGCTTCGAGGTCGTCTCCGACCTCGGGGCCAAGTTCCCGGCGCTCCGTGGCCGCCGCGTCTTCGTGGTCATCTGGACGACGACCCCCTGGACGCTGCCGGCCAACATGGCCATCGCCTTTCATCCCGAATACGAGTACGCCGCGGCCGAGGTCGGGGACGACGTCTACATCATGGCCAAGCGGCTCCTCCCGGCCGTCGCCGAGGAGCTCGGCTGGCCCGCGCCCAAGGTCCTGGCCGCGTTCCCGGGCCGCGAGCTCGAGGGCTTCAAGGCCCGCCACCCCTTCATCGACCGCGAATCGCTCTTCGTCCTCGGCCAGTACGTCACGCTCGACGACGGCACGGGCTGCGTCCACACCGCCCCGGGCCACGGCCACGACGACTACCTGACCGGCGTCTCCTACGGCATCGACATCTACACTCCCGTCGACGACGACGGCCGTTTCACCCCGGACGTCGCCCGGTACGCCGGGCTCCAGGTCTTCGAGGCCAACGCCCGCATCACCGCCGACATGAAGAAGGACGGGTCGCTTCTCAAAGAGACCCAGATCACGCACTCCTACCCGCACTGCTGGCGCTGCAAGAACCCGGTCATCTTCCGGGCCACCGAGCAGTGGTTCATCTCCATGGACAAGGCCGGCCTCAGGGCCAAGGCCCGCGAGGCCATCGCCCGCGTCTGCTGGATCCCCGAATGGGGCCGGGAGCGGATCGACGGCATGGTCGCCGGCCGGCCCGACTGGTGCATTTCGCGCCAGCGCTCCTGGGGAGTGCCCATCCCGGCCTTCAAGTGCCAGGCCTGCGGCCGGCCGCTCGCCGACGCCGAGGTCTGCCGCCATGTCGCCAAGATCTTCGCCGCCGAGGGCTCCAACGCCTGGTTCCTCAGGGACGCGGCCGCGCTCGTCCCGCCCGGCGCCGTCTGCGCCTCCTGCGGCGGGAAGGACTTCGAGAAAGAATTCAACATCCTCGATGTTTGGTTCGAGTCCGGCTCCTCCCAGAACGTCCTCGAGCGCGAGCCGGGCCACTCCTGGCCCTCCGACGTCTACATCGAGGGCCACGACCAGCACCGCGGCTGGTTCAACAGCTCGCTCCTCATCGGCGTCGGGGTCAAGGGCGGAAGCCCCTTCCGGACCTGCATCACCCACGGCTTCATCCTCGACGACCAGGGGAGGGCCATGTCCAAGTCGATGGGCAACGTCATCGAGCCCGGCGAGGTCATCAAGCGCAACGGCGCCGAGATCGTCCGGCTCTGGGCGGCCATGCTCAACTACAAGGAGGACGCCCGGTTCGGCACGGAGATCGAGCAGCGGGTCGTCGAGGCCTACCGCAAGATCCGCAACACCTGGCGGTTTCTCCTCGGCAACGTCTCCGACTTCGTCCCGGCGCGCGACACGGTCGCCGAAGCCGGCCTCATCGACCTCGACCGCTGGATCCTCCACCGCTTCGAGGAGGTCCGGGCCCGCGTCGTCAAGGCCTATTCGGATTATGAGTTCCACCCCATCCTCCACGACGTCCTCGACCTCTTCACCGTCGACCTGAGCGCCTTCTACCTCGACGTCGTCAAGGACCGCGTTTACTGTTCGGCCAAGGGTTCGCTCGAGCGGCGCTCGGCCCAGACGGCCATGTTCACGATCCTGCGCGACAGCCTCCTGCTCATGGCCCCCATCCTGTCGTTCACGGCCGACGAGGCCTGGGCCCACGTCCCGGACTTCGAAGGCAAGGACGCGTCGGTCCACCTGGGCGAGTTCCCCGAGGCCTCCGACTGGCTCAAGTCGGCCCCGGCCGGATTCGCCGCGGACATGGAGCGGCTTCTCGACGTCCGGGAGAAGGTCCTCAAGGAGCTCGAAAAGACCCGCGAGTCGAAGCTCATCGGGAATTCCCTCGAGGCCCGGGTGACGCTCGCGGTCCCGGCCGCCGACTTCGCCTTCCTCGAGGCGCGGCAGTCCGGCCTCGCGGCGCTCTTCATCGTCTCCCAGGTCGACGTCCTCAAGGGCTCCGGCGACGAGCTCTCGGTCGAGGTCGCGAAGGCCGCCGGCGCGAAGTGCGAGCGCTGCTGGAACTACTCGACCCAGGTCGGCACGAGCCCGGATCGCCCGACCTTCTGCGCCCGCTGCGAGAAGGCGGTCAAGGCCACCCGCACATGAAGAAGAACGCGCCCTATCTCCTGCTCGTCGCCGTCCTGGTCGCCATCGACCAGATCACCAAGGGCATCGTCGCCGGCGCGGTCGAGCTCTACGAATCGGTCCCGGTCATTCCCGGGTTCTTCAACATCACCCGCGTCCACAACAAGGGGGCCATCTTCGGGACCTTCTCGCAGACGAACAACACCCTGGTCTTCGCCCTGCTGACGGCGGCCTCGATCGCCGCCCTGGCCCTCGTCGTCTTCTATTTCCTGAAGACGCCGGCTTCCGATAAGCTCATGAAGGTCTCCCTGGCGCTGATCATGGCCGGGGCGATCGGGAACCAGTTCGACCGCCTCGTCCGCGGCCACGTCATCGACTTCCTCGACTTCTACGTCGGCAAGGCCCACTGGCCCTTCTTCAACGCGGCGGATTCCTGCATCAGCATCGGTGCCGCCCTGATGCTCATTATCCTGTTCAGGAGGAAACCCGAATGTACCCCATCCTCTTAAAGATCGGCCCCCTGACTATCCACACCTACGGCTTCATGATGGCCGTCGGCGTCGCCCTGGGCCTGTGGTTCATCTATGTCCAGGCGAAGAAAGCCGGCCTCGACGCCAACAAGATCATGGACGCCGCCTTCTACACCATCATCGTCTCCCTCATCGGCGCCAAGCTGATCCTGTTCCTGAGCGACATCCCCAAATACTTCAGCTACCCCAGGGAGCTGTTCTCGCTGGCCCGGTCGGGCGGCGTCTTCCAGGGCGGGCTGACCTTCGGCGTCCTCTTCGCCCTGTGGTACTTCCACCGCAAAAAGATCCCGACGTGGAAGACGGCCGATCTCATTGTGCCGGCCCTGGCCTTGGGCCACGGCTTCGGCCGGATCGGCTGCTTCAGCGCCGGGTGCTGCTACGGCACCGAATGCGCCGCGCCGTGGGCCGTCATCTTCAAGAACCAATACGCCGCCCAGCTGACCGGCGTCCACCTCGACACGCCCATGCACCCCGTCCAGCTCTACGAGGCCGTCCTCAATTTCCTCAATTTCGGCGTCCTCTTCCTCATCCTGAAGAAGAAGGCCTTCGACGGCAAAGTCTTCGGCTACTACATCATCAACTACTCGATCATCCGCTTTTTCACCGAATATTTCCGCGGCGACCACGAGGACAAGATCTATTTCATCCGCGGTTCGTCGACGTACTCCAGCCTGTCGCTGCCGCAGCTGTTCTGCGTCCTGGGGCTCATCGCCGGCGCCGTCTTCCTCGTCGTCCTGAAGCGGCGCAAAAGTGCCGTCAGCTGACCTCGTCGTCGGGCCGGAAGCCGGGGAGCGCAGCCGGCTCGACGTCTTTCTCGCCGACAAGATCGAAGGCCTGTCGCGGGCCCAGGTTTGCAGGGTCATCGATGCCGGGGGCGTGCGGGTCGGCTCCTTCACGCGCAAGGCGGGCTACAAGCTGAAGCCCGGCGACCACGTCCACATCGAATACGAGATCCCGGAGCCGGAGGGGTCGCTCGTCCCGCAGAACATTCCCCTCAAGATCATCTACATGGACGCTGACGTCATCGTCATCGACAAGCCGCCGCGCCTTGTCGTCCACCCGGGGCCGGGGCACCCGTCGGGAACGCTCGTCAACGCCCTCATATGCCATTTCCCGGAGGTCGCCCTCGTCGGCAGCGAGCAGCGGCCGGGCATCGTCCACCGGCTCGACCAGGACACCTCGGGGGTCATGGTCGTGGCCCGCTCCCCCCGGGCCTGGTCCTTCCTCCATGACCAGTTCAAGCGGCGCGTCGTTTGGAAGACCTATCTCGCCCTGGCCTGGGGCCGGATAACGGCGACGGAAGGCAAACTCAGCTGGCCGCTCGGCCGCCATCCTAAGGAGCGTTCGCGGATCTCCATCAGGGCCCACAGCCCCAAGAAGGCCGAAACCTTCTTCCAGGTCCAGCGGACCTTCAAGGACACGACGCTCCTCGAGGTCAGGCCTGTCACCGGGCGGACCCATCAGATCCGGGTCCACCTGGCCGCGGCCGGGCACCCCGTCGTCGGCGACCCCGTCTACGGCCGGAAGCACGAGCCGCGCGAATTCCCGCGCATCTTCCTCCACGCCCACACCTTGTCGTTCCTCCATCCCGAGACGGAGGAGCGCCTGACCTTCGCCTCGCCGCTGCCCCCCGACCTCGAAGAGGTCATCTCCCGCGAGCTCCTCCTGAATCAGTGACCCTCCCCCAGAAACGGGGCTATTCCTCCGCGAAATAGGGGGATTCTTCAGGAAGGAAATATCCTGAACCGGGCTAGGGACGCCGGCATAGCGTCGAGAAGGGCGGCTGAACCCCGACATTGGGAAAGTTTAGCCGGGACGCGTGCCGGACGAGGGCAGTTTCAGGGGAAACCGCCAAAACGTGTTTGAGCGAGGCTGTAGCGGCGGGAAGCGGAGTCTTCGGAGCGACCTGCAGAATCGTAGCTGAGCGCTCGAAGCCACGATTCTGATAGATATCTTAGCAGAGTTTCTTCGGGTGGGGACAAGTACAAAGAGTACATGTCCCCATGTGTCCTGGCGCCGAGGCCGGCGCACGGACCGGCGTCTTCAAACTTTCCCAGGAGGGAGAGGCCGGCCCTCGAGACGCCTCAGGCGGCCCTCAGCAGGAACCAGGTATTTCCGCTTGAGCAAATCCCTGAATTTGGGTAGAATGGCCTTTCGTTTCCGCCGAGAATCCCAGGAGGCTCGAGGATGAAAGACTATTCCGTCGAAAAGATCCGAAATATCGCCCTGGTCGGGCACGGCTCGTCGGGGAAAACCTCTCTCGCGGCCGCCATCCTGTTCGACACCGGGGCGACCAACCGCCTGACCAAGGTCGACAAGGGCAACACCATCACCGACTACGACCCCGACGAGATCGAGCGCAGGATCTCCATCAACGCCACCCCCTGCTTATGCGAATGGAACGACCACAAGATCAACATCCTCGACACGCCCGGCTACAGCAACTTCCTCTGGGACACGCGGGCCGCCCTGCGCGCCGTCGACGGCGCGGCCGTCCTCATCGACGCCGTTTCCGGGGTCGAGGTCGGGACCGAGAAGGTCTGGGAGATGATCGAGGAGCGCGGCCTGCCCCGGATCATCATCATCAACAAGATGGACCGCGAGAACGCCAATTTCAACCGGGCCCTCGATTCGGTCCGCGAATTCTTCGGCCGACAGGCCGTCCCCGTCGAGCTGCCGATCGGCGAGGAGAAGAATTTCGCCGGCGTCGTCGACATCGTCGAAAAGAAGGCCTACCTCTTCGAGAAGGACGAGAGCGGCAAGATGAGCGAAGGGCCGGTCCCGGCCGGATTGGTTGCCGAGATCGAAAAGCGCAACAAGGAGCTCATCGAGCTCGTCGCCGAGTCCGACGAGAAGCTCATGGAGAAGTACTTCGAGACCGGCGAGCTCACCCCCGAGGAGTTCCGCGCCGGCCTCAAGAAGAGCATCCTCCACCGCCAGATCTTCCCCGTCTTCGCGGCCTCGGGCCTGGCCAACATCGGCGCCCAGACCGTGCTCGGCGGCCTCATCTCGTATTTGCCCTCGCCCGTCGAGGCCGGCCCCGTCAAGGCCACGGTCAACGGGGAGGAGCAGAAGGTCGCGCCGTCGGCCGACGCCCCTTTCGCCGCTTTCGTGTTCAAGACGATCTCCGACCCGTACACGGGCCGGATCTCCCTGATGCGCGTCTTTTCGGGCCGGACCAACCCCGACGCCACGGTCTCCAACGCCACCCGGGACACCGACGAGAAGCTCGGCGGCCTCTTCTTCCTCCAGGGCAAGGACCAGGTCGCGGCCGGCCAGGCCAAGGCCGGCGACATCGTGGCCACGGCCAAGCTCAAGGTCACCGCGACCGGCGACACGCTGAGCGCCAAGGGATCGGGCATCGTCTTCGCGCCGATCGTCTTCCCCCTGCCGTCGATCTCGTTCGCCATCGAGCCCAAGACGAGGGCCGACGAGGACCGCATCTCCCAGGCCACCCACCGCATCATCGAGGAGGACCCGACGGTCCGCATCGAGCGCGACGCGAACACCGCCCAGCTCCTGATCTCCGGGAACGGCGAGCTCCACGTCCGCATCATCACCGAGCGGCTGAAGAAGCGCTACAACGTCGACGTCGACCTCAAACCGCCCAAGATCTCCTACCTCGAGACGATCAAGGGCCGCTCCGACGTCCAGGGCCGTCACAAGAAGCAGACCGGCGGCCGCGGCCAGTTCGGCGACGTATGGGTCAAGTTCGAGCCCCTGCCTCGCGGCAAGGACTTCGAGTTCGATGACAAGATCTTCGGCGGGTCCATCCCGCGCAACTTCATCCCCTCCGTCGAGAAGGGCCTCCAGGAGGCCCGAAAGAAAGGCGTTCTCGCCGGCTACCCGACGGTCGATTTCAAGGCCATCCTCTACGATGGGTCCTATCACGATGTCGATTCGTCGGACATCGCCTTCAAGATCGCGGCCAACAAGGCCTACAAGAAGGGCATCCGCGAGGCCAAGCCGACGCTCCTCGAGCCGGTCATGAACGTCGAGATCTACACGCCCGAGGCCTACATGGGCGACATCATGGGCAATCTCAACGGCCGGCGCGGCAAGGTCCAGGGCATGGAGCAGAAGGGGACCATGCGCGTCCTCAAGGCCCAGGTACCGATGTCGGAGATGCTCGACTTCGAGCCGACCCTGACCTCGATCACCGGCGGCCGCGGCTCCTTCCTGATGGAGTTCGACCACTACGAGGAAGCGCCCTCGCACATCCAGCAGAAGATCATCGCCGAGGCGGTCAAGGAAGGCCGGGTCCGGCCGGAAGAAGAAGACTAGGATCGCCGCCGCGTCTCTCTGACGAAGAGGAGCAGTACCGCGGCCGCGGCCGTCAATCCCAGCGAAACGAAGAAGGGCACCTGTCTGCCCGCCTTGTCCCAGAAGAAGCCCGCGGCGAGCGAGGCCGGAAAGGCGCACAGGCCGATGACCATCTGAAATCCCCCCAGGACCGAGGCCCGGTAAGGCTGCGGCGCGAGCTCGGCGGCCATCGTCTTTTGGACCGGGTCCAGGGCGGCCTTGTGGACGCCGAAGAGGACGAATAGGCCGGCGACGGCGGCCAGGCCCCGCGCGAAGATGACCCCGGCGCAGACGGCGGCCCAGGCGCCGAAGGCCATGAAGAGGACCGGCTTCCGGCCGAGCTTGTCGGAGAGCTTTCCGAACGGGTAGGACAGGAGAGCCGCGGTGGCCGAATAAACGAGGAAGAGGACCGGGATGACGCCCGTCTTGAACCCCGAAGACCTGGCGAAGATCAGCAGGAAAGAATACGTGAAAGCGCCCAGGGCGAAGACCGCGTTGAGGATGATGTAGAGGGTCAGGTTCCGGTCGATGTCTTTGAAGGACAGTCCCTTGAAAACGCGGGCCACGGGCGATCGGATTTCTTTGATGTTCTTCAGGATCAGGGCGGCTCCGATGAGAGAGGGGATCGCGGCGAGGGCGAAGAGGAGACGATAGGGCAGGACGTTGATCAGCGCGATCGAAACGATGATGCCGGCGACGGAGCCGAGGTTGTCCATGGCCCGGAGGATGCCGAAATGGCCGCCCCTATTGGCGTCGGTCGAGATGTCGGCCAGCATGGCGTCCCGCGGGGCGCCGCGGATCTTGCCGGCCCGGTCGAGGATGCGGAAGGGGATGAGGTGCTGCCAGAGGGACGAGGCGGCATAGCCGAGCCGCGACGCCGCGCCGCAGAGATACCCGGTCCAGATGAAGACCTTGCGCTTGCGGATCTTGTCCGAATAATAGCCGGCCGCGGCCTGCGACAGCGAGACGATGGCTTCACCAAGGCCGTCGAGGAAGCCGAGGGTGGCCATGTTGGCTTTGAGGACCTGGGTGACGAAAAGCGGCCAGACCGGGTTGATGATGTCCGAGCCCATGTCGTTGAGGAACGAGGCGAGGGCGAAGGTCCGGATCGTCTTCCTGGCCTCCCCCGTCTGCGGCGGGGCTTCGGGAGCTACTTCTTTTGGCATGCGGTCCCTCGGGAACTGCCGGCCAACGATTGTAACGCTTTTTATTGAAAAATTCACGGGAGGATTTCCCTCGCGTTGACGCCCGGAATGGCCGCGCGTATGATACGGGCGAATTCCCTGAACGGAGGCCACCATATGATCCCCACCCAACGCGCCGTCCTGTCGATCGTCGCGGCGCTCTGCCTGCTCGGAGCGATATCCGGCGAGGCCCGATCGCAAACCGCGATGCCGGCCGGCCAGGCCCAGACCCCGGCGCCCGCTCAGGCCCCCGCCGATACCCCCGATCCGACCCTGACCCTCAAGATCGGCGACCCCGCGCTCAAAGGGAAGATCATGGAGATCGGCCCCGGCGCCATCCTCAAAGGACGGACGGGCCAACCTATCGGGTTCGAGGGCATGATCCAGGAGATGATGGGCAGCCGCATCGTCCATGTCGGCGAGACCCACAACTCGATGCCCATGCACGAGATCGAGTTCCAGGTCATCCGGGCCCTCTACGCCAAGGACAAGCACCTGGCCATCGGCCTCGAGATGGTGCCGGTGACCCTCCAGGAAACGCTCAACAAGTGGACCGCCGGGGTCCTGACCAAGGACGAGTTCCTCCGCGAGATCCGCTGGTACGTCACCTGGAACTTCAATTTCGGCTACTACGAGAAGATCTTCGACTTCGCCCGCGAGCACAGGCTGCCGGTCTACGCCCTGAACGCGCCGCGCGAGGTCATCACCAAGATGCGCATGCGGGGCTGGGCCGCCCTGAGCGACGAGGAAAAGGCCTACTTCCCCGGGGCGCCGGACACGACGAACGAGGACCACCGGACTCTTATCCGGACGGTTTTCGAGTCCTCCGATATCCCTCACGCGATGAAGGGCGCGGGCCTCGACCAGGTCTTCGAAGGGCTCTACCGGTCCCAGTCGGCCTGGGACGAGGTCATGGGCGCGAACGCCGTGCGGGCGGCCCAAGCCGAGGGCCGGCGGATCGTCGTCTGCGTCGGCTCGGGGCACCTCCTTTACAACCTCGGCCTCAACCGGCGCGCCTACGAGATGTCGAAGCTGCCCTTCAAGACGGTCATCGCCGTCGAAGTGCCGGCGGGGAAGAAGACCCTGTCCGTTTCGCGGGCGGTCGGGGACTATGTCTTCGGCCTGGCGCCGGAGGAGAAGCCCGCCTTCCCGAATATCGGGCTGGGCCTCAAGAAGGTCGAGAACCTGGAGAACCTGGTTATCGACCCGAAGCCGGCCGAGGGCGTCGCCGGACAGTCCGATCTCGAGAAGGGCGACATCGTCCTTTCGGTCGACGGCAAGGCCTATTCGGACATCAACGAGCTGAGGATGGAGCTGGCCAAGCTCCGCTGTGGCGGCGAGATCAAGCTCAAGGTGCTGCGGGCGGGAGCGGTCAAGGACGTCTCGCTCAAGTGCGAGAAGGCCGCGGCGGCCGAGCCGGCGGAAAAGAAGTAGACGGCCCGATTTAGGGTCCATGAGGAGGCAGAGATGAGGCGAGCGAGATTTGCGTTAATCGTGGCCCTGTCGATCTGGGGGATATCGGCTTTCGCGGGGCAATCTCCCGGTAACCCGGGTCAGTCCCTTAGGACGCCGGCGGAAGCGGCGGGTTACCTCGAATATACCCAGAACGAGGCGCTGGCGGCTTTCCTGAGCGCTCTCGAAGCGGCATCTGACGAGGTCGCCGTCTCGGTCGTCGGTCGATCGCTCCCGTCCGACTCCTACGGCGCCCGGGACATCTTCCTCGTCTTTCTCAATGAAAACGGGGCGCTGACTCCCGAGGCCTTGGACAAGACAAAGCCGACGGTCCTCTTCGCCGCCGCCCAGCACGGCAACGAGCAATCGGCGAAAGAGGCCGTGCTCCGGATCATCCGTGATCTCGCCTACGGCGACCTCCGGCCGCTCCTCAAGAAGGTCAACATCCTGGCCATGCCCCAGACGAACCCGTACGGCAATTTCATGAACGTCCGGGTGAACGAGCTCGACCTCGACATGAACCGCGACCACGTCAAGCTCGAGGCCGAAGGCGTGCGGGCCATCCACCGGGTGTTCCGGCGCTGGATGCCCGAGGTGACGATCGACGTCCATGAAAAGGGCGATGATTACTACCGGGTGTCCATCGGCTGCGTCTCGAACGTCAACATCGGCCGCGATCTCCAGGATTTCTCCCGGCTGACGATCCTGGCCGAGGTCGAGAAGACGCTGAAAAAAAAGAATGTCGCCTTTTACGAATACCTCGTCACCGAGGACCTCGGCGTAGACACCTCGTCGGGCGCCGCTTACGAGCGGGGACAGGCCGGGCCGCGCGAGGAGATGAAGCGCTTCTCGACGACCGACCTCAACGACGGCCGGAACAGCCTGGGCATCTTCGAATCGCTGTCCTTCATCCAGGAAGGCGCGTCGCGTCACGACCTGGAGACGCTCGAGGCCCGGACGGCCTGGCAGTATCAGGGCTTGAGGGCTTTCCTCGAATCCGTCGCCGCCCATGCCCCCGAGGTCATGAAGATGGTCCGCGGCGACCGGGCCCGCCTCCTCGAGAGGGCGGCCGCGAGGGACGGCGCCGATCCCGTCCATCTGCGGATGAAGTTCGCCCGCGACCCGAAAGTGCCTCAGCTCGTCCTCAAGCGATTCGAGATCCCACAGTCTCCAATCCGGGGCATCCTCAAGGTGGATAAGAAAGCGGGGGAGACCCTCCTCGCCGGGGATATCGCGCCCGCGCCCGGGCCGAGGAACGTCAAGATCGTCGATGAGGTGGTCAAGCATTGGTTCCCGAACGTCGAGCCGACCCTGTCGGTCCCGCGGCCGCGCGGCTACATTGTCCGCGGCGACCGGCTTGACATCGTCGAGACGCTCGTCGGCCTGGGCGTCGAGGTCGGGATCATCTCCAAGGGCGGGCTCGCCGACGCGGAGGCCTACGAAGTGATCGCGATCGTCCCTGCCCGGCTCGACTACCTGGCCCCGGAGAAGATCGACGTCGCCGCCAAGCCGGTCAAGGCGCCGGTCAGGAAGGGCGATTTTTACATCGATTGCGTCCAGCCGGCGGCTAACCTCGTGCCCGCGCTCCTCGAGCCCCAATCGGAATTCGGCCTCATCCGCTACTGGAAGTTCAAGCTCGTGCCCGAGGCCGGCGGCGTCTTCGAGATCCTGCGCTTCGCGGGAACGCCGGCTCCCGCCGTCATTCCCTACAAGACCTGGCGTTCCTGATCTCGGACTTGACTTTCGCCCTGTCGCGACCGACTATATCTTCGCGGGGTAGATGTCATGAGATACACCAGGCATTGTCTTCTGATCCTGCCGGCCGTCCTCATCGTCCTCTCGTCCTGCGCCGCGCCCCCCGCGGACTTGCACGCGAGGGAGGGACATATCTTTTTTTCGGTCAAGGAGGTCTTCAGAAACGGTGCTGAAGGCGTCGAGCCGTCCCTCGGCCTGGGCCAGGAAACGGAAAAGGTCTACGGTTGCTGCAATTTCTCGATCGCGGCATCCCTCAGCCGGTTCGGCGGGCAGTTGAACATGTCCATCAAAGGGATCGAAATGTATGATATCTGCCTGACCGCCCTTGGACCGGCCACGCGACTGGATCTCCTCGAGCTCGAAGATGGCGTTTATAACCTGGAATTCATGGATGGGCCCAATAGGTGCCATTATGTCCTTACGGTCACCGAAAGCGCCCTGTCGGTGTCCGACCCTCCCGGCGTCGTGCTGCCCGGATTCGCCCAACCGAAGTTCCGGGTTTGGTGGCGCTATCCGAGGAATACATTCGCCGTTCTGTGCGGGACAAAGGAAGACAGCGCTTGGGTCAACCAGGATTTTCTGCAGAAGCTCCGGGCCGCCGTCGGGCTCGAGGAGATCACGTTCCCGGCCGACGGCGAGCTGGGCTATCCTCGCGCTCCCGAGGGGCATTGGGTCGATCATCCGGCCCGGTATTTCGTCTATGCGACGGAATCGGATTTTGCCGCGGCCGGAGATGTCCTCGGGGCCTACGTCCGGGACGTCATCGGCCAGATGTCGGGCGTGAGCATCTGGCTCCTCAACTGGAAGAACCAGTCGTTCCGTTCATGGATGATGACCGGAGCGTCCGAGGCGATCCCCTCCGCCGTCAGCCGGTCTTTCGAATGATCTCCATGACCTCGGCCGACGGCCTGGGCCTCCCGAGGAGCTCGCGAGCCTTGAGCCGGTCCTCCTTGCGGCCGAGCTTTTCGAGGACGAGTCCCCCAAAGTATCCATAGGGCTGGGGCTCATCCCAATAGGTCAGCGTGTATTCGCGGATGGTTTCGCGCAGGGCCGAGGCCTTGTCCTTCTCTCCCATCCGGTCGAGCGCCAGGGCGATGATGTAATCCTGCATGCGGCTGTCGGGGTGGAAGGGCGCGCCGGTCCCGAGCTTCTCCGGGTAGAGCTTGGAGAGCTCGAGGGCTTGCACCACGTCGGCCCATTGCCCCTTCTTCATGGCTTCGAGGCCGATCCCGATATGGGACCTGACGTAGAGGCCATGGATATTGCTCGCGCCTTCGTAGGGCAGCGCGGCGACGGCGTCGAGGACGGTCGCGGCTTCGTGGGGATCGCCGGCGGCGAGGAGGGCCTCGGCCAGGTCGACCTGGAGCGGCACCTCCACCGGGAAATCGGCGGCCGCTTTCCGGGCCGAAGCCAAGGCCTCATCCGGCTGCCCCTGCCGGAGATGGAACTCGGTCAAGGCATGGCGGGCCCGCCAATTCGCGGGATCGAGCTCGACCGCCCGCGCGAGATCCGCGGCGGCCCGGGCCGGGTCCATCCTTTCGAAGAACGCGCCCCGGGCGACGTAGAACGGGGCGTAATCGGCGTTCTCGCACATCTCGAGGAGGTCCCGGGCCTCGTCGATCCGTCCTTTGCCCCAGAGGATGAGGGACAGATAGTACTTGGGCTTCCAGTCGGACGGCCGCGCGGCCACGGCCCACGAATAGACGGCGATCTCCTCTTCGCGGAACGGGAAGACGAGGAAGGGCGAGAGGGCCGAGGCCTTGTCGAGATACGCGGCGCTTTCGGCGGGCGCGGCATCGCGCAGAAGATGGGCCAGCGAGTAAAGGACGGTCGCGTGGCCGGGGGCCGCCTTGAGCGCCTCCGCGGCGTCGTTGGCGAGGCCGAGCCGGAGATAGAACAGGGCCATCTCGATCCAGGTCTCGTGCGGCAGCTCGTTGCGGACGAGCGCGCGGCAGGCCTCGAGGTCCTTGGCGTCGCGGCTGAAGAGATAGCGCTCGAACCGGGCCAGGTGGTCGAGCGGGTCGACCTCGGCGAGCCAGCCGAGGACGCGGTTGAAATCCGACTTGCGGCCGGCCAGGCGCTGGGCCACGGCCAGGACCTCGAGGGCGCCGACGTTGAGATCGTCGGCCACGAGGGCCTTGAGGGCGTATTCGGCGGCCCGATCTATGTTCTTTTCGAGGAGCGCGATCTCGGCGGACTGGACGAGGGCGACGGCCTCGAACTGCGGCGAGCGGGCCGCCCAGCCGAGGGTTTCCTTGGCGTCGACGAGACGGCCCATCCTCCGGGCCGCGACGCCGTAGACGAAGTTGGCTTCGGGGTCGTACATCGACACGGCGAGGGCCCGGCCGGCCATCTCGAGGGCCTTAGCCGGCTCGCCCCGGCGTGTATAGAGCTCGGCGGCGCGGGCCAGGGCACGGACGTGGAGAGGTTCCTCGGCGACCGCGGCCAGGTATTTGTCGAGGGCTTCGGTCAGCCGCCGCTCCCGTTCGAGGCTCCGGGCTTGGAGGAAGAGGGCTTCGGCGGAACCTCCCGCGGGCGTGCTGAAGCGGAGCGGCCGTTCGAGCGCGTCGGCCTCGGGCGCGCTCTCGTAGACGAGCTTGGCCCCGAGCCGGACCTCGATGGGGGCGTTAGCGGCGGCGCCGGCGAGCGGGACGTCCTTCTTCCAGACCTGTTCGGGCTTCAGGACGAGATGTTCCTTGAAGACCTCCTGGCCCCCCGCGCTGACGGTCAGATCGTCGGCAACGGGCCGGAGAGGGAAGAGCCCGACGCGCAGGGAGTCACCCGAGCGGGAGGCGCTCAGCACGGCGTGGGCCGAGGCCTTGGCCATCGGGCCGATGCCGCGGTAGGGGAACCACTGTTCCTGCCAGCGGTCGGCCGCGCCGGGCGCGAAGTCGCCGTGGTCGGACTGGTTGAGGAGGCGCCCCGCCTGGGGCTCGGTGTACTGGCCGTCCTCGTCGGTCAGCAGATCGACCCAGATCCCGCCCGAGCGGGAGAGGTCCCAGATCCAGACCTTGCGGCCGGGCATGTCCTCATAGCGCGACCAATGGCCGAAGCCGGAGTCGGATTTCTCGTACCAGCCGCCGTAAAAATCGGCGTATTCGCCGACCGTGAAATAGCTCTTGGAGCCCGGCGTCGCGTTGTTCCTGTACCAGGAGAGGTCGCGGCCGGCGCGGTCGACGGGCCAGGGCTCGAGCGGGACGGAGTAGTCATGGCCGATGAACCATTGGCCCGGGAAGATGTACTTCAGGTCGTCCGCGGCGCTCACGGCGGCGCACGACCAGGCGTAATACGACTGGCTGAATGGCGTCGGGTTGACCCAGAGGGCGTTGGTCTCGAAGACGGCCCCGTCCTTGGGCAGTGTGATGGCGACGCTCCAGCGGGTCCTCGACGGCAGGTCCATTGCCCCGACGATGCAGCTGGCGCTCCCGTCGGCGTTCTTGCGGACGAAATAGTCGACGGGGGTCGCGGTCGTCGGGGCGTGGCCGACAACGCCGAAGTTGAACTCGATGCCGCCCGATGTCCAGGGTCCGCGCAGCGCGATCTGGCGGAACTTGAGGACATGATTCCAATAGAGGAACTCGCGGCCGGTGGCTTGTTCCTTCGCGCCCCAGACCTTGCCGCCGGCCTCTGGCAGGACGGCGACCTCGATGAACGGGTTCTTCAGCCGCACGACGTTCCAGGACTTGTCGACGGGCTCGGCGGTGAAGCGGTCGAACATGAAGTAGGGGTAGAGCCGAGCGCCCTGGCCCCACATCGACGATCGGGCGAAGATGGGGACGGGGTCCGGGTCGGAGAAGGGATAGGTCCGGATGACCTCGCTCTTCTCCTCGACGACGGTCCCTCCGGAGGAGTCCGGCCGGCAGGCGGACATGGCCGCGATGATCACGACGATCCCGGCAATGACGGCAAAGGCGAGCGCGAGGCGAGCGATATTCCTGGGGCGGGAACCGGTCATGCGGGGCCTCCTCGTCATATGTCGGCTAGCGTGTCATCCCTTAATATCCGGACGACGGTCTTTTGTCAATGCTCCAACAAAGGGGTTCAGCGGCCCTTTCTAAAGGAAGCACGGAGCGAAGCCGCGAGGGATGTCGCCCCAAGGCCCCCGTGATGGAAGGGGGACCCGCCGAAGGCGGGGGAAACCGGATTCGCAGGTTTCCGGGGTTCGGGGGCCAGGGGTGATATCCCGAGTAGAGCCGAGCGGAGCGCTTCCGCAGCCAGGCGATGAACGTTATATGTTGATGCGGATGGGCAAAATGACCGTCGTGATCCCCTTCCAGCGGAGCTCCTGCTGGATGGCGAAGGCGGTCTCGTTGTGGAGGATGCGGTTGATGAGCCCGGGGCGGCGGAAGACGGTCTGGCCGGCGAAGACGGTCGATCTTGGGAACTCGCGGGCCGCGCGCTCGCACAGCGCCGTCGCCGTCCCGACGACGTCGATGCCCGTGTCGAAGCGCGACTCGGCCGGGAAGCCCAGGCGCCGGGCCTGGTCGACGTACTTCTTGAGGGAATCCTTGGTCGCGGCGGTCAGCCGGCTGACGGACTCGGATTCCTTGAACGCGCCCGCGTCCACCTCGGCGACGGAGATGAAGACGAAGTTCTTGTAGAGGCCGGGAAAGCCGCGGATGATGGACAGGAAGGTGTGGACGCCGAATCCGGAGTAGCCGCTGACGAGCTGGATCGCCGTCATTTCGCGGGGGTCGGCCGGATCGGAGTTGTATTCGCCCTTGTGTGAGATGACGGCGGTAAGCATATCGTCGAGCTCGCGGACGCCCTTGCGGACACGGTTGTAGTGGCCCTTGATGAGATAGCAGAGCAGGACAACGGCCGATGTGAGCACGATGGTCAGCCAGCCGCCGTGGGCGAATTTTTCGAGGATGGTGACGACGAGAATGGCCGAGCAGACGGCCAGCCCGACGAGATGGACCGGCAGGTGCTTCTTCCAGAGAGGATCGGTCTTCCGGCTCTTGATGAAGAACCGGGACATGCCCAGCTGGGACATGGTGAAAGTCAGGAAGACGTTGATCGAATACATGACGATCAGCGTCGAGATCCGGCCGCGGGAGTAGAGGAGGAGCAGGATGGCCGAACCGCCCATGAGCAGGACGCCGTTCTGCATGGTCAGCCGGTCGGAGAGCGAGGCGAAGCGATGGGGGAACCAGTAGTCGACGGCCATGTTGGCCATGACCCGGGGCCCGTCGACGAATCCCGCTTGGGCGGCGACGAGGAGGATGGCGCCTTCCGTAAATATGGTGATGAGAGCCAGGATGCCGCCGAAGCTCCAGCCGCCGAAGACCTGGCCGGCCAGCACGGCATTGAGGGTCTTGCCGGCGACCGGGCTCACGCCGAGCAGAAGATAACAGACGAGGATGCCTCCGGCCGTCAGGGCTAGAGAGACGGACATGTAGACCATGGTCTTCTTGCCGTTGTGAACACGGGGTTCGCGCAGGATCTGGAGGCCATTCGAGACGGCCTCGATCCCCGTGTAAGTTCCGCCTCCCATGGAGAAGGCCCGTAAGAAAAGCAAGGCCATGCCGCCGAGGCCGAGCGTCGCCAGACCTCCTTGGAACCCGGTGCGGAGGTCGGCCGCGACCGCTCCGATCTCGGGGACGTGTTTGAGGATGCCGTAGCCGATGAGGAGGGCGTGGGTCAGGACGAACACGACGAAGATCGGGGCCAGCATGGTCACCGATTCCTTGACGCCGCGAAGGTTGATGACGACGAGGAAGATGATGGCCAGGATCTCGAAGGGGGTCTTGAACATCTGGGCCGAGGACGGGAAGAAGCTGAAGATCGCATCGCCGCAGGCGACGATCGACACGGTGATCGTCAGCATGTAGTCGACAAGCAGGGCGCTTCCGGACAGGACGCCGGCTTTCTCCCCGAGCGTATGCGTCGCGACGACGTAGCCGCCGCCTCCGGAGGGGAAATATTCGATGATGCGCGAGTAGGAGTAGGAAATGATAAAGACGGTCAGGGCTGTGGCCACAGCCAGGGCCAGGGCGAGGTAGGTGTGCTGCCCCAAGACCTTGAAGGCCTCCTCCGGGCCGTAGGAGGCCGAGGACAGGCCGTCGGCGCCGAGCCCGATCCAGGCCAGGACGGGGATCAGGGCGATCTTGTGGAAGAGGGTCGGGTCCTTGATGTCGCGGGGCTTGCCGATGAGCGTCCGCTTGATCTTGCGGCCTACCGTCCCTTCTTCATGGTTCATTTCTTGACCTGGTGGGTGGGATGGCGCGCTTCTCGGGGCTTTCTGGGGGGGATTTTCGGCTGGGGCCTATTATAGGCCCGGACGGGAAAAAATCAAGGCCTTGGCTGGCCGGCTCCTAGAGGTGCTTGAGGTCGTCCGTCCCGGCGTCGGCGTTCTTCTTGATGCGCTTCTCCAGGAACGTCCTGGCCAGGTCCTTGCCCCCGAAGCCGAAGGCCAGGGCCAGGGCCAGAACGATCCCGCCGAAGGCGATCGTGAAGGCGGCGATCATCGTGTTCCGGCCGATGCCGAGCTGCTCGAAGGCCATGACGAGGGCGAAGAGCAGGATGACCGCCTTGACCCCGCGGCTGAGCTGGCTCGAGAGCTTGACCCCGGCGTTCACGGAGGCGATGAGCGTCGCCCGCCCGAGGAAGTTGCCGAGGAGCCAGCCGATTGTCACGATGATGAGGGCGACGAAGATGTTGGGCAGGAAGAGGAGGAGCTTCTCGAGGAGCTGGTCGATGACCGGGACCTTCATGACCTTCAGGGCCAGGACGAAGAAGATGAACGTGACGAGCCAGAAGAACGTCCGGCCGAGGAGCTTGGCCGGTGTGTCCTTGACGGCCATCTTCTGCAGGGCGTCCGTCACGCCCGACCGCGTCAAGGCCGCGTCGAGCTTGAGAAGCCTGGCGATCCTGACGACGAGCAGCTTGACGAGCCAGGCCAGGCCGAGGCCGATGAGGAAGACCACGATCCCGGTGAGAAGGCTCGGCAGGAAGGCCACGAGCTTCTGGAAGACCTCCCGCAGCGGCTCGACGATGACCTTGTCGATGAGATTTTTCATGGCGTTCTCCTCCAGCTCTCGACGAGATTGCTTTTCTCCCTTTCGAAGGACAGGCAGAGCTTCTCGAGCCGCCCTTCGACCTCCTCGGCGGAGCTTGTCCAGGTCTCGATGACGAAGGAGGCGACCTTGCCGAGGTAGAGAGGCGTGAGGGACTTGATGAGGTGCTCCCGGCTCACGACCTTCCGGTGATAGGCCAGGGCGAAGCTCATGATGGTCCTCACCCAGGCGTCGTCCGCGTAGGAGAAGGCGTCGCGGTCGGGCCGGGCGGCCGCCTCGCGCAGGTCGGAGAGCACGTTCTCGGGCAGGAACGACTTGTAGAACGTCTCGAGGTCCCTGACGCCCAACCGGAACATCTCGATCATCTTGTCCAGGTTGACGTTGATGGGCTCGAGGCCGACGGCGTAGACGAAGCCGAAGGTGGCGACCCGCTCCGAGCCTTTCACGGAACGCCAGGCCTCCGCGTACTCCTCCATGAGGTCGAAGACCGAGCTGACAACCTGGTGGAGCATGGCGCTGAGGTCGGCGCCGGGGTCCTTGGCGTCGTGGATCTTAGCGCCGAGGAAGGCCTGGCAGATCCGGAAGCCGTTGGCGATGGCCGTCGTTGTCATCCAGATGTCGATGCCGAAACGGGCGACGTCGCTGTCCCAGACGTCCTTTTCGAGATAGAACGAAGCCAGCCTCCCCGAGAACCCGAAGTCGCCCCCGATCGGCTGGCGGAGGCGCTTGCCGTAAAGGGCCCGGGTCAGGGGATAGACGATCGTGTTGGTGATCGTGCCGTCATACTTGTGCCTCATGTAGTAGGGAGAGACGTAATCGTAGCCCTCTTCGAGGACGGGCTTGATCAGGAGCTCGATCCATTCCGGGGTGATGCTCCGCAGGTCGGAGTCCACGACGGCGCAGGCCTTGGCCCCGAGCTGGCGGGCGATGTCGAAGACCTTCCGGAAGGCGCTCCCTTTCCCCGGGATGCCGTGATAGGGGATGACGAGCTTGCGGAAGCCGCCGACCCTGTTCTCGAGAAGGATGGAATCGAGGTCGGCGCTCGCCTCCCGGACGACGTCCGCCGTCCCGTCGGTCGACCCGCCGTCGGAGTTCACCAGGACGGCCCGGCGCCCCGGGAAATATTTGGTGAGTCCCGCCTCGACGGCCCGGACGACGTGGCCGATCGTCTTGGCGTTGTTGAAGCTCGGGATGCCGACGAGGATGTCGACTTCGTCGGGGCCGGGGGAAGCGGCGGGTCCGATCCCGGCCGTGTCTGGTGCGTTTTCCGCCATGGTCTGAAGCCGTCCTCCCGCGCTCATTATAGGCGAGCCGGCGCGGATGAGCAATCCCGGCCCGCGCGGGCCGGGACATGGTCAGTAGGAAGGGGACACGTACAAAGAGCACATGTCCCCGAAAAAAAGAAGGCCGGGAGCACGAATGCTCCCGGCCTTGCGGTCGTTACGTAAGCGACGGTCTAGAGCTTCGTTTCCTCGACGGTCTTCTGGACGACGGCGACCGTCTTCTGGAGCATGGTCTTCTCTTCGTCGTTGAGATTGATCTCGAAGATCTTCTCCATGCCCTTGGCCCCGACCACGACGGGCACGCCGATGAACAGGCCGTTGACGCCGTACTCGCCTTGGCACAGGGCGGCGCAGGGGAGGACACGGTGTTTGTCCTTGAGATAGGACTCGGCGATGACGATGGCGCTCCAGGCGGGGCTAAAGAAGGCCGAGCCCTTGCCGAAGAGCTTGACGATCTCGGTCCCGGCTTCGCGGGTCCGGGTCGCCAGCCGGTCGATCTGCTCCTTGGTGGCGATCTCGGCCAGGGGCACGCCGCCGACCGTGGTCAGCCGGGGGAGGGGGACCATGTCGGGGCCGTGGCCGCCGAGGACGGTGCCGGCGACGTCGCTGACCGACACGCCGAGCTCCATGGCGACGAAGGCGCGCCAGCGGGCCGTGTCGAGCGTCCCGGCCATCCCGATGACCTGATTCCTGGGGAAACCGGTCAGCTTGTGGAACGCGTAGACCATGGCGTCGAGCGGGTTGGTGACGATGATGCAGAACGCCTTGGGCGCGTGCTCCTTGACGCCGGCCGCGACCTGCTTGATGATCTCCAGGTTGACGGCCAGGAGGTCCTCGCGGGTCATGCCGGCCTGGCGGGGCTTGCCCGCCGTGACGATGACGACGTCGGCGCCGGCGATGTCCTTGTAGCTGGACGTCCCCGTGATAGCGGCGTCGTAGTTGCCGTGGGGGGCCATCTCCATGAGATCCAGGGCCTTGCCCTTGGCCGGGTTTTCGAGTTCGGGGATGTCGAAGATGACGATGTCCCCGAGCTCCTTCTGGGCCGCGAGCATGGCCAGGATCTGGCCGATCTGCCCGCCCCCGACGAGTGCGATCTTCTTGCGCATGTCCATCTCCTTTTTTGAATTCAGGGCTCAGCCCTTGACATAACCTTCCCAGGCCTGTTGCAGCTTGGGATTCTTGACCCAATCCATGACGTAGTCGGTGAACACCTCGCCGGTGACGCCGGTGGGGCGGCCGGTGATGACCATCTTCTTCTCGTACTGGCCGGTGATGTCGAGGGCCATCTCGAGGCTCTTGCCGATCTCGGTGTAGCCGATGTGGCCGAGAAGCATGGCCGCGGCGCGGATCATGCTGCAGGGGTCGGCGTACTGGGCCCGGCCCTCGGTGACCATGCGGGGCGCGGAGCCGTGGATGGCCTCGAACATGGCGTACTGCTTGCCGATGTTGGCGCTGCCGGCCGTGCCGACGCCGCCCTGGAACTCGGCCGCCTCGTCGGTCAGGATGTCGCCGTAGAGGTTGGGCAGGACGAGGACCTGGAAGTCGCGGCGGCGCTTCTCGTCGACGAGCTTGGCCGTCATGATGTCGATGTACCAGTCGTCGGCCTCGATGCCGGGATAGTCCTTGGCGATGCGGTAGAAGTTCTCGAGGAAGCGGCCGTCGGTCGTCTTGACAACGTTGGCCTTGGTGACGCAGGTGACGCGCTTGCGGCCGTTCTTCTTGGCGTTCTCGAAGGCCAGCCGGCAGATGCGGTCGGAGCCCGGGCCGGTGATGAGCTTGAAGTCGATGGAGATGTCCTCGTCGACGTCGATGCCGTTGGAGCCGAGGGCGTAGAGGTCCTCGGTGTTCTCGCGGAAGAAGATCCAATCGATGCCCTGTTTGGGGATGCGGACGGGCCGGACGTTGGCGAAGAGGTCGAGCTCCTTCCGGATGGCCACGTTGCAGCTCTCGATGTTCGGCCAGGGGTCGCCCTTGCGCGGCGTCGTCGTGGGGCCCTTGAGGGTGACGGGGTACTTCTTGATCTCCTCGAGGACGTCGGCCGGGATGGCGCAGCCGTGGGCGGCCCGGTTCTCGATGGTCAGCCCTTCGATGTCGGCGATGACGACGCGGCCGGACTTGACCTCGTCCTTGAGCAGGAACTCGAGGACGCGCTTCGACTGGGCGGCGATGGTGACGCCGATGCCGTCGCCCGCGAGGATGCCGATCTTGAGCGGGGAGAGCTTCGCGTAGTCGATCCAGCCGGGGGCGGCCTTGACCTTTTCCATGCGTTTCATCTGGGCTTCGAGGAGCTTGCCGAAGTGCTCCTTGGCACGATTGATCGCGGCGTGATCCATTCTGTGGTCCCTCCGTAGTGTGGTGATTTTAGGCAAAAACAATTGGCACTGAATTCTATCCGGATTCGCCCCCGAATGCAATAGCCAAGCACAGACCTCTTGCCGGCCGCGGCGGGGTCTCTGGGATCATCTCCGTTCGCTGCCGGTGCGGCGGGAAGCGGAGCCCCGGAGCGACCAGCAGAATTACGGCGGAGCAACTCGGAGCCGGAATTCTGGTAACTATCTTAGAAGTGCATAGTCTTATGCTTACTCCGATGATACCCATCGACCCCCTCTTCCGCGTCCTTCCCCTGAGAATCGGTGCACGCGCCGATTCCCATTGCTACTTCTACAAAACCCGCTCCGCCCTCCTACGGGCCTCCTCCAGGAACACCCCTGCGCGCGTGGACCTCCTTCGGCGACCTTACAATAATGCCTTTTTATCGGTTTTGACAACAAGGCGCTAAAACCGATAAAGTAGTCGGGCAAAACCAAACATAGGAGAGAGCAATGCTCGAGGCATATTTCGTGATGGAAAAAGAACGGGCCCAGGCGGGTTTGCCGCCGCTCCCCCTGACGCCCCAGGAGGTCGAGGAGGTCTGTCAGGGCCTCGGATCGGCTGATAAAGAGCAGGGCGCGCTGCTCCGCGGGCTTCTCGAGAATCGCGTCGCTCCGGGCGTCGACCCCGCGGCCAAGGTCAAGGCCGAATGGCTGGCGGCCGTGGCCAAAGGGACGGTCACATCGCCGGCCGTCACGCGCGAGGACGCCGTCCGCCTGCTCGGCACGATGCTCGGCGGCTACAACGTCGGGCCCCTCGTAGAGGCGCTCTCCGACGCGCCGATCGCGGCCGCGGCGGCCGAGGCCCTGAAAAAGACCGTCCTCGTCTACGGCCAGTTCGAGACGGTCATCAAGATGGCGGCGACGAACGCCCATGCCAAGTCGGTCCTCGGATCGTGGGCGGCGGGGGAGTGGTTCCTGTCGCGGCCCGCGTTCCCGTCCCAGCTCGTCCTCAAGGTGTTCAAAGTCGACGGCGAGATCAATACGGACGATTTTTCGCCGGCGGGGGACGCGCCGACCCGTCCGGACATCCCCCTTCACGCCAAATCGATGGGCCTCAAGCGCTTTCCGGGCGGCAACGACCTCATGAAGAAGTTCCGCGAGGAGGGCCACCGCGTGGCCTTCGTCGGCGATGTCGTCGGTACGGGCTCGAGCCGCAAGTCGGCCTGCAATTCGCTGATGTGGCACATCGGCGAGGACATCCCCCACGTCCCCAACAAGAGGCGGGCCGGGGTCGTCATCGGCGGCCTCATCGCGCCCATCTTCTTCAACACGGCCGAGGACTCCGGCGGCCTGCCGCTCATGGCCGACGTGACCAAGATGAAAACGGGCGACGTCATCACCCTCGACTTCGCCGCCGGCGCCATCCTCGACGCCGATGGCCGGAAGATCTCCGGACTCGCGGTCAAGCCGGCGACCCTCAAGGACGAATTCCGGGCCGGCGGCCGCCTCGCCCTCATCATCGGGCGCCAGCTCACGGCCCGGGCGCGCCAGGCCCTCGGCCTCGGCGAGGCGGACTTCTTCACGACGGTCGTGAACCCCGTTCCCAAGTCCGGCCAGGGCTACACGCTGGCCCAGAAGATCGTCGGACGCGCCTGCGGCCTAACCGGGGTTCTCCCCGGCACGGCCTGCGAGCCGCACATGACCACGGTCGGCTCCCAGGACACGACCGGGCCCATGACCGCCGACGAGCTCAAGGAGCTGGCCTGCCTCGAATTCCAGACCGATTTGTTCATGCAGTCGTTCTGCCACACGGCCGCCTATCCCAAGCCGGCCGACGTCAAGGTCCACAGGACCCTGCCGGCCTTCATGATCGCCCGCAAGGGCGTCTCGTTGAAGCCCGGTGACGGGGTCATCCACTCCTGGCTGAACCGCCTCATCCTGCCCGACACGGTCGGGACGGGCGGCGATTCCCACACCCGGTTCCCGATCGGCATCTCGTTCCCGGCCGGATCGGGCCTGGTCGCCTTCGCCGGCGCGCTGGGCTTCATGCCCCTCGACATGCCTGAGTCCATCCTGATCAAGTTCAGCGGCCGGCTCAATCCCGGTCTCACTTTGCGCGACGCCGTCAACGCCATCCCGTATTTCGCCGCCAAAAAGGGCCTTCTGACCGTCGAGAAGAAGAACAAGAAGAACGTCTTCAACGGCTGCGTCCTCGAGATCGAAGGCCTCGAGGACCTGTCGGGGGACCAGGCCTACGAGCTGACCGACGCCTCCGCCGAGCGCTCCGCTGCCGCGTGCGTCATCTCTCTAAAGGAGGAGCGCGTCGCCGAGTATCTCAAGAGCAATGTCGCCCTGATGGAAGAGATGATCAGGGAGGGCTACCAGAGCGCCGACACGCTGCGCCGCCGGATCGAGGCCTGCAAGGCCTGGCTCGCGAAGCCCGAGCTCCTCAAGCGCGATCCCCACGCCGAATACAAGGCCGTCCTGGAGATCGATCTGGCCGCGATCACCGAGCCGCTCGTCGCCTGTCCCAACGACCCGGACGATGTCCGGCCGCTGTCCGCGATCGCCGGCGACGCGGTCCAGGAGGTCTTCATCGGCTCGTGCATGACCAACATCGGCCAGTTCCGGGCCGCCGCCCGCATCCTCGATAAGGGCGCCCCCGCGGCCAGGACCTGGATCACGCCGCCGACCAAGATGGACGCGGCCCAGCTCATGCGCGAAGGCTACTATGCCATCTTCGTCGGCTTCGGCGGCCGGACCGAGATGCCCGGCTGCTCGCTCTGCATGGGCAACCAGGCCCGCGTCGCCCCCGGCACGACGGTCTTCTCGACCTCGACCCGGAATTTCGACCATCGGCTCGGCGACAACACCCGCGTCTATCTCGGCTCCTCGGAGCTGGCCGCCCTGACGGCCCTCCTGGGCCGCATCCCCACGACCGGCGAATACATGGCCGTCATGAAGGAAAAGGTCCTGCCCAAGGCGGACGAGATCTACCGCGCCCTCGAATTCCACAAGATGGGCGAATTCAGCACGGGATATGTCCGATGATCCGGCTCGACGGCCGCAAGGCCCTCATCACGGGCGGCTCGCGCGGCATCGGCCGGGCCACGGCGCTACTTTTTGCCAGGGCCGGGGCCGATGTGGCCATTAGTTATGTCAGTAACCAAAAGGCGGCCGACGAAGTAGTACAAGAGGTGGAAAAGATGGGTCGCCGCGCGCTCGCCTACAAGGCCGAGATGTCCTCCCGGGCCGACATCGACCGCATGGTCGGCGACGTCCTGTCCCGCTGGGGCGAGCTCGACACGCTCGTCAACAACGCCGGGATCTGGACCTACCTCGAGATGGGCAAGCTCGACGACGCGGTCTACCACGAGACGGTCGGCGTCAACGTCGACGGCGTCTTCTTCGCCATCAACGCCGTCGTCCCGGCCATGAAGGAGCACGGCCGGGGCTGGATCGTCAACGTGACCTCGACGGCGGCGGTCCGGGGGGAGGCCTTCCACTCCCATTACGCGGCCAGCAAGGGGGCCCTCCACTCCCTGACGAAATCCTTGGCCGTGGAGCTCGCCCCGTTCGGGATCAGGGTCAACGCCGTCGCCCCCGGCTGGACCGACACCGACATGTGCACGGCCTCCTTCAGCGAGCCCGGCTTCAGGGAGAAGGTCCGGCAGTCGATCCCCCTGAAGCGGATCCCCCCGCCCGAGGACGTCGCCGGCCCCATCTTGTTCCTGGCCTCCGATCTGGCCCGGCACATCACGGGGGAGATCCTCGACGTCAACGGGGGGTCGGTCCTCTGTGGAGGATAGCTTTTTTCGGCTAGCCATCCGGGGGGAACGAGATTTCCCCCCGAAAAGGCCTTGACACTTTTTGGACGGATGTGGTACTAAAAGGTTGGTTCAATGTCTAAGAAACACGTTTCGGTCATCATCGTCCCGCACACGAAAACCAGCACCCGGACCCTGTGCTTCTCCAAGAAGACCTTGAAGGCCCTGGCTGTCGGGGGGATCGCCCTCGGCCTGGTCCTCCTGGCCGTGCTCGTCGACTATGCCCGGATGAGCGTCATCAGGGGCCGGTACAAAGCCCTCCGGGTCGAGACCGCCGAGCAGAGATCGACCATCGAGGGTTATGAGAAGTCCATCGGCGACCTCCAGACGAAGATCTCCAACCTCGAAAGCTACGCCAAGAAGCTCAACGTCATGGCCGGGCTGAAATCCCCCGACGTCCTGGCGGCTCCCGCCGGGATCGGCGGCGGCGCCCCCGACGACGAACCGGCGCCCGAGGCCGAGCCGCCCGCCGGGGCCCCCGCGCCGAGCGGTCCCACGGTCATCGAGCCGGGGACGATCAAGACCCTGAGTCAGAAAGCCCTGAGCATCGAGAACAACCTGACGAGCCTGCTCAGCTTCTTCGAGAGCGACAGCCTACGCATGGCCTCGACCCCCTCGATCATGCCGGCCGCCGGCTGGATCGCCTCGGTCTTCGGCCACAGGAACGATCCGTTCACGGGGGCTTGGACGATGCACTGGGGGATAGATATCTCCACCAACATCGGCAACCCCATCATGGCCACGGCCGACGGCATCGTCATCAAGGTCCAGACGGACAAGTATCTGGGCAAGAACGTCACGATCAGCCATGGCAACGGCTTCACGACCGTCTACGGCCACATGAGCAATTTCGCCGTCACGGCCGGGCAGAAAGTGAAGAGGCGGGACATCATCGGCTACATCGGCCAGACGGGCAAGGCGGCGGGCCCCCACGTCCACTACGAGGTCTTCAAGGACGGCAAGCGCGTCGACCCGCGGAATTTCCTCCTCGAAGAATAGCCGGCCCGGGGCCGTTTCTCTTCATCCTCCGAATGAATCGCCAGGGGCGATCTTCGTCCCGAGCGAGAAGGCGTGGGCGGACATGACGCCCTTCCCTTCCGGCTGCAGCTCTTCGATGAGGTAGGAGGTGGCCGCGCCGCAGGCGACCTCGAGCCCGGCCTTGCCGATCCCGAGGACGGTCCCGGGGTCGACCGCGGTCGCATCCGGCGATGGACACCCGGCCGATTCGACCGCGCGGCCGCGCACGATATTCACTCTTTTTCCCTTGTAGGCAGTGAAGACGCCGGGCTTGTCGCCCAGCGCGAGGACCTTCCTGTCGACGGCGGCCGCGGCGTCCAACCAGGAAACGCGGCCGTCCTCCTTGCGGATCTTGGGGGCGAGTGTCGCCTGCGCGTCGTCCTGCTCGAGGCGCGGGAGATCGTCGATTCTGGCCAGGGTCGAGACGAGGAGGGCGGCTCCCAGGCGGGCCAAACGCTCTTCCAGCCCGCGTGCGGTTTCTCTAGGCACGACGGGGACCCGCTCCTGGGCCAGGATATCGCCCTCGTCCATCCGGTCGTCGAGCTCGATGATGGTCACGCCGGTCTCGGCATCGCCGTTGAGGACGGTCCATTGGACGGGCGCCGCCCCCCGGTACTTCGGGAGGAGCGAGAAGTGGACGTTGACGGAATGGTGACGGGGAAAATAGTGGACGGCTCGCGGGATGATCTGGCCGTAGGCCACGACGACGCTGACGTCCGGGCCCGCGGCCCGGATCCGTTCGAGGGCCGCCTCGTCCGTGCGGATGCGGGCCGGCCCGATGACGGGGATGCCGCGCTCCGTCGCGAAGGCCTTGACGGCCGAGGCCGCCGGCTTGCGGCCGCGTCCCGCCGGCTTGTCGGGCTGGGTGACGACGAGGCGCACGGAGTGGCCCGCCTCGAGCAGCGCCGCGAGGGAGGGGAGGGCCGCGGCCGGACTCCCGAAAAAGACGACTTTCATGCTTTCTTGGCGGCGGCCAGGTTCTTTTTGAGCTTCTTCTTGATCAGGGCCCTCTTCAGGGGGGACAGCTTGTCGACGAACAGGATGCCGTCGAGGTGGTCGATCTCGTGGCAGAGAGCCCGGGCAAGCAGGTCCTCGCCTTCGATCTCGACCCCGCGCCCCTCGACGTCGAGCCCGCGGGCGACGACGCGGTAGGGCCGGGCGACCTTTTCCTTGATGTCGGGGACCGACAGGCAGCCTTCCTCGCAGACGGCCTCGCCTTCCTTGAACACGATCTCGGGATTGATCAGGACGTGGAGCGAGTCCTTGTCCTCGCCGACCGAGAGGTCGACGACGATGAGCCGCTTGCTGACGCCGACCTGGGGCGCGGCCAGCCCGACGCCGGGGGCGGCGTGGACGGTCTCGACCATGTCCCGGGCCAGCCGGACGATGTCCGCGGTGACCTCGTCGACGGGCTCCGACATGCGGGTCAGGATCGGATCGCCGATGATAAGGATATCTCGCACTGCCATCTGTATTACCATATTTATTCTAGCCGAAACCGAACCGGCTTTGCAAAGCCAAATGCCGAGGGCTATAAGAAAAAAGGAGAGGGGACTCGGCAGGGACGCCCCGCGCAGGGGTGTTCCTGGAGGAGGCCGTGGGAGGGCGGAGCGGGCATGGATGGCAAAGAGGGACGGTCCCGCTTCGGGGACCGTCCCTCTTTGACAGAGCGGAGCCCGGAGGCGAAGCGAGCCGGCTCGCCGGGCCGGCGAGCGGCCGACGGAAGGAATACCCCGAGCGTAGCAGGGCGGATTCCTGCCGTGTTCCCTCGACCTCCTATATAACGGCGGAGGGCGGCGCCGCTTCGTCCGCGGCGCCGGCGTTCTTGAGCGGGACCTTGATCAGGTAGAGGCCGATCAGAACGAGCACGGCCAGGCCGCCGACATAGAGGTCGACGGCGCCGAAATACTTGCCGCCCTTGAAGATCGCCGGGATGTCGAAGTGAATGACGTTCTGGAGGAAGAAGAACTTCCAGGCCGCGCGGACGAGGCCCATCAGCCCTTCGCCGGCGATCAGGCCAGCGGCGAGGAGGATGCCGACGTTGGTCGCCCGGGCCGTCTGGGCGGCGTTGAACTTCCGCTTGGCCATGGCCTTGTCGACGAGTCCCTTGAACATGCCGCCGACGAAGATGGCGAATGTCGTCTCGAGCGGCAGGTACATGCCGACCGCGACCAGCATCGGCGATCTCACCTGGACGAGGATGAAGGCGAAGCCCATGAGCATGCCGACGATGACGAGCGGCCAAGCCATCTCGCCGCCGACGATGCCCTTGGAAAGCGCGGCCATCAGACCGGCCTGGGGGGCGGGGAGGTCCTTGCTGCCGAAGGTGAAGGCGCCGTTGAGGAGCATCAGCGGGAAATACATGACGAGTGACGCCACGAGGATGCCGAAGATGTTGCCGACCTGCATCTTGTAGGGCGTGCCGCCGAGGATGTGCCCGACTTTGAGGTCCTGGAGCATCTCGCCGGCCACGGCCGAGGAAACGCAGACGACCGCGGCGACGCCGAGCACCGCGGCGACGCCGGTCATCCCGGTCGCGCCGACGAGGACCATCAGCAGGGCGGCGATGATCAGGGTCGACAGGGTCAGGCCGGAGATCGGGTTGTTGGAGGAGCCGATCGTCCCGACGAGGTTGCCCGAGACCGCCGCGAAGAAGAAGCCGGCGATGGCCATGACCACGGCGGCCAGGATGGCGGAGCCGAACGACTTGGAGAAGGTCTGATAGACGAAGACCATGAGAACGAACGTCAGGGCCATGAGGATCATGACGACCTTCATGTTCAGGTCCTTCTCGATCCGGGAGACGACCTCGCCCTGCCCGGCGGCCTTCTTGACGTCGCCGATGGAGCGCTTGAGCCCGGCGCCCAGGTTCTTGCGCATCTTATAGAGGGTGTAGCCGGCGCCGACGAGCATGCCGCCGACGGCGATCGGGCGGATGATGAACTTCCAGACGTTGGTGACCATGTCGACCCAGCTGACGTCGGCCGCAGCGACCCCGGGCCCGTAGAAGGTGGGGATGAGCTGCGGGCCGAGGAAGAACATCAGCAGGGGTGCGAACAAGCCCCAGGCCAGGACGCCGCCGGCGAAGTTCAGGGCGGCCAGGCGCGGCCCGATGATGTAGCCGACGCCGATGTATGCGGGGAAGATCCCGGGCCCAGAGACGGCCACGGTGCCGCCGGCGCCGATCGTCGGGGAGTCCGTGGCCGCGCCCAGGCGGACGAAGCTCGAACCGATCTTGCCGACCTTGAGGATGAAGTCCTTGCTGGCGGCGAAGAGCTGGACGACGCCCAGCGAATAGAGGAGCGCGCCGAAGCCCATGGCCTGGAAGAGGAACTTCGAGCCCTGGCTGCCCTTCTGGCCAGCCTTGTGGATCTCGGCCGCGGCGACCGATTCGGGGAAGACGAGGTCGGGATCGGTGACCATGACCCGGCGCAGGAAGGTGACGAAGAGGATGCCGAGGAGGCCGCCGACGAACATCAGGGCCGTCGATTTGATGTAGGCGTCGAAGGTGTTGAAGTTCGTCCAGGCGCCGGCGATGACGAAGGCCGGGATGGTGAAGATGGCCCCGGCGGCGATCGATTCGCCGATGGAGCCGATCGTCCGGGCGATGTTCTCCTCGAGGATCGAGCCTTTCATGATCTTGAGGACGGCCATGCCGATGACGGCCGCCGGGTAGGTCGCGGCGATCGTCATCCCGGCCCGCAGGCCGAGGTAGGCGTTGGCCGCGCCCAGGATGATGGTCAGGACGAGGCCGATGAGGACGGCCCGGAGGGTGAACTCCCTCATTTCGGTCTTTTCGGGGACGTAGGGTTGATGAGCCAAAGCGCTCTCCTTTCCGTGGAAATCCGACTCGGGCGACTAATGGTATATGGGAAGTCCCGCCGTAAAGTCAAGCCGGAACGTCGGCCCCCCCGCGGCATTTGCGTCGGCCAGGGAATTGTGCTAAAAATGGCCCGGACGGAGAGAGAGACATCATGAGCCTTATCAGCTGGTTGAAAGACAGGCTATTCTGCGACCTGGCCATCGACCTCGGAACGGCGAACACTCTGGTCTTTCTCAAGGGCAAGGGCATCATCGTCCAGGAGCCGTCGATCGTCGTCGTCAACAAGGCGACGGGCAAGGTCGAAGCCGTCGGCACGCGCGCGAAAGACATGCTCGGCAAGACGCCGACGAGCGTCATGGCCATCAAGCCCATGCGCGACGGCGTCATCGCCGACTTCGAGATCGCCGAGAAGATGCTCGACTACTTCATCAAGAAGGCCATGAACAACCGCGGCTTCCTCCTCCGCCCGCGGATCGTCATCGGCATCCCGACCGGCATCACCCAGGTCGAGCGGCGCGCGGTCAAGGACGTCGCCATGCGGGCCAAGGCCTCCGAGGTCTACCTCATCGAACAGCCCATGTCGGCCGCGATCGGCGCCGACCTGCCGATCTCCGAGCCGACGGGGAACATGATCGTCGACATCGGCGGCGGCACGACCGACATCGCCGTCATCTCCCTCGACGGCATCGTCTTCAACCACAGCATCCGCGTCGCCGGCAACGAGATGGACGACGCCGTCATCCATTACCTCAAGAAGAAGTACAACCTCCTCATCGGCGAGCGGACGGCCGAGATGGTCAAGATCCAGATCGGGTCGGCTTACCCGCTTGACGAGCCGATGACGATGGAGATCAAGGGCCGGGACCTCCGCGAGGGCATCCCGAGGACGATCGTCGTCGACGACCAGGAGATCCGCGAGGCCATCGAGGAGACCGTGGCCGCCATCGTCAACGCTATCCGCATCGCCCTGGAGCGGACGCCGCCCGAGCTATCGGCGGACATCATCGACCGGGGCATCATCCTGACCGGCGGCGGCGCGCTGCTCAAGAACCTGGACAAGAGGATCCGCGAGGAGACCCAACTGCCCGTGTTCATCACCGAAGACCCGCTGACGACCGTCGTCCTCGGGGCGGGCAAGATGCTGGACGACCTGGTGCTCCTGAAGAAGATCTCCCTCATCTGAGGGGCCGGGCCGCCGTGGTGCGAGAGGTTGCATGTCCTTCTGGGATAGACGGCGAAGCGCCCTGGTCCTCGTCGGACTGACGCTCTTCCACGTCCTGCTCATCTCCGTCCAGGTGCCTCTCGGTCCCGGGAAATCGCTCTTCGAGAAGGCCATCTTCTTCGTATTTTCGCCCGTCCAGAGGGCCGCGACCGGCACGGTCCGCGGCCTCGGGTCGCTCTGGAGAGGCTACTTTGACCTCCGCGGCGTCCGCGCCGAGAACGAGAAGCTCAAGCGGCAGATCTTCTTCCTCAATCAGGACGTCCGCTTCCTCGAGGACCGGCTGAGCTTCGCCCGGTCCGAGGCCGAGCTCCGGGCCAGCCTGACCGAATTCGAGGGCTCGCTCGTCGTGGCCCGCGTCATCGGGGTCGACAGCGCCAATCCCCATCAGTCCGTGGTCATCGACAAGGGCAGCCTCGACGGGATCACCAAGGACATGGCCGTCTGCGACCGGACGGGCGCCCTCGTCGGCCGGACGATCGCTCCGGTCAGCTTGAAGGAGTCCATGATCCAGCTCGTCACCGACAAGGACAGCAGCGTCAGCGTCCAGTCCGTCACCGCCGGCCTGGTCGGGTCGATGACCGGGCTGTCGAAGGGCGTCTGCGACCTCCGCTATGTCCTGGCCAGCGCCCCCGGCGGCATCGAGGGCGAGGAGCTGCGGACGACGGGCTTCGACAAGATCTATCCGGCCGGCATCCGCGTCGGCGTCATCCAAAGCATCGGCAAGGACACGGCCTCTCCGATCTTCCAGAGCATCTTCGTCAAGCCCTATTTCAATTTCGCCGCCCTCGATGTCGTCGCGGTCCTGACCAAGGGACCGGGAGGCGGGGCATGAGGGATTCGGCCGCCAAGGACCTGTTGCGGGCCTTCCTGGGCACGCTCGTCGCCGTCGTCCTCTATTCCGTGGCCGGCGCGGGGGCGCCCGCCCTGCTCGTCGTCTTCAACGCCTTTTCCGTCATCGTCCTCTACTTCTCGATCCGCCGCGGCGAGGTCTTCGGGGCCCTGCTCGGCACGATGTGCGGCCTCGTCCAGGACACCTTCTCCCTCGGGATCTTCGGCGTGGCCGGTTTGACGAAGACCCTGCTCGGATTCTGGACCGGCTTCGTCTCCCGAAGGATCGACGTGGCCCCGTTCACCCGCAACGCGCTGTTCATGCTGGTCATGTCCGTCCTCGAGATGGCGCTGTGGGTCCTTATCACGGCGGTCGTCCGGCTGGAGTCGGTGAATCTGCACGGCGGCCTCATCTTCCTCCAGCCCATCGTCACCGCGGTCCTGGGGAGCTCCCTCTTCGCCGTCGAGCGGCGGATCAAGGCCCGGAGCTCCCGAGGCGCGTGATGCCCGAAAACCACATCTATGAAGACCTCACCCTCGTCCGCCGCCGGGCGAACGCGGTCTTCTGGGCCGTCGCCGTCCTGATCTTCCTGGTCCTTTCCTATTATTGGAAGGTCCAGATCGTGGAGCATAAGAAGTACACCGCCCTGGCCGAGGCCAATCGCATCCGGCAGCGCGTGCTGGCCGCGCCGCGCGGCCTCATCCTCGACCGGAACAAGGTCATCCTGGCCGACAACAAGGCCTCCTTCAAGGTCTCGCTCATCCGCGAGAACGTCAAGGATGAGGCCATGTCCATGGCGGGGATCAGCCGCCTGCTGGGGATCGACGTACCGACGCTTCGCGGGCGCGTGGACCTGCACAAGGACAGCCCGCTCTTCGAGCCCATCATCATCGCCGACGGATTGGACTCCCGCGACGTCGCGCCCATCGAGAGCCGCCGGCGCGAGTTCCCCGAGATCGTCGTCGAATCCGAGCCGCAAAGGACCTATCCCAACGGCGATCTCGCGGCCCACGTCCTCGGCTATCTCCAGGAGCAGACGCCCGAGGAGATCCGGGCCCGCCCGGACCGGAAGGTGCGGGCGGGGGAGATGGTCGGCAAGACCGGCGTCGAGCGGGAATACGACGACACGCTGAGGGGCGAGGACGGGTCCATCTACGAGATCGTCGACAGCCTCGGCCGGGTGCGCGGCACTCAGGCGACGGTGAATCCGACCCAGGGGAGAGAGGTCACCCTGACGCTCGACGCCGATCTCCAGAGGATCGCCGAAGAGGCCCTCGAAGGCCGCGAGGGGGTCGTCGTGGCCCTCAACGTCAAGACGGGGGGGGTCCTGGCCCTGGCCAGCTACCCGACCTACGACCCGAACAGGTTCATCACCCGGTTCACGCCGGCCGAATGGCGCGAGCTCATGACCGACCCGCTCTCGCCCCTGGAGAACAGGGCCATCCGCGGGCTCTACGCGCCAGGCTCGATCTTCAAGCTGGTCATGAGCATGGGCGGGCTGGACTCGGGCAACATCACGCCGGAGACGACGGTCTACTGCTCGGGCTCGACCCAGATCTACGGCGCCGTTCGCCACTGTTGGTTCGCCCCCGGCCACGGGGCCATGGACCTGTCCGCCGCGATCAAGAACTCGTGCAACATCTATTTCTACGCGCTCGGCCGCAAGATGGGCATCGACCTCATCGCCCGGTCCGCCTCCCGGCTCGGGCTCGGCCGCAAGACGGGCGTCGATCTCGTCGGCGAGAAGGACGGACTCGTGCCGAGCGAGGAATGGAAGAAAACGACGCTCCACGAGCCCTGGTATCCCGGGGAGACGATCTCCGTCGCTATCGGCCAGGGACAGCTCCAGGTCACCCCGATCCAGATCGCGACCATGACGGCCCTGATCGCCGGAAGAGGCGATATCATCCGCCCCCACTTCGCCGAGAGGGACGTCGAGGGTCCGCCGGACATGACCGATCGGCCGGCCATCGACCCGGCCCTTGCTTTCACGAAACCGACGTATGAAGCGGTCATCGCGGGCATGTGGAGATCGGTCAACGAGGGCGGCACAGGCCAGGGCGCCCGGGTCGAGGGTTTCGACATCTGCGGCAAGACCGGCTCGACCCAGACGATGAGCCGCGAGAGCGCGGCCAGGCTGGCCCAGGCCGGCCGCGAGGTCAAAACCCATTCCTGGTTCACCGGCTTCGCCCCCCGCACGAACCCCCGCATCGTCGTGACCGTGCTCGTCGAGTACGGCGGAGGCGGAGGCGCGACGGCCGCGCCGGTCGCCCGTCGGATCTTCGACAAGTTCAGATCCAAGCTGGCGGCGGAGCCCGGGCGATGATGATCGACCGGCGGCTCGTGCGGGAGATCGACTGGGTCCTCCTCGCCCTCATCCTGATCCAATCGCTCATCGGCGTCTTCTTCATCTATAGCTCGTCCCATTTCATCCCCGGCGCCTACCACGTCCGCCAGCTCATATGGATCGGCATCTCGTTCCTCGTGATGCTCCTCGTCCTGGTCATCGATTACAAGTATTTCGTCTCGCTCTCCGGCTATCTCTACGGCCTCGTCGTCATCCTCCTCGCCGCGACACTGGCGTTCGCCCGGCTCGTGGCCGGGACGAAGAGCTGGATCACCCTCGGGCTCATGCAGCTCCAGCCGTCGGAGCTGGCCAAGATCGTCATGATCCTCGTCTTCGCCCGGCTCTTCGCCGAATACAAGAGCGCCTACCTCAAGACCCATCATACCCTCGGGGCGCTGCTCGTGGCCGCCGTCCCGCTGACGCTCATCGTCGCCCAGCCCGATCTGGGGACGGCCATGACCTTCATCGCCATCATCGGCGGGGCCTTCATCCTGGCGGGCCTGAGGAAGAAGGCCATCATCGTGTTCGTCCTGGCCGCCCTCGTCCTCGGCATCGGCGGCTGGAATATCGCCCTCAAGGACTACCAAAAGAAGCGGGTGACGACCCTCATCAATCCGGCCGGCGACCCGAGGGGCTCCGGCTACCAGGTCATCCAGTCCAAGATCGCCATCGGCTCCGGCGGCTTCGCCGGCAAGGGCTTCGCCAAAGGCACGCAGAGCCAGCTCCGCTTCCTGCCGGCGCGGCACACGGACTTCATCTTCTCGGTCATCGGGGAGGAGGCGGGCTTCCTCGGCGTCTTCGTCGTCATTGCCCTCTATTTCGCCCTGCTGGCCCGCATGTTCCTGTCGGTCTCCAAGGCCCGCGACCGGGCCGGGGTCTACATCATTTTCACGGCCTCCCTGCTCATCGCCTTCCAGTTCCTGATCAACATCCTCATGATCATCGGGCTCTTTCCGGTCGTCGGGATCACCCTGCCCTTCCTCAGCTACGGCGGATCGTCGCTCCTCACGACATACGTCGCCTGCGGCCTGGTCCTGAACGTGAAGATGAGACGATTCGCCAATGTCTGACCGGGACCGCTTCGCCCGCGTCCTCGCCCGCGTCGAAAAGCCGGGCCGCTACGTCGGCGGCGAATGGAACGAGATCCGCAAGGATCCCGCCCGGCCCCGGACCAGGGTCGCCCTGGCCTTCCCGGACGTCTACGAGATCGGCATGTCCTATCTCGGGCAGAAGATCCTCTACGCGCTGCTCAACCGGGACCGCGACGTCATGGCCGAGCGGGTGTTCGCGCCTTGGCCCGACTTCGAGGCCGAGCTCCGGGAGGCCGGCCTGCCCCTGGTCAGCCTGGAGAACGGCCTGCCCCTCCGCGAGTTCGACATCGTCGGCTTCTCACTCCTCTACGAGCTCAACTACTCGAACGTCCTGACCATCCTCGACCTCGGGGGCATCGCCCTGACCTCGGCCGAGAGGGGAGAGGACGCCCCGCTCGTCATCGCCGGCGGGCCCGCGGCCTTCAATCCCGAGCCGGTCGCCGACATCTTCGACGCCGTCTTCGTCGGGGACGGCGAGGAGGGTTTTCCGGAGATCGTCCGGGCCGTCGCCGATATGCGCCGGCGGGGCCTGCCCCGCCGCGAGAGGCTCCGCGAGCTGGCCCGGATCGAAGGCGTCTACGTCCCGTCCCTTTACAGGCCCGTCGCGTCCGAGGGCTCGTCCCTCGTCGTCCCGCGGCCCGGGCCCGGCGCCCCGGCCTCCGTCCGCAAGCGCCAAGTGAGGGATTTCTCCCGCTCGTTCTTCCCGGAGAAGATCGTCGTCCCCGGCCTTCGGGTCGTCTTCGACCGCGTGGCCATCGAAGCGGCCCGCGGCTGTCCGCAGAGCTGCCGGTTCTGCCAGGCCTCGACGCTCTATTTCCCGCACCGGCCCAAGGACCCCGCGGTCGTCCGCAGGACGGCCCTGCGGAGCCTGCGGCAGACGGGCTATGAGGACCTGTCCCTGTCCGCGCTCTCGATCGGCGATCATCCCCAGCTCGAGGCGATCGTCGGCTCGCTCATGGACGACCTCAGCCGCGAGAAGATATCCCTGTCCCTGTCGTCTCTCCGTCCGGGGCGGCTGTCCCGAGGGCTCGTGGAGAACATTCTCAAGGTCCGCAAGACCGGCTTCACGCTCGTGCCGGAGGCCGGGACCGAGCGTCTCCGTGCCGTCATCAACAAGAAGCTCGACGACCGCGAGATCCGCGACGCCCTGACTTTCGCCTTCGAGGGCGGCTGGCAGCTCGTCAAGCTCTATTTCATGGCCGGGCTGCCGACCGAGACGGACGAGGACCTCGAAGGCATCGTCGCGCTCGTCCGAGATTGCCTCGACCTCGGCCGGTCGATCCGGGGTTCGACCCCGCGCATCCACGTCAGCCTGTCCTCGTTCATCCCCAAGCCCCACACGCCGTTCCAGTGGCTGGGCATGGAGGACGGGGCCGCGCTCGCCGAAAAGCACGCCTACGTTAGGGCGGAGCTCAGGCGGCACCGGACGGTCGAGGTCAAGACCCATCCCATCGCCACGTCCGTCCTCGAGGCCGTCTTTTCGAGGGGCGACCGGCGGCTCGGCCGGGTTCTCCTCGACGCCTGGCGAAGAGGCGCGCGGTTCGACGGCTGGGACGACAAGCTCGATGCCGCCGCCTGGAAGGACGCCTTCGCCGCGGCGGAGATCGACCCCCTGCAGTATCTCGAGCCGCTGGACCGGGACGCGATCCTGCCGTGGGACCACATCGATACGCGGGTCAAGAAAAGCCGCCTCGCGGCGGAGCTTGACGCGGCCCTTCGGAGCGAGCGGACGCCCGATTGCCTCGAGCGGTCGTGCGGCGAATGCCTCGGCTGCGAGGAGAGGGCCTGGAGGAAGGCGGCCCGGCCGGTCCGGATCGAGCCGGCCGACGCGCCCGAGGCGCCGGCGGGCGAGCCCGCGGGGACGACTCTCCGCTATCTGGCCTTCTATTCCAAGCGGGGCAAGGCCCGCTACCTGTCCCACATCGACCTCATCCACATCATCCAGAGGAGCTTCCGGCGGGCCGGGATCGAGGTCCGCAAGACCCAGGGCTTCCATCCGAAGATGGATTTCGCCTATGGCCCGGCCCTGCCTCTCGGCATGGAGGCCATGAAGGAGGTCCTGGAATTCCGCTCCGACCGCCGGATCGAGCCCCGAGATTTCCTGGCCCGGGTCAATAGGAGCGTCCCGCCCGGCATCAGGTTCTCGGGCCTGCAGGTCCTCGACGCGGGCACGCCGTCCCTCCACAAGCTGTTGGACAAGCTCGTCTACTCGCTCGACCGCAGAAGCGAGGCCCTCGGCCCGCCCCGGGGCGCCAGGGAGCTCAGGCTCGCCCTGGCCCGGTTCAAGGCCGAGCACCCCGGAGCGGAGGCGGACCTCGAGCTCGCCGGCCGGCGCCTCGTCCTCACCCTGCCGCCCGACCCGGCCAAGGGGGCGAGGGTCCAGGACATCGTCCGGGAGGTCTTCGGCGTGGAAGAGCCGGTCTTCCTCATCCGGCGGGACCGGACCGCCGTCAAAAATTGACAGGTATCTCAGAATCCGCTAAAGTCGCAGTGATTCATTTCGGGGAGAAAACACCGTGATCGATTTTGAATTGACGGAAGACCAGATCGCCCTCCAGGAAATGGCCCACGAATTCGCCGCCAACGAGATGCGTCCCAAGGCGGCGGCGTATGATCAGGGCCACACGTTCCCCGAGGACGTCATGCGCAAGGCCTTCGAGGTCGGTTTCCTGACCTGCACGGTCCCGGCCGAGTACGGCGGCGTCGGCCTCAACGATCTCGATTTGGCCATTGTCAGCGAGGAGCTGGCCTGGGGATGCGCCGGGATGTATACGACCATGATGGCCAATTCCCTGGCCTTCACGCCCATCCTCCTTTTCGGGACGCCCGAGCAGAAAAAACGCCTCTTCACGCCGTTCCTCAAGGACATGGCCTTCGCCTCCTATTGCCTGACCGAGAGGGAAGCGGGCTCGGACACGTCGGCCATCAAGACCTCGGCCCGCAAGGACGGCACGGACTACATCATCAACGGATCCAAGTGCTTCATCACCAACGGCGGCGTGGCCAGCCTCTACGTCGTCTTCGCCAATTCGGCCCCGAAAAAGGGCCCCCGCGGCTTGAGCGTCTTCGCCGTGCCCCGGGACGCCTCTGGCCTGTCCGTCGGCAAGGTCGAAGACAAGTTCGGCCACCGGGCCTCGAACACGACGGAGCTCTTTTTCGAGGACGTCCGGGTCCCGGCGGCCAACCTCATCGGCCGGGAGGGCCTCGGCTTCATCGTGGCCATGCGGACGTTCGACAAGACGCGGGCCGCCGTCGGGGCGGCCGGGGTCGGCATCGGCCGCGCCGCCCTCGAACACGCTGTCGAGTACTCCAAGACGCGCGTCCAATTCGGCAAGCCCATCGCCTCGTTCCAGGCCACCGCGTTCAAGCTGGCCCAAATGGCCATGGACCTCGAGGCGGCCCGGCTGACGGTCTGGAAGGCCGCCTGGCTCATGGACAAGGGCAAGCCGAACGGCAAGGAATCCGCGATCGCTAAATGCATGGGCTCGGACGTGGGCATGAGAAACGCCTTGGAGGCCCTCCAGATCTTCGGCGGCTACGGCTACATGAAGGACTATCCGATCGAGAAGCTCGTCCGGGACGCCAAGCTGCTGCAGATCTACGAAGGGACGAACGAGATCCAGCGCCTGGTCATTTCGCGGGATGTCATCGGCCCGATCAAGGGCCGCTAGCCTGGACTATTCATAAAAACGCCGGTTTTCTCAATAAGACATAAAGACCCAAGACCGGCGTTTTTACCCTTCGGGCAAGCCGATCCGGCCGCATCTGCTTCGTTGCAATGGGTTCGCAGTACTCGGAGTACAGCTTCACCCTTTGACGCCTCGCATCTGCAGCCGCCTCGGCTCGTGAATAATCCAGGCCAGCCCGGCCTCCAGGCCTACAAGCCGAGGATCCGGACGAGGTCCTCTTCCACCGACTTCTTGGGGGTCTCCACGATCCGGCCGGCTTCCCGGCCGTCGACCATGATGACGAACGTCGGCAGCTTGACGATCTTCCGGCCCCGCTCGTAGGGCGCCCGCTTGTCCTTGGCCTCGGGGATGCCGTAGTATTCGGCCCGGACGAGGGGCGTGTCGGCGAGATCGAGGACCTTGAAGAAGGCGCTGACGTGGGCCATGCTGTCCGAACACCAGCTGCCGAAATAGACCTCGATCACGACCTCGCGCCCCACGCCGCGGAGCTTATCGACGGCTCCGGGATCGGGCTGGTAGGCCGCGACGAGGTCGACCCAGGCGGGGACGTATTCGAGAATGGCCTCGCGGCTGGTCGGGCCGACGAGGTCCCGGCCGGCCGCGAAGCAGGGGACAAGCGCGAGGCTGATGAGGACGGCGATAGAAAGGGCGGTCGACTTGCGCACGGGAGTGCCGCGCGTCCAGCCCGGACGCTAATCGATGTATTGGGGGATCAGAGCGATCGTCTCGACCCCGGCGCCGCGGGCGATGTCGATGACTTCCATGACCTTGGCGAAGGGCAGCTTGGCCAGGGCTTGGATGAAGATCGTCTTGTCCTGGCGCGTGCTGTAGAGGCGGCGGAGCTCCTCGAGGAGGCCGCGGAGCTCGTACTTGATCTGGTTGATCTCGACGGCATCATCCGCCTGCAGGGTCACGACGATGAGGCCCGTGGGCTGGCCGCCGCCGCTCGTGGAGTCCGAGGTCTCGGGCAGCTTGACATCTATGCCTTTTTGAACGAGGGGGGTGATGACCATGAAGATGATGAGAAGGACGAGAAGGACGTCGCAGAGCGGAACGACATTAGGCTCGGCATGTGCCATGATGGCCTCCTTGATACAACACTAGAGGAGGTATTTTATGATATCTCCCCCGGCTTGTCAACGAAATTTCGCGAGGTTTATTTCAGCGTATCGACGGCTTTCCGGTTGTTGCTGGTATGGAAAACGAGCAGGGTCTTGCCCTCCCCGGCGGACGATCCGTAGGCGTAGCGGATGTCCACGGCGGCGTTGCCCAGCAGGGCCCCGATCTCGGCCCCGGCGCCGATCCGGTCCGAGACGAGGACCGTGACGACCTTCTTGGCCTTGACCTTGTAGCCCAAGGTCCGCAGCGCCGTCTCGGCCTTCTTGGCGTCCGAGGTGACGAGGTGGAAGTGCCCCTGGTTCTCTTCGGAATAAGCATATAAGGCTTTGACGTTGACCCCCGCGTTGGCGAGCGTGCCCAGGACGCGCCCGAATATGCCGGGCTCGTCGGGCGTCGTGACAGTCAGTTCGGTGTCTTCGCTCAGGTGTGTCACGGTGGTTCTCCTAACGGAGGGGCATTATACCAGAATCCGGGCCGGCGCCACAATTGCCGGCCCTTGCCATCACGGGTCATTTCGGCCTTCCGTGATGACTAGCGACGCAAAAAGGCGTCGCTTGTTTTTTTTGTCCCGGTCGCTACAATACTGACGGAATGATCCAAGCACACGACATCACGGTGGCCATCGTCGACAACTCCATCGACCCCACGATCTACCGGCCCGTCGAGCATTGGAGCCGGACCCTCGATGTGCCCTGGAAGGCTTTTACGGCGCGCGAGGGGCGGCTGCCCGATCCGGCCGGCTTCAGCCATATCATCCTGACGGGTTCGGAGTCCTCGATCGTCGAGCGCGAGCTGTGGGCCGAGGCCGAAGCGGTCATGGTGCGGGAGGCGATCGCCGGGGGTGCCGCGGTCCTGGGCAGCTGCTGGGGCCACCAGCTTCTCGCCTACGCCCTGGCCGGAGAATCCCACGTCCGCAGGGCGGCCCGGCCGGAGATCGGCTGGATCGCTATCCGCGTCGAGAAGGACAGCGAGATCCTGGGACCGGCCGGAACGAGGCCCTTCACGTTCTCGATCCACTACGATGAGGCCTTCGACCTGCCGGCCGGGTTCGAGGTCCTGGCCTCGTCCGCGGCCTGCCCCGTCGAGGCTTTCCGGCTCATTGGGAAGCCGGTGTGGGGCCTCCAATGCCACCCCGAGATCGACATCCCCACCGGGCTCAAGAACCTCCGCGACCTCGTTGACCGGGGCTTCAAAGGCCGGGATGCCCTTCTCGAGGCCCTGGAACAAACGCCCAGGGATTCCGGGCTCATCCGCCGGATCGTCCCCGCCTTCCTGGCCTTCAGGGGTGAGGACGCGGGAAAGCGTTGATTTTGCTTGACAAGAGGGCCCGGTCATAATAAAATTCACCTAGACGGCGCTTTTCTATACCTATATCTCAGGAGGATTTATATGAAGTTGCGTAAATCTTTTGTCCTCTTCGTCGTGATGACGCTCGTCGTCTTCACGGCGCTATCCATTGCCCAGACCACCAAGCTCAAAAGGATCGGACTGTACACATTCTGCACGGTCAAGGGCCAGGCGCCGACTCCGGCGACCATGAAGGGCCTCTTCGATGCCCACGCAGCCGACATCAAGACGGGCTTCGACCTGGCCGGGAACTCCGAGCTCTATCAGCCCTTTATGGACCAGATGAAGACCGCGGAGTGGACGGATACGACCCTGCCGATCGGCGGAGTCCTTCCCTGGATGCTCTTCAAGTCCCAAAACCAGGTCAAGGTCGCCCGGAACATCGAGTGGGCGGGCAAGGAGCCCCTCCCGGTGTTCATCGTTCCCGTCCAGAAAGACTGGAAGCAGTACGAGTTCGTCATTCCCCACGGTTGCGGCAATATCGCCCTCAGCAGCAAGGTCACGGACCTCATCCAGCCGGCCGTTTGCGCGCTGGTCGTCACCCCGGCCCGGGCCAACGTCAACGACCCGATCACCGTCGACATGAGCGGCTCTCAGAACGCCAAGTCGATGACCGTCGAGGTCACGGATGCCCAGGGCATGAAGCTGGCCACCCAGGAGCTGACGCCCCAGTCGCCCAAATGGCAGACGAAGTTCGACAAGCCCGGCGAATACACGTTCAAGGGCACGGCCACCGGCATGGATGGCAAGGTCGCCAACTGCGTCAGCGTCGCCAAGGTCGCCATCAACTTCCCGCCCATCTGCAAGCTGTGGACCTCCTGCATGCCGTGTGAGGACTACGTCGGGCGGCCCATCACGTTCGACGCCTCCGGCTCCTCCGATCCGGACGGCCAGATCGCCAAGGTCGTCTTTGAGCTCCTCGACTCCAACGGGAACGTCATCGACACGTGCGTGACGACCCGGAAGCCCTGGACCTGGGAGAAGGTCTTCACCAAGGCCGGGACCTACACGATCAGCACGACCGTCTTCGATGACGACGGCGCCCAATCGCCGGCGTCCGATCCCTGCCGGCTGACGTTCGAAGTGACCCAGAAGACGCTCTTCTGGACCGTCGGCGGCGGCCTCGGCCTCTACGGCGGCAGCACCGCCCTCTACGGCTTCCTGCGCGCCGGGCTGTTCGCCTGGATCACGCCCGACAACTGGAGCTTCACTCTGAGCGGCGGCGGCGGCATCCCCTTCGCCGGCGATCCGTGGAAGCTCGTCTTCACGGGCGACGCGCTCGTCAACGGGCACTTCCAGAGCTTCTTCATGGGCACCGGGATCGGCGTCAGCTCGGCCACCCAGCCGACGGACGAGAACCATAAGTTCGGCGTCGACATCCCGGTCCAGGCCGGCTTCCAGGTCTTCGACAAATGGACGAGCAAGGGCCAGATCTTCTTCGAGTTCCGCATGCCGATCGGCCGGTCCTTCAATCACAACTACAAGGCCGGCGCCGGCTTCCGTTTCCTGTTCTAAGCCGCGCTTCGAAACGAGTTTTAACGGGCCTGGGAGCGCAAGCTCCCGGGCCCTTTTTTTTCCTTCCCCGCTTTTTCCCTCTCCGCCTGACCCACCCGTTATGCACCCTGCTTTTTGCTTCTCCGTTTGACCTGCCCGTTAAGCACTCTTTGAATATCGAAAGAAGATGCGATGTCCCCCTGCGTGAGGATTGAGCAAGCAGGAGTGACCCCCCGACCGGCGTCTTCAGACTTTTCCCATGAGGGTGAGATTGCACGCCGAACCGCTAAGGGGCTGAAGAGAGGTTAGTCGGAGAGCTTGCCGAGCTTGGCCAGCTCGTCGTTGTAGTATTTGCGGTAGAGGATCTCCCACTCGCGGGAGCCCTCCTCGATGGCCTTCTTCTGGGATTGGATCTTCTCGATGGCCTTCCTGTCGATGGCCTCGTAAAGCCTCATCTCTTCCTCGATGGATTTGACGATGACCAGGCGGACCTCGTTCGGGTCGTCCAGGAAGTCGACCTGGTCGTCCTTCTCGAGGACGGTCAGGACCTGGCGCGACAGGTAGTTGATCTTCTCGCGTGACAGCCGGTTGCTCACAGGACGATCCCCTTTTCGCGGGCCAGCTTCTTCTTGACTTCCTTGAACATCGCCTGGTACTCGATATTCTCCCGGCGGATCTTCTCCATGTGCTTGCTGAGGATCTCGCGGACCTCCTGGTCCAGGCGGTCCTCTTTCTGGAACTCGTCGAGAAGGACGTTCGTCACTTCCTCGAGCAAACGGCCCCTGTCCTCGGCGATGATCTTGCCTTCCCTGGCCAGGCTGCGCAGGATCACCGACGCGAGGTGCTCGAGCTGATTTTTATTGAGCCGCATAACCCCACTACTCTACATTACGGGCGGCCAAATTTCAAGGCCAAAATCGGGGCGGTAAAAACGGGGACCGACAGGGAGTGGACCCTTGGGAACGACTATCGGCTCCCCTCCGGAGTGACTCGAAGCAGAGGTGCCGGGAATATCAGGTGATGACGAGAAAGGGGTGCAGACCGGCCCCGTCGGGGGAGGGGCGGGCCAGGGCCAGGAGCCTTCCGCCGCTCGAGAGGAGGCGGGAGGGACCCGCCGGGGCCTCCGGGCAGCCGAAGTCGGGGAGGGGCGGCTCGAGGTCAGCCGGCCCGAGGACGCAGCCGTTCCTGACGCGGGCCTCGGCTTCCGGCCGGACCGTGACAGCGGGCGTCCCGGGAAGGAGCCGCCCGAGAGGCAGGAGGTACCGTTCCGCTTCGCCCCGCGCGGCCGCCTCCTCAAGGTCGACTAGGGACACGGCCTCGGATAGGCCGTACGGGCCGACGGAAGTCCGGCGAAGCGCCGCCAGGTGAGCGCCGCAGCCGAGCTCATGGCCCAGATCGTGGGCCAGCGACCGGATGTAGGTCCCCGACGAGCACTCGGCCTCGAAATCGAGATCGGGCGGGCGATAGTCGAGAAGGGTGAACCGGGTGACCGTGACCGCGGCCGGCTCGAGGGTGAACTCTTCGGCGGCCCTCGCCATCTTGTAGACCGGACGCCCCGCGATCTTCTTGGCCGAGTAGCGCGGCGGGGTCTGGAGGATGTTCCCTTCGAAGGCCTTCATGGCGGAAGCGAGCCCGTCGCGGTCCGGAAGGTCGGTGCACGGCTCCGAGACCGGGCGGCCGGACGCGTCGTAGGTATCGGTCGCGAAGCCGAGCCGGATGCGGCCCTCGTAGACCTTGAACTCCTTGGAAAGGAAAGGGAAGAAGCGTGTCGCCTGGCCGGCCGCGACGAGGAGGACGCCCGTCGCGTCGGGGTCGAGGGTTCCGCCGTGGCCGACGCGGCGCATCCCCAGGGCCTTGCGGACCCTCCGAACGACGTCGTGCGAGGTCGGGCCGGCGGGTTTGTCGATGATGAGGAGACCGTCGCAGGGCACGGGTCAGCCCAGGCTTTCAGCGGGCCGGAACGGACGGCCGGTTCTTGTCCGCGTCGAGGAGGCCCTCGACGGTCGCGGGGATCTCGCGGATGAGGCGCTCGTAGGGGCCGTAGACGGTGAAGCCGGAGGCGTGGATGTGGCCGCCCCCGCCGAAGTGCTCGGCCACCAGGGCCGCGTTGGCGTTGCCCTTCGACCGCAGGCTGACCCGGAAGGTCTCAGGGGCCATCTCCTTGAAGAACATGACCATCTCGACGCCCTTGATCGACCGGGCCAGGGTGGTCATGTCCTCGGTATCGACCTCCTTGAGGCGGAGGGCTTCGGTGTCCCTTTTGAACATGCTGATGATGGCGATCGTGCCCCGGTCGTTCATCGTCAGCGTCGTGAGGACGCGGCCGAGGAGTAGTATCTTTTCCGGAGAGTTGTTGAAGTAGAGCTTTTCGGCGACGCCGGTGGGGTTCGCGCCGAGGCGGGCCAGCTCGGTCGCGGCCGCCAGGGCGCGGGGGGTCGTGTTGGAGAATTGGAACGAGCCCGTGTCGGAGGCGATCGCGCAGTAGAGGTTCTCGGCGATCTCGGGCGTCGGGCGGATGCCGAGCGCGTGCCTCAGATCGAAGACCATCTCGCCGACCGCCGGCGCCTCGGGGTCGATCCAATTGATGTCGGCATAGGGGGAATTCGAGTGGTGGTGGTCGATGTTGATCTTGAAGGCGCCGTCGAGCCCGTCGTGGCCGGAGCGGGAGACATCAGCGCACTCGAGCAGGACGATGGTGTCGAAGTCAGCGGCGCGGATCTGGCCGATGCGGATGCCGGCCAGGTCGGGAAAGCCCGAGAAGGGCAGGGGGGTCGGATCGTGGTTGATGATGGAAACGTCTTTTCCGAGGAGGCCGCTCATCAGGGCCAACGCCCGGGCCGTGCACAGGGAGTCGCCGTCGGGCCTGAGATGGGAGGTCACGGCGATCCTCTTCGAGGCCTTGATCCTCTCCGCGATGAGAACCCGCGGGTCAGCCGCCATGCTTCTTCGTCTCCTCGATGAGCCTGTCGATCCTGTCCTGGTGATCAGGACCCGGATCCAGGGCGAAAAATAGTTGCGGATTATACTTCAACTTGACCCGGGAGGCAAGGACCTTGCGGATGTAGCCCTTGTTCCGCTCGATGCGGTCGAGAAGGGCGGCGGGATCGCCCGCCCCGAACACGCTGAGGAAGACGCGGGCCGTGAGGAGGTCCGGGGTCATCTCGACGCGGGTGACCGTCAGGAAGCCCGAGGCGGGGTCCTGGAACTCGGCGATGAGCAGCCGGCTGAGCTCCGCCTGGACGAGCTCGGCGACCCGGCGCGCCCGGAGGCCCTTGTCAGACATAGCGGATCTCCTGGCCGGCGATTTCGGCTTCCTCGAGGTTCCGGGCGTCGGCGAGGACCCGCCCAAGGACCTCCTCGACGATCGCGGGCTGGCTGTTGAGGGTGACGATGCCGAGGCGCGTCCTCTGCCAGAGGTCCTGGAAATCGACCTCGGCCAGGGCGACGTTGTGGCGGCGCAGCCGGTCCTTGAAGCCATGGAGGATGCGCCGCTTGTCCTTCAGAGAGCGGGAGTAGGGGAAAAAAAGCTCGAGCGTCAGGACGCCGACGACCATCGGGACCCTCCCGCGCCGCTAGATGGGCTGGACTTTTTCGCGGACGAACGCTTCGATGATGTCGCCCGGCTGGAAGCCGTTGAAGCCGCCGACGCCGATGCCGCACTCGTAGTCCTTCTTGACCTCGGTGACGTTCTCCTTGAGGTGCTTGAGCGAGGTGATCCGCCCCTGGTGGAGGATCTCCTTGCCGCGCAGGACCCGGGCTTCGCCGTTGCGCGTGATCCGGCCGTCCTGGACGTAGCAGCCGGCGATCTGGCCGACCTTGGGGATCTGAAAGACCTTCCGGACCTCGGCGCGGCCCTGATAGGTTTCCTTGATGACCGGCTCGAGCAGGCCGATGACGGCCTTCTTGATGTCGTCCGTGAGCTGGTAGATGATCTTGTAGGTCCGGATCTCGACCTCTTCCTTCTTGGCCAGCTCGAGAATGTCCGGGTTCGGCTTGACGTTGTAGCCGATGACGATGGCTTTGGAGGCGGAGGCGAGGATGACGTCGGCCTCGCTGATGTTGCCGGTCGCGGCGTGGACGATCCGGACCTTGACTTGGTCCGAGCCGAGGGGAGGCAGGACGTCCGTCAGGACCTCGACCGAGCCCTGCACGTCGCCCTTGACGACGAGGTTGAGGTCCTTAGCCTGCCCGCCTTCGATCTTCTTGAAGAGATCGTCGAGGGTAACGCTGCTGTCGCGGACCGATTCGGGCCGCTTGGCCAGGGTCTTGCGGTATTCGACGACGTGCTTGGCCGCTTCGGGATCTTCCATGACCTGGAAAGGGTCGCCGGCGACGGGGACGTCGGCAAAGCCCATGATCTCGACCGGCATGGAAGGCCCGGCGCTCTTGAGGACCTTGCCGAACTCGTCGAACATCGCCCGGACCTTGCCCATGGTCAGGCCGGAAACGAAGGCCTGTCCCTGCGCGAGCGTGCCCTGCTGGACGATGACGGTGGCGAGAGGCCCTTTCTGGCTGTCCATCCGGGCCTCGAGGACGACGCCCTGGGCCGGGACCTTGGGGTTGGCCTTGAGCTCGAGGATGTCGCTCAGGAGGAGGATCATCTCGAGCAGGTCGCCGATGTTCTTCTTCTCCTTGGCCGACACCTCGACGCTGATCGTCTTGCCGCCCCAGTCCTCGACGAGGAGGTTCTCCTTGGCGAGCTGCTGCTTGACCCGCTCGACGTTGGCGTCGGGCTTGTCGACCTTGTTGATGGCCACGATGATCGGCACGTTGGCCGCCCTGGCGTGGTCGATGGCCTCTTTCGTCTGGGGCATCACGCCGTCGTCGGCGGCGACGACCAGGACGACGATGTCCGTGGCCTTGGCCCCGCGGGAGCGGAGCCGCGTGAACGCCTCGTGGCCCGGCGTATCGATGAACGTGATGGTCCGGTTCTTGATCGCGACACGATAGGCGGCGACGTGCTGAGTGATGCCGCCCGACTCCTTGTCGACGAGGTGCGAGGAGCGGATAGCGTCGAGCAGGGTCGTCTTGCCGTGGTCGACATGGCCCATGATGGTGACGACGGGCGAGCGCGGCACGAGCTCGGAGGCCGTTTTTTCGGCCAGCTGACGCATGGTCTGGTCGAGGCTGATGAACTCCGCATCGAAGTGTGTCGCCCGGGTGATGGCCGCGGCGACCTCGGCGTCCACGAACTCGTTGAGGTCGGCGGCGAAGTCCTTGGCGGCGAGCTTCTCGAGGAGGTCTTTGGGCCGGATCTTCATCGCCTCGGCCGCGTCCTTGAGGAGCCAGCCTTCGCGGAAGGTGATGTTCTGCCTCGGCTTCGGCGGGGCCGGTGGCGCGGCGGGCTTGGGAGCGGCGGCCGGCACGGGTCTCGCCGGCTGCGGCGCCGGCCGCTGAGGCGTCGACGGCCTGGCCGGGGCGGCCGGTCGATGGGCCGGAGCCTGTCCCGGTCTCGCCGGCGCCGCGGGCCTAGGTGCTGAGGCGGGCGCGGGCTTCGCCGGAGGGGCCGGCGGTTCGTGCTTGACGGGCGCCGGCGCGTAGGGCTTGGCCGCGGGGGCCTGGGGCGGAGCGGGTTTTGGGGCCGGCGGATGGGGGACCGCGGCGGCGGGCGGGGCGGGCTTGGGAGCGGCGGGCTGAGGGGCGGCCGGGCGGCTAGGCGCCGGCGCGGCGGGCTTGGCCGCGGGGGCTTGGAGCGGCGCGGATTTCGGCGCCGACAACCCGGTCGTCGCGGACAACCCGGTCGTCGCCGTCGGCTTGGCGACGGGAACGGGCTTGGCGGGCGCCGCGGGCTTAGCCCCGGGTTTATGCAGAGACGGCTTCTCGGCCGCTTCCGCTTCCGGCTTGGGCGCGGCCTTCTTCAGCGGCGGCGCCTTTCTGACCATCACCTTTGGCTCGTCCGGCTTGCCGGGCTTCTTGAGAAGGGGTTTCTTGTTTGTTTCACTCATGAGCGTCTTCTTGTTTGATGGAGATTTTCCAGCCGACGAGGCGGGAGGCGAGCTTGACGTTGATCCCCTTCTTGCCGATGGCCAGCGACAGCTGGTCCTGGGGAACCACGGCGAGGAGGGCCTGTTCCGCCCGGCTGGCGACTTGGAGCCGGTCGACCTTGGCCGGGCTTAGGGCCGCCTTGGCGTACGTGACGAGGTCCGGGGACCAGGCAATGATGTCGACCTTTTCGCCTTGCAGTTCCTTGGAGATGGCCAGGATGCGGTTGCCCCTGACGCCGATGCAGGCGCCGACGGGGTCGATGTCGCGCTCGTGGCTCGTCACAGCGACTTTGGCCCGTTCGCCGGGCTGGCGGACGATGTCCTTGATCTCGATCGTGCCGTTGGCGATCTCGGGGATCTCCGTCTCGAGGAGCCGGGCCAGGAAACGCGGCGAGGACCGGGAGACCATGATCTGGGGCCCCTGGTTGCCGTAGCCCTTGAAAACCTGGACGATGACCGCCTTGATCAGGTCACCCCGGCGGATCTCCTCGTTGGGCAGCTTCTCGCGAAGGGGGAAGGCGACCTCGGTCCGGTTGACCTCGAGGATGATGACCTCCCCTTCAACCCGGCGGACGACGCCGGTGACGATCTCGCCGATCCGCGGGGTGAACTCGTTGATGATCTTTTCCTGTTCCGCGTCGCGGACCTTCTGGAAGATGACCTGTTTGGCGGCTTGGGCGGCGATGCGGCCCAGCGTGTCAGCGGGGAGGTCGACCTCGACCGTCTCGCCCTCCAGGATCTCGGGGCGAATGCTCCGGGCCTCGGTCAGGGAGATCTCCTCGGCGGGGTTCTTGGGGTCTTTCGCGGCCCTCTTGACGGCGAACACGCGGAGCTCGCCCTTTTCCGGCTTGAACAGGACCTGGACATTCTCTTTCTGGGAGAAGAACTTGGCCGAGGCGACCCGGAGGGATTCCTCGATCGCCTGGATGATGATGCGAGGCTCGACCCCGCGCTCTTTGCTGAGCTGCAGGATCGTATTCCAGACGTTGACTTTCATCCGCAGTTCTCAATTCCCGGGTTAAGGGGCTCAAGGATGACTGATTATATCGGAATCATCCCCAAAGTGCAACGCGTCTCGCGGGCCGGCCTCTCCCGACTGGTAGAGTTTTTCACGCCGGTCCGTACGCCGGATTCGGCGCCAAAACAACTCGTTCGGCGTGCGCTACGCCTCGCTCAAACACGTTTTGGCGGTTTCCCCTGAAACTACCCTCGTCCGTCTTCGGCCTGGCTAAACTCTCCCAATGTCGGGCTCGGCCGCCACCCCTCGCCTTAATTATCGTGGTTCTGCAGAATTCTACTTAATAAGGGCCCCATGCAAGCTATACGGGCCGGAGCCGGTGATGCGGACCGTGAGGAAGCGGCCGGAGGGGTCGGCGGGGGCGTCGAAGTTGACGACGAGGTTCCCGGCCGTCCGGCCGGAGAAGCGGCCGGCCCCCTTGGGGCTCGGCCCGGTGCCGAGCACCCGGAGGTCCTGACCGACGAAGGAACGGTAGATCCCGGTCTGGATCGACCTCTGGAGGGCCTGGAGAGCGACGAGGCGCCGGCGCTTGACTTCGAGGGGGACATCGTCGGGAATGGCCGCCGCCGCGGACAGGGGGCGGGGCGAATAACGGAAAGAGAAGATCCCGGCGAACCGGACCTCCCGGAGCAGGCTGCAGGTCGCCTCGAAGTCCTCCTCCGACTCGCCGGGAAAGCCGACGATGACGTCCGTCATGAGGAGGAGCGAGGGGAGGCTCCGTCTCAAGCGCCCGACCAGGGCCAGATAGTCCTCCCGCGTGTAGCCCCGGTTCATCCTCTCGAGGACGCGGGACGAGCCGGATTGGAGGGGCAGGTGAAGGGCGGGGCAGATCTTCGGGCTCGCGGCCATGGCCCCGATGATATCGTCCCCGAAGCTCTTCGGGTGGGAGGTGATGAAGCGGACCCATTCGATCCCGGCGACGGCCGTGACGGCTTCGAGAAGTCCGGGGAAGCCAAGCCCTGAGCCCGGATCCCGGTAGGAGTTGACGTTCTGGCCGAGGAGCTGGATTTCGACCGCGCCCGCTTCGGCGGCGGCGCGGACCTCGCCAACGACGCTCTCGAACGGCCGGAACTTCTCGCGGCCGCGCGAAAAGGGGACGATGCAGTAGGCGCAGAAGTTGTCGCAGCCCTCCATGACCGGGACGAAGGCGGTCCAGGGCGCATCGCGGCATGTCGCCTCAGCGCTGATCTCCCGCCAGTCCCGCCCGAAATCCGTCCGGACGACCGGGGCTTCGGCCGCCCGCCCGACGATCTCGGGAAGGTCGAGGTAGTTGTCCGGTCCGGCCACGAAGTCGATGAACGGCAGCCGCTCGATGAGCCCGGCCTGGCGGACCTGCGCGACGCAGCCCGCGATGCCGAGCAGGAACGGTCTCTTCCTCTTGAGCCCGGAGAGCCGGCCGAGATAGGAATAGAGCTTCTCCTCGGACTTCTGCCGGACGGCGCAGGTGTTGACGATGACGATGTCCGCGTCTTCGGGCGCGCCGGCTCTCTCCGCCCCGGCCCGGACGAGGACCCCGGCGATGTGCTCGGAGTCGTTCTCGTTCATTTGGCAGCCGAAAGTCCGGACGAAGACCTTCAGGCCGGCGAGGGAGGCGCTCATGGGTCAGAGAAGCTCTTCGAGGAGCGCGGCGGCGTCGCGGACGAGACCCTCACATGTCGTCTGATGGAGCTTCAGCTCGTCGGCCATCTTCTGTCCCTCCGGCGTGCTGAGGTCGCAGCCGAGGAGGTCCCTGCACTTGGTCCCGCCATGGATGGCGGTGAAGCGGGCGATGAACTCCTGGACGAGGGCGTAGGTCTTGTCGCGGGCCGCGGCGTCCTCGGCGCGGCAGCGGCCGTGCTTGAGACCGATGACGAGGAAGGCCCCGGTCAGGGCGCCGCACCAGTCGGCTCTCCGGGCGATGCCTCCGCCGAAGGGCTGAGAGAGCCTCAGGGCCGTCTCCCGGTCGAGGCCGTGGTCCTCGGCGAAGGCCGCGGCGACCGCCTGGGAACAGCTGAATCCCTGCCGGAACAGGGACAGGGCGCAGTCGGTCTTGCTCATTATTTCGGGCCTTTCACGCGATCGCCGCCGAGCATCTCCCTGGCGATCTGCCGGGACGCTTCGGTCAAGCGGCTGCCGGCGATGAGCCGGGCGATCTCCTCGACCCTCTCGTCCGGGCCCAGCTTGCGCACGCCCGTGAAGGTCCGCTCCTTCTCGACGCGCTTGTCGACGTTGAAGTGGTGGGCTGCGGCCGAGGCGATCTGCGGCAGATGGGTGATGCAGATGACCTGGTGGCGGTCCGCGAGCTGGCCCAGCTTGCGGGCGATGAACTCGGCCGTCCGTCCGCCGATGCCGGAATCGACCTCGTCGAAGATGAGGGTCTTGAGGCTTTCTTTGTCCTTGCCGGCTGCTTTGAGGGCCAGCATCATCCGCGACAGCTCGCCGCCGGAGGCGATGCGGCGCAAGGGTCGCAGCTCCTCGCCCGGATTGGGCGAGAGGAGGAATTCGGCGTCCTCCGCGCCCTGGTCGCGGATGGTCGACGGATCGTCGAGGGTGGGCGCCGCCGCTTCGAGCCGGACCTTGAACCGGGCCTTGGTCATGCCGAGCTGGGCGATCTCCTTTTCGATGGTCCGGCCGAGCCGGTCCGCCGCTTTGGCCCGCTCGGCGCCGAGACGGGAGGCGGCGCGCGCGTACTCGGCGAATCTCGTCCCGATCAGAACGTCGAGCTCGCGCAGCCTCTCGCGGCCGGATTCGAGCCCGGCCCGCTCGCGGCGGAGGCCGTCGCCGTGGGCGGCCACGGCCTCGATCGTTCCGCCGTACTTGCGCTTGAGCTTCTCGATGACGCTCAGCCGCTCTTCGACCTCCTCGGGGTTTTCCGGCGCGACGGCCCGGCGGTCCTTGAAGCGGACGAGGGAATCGGAGGCGTCCTGGAGGAGGATGGAGGCGTCCTCGATGCCCTCGCGGAACTCGCCGAAGGAGGCCTCGTAGGCGCCGAGGTCCCCGAGGACGGACTTGAGCCGGGCCAGGCGGGCGACGAGCGAGTCCTCGCCGAGATAGGCCAGGTCGAGGGCCTTGTCGACGAGGCCGGCGATCTTCTCGGCGTTCCGGAGGATCTCGCGTTCGCGAAGAAGGCTCTCATCTTCGCCGGGCTTGAGGGAAGCGGACTCGATCTCCTTGAGCTGGTAGGCGATGAAGTCGAGGCGCTGCTCGCGTTCCTTCTCCCGGGCCTCGAGCTCGCGCTTTTCCTGGAGGAGGCGCCGGAGCTCCTGGGCCGCGCGGGCCGTCTCGCGGACGAGGCCGGGGTCGTCGAGCGTCTCGTCGAGATAGGCGAGATGGTTCTCGAGATGGAGAAGAAAGACGTGATCGTTCTGGCCGTAGATGTCGATGAGCCGCGGAGCGAGCTCGCGGAGCCGGCGGACCGGGACGAGCACGCCGTTGATGAAGGCCTTGCCGGCGCCCTGGTCGGTGACCGAGCGCTGGATAAGGAGATCGCCGTCCTCGGCCTCGGGCAGGCCGGCCAGGTCGAGGGGCTGGCGCGATACGTCGAAGACGGCCTCGACGAAGGCCTCGGCCTTGCCCGTGCGGACGAGCTCCGGCGATCCTTTCTCGCCCAGGATGAGGCGGATGGCGTCGATGATGATGGACTTGCCGGCGCCCGTTTCACCCGTCAGGATGGAAAAGCCGGCGTCGAGATGGACCTCGAGGTCCTCGATCGTCGCCAGATTCCTGACGCGAAGGAACTTGATCATGTCGCCCGGAACGCTACTTGAGGATGTAAGGGACGAGGGCCCTGTCCATGTTGATGCGGCCGTAGCCGGCATGGTCATCGCGGCCCGGATAGACGGTCTGGTTGATGTCGTCGGCGGTGTATCGGATGACCCTCATGATGTCGTCCACCGGAAGGTCGGGCTTGGCGCTCCTGATGAGGGCGGCTATGCCGGAGACGTGGGGAGTGGCGGCCGATGTGCCCGAGGCGAAGAGGTAAGGGAGGAAGCCGTCGCCGACGTACCACTGGGGCGCCGTACTGAGGACCCAGACGCCGGGCGCGGCCACGTCGATCTGGGCGCCGAACGAAGAGAATCCGGCGATCGCGTCGTTGTAGTCGCTGGCGGCCACGGCCAGGACGTAGTCGTCGTAGGCGGCCGGGTAAAGGACGACGCCGACTCCGTCGTTGCCGGCCGCGGCGACGACGACGGCTCCCTGGTCGTGGGCATACCGGCAGGCGTCCTCGAGGAACGGGTCGTCGACGTCGCCGCCGAGACTGAGGTTGATGACGTCGGCGCCCTGGTCCGCCGCCCAGATGATGCCGTCGATGATCCAGCTGTAGAAACCGTCGCCGTTCTCATCGGCGACCTTGACCGGCAGGATCCGGCAGTCCCGGGCGACGCCGGCGATGCCGGCGGCGTTGTTCGTGTCCGCCGCGGCGATGCCGGCGACGTGGGTGCCGTGCCAGTGGTCGTCGGTCGCGTCGTCGTCAGCATTGGCGAAGTCGCGGCCGGCGGAGACCATCTTGCCGGAGAGCTCGGCATGGGTCATGTCGACGCCCGTGTCGAGGATGGCGATGATGGTCTCGGCGTCGCCCCGGGCCACGTCCCAGGCGGTCGTCGCCTTGATGTCGGCGCCGGCCGTCATCTGCGGCTGGATGCCCGGGCCAACGTTGAGGACGCCGCCGCGGTTGTGCAGGCTGTATTGGTAGGTCAGGAAATAGGAGTCGTTGGGGATGTCGGCCAGGCGGGCCCGGTAATCGGGCCGGGCCGTCTCGACATCGCCGTTGCGTCGGAGCATGGCCAGGGTCTCGCCGATGGAAACGCCGGGCGCGGTGTCAACGCTGTAGACGCCGATCCCGGGGATGCGGCGGACGACCGGAAAGCCGTAGGACCGGAGGAGCTCGTCGGCATAGGCGGCCTGGATGCTGGGGCGGAAGCGGACGAGGACGCGGCCGGAAGCGTATCGGGAGGCGCGGCGGATGGCCAGGGGCCTTTCGACGCGGAACTCCCGGGTCTGACGCGTGATCGTCCGTCCGGCCCTCTTCTGCTTGCGCGCCAGGCCGGGATCGCCCGAGCCCAGCGCGGCCGTGAGGACGATGAGCAGCGTCGCGGTCGTCCTGGGAATGGTCTGGAACGACATGATCATGGCCCTCTCCCTTCCCTAGAACTTGTACAGGATCCCGATCGAAAGGAGTCCGTCGACTCCGCCGGCGTAAGGGATGATCCCGGCCTTGGCCCTGACCGAGATGCGGTCGGTCAAGGTGGCGTCGGCGCCCAGGGCGGCGCAGAACGCCAGATCGCCCCGGACGAGCTTCAGCTCGGTCCCGCCGAGATCGGCCAGGGTCTCGGTCATCTTGAAATCGGCCCTAAGCCAGCGAAGGGAGAGCTCGACGTAAGGGACGACGCGGCCGAAGAAGAAATAGGACAGCCGCGGCCCGACGGCGGCCTCCATCCAGCCCGCTTTTCCCCGGGCCTCGCCCTCGACGGCGAAATCCTCGATCGGCCACGTCTTCGACATGCCCAGGGAATAGAGGAAGCGGCCCGTCCCGCCGAGCTCGAAGTCGGAGAACTTCATGATCGGGACGGCGGCTTCGGCCCCGAGGATGAGACCCGATATGGTCGTCCCGTCGAATTGAAGGCTGATGGGCAGAGCGTCGAAGACGAGGGCCTTGTAATCGGCCAGGGAAAGGCCGGCGCTGAGGCTGATGACGGCGCCCTTGCCCAGCCCGAAATCGGCCCTGGCCGAGATGAGGTGGGCCCGGATCTTGGAGGGGGACGTGTCGCCCGTCCAGACGACCGTCCTGGAGAGATTCTCGTAATTCAGCCCGGCGCCGATGAGGCTGGACTTCTTATCAGCCGCCGAGGCCAGCCCGGCGGCGAGGGCGATCGTCACGCACAGTCCCATAGCGCGTCGAACCCGTCCGTTCCGTTCCCGCATGACAAACCCTCCCCAACCCCCCGGGTCAGCTTTTCTTGACTTTAACTTCCGCCGCCGCGGCCTTGAGCTTCGGGATCTCCTGCAACCGCTTTGTCGCGGTCTTGGCCAGCTTCGAATTCGGATAGTCCGAGATGACCTTGGTGAAGAACGGGGCGGACTGATCGTACTGCCGGATCATGAAATGGCAATCGCCGAGATAAAAATAGACGCTGTCGAGCCCGGTGTAATCAGGGTACGTGGTCATGATCTCGGTCAGCCGGCTGATCGCGGCGACATAGCCGCGCCGCTCGTAATAGCCGATGGCGATCTCGGCGCTGTGGCTGGCCAAACGCTCCTCGCATTCCTTGATCCTCTCCTGCGCGTCCTTGGCCTGATCGCTGGCGGGATAGTCGGCGACGACCTTCTTGAATTCCCCCAGGGCCTGGATCGTCTTGGAAGGGTCCCGCCCGGGCTTCAGCATCTTCTTGTAGAAGGTCATGGCGATCTGATACTGGCTGTAGGCGGCCGACGGGGAGTAGGGATAGGAGCGGATGAATTCCCGATATTCGGCCGCGGCCAGGATCATGTTGCTCTCGTCGCCCTTGCGGAAGTAGGCGTCCGCGATGAGGAGCTTGGCCCGCTGGGCGTAGAAGCTCTTGGGGAACGAGTCGATGACCTGGCGCAGGTAGAGGAGGGCCCTCTCCGTGTCTTTCTTGAGCGACTGCTCGCCGAGCTTGTAGAGGGCCTCGTCGGACGAGGCCAGGTCGGGCGCGATCTCGACGGATTTCTTGCCGCACCCCGTCACGAGCCCGAGCAGGAGGAGCGTGGGGATCAGGACGGCGGATATCGGCTTCGGGGCGGTTCTCTTCATAAGGTCTTCCTCGCGATGTCTTTTAGGGCCCGGATGGCCGCGGCCGGATCGGGGGCGTCGTAGACGGCCGAGCCGGCGACGACGATCTCCATCCCGGCGCGGATGATGTCCTCGACGTTGTCGAGCTTGATCCCCCCGTCGACCTCGATGGGGATGGCGCGGCCGGCGGCGCGGAACCGGTCGCGGAGCTTGCGGATCTTGTCCCGGCAGGAGGGGATGAAGGACTGGCCGCCCCAGCCGGGGTTGACCGACATGATCAGGACGAAGTCGAGCTCGTCCAGGACTTCCTCGAGAGTGTCGATGGGGGTGGCCGGATTGAGCGCGGCGCCGGCCTTGCAGCCGAGCGACCGGATCATGGTCAGGTCCTTGTGGAGGTGGGCCGTCGCCTCGACGTGGAGCGAGATCCAATCGGCCCCGGCCTTCTGGAAGAGGGGCACGAAGGCCCGCGGGTTCTCGACCATGAGGTGGACGTCGATGGGCAGGCGGGTCTCGCCGCGGATGGCCGCGACGAGTTGGGGCCCGAGGGTCAGATTGGGCACGAAGTGCCCGTCCATGATGTCGACGTGAATGAGGTCGGCCCCGGCCTTGTCGGCGATCTGGACGGCTTCGGCGAGCCGCGAGAAATCGGCGGACAGGATGGACGGGGCGATGAGGGCCATCAGCGGCTCACCTCGAGGGAGATGCGGTTCCGTTTCTGGATGCGGAAGCCGTTCGGCGGCGCTTGTTTGACGATGAGGCCCGCCGCGGCCCCCGGATAATAAACGTAGCGGATGTCGGCAACCTTGAAGCCCCAGCCGTTGAGACGGCCGATGACGCCGTCGGCCCGCCGGCCGATGAGGTCGGGCATGATGTACAGATCGTCGAGGTCACCCTGGCTAAGGAGGATGCCCACGGGGAAGCCGCGCTCGACGACCGTGCCCTGGACGGGCCTCTGGTCGAGGATCCGGCCGGCCGGGAGGCGCGGGGTATGGACCTGGGTCAGCTTGCCCTTGGTCAATCCGGCCGCCTGGAGAAGGGTCAGCGCCTCGTCGAGGGTCTTGCCCGCGAGGCCGGGGACGCTCACGGTGCCGCTGCCCGAGCTGGTGAAGACCTGGACGACCCGGGTGACGCGGATCCTCGAGCCGCCGACCGGGTCCTGACGGACGATAAGGCCCTTCTCGATGCGATCGTTCGACTCGGCGCCTTTCAGGGCCAGGGACAGATCCTTCTTCTGGAGCTCGGAGCGGGCCTGGGCGACCGCCTTGCCGGTAAGGTCGGGAACGGTGACGATCTCGCTCTTGAGCAGGACCTGCGAGAAGATGACGGCGCTCAGGAAGAACACGATAAGGAAAAGGAGCGAAAACAGGGCCGCACTATAGAAGAATTTCTTCGCCATATGCCGTGATCACGCTGTGGAGTTCAAAACTATTATTATCATATCTTCCGAACTTAGTAAACGGACGTAAAGTTGCCCTGCTTCGGCCGCTGGGGCCCTCGGGGATCATCTTCGCTCGCTGCGGTGCGGCGGGAAGCGGAGTCTTCGGAGCGACCAGCAGAATCGCGGCGGAGCAACTCGGAGCCGTGATTCTGGTAAATATCTTAGGAGAAGGCTGATATCTCACCGCTTATGCTCGCTCTGACAATCCCCTCGGTCCATTCTCCCGCGGCCTCATCCGGGAAGTTCCTGTGATAGCCTCCAGACAAGAAAAGCAAGGACTGCCATTTTAGGCGGCAATTCACTATAATGACGCTTTTGGAGGCGAGAAAATGTCAATCACCTATTCGGATTTTCGGAGCGACACGGTCACCAGGCCCACGGACAAGATGAGGAGAGCCATGGCCGAGGCCGTCGTAGGCGACGACGTTCTCGGCGACGACCCGACCGTCCTCGAGCTCGAGCGGATGGCCGCCGAGACGATGGGCAAGGAGGCGGCGCTCTTCTGCCCCTCCGGGACGATGGCCAACTCGATCGCCGTCAAGATGTGGACGAACGTCCTCGAGGAGGTCATCGTCGAGGAGCGCTCCCACATCTACAACATGGAATCGACCCATATGACCTTCATCTCCGGGGTGACGCCGCGGCCGGTGAGGTCCGAGCGAGGGGCCATGGACCCGAAGGACGTCGCGGCGGCCATCCGCAAGCCCAATGTCCACACCCCCCAGACGACGCTCATCTGCCTGGAGAACACCCACAACAACTGGGGCGGCGCGGTCATCCCGCTCGACAACTTCAAGGCCATCCGGAAGGTCGCCGGCGAGAACGGGCTCAAGGTCCACCTCGACGGAGCCCGGATATTCAACGCCAGCGTCGCTTCGGGGGTCCCGGTCCGGCAGTTCTCGGACCAGGTCGATTCTTTGCAGTTCTGCCTGTCCAAGGGGCTGTCGGCCCCGGTCGGCTCGATGCTCGCGGGGCCGCGAGAGCGGATCGATTTCGGACGCCGGCTTCGAAAGGCCCTGGGCGGCGGCATGCGCCAGGTCGGCGTCCTGGCCGCGCCGGGCATTATCGCCCTGACCGAGATGGTCGACCGGCTCAAGGACGACCACGCCCGGGCGAAGGCGCTGGCCCGGGGGATCAGCGGGCTGCCGGGAGTCAAGATCGACCCGGCTTCGGTCGAGACCGACATCATCATCTTCGGGTTCGACCACCCTGCGATCGCCGTGCCGGCGATGCTCGAGAAGATGAAGGAGAAGGGCATCCTGGCTTTGGCCGTAGGCGGCGGCATCCGCATGGTCACCCACAAGGACGTGGGCGACGAGGATGTCGACAGGGCGATCAAGGCGTTCCGGGAGATCCTGAGCTGATCGTCCGCGAGATCGAAGCCAAGTCCATCCTCAATCCCTCGAAGATCTACGACTACTGCGTCAACCCCTACACCGGGTGCCAGGTCGGCTGCGCCTATTGCTACGCCGCCCTGTTCATGCGGCGCTACAGCGGCCACAGCGAGCCGTGGGGCGAGTTCGTCGACGTCAAGGTCAACGCGCCCGCGCTGCTCGCCAAGCAGATCGTCAAGGCCAAGCCGGGCACGATCTGGTTCGCCTCGGTCTGCGACCCCTATCAGCCGCTCGAGGAGCGCACCGCCCTGACCCGGCGCTCGCTCGAAGTCCTCGTCGGCCGCGAACACCCGGTCGTGATCCAGACGAAGTCGGCCCGTGTCCGCCGCGACATCGACGTCATCCGGCGGATCCCGGACGTCGAAGTCGGCTTCTCCATCGCCTCCGAGGACGAGACGATCATCCGCCTGTTCGAGCGGGCGTCGTCCCCGGTGGAGGAGAGGATCGAGGTTCTGCGGGAATTCAAGGCCGCGGGCGTCGCCACGTTCGCCTTCGCCGGCCCTCTCCTGCCGGGGAACCCGGAGCGGCTGGCCGCGCTCCTGGCCGGGGCCGTGGACCGCGTCCTTATCGACCGGATGAACTACATTCCCGCCGTCAAAGCCTTCTATGCCCGGCACGGCCTCCTCGACGCCCTGACGGACACGTTCTTCAGGACCCAAGCGACGAGGCTGGCCAAGGCCCTGCGGGCCCGCGGCATCCGCGTCGAAAAGGTCTTTTAAAGGCTTAGGCCAGGCGGTCGGCGACGATTTGGGCGATGTCCTTGACCGCGACGTCCTCACGGCCCTTGTCCTTGAGGCCGTCGCGGAGCATGGTCAGGCAGAAGGGGCAAGCCGCCGCGGCGAGCGGCGCGCCCGTAGCGATGACCTCATCCGTGCGCAGGTGATTGATCCGCTGGCCGAGCGATTCCTCCGTCCACATCAGCCCGCCCCCCGCGCCGCAGCAGAAGCTGTCGAGGCCATGGCGCCCGAGCTCCGTCGGCTTGCCGCCGAGGGCCGAAGCCAAGACGGCCCGCGGCTCCCCGGTCAGGCCGTTGTGCCGGCCGAGGTAGCACGGATCGTGGAAGGTGTAGCTTCCGGCGGGACTTGATCTCAGCGCGATCTTTCCCGAAGTCACGAGGCCGTTGATGAGCTCGACGTGGGAGACGACCTCGATGGCCCGCAGCTTGGCCTTGTCTTCAGCGGAAAGGCCGGGGGCGAAGTCCAGCAGCTTCGGGTATTCGTGCTTGAACGTATTGAACCCATGGGGGCAGATGGTGACGATCTTCCGGACCCCATACTGCTTGAAGAGGGCGAGGTTCTCCTGGGCCAGGCTCTGAAAGAGATACTCGTTGCCGAGGCGGCGGGCCGAATCGCCGCAGCACTTCTCTTCGGTCCCGAGCGTGCCGAAAGGGATGCCGGCGGCGCCGAGGATCTTGACGAGCGACGCGGCGATCCCTTTGCCGGCGTCGTCGAAGGCGCCCATGCACCCGACCCAGAAAAGATAGGCGTCGCCAGGGATGTCTTTGATGTGCTTGACCCCGAGCGCTTCGCCCCACTCGGCCCGCTTGGAGAACCCGATGCCCCAGGGGTTCGCATTCGTCTCCATGTTACGGAAGAAGGCGTTGAGCTCGGGCGGGAACTTGCTCTGCATCAGGACTTGGCCGCGGCGGGCGCCGACGATCTTGCGGATGTGCTCGATCTCGACCGGGCATTCCTTCTGGCACGCGCCGCAGGTCGTGCAGGTCCAGATCTCGCCCTCGGTGAACGAGGCCGGCACGAGCTCGGGCAGCTCATCGCGCTTTTTTGTGAGGAGCGCCTTGTCGCCGGCGAGCAGCGCCTTTTCCATGTTGAACATGATCATCTTCGGCGAGAGGGGCTTGCCGCTGGCGAAGGCCGGGCAAGCGTCCTGGCAGCGGCCGCATTCCATGCAGGCGAAGGCATCGAGGTTGTCCTTCCAGGTGAAATCCGGCGCCTTCTCGACGCCGAAGACCTCGGACTTCTCGAGATCGAGGGCCCCGAGCTCGCCGCTCGGCGTCGCCCGGCGGAAGAAGACGTTGAACGGGCCGGCGAACATGTGGAGGTACTTGGAATGGGGCACGTACGAGATGAAGCCGTAGACGGCGACGACGTGGGCCCACCAGGCGATCTTGAAATGTGAGGCGACGGCTTCTGTGCTCAAACCCGAGCGGCCGATCAAGCCGGCCAGCCACGGGCCGATGAACGACCAGCGGGCCGTTTCGGGGTGATGGGCGATGGAGAAGGCCTCGAAGTAGAGGTAGGTCGCCGTGGCCAGGGTGATCAGGAGATAGATGGCCGCCGAATCCCACGGCGTTGTGGCGTAGGCCTTGGGCCTGACGACGAAGCGGCGGAAGGCGAGGAAAACAACGCCGGCCATGACCGAGATGGCGGCGGCGTCGATGATGAACGAGAACAGCAGGCCGAACCCGGACCGCCCGAAGAGATAGAAGCCGTCGAAAAAGCCTTCGAGGGTGTGGGAGACCGTCATCGTGTCGAAGGTCAGGGCGCCGTAGAAGATGCCGACGTGCATGAGGCCAGTGAACAGGCGCTCGCCGCGGAGGGTGCAGCGCTGGAACAGGACCTTGGCCACGGCGTGGCGGAAGCGCCTCCAGAGGTCCCTGAAGCGGTCGTCGGGCGCGCCGGCCAGGATGATCCTGATCCGGCGAACGACGGGGACGAGGAACGCCGCCGCCGTAGCCAGTATCAACAGGACGAATATCAGCTTTTCCGGGGTCGTCAGCATGCCGGGTCTCCTCAGGCTCGATGCCGCCCCCTTTTTACCGATTCGCGCCGAGCCTGTCAAATCCCTCCCGAAGGAGAGAAAGGGGACGCGTACCGGGGGATATGTCCGCAGGTCGGACTTTGACACGCCGGGCGGGCTGTGTTAAGAAATTCTGTCCGGTGCGGGCGGACGCCCGCGGAGGAGAGATCGATGAACGTCCTCGTGGTCCTGCTCGTCGCCGCGGCCGTTTTCCTCTTGGCGGGACGCTTCTATTCCCGCTTTATCGCCAAGAGCATCGGCGAGGATGCCGCCCATCCCACGCCGGCCATCACCTGCTGCGACGGCCGCGATTACGTCCCCACGAGGAACTATGTCGTCTTCGCCCACCACTTCTCGGCCATCGCCGGGGCCGGGCCCATCCTCGGCCCGACCATGGCCATCCTATACGGCTTCGTCCCGGCCTGGCTCTGGGTCGTCTTCGGCGGCATCTTCATCGGCGCGGTCCACGACTACACGACGCTGTTCATCAGCATGCGCGAGGGCGGCAAATCCATGGCCGAGGTCGCCCGCAAGACCCTCGGCGGCGCCGGGTTCCGGCTGTTTATCGCCTTCACGCTGGTCATGATCGTGCTCGTGACCTCAGCCTTCCTCAGCGCGACCTCGATCTCGCTGACCTCGCTCTGGCCGTTGTCCAAGATCGGGGTCAAGGAAGGGGAGACCTTCCTGAAAACCGTTGTCAAGGACGGCGTCGTCATGGGGCGCATCGGCGGCATCGCTTCGACCTCGGTCATCTTCATCACCCTCTGCTCGCCTCTCCTCGGATTCCTCCTCTACAAGAAGAAGCTCAAAACCGTTGCGGCCTACCTCCTTGCATCGGCGGTCTGCGTCGGCTCGGTCCTCCTGGGGATCGCCTTCCCGGTGACCATGGCCCCGACGACCTGGATGGTCGTCATCTCCGTTTACGTCCTCATCGCCGCGGGCGTCCCCGTCTGGCTCATCCTCCAGCCCCGCGACTTCATCAACGTGCAGATCCTCTACGGCGGCATCGGGCTCATGATCGTGTCCCTTTTCAGCTGCGGCTTCCAGGGACTGACCGTGACCATGCCGAGGTTCAACCTGGCCGAAGGTACGCTCAACCTCGGCTTCATCTGGCCGATGATGTTCATCACCATCGCCTGCGGGGCCATCTCGGGGTTCCATTGCCTCGTCGCCGGAGGGACAACGGGCAAACAGCTGTCCACCGAGCCCGATGCCCGGCGCGTCGGCTACAACGCCATGCTGCTCGAATCGCTCCTCTCGGTCTGCGTCCTTCTGGCCCTCGGCGCGGTCATGGCCTTCTCCGACTACAAGGCCATCGTCTGGCCGACCGACCCGGCGGTGAGATCCAATCCCATCCTCGGCTTCTCGCTGGCCGCGGGCCGGCTGTTCAACCAGGGCCTCGGGATCCCGGTCGCCTTGGGCACGGTCTTCGGCATCCTGCTCGTCGAGGGGTTCGTCATAACGACCCTCGACGCTGCCGTCCGACTCAACCGTTATCTGTTCGAAGAGCTCTGGGCCATCGTCCTCAAGAGGGTGCCGCGCCTTCTCAAGCACTACTGGTTCAACTCGGGCCTCTCGGTCGTTTTGATGTGGTGCCTGGCCTATTCGAACGCCTTCAACGCCCTGTGGCCGATCTTCGGCACGGCCAACCAGCTCCTCGCGGCCATGGCCCTGCTGACGGTCTCGGCCTGGCTCCTCCTGCGCAAGAAGCGCAACTGGTACACGCTCGTCCCCGCCGTGTTCATGATCGCGACGACCCTCGTCTCGCTCGGCATCCTGCTCACGGGATACATCAAGAAGGGCAACTATGTCCTTATCGCCGCGGACCTTCTCCTCCTGGCCCTGTCGGCCGGGGTCGTCGTTCTGTCCCTGAAGACATTCCTGAAGCGTGACAAGGCCCTCGTCGCATGAGCGCCAAAAAGACCTTGCAGGTCTCGTGCGTCCAGCTTCACTGGGCCCGGACGCTCGACGAGAACCTGGAGCGCGCGCTTCGCTACATCCGGCTGGCCGCCGATGAAGGCAGCCGGGTCGTTCTCTTCCCGGAAGCGAGCCTGACCGGCTATTACTTTCCGGACGTCATCGCGCTCGACCCGCGCGCGGTCAAGCGAGCGCTCGCGCGGGCGTCGCGGGCGGCCGCCGAGGCCGGGATTTGGGCCATCGTCGGGACGATCAGGAAGACGCGCGACCGCCACCTCAACCTGGCCCACGTCATATCGCCGGAAGGCGCCGTCGTCTACGAATATGCCAAGGTCCATATGGCCGGCCGGGACGAGCGGAAGCACTGCCGCGGCGGCGATAAGCTGGCCCTGTTCGAGATCGACGGTATCCCTGTGACCCTGGTCATCTGCCGCGACGGCCGGCACCCGGAGCTCTACCGCCTCCCGGCCATGGCCGGGGCGAAGATCCTCTTCCATCCTTCGTGCAGCTCCGACGAGGTCGAGGCCGTCGCCTGGAAGCGGATCTCGGGGCGGGCCCAACAGCCGGCCGGACCCAACAGCAAGATCTTCCACTGTGTCGCCAACACGGTCGGCCAGTCGCCGGACGGAAAGCAGGCCTCGAGCGGGCAATCCTTCATCCGGGAACCGAACGGCCTGCCCTTGGCCGAGGCCGGGTGCTACCGGGAAGAGATGATCACGGGGGTCCTCGACCTCGACCGGGCCGACCGCGGCTACGCTCTCGACAGCCTTCACGAGCCCCCCTTCCTGCGCGCCCACTGGGAGGCGATGATCAAGGACGTCAAGGCGCGGGCCGGGATCAAACCCGAATAACGACCGTTCGAAAGGGAGCCTCCATGGCAGAGAAAAGAGACATCGTCATCATCGGCGGCGGCCCCGGCGGCTACCTGGCCGCCATGCGCGCGGCCCAGCTCAAGAAGACGGTCACGATCGTCGAGCAGGACCGCATCGGAGGGACCTGCATCAACTACGGCTGCATCCCGACGAAATACCTCCTTCACCAGACGAAGATCCTCAAGGAGATCAGGGGGACGAAAACGCTCGAAGGGCCCGCCGGCGAGGTCCGCCTGAATTGGGCCAAGGTCCAGCAAGGGCGCCAGGCCGTCGTCGATCAGCTCGTCAAGGGCCTCGTCTTCCTCCTCGAAAAGGGAAAGGTCGAGATCGTCAAGGCGCCGGCCCGGCTGAGGGCCGACAAGTCGGTCATCGCGATGACGGCGGAAGGGGAGAGGGTCATCGAGGCCGCTAAGGTCGTCGTGGCCACGGGCAGCCGCGCGGCCGGCCTGCCGTTCCTCAAGGTCGACGGCCGGACGGTGATCACGAGCACCGAGGCGCTCGAGCTGGCGGACGCGCCGAAGAGCCTGCTCATCATCGGCGCCGGCGCGATCGGCCTGGAGATGGGCTCGATCTACCGCCGCCTGGGGACCGACGTCACCGTGCTCGAGATATTGCCCCAGATCCTGCCGGGGTCCGACAAAGAGGCCGTGACCAGGCTCGAACGGGCCCTCAAGAAACAGGGGCTGAAGATCTTCACCGAGATGAGGATCGAGGCGGCCGAAGTCGCGGAAGGCGCGGTCACGTTGAGGGGCGTCTGCCTGAAGACGAACGCTTCCTTCGGGTATCGGGCCGATATGGCGCTTCTCTCGGCCGGACGCAAGCCCAACACGGCGGACCTCTTCGACGGGGAACCCTTCCTGGACATGGACCGCGGCTTCATCAAGGTCAACGCCTCGCTCGAGACGAATGTCCCCGGCATCTACGCCATCGGCGACGTCATCGGCGGCAAGCTCCTGGCCCACAAGGCCTACCGCGACGCCATCGTCGCAGTGGAGAACGCGTCCGGCATGAGCCGGACGATCGATTACGCGGCCCTGCCGGCGGCCGTTTTCACCGAGCCGGAGTTTGCCACGGTCGGCCTGACCCAGGAAGAGGCCGTGGCCAAAGGCGTCAAGGTCAAGTCGGGCGTGTTCCCGCTCCAGGCGAGCGGCCGGGCCATGACCATGGACGCGACGGACGGCCTGGTCAAGGTCCTGGCCGACGGATCCGACAAGGTCATCGGGGCCCATGTCGTCGCGCCGGGGGCTTCGGACATGATCCCCGTCCTGACCATGGCCGTGGCCAAGGGCCTGACGCTCGAAGAGCTCGACAGCATCATTTATATCCACCCGACCCTGTCCGAGACCATCGGCGAGGCGGCCCTCAAGGCGAAGGGCGAGGCGCTCCACATTCTGAATTCTTGAAGCAGCCAAGAACGGGGCGTGTACAGAAGCGACATGTCCCCGCTCCGTTGTTATGACCCCTGTCGTTGATAATTGCCACCCGATTCTATACAATCGTCACGGGCTCCGAGATACCATGCTCGAACTCGCGATCGCATTCCTCGTCTTCGGCCTCCTCTCCGCCGTCATGATCCTCGTCAACTTCGTCCTCGGCCCGAGGAAGCCCAACCCGGCCCGCGAAAAGCCCTTCGAATGCGGCAGCCCGCCTCTCCAGGCGGGCATCGGCCCCGTCAACATCCCGTTCTTCCTGGTCGCGCTCCTCTTCCTCCTTCTCGACGTCGAAATCGTTTTCTTCTATCCGCTCGCCCTCGCCTTCCGGGGCCGGGGGCTCGGCGGGTTCGCCGCCCTCGGCGGCTTCGTCCTTGTCCTCGCCCTCGGGTTCGCCTACGCCTGGAAGAAAGGGATCTTCCGCTGGTCATGAGCGGCATCGATTTCGTCACGACGCGCCTGGAGACGGCCATCGGCTGGGGCCGCAAATTCTCGCTCTTCCATTATCCGTTCATCACCGCGTGCTGCGGGATGGAGTACATGTCGACGGCCTGCGCCCACTTCGACATCGATCGCTTCGGCGCCGGCCTGACCCGCTTCTCGCCGCGTCAGGCCGACCTGCTCCTCGTCGTCGGGACGATAACCCACAAGCTCGCGCCCGTCCTCAAGACGGTCTACGACCAGATGCTCGAACCGAAGTGGGTCATCGCCTTCGGCGCTTGCACCGTGAGCGGCGGCATCTATCAGAATTACGCGGTCGTCCAGGGCATCGACCGGATCATCCCGGTCGACATCTACATCCCCGGCTGTCCGCCCCGTCCGGAGATGGTCCTCGACGGCCTCCTCAAGCTCCAGGACAAGATCCAGCATCAGAAACAGGATTGGCGATGGGCCAGGAAACCCTGATCGAAGCCATCCGGGCCAAGCTCGGCGACGCGGTCGAGCGGGTCGCGGACTCGTTCGGGGATCCGGTCCTCATCCTCCGCCCCGCCGCAGTCCGGGCCGCGATGGCGGCGCTCCGCGAGCCTCCGTTCGATTACGCCGTCCTCCTCGACCTGACCTGCGTCGACTTCGCGGCATCCGAAGGGCGCTTCGAGCTCGTCTACCACCTCTTTTCGCTCGGCCGGAACGTCCGGCTGCGGCTCAAGGCCTCGCTCGCCGCCGCCGACCCGGCCGTCGAGACCCTGGTAGGGCTTTGGAAGAACGCCGAATGGCTGGAGCGCGAGGTTTTCGATATGTTCGGCGTCCGCTTCGAGGGCCATCCCTATCTCCGGAGGATCCTGACCTACGAGGGCTTCGAGGGTCACGCCCTGCGCAAGTCCTATCCCTGGCGGCTCGCCCAGCCGCGCATCCCGCTGAAGGACGACGTCTGAGATGGACCCGTTGATGCGGATCCAGCGGGAGGCCCGTCCGGAGAGCATGCTCCTCAACATGGGCCCGTCGCACCCGGCCATGCACGGCACTCTGCGGATCGTCCTCGAGCTCGACGGGGAGAAGATCCTCAACTCCGAGTGCGAGATCGGCTATCTTCACCGCGGCTTCGAGAAGACCTGCGAGAACAAGACCTGGTTCAACCTCCTCATCTATACCGACCGTCTGAACTACGTGTCGCCGCTGATCAACAACCTGGGCTACGCCATGGCCATGGAGAAGATGCTCGGCGTCACCGCGCCCGAGCGGGCCCAGCTCATCCGGGTCCTTATGAGCGAGCTGTCGCGGGTATCTGACCACCTGACCTGCCTCGCGGCCATGGCCATGGAGAACGGCGCCTTCACCGTCTTCCTCTATATGATGAAGGCCAGGGAGTTCCTCTGGGACGTCATCGAGTTCACGACCGGGGCGCGGATGACGACCTCTTATATCCGCATCGGCGGCGTCCGGGCCGACCTCCATCCCGGCTGGCAGGCCTCGCTCACGACGGCCGTCCGCGAGACCCGAAAGGTCCTCAAGGACGTCTCGGGCCTCCTCGACAAGAACAGCATCTTCATCGGCCGGACGCGCGGCGTCGGGGCCATCTCCAAGGAAGACGCCCTGTCTTACGGCTGGACCGGGCCCTGCCTGAGGTCGACCGGTATTCCTTACGACGTCCGCAAGGCCAGCCCGTATCTCATCTACGACCGGCTGTCGTTCGAGGTCCCGGTCGGCGAGCTCGGGGACAACTACGACCGCTACATCGTGCGCATGCGCGAGATGGAACAGAGCCTCAGGCTCCTCGAGCAGGTGGCCGCCCTCATCCCCGATGCGGCGCCCCTCGCCGGCGGGCCGGTCATCGAGCCCGCCGAGGCCATCGCCGGATCGCGGCGGCAGCGCACGGGCGGGCGCATCCGGCTCTCGCCGAACCTCGAAGGCTACGAAAAGGAGCGCCTGGCCGGGCTTACGGCGCTCGATAAACCGGCCGCGCTTGGCAGTCCCGCGAGCCTTATCGCGGTGCCCCCGAAGGAAGACACCTACACGACCATGGAAGGGCTCATCAGCCACTTCCTCTTCTTCATGGGCGGCAAGGGCATCCGCCCGCCGAAGGGGGACGTCTATTTCTCGGTCGAGGGCGGCAACGGCGAGGTCGGCTTCTACATCGTGTCGGACGGCACCGACAGGCCCTACCGCCTCCACCTGAGGGCGCCCTGCTTCCACATCGTATCGGCGCTCGAGCAGCTCATCAAGGGGCGGCTCATCGCCGACGTCGTCCCGACCTTCGGCTCGATGAACATGATCGGGGGGGAGCTCGACCGATGAGCTACGCCCCGTCCCCGGCCGCGCTCGGCAAGATCGACGCGGCGATCGCCCGTTATCCGGAGAGGTCCGCGGCCCTGCTCCCGGTCCTCCACGCCATCCAGGACGAATCGGGTTTCGTCTCCCCCGATGCCGAGAGATGGGTCGCCGCCAAGCTCGCCATCCCGCCCGTCCGCGTCCGCGAGGTCCTTTCCTTCTATACGATGTTCCGGCGGGCGCCCGCTGGGCGGAGCATCCTGCAGGTCTGCCACAACGTCAGCTGCGCGCTCGCCGGCGCCGATGACATCCTGCGGTTCATTTCCGAGCAGCTCGGGATCGCGCCGGGCCAGACGACGCCCGACGGCGCGATCAGCCTGGTCACGGTCGAATGCCTGGGGAATTGCGACCATGCCCCCTGCCTCCAGGTCGACGGGGTCGATCACGGCCCGGCGACCCGCGAAACGGTCGCCTCGCTTATCGAGGAGCTCAAGGCCCATGACTGAGAATGGCGTCCGGCTCCTCCCGGTCGATGAAAATGCCTGGCGGCTCGAGGCCTATCTCCGCCGGGGCGGCTACGAGACGGCCCGCAAGGTCCTGACAACGATGACCCCGGCGGCCGTCGTCGCCGAGGTCCGCAAGGCCGCCATCCGCGGCAGGGGAGGGGCGGGTTTCCCCGCCGGCATGAAATGGGGATTCGTCCCCCAGGGCGGCGCCGGCCCGAAGTACCTCTGCGTCAACGCTGACGAGGCCGAGCCGGGGACGTTCAAGGACCGGCTCGTGCTCCTCCGGGCCCCCCACCAGCTCCTCGAAGGCATGCTCATCACGGCCTTCGCGGTGGGCATCCGGTCGGCCTTTATCTATGTCCGCGGCGAGTACGCCCAGGTCTCGCGGCGGCTGGAGGAGGCCATCGCCGAGGCCCGGACGGCGGGATTCGTCGGGCCGGCCGTTTTCGGAACGGATCTCGGCCTCGACGTCGTCGTCCATCACGGCGCCGGGGCCTACATCTGCGGCGAGGAGACGGCGCTCCTCGAATCGCTCGAAGGACGGCGCGGGCAGCCGCGCGTCAAGCCGCCGTTCCCCGCGGTCGTCGGCCTTTTCCGCTCGCCCACGGTCATCAACAACGTCGAGACGATCGCCACCGTGCCTCAGATCATGGCCAAGGGCGCGGACTGGTTCCTCGGCCGGGGCCTGGCCAAGGACGGCGGGACGCGGCTGTATTGCGTGAGCGGCGCCGTCCGGCGGCCCGGCGCCTACGAGCTCGCCGTGGGGACGCCGCTCCGGGAGATCATCGATGTCCACGCCGGCGGAACGCCCGAAGGCCGGAGCATCAAAGCGGTCATCCCCGGCGGGCTATCTGCGCCGGTCCTCATGCCCGGGGAGCTCGATGTCGCCATGGACGTCGATTCCCTGTCGCGGGCCTGCTCGATGCTCGGGTCGGCCGGGATCATCGTCATCCCCGAAGGGACGTCAATGCTCGAGGTTCTCCACGCCACCGCCCGGTTCTACGCCCATGAGTCCTGCGGCAAGTGCACGCCCTGCCGCATCGGGACGGCCTGGATTCTCAAGATCGTCGAGCGGCTGCGGAGCGGGGGAGGAGGCGGGGCCGATCTCGACCTCATCCTGCGGCTGGCCGAGGGGATCAAAGGCCGAACGCTCTGTCCGCTCGGGGAAGCGGCGGCCCTGCCCATCCACGCCCTGGTCACGAAATTCCGCGGCGAGCTCGAGCGGACGGTGACCCGATGAACGGGGGGAAGCCGGTCTGCCTGACGATCGACGGCCTCAAGGTCCAGGCCTACGAAGGGACGAACGTCCTCAGGGCCGCCGAACAGGCGGGCATCGCCATCCCGCATTTCTGCTTCCACCCGGGGCTCGAGGTCGAAGGCAGCTGCCGGATGTGTCTCGTCGAGATCGAGGGCCTGCCGAAGCTGGAGCTGTCCTGCTCGACCGTCGTCCGTGACGGGATGGTCGTCCGGACCTCTACGGACCGGGTCCGCGAGGCCCGCAAGGATGTCCTCGAATTCCTGCTGGCCGAGCATCCGCTCGACTGTCCCATCTGCCCGAAAGCGGGGGAGTGCCGGCTCCAGGATTATTACGACAGCCACGGGCTTTACGCCAGCCGCATGGTCGAAGCCCGGGAGCGGCGGGCGAAGAAGCTGTCGATCGGCCGGGGTCTCCTCCTCGACCGGGAGCGCTGCGTCCTCTGCACGCGCTGCGTCCGCTTCCTGCAGCAGGTCACCGGGACTGGGGAGCTCGGGATCTTCGAGCGCGCCGTGCGCTCCGAGGTCGGGATCTTTGACGGGGCGCCCGTCGACAACAATTACTCCGGGAACCTCGTCGACATCTGCCCGGTCGGGGCCATCACCGCCGAGGATTTCCGGTTTAAGACCAGGGCCTGGTTCCTGGCGAGGAGGCCCTCGGTCTGCCCCCACTGCGGCCGCGGCTGCGCCGTCGTCATCGAGTCCGTCGAGGGCTATCCGTTGAGGAGGAGCGAGAAGCGCGTCTATCGCGTCACGGCCCGTGAGAACCCGGCCGTCAACGGCTTCTGGATCTGCGACCTCGGCCGCGACGGGCGTCATGACATCGACGACGGACGGCACATCGCCGTATCGAAGAAGGACGCCCCGGTCCAAGGGTTGCCGTGGCCGGAAGCCCTCGCCGGCGTCGCCGCGGCCATCCGGTCCGTTCCCGGACCGGAGCGGGCCGGCAAGATCGGCGTGGTGCTGAATGCGCGCTTGACCTGCGAGGAACTGGCTCTGGCGAAAAGTCTCTTCGTCACGGGCCTGGGCCTTCGCAAGATCTATTTTGCCGGCCGCAAGCCCGGACCGGCCGACGGCCTGCTGTTGACGGCCGAGCGCATGCCCAATGACAAGGGCGTTCTCGCGGCCGGATTCACCCCGCGGCTGCCGAGCCTCGGCGAGCTCGCCGGCGCGGAGGTCCTGCTCGTCTTCGGGCCGTATCTCCTCGATCATTTCGGGGAAGACGCTATAGCCCGGGCCCTGGCCGGGATCCCGGCGAAATATCTCTTCGCCGCCCACGCCGGTCCGCTCGACCGGCTCGTCGACGCCGTTTTCCCTGTCGCCGTTCCGGCTGAAAAATCAGGCACTTACATCAACACCGAGGGGGTCCGCCAATCTTTCGCCCCGGCCGTCAAACCTTGCCCCGGGGTCGCGGCGGAAGGCGCCATCCTGGCCTGCCTCGCCAACACCCTCGGCATCGCCGTCGGAGAGACCGATGCTCGCTGACGTTCTCATCGTCCTCGTCAAGGTCGTGCTGACCCTGGTCTGGACGCTCCTTCTGGCCCTTTTCCTGACCTGGGTCGAGAGGAAGGAGAGCGCCGTGATGCAGGACCGCATCGGGGCCAACAGGGCCTCGGTGTTCGGGCTGAGGCTCTTCGGCCTCTTCCAGCCCTTCGCCGACGCCATCAAGATGCTTTTCAAGGAGGATTTCGCGCCGACTTTCTCCCAGCGGGCCCTCCACTGGATGGCGCCGACGTTCTCCTTCTTTTTCGTCTCCGTGACCATGGTCGCCGTGCCCTTCGGCGACAGCATCCGCCTCTTCGGCCGCGCGATCCCGCTCCAGGTCGTCGACCTCAACGCCGGCGTCCTCTTCGTCCTGGCCATGCTCAGCTTGGGCATCTACGGGATCCTCGTCGGCGGCTGGGCCTCGTCCAACCGGTTCGCCCTGATCGGCAGTCTCCGCGGCGCCGCCCAGCTCGTGTCCTACGAGGTCGCCCTGGGCCTTTCGCTGGTCGGCCTCATCATGGTCTTTCCGTCGCTCAGCCTGGCGCGGATCGTCGATTTCCAGGGCGGGCTCCTATTCGGATTCCTGCCCAAGTGGGGCATCTTCCTCCAACCCCTCGGCTTCGTCGTTTTCTACCTGGCCGGGATGGCCGGGACGAAGCGCGTCCCCTTCGATATGCCCGAGGGTGAATCCGAGATCATCGGCTTCTACACGGAATACGGCGGGCTGAAGTTCGGCCTGTTCATGTTCACCGACTTCCTCGAGGTCATCGTCCTCTCCGCAATGGCCGCGACGCTGTTCTTCGGCGGCTGGCAGGCGCCCTGGCTCGGTGACGCGGGGTTCGTGTTCCCCTGGGGTGGCCGGATCGACGTCGCGCCCTGGGTTGTGACCGTCCTCAGGGTCCTGTCTTTCAACCTCAAGGTATTCTTCTTCTGCTGGCTCCAGATCCTGACGCGCTGGACCTACCCGCGCTTCCGCTACGATCAGATCATGGACCTCGGCTGGAAGGTCCTCGTTCCCCTCGGCGTCGTCAACGTGCTCGCGACCGGGCTCATCCTGGCGGTGCGATAGGAGCGCCATGGGCAAAGTCTGGGGAACCGTCAAGGAAATCGTGAGGGGGGCGGCCATCACGGCCCGCCATTTCTTCGTCAACATGACCTTCCACACGCTGCGGCTCTTCGGCATCCGGACGAAGAGAAGGGGAGCGGTGACCATCCAGTATCCCGAGGTCAAAAAAACGCTCTCGCCGCGCCACCACAGCCTCCACCGTATCCGGCCGCGCCCGGACGGCCGGTCGAGCTGCGTCGCCTGCATGCTCTGCGTCACGGTCTGCCCGTCGGAGTGCATTTATGTCGAGGCGGCCGAGGACCCGGACCCCGAGATCCAGAAAGTCCCGGCCAAGTTCGTCGTCGACCTCAACCGCTGCTGTTTCTGCGGTTTCTGCGTCGAGGCCTGCCCGGTCGACGCCATCCGCATGGACACGGGCGAGATCCGTCTGGCCTCGCGGACGCGGGCCGGGCTCGAGGTCCCGCTCGACAAGCCATGACCCCGGCCTCCGACCGCGTCACGATCGGCGACGTCGAGGTCGTCCGTCTCCTCGACGGGACCTTCCGGGTCGACGGCGGGGCCATGTTCGGGGTCGTCCCCCGGACGCTCTGGGCGGCCAAGGCCGCTCCTGACCGCGAGAACAGGATCACCCTGGCCCTGAACTGCTACCTTGTCCGGACGCCGGGCGCGAACGTCCTCCTCGACACGGGCGTGGGACCGGACGTCGGCCGACGCTACGTCGACTTCTATTCCTTCGACCGGCGCCCCGGCCTTGTCGGGGCCCTCGCGGAGCTCGGGCTCGGTCCCGAGTCGATCGACGTCGTCGTCAACAGCCACCTTCATTTCGACCATTGCGGCGGCAACACAGCCAAGCGGGGCGACGGGACGTGGGCGGCCGCCTTTCCCCGGGCCCGCTACGTCGTTCAGCGCGGCGAATGGGGACAGGCCCTCCATCCTGTCGAGAGGGACAGGCCGAGCTACATGCCCGCGCGGCTCAGGCCTTTGGCCGAAACGGACCGCCTCATCCTGCTCGACGGCGACGGCCCCATCGCGCCCGGCATCGAGGCCGTCCTCGTCGCCGGCCACACGGCGTACCACCAGGGGGTCAAGGTCGCGTCCGGCGGCCGGACGTTCTTTTATGCCGCCGACGCCATCCCCACGGCGGCCCACGTCGACCTCGATTACATCATGAGCTTCGATCTCTATCCCGCCGATACGTTCGAGGCCAAGAAGGCCCTCCTGGCCCGGGCCGAGGCCGAAGGTTGGGTCCTCGGCTTCAGCCACGATCTCGGGATCCCCTTCGGGTCCCTGAGGCGCGCCGGGAGGCGCCTCGACGTCGTCCCCGCAACCGCAGGCAAAAACGATTGACTTTTCCGGGGCCCGTCTTTATGATAATGCTTCTAATTTTCGAGGAGGTTGTTCATGAAGAAAGTGACCGTTGAAGAACTGCTGGCCAAGGCCCAGCAGCCTTCCCTGGACGCCCCGAGGCTCCACAAATTTTACAGGGGCAAGATGGGGACCGCCTTGAAGTGCCGCGTCCGCGATTTCAACGATTTCGCCATCTGGTACACCCCCGGCGTCGCCGCGGTCTGCAAGGAGATCGCTGCCGACAAGAACAAGGCCTACGAGTACACCAACAAGTGGAATTCCGTGGCCGTCATCAGCGACGGCACGCGCGTGCTCGGCCTGGGCGACATCGGCCCCGAGGCCGGGCTGCCGGTCATGGAGGGCAAGGGGATCCTGTACAAGTACCTGGGCGGCGTCGACGCCTTCCCCATCTGCCTCGACGAAAAGGACCCGGACAAGATCATCGAGATCGGCCGCGCCCTTCAGCCGTCCTTCGGCGGCTTCAACCTCGAGGACATCTCCCAGCCCAAGTGCTTCCGGATCCTCGACGAGCTGCGCGAGAAGTGCGAGATCCCGGTCTGGCATGACGACCAGCAGGGCACGGCCTGCGTCACGGTGGCCGGCCTGATCAACGCGCTCAAGATCGTCAAGAAGGACATCGCCGAGGTCAAGTGCACGGTCGTCGGCTCCGGAGCCTCGGGCATCAACATCGCCAAGATGATCATGGCCGCGGGGGCCGATCCGAAGAACATGCTCTCGGTCGACTCCAAGGGCATCCTCTCCAAGGACCGGGCCGACAAGGAGACCCTCCAGGCGAAGTTCAAGGAGAAATGGGACCTCTGTCTGCGGACGAACCCGCTCGGCAGGCAGGGGAGCATGGCCGATGCCATCAAAGGCGCCGACGTTCTCATCTGCTGTTCGACGCCCGGCCCCGGCACCGTCAAGGCCGAGTGGATCAAGACCATGGCCCCCGACGCCATCGTCTTCGCCGAGGCCAATCCCATCCCCGAGATCTGGCCTTGGGAAGCGAAGGAGGCGGGCGCCCGCATCGTCGCCACGGGCCGGTCCGATTTCCCCAACCAGGTCAACAATTCGCTCGGCTTCCCGGGCATCTTCCGCGGCGCCCTCGATGTCCGGGCCAAGACGATCACGGACGAGATGTGCATCGCCGCCGCCCGCGAGCTGGCCAAGGTGGCCGAGGACAAGGGCATCCACGAAGAGTACATCATCCCCAACATGGACGAATGGGAGGTCTTCCCGCGCGAGGCCGTAGCCGTCGGGAGCATGGCCATCAAGCAGGGCGTCGCCCGGTTCGATTTCCCGGCCGGCGTTCGCCTGAAAATGGCCGAGGACATCATCCGTTCCGCCCGCGAGGATGTCCAGAAGAAGATGCGGGAAGGCATCATCATCGACCCGGACAAATAAGCCCGGGCCCCGGGAAGATACCGTGGAACTGGAGGGCAGGGGGGAACAGGGGTTCCCCTCCACCTTTTTTCCCGAGGATTTGACAAAGGTTCCCCGGTTATGCTATATCTGGCCCCACATCAGGACACACCCATTACACGGCGCCTATCTCACGTAATTTATACAAAAGATACCAAAGGAGGTACAATCATGAAAAACATCGTAAAGGGCTTAACGCTGGCGCTCATCGTCGTGTTCGTATTCACGAGCTGCGCCAAGCAACCCACCCAGTTGATGGACTCCGCCAAGGCCGCCATCCAGGGCGTCATCGACGCCAAGGGCGGCGTCTACGCGAAGGACGAGCTGAACAAGCTTCAGGGCGACCTTCAGGCCGCTCTGGACGCCGTCACGGCCCAGGCCAAGAAGTTCTTCAAGAAGTACGGGCCGGCCAAAGAGATGCTGACCAAGCTCGTCGCCGATGCCGACGGCGTCAAGGCCCTCATCCCCGGGCGGATCGCCGAGGCCAAGGCCGCCGCCGAGAACTCGCTGAATGAAGCCAAGATGGCCATCGAAGAAGCCAAGGCCCTCCTCGAGAAGGCCCCCAAGGGCAAGGGCACCAAGGCTGACATCGAAGCCATGAAGGCCGACCTCGCCGCGATCGAGATGGCCGTCGCCGACGTCGACAGCGCCATGATGAGCGAGGACTATTTCGGCGCCAAGGACAAGGCTGTCGCCATCAAGGACAAGGCCGCCACGATCATCGAACAGGTCAACGCCGCCATCGCCAAGATCAAGGGACGGTAAGTCGCCTGACCTTGAGGCTTAGCCAAACAGCCGCGGTCCTACTGGCTGTTTTGCTTTTTGGTTGTCGAACCGCGCCGGTCCCTGCGGAGGTTCTTGAAGCCAGCCTTCAGGAACAGGACCTTCGGGGGGCCGGTGCTTCTCTTTTCGCCGGCCAAGAGCACGCGGCCTATCTCCAAAGCCTGAATTCCGCCCGCCGGACCCTCGAGAGGGAGAGCCTCAAGCTGGGCTGGCTGCGCGACTACGGGAAGGTCCGTACGGAATTCGCGGCCGTCCTGAGAACGGGCGCGTCCCTCAGATCGATCGTTCAGACCCTCGTATCCCGGAAAGCCTCGGCCCTGTCGGAATCGGCCGAGGCGGTCCGCCGCCGGCTGCGGACGCTCGATGAATTGACGCTCTCGCTCGTCGAGCGGGGCGTCGCCCGGAACCGCCTGACCCGTGCCTCCCTGGTTCTCGTGGAGGCCGAGACCCTGATCAGGCAGGCCCGGTTCGAGGAGGCGGCGGCGAGGCTCGGCAAGGCCTCGAGCCTGGCCGCTGACGCCGAGCGGGCCGTTATCTCCCACATCTCCCGCTATCTCGACCCGGCCCAGGTCATGAGCTGGAAGCGCGCGGCCGAGGAGACCATCGCCGATTCGAAGAAGCGCGGCATCACGGCCCTGATCGTCAGCAAGCTCGAGCGCCGCCTGGCGGTCTACAAGAACGGCAGCCTGTATAGGACGTACGACGTCGGGCTGGGTTTCAACGGATTGGCCGACAAGCGCTTCGCCGGCGACAACGCCACCCCCGAGGGCCGCTACAGGATCATCCGGAAGATCCCCTCGAGCCTGTATTACAAGGCCCTTCTCATCGACTACCCGAACGACGAGGACCGGCGCGCCTTCGCGCGGGAGAGGGCCCGGGGGGCCATCCCCCGCTCCGTGGGCATCGGCGGCGACGTCGAGATCCACGGCGGAGGCCAGGACAGCCTGACCCGCGGCTGCATCTCCCTCGACAACAACAAGATGGACGAGCTCTACGGCCTGGTCACCGTCGGGACCCCGATCACGATCATCGGGACGATGGAGCTCGAGAATTACGTTATCAAGGCGATCAGGGACAACTGACATGACCATCAAACGCCTTCTCATCGCCGCGGCGGCGCTGGCCTACCTCGGCTTTCTGGCCGTCCTCGGGGCTTCGTATTTCATCGGCTTCAAGCAGGCCTCGGCCTGGCCGCCGTCGGGGCAGGAACAGATCATCGCGGACAAAGACCTGCCCAAGGTCGAGAAGAACGTCCAGCAGCTGGAGAAGAGGATGACCGGGCTGCTGCCGCGGGGCTTGTACATCGTCATCGATACGGCGGAGAACAAGCTCACCCTCAAGGACGGGAACAAGGTCGTCCGTTCGGCCGTCGTCTCCTGCGGAAGCGGCGTCGTCCTCGAGGAGCCGGGCGGGAAGAAGCGGAGCTGGATCTTCGACACGCCGCGCGGCGAGTTCAGCGTCAAGACCAAGATCACGAATCCCTATTGGGTCAAGCCGGACTGGGCCTTCATCGAGGAAGGGGAGGCCATCCCCAGAGGGATGGAGGACCGGATCGAGGCCGGGACGCTCGGCGACTACGCCCTCGGCTTCGGCCAAGGCTACTTCATCCACGGGACCCTCTACACGCGGCTGCTCGGCCGGAACGTTACCCACGGGTGCGTCCGGGTGGGGGACGAGGACCTCAAGGCCGTGTTCAAGGCGGCTTCGGTCGGCACCAAGATCTACATCTATTGAAGCGGCGAACCATGAAAAGAATAGCGGCATTGGGGATCATCGCGGCGGCCGGACTGGGCTGCCTGATGGGAGCGGTCGGCGCGGACAAGGTCGAGCTGGCAAAGAAGCAGCAGGCCCTCAACGCGGAGTATAGCCTGGCCAAGGACGCGAATTTCTACTTCGTCTTTGACGTCCCCGGCCGGAAGCTCGAGCTGAGGGTTCGGGGGATGGCGCTCAGGACCTGGTCGCTCCAATCGATGAGGTTCTGGGGAGAGCCGCATTTCGCGGGATCCGTTGAGCTGGTCCGAAAGACGGCGCTCAAGGCGCCCGAGCGGATCGTGATCACGCCCGGGGAAACCGAGACGCCCGCACCCGCGCCGGCCCCGCCGGCCAAGCCGGCCGCGACGGGCGCGGCCACGACCGCGGCGGACTTCGATCTCGAGGCCCTTGAGCTCAGGGACATGCCGAAACGGTTCCAACTCGGTTTCGACAACGGGCTCAACCTCACCATCAAGGCGAAGGACGCCGGATCCCGGGGCCTCGGCGGCACGGTGAGGGATGCCTGGCGCTGGTACATCGATCTTCCTCTGAGGAATCTCTTCGGGGCCAAGGAAGGGCAGGCCCTCGCCGTGCTGGAGCTCGTCTTCGAGGACGAAAAGGATGCTCAGTCGATCTACTGGCATTTCTTCGACGGGATCAAGGGCATCATCCTCTAGGTCCTATTGATAACAAGGGAATTACAGAATATCGGATTTTTATTGATTTATACTTGACAACATGGTACTAAGATTTTATAATGTACTAGCACTAAATCAACGCCATCAGGAGAATAGACATGGGTAAGATCATCGGTATCGACCTGGGCACGACGAACTCCGTCGTCGCCATACAGGAAGGCGAAAAAACGACCGTCATCCCGAATGAGGAGGGCGGCCGGACGACGCCGTCCGTCGTCGCGTTCTCGGCCAAGGGCGAGATCCTGGTCGGGCAGGTCGCGAAGAGACAGCGGGTGACAAACCCCGAGAATACGATCTATTCGATAAAGCGTTTCATGGGCCGGCGGTTCGGCGAGGTCGGCCAGGAGATCAAGCAGGTCCCGTTCAAGGTCACCGAGGCCCAGAACGCCGACGTCCGCGTCGAGGCGCACGGCAAGATGTACGCTCCGCCGGAGATCTCGGCCTTCATCCTTCAGAAGCTGAAAAAGGCCGCCGAGGATTATCTCGGGGAGAAGGTCGACCGGGCCGTCATCACCGTGCCCGCGTATTTCAACGACAGCCAGCGCAAGGCCACCAAGGACGCCGGCCAGATCGCCGGGCTCAAGGTCGAGCGGATCATCAACGAGCCGACGGCCGCGGCCCTCGCCTACGGCATGGACAAAAAGAAGGACGAGACGATCGCCGTCTATGACTTTGGCGGCGGCACCTTCGACATCTCGATCCTCGAGGTCGGCGAAGGCGTCGTCGAGGTCAAGGCGACCAACGGCGACACGCACCTCGGCGGCGACGATCTCGACCAGAGGGTCCAGGACTGGATCGTCCAGGAATTCCGCCGCGAGTCGGGCATCGATCTGACCCGGGACAAGATGGCCATCCAGCGGCTCAAGGAAGCGGCCGAGAAGGCCAAGGTCGAGCTTTCGACCACCATGGAAACCGAGATCAACCTGCCCTTCATCACCGCCGACGCTACCGGGCCGCGGCATCTGCTGATGAAGCTGAGCCGGGCCAAGCTCGAGCAGCTCTGCGAGGACCTCGTCCAGCGCTCCGTCGCCCCGGTCAAACAGGCCCTGTCCGACGCCAACCTCAAGGCCTCCGACATCCATGAGGTCATCCTCGTCGGCGGCCAGACCCGGATGCCTCGCATCCAGCAGCTCGTCCACGAGCTCTTCGGCCGGGAGCCCCACAAGGGCGTCAACCCGGACGAGGTCGTCGCCGTGGGCGCGGCCATCCAGGGCGGCGTCCTGGCGGGCGACGTCAAGGACGTCCTCCTGCTCGACGTCACCCCGCTGACTCTGGGCATCGAGACGCTGGGCGGCGTGTTCACCCGGATGATCACCCGCAATACGACCATCCCGACCAAGAAGACGGAGATCTTCTCGACGGCTTCGGACAACCAGCCGAGCGTCGAGATCCACGTCCTTCAAGGCGAGCGCGAGATGGCCAGCTACAACAGGACGCTCGGCAAGTTCCACCTGGACGGCATCCCGCCGGCCCCCCGGGGCATCCCCAAGGTCGAGGTGACCTTCGACATCGACGCCAACGGCATCCTCCACGTCTCCGCCAAGGACCTCGGCACGGGCAAGCAGCAGGCCATCACGATCACCGGCCACAGCGGACTCGACGAGAAAGAGATCAACCGCATGGTCAAGGACGCCGAATCCAACGCCGCCGAGGACAAAAAGCGGCGGGAAACGGTCGATGCCCGCAACCACGCCGACCAGCTCGTCTGGAGCATGGAGAAGCTCCTCCGCGAGAACAAGGACAAGGTCCCCGCCGAAGAGGCCGACCGCGTGCAGAAGGAGATCGAGAACACCAAGCAGGCCATCGAATCGGACGACCTCGACCGCATCCGCAAGGCCGTCGAGGACCTGTCGAACGCGTCGCATAAGCTGACCGAGATGATGTACCGCCAGGCGGGTCCGCAGGCCGGGCCCGAAGCCGGTGCGGGCGGCGGCCCCGGATATCAATCCGGGGCCCAGCAGCCGTCTTCCGGTGGCGACGGACATGGGGCGGACGAAGGCGAGGTCATCGACGCCGAAGTCGTCGACGAGGACAACAAGAAGAAATAGGCCCGACGACTGTCCGAGGTGCGGTAATGGCGAAAGATTATTATCAGGTCCTGGGGGTCGCCAAGGGAGCGGCCCTGCCCGACATCAAGAAGGCCTACCGCAAGCTGGCCCGGAAGTACCATCCCGACCTCAACCCCGGTGACAAAACGGCCGAGGCCCGTTTCAAGGAGATCCAGGAGGCCTACTCGGTCCTGAGCGACCCGAAGAAGCGGGCCCAATTCGACCAGTTCGGCGACCTCGGAGGGGTCCCGCCGGGCGCGGGCCCGGGCGGCGGCCCGGGGGGTCCGGGATTCGAAGGCTTCGATTTTTCCGATTACGGCTCGTCGACCTTCCGGGATTTCTTCGAGAACCTCTTCAGCGGAGGCGGCGGGGTCCGCGGCGCCGAAGCCGCTACCGGCGGCCCCGAGCGCGGCGAGGACCTCCAATACTCCATGCAGATCGGGTTCGAGGACGCCATCCACGGGGTCCAAACCCGCATCCGCGTCAACCGCCAGGCCGCTTGCCAGCCCTGCGGCGGGCAAGGCCGCGCGGCGGGGTCGCGCAAGCGCCCCTGCCCGAGCTGCGGCGGCAGCGGCCGCGGCACCGTCCAGCGCGGCTTCATGAAGTTCTCGAGCGCCTGCCCGGCCTGCGGCGGCACGGGCCAGGCGCCCGGCGAACCCTGTCCGGCCTGCGGCGGCCAGGGCGCCGTCCAGATCTCCGACCTCATCTCCGTCCGCATCCCGGCCGGCGTCGACGACGGCTCCAAGGTCCGCGTCCCCGGCCGGGGCAACGCCGGCCGGAACGGCGGGCCTCCCGGCGACCTGTACATCGTCATCGAGGTCGTGCCGCATGCCTATTTCCGGCGGGACGGGGCCAACATCTCGATCAAGGTGCCCATCACGGTCCCCGAGGCCACGCTGGGGGCCAAGATCGAGGTGCCGACGCTGTGGGGCAAGACGACGATCCGCATCCCGCCCGGGACGAAATCGGGCCAGAAGTTCCGCATCAAGGAGCAGGGCGCTCCGATCGCGGGCCGCAAGGGCCGCGGCGACGAGTACGCCGAGGTCACCATCGTGCCGCCTCCGTTCGACAACGAGCGGATCCGGGAGATGATGAAGGAGCTGGAAAAGATCTCGGGGCCGAACCCGAGGGAGACGAGCGGGATGAACTGACATGAAAAAAGCGCGCAAGGAAACGAAAAAAGGGACTGGCTCCTATTATCATATCTCCAGCGTCGCCGAGATCTACAAGATCCATCCGCAGACCCTCCGCCTCTACGAAAAGGAAGGCCTGCTCGCGCCGTCCCGGAGCACCGGCAACACCCGCCTCTACTCGGCCGACGACATCAAACGCCTGGAGATCATCCTCAACCTCATCCGCGACCTCGGCGTGAACCTGGCCGGGGTCGAGGTCATCCTCAACATGAGGGACAAGATCGAGCGGATCGAAGCCGAGGTCGCCGATTTCCTCGACTACGTTCGGCGGGAGTTCTTCCAGGGCAAGGAAGAGGAGTTCGAGGCCCGGCGCCGGGCCCTCGTCAGCGTCCGGCCGGGCGGCGTCGTCAAAGTCAAGCCCCGGACCGAGTGAGGGATGGATTATCGGGATTTCTTCGACTCGAGGAACATCAAGCACTACCTCGAGGAGATCTCCAAGTTCCCGGCCCTGACCGAGGAAGAGGAGAAGAAGCTCGGGGAGAGGATCCGCGGCGGGGACAAAGAGGCTCTCCAGCTTCTCGTTAAATCCAACCTCAAGTTCGTCGTCTCCTATGTCAAGAAGTACCGGGGCATGGGGCTGGGCCTGCTCGACCTCATCGACGAGGGCAACGTCGGGCTCATCGAGGCCGCCAAGCGCTTCGACCCCACCCGGGGCGTCCGTTTCGTCTCCTATGCCGTCTGGTGGATCCGCCAGGCCATCGTCCACGCCCTAACGCTGTACTCGCGCATCACCCGCATCCCCCAGAAGCTGGCCGATCAGATCTCCCTGATGAAAAAGAAGACGGCCGAGATCAAGGGCGAGCTGGGGCGCGACCCGACGCGGGAGGAGATCGCCAAGGCCATGGGGGTGACGGAGTCCGACGTCGAGGACCTCGAGATCCTCGGAGAGCGCAACGTGTCCCTGAGCGACAAGCCCGACGAGGACGGCCGGGAGGTCGAGGACAAGATCAGCGACGCCGCTTCTCCCTCCGTCGAGTACCAGATCATCAAGTCCTCGGTCCAGCAGCAGATCCGGGAGATCCTCGGAGAACTGGATGAGAAAGAGGCACTTGTGCTAAAATTGCGCTTTGGGCTGGACGACGACCGGCCGCGGACGCTCCAGGAGATCGGCGACCAGCTGAAGCTGACCCGGGAGAGGATCCGCCAGATCGAGCAGAAGGCCATGCGAAAGCTCAGCCGGTCGCACAAGCTCCAGCACCTCAGAGGATATTTGAATTGAGCGAACAAGCGGTCTGTGGCAAGTGCCAGGGGACGGGCTGGCTCCTCGAGGGCGTCGGCGGCTCCCAGGTGGCCCGGCGCTGCGAATGCTACGGCGAGCGCTGGAAGCAGTCCCTGTTCGACCAGGCCAACATCCCGCGGCGCTATCAGACGTGCACCCTCGACAATTTCGAGGTCCATAACGACTCCCACCGGGACGCGATCAAGATCTCGCGGCAGTTCGTCAAGAACTATCCGGCCCAGGACGTCGGCCTGCTCTTCATCGGCCCGTGCGGGGTGGGGAAGACCCATCTGGCTGTGGCCATCATCCAGGAGCTCATCCGGACGAAGGACGCCTCCTGTATTTTCTACGATTTCCGCGACCTTATCCGGGAGATCCAGAGCACTTTCACCCCCGACTCGACGCTGTCTGAATCCGACATCCTCAATCCCGTCTTCCAATCCGAGGTCCTCGTCCTCGACGAGCTCGGGGCGAAACGAACGACGGCCTGGGTCGAGGAGACGGTCTTCTACATCATCAACCACCGCTACAACCACAAGAAGATGACCCTCTTTACGACGAACTACCCCGACACCGACGAGGAAGAGGACAAGCGCGACTCGTTCTACAAGAAGGGCGGCGACACCCTCATCGACCGCGTCGGGGTCCGGCTGCGGTCGCGCATCTACGAGATGTGCAAGGTCGTCGAGATAGGGGGGGAGGACTACCGCAAGATGGCCAAGCAGGCCAGCTACCGGTTCTAGGGGCTGCCCCTCTTCGGGTTGTTGCGTCACTTCCGCCGCTTCGCCAGGCCGTTCGTTATGTTGCACCAACGTGATAAGTTCCGGATTGGCCAACGTAAAAACTTCCGCTTTTTTAGGCTAAGTTATGGCCTCCTGAGGAAGGAGGCCAGCCTTGAAGCGAGAGGAACTTATCACCTTGAGCCGGGTCGAGCAAGATCGGTACTTGATCATCCGTAAAGTCATGAAGCGGGAGATGAACCAGGTCGAAGCGGCCGATCTGCTGAACATCTCCGACCGATACGTCCGGACGCTCATTGGGAAGGTCAGGGAGAGGGGGGCGAAGGGACTGGCCCATGGGAACCGCGGCCGGGCCTCGCCCAGGAAGATGGCCGAGTCGGAGGAGAAGCGGATCGCCGGGATCATCAAGGAGAAGTACTGGGATTTTGGGCCGACCTTCGCCGCCGAGAAGCTCTGGGAGAGGGAGAGGCTCAGGATCAGCGACGAGAAGTTGCGTCAGATCATGATCAAGGAGGGGATCTGGCGGTCGCGGCGCCGCCGGGGCGAGATCCATCAGTGGCGGGAGAGGAAGCACTTTTCGGGGGAGCTGGTGCAGATGGACGGCTCCCACCATGCCTGGCTTGAGGAGCGCGGCCCGAAGCTCGTGCTGATGGGCTACATCGACGACGCGACCAACACCAGCTACGGCCGGTTCTATGACTCCGAGGGGCTCCAGCCGGCCATGGAGAGCCTGGAGGCCTATGTCCGGCGCTACGGCGTCCCTCGGGCGCTTTATCTCGATAAATTAAGCACTTATAAGGCTGTTCGTCAGCCGTCGCTGGAGGAGATGCTGAGGGGCGAAGAGGCTCAGACGCAGTTCGAGCGAGCGGCCAAGGAGATCGGGATCAATGTCATCCATGCCGATTCGCCACAGGCCAAGGGCCGGATCGAACGGGAGTTCGGAACGCTGCAAAACCGGTTGGTCAAGGAGATGAGGCTGGCCGGCGTCCGGTCCAGGGACGAGGCGAACCGGTACCTGGAGAGCTACTGGCCGATCCATAACCAACGTTTTGCCCGGCCCGCCAAGCGCCCGGACGATCTCCATCGTCCACTGCCCAAGGGGCTGGAGCTTCGGGACATCTTTTGCATCAAGGGCTCGCGGACGATCAACGACGGCTTTATGGTCCGCTGGAAGGGGCGGTTGCTGGTGATCGCCAAGCCATCGATCGCCATGAAAAGGCGTCAGACACAGGTCCTGGAGCGCTTCGACGGGACTCTGATCATCCGCTTCAACGGGAGGGCCCTCGATTACCGGGAGGTCCGGGACATCCCACCGAGCTCTCAGCCCTCCCCAGAGCCGAAAAAGACCCAGGAAAAGCCGAAAAAGCCCAATATCCCGGCTCCTGACCACCCCTGGCGGAAGTGGGAGCCCCAACTCCACCATAACAGCTACTTGGAACGGATCTGCCGATGAGCAAAGCGGAACAGTTCACGTTGGTGGAAACCGGAACGATTCACGGTGGCTTGACAGACCCTTCCGCCGGCTTGCATTTCTCCGTGTCATGGGCT
>Ga0214473_10000083_pt1 | contig 134893 bp, 127 predicted proteins | sample RVTome_7_FD_203509 | JGI IMG/M metagenome (GOLD analysis project Ga0214473, IMG submission 203509) | Soil microbial communities from uranium-contaminated site in the Upper Colorado River Basin, Wyoming, United States - RVT98D197 | ecosystem: Environmental > Terrestrial > Soil > Contaminated >...
AAAAAGTGCATGATGCATCTTCTAAACTGATTTACTTCGCAATTAACTTGATTGTCTGAATTCAGTCAGTTAGCTTTCATCGTCAATTATTGTTTCAGTTGTCTCTTCAGTGTTGCAGTCGTAGCAGATGTTTTTATTTTCTACACGTGTTAGATCATCTGACCACTGCTCGCATTCATCGCAGATTCCTGTTAGATGCTTTGTCAGCCCCATAGATTGGCTAGCTAAGATACGTGCCTTTTCAGCTATTACCGCATATATCTCAGGATTTACAGCGACTATATCCGACATTGAAACCATTCCCATAAGCTTCCCATGATCAGTCACTCCAAGTCTCTTAACGCCTTTCTTCCTCATCAATCTCGCTGCGTCATTGACCTCTTCATCATCGCCTATTGTTACAAGTGGACTAGACATCACATCCTTAGCGAGAACTTCGCTTGGCTTCTTATTCTTCGAAACTAATTTCGAGACAATGTCGCCGTCAGTTACTACACCTACTGCTGCATGATTCTTCATTATAACAACGCTGCCAACCTTGCAGTCAATCATCCTCTTAGCTATTTCAACGACAGTTTCCTTCTCTGTGCCTGTTATAACAGGGCTGTTCATTACCTCGCGGATTCTGACTTTTTCCCGCGCTGCAGGATTTATTTCTGACATGACTCGTCTCAATTAGCTGTAGGGCTATCATCAGTATATATCTGTTCACCTATTTTTCTGCTAACGACTCTTCCTCCTCCAGCTGGCAAAGCTCTAACGAAGTCGTCAAGAGATATTCGGCTTAATTTGAAATGCTCTTTCTCCATTAGAGATGTGATATCAGCCTTAATTTTTTTAGCAAGGTCACTAATCTTGCCCTTATCAGGAATTATCACGACGTACGCAATCGAGTTTCTTCTAACCGCATCTAACGGGCCCGACATAACCGTTAGGTTTCCATCGATTTCGGTAACTCCGACAGCGCACTCAACCTTCAGGTTCTTAACGTAGTTCTTAACACCTTGAATTAAAAAACTTCCTTTCGCCAAATACATGCCTGAGGGCGCGTGCTTCTTAATCTGATCTGGCAGAACCCAGTAAGCGTCCGCTGATGAAAAACCATCCTTCCAAGCTCTACTGAACGACACAACAGCCTGGGCAGACTCATTGATGCTTTTCTCATTCTTCGGAGTTCCCTCCTTCAACACTAGGAACGGTGAGCCGTGAAGATCTGCGTGAAACACCAGATCTTTATCTTCGGCGTATTTATTAATAATAATACTATTAGTCGAGGTATCTCTTCCAAAAACAACAAGTAATCCTTCTGAAGTTCTAAACCATCTATACCTCTCATACCATGCTTTCTCTCTCTTCACATCAAGTTTATCGTTTTGCGCTTCGGAGGTTTTTTCTTCAAGTTTACTTTCAAGCTTCTCAATTTCCCTTATCAATTTCATTTGAGCTTTCTCTATCGGTTCCAATTTTCTCTCTAAATTCTTGGACTCACCGAAAATCTGTGAAGAAAGTTTCATGATTGAACCTGAACTATCTGCCTCAACAACTACTCCACTAATGATTAGGCTTAATCTTCCCTTCATAATTGAAATCTCTGAGGCGCCGAGACCCTTCAATGTTTCTGAAGGTAAGCTTTTCAAATCAGGAGCTTGAAAAGCAACACTTCGAAGTTTTTCAGCGAATACTCTCAATTCCAAGGCTTTTTCTTTGGTGCTTTTCTCGAAAGCCGTTTGTTGTAATACTGATTTTCTCAACTCCTCTATTTTTCCTCTCAAAGGGCTGAAACTCGTCTCAATAGATGATGATAAGAGGTTGTGAGGTAGAACTTCATCTAATGCCTCCATAAACGTGTTGAAACGCTTGCTCTCAAACCCTTCATACGCTTTAAGTTTGAATGGTGTTGCATCTATAGGGATACCGTTATCATATACTACTGTAGGCTCAACGTCTCCAGTAGATGTCATCTCCACTACCTTCTTAATGCTGTCATACAGCTTAATTACTTCGTCTTCAGATACATTTCTTCCTTCAACCCCGCTATTAATCCCGGCACGGTACATCAACTCCTCAACATATTTCTTAGATAGGGATAGATTTCTCCCCAGCCATCTTGAAATCTCTAAGTCACTCTCTTGAAGACTTGAAAGATACTTTTTGTCTAAAACAGTAACGTCAATTCCTCTGTTTGGTGGCAGCTGATAATGCACGCCCATCCTAATAACTCGGTGTCTAACGTTCAAAGGCCTTAGAAAAGATCGGATAAGCCCCTCATTGTCCGTCACGATAATATTGCCTCCACCGAAGAACTCCAGAATAACTCTTCTAGAATCCGGAACGTCACCAAATTCTAAGATAGCTATTCTTTCACTTCCAGGTTGGGTAGCTCTTCTAAATTTCAACCTCAGAATTTCTTTCTTGAGCTTTGTGGCAAAGTCACCGCTATCCTTCCCGATGTCTCGTTTGGTAATCCAAATGCCTCTATCGGTGTCTAAAACTAGCCACACTTCAGCCTTCTCGCTGTGATGCAGTTTGATTAGACTTGACTTATCGTTAATTAGATAAACATTATTAACGTAATAATCAACCACAATGCTGTTCAACTTGGAAATTACGTATCGAATCTCTAGACCTGAAATATCCAATATTCAACACGTCACAAAAGGATGATTTAAGATATGCTGCCAGTTGATAAAGTCTTTTGGTTAAGAGTTTTGATTGCGATTTTAGCAGGGTCACTCTCAGGTCTGCTTAACGCCAAGTACGGATTACCAGGCTCAGACGGAGCGCTATTGGGCTTGTTCATCTACATGTTATCCTACTATCTAGTGCGCTTCACTATGGCAAATGATTTTCCAGTGAAAAACAAGATGCTGACCACTGGGCTAGGAAGCTATATCGCTTTCTTTCTCTTTACCTGGATCTTAGTCAACACTTTCCTCACTATCGGCTTCAGTTGAGACATCACCAGATACGTCAATTGTAGCTTCAGGTGCATTTTCAGTTATTTCGCCAATGTTCGTGCCAGTTGAATTTTTGGTTGCATCTTCGGTTGACTGACGAATCAACATGTTTATGAATTTGTTAATAGTGTCAAAATAACTCGCCTCGACATCATCTATCCAAGGTGAGTGTTTTTTCTCGAGTAAAATCTTCTTCAAACGATTCATTTTTTCTCTATTTTGAAAAACATTATCTATTGTAATTGCCCCGTCACGCATCGAAACGATTCCTTTAGCAGCTAGAAATCTTCCGTACTCCTTATTGTTACTGGCCACTGGTGTTTCTTTAAGAATACTCTTAGCCTCAGATAAATTATTTGACAATATAGTTTCGAAGAACTTCCTGATATCATCTTCAGTGTAAATAGACGGCAATTAGATACCCACGTCTGCTATCCCTTTTTCCCATATCTTAAATCGTGCGCTCAGGTCTGTATTATCTATTTTCGCAGTCAATGCTCCGTTTGTTTTTTCCAACCGTACTCTAACATGAGCCCCATGAGAAACAGTCAAGCCCCCTGTCTCGACAAGAGTACTGTCTTTCTCATCCGATAATCTTGTTCTCACAGTATTAGTAACGATTACTGCAATATCGTCATCTATTGCCATCAAAGCTAAATCATGAAGATGGCGAGCGAGCGCTGACTGCCGTCCTATAATATTCTTATCCTCTTGGTAATCATATACGAAGTTTTCTGTCAATGTGTCTATTATCAACGTTCTTACACCTGTGGGTGAATCAAAATTCTTGAGGTTGCGCAAAACTTCAACTTGTTCGTGAGATGTCCTAGCTGTAACTAGAAAGATATGGCGAAAAAGTATGTTCCTATCGAGTATACCTCTGGATATTTCGGAGATACGTTCAGGCCTAAACGTTCCAGCTGTATCTACAAAAACAACGTCTTTGCGATCTCCACTAAGCAAATGTGTATTAAGGCAAATCTGAAAACATAACTGAGTTTTACCTGTACCGCTCTCTCCGAAGAAATCAGTAACTCTCCCCGTAGAAACCCCACCGCCAAGAATATCGTCAACCGCTAAAGACCCAGTTGATATTTTCAATCTACTCATGCCGATCCTATTTACTTCGACTCCTCGTCTACAGTTATCTAAATTCTCAAAAGACCTTTCAATTAATCTGTTCGAATCTGAATCATTCAATCCAAACTCTCTTAAAACACTAACTGGTGACAACGCAAGATCTAAAATGGTCACAAGCCCCCTCTGCTTAAGGTAAGATCGCAATTCGTCCGAAATCCATTCAATATCGTCAAGAGCTAAAACAACCAACTTTGTCGTTTTGCATCTTATAGTATGTTCAATTTAAACTAGTCACCGGTAAGACCATTAAGGTAAACAGTTAATCGAAACGGTTGCAAATACCATGCGTTATCTGAAAGTGAAGACACGACCAAGTCTAAATGAAGCGGAAGAAATACTGCGCGAAGCCATATCTAAGAAAGTCATAACACTAGTCGCTGCAAACTGCAAAGTAAACTACTTTGGCAGATCTTCCTCAACTCTCAATTGGGGAGAAAGACTTGTAATAATAAAGCCAGATGGAAGTGTTCTTATCCATAGGAACAAAGGTTATGATGCAGTAAATTGGCAACCCCCCGGATGTTTCATATCACTCGGGCTCAAAACAGATCTACTTACAATAAGGGCTGACAGACGAAGACCACGAGAAACGCTACTTGTCGAATGCCGGGAGGTTCTTCTAGTCTCAGCGTTTTCACTTAATGACGAAGCTTATCTGGAAATGCTTTTGACTGAACAGGATGTTTACAAAGTACTGATTGCAAACCCTCACTTAATCGCTCCAGGGTTCAGAGTTTCATCTCAACAAACTGCTCTAGGACCTGGAAGAGCTGACATCACTGGTTGCGACGCGGATGGAAACTACGTAGTGGTTGAAGTCAAAAGAGTTGATGCTGATAACGAATCTATCAATCAAGTTTACAAATATGTCTCCAAAATTAGGCATACATCAGATCATGTCAGAGGGATAATAATGGCCCCCCGAATAAGACCTAATGCAAAGAAGCTTGCGAAAACTCTGTCAATAGAATATAGAACCTTAGACTTGAAATTATGTTCCGTATTACTGTCAAAAGACCGGCTGCAACACACAGAACGACTTGATAAACATCTTTCATAGGCTTTTACATACGCACAATACTTTTATTACACACAATGAATGTCTCGAAGCGTCAAGAGGCGTTAAGTATTGTCAACTACAATAAAAAAACCTTTGAATTCTCTTCAAAGAATAATCAATAAGGAAGTATCAGTTCGTCTGAAAAGTGACTATGAATATAGAGGTAAAGCTGTAAACATTGATCAATATATGAATGTAATTTTAGCAGATGCTGATGAACTATACAACGACTCCCTGATCGCGCACTATGGTAAAGTGGTTATTCGTGGCAATAACGTCCTGTTCATAATGGTTGAAGATAATATATTATAGAAATAGTGTGCATTATTGCAGAAAAGAAATATTCATATTGAGACTCTTAACTGCAAGTCAATTGCAGATCTTGAAGTTGAGATAGTTGAGCGGAAAGGTAAAGGCCACCCAGATACTATAATCGACGGTTCATCAGAAGCAGTTTCAAGAGCGTTATCAAAACACTATTTGAAAGAATATGGCCGGATACTTCACCATAACGTAGACAAGGGTCTTCTCGTAGGAGGAAAGTCAAACCCTCGTTTTGGAGGAGGCGAAGTGATTGAACCCATTCTAGTTATGGTCGCAGGACGTGCAGTTTCTAAAGTTAAGGTTGATGGTGGATTTGAAGATATCCCTATAGGCGCACTGACGACTTCAGCTATACGTGACTTTCTAAAGACATCTATTCGCTTCATTGACGTTGACAGAGATACTCACATTGAATACAAAATAAAAGAAGGGTCATCAGACCTGATGGCGATATTCAACAACTCAGCCGGTATTCCACTGGGTAACGACACTTCTGTCGGGGTCGGTTTCGCCCCTCTCTCACCAACAGAAAAGCTCGTACTTGAAACTGAACATTTGCTGAACTCTTCTAATTTAAAGAAGAAACTACCTGAGGTAGGTGAAGACGTCAAAGTAATGGCGTACAGAAAAAACGGTACCGTAGATTTAACAGTGGCAAGTGCAATGATAAGCCGTTTTATGCCTGACTCGGATCATTACAGGAGCGTTGTTGAAGAGGTGACAAAGAAAGTAGAAGACTTGGCTTCTAGAATTACTGATTTGGATGTAAAAGTAAAAGTCAACGCTGGAGACAGGCCTAAACTCGGTGTTTACTACTTAACAGTGACAGGAACGTCAGCTGAGGCTGGGGATGATGGAAATACAGGCCGAGGAAACAGGCATAATGGACTAATTACTTCAATGCGTCAATACTCAATGGAAGCATCAGCTGGAAAGAATCCTGTAAACCACACCGGAAAACTTTACAACGTATTATCCCAAATTGTTGCTGATAAGATAGTTTCAGAAGTTAAAGCCGTCAGAGAGATATATGTTAGAATGCTCAGTAGGATTGGATCACCTATAGATCAACCGCAAGTTTGCAGCTCAGCAGTCGTTCTCGAAAAAGGCAGCTCTCTCTCAAATGTTCAAAACGAAATAACTTCCATAATGGATAGCGAAATTGCGAACATAACAAAGATAACCCCTTTAATACTTGAAGGGAAAGTAACTTTATATTAAAAAGTTAATTAATATTACTTATTGACATCGATGAACAGATAGTGTTGAATCTATGAGTGATGAACCCAGTATAGTCGATTTGGATACAGACCTAGAGTCTTTGCAAGGTCTAGGTCCAGCTACAAGGAAGAAGCTAAACGATGGTGGCATTTATACGATACTTGACCTAGCAGTTAGAAGCCCCAGCGACATCGCAGACCGTACAAGTACTGACCTAGTAAGGGCGACAGATTTATGCAATAAAGCTAGATTAAAAATAGTGGAAGCGGGTATTCTTGAGAAAGATTTTGTTTCGGCTACTGAGATATACAAGAAGCGCCTAGCGATCGAGCGATTTACAACAGGTGTTCGTAGTCTTGATACACTTACTGGAGGCGGCATCGAGACACAAGCTGTTTCCGAGTTCTATGGTGAATTCGGTTCAGGAAAGACTCAGCTATGCCACACCGCATGCATAACTGTACAGCTTCCTAAAGATCAGGGTGGTTTAGACGCTGGAGCAATATATGTTGACACTGAAAACACTTTCAGACCTGAGAGAATAGTAGGAATAGCTACTGCCAGAGGCTTAGACCCCGACAAAATCCTGTCGAGAATAACTGTCGCGAAAGCCTATAACAGTTCACATCAAGAGCTAATTGTAAACGAACTCGGCAAAATCTTGGATAAGGAGCGAATAAAGCTAGTAATAATCGATTCGGCAGTTGCGCATTTCAGAGCCGAGTTTCTAGGACGTGGTAACCTCTCGGAGCGGCAACAGAGACTGAACAGATTTATGCATCTCTTATCAAGAATCTCTGAAACAAGAGCTCTTGCCGTCATAGTGACTAACCAAGTTCAATCGACTCCAGATACATTTTTCGGAGACCCCAATAAGCCAACAGGTGGACACGTAGTTGGACACAATAGCACATACAGAGTTTACCTTAGAAAAGCTGGTAAGAACAGAATCGCAAAGATGATTGACAGCCCCTATCATCCTGAGCAAGAAGCCGTGTTCGTTCTTAATGAAATGGGTATATCTGATGTTCCTGACGATGCTCCATCCAGAAGAGGATAACTCTATGTTCATTTCAAAAGCGACGCGTATAAGGTCCTATTTTGGATTGCAGGACCAAATTGAGATCCTGACATCTTTTTATAGATTGCATCAGGGCAGGAATGAGTGATATCGATGTCTTCTAAAGTATCAAGCGTCTTTATAGCAGCACTATTAATTACTGCTATTTTCGCGTCCTACACCCCACTGGCTTACTCAGCAAACACCTATTCCGAAGAATTATCTGTAGACGTCATCGGATCATCAATATTTTGGATGATTAATATGAAAGGTGGTAATATTACTCTAGCTGGAATAAACGGGTTTGAGAGCATCGCAAGCGATGTGTCTAGTTACTCTTTATCTTTTTTAGACTCATCAAACTGGTCCCCTGAATTTGAACTATTCTCAAACTCTGGCTATAATGTACTTGGATTTGATTCTATACCATCTTCAGGAGTTTTTCTTAAAGTTAAGTCAGCAAATTATGATTCAGCGAAAAAACTTGCCGATTCATTAGATGCTCTTCTTTACTTGAGTTTTTCTAGTTATTCCTCTTCACAAGGTTCATTCACTTTTTACTCACATATGGATCTGGATCTTGTAAAAGATCTACTGTGGGACTCAGTACCTTATCAATACGACGGCTTGGCTAGGATACTTGGTAAGGACACTTTCTTCTCAAATACAGGTGTTCCAGTCTTCAAGTTTTCAGGTGAGAGGATAGGCGACATCTTCTTGCACGCTGTGTCAATAGGTGGTTTAATTCTAAATGTTATCTCTACCGATAGTCAATTTCCGATAGCAAGGTTGTTTAGCACGATAAATACAACAAAAACTTCTCCACTTGCTTCTGAATCATCGATAACCGTAAGAACCTACGGTGGTTTAGAAAACTATGTGAGTTTAGGTTCAAGCAATATTTCACGAAGTACTATTTCTGTTACTAATTTCCCGGAAAACATTTCTTCACGTTCAGTTGTAGTTGTTCCGAAAGGGTATTTCTTCCCGGATATGTCAGTTGAGTTATCTCAAAGTTTTCCCTCACTAATAGCAACGCGCAGCTTTGACAGAGGCACCTTAAACCAAGGCGATGTCGTAACAATAGGTGTAAAAGTGAGAAACGTTGCTCCCGCTGGTTCGCTCTCAGTTGAGAACATAACCGTGTCCGACGATTGGTGGAAAAAATCGAAGTTATTCGAACTAGTAGATGGTGAATTCAGTCGAAGTATAGGTCACCTTGGTGCCGGTGGCGATCTTACATTAGCATATAGGCTAAAACTTTTGTCTTCAGAAAAAGGTGAGGTAACTGCTCCTGCAAGCTCAACATATTACACCTATAAAGTAGACGAATTAGAAGTTAAGAAATCGACAAAATTCAATCAACAGAAGTTAATATTGAACGACATCCGTGCAGTCTTAAGCATCGATGCATCAATCAAAGAATCTTACACTTCTATAATGGGAATCACACCTGTAAACATCACAATAAGAAATATAGGAAACGGGCATGCAACTAATCTAGATCTAGACGGTAACCTAAGACAAAGTCTACTATCTGGAGACGTTTGGCGACTTCAACTTAACCTCACGTCGGTATCGCTCAAAGAAACATCTGTCAACAAGACATGGTCTGTAAATTGGGGTGAAACTGGGCGGAAAGAAAGCACTATTTCAAACAATGTAATGCTACAATACGCTCTAATTGGTGGTGCTATTCCGTACTTCTTTATTGACCGAAGTGTTCTTTCATCAGTTAACGGTAGTAACAATCTAGTGAACTCCACTTTAACAATATTCAACATTGGTTCAACTACTTTGGATAGGATATCTCTAAAAGAGAAAATGCCTAATAATATAGTGTTTCTCAATGGTAACTACAGCTTGAAAAACAAAGATCTTTCAGCTCAGATTCTAGATCTAAAACCTGGTGCGGTAAAGACAATAAGATATACAGGTGCAGTTTCTAATCCCGATGAGAATTATCTATTCGAGCCAACTGAAATTTCAATTGAGCAGGCTCAGTCTACGATAACCCGATTAAGCCAGTCTAAACTATTGGCCCTTGGTGTGAAGGTTAGTAAGAATTACGCGCCCAGCGCTCACTTTGCAGGGGCCAACATCACAGTCGATGCTAAGGTCGAAAACAAGGCCGCCAATCCAATTTTTCAAGTTGATTTTAACAGGGGCTCAGATTCATTCTTAAGAATGTTGGACGGTAAGTCCATATATTCTGCAGACATTTTAGGATCAGGGAAAGAACTGGGTTCAAGTAATAGAGCTAACCTTGTGAAACCAGGCGTTTTCGGTTCCTCAGAGGCTGTTGTTAACTTCACTTTATCAGGTCATAGAGAATCTAAATCCTCTGGATCTTATCCCGTAACCATATTCACACCGCTCTCAGTAAAACTAGAGATAAACCCTGTAATCCCCATGGAAAACGAAGTTTTCAACGTTGTTATTACTGTGATAAATAATTCTCCAGTTGATGTTAAAGAGGTTAATGTGAATATCAACCTGCCGACTGTGATGCAAGTTAAGACTGGTTCATTGCAAATATCGTCAAAAGATATTGGCGCGAACATGTCTGAAACACGCGAAGCAACAATTCTAGTTCCAGCACCTGCGTTCCTAACAATCGCTTCTCCTACGGTACACTACGTCTACGAAGGTGATACTTTAAGGACAATTTCACCCCCAGTGAATGTAACGATAGCTGACAATGTAACTACGCGCTATCTTATTCCACTGTTAATTTCAGCGATTCTTATAGTAACCGTATCATTTATCGCTAGAAGATCAATTACATCAAAATCTTGACTAATAAGTACATGCCTACTGGACCGTTAGGAAGCTCCTACAGCTAGTATCCAGCTCATGGTCTGATTGTTTTCCAGCCTTAGGACAACCACAGTTAATATGGTGAGTTTGACGTCTCAATTCTCCTCTGTACATGAAATCCTCAAGTTTCTTACCTGTCTTCCTCTCCCATTCATCAGTCGGTAAGCCATATTGTTTCTGAATAATATCTCTGTACATTTCAGGGATGACGTTGAACGCACAGAAGGGTATTATTCTGCTATCCGGTGTCAAGTAATGTATGTCACATCGTTTAACACGTTCAATATCCTGATTATACTTATCCTGAAAATGCATCATGCCAATAAATAATGTCTTCTTATGAAAATCAGCAAGAGCACTATAATCGTGGTGAACTAAAGCATTTAAAAGCAGTTTCGCAATGCTCAGGTCTTTTGGTTGCTTCTTCTTGTCGACAAAGATTCCTATCTTATTAAGAACTCTAGCACCCACTAGGTACTTGCTCGATCCTCTGTTCAATTCATCCTTCTTTTCTTCCAAGTATTCTAACAAGCCATCTATGTCCAGAAATGAAGATAACGGAAGAAGCCTATCATCCTCTCTAAAAAGGTAAGTTCCAGCGCCACAAGCGAAATGAATCGACAAATCATATTGGGCTTTCTTAGTCAAAGCTTCCACAAAGTGCGTAATGGGTGAACAAGCTGGAACGGGGAACCAATCTGAAGCCGTAATTTCACAATCCGTTTGCTCCTCTACTAGTTTAATACAATCTGGGATTGTTATTCTATACTTCATACGTTCCTCTTTAGGCATTCTCCCAACCAGCGAGACTGGCTGAAAATTTATTGCGCGGATAATATCCATGTTTCTTTGAGCGTATCTTATAATTGCCCCAATTTCATGATCATTTACTGTTCTCATCACTGTCGGCACTAGAACAACACCCATGTCTACAGCCTTACAGTTTTCCAACGCGTAAGGGACTTCCCAATGGTTCTTTGGATTGGTTTTTGCAGTGACTCCGTCAAAGCTAAGATAAACTGTATTCACTCCAGCTGACCTGACCTTTTTAGCAAATTCCTTGTCAGTAGCGAGTTTTATCCCGTTAGTGTTGAGCTGAACATGATCTACGCCCTCCTCTTTAATTATCTTTATTATTTCTACGATATCATCTCTGAGAGCAGGTTCACCTCCAGTTATCTGAACAGCGTTCCCAGGGACAGGTTTTTCAGCCCTAAGGGTTCTTGTCATTTCCCTGATCTGCTTTAGGGTAGGCTCATACACGTAGGCTCCTTCCTCTCCTTTCTTCGCGTAGAAAAAGCAATACCAGCAACTAAGATCACATCTGTTAGTCACAACAATATTTGCCAGCGCTGTATGACTAAGATGTGCGCCGCATAAACCACAATCTTCTGGGCAATTGTATTTTTCTTTTTTGATATGAGGATTATCAATTGGCCTTCCTTCTCCTGCATATTTACTGAATCTGACATATGTATCATATGAACCAAAGTACAAATCTTCAAATTCACCGTGCTTCAAACACTCTTTTCTTATCCAAACTTTCTGATACTTCTCAAATATTATGGCGTCTATTATGCTATTGCATTCAGGACAGATGCTTTGTGTCTGCTGCATAAATGTCTCGCCATTTCTTGTTTTTTGATTCATTGTTCTTGTCACCGTCCTATTGTTAATAGTTTAGACATATTCAGATTTAACCGTTTCCAGTCATATTAATGAAAGTCAAATCTCGCAATCAATCAATAAACTATGATTCTTGATGAAACTACCTTTCACGTTTTCCTTCTATGAACTCGAGAAACGCATTTTTGGCATCGTTATAAGGCATCTGAACAGGCGGGTGTTTGAAGCAATATGCAGAAACGCTTTCCATTGCTCCAGAAACTCCTCTTTCAAGCGCCACCTTTGTACCTCTGACTGCATCTATCATAACTCCTGCACTATTATAAGCGTCGACAACGTGGAGCTTAACATCAATCATAAGCGGGATGTTTCCAAAGTACCTTCCCTTCAAATAAATATAACATATTTTGTCATTGTTCAGAAAACCAACATAATCACTGGGTCCTATTCTAGTGGGAACTTTATATTGTGTCATTGCTCGAACTGCGCTAGTCTTGCTCTCTCTCTTGTGAACTAGTCGCTCTTCCTCTTGCATGTTTAGAAAATCGGTGTCTCCACCTAAGTTCAACTGGTAAGTTTCATCAACCTTCACTCCTCTGTCAGCGCAGAGCTTCACTATGGTCTTGTGAAGAACTGTGGCTCCAAGTTGACTCATAACATCGTCGCCAGATACAGGTAGTCTAGACTCAGTAAATTTTCTCTGCCAAACTGGATCTGAAGCGATGAAGACAGGCATCGCGTTTATGAACGCAGCGCCTCCTTTCAACGACTGTTCAGCATAGAACTTTGCAGCGTCATTACTACCTACAGGAACGTAGCATAAAACTATCTCTGCACCAGAATCCCTTATCTCTTTGGATACGTTTACTGGTTGCTTCTCACTGACCATTACCTTCTCTGAAATATATTTTCCAATTCCATCAAGGACAGGTCCTTTTTTGACTTCAACCCCCAAGTTAGGTACATCTGCTATTCTCACCGTATTATTCGGCGACTTGTAAATGGCTTCAGAAAGATCCTTGCCCACTTTCCCACTATCAACGTCTATTGCAAGAACAAATTCAATATCACTAGGGACTAGTCCCCCCAGCTTATACGCCACTAGACCAACAGCTTTATCAGGTTTCTTATCCTTGTAGAAATGGACTCCCTGAATCAGCGCTGAAGCGCAGTTTCCAACTCCTACAACAGCTACTTTGACTTTTCCCATAGAGCGCCAAAACTCACCCTGAGCTATACATAAAAAAGGTTTCCCATAGAAATGTTATAATTTATTTAACTGCGCGTTAAGCTATGTTGGGTATATGAATTATCTAGATATCATCAATGAGTCTTTCGATGCAGCAGAAAAAACTGTGAGACAACTTCTTTCAAATGGCAAATACGCTGATCCTATTAACATAGGCGCCTTTGGGGATCTTACTTTTCGCATTGATAAGGATGTTGAAACTGCTATGCTAGGTGTAGTCAGAGAACATCTTCCAGATTCAATTATAGTTAGTGAAGAAGTTGGTGTGACTGGCTCAAAAGATGGCTTCCCACTAGTCCTTATTGACCCGATAGACGGCAGCACAAATGCCTCAAAAAACGTCCCGTTCTATTCATCAGTGATATCAATTATAGATGGTTACAAATATCATGACGTTGCATCATCAGGTGTAATTGATCTAGTTCATGGAGATAGGTTCCTATCTAAAGGTGATGGAAAAGTAACTGTTAATGGTTCAATGGTGAAACCTTCTAACTCCGTACCATTAGAAGACTCATACATAGGCGTCAACGTACTACTTGATGAAGATCTTAATAACGTAAAGTGGCTAAACTATTTATTGTCAAAAATCAAGTATCCTCGTTTCCTAGGTTCAGCTGCTTTAGAAACTGCTTACGTAGCTATTGGAAAATCAAATGCTTTCATACAGATACTTCCCAATCTAAGGTCATTTGACTGTATTGCCTCTCTTTTTCTTGTTGAACAAGCGGGTGGCTCGATTGATTTCTTGAATATGGTTATTGATGAAGTTGACCTTCGAAATTCAAAACAAAGATTCTCATACGTAGCGGCTTGCGATAAGGCGATGTTACATTCAATAATGTGGACAAAATCCTAAATTTTAGAAATCAAATATATCTTAGATATGATTAAAAGATGAAGGTTTAGAACAAATGAGCGTGTTGAGTTAGTTTCAATGTTAGAAGAAAGATCAGCTGGAGCTATTATTTTCGACGACCGTAATGGTCATCAGTCTTTTTTACTTCTTCATTATCCGTCAGGTCATTGGGATTTTCCTAAAGGAAGTATTGAGAAAGATGAGCGCCCCATAGATACAGTTAAGCGTGAAGTTAAAGAAGAGACTGGTATTGCTGATATTGAAATTATCGAAGGCTTCAAAAGAAGAATTGAATATCACTATCGCAGAGATCATATGCCTGTTCATAAAGAGGTAGTGTGGTTACTAGCGCGAACTAAGACTAGAAACATAGTTTTATCATTTGAGCATGAGGGTTACGCTTGGCTATCTTTCAAAGAGGCATTAACCAGAGTTACATATAAAAATTCGAAGAATGTTCTTTTATCTGCGATCGAGTTTCTAGATTCTCTCAAGTTTGCTTAGTCATCAATTCACAGCGTATTTTCTCAGTAGCTGATACAGGGTCAGTGCTGTTAATAATCGATCTTCCTATAATAATGAACTCTGTGCCTGCGCGAATCGCTTCCACAGATGAACCCCCTTGCGCCCCGACTCCCGGGGAGAAAATCGGAATTCTTCCATTCAATTGACTAGCTGAATACTCTACTATTTCGGGTCTGGTAGCACCAACAACAACTCCGTCTGAACCCCATTTAACAGAATTTTCCAAGAAGACCTCGTAAAGCTTTCTTCTTTGACCTAAATTATCTATAATCGTTAATCCGTAAGTCTCTTCTGCTCCTTTATGGCTCATATAGACTAATAGGATAACCCCTTTCCCAATTTTATGGGCTTGCTCTACTAACGGTCCTAGTCCATCCGTATATCCAGCTATAGGATTAGCTATGACTGCGTCAAATCCCATTTTCCACAGATATTTGCAAGCAATTATGTTAGTCGATGCTATATCGTTGATTTTCAAATCGGCTATAACTTGAAGGTCAAAGTTGTGTGCCTCTTCAACTATTCGCTTGACCTCATCTCTTATTCCAAGCGGGATTATAAGATGGTAGTTAATCTTAATTGCAGCCAGCTTATTCCCAATCTTATTAATTATTCCAATTGATTGTTTCTCAAGTTCAATTACATTATCATAATCTGGATCTAGTGCCAAAACTATGTTACTTGAATGATTACTCGCACTTTTGCGTATGTCTTTAATGAACTGAGTTACCATATTCTAAAGTTCAACCAGCGGGTGTATATCAACTAGCCTTATGATTTTTCCATATAAATAACCATGCTCATCGATACGATTAGTCAACATTGTTTTCTCCGGGTTAACGGTTGAATACCTAACAAAGTTAAATTCAGGTCTGCTATTGAGCTGCAAATAGAAGAACATTGCTGCTTGATCCGACTCGTCCAAGCTTGCGAAAGTTCCAATTATCCATTTATCTCCTTTCTGGAAGCAAAATATTGGCACAGGAGGCTCCTCCAAAATGATTTTATATAGAGCTATCTTGCATAAACTTGTTAATTCATTTACCTGAATCGAAATGTACTTTTCTCTTTTTATTTTTCCTTTAATTCCTTGGCGAAATAGTTTTGGTGACTTTTCAAAAGATATTATAGGTGCATAGGTGCATGCTGCTTCTTTTGTTGAGTTGCTCATCTCTACAAATTCCTTTTCACCTGTATTTCTATATCCTAGAAACTCACTACGCTTGTTGGTTTTTACGTAGTAGAGAACTTGGGTTCCCCTAAAAATATCGTGTATTGCAGCCAGAACTTGTTCATTTTCAATTGCAAAATGAAAAATAGGTGGCGATATCTTCTCAAACGCGCATACTAACCTTGCGAATTCTTCTAGATTCTCAACCTCTATAAAACACGGTGCTTGAGGTTTCTTTTTAGTCTCTGGCATTATCAAAAGCTTATGAACCGGTGCTAAATAAGTTAGCTAAGATAATGATCTCTCTTGATATCTCAATCACACTTATTGGTTTCGATAATCTGAAATCCCTTACTGCATGTCTTATTTTCGTTATCTTTTCTTCATAATATTATCTAAATGCATCAGATTTGACAACGTTTAATTACCCGGTTTTTTCCCGTCTATTCGAAGGGCGATATATAGATGAACCCTAATATGTTAAATAGGTTCAATAATGTTGTTGTGGAGGATGTAATTCATGGCTAAACCGTATTACGTTAAGTTTGAAACTCCAAAAGAGTTAGTCGACGCAGGTTATGAGGCACTTCGTCAAGCTAAACAAACAGGTAAGATTCGTAAAGGTACTAATGAAGCAACCAAAGCGATTGAACGAAATATAGCTAAGCTTGTTATTATAGCTGAAGACGTAGAACCTCCAGAAATAGTTGCTCACCTACCTATCCTATGTGAAGAACGCAACACTCCTTATATTTATGTTCCAAACAAAAGTCAAATAGGTTCAGCATTAGGCGTGGAAGTAGGGTCAGCTTCAGCTTGCATTGTTGAAGCAGGTGAAGCGCACGGCCTTATAGATCAGATAGTTAGTGCGATTGGTAAATTAAAGAAGAGCTAAGGAGACAACCAGTTAATGTCTGAGGAAAAGGTCACTCAATCTGAAGTAATTCAGATAGTTGGAAGAACAGGCGTAGCTGGTGAAATAACTCAAGTGCGAGTGAAATTACTTGAAGGAAAGGATAAGGGTAGAATACTGACAAGAAACATTAAGGGGCCAGTTCGTTTAGCCGACATTCTAATGTTAAGGGAAACTGAACGTGAAGCTAGGAAAATAAAGTAGGTTTAGATTTATGTTAAGTTTAAAAAAATGCTTCTATTGCAATAATGATATATTTCCTTCAATAGGTGTAGCATACATCAAGAACGATGGATCCGTCCATTATTACTGCTCATCTAAGTGTAGAAAAAACAGTATTGATCTTAAGAGGGATCCTAGAAAGTACAAATGGACCCTTAAGTATACGACACGCATATAAAAGTACGTCTCTTTAACAAAGCGATTTCTCTTGTCAGAGACACTTATTGTAATAAAGCCTGATGGTGTCAGGCGGAAGTTGGTCGGTGAAATAATTTCTAGAATGGAAAGAAAAGGTTTTGAAATAATTAAGCTAAAGATGTTTACTTTTACACGTGAACAAGCTGTCGATTTTTACTCTACGCATTCAAATGAGTCTTTCTTTGAACCTCTTGTAGAGTTTGTGACATCAGGTCCAGTCGTTGCAGTAGTCTTAGATGGCGAAAATGCAATAAGCACTATACGGTTAATGATAGGGTTAACCAGATCATATGAGGCTTCTCCAGGCACTATCAGAGGTGATTTTGGTTTAGGCGCAACCACAAATATTATTCATGCTTCTGACTCTTCAAAAAGTTTTGAACGAGAATCACGCATCATTTTTTAAGTAATTCATTTTCATTGTCTTTTTGGTCTTAGATTATATATTAAAAAGATAGTGAACACCAGGGTATTCCATGGTTGAAGGTATTAGGCAACCTGTTGTGGTTGTCTTGGGGCACGTAGATTCAGGGAAAACATCACTGCTAGACAAGATTAGGGGAACTGCTGTGCAAGCTCGTGAGGCGGGCGGAATTACCCAACATATAGGCGCGAGTTTCTTTCCGATTAGCACTATTAGTGAGATTTGTGGCCCGCTTCTGAAACATCTTGGTATTCTACTTCAGATTCCTGGCATATTAGTTATAGATACCCCAGGTCATGAAGTCTTCACCAATTTAAGAAGTAGAGGAGGATCTGCCGCTGATATATCGATATTGGTTGTTGATTCATCAAAAGGCTTTGAGATTCAGACATTAGAAAGTGTGGAAATACTAAAGAGACGAAAAGTTCCATTTGTAGTTGCACTCAATAAAATTGATATGATATCTAGCTGGAAAAAAGGAAATGACATGTTTATGTCAAATTCTTTAAAGATTCAGAATAAATATGTCCAAGATGAGCTTGATAATCGCGTCTACTCAATAGTAGGCTCACTTTCTCGAATAGGTTTTGAATCCGAATCTTATAATCGAGTTAAGGACTTTACAAAAGAAATAGCTATCGTTCCGGTAAGTGCAAAAACTGGGGAAGGTATACCTGATCTTCTAACTGTTCTAATCGGCTTGACTCAGCAATATTTGTTAAAACGACTTGGCGTGTCTAAAGGTAAGGCTCGAGGGATAGTTCTAGAAGTTAAAGAGGAACCTGGTCTAGGTGCAACGGCAAATGTTATCCTTCTTGATGGTGTACTCAAAATCGGTGATAGCGTCATAATGGGTAAGCGAGATGGAGCATTTGTTAGTCGCGTTAAAGCAATATTTATGCCAAAACCTTTGGATGAGATGAGAGACCCCCGTGACAAATTCAGCTCAGTCGAATCAATATCCGCTGCGTCTGGTATTAAACTTGTAACCCCTGACCTTGATGGTACTTTGGCGGGATCACCTCTTGTTGGTCTAGAGATAAACGATGATGTCGAAGAGATTAAAAGAAGTGTTTTTGATGAGATAAAACGTGCATTTATCTATACTGATGGAGTAGGTGTCGTGCTTAAGTCAGATACTCTTGGGTCTCTTGAAGCTTTAGTGGATATGTTGAAACTGCGCAATATCCCGATTCGAGTTGCGGATATCGGTCCTGTTACAAGACGTGACGTTGTTGAAGCAAGAACTGTAGCTGATAAGGATAAGTATCTAGGTGTGGTAATGAATTTTGGCGTAAAAGTTCTACCCGATGCAGAGAAGGAAATTGAGGACAGTCATGTTAAGCTCTTCATGAATCCTGTTATCTACAGTCTTATTGAGGATTATGCAGGTTGGGTTCAATCTGAAAAAGAATCTTCTGAGCGGGGTGAATTCAACACAATAACTCCTCCAAGTAGCTTCAAATTTCTAAAGGGCTACGTATTCAGGCGTAATGACCCTGCCATTTTTGGTGTCATCGTACTAGTAGGTAGGTTAAAGCAAAAGGCTCAGGTTATGAATTCTGAAGGAAAGATAATTGGCACTATTCATCAGCTCCAGGATAAAGGTAAATCCGTAGATGAAGCTGAACAAGGCTCAGAGGTAGCAGTTTCTATGAGTGAGCCTACTATAGGACGGCATATTCAAGAAGGTGAAACGTTATACACTGTTCCTAAGAATAATGAAGTAAAGATACTGATTAAAAAATACCTATCAAGATTATCTTCAGAAGAATCTGGAACATTGGATAAAATTATTAAAATAAGACGCAATACTGATCCACTTTATGGGTTATAGTCAGTTAGTTTCTTGGCAGCTATGATCGTATTTTTCATAAGCATTCCTCTAGTCATAAGACCTGTACTTCCTGTGTTTGGCGTAATGTATGATGCTTTTTCTTTGAGGCCATCAAAATCTATGTCAAATACTAATTTACCTGTTTTTTGGTCTCTTCTAACTCCAATCCCAACTACTACTACTTTTTCCTTTACCATTTCAGCAGTCAATCTGAAAGAGTCATTTGGGTAGAGCTCAGGTGGTCTTCCGGCGGCTGCAATGACAATGTCTGCCTCTTGTAATCTCTTCTTCATGTTTTCAGTCTTTCTATGTACACAAGTGACCGTGGCATCTTTATCTTGTAATAGTTTTCTAAGGGGTTCTCCTACTAACGCACTTCTACCTACAATTACTACGTCTTTTTGAGCAACTTCTACTCCAAAGTGGTTCAATATTACTACTGCTCCCTTCGGTGTGCATGGAATGAAGCTCTTTTCCATTGTGTATTCTCCGAGAATAATTTTACCCATATTGTAAGGTGTAAGCCCATCAACATCTTTCTTGGGAGATAATGTTTCAAAGACCTCTTCTTTGTTAATGAAATCTGGGAATGGTAGTTGAATTAGAATCCCATGTATTTGGGGATCATTGTTCAACTTTCTTATTATATCTAATACTTCTTTGTTTCTCTTATTTGGTGAATATTCAAACATCTTGTAAACTTTTGATTTTATTCCAACTTTTTCACAATCTTTTTCCTTCAAAGAGACATACGTTTGAGAAACAGGATCCTCTCCGACAAGTAGAGCAGCTAAGCAAGGCGTAACACCTTTTTCTTCCTCAAGTATTCTTACATCTTTCTTAATTTCATCGGAAACATTTTGAAAGAGGTTCTTGCAATCCATTATCACTGTCATGTTAACTCTCCAGACGATAATATTTGCATTATACTATATTTGTTTCTATGAATACTTCATCTTGTCAATCCTAATTCTTGATGGTTGATTTCATCATTATGGCTTATTTCCAAAGTTCTCTTTTAAAATCCTATTTGTTCAGATAAAGTATATTCTAATGATTCTTTCTTGAAGAAAGTATTGTTTCCCATGTTATGTATTTGGCTGTAAGTCATTCAAATGTAATGAAGACAGATTGTATATATCACCTAATTGTTTCACCAAAAAACCTAGAAACTAATAGCTACTGTGAATGGAGATATCATTCAGATTAAATCTGGTGAAACGAAGATACTTCACAATACTGCTACAAAAATCAGATTGATAGTAGGGAACGAATCGGAATAAAATACAAGTGCTAAGACAGATTATGAGTAAATACTTATTAGCTGAGTAGTGAAGAGCGTGTGGACGACTTCCAGTGGCTAAATCAAAACTTATAGTATCGGATCCTGAAACAGGAAAAGCAACTATGTTAGAGCTTACGCCTGACCAATTTCGTGTTTTCAACGGTTTGAAGCTTTGTAGTGATCTTGACGGTGCATCTTTGGGGCTTGAAGGTAAAATCAGATTGACTGGTGGAAGCGATAGTGCTGGCTTTCCTATGAGATCTGACGTACACGGCGGTGTCAAGAAGTACGTTTTGCTTTCTCGCGGTGTCGGATTAAGGGAAAAATATGATGGTCTCAAGAAAAGAAAAATGGTGCGCGGAAATACTATTACTGAAGACATATATCAAATAAACGCGGTTTTTGTGAAATCAAAGAAGACTGAGAAAGAGCCTAAGATTGAAAGCAAGAAATCCGTAAGTAAAACAGTGAAAAAAACAACTAACTCTTAACATTCAATCTACATATCGGATTATTCTACTTGATTCACGGGTTTCATTAATAATATATACCCCTCCAAATCCTCTCATAGTTAGATGACTGAAAGAACTGAACCTCAAGCGTCTTTACTTCCTCGTCAACCAGAGGTTAACATAGGCACGGTAGGTCATGTAGACCATGGAAAAACAACTATTGTTGAGGGAATAACTGGCATATGGACGTCTGCTCACAGCGAGGAGCTTAGGCGCGGTATTACAATAAAGATTGGATATGCTGATGCAGCTTTCTATAAATGTGATAAATGCTCTCCCCCTAAAAGCTACTCCGCTACTCCCAAATGTACTAACTGTGGGGGTGAAAGTACTCTTCTTAGAGTAGTTAGTTTCGTAGATACCCCAGGTCATGAGAGTCTTATGGCAATAATGCTATCAGGTGCAGCCGTCATGAATGGCGCAATACTTGTAATAGGTGCTAACGAGAGTGTTCCGCAGCCTCAGACTAGAGAACATTTGCTTTCTCTTGACATGCTTGGTATGAAAAACATAGTCATAGCTCAAAACAAAATAGATCTAGTAAACGACTTAGAAGCTGAAACTAATTATCAGGCTATCAAAAGGTTTGTTAAAGGCACAGTTGCTGAAAATGCTCCTATCATTCCTGTTTCAGGTCAGCGTAAGCTGAACATGGATGCTTTGATTTGGGCTCTCGAAAAGTTTGTTCCTACACCGGTTCGTGTTTCCGATGACAAACCTCTTATGCAAATACTACGGTCTTTCGACGTTAATCGGCCCGGATTTTCTATTTCTAAGATAAAAGGCGGAGTAATAGGCGGGACACTCATAAAAGGTAGTTTTAAAGTCGGTGATGAAATCGAGCTCAAGCCCGGTATTACGAATGAAAAAAGCGGAAAGTACGAATCTATTTTCACGAAAATAATTAGTATAGGCACCAGTGCAGGTCTTGTTGAATCCGTCGGTCCGGGAGGCCTTGTAGCTTTAGGTACAACTTTGGACCCTTCTATTACACGTGCAGATAACCTACTAGGTACTGTAATAGGTTTGGTGGGTGAACTTCCGCAAGCTATTATGTCATTATCTATGAAAACTAATCTCTTCGAGTATGCTGTTGGTTCTGCAGGTTTGGTTAAGGTAGAACCTATAAAACGTGGTGAACTCTTACGGCTAAATGTTGGAACGACCGTGACGTCTGGTCAAGTTAGCTCAGTTGACCGAGGAATTGTAACAGTTGACCTTAAACGTCCAGTGTGTTTATTCTCAGATAGTCGAGTCGCAATCACTAGAAGAATAAACGAAAGGTGGCGTCTAATAGGATCCGGGTTAGTAACCTAGTCGAGTTACGATGGTTTTACTTCTTCTCGACTCGAGTTTTCTCATGCTTATTACCAATTCTCCAACTTACGGTTTTGAAGATGTAAAGAATTCCATCGGGAAAGTTGAGCTAGTTGTTCTAAAAGATGTAGTCAATGAGTTGCTTTCTATCAGTAACCTTGCTTCGACTAAGCGTAGGCGAGAGGCTGAACGTGCTTTACAATACGCTTCAAAGTTGAAGTGCGTCACTTTCTCTGAAGGTGTTGATGTTGATGATAAAATCTTGAACTACGCAAAAGTAGGCGGAGTCATTGTAGCAACCCTTGACAACAATCTCAGGAACAGATTGAGGTCTTTTGGGATTACTGTGATATTTCAAAGAGGCAATAGATTTGTGACCGAAGGAGTTACGTAAACTTAATATGAATATCCAAAAGGTTCTTAACTATATATTTGAAGTCCTTTGTTGAAGAGGTATCTGTCTTGTTTCAAATTGCGTATATAACCGATATAGTTCGGGTCCCTTCAGACAAGTTTGGCATTGATATTGAGGATGTATCTTTATCAGTTCTTAGGGCAAAATATGAAAGTACTATTAGCCCTGAAATGGGCTATTTGATTCTAATTACCGACGTCAAGGTTGATCATATTGGTAAAATAATACCTGGTGACGGTGCTAGATATCATAAAGTTGATTTTGCAGTGCTATCATTTTTCCCTGCGCTTCAAGAGATCGTTGAAGGTGAGGTTGTTGAGATAACTGATTTCGGTGCGTTCGTTAGAATAGGTCCTGCCGACGCTCTACTTCATCTTTCGCAAATCACTGATGACTATTTAACTAGTGATATTAAACAAGGTGTTATTACGGCAAGTCAAACAAAACGAACCTTGAAAGTGGGTTCAAAAGTAAGAGTGCGAATAACAGCTGTGAGTCTTGGACGTGGAGCAAGTCTAGGAAAGATAGGTGTAACTTGCAGACAGCCTTTTCTCGGTGCTATAGAATGGATAGATGAAGATCTTATGAAAAAGCAAAAGAAGAGTGCAGTGAAATCTGAGTGAGTGTGTGAATAGATGGTTAAGGAACGTGCTTGCAGAAAGTGCAAAAGTCTAGCATCTGGTAAGAACTGTCCTATTTGTAACTCCACAGATTTATCTTCTGAATGGTCTGGTCTCATTATCATAAATAATTCTGAAAAGTCGCAAATAGCTAGATCTTTGGGTGTAGCAAAGGTCGGTCGATACGCCTTAAAAGTAAACTAGTATTTTGAATGCCTGTACTCTAAATTGGGATAAATTGGCTTCTCATCGCCTTCCAGAACGATTTAGACCAATTTTGAAGAGGCCTTTTGGCATTCTGGTCAAGAATGAGCATATCAACGTCAGATCCATTGAGAGGATACTGGATGGCTGTTTTTTGCTTGTTTCAGTAGGTGATGCAACAACTGAGAAATTACTATCTTTGGGTTTTAGACCTGATGTTGAAGTGGTAGACAGCCTTGAGATGCGTATGCATAGAAGTTTACCCTCTTCTCAATATAAGACCGAACTGAAAGTATCTAATGAAGCTGGTCATATTACTGATGAAGCTATTTACGCTGTTTCAAATGCATTGTATGCCAAAAAGCCTGTTAGGATAATTGTATTTGGCGAAGAGGATTTGCTAGCACTTCCAATAATAGCAACTTATCCGAACGATAGTGTTGTATCCTACGGCCAACCTAATTCTGGAATGGTTCTGATTCGAATAAATAATGAATTTAGAAAATCCGCCACCTCTATTTTAAATGAGATGGACATAGTTTTAGATTAATATTTGTTCGTAATGTATTAATATACCATTTCTGTTGAGTTAGTAACCGTGAGGACAAATGGAAATCGAAGTACTAAGTGATAAGCAAAATATATTAGTAAATCGTAGAGAAGTTTCTTGTATTTTCAAGGGTGATTTTGGGCATATTTCTCGTCAAGAAGCCGTGAAGAATATCTCAAAAACTCTCAATACCCAAAGTCAGAAAGTCTATTTAATTTCTCTTAATGGTAGATCTGGGACCCGTGATGCGACAGGTCTATTCTACATTTATGAAAATGAAAAAGATGCCACCAATGATATTCCTAAATATCTATTGAAGAGAAACACTACAAAGGAATCTAAAGAAGCTGAATCTAAAGATAAAGCTGAGACAGCTTCTGCAAAGCCTGCTGAAAAGGCAAAAAAGCCTAAATCTTAGAGATTAGACTGGTAGAGCTTAGAGGATTAGATTAGACATGTCTGCTAAAAGTGATTCAAAGAAGCCTGATTCAGTAAAGCCTGATTCAAAAAAGTCCAGAACCCCGGTTTCAAAGTATTACAAGATAGAAGGTGCAACTATCAAACGATTGAAAAAGGAATGTCCACGTTGCGGCAAAGGTTTTTTTCTCGCGAACCATAGCAACCGTCAAACATGTGGAAAATGCAATTATACTCAATTTAACAAATAATCGCAGGTCTAGCTTGACTTATCTTTCATCTTACGCCTGATTGTTCTTGATACGTTAGGTGCTAGCATCGGCTGAAAAGGCGTTAAATAACCTATTTTCAAAGATTCTTTTACCCATTCTTTCCTCCCATATGACAAATAACCATCTAAGAATTCTTCAACGAGAATACCTGCTTTATCACTGTCTAAAGTGAATTTTGATGAGTAATATACGAATTCAGCTATGTCCCAGCCTTTCTCATTGTTTTGACCCATTTGTTCCAAATCTACTAAGTATATTTTATTATTAGAAACCAGAATGTTACTAGGTTTAGTGTCACCTAAAGTGTACCCAGCGCTATGCACCTTCCCAAGCTCTTGTCCATATTGTCTCACAGTGTTCAGGTTTCTTTCGTTTCCAGTGAAGAATCCCATTATCAATTTCGCAAGGTCGGGTCCATCAATATACTCTGTCACTAGTATTTTATGGTCTAATATTATAGAAATTACTTTTGGAGTGTTTAGGCCCAAATCGCGGAGTTTTCGCATTGCTGAATACTCCCTGTAAAGTCTTGACATTGGGTTCATATCAAACCGTTTAGATAGAAGGGTCCAAATATTAAGAAATATCCATTTTAGAGCTTTAATGTCAGAAAAATTCTTTATTACAACTTTCAATTTATGATTTTTGTCTTCTATGCTATAAATCTTTGAAACTGAGTACATTTCTCCAGCATTTTCTATTCTTACGTTTGCGTCACTTTTGAAACCTTGTTGTTCCAGAAGTTTGTTGAACCAATCGTATTCATCAACTATCAGCGTCCCTTCTTCTAGACTCCATAATTTTCTTGGGTGTTTGATTGTGACGGGTATGTCAAATCCTTTTCTTGTCCTCGCTATTTTAGATAACAATTCTTTACCTATCACATCAAGTCCTACTGTTCCAGCGTAACCGTGAACTGCGTATTGGGTTAGACCTCTTTTAGTGTCTCTGATCATCTCTGATAATTTTATTGTCCAGCTTTCTGATAATCTATTCCTTACTCGAATGTTTCCATTTTCTATATTTATTAGTCCATTTCTTTTTATTTCTTTCAGAGCCTCAAGAAACCCAAGACAGGCTGCTTCAATGTTTGTTTTTGCCAAGCTCTCGCCATATGTCTTAGCGTAGCTATATAGCACTGGAGGGTATATCGTCGCTCTTTTCTTGAGTTTATCAAACAGAAAGTATTCAACTGGAATTACTATTTCGCATGAAAACTCTCCAAATGACGCTTCTATTTCCTCAAGAGATTCCAGTATAACTCTTCGCTTTAGACTATGCTCTATGTTGCTTATATCTTCACCAATTAGGGGTTCATATACGTTTAGAAGCCTCCCTGCTACAAACTCTCCTAATGTTGCCCTCCCAGCATCTGATTGAATATCTTCTTTGTTTACGAGTAGCGCTGAAATATCGATTTCACCCTTAACATATCTATACTTTACTTTTGGCTTGTAGTTGTTAAGAACAATTATTACGTCATAATCGCTATCTTTATTCGCATAACCTGCAACTCTTGATCCATATGCTATTGCACTCGCTATTTCATTTCCTTTTGAGATGTCTTTGATTATTCTGGTTAGATTTTGTTTTTCAGATTCGCTCAATCTTCCACTGTAATTGTTTGCTCCCATCATCTACAAGTGCACTTTTCTCTATAGTGAATTATTGGTGCAGTATTTATGACTGATGTTCACTGGTATTGATTTAAGTATTCCACTGAACTTACTCTTAATCAATCCGTTTTTCATATCAAGTGAATAATCTGTTATTGGGACATCTATGTACTGTGGCATTTTACTTACTAATGCGCTTTATTTCTTCAATTCTGTTCTTGAGCAGGGGGTCAAAGTTCGTCCTCATAATTGACATTACAGGTATTCTCACGACGTTTGCATCAGGAGGTATGTTTATTGTTGGAAGATTCTTTTCAACCCAGTTTTTCACTGTTTTTTTATTCAGTTGCTCATCTACTAATCCATCTGAGAACTTTGTGTTTATGTTTTTTATTAATGATTTGTCTTTGAATAACCATTTTGGCTCAAAGAGCTTTTCATAATCTGAGTATAATGCTTGATGAAGCGTACTTGAAACTTCATCGGATATGACGTCAAGAGAGGTGAATTTTCTAACTAATTCTACGTAATGCATAAACTCATGGGCTAAAACTGCGTTTATGGTTGACCTCAACCCGTAAGCTACTAATGGTGATGATAATTGAACCCATATTTGGACTCCTGCTAATCCATCTTCTAGACAAATTCGCGCGTAAAGAACTCCAAGTTGACCTATTTCTACGCTACTAGAAGATACAAGAAGAGCTGGTTCAACGTAGTATGGGGGATAGCTTAACCCGGAAGCTTTCTCGACTTTGGAAACTCCTTCATAGACGTATTTTATCCTGCTCTTTATGATCTTAACTGTTGCTTTGGGCAGAACTTGGCTAACCTCAGGTAGTTCGAATTTGAAGAGTGGGTTCAAATAATCTCAGACCATCTCATCTTGAAATACTTCTGTAAAAGATTTTCCATTACTAAAAATTTATCAAAAGAAGTTTATCAGATGTCATGCCTAAGTATGTTTAGCCCATTTGCCAAGACTCTTTTATCAGTTTACGTATTGCCCAAATTCAATATCTGGTTTATGTTTTTTCTAATAATATTCATATTAAAATTTCAATGGTATTTTATATTAATCTACTAAATAATAGATGATAAGTATTACCTCGATATGTCCAGAGAACTGAAATTGTTTGACTGAGTCTTCAGACTGTTTCTTCAAAGATAGAGTTGATGCCGGAATACAGCTCTCCGAAAGATTATGTCATCTAAAGTCTGAAAGTACTCTGGTTCTCGCTGTGCCGCGTGGTGGAGTAGTAGGCTTCGAGATTGCAAAGAAATTGGGTGCCTCTCTTAGCATCATAATTCCAAGAAAAATAGGTGCGCCCGGAAACCCTGAACTGGCAATAGGAGCTGTAACTGAGGATGGTGAATCAATTCTAGACCTCTCACTAGTGTCTTTCCTCGGAGTTGACGAAAAGTACATTGAGGCTAAAAAGATTCAAGAGATGTCTGAGATAAAACGTAGAATGCGTCTTTATCTTGGCGATAAACCTCGAACTTCTTTGAAAGGCAGAATAGTTATTATTGTTGATGATGGACTTGCAACTGGAGCGACCATGAAGGCCGTCGTCAAGTCAACACTTCTTCAAAAGCCGGCTAGAGTTGTGTTCGCAGTGCCAGTAGCTCCGTTAGAAACTGTCGAGGCTATGAAAAAGATAGTTGACGAAGTTATCTGCCTAAGCACTCCAAAGACTTTCTTTGCTATAGGTCAATTTTATCAAGACTTCTCTCAAGTAGAAGACGATGAAGTAATTTCACTACTAAATAAATTTGAATCTTTAAAGAAGTAAATAGACTCGCTATTAATTAATCCACCCGTTTTATAAATAAGGTCTCTAGTTTTCCAATACTACTGGGTGTTGACGACCGTTATGAATCAAACATTCTCCGGACGTTATCTAGCTCTATATCCGAGAATATTCTAGGTATTGTTATATTCTGCGGTTTAATTGCTGAAGATAAGACTTTTAAAATGCATTCTTTCTGAATAGGTTTAGAAAGCAGTGACAATCCGTCGTCTTATGAGAATTTCTTCAACTCTTGTATGATAATAAATGTTAACCTTGTTTTATTTACTTAATGAGTTATTTCAATCTGTCAAATATATTATTTGCAAGAATTCATTATTAGTGTATTAGATAAATACGTGTAATCTTTCGGCTTGAAGAGACAAGGTAATCTAATTGATCAAAGGTTTTATTGGAAGAGGTCTTGAAGTCAACTTATCACAAAATTCCTTGTCTGCATTTCAAATAGATGAAAGCGTCTTCAAGGATTTTTTAGGTGGATATGGGCTTGCTTCTCGACTAATTCTTGAGAAACAGTCTGTGAAAGCGGACCCTCTGAGCGGTGCGAATATGATAGTTTTCTCACCCGGGCTACTTCCAGGAACAGGTGCGCCTTTCAGTGGACGTTTTGGCGTTTGCGGCAAATCTCCTTTGACAGGATGTTGGGGTGATGCAAACAGCGGTGGTTTTTTCGGCCCGATGCTGAAGAAAAGCGGGTTTGACATTGTTCTAGTGTCAGGAATCTCTGAAAGACCCGTTTACATTAACATTGAAAACGGTAAATCTGAGTTGAGAGACGCCAGTCATCTTTGGGGTAAAGATACTCTGGAAACCGAGGCCATGATAAAAAGAGAACTACAGGACCCTTCTACCCAAATAGCCTGCATAGGACCTGCTGGTGAGAAGAAATCTCTGATATCTTGCATTATTACTGACGGTGGACGAGCAGCTGCAAGATCAGGTCTTGGTGCCGTAATGGGCAGCAAACGCTTGAAGGCTGTTTCTGTCAGAGGCGACTTGAAAGTATCGGTTGCGAACGAATCTGAGTTTGAAGCTGTTTCTTCCAGAATAAGAAACTTGTACAAGACGTCTTTAGCGACTGCAATCGGCGCCAGAATTGCCAAGCCTTTCATTCCGGTCTTGATTAAGATCCTCGGTTCAAAGGTTGAATCGATGTTAGAACGGATGGGCTCTGGATTAGCTGTGGAGGCTTTCAGAAATAGTGGAACTTCTCTCGGTCTCTCAATGTCAGTTGAGAGTGGGGATTCTCCAGTTAGAAATTGGGGGGGCGTTGGTGTTAGTGATTTCCCTATTTCAATGTCGAAAAAGATAAGTGGCAACTCCGTCACAAAATATGACAAAGCGAAGTATTCTTGTTCTTCATGTCCTTTGGGATGCGGGGCTCTAGTTGATGTCAAAATCGGTAAATTTGCTTCGAAGAATGTACATAGGCCTGAATATGAAACTCTAGCTGCTTTCGGCTCGATGCTTCTTAATGATAATGTCGAATCTATCGTTAAAGCTTCAGATATTTGTAACAGATATGGTTTAGACACAATATCAACTGGAACATCAATAGCATTCGCTTTTGAATGCTACGAAAAAGGGCTACTAAGTAATAGTGACACTGGTGGTTTGGATTTAATTTGGGGAATCCCTTCTACTGTTATTGCTTTGCTTGAGCGCATTGCAAAGCGTGAAGGTTTAGGCGCTGTCTTGGCTGACGGAGTAAAGAAAGCTTCTGAAAAAATAGGTAAAGGGTCTGATAAACTCGCAATTCACATTGGTGGTGAAGAGCCGGGGATGCACGACCCACGTGTCTCTCCAAGCATTGGAACAACCTATCTAGTAGATGCGGCACCTGGTCGGCATACCCCTGGGGGAGCAGCATTTGCAGAGTCGATGGGTACGGGCTTGCCTTTGAATGGCATTAGCCTTCCTAAAGTCAGCAGATACCAGTACACGGGGAAAGGAGAGATTCATAAGGCCTATAGTGGTTTCACCCACGTTGTCAACAGTTTAGGGCTGTGCACTTTTGGAACTATCGGGCTAGTTCCTAACTTCCCTTTGATTGAACTTGTCAATGCTGCTACAGGGTGGGACTTAAACAGCAGTGATGTTCTTACAATAGGTGAAAGAATTCAGACAGCTAGGTGGATGTTTAATCTTATTGAGGGAGTTGATCCAATGTCTTTGAAGCTACCCGATGTCTTGAAGGGGGTGCCTCCTGTTAAGGTTGGACCAACTGCAGGCGTGATTGTGGACATTGATTCCCTAGTCTATGATTATTATGACGCTATGAGTTATGACCATAATACCTCATGGCCAAGTAGGGACCGGCTTGAGTTGTTAGGGCTTAATGAGGTTGTTGACAAGAGGCTTGAGTCGTAAGGAATTCCTAACCATTTCAGTCGATGTGAGCGGTTTTTTTAACGAAAAAGTGATTAGAAAAAAGACGGTGTTTAAAATCTCTAAAGGCAGTTGCGTTTCTGATCTTCTGAGTCTATCTAGTGAAAAATTAGGCCTAAATGGGGATTCAATGATTAGAGATCATGCAATTATCCTATTAAATGGAGCAAAGTTGAATGATTTAGACACTCTCCTAAGCGACGGAGATAATTTGTCAATTTACTCTCCAATGGCAGGAGGTTAAATTGTCATTTCCAAATTTGTATTGTTGAAAATTTTTAAGCATCCATTATTGGAATCATATTAAAGGCGGTTTAGATGGGTTTATTTGGGCTCTACAGTTTGAAAGATCGATTAGCAATTGAAATTAATAACGAAAGAATTATTGTGGAAAAGAAATCTATTGACACGTTTTGTTATAGACGTGAACGCAGCGATGAAATTATTGAATCGAAGATTTTCACTGCAAACAGCGCTACTGAACTATCTGTTACCCCTCTTAGGCCGATCCACTTACATCAACAGATAGCTCGGCACGTAATGGTCTGTATCAATCCTTCTTTTTCTCTGCCTCCTAGGTCAGAAGTTTCGCTAACTCTTACTGTTCCAATAGAAGTTGGTGTTTTAGCTAGCGTAGTTGAAACCAGCGATCATTTACTCGATTTCTTCTCAATCTCAAAGCCAAAATATGCTTTATATGGTCCTCCTGAGTCAGGTTTTATCTGTCGTTTTCACAATTCAGATTTGAATAATTCAGCTGGTTCCATGCCTTATGCGGAAGCAACTGCCTTTGTCAGGTTTGAAAACCCAACCTCAAGTTGGGTGTCAGTTCACAGGATTGTTATGGATGCGTACATGTTTGATCTCTACCTTAAGGATGATATAGTGTATTTAGAAGATACTAAAGTGATTATTGATGATGAAAAAACTGCTCAAGTTCTTCTTAACAATAAGCCTCCAATGCCGGGTCTGCAAGAGGCTCCAATAGTTTCTGATGCTTTGAAGCGATTCAGGCTGGGTCTTCTCGAACGCACTGGATTAGGTGTGAAAGACAGGTTTTTAATGGAGTATGGTTATTGATGGAATGGTACGAGTATAGTATTCCAGGCGTTCAATTTACTGTTATTCAGCTAATAATCGCGTTGTTGGTTATTGCAGTTGGGGTTGTAATTGGACGAATGGTTAGTCTATCTGCAAGAAGAGTTTTCACAACAGCTATGTCTGATCACTCGTCCTATCTCCTTCAAAGAATTGTGAATTACTTCGTAATAATCGTCGCCGTTCTCGCGGCGCTCTCATACCTGCACGTTGATTTTACTGGCGCTCTTCTTGCAGGTGGATTCTTAGGTATAATCATCGGATTTGCGACACAATCTGTTGTTGCTAATTTCATTTCAGGCTTTTTTTTGCAGATTGAGAAGCCTTTCGCGATAGGTAATTCGATAAAAGTGATGGATTCGGACATACAGGGAGTTGTTACTGCAATAAACGTTTTCTCAACTACCCTGTGTTCTTTCGATGGAGTCAACACTCGGATTCCAAATGAAAAGCTTTTCACGTCAAAGATACTTAACTACTCAAAACATGTTGCACGCAAAGTCATAATGAACGTCGGAATCTCCTATAAAGAAGACGTAGCTAAGGCGATTGACATACTAAAAAAGAAACTCAATGAAAACCCCCTTATCTTGTCTGAACCAGAACCCCTTATCTATTTGGATGACCTAGGTGACTATTCCTTAAATCTGTCAATTCATATCTGGGCTCCTTCAGCGACATGGTTCACATTGAAGACTCAGGTGGTTCAACAGGTGAAAGAGGCGTTAGATTTGGCTGGTGTAGAAATTCCGTTTGTTCAACGAGTGATGTGGCGGGATAATCTTTAGGCATGAAAATCGTTGCAGAAATTCTTAAAAAAATTCGTGAACAATTACTACCTGAAAAACCTGAACTTAAGTGGTTTACGAGGTCTTATTCATTACTAAATGATATTTTAATAATTGAGTGCGAAATTGATGTATAATTATTCTTGAGGTTCTAATACAGCTTCCTTTACCATGGTTTTTAATTCTATGAATGTTTCTGTTCTTATTATTCCGTCTATTTTGCCAATTTTACCCGTTACTATGTTGTGTAAGTCGTTGAGGGAGTGTGCTTTAATCTTAACCATAACGTCAAATCTTCCCGTTACTTCTCTTATTTCTCTTACTTCTGTAAGTTTGGTTAAATTATCCAGTATCTCGTCCCGCATCTTGGTGTCTGTGTTCAAACCAACTAACGCAGTTACTTGATATCCGAGTATCTCATCATTAACTTCAACTGTGAACTTTTTTATTATGTTTCTTTTGCTTAGTCTCTTGATTCTGCTATAACAAACTGACGAGTTTACGTTTATCTTTTTGCTGAGTTTAGGAACAGAAATACTGGCGTCGTTCATAATAACATTGAGTATTTTGGTGTCTATTTCGTCAATTTTTATCATTAATTAATTCTCCACCTGTAGCTTATTTAAAAAGTTGTTAATAAACTTGAATATTATACAATTCTAAAGATAAATATGAATATTTCATGCAATGGTTTATCATTAGATGTATTTGCGCTTGATTAGAAGTTCAGCTACAAGTACTGCTCCCTTCGCCGCTCCCATCTTTGTGTTGTGTGAAACAAGAACGTATTTCACACCGTTTTTCAGTACATTGTCTTTCCTTATTCTACCAACGGTTGTAGTCATGCCTCCTTGAGAATCACGGTCCAGACGTGGTTGTGGTCTGAAAGGATCTTCATGTAAAGTGATCATCTGGTCAGGAGCTGATGGAAGCCCTTCTTTCGATAAGATGCTCGAGTATTTTCTCATAGCTATCTTTACTTCTTCAACCTCGCATTTCTTACCTGTCGAGACAAATACGCTCTCAGTATGTGCTTCTAGAACATTAACGCGTGTGCATGTGCAACTGATCTTGAATCCAGCGGGTTCTATTGATTTACCTTGAATAGTTCCGAATATTTTTCCGGTTTCTTTCTGAACTTTCTCCTCTTCTTTAGGTATGAATGGAATGACGTTGTCTGTTATATCAAGAGCAATTACGCCTGGACTTCTGCCTGCCCCGGAAACCGCTTGCATTGATGTCATTATCACTGATTCTACTTTAAACTCATCATGTATCGGCTTGAGACTTATCGCCATTCCTGTCGTGGTGCAGTTTGGTATTGGAATTATAAAACCGCTCCATCCGTTGTTTCTCTTCTGAACATCTATCAACTCAACGTGTTCAGAGTTGACTCCTGGGATTATTATCGGGACGTCATCTTCGTATCTGAAAGCTGAAGCTGTGCTGATCACGGCTGTTTCTTTCGCTACTTTTGGTTCAATTGTCTTGGCTTGATCTGATTCTACTGCTGTGAAAACCATATCGAATTTTGAGGGATTTAGACTTACTGCGTCTTCCACTATCATATTCATGTACTCTTCTGGAGGCTCTTCATTCACATACCATCTTAAAGCTCCTGTGCTACTATCTCTAATGGCGTCTGAATACTTCTTACCTGCAGATCTTTCAGAGGCTGCTAACCCTTCAATTTTAATCCATGGATGGCCCTTTAGAGATGTTAGAAATTGTTGCCCCACAATCCCCGTTGCACCAATAATTGCTGCTTTTTTCATCTTGATGAGTTGCATCAGAAATTATCATTATTTAAGAATACAGGTTGAAAGATCAGGTGATATTTAGCTCTTGGATAGATTGAACTCTTTGTGAATAGTTCTTACGGCTTCTTCGCAATCGTCTTCTTTTACCACAAATGAGATATCTAGCTCTGAGGAACCTTGAGCTATCATTCTCACATTGATTCCTTTGTCAGCTATGGCTTTGAAGACCCTCGCGGCTACCCCTGGAGTACCGCTCATTCCAGCGCCTATTACAGCTACTACACCTACATCGTCTTCAGCGTTTACTTGGTAAGCTACTCCTTTCCCAAGTAGCGATATTTCCAACGTGTTTACCGCTTTTTCAAGATGATCTTTTCTCACCACCATACTGATATTCGCCTCTGAGACGCTTTGGGATATCATTAGAATGTTGATTCCAGCTCTTGAAAGTACGTCAAAAATCTTTGCTGCTATTCCCGGTCTTCCAACCATACCTGCTCCACCTATGTTGATCAATGAAACATTTCGAATAGCTGCAACTGATTTAACTATCTCTCCTTTCGCGATGCTTTGACTTTGAGATATCAATGTTCCTTGTGACATCATGTTGAATGTGTTCTTGACTCTAACCGGTATTTTGTACTCCATCGCTGGCTCCAGTGCTCTAGGATGCATTGCTTTAGCTCCGAAAACAGTCATCTCCAAAGCCTCAGGGTAAGATATCTGGGGTATTGTTCTAGCATCTTTCACTATTTTTGGATCTGCGGTTAATATGCCATCCACATCAGTGCATATCCACACCTCATCTGCAGAGAGCGCAGCTCCAAGTATGGTTGCGGTGTAGTCAGATCCCCCTCTACCAACTGTTGTTGTGTCTCCTCTCTGTGTTGAAGCTATGAAACCGGAGATGACAGGTATAATTCCTTTGGTTAGTAGAGGTTCTAGCGTTTTCGTTATCTTTAATTTGCTTACGTTCATCAGTGGATTGGCTTCTCCAAACTCGTCATCTGTAACGATGCCAGCTTCGCCTCCGGTGAAATGCTTAGCCTTTAGTTTCAAATCATTAAGAGCACCTGAGACTATTGGTGTTGATAGTCTTTCTCCAAAAGACAAAACTTGGTCCCTAGATCTTGGAGTCATCTCCCCTAAAGTGCTTATTCCTCCGAGTATCTTCTCAAGATAATCGATATTTGCCTTACTATCTTCTATAACTTTTTTCCTTATTCTCAAGTTAGATATTGCTTTTTCAATAGTTTCGATATGTCTTTTTCTTATGTTATTCAGTTCACTAGCCACTCTGTCCATATGTCCGGTCCTTGCGTTTTCACCTATTTTTATCAGAGAATCTGTGACACCGTTAAGCGCAGATATTACTATCACTACATCGTTGTCTTTCTTTACTTCCTTTATGCTCTTCGCTATGTTCTTTATTCTATTTGAGTCTGATACTGATGTTCCTCCGAACTTCACAATTATCCTCATTTTTAGGCCACCGATATTTTATCCCTTATTTCAAGCAGGTCTCTTAGAACTGCGCTAGCCGTTTCAAGTCCTCCAGCTCCTTTTCCTATTATAATCTCATCTCCAGCGAATTCTGAGTGGAACTTTACTGCATTCAGTGTTCCACCTATGCAAATAGGATCGTCTTTTCTAATTTCTGTTGGCGCCACTTTCAACCCATCCTTTATCTGCCCAATTAACTTGATAGCACACCCTTTATCTTCCGCATCTTTAAGGTCTTCAGACTTGACTTTCCGTATACCCTTTATCGAAACGTCTTTCAAAGTTACTTCCATGCTTAGAAGCCAATTCGCTAATATGACTAGTTTAGCTGCTGTGTCTAATCCATCAACGTCTAGCGAAGGATTTGTTTCCGCGTAACCCTTTTCTTGTGCGAGACGTAAAGATTCTTCAAATGTTAAGCCATTCTTATTCATCTCAGTAAGCATGAAATTGGTTGTTCCATTAAGAATCCCCTCGATAAATAAAAGTTTATCCGAGTAGAGACATTTTCTTCCAAAGTCAAGAATTGGTGTCCCTCCTCCGACTGTGCCGCTGAATCTTAGATTTACTCCGTTATACGCTGCTAGTTCCATTAAGGCTGGTTGAGCCAATGCTAATGGTCCTTTGTTAACTGTTACAACATGTTTTCCAGCTTTAAACGCTGTCTCTATATGCGTCATTCCGGGTTCGCCGGTTTCTAAGTTGGTCGGAGTAGCTTCAACAACAACCTCCGCATCAGTCTGTTCAATAATGTTGAGAACTGAAGCTCCACATATTCCCTGCTCGGGAACAGCTGCAACAGTTCCGTGCTTCTTCTTGATTTTTCTAACAACGTCTAAATCTAGGCCTTTCGCGTTGATGACTGCACCCCCCTTATCCACTATGGCGACTACTCTTGGGTGCATACCGTAACGCTCAAGGAGCTCTTTTTTCCTTACCGAGAATAACTCTGTAAGGCTTTGCCCCACTATTCCGTATCCTAAGAGTATCAGCCTCAAATTCGTCCAGTTCAAAGGCAGAACAACGGTCTATTTTGCCTTTACCCTAATCTTTAGGCTCTGCCTATTGTTTTTTGATAGTCTAGCGTCTTTATAGATGAAGGTTTTTAATTGTATTCTCTTTTTAGGCTTTGGCGCGTTACTCGATGGAGCCGAGCATATATTCTGCATGCTTGCTATCGGATTTTACGGTTAATTGCTATTAGACCTGCTGGAGTTATCTATCTGTATCCGGGTCCGCAGAAATTATGAGGCTCTCTAATCCTTTTATCTTATTTTTTACTGTTTTCTGAATTTCCTCTTTTAACTGGGTCAGTTTGGCTACTGTTAGGTCTGGGTTGACAGTTATGATCATTTCACCAACTAAATATGGCCCGCTTTGTCTAAGCTTAATAGTTTTCAGGCGTACACCGTTAATATCCTCGACCACTTGTTTTATCTCAGTAACTACTTCAGGATTATCACAAGCATCTAATAGGATGAGAGTTGCTTGCTTCAAGATAGTTATCGACACTGTGGCAATTAATACAGCTACAATCATCGCTCCAATCGAGTCCATCTGTGTGAAACCTAGAAAAGAGGCGAGGATGCTAAAGAAGACTATAAAGGATGCTGAACCATCTTTGAATGCATTTGTTGACTCAGCTTTAAGGGAGAGAAGGTTCGATTTGATAGCTATGCTTCTCTTAATGAATGCCAATATCAGCGACACGGTTCCCGCTGTGAATGCGGTTACTAGAGCTATAACAGGTGATCCTATCGTAATCGGCGAGAAAAATCTAAGATATGCATTATAAAATGTTAGACCGCTCACTATTGCAAGCATTATGGCGATTAGAAATGCAGACATGTTCTCTGCACGATAATAACCATAGTGAAATAGGTTATTAGCTTTCTTACGGCTAACTCTAAGGCCTACCCATACTATAGTTGTTACGCTTGCATCAGAGAGAGCGTCGATGCCGTCTGCCAGCAACGAAATACTTCCAGATATCTGCGCGACGATGAGTTCAGCAATGCCAATGCTGCAGACGATGACTGCGGATAATAGTGCAATCTTCTCCGCCTTCCTAACATATGGGTTATGATGCTCGGACAATTTCTTTTCTTTATCTTTATACCATGTAAATGGCCACGTAACGAGGAATGATTCTCTTTCTCAATTTCATGCACCTTTCCGTCAGCATACAAGAAATATAAAGTATTTCATGGCTGACTCTCATGGCGATACACGGTTCGCAGTCAGCTGGCTAGTCTAAACGTAAAACAAATTCCAAGTACTTTTCTTCTAATGCAAGAATGGTAGATTTCGATTCTAACGAAATAAGATAAGAAAAAGAATCAAGTAACCTAGACTAGAAACTCAAGACTATTGTGTAAAAGCCCTCTTTTTAAGGCTGTTTACTTGTTCCAAATGCTGGGGTGTGGTGGCTTGCAGGATGAAGTTTCTCATTTCTTCACTATGCTCGGTCACCCTTTAAGGCGTAAGATAATTCAATATCTTGGTGATAGTGACTGGGGTGGTTTTACTGATCTCAGTTCATATCTTGGTGTTAGCACTGGCACTCTATACTATCAGCTAGATCTTCTTGATGGTCTGCTCGAACAAGATGAGGATAAGAAGTATCATTTGAACGAAAAGGGGAGATTCGCTTACAAGTTGTTAATAGAAAGTGATGAACGTTTATCTTCAAGCCGCTTCGTTAAGCGGGCTTCTTCATTAACTAGCTACGTAACACTCTTGATAATAGGTTGGAGACTTATCTCCCGTCTCTATGGTCTGTCACGGACCGCTATCGTGTTCACTGCGATTATAATCATCTATGGAACTTTGGTGACAAGTCTCTCTGGACTATACCCCTTAGTTCTAATTTACGTTGATCGCCTTCCAGTTCCAAAAATATACATACCTATGCTCTTCATTTCAGGGTATCTGTTGATTAATATTCTAGCAAACCTCACTTCATACTTGGTGTACCGTGCTAAGGAAGGTGTGAAGAATCTGTTTGTAGGCTCAGCTTTCTCACTTCTTCCTATTCTCATATTACCTACGGTCCATCTGGTTGCGAATTATCTTAACTCACCTTTGACCAGTCTGCAGGCCCAGGTCATTATGCTAATTGGATTAGGATACTCTCTATGTTTCCTCACTTCTGCAATATCTCTTTCCAAAGGATTATCTGCTGTGAAGGCTGCGCTCCCAGCTTCCGTGACACTTTACGTTTCGCTGGGGATAGCATTTATACTTATAAATCTCTAAGAATTGAATAAATTAGCTAATGCATCTTTAGATCGTGGGATAGACTTTCTGAATATTAGAACCTATTCGCTTCTGTGGGGTTCGGAAATTTAGAATCAAAATGGTCAATAACCCATTACATCCTATGTCAAAGACGTGGGAAAAATGGGTAATAATAACCTTAGAATCTCACTACTAACTGTGGCTATTATAACAGTGATAGGTTCCGCACTGTTAGCTAGCATAATGTTCACAACGACAGCAAACGCAACGCCAGATAAAACAACTACGTTAGATGGCATGAGAGCAGGTGGGCCATTCTCAATGCTCAGAGGATTCGTGGCCTCGCATTTCAGGCATGGCTTCTTTGATAACCAAGGATTGTCTGGTAACGTAACAATCACCGTTGAGCAGGCTAAAACACTGGTTGAAACATCTATCACCAGCTTCAAAACAGGCACTCCAATCTCTTTCGTGAAAGGCTGGAATGTTCCTGTCGAGGATGGTAAAGGTGTAGTCATATCAATACCCGTTGGGAAAATCAGTGCTTCGAACGCTGATCAGGCGAAAAGCATCGTAGATGCCTCATTAGCAAATGGATGGAAGACCGGTGACCCCAAACTGGTGAGAACTATATTCAGCGTCCCTCTCATAGACTCGAGTGGTACGGTAATTAGCAATGTTAATGTTAACGGCGTAAGCGGTGAAATCATTAGACCGCAATCAAAAACACTCACCGTAACCAGTGAACAGGCTAAGACAATCGTAAGTAACGCAATAAAAGATCTAAAAATAGGTGATGTTAAAGCGAGAGGTAGCATAATGGCCGTAGGCATAACATACAACGACAAAGTAATAATGAACATAGTCCTAGGCAAGGTAAATACTCCAACATCTGAAGCCGCCATCAAAACTGTGCAAGACTCTATGGCGAACGGTTGGAGCGCAGGCGAGCCAAAGCAGCTTAGATTCATATACTTCGTACCTATAAATGATGCAAACGGTAACATAATTGGGAACATCGGTGTTGACGCTAGAACTGGAACCATCGCTGTCGGATTACCTTTCCACAGGTAGGTATACGATAATTGAATAGGAGAGCATTACTAGCCGTTATATTGATCGTAGTTCTCTCCACCCCACTTTTTTTCACTAAGGTTGGTGCTCAAGTAAATGAATCATTAACAACTTTTACTCATTCAGATATTGAAGATTCAGGATACACTGGTTTCAATATCACAACGCCCACACAAGATGGTGGTAGAGTTGACGTTGTTTTCGCATGGGAAGTCGGATCAAAATCTAAGAGTTTACGGGACGATGATTCTTTACGAATCTACAATACTTACCCCACTCTTCAAATGTTAAAGGTCTTTGAAGACGGGTCTCTTGATTATTCTTTAACTTATATTCCTCTTTACCTTATACAGTTTGAAGACGTAAATGGGAACGGCCTATTCGACGTGCAAACATTGCGAGGCTCAACAAGGGAGTTTTCCGATGATGAGGTTGACTGGAATCTGAGTCGTGACCGATCTCTCAAGATGTATCCTCTGGCGCCAATGCTCAGCGGTTTTGAGCGCGGCACATCATCCTACGCTTGGTCTTGGAGAGCTAGCGACCCAACAGTGGTGAGTGGTAAAGATACAACTGTTAAAGAGTATATGTGGAATGTGTCCGCATCTGTCAAAAGCTTCGGTTGGCGTTTTATCAACAATAGGAATATAGTTGCAAGTGACGATGTTGACGTGCATTTTGGTTACCGGTTAGCTCTAAAACCTGAAGGGCCTACTGTGAAACTTGAATACGGCATCTCAGGTGTGAAATGGGCCTCAGGTGAAGATGTGAAGCTCGTGCTCATATCAGAGGTCCTGTACCACGGTAGGAATGAAGTTTCCGTCAGGGAGGAGAGCAAGTATTATGGTTCCTTTGGAGCACAGGCAAAGAATCGTATGGTCTCTTTAGTGGAGAATGCAAGCGAATCAGTGAAATCAATGATATCTCAAAGTGCAGATGCAATTGTAGATGGGATTAACCAGACCGGTGTAGTATCTTCTGTTTTGCAGCCTGTATTCCTAGTTTCAACTCCTGACTTGCCTGACAATGCCAATATCAGAGGCCTGAATCCCGGCTTCGGTGACACGATATATTGGCAGCACTCTGTTGCTTTTGCTCATCAGATAGCATTCCCTCACTTCGAGGAGAAAGTCTTTCAAGATCCTCAAATTTCATTGGTCGCACCACTTCTTATGACTCTCCCAATATCCTTCACAAGTCCTCAATGGTTCATAATAGCTTCTGTAGCCGTCTTTGTAGTCTATATCTTGCTCCGCGCAACTCTCCGTAGATCTGCTCGTGAATCATTTGAGATTAAATAATGATTATGCGATAGATTAACCCGTTCGACTTTGCGGGAGACTCATCAAGCGTAGTCAGTCAGACAATAGAACTTTAACAGCCTTTGTTAGCACTCAATACTTAATGTGCCTCAAACAGATGCCGAGGTCACTCTAGTGGCACTGATAGGCCTCTAATCAACCTGAACGGCGAAGTTATTATGATAACTAACGCGATGCAATCGACAGCCGGAGCATTTTCTGGTGCAGGCTTCTCAATACAAGTAAACACGACGAGAGGTGAATTCCTTCTATCATAGCCTAGAGCCTTTAAGGTGCATTTCTTAACCATTAAGATTGATTATAGTTTTTATGTATAAGGCGCGACGCTGCGGAAAACGTTTCTGAAACTAAACTACCATTTGCGTAAGCACTGAGAATCGTTAGTCTCTTATCCATCTATTGATAACATGATGGATCATACTCACAATGCTGGCATCGGTATTTCCATTTCCTCTCATTAATCCTTAAGATGACAATCACTGAGTTTCTTATATGAATTTGTACCCATTTCTAACTTGGATGTTGATTGTTATGAAGTATGCGTTAGAATACCTGTGGTACACTGTTTATTTTACTTTACACCATGGTGTCAACACTGGTTCAGATATAATCTCTTTAAATCTACTCACAAACATTTATGATAGGTTCATTCTCTTTTTCTTCTAATGTGAGTCGTTGCTAGGCTCTGTAGAGTGGTTTTTGTAACCGTTTTGGATTTTCGGCAGTAAGACTAATAATATAACCTGTTTATTTGCGACTGCTGCTGGGAAAAGTTAGAATGGAGCACCTTAATTGTATAGAATGTGGGTCTATTTTCGGTTCAGATGAGATTATTTACAAATGCAGGAAATGCGGCGGGATTCTTGAAGTCACTTTGGACCTGGGTGAGGTGCGTGAAAAGATTAGCGGTGGCGAGTGGAGGAATTCGCCTTTAGGTGTCTGGCGGTATGCTGACTTTCTACCAATAAAGAACAGACGTAAAATAGTTACTTTGAATGAAGGCGGCACTGGTCTACATAGGTGTTTGAGGCTCGGTGAGAAGCTTGGGTTGAATAAGCTATTCGTAAAGTTTGAGGGGGAGAATCCAACCGGTTCTTTCAAAGACCGTGGGATGACTGTGGGTCTTAGCAAGGCTAACGAACTGGGGGTAGGCATCGTGATATGTGCTTCGACTGGGAACACTTCAGCTTCTCTTGCCGCTTACGCTGCCAAGGCTGGTATGCAGTGCATAGTTTTGGTTCCTGCTGGGAAGATAGCTGTGGGTAAGCTTGCTCAAGCTATTGCGCACGGTGCGAGGCTTGTTCAGGTGAAGGGGAATTTTGATGATTCTCTGCGAATGGTGTTTCAGCTCTGTGAGCGCAACAGCCAAATTTATTTGTTGAATTCGATAAACCCTTTCAGAATAGAGGGTCAGAAGACACTTGCGTTCGAAGTGTGTGAGCAGATGGGGGTTCCGCCTGACTGCATGGTTATGCCTGTTGGAAACGCTGGGAACATAAGTGCTGCTTGGAAGGGGTTTAACGAGTTTGAAGCAGTCGGTTTGATCAGGTCCAAGCCCCGTATGATAGGGATTCAGGCGGATGGTGCTTCTCCGATAGTTGATGCCTTCAGAGGTGGGAAAACCACTGTCACACCGGTGGAAGCACCTGAAACTGTCGCAACAGCTATTCGTATAGGTAGCCCGATTAGCTGGAGAAAAGCTCTCAAAGCGATACGTGACTCGAACGGCTTTTCAGAGTCTGTTACAGATCAGGAGATACTGAACGCACAACGTCTTTTAGCCCAGAGCGAAGGCCTGTTCGTGGAGCCTGCGAGCGCGGCGCCGGTAGCGTCTTTAACAAAACTACTTGAGCAGAAAGTGATTGACAAATCTGACTCAGTGGTCTGCGTCGCAACTGGTCATGGATTGAAGGACAGTGACGTGATCACTAGAGTTTTCGGCGAACCTGTGACGGTGGAAGCCAACATCGAAGATATCGAAAAATTCTTAAATCTACTTATGAAATACGACAAATGGCTTCAAGAGCCCAGCCCAACACGTTAATTCTAATAGTCTAACAATTAGAAGTATTGAAAGCCAATGCATCTGAGAGTACTTGTTATTGTTTGAACCAGTAGTTTGCTTAAGGTTTTCTTGATTGGGCAACTATCATGGTTGCGCTTGTTCTTACTTTTCTAAGTCTTCTGATTTTCCACGTTATCGCGGATTTGAGTTCTTCTAAGGAGTCAGCTTCTACTTTTACGATAAAGTCGTATATACCGTATACTGAGTTGACCTCTTTTACTCCCTCTATTTTCACTAGTTCTTCTATTAGTTCTTCTTCAACTTCCGGGTCACTGTTTACTAGAACGAACGCTGTTGGCATCTACTGTTTACCTCGCATAACTGTTTAGTCTCGGCTACATAAAGAGTTTACGTACTCAGAGGATTGAGCGCTTTTCTTTCTAGCGATGATATATAGCAACTTCTATGTCCACTAATCAGCTCGATCCGCATAAGCGGAAAATAGGCACTTTCAACATAATCTAACGTGCTGAAAGCCAGATAATGTTTGGTTAATTCACGTTTTTATGAAAATAAGCTACTTTTCAGATTAAGGAGACAACAGATAGATGTTGCTTTAGACATAACGTCCTTAGAAAAAGAGCAGATGCCAAAGTGTTTGAACGTGTGGACGGGTTGGATTTAGATTAATTTCATCCTTCGCAAATAAGTTTTGAAGAGCGGTTGAAGGGTTTCTAGAGAAGATGGGTATAGGAAATTAGACGGTAGAACTTCGATAACTTAATTTTTTGACGTTAAGAAATGTGTTTAGAATCAACTTAAATAAATTCCCTAGTACTTTGCCTTGTACCTGAAACAATAAAGAGCGTTAATCCAAGTATCGTAAACCTTTTCATATGTTACGAAATGGTGGGGTTTAGGACATACAATAAGAGCGTAAATAGAAGATAACTTAACAAGAATCAGTTAAGAAATAGATTATGTGCATGGAAAACGCGAACCTAACACTCTAACCCCGGTGCCTAGACTTTTCTGCGGTAGGTGGGCAGGCTTATGCTTAGGCTATTGCTTTCACATGTTGACCGAAGCAAAATAGGTCTTGGCTAGGACCCGTTACACCATTGCAATGGTGACCTAAGGTAGCTCTTCACAGATCCTTTCTACCTGTGCTTAGTTATCTCCTCATAGCTTTTTCCTTTCATGTATAGGTGTCTGGGAAGGTTGTGTCTGCTCATAGGTGGGTTGAGAGGTTTTTTCGCGCGTAGTCAATAAGCTCGTGTATGTACAATAAGCATTCTCTGAATAGTATCCGTTTGAACCTGGCGTTGACTCCCGTAGGATCCACAACGCTGACAGACAAGTGTAGCGCTGGAAATAATCTCCTCATGAACTGCTCAGATCATCCCTGAACAGATAGTAGCTTCCTAGTTAGATGTCTGTAATAGAGTTGCTAGGATCTTTAGACTTTAAATCCGTGTATAGTTGTATCTGGGAATAGATTTGGTTAAGCTCCACGAACAGTTTTTTCATAATTTATTTTGAATTTTAACTTGACCAAAATATACAATTAATTAATTGAAGGTTTTTTATTACCGTGTTTTCTTCTCTAGGGTTTTAGCCTGAATACTGCCTGTGGGAGAGGGCTGAGGCCAAAAAACTTGGTCAAGTCTTTTTTCAAGTCTCCTCGAAGGAATTGTTGTACTTTTCGACTTGGTCAAGTCCCTATGAGGGGTCTACGTTCATTTTGATCGTTTAATTAGCTGGTGTTTCGTGAGAAGTTACTTGACAGGTCTGGACTTGTTTTTCAGGTTCCTGTGGCTGGAATACTTGCAAGTCCTGTGCGTTGTCTTTTTTCAAGTCCCCTCAGCTCTTCTCTAAGGCAAGTCCTAATTAATTGAAGATACTAGCCATAGGTTTTGTATCTATGCCTAGATAACTCCTCTCAGCTTTTGTATCTATGCCTAGTAGCTGCAGGTAGCTCTTAGCAGACTTTGCATCTATGCCTAGTTTCTCCTCATAGCGTTTTCCATCCATGCCTAGTAGATTCTCAGGCTTTTTGTAGCTCTTTACAGGTAGTAGGAGTGGATTTAACCGCGCTTAGACAAGATGCAGATCTCTGGCTAGTAGCTCATCTTACCCTTACTCGACCTTCCTCAGCAGCTTGTAAGCATCCAGAGTAAGCTCTCATAACAAATGCAAGTGTAGATAATTAAGCACAAGATAACCGATAACTTAACAAAACGACTATCTAGAGTGTTTTAATTATCATTCATTTTTGCGTGATTCTTTATTTTTGAGTGGGTAACATTAGGATGCTGCAGACTGTCTTCATGTCTTCAATCTCACCTTTCGCTATTTTTTCTCTTATTTTGATGAGTTTCATCATTTTGACAGTTATGTTTTCGTCTTCCTCTAGGTTCTGTTTCTTCAGCGTGAGCCCTGTGGCTATGTAGAAATGCATTTTTTCACTGCTATATCCTGGAGATGGGTAGCACGCTATGATTTTTCTCATTGTTTTAGCTTCAAACCCTGTTTCCTCTAGAAGCTCTCTTCTGGCGCACTCCATGGGGTTTTCGTCTATATTCATTGTTCCAGCTGGTATTTCGAGCAGTGTTTTTCTGGCTGCTGTCCTGTGCTGCTCAACCAATACCACCGTATCTTCATCTAACAGGGGTAGTATAGCTACTGAGCCGGGGTGATTTACTATGTCCCTTGTTACTTCTCTTCCGTTTGGTAGCTTAACCTTTACTTTTTGAAGGTTGACTGTTCTGCCATTGTAGACTGTTTCGGTTTTGACAATTATTTCGGACTTAGCGTCTATTGACATACCCTTGACTTCTCTTAATGCTGATTTATGATGTTATCTTTTCTTAACTAAAACATTTATATTCTTCCAGTAGATAACTAATTTTAGTTGGATAGTAATCATCTTCTAAAGTTTGAGTTAGCTAATTTTGTTAGTTTAGTGAAATAATTTTATCCAAATAAGTGGATGATTTGTTCATCACACTTAAATACTCGAGATGAAAATAGTCTTGCACTAATAAGAGGTATAATGAATAGAATGAATAAAATAATAAATAAAGGTAACGTACGGATATTTTTACCACTAAGTGTGGCAGTATTACTTATACTGTCAACACTCGTGGCAGTAATGCCAGCGGTTTCTGCAAATCCTTCAGAGACAGCACTCACTCCCAAGGCAATAACTGCTAAGGTAGCCACTGACCTAACATTCACAATAGCTAATAGTGGCTATTCTTCAGCGAGTTATTCCGAAGTACAAATTCGAGTATCAGCTAGATGGGCTTTAATAGCTCCTAGCGCCGTGACCGCCACAGGCCTCGGAGGTACAGCTGTAGCAAGTATCTCTGGCGTAGGACCATATGTCGTTGTAATCAGCGGCATTGCCTTAGCACCAGGCGCTACAGGAACCGTGAAGCTAGCCGGCATGGTGGCTGATGTGAACACTGGTGTGAGTTACACTGACGGATTCGGGATCTTCGCATTAAACGCTACATCAGGTTCAGTATTAGTAGCTGATGCCAATAATGGTTCGGCTGCTTTACTAGCGACAGTTACAGTTAGTAGTACAGGTGCAACATATCTTGATCTAGGTATGGAGCCAACAGCAACAATTAATGCAACAGCATCACCAACATCCGGAGGTTCTACATTACAGGTAAAAGTTACAGGGTATGCAACAGGCGCAACTACAACCACAAATACAACCATCATCGTAGCTGGTAAAACTTCTGCTGGAGTAGGCATAATAGGGAAAGCCATTATTTGGAATGGATCCACTACTTCCACAACTCCTATCGTACTTACAAAGTTAAACAATGATACTGCTGCATCAGGCCAACTTGTATTTGGAAGCATTACTAATGTTTACATTCGCGGCGGCACAGTTGGTGATACTTTCACAGTTGAGGAGACAGCTACAGCTACCAGCGATAGGGTCACTGGCATCACAACTAAAGACACTACTTTAGGTACTATTATTGCAGGTCAAACTATCAACATTGCTGCTGTATCCACTGCGACCACCGGTATTGGTGTCGCAAGTGTCTCTGTCGGCTTCTCAAATGCACTTATTACTACTGGAGACAAAATCACAGGATCACTTGCTTCAGCGACCGTCTCAACAGACACCTATGGTGTAGCACGAAACGTGCTTACAACTGATGTAAAGATAGGTACTAATTCCATAAGAGTCACTTCAGCAGGTCTAATCGGAACCAATGGCTATATGTTGATTAAGACTACGTGGGGTCCAGCGGCTGGTCTCACTTTAACGCCAACTCTAAGTTCTATACTTGCAGTAGGTGGTTCTACAACCCTCACAGCAAAAATTGTTGACGCAAATGCGAACACACGCGTTGTTTCGGGTGTAGGTATAGCGTTTGGCACAACCGCAGGAACCTTATCTGCAACATCAGGATCAACAGGAACTGCTGGCACCTTAGCCATAACAATATCATCAACTGGCACAATGGCAGCTGGAACCGTAGCAACAATTACCGCTACAGGCGCTGGGTTAACTGGAACCACAACAGTGAGTTTCACCAATGGACCAGTAGCTGGAGTCACAATCGTTGCGAGCAGTACTAGTTTGACTATCCAAAATGCTATTACGTTGACAGCGACCGTTAAGGACGCTAACCTCAACCCAATTTCAGGAGCCACAGTGACTTTCATACAAACAATTAAGACTGGTCTAGCTACTTACCCATCAACCCTATCCACAGCTTCAGCAATAACTGGAACAAATGGACAGGCATCTACAACATTGACAGCATCAATTGAGTCCGGTACTCTAAACGTAACTGCTACATCAAATAGCATCTCTGTAACAACCACTACAATCACGATAAACGGTGGAACTGCAATCAGTCTATTAGGAACTGCAACTCCAAGTGTTATCGCAGCAAATGGAGTTTCAACAACAAGTCTAACCTTCACTTTGAAGGATGCATATAACAACACTGTAGTTCCAGCAACCGCAATCCCTGTAACCATTACAACGACTCGTGGCACTTTCACAGTAACAGGTACATCTACAACAACTGATTCAGTAGCATCAACTACAGGTGTCACAGCAGGAGTTACACTTACGTCAACAACAACTGTCGGTCTAGTAACAGTAACCGTTAACGGTGGAGGAATCGTAGCGACTACAACAGTAACATTCGCGGGCGCTGCTACAGACTTCACTCTAACAGCTAAACCTAGCACCGTACAAATAGGAACTGCAAGCACAATAACACTACAATTAACTGACCCATTTGGAAACAAAGCACTAGCAGGATCAACTGCACCATCAGTTCCAGTATTATCATCAACTGCAGGCACTCTTTCAATAGCAACAGCGATGGTAGGATCTGGTTCTACAGGAACATTCACTTTCACAGCTCCAGCAGCAGTTCCAGCAGGAGGAATAGCTACTATAACGATAGGTGTAAACCTGACAACTGGAGTTGGATCATTCGTAGTTCAAAAGCAGATGAACATCCAGATTACAGGAGCAGCATTCCAACTAGTACTTGGAGCAAACCCAGTTTCACTCCCAGCTGATGGCGTAACAGTTGGTAAGGTTACAGCGAGACTAGTCGATTCGTCAGGAGTAACAATAATCTCAGGAACCGGAACAACAATTCAGTTCTCAACAACTGCAGGTACTCTCCTTACAGTAGGAGTGGTCACAAGCACAACAGATGGAATAGCAACAGCATACATTAAAGCACCATCCACAGCAGGAGTTGGATCAATAAGCGCGGTAGGTGGAGGTGTCTCTGGAGCACTTAGTATGACCTTCACAACACCTGAAACAACATACGTTGAAACACTTACAACACCAGTTATCAAGGACACATCAGGCAACGTTGTAACTGCTCCTAAGGCAGGGAACGTACTTGTTGTGGCTTCGACAATCACCAACACTGGTTCAACAGCTCAACCAACAACTTACATCGTACAAATCAAAAACTCCGCAGGAGCAGTAGTATACTTCACATTCTTGCAGGGATCAATTCCAGCAAACACATCAATGGAGTTCGGAGCAGGATGGACTCCTACAGTAGCAGGAACATACACTGTGCAAATATTCGCCTGGAATAGCTTCGCAAGCGCAACTCCACTATCGGCACCGGTAACAACCACTGTAACAGTGGCAGCATAAGGGGGAATCTAAGGTGAAAACCCCCACTACTCTCTTTTTAGCGCTCATCATATCCTTAGCGCTAGCTGTAACGCCGGCATTCGCAGCTATATCGATCTCTCTTGACAAGACAACGTATTACCCAGGCCAGATAGTAACGGTAACTGGTTCAGGTGCGTTGCCAAATCAAGCAATATCGATACAGCTAGTAGATCCAAACGGCAACATAAAATCAGTAGATCAAGTAACAGCAGGCACAACAGGGTCGTTCACCTCAACAGGTCTAATGATGCCATCATCTCCATTGGGAACATGGTCAGTGAAAGCTTCAGGAGTAATAGCTACGTTAATACTATCCGTAGCGGATTCAACTCCCCCTACAATCTCAACAGTAACGTTGAGCCCAATTGCAGCTAAAAGCGGCGCATCAATAACTGTTACTGTTTCAGCTACAGACGCTACTGGAATAGCATCAGTAAAAGCCGATAGCACAAGCTTAACATTAACCGGATCAAACTGGGTTGGCACCATTACCTCGGCAGCTAGTGAAGGAGTCAAAACTGTCACAATTGTAGCTACTGATAACGTCGGAAACACAGCAAGTGGAACCGGAACTTACACAGTTGACAATACTGCGCCAACCATTACTGTAACATCTCCGGTAGATGGTTCAAAGGTTTATGCAACAAGTCAGAATGTAGCAGGAACTGTGAGCGATAATGTCGCTGTTTCAGCATTAACTGTAAACGGAAATGCAGTTACTGTGGGATCTGGCGGCGCTTTCTCAACTACTATTAATCTGGCTCAAGGGTCAAACACTATCACCATAGTATCAACTGACACCGCTGGAAATACTGCAACAAAGACAATAAGCGCTATATTCACAACAAGTCCTCCACTGTCAATTTCAGTTGATACAGGAAAAGTCTATGTCGCAGGTGATAAGATGACAATATTTATTCTATTCACATCTGACGGCACATTGATCGACCCAGACACAATAGTCACAAGCCACGTACTCGGAGGGACAACAGCAGTCGAATTAGGTGCATTAACAAAACTTCATACTGGAGCATACAAAGTTGATTTCACCGTACCTTCACAATCAGCTGACTATACAGTTCACGTTCAAGCAAAATACGTTAACACTAATGCAAACGGACAATCGGTCTTTAGAGTCACCAACACATTGGCAACAGCAGCTGGAGTCTCAGCAGCTCAGAGTGATGTCAAGTCAGCTATTACAGCATCTGAGAACAACGTCAAGTCAGCTATTACAGCATCTGAGAACAACGTCAAGTCAGCTATTACAGCATCTGAGAACAACATTAAGAATGCAGTAAACAGTGTGGCAAGTGCAGTTTCAGCATCAGAGAGCAACATCAGAAAAGAGATAACAACATTATCTAGTTCAATAACCAGTTCAATAAGTTCACTTTCTAGTACATTAACCGGAAAGATAGATTCATCAACAAACACCGCCCGTGATGATGTCAAAGCATCAATAGCCGACTTGAAGTCGTCAGTCACTACTAGTCAAGCAGCAGTTACACAGTCTGTTAATGACGCAAAGACAACTGTTAGCTCGATGAAAGGCGACCTAGACACTCTAAACACAAGTATCGGACAAACAACTACATTCGTACTAGTTGCAGCTCTAATCGCAGCAATCATACTCGTAATCCAAATAGCAATCATCGTAAGAAAGAAATAAGCTGTCAAAAGACAGCTTCCCTTTTCTTTTTTTTAATCAAAGAAGAGTAATTCAGTTTTACAATTATTATTTTAATGTTAAGGTAAAAATACTTATTATTCTAAAGAAGTTTCTTCAAAACTAAGATCTAGATGTGGTGTTTCCAGAAGTACTTGAATCGAGAGACTATTGAATTCGTTTAGGAATATATTTGAATTTTATATTAATCTTCAATTAGTGGACTTAGTAAGTCTTCGATATGTGCGGCATAGGTGGGTGTCTAGGCGAGAATGCCAGTTCTGATATATTAAAAAAGATGTCTAGACTGGTTAAACACAGGGGCCCAGACGATTACGGAGAGTTTGTGGACCGTGAAGTCGCTTTGTTTAACAACAGGCTGAGCATAATTGATGTTGAAGGTGGCCATCAACCTATTCTAGGCGAAGACGGGAAAACAATTGTGGTTTGTAACGGTGAGGTCTATAATTTTCCAGAGATTAGAAGAGATCTTGAGCTTAAAGGCCATCGATTTAGAACTAGAACAGATACTGAAGTTATCGTTCACGGTTATGAAGAATATGGCTCTTCAGTGTTCAGCTTACTTAACGGGATGTTTGCAATAGCTATTTGGGATGAGAAGCGAAAACGTTTACTTTTGGCTCGTGACAGAGTGGGAGTGAAACCACTTTACTATGCGGAAGTGAAAGGTGGAGTTGTCTTCTGCAGCGAGGTTAAAGGTATTCTATCCCACGCTGAAGTTAATCCGGAAGTTAGCAATTACGGATTATACTGTTTAATGAGTTTGAACTACATTCCTTTCGAAAACACTCTTTTCAAAGGGGTGTTCAAAATTCCACCAGGGCATTACTACGACTCTGAAAAAGGCATAGAGAAATACTGGAGTCCAAAACAGGTCAACTCTGATCCTCATCAAGAAGGTCTTATTCGCAAAGTGATTGAAGAGTCGGTTCAAAGGCAAATAGTCTCAGATGTCCCTGTCGGGGCATTTCTATCAGGAGGCTTGGATACCAGTACAGTTGTTGCGTTCGCGTCGAAACACTTCAGGGGTAAACTGAAAACTTTCTGTATGGGGTTTGGGCATGAAGATGATGAGCTAGAGGACGCTAAACTTGTTGCTGACCACTTCGGAACTGATCACTATAGCTTCACCGTCAGCGATAAAGCAACATTAGAACTGTATCCTAAGATGATATGGCACTCTGAACAGCCAAAACTCAATACCTATGGGTGGTTTGTCAACGAGTTCGCTAGCAAGCATGTGAAGGTTTGTTTGAGCGGGTTAGGTGGGGATGAGCTGTTTTTTGGATACCCTACCTCAGCTAGGTTCAAGACTTTCAGAATAGCTCAAAGACTAATGAATGCTCCATTTGCATCTTTAGCTAAATATCTATTTGACGGTAGAAGGCGCCAGATATTATCCAAGATAAAGAATAGGTCTGAAACGTATCTCTCTATAATCTCCTCTACTTACAACTCTGAGGAGAATCAGGTTTTCAAATTTCCGTTAGATGAAACTAAGAGTTACCACCAGCGATTAACCGATAGTATGCAGAGATCTTTCTTCGAGTCAAATAGTGATTTCGTGCAGCAATCGGTAAACGCTGAGTTCTTCACGAAGATGCCAGACGACTACCTTTCGGTGGAGGACTCTATGAGCATGGCTCACTCGCTAGAGACTAGGGTTCCTCTTCTTGATAACGAACTAGTGGATCTTATGCTACCTACCCCCTACAATTACAACTATGTGAACGGAGTGGGAAAAGCACTTTTGAGAAAAGCGATGGCTGAAATCCTGCCCAAGAGATGTTTTGAGAAGCCTAAGCAGGGTTTTAGTCTAAACATTCAACAATGGTGGAAGAGCGAGCTTGGCGAAGAAATCAGACGAGTTCTCCCAGAATCAGCATCATTGAAAGAATACTTTGACGTTGAAAGATTAAAGCAGATAATTCCAAACGCCGCAGAATCATATAGCAAAGTTTCGCTTCTATGGCACGTCTACGCTTTCCATATATGGCACGATCTCTTCATCGAAAGAGGCAAGGAAAATGTCAACTTACTGGTGCTGCCTGTACACTAGAGACGGCGCTGAAACGCTTAAGGAGACGCTGCTCTCCATAACAAATCAGAGCATCCAGCCATCATTCATAGTTGTAATTGACGACAACTCAGTTGACGAAACTCCTGAAATATTTCAAGGAGTGTGCAAAACCTTCAATGCAATGTATATAGTGAAAACGAATTCAAAGACCCGTGATTTAAGACGTGCTCCTTGGCTACTAAACCTCGGTTTAGACTTTGCGAAAAAACTGCCACGAACAAAGTATATGATGATATCAGGTGACGATTGCGTTTATCCTAATGATTATGCATTGAAACTAATCGAGCAAATGAACTCTGATGATAAACTTGCTGTAGCATCAGGTGACTGGGGGCTCTCATCGACTCTTACAAGTGAGAAGATGCCTACCGGCGCAGGTAGATTCGTTAGAACCATCTATATGGAATCAATAGGCGGCTATTACCCTGTTGCTTACGGATGGGAGGCGTGGCTTCTTCTTAAAGCGTTAGAACGCGGTTGGACTATCAGAAACTTTGAACACATCCGATACACTCACAGTCGCCCGTATAGGCCTGGGAACGTCTACGGCTGGGGAAGAGGAATGTATAGCTTAGGCTATCCTCACTACTTCGTATTGATACGCTTCTTAAGGAACCTGATAACTAGCAGAAAAACAGGTTCTATGACTAGAAAGATTAGTGTTGCAATGCTTTCAGGGTATGTCTCATCGCTTCTTACGCAGAATAAATACTTGATGCTGCAAGACGCTGCTCTGAAAAAGTTCGTAAACAGACTGTGTGCCTCTAGAACTGTTCACTTTCTGATCAAAAACACTTCTGACTAGTATAAACGTAAATACACAGATGCATTATACACATATATTCTTACTCAGCCATGTTAGGTGGAGTCGTTTCTTTTGAGTGAAAGTTGTAAATTAGGTTCGGCTCAAGGTATCAAAGTGGCAATATGTGGAATGGGGTTTGTAGGCTCAACTCTTGCCGCTGTCTGGCTAAGAGCAGGTGCTTCAGTGACAGGGTTTGATCGAGATTCTAAAGTTTTGAATATCGCTGCGCATGGTGGAACACACACCGGTGAACCGGGGGTGGGTGATGCGTTCGTAGTCGGTCTTAATGAAAAACGGTTTCGCTTAACTTCAGACCCGGTCGAAGCTTACAAAGGCTCAAATGTTAAGATAATTGCTGTAGACGTCGGGCTTAACCAAAAAGATGCTCAACTCTCAACATTGATTTCAGCCTTAAAGAATGTTGGGAAAAACCTTGTTAAAGGTGACACTGTGATCGTGAAGCCCACTCTCCCTATCAGCACAAGTAGACGTGTCATAATCCCCCTGCTGGAAGATGCTTCAGGGCTTAAAGTTGAGACGGGTTTCTTCTACGTTTACAGTCCGGAGCGGATATCAGCGGGTCAAGCGATTGCAGACATTGAGGAACACTATCCCGCAGTTGTCTCTGGAGCTGGGTCTAGAAGTTTGGCTAAAGGATCTAAACTTTATAGCATTATCTCAGGAAAAGGCGTTGTTACGACTAGTTCTCTTGAAGCCGCTGAGGCTGAGAAGATATTTGAAGGCGTATACCGCGACGTGAACATCGCTCTTGCTAATGAAATGGCAAAGATATGCAGCGCAGCCGGTATCAACTTCTGGGAGATAAGAGTCGCAGCAAACTCGCAGCCCTATTCCCATATACATAGGGCCGGTATCGGCGTAGGTGGGTTCTGCATCCCCGTCTACCCTCACTTCCTAATAAGCACAGCAATAGAGAACGGTGAAGAAGCACCAGTCACTCTACTCGCTAGAAAAACGAATCTTTCAATGCCACATTACTGTGTAGAAAAAGTTTTCAACTCAGCTAAGACGCTCAATGTAGAAGTAAAGAAAGTGGCGATACTAGGCCTAGCGTTCAGAGGCGACGTACCTGACAAAAGACTATCCCCAACCTACGACATTATCCGTGAGCTCAAGAAACATAATGTTCAGATAAGCGTTCACGACCCATATATTTCACATGACAAGGACATTCCAAGTGACGTGACTTTGACAAACAATTTTGATGAAGCGATTAGAGGATCTGACATAGTGATAATTAGCACTGATCATAAACAATACAAAGAGTTGTCAGACGAGTCGTTTGCGAAGATAGGGCGAAAAAACCTCGTGATATTCGACGGAAGAGCAATCTTAGACAAAACACTGTTTAAGAAGATTCATCTCATTACAGTAGGTGTCGGCGATAAGTTAAGACCTTCAAAACTGAATATAACCAATGCGATATGAAGGGATTGTTATATTCTCTATTCATTTGGGTAAAAGTATCTTAGATTAATACGAATTCAAATTCGCTCTTTCTACTACACTCAAGCAGAAAACAAATGAAAACAAGAAGACCCATAAAAATGAGCCGATAATTCAGTCTCTATTCTCCCAATATATGTCAAAAATATTCTCTATCGACTGGGATTATAATAAATATCCTTTGTTCTTCATAGATTTACGAGACGGTGCTTGGCTTCAAGAGTAGATAGGATCAAGGTCAATATCTCAGAAATCTTGAGTGATGGGAAGCATCCTAGCGGCTTTAGCCGATAGTCTTTTTCTTATTTTGACTGCAGATGGTTAATATCTTACTGTGCACTGTGATGTGTTGGGCCCTGTAAGGGGCTCGTTGGCGCCAACGAGTGTATGGATAATGCAACTTGTTAGCTTGGGCTCTAGTCGAGGGGAGTCAAACTTTCATCTAATCTTCACGCCGAAGTACCGGCAGGATGTGTTCGTGGATGGAGAGGTGAAGAGGATGTGTGTGGAGAGTTTTGCCAAGACCTGTGGCAAGCTCGGGGTTGGGTTGGAGGCTTGTGAATTTGGGCCTGACCATGTGCATGTCTTTGTTAGCAGGTGTAAGAATTATGGTGTTCCGTATTTGGTGCAACGTTTCAAAGGCGCATCCTCTCACATGATAAGGCGTAAGCTATGGAGTCGGGTGAAGAGTAAATTGTGGGGCGACTCATTCTGGAGTGACGGCTACTTCTACCGATCTGTAGGCTCAACCACATCCGAAGCCGTACAATACTACATCCAGAATAGCCCGCGAAAACACTACGCCAAACCAGACTACGAAGAAACAAAAATCAAACAAAAACCAAAACAAACCAAACTAACAGACTACGCATAGACCCTACGGGCTTTCAGCCCGTAGCAGTTCAGCTGATGAAAATGATAAGTCAATCTCTTTTTCATAATCAATCTAGAATCATCACTTCATCCTTAAACTTATAGGTATGTGGGAGAAACCTTAGGATTATGGTATTGGACGTTTCATGGATGAAAAGACGCTGGTTCGAGTTCCGCGCCGGTCACAGTATGTATCTTTCCTTTGCTTTAACATTCGTTAACTTCTTACTTATCGTATATCGTCTCCTGATAGAGCAGGTTCCGTTTCTTAACGTGGTCTTTCCAAACTTATGGATATTTGCAATGATTCTCTTTATCATCTACTTTCCGGTAGCAGTTATTATCGGCCATTGGCATAGAACTTTACAGCTTCCGACTGAGGCAAACATAGGATTCATGGCTAGTCCTCTCTCTGCTAAACTATTCCGTATACAGATGCAGATTATGCAAGGCACCGCAAAAAAGGAAGAGGTTGAAGAGATGGAGAATTTGCTAAAACAGGTGGAAAAGACCCACCCCTAGGAACCACTATTTGACAACATTACCTTTTTGAATAGCAATTAAAGACACATAATTCGCTTGACTGAGTAAGTTACTTTACGGGTATATTCAAAGTCTTCAATCCGCGATTCAATATACATTCCGCTATTGATAAGTAGACAAGACCTTTGATGAGCTGCTATCTCTTAATATGATGGTAAATATAGATTCATTTGGAATGATTAGATTTTCATCTAGAGTTGATAGACCCCGATTATAGACTAAAGAGCTAATCCTATCTTCAGTTTTTATTCAATATTATGTTTGCTCAAAACTTCTAACCTAACTTCATTGATGGATTACATATGCATCAATCACTCAAAGAATCAAAACGAATAAGGTAAAATGTAATTTTCGGATGTATTGCGTAAGTGGGGTGTGGGACATAATTCGGTTATTCTCCTTGGCCGTAAGGTGTCATCGACCGTTAGGTCAATCTTTTCGTCGGATCGCGAAAGAAGCGATACTGAGCCCAGTGACAGGTTTCTTCTTTTCGCCTGCTCCCCTTAGCAGGGCAACTGGATAGACGAAGCCCATACTCGTATCCTTGAGGAATACGTTTCCTGATCCCTTCTTTCATATATGGAAGCAATCTTTCAAGTAATGGCTCTAATTGTCATCAAACCTGCATAACAATGTCAATCATTTCACACTCAGCTATTCATTGACCAAAACGAACCACTAACATCTATCGGGCAAGACACGAACGGAATTATGTCCCACACCCGCGTAAGTGTAAAAGTTTATTATCTTTAAAGAGTTGCGAAGGAAAACACTATTGAGAATCTGCTATCTTGCGAATGGTCAAAGCATTCATACTAAGAAATGGGTAAGTTATTTTGCAAGTAGAGGTTATGAAGTTCATCTTGTGACTTTCAATGAAGGAGAATGGATTGAAGGTGTTAAGGTTCATAATATTAGGTATTTTGGAAAGTGGGCATATCCATTGAGAATTTTAGAAGTAAGGAATATTGTAAAGAAGATTGACCCAGATGTTTTGCATGCGCACTATGTTTCGCATTATGGGATGTACGGAGCTCTAACTGGCTTCAAACCGTTTGTAGTCTCAGCTTGGGGGGATGATGTGTTAACTGAACCTGAAAGATCAAGAATAAAGCGGCATGTAGTAAGATACGTACTGAGAAAAGCAGATGCAATTACTTGTGACGCAGTTCATATGCGGGATGCAATGCTAAGGCTTGGGGCGGTTCCTGAAAGTATCAATCTCATAAATTATGGCGTTGACACTATTAAGTTCAGTCCACGGCGAAAAAGCGAAGAGATTAAGACGAAATTGGGGATACAGGATTCACCTACAGTGATAAGTCTAAGAAATCTTGATCCCCAATATGATGTCGAATCATTGATTAATTCTATACCTTTGGTGCTGAAAGAAATCCCTGAATCAAAATTCTTGATCGCTGGACGAGGCTCTGAAGAAAATCGGCTGAAGGAATTAGCTCAATCGTTAGGTGTTTCTGAAAACACATTGTTTGTGGGTTTCATAAAAAATGATGAACTTCCCAATTTTTTGACAAGTATTGACGTTTACGTTTCTACATCGCTTTCAGATGCTGGGATTTCTGCTGCAACAGCCGAAGCAATGGCTTGTGCAATACCTATCGTAATTACTGATGTTGTAGATAATCGAAAGTGGGTAGATGATGGAGTAAGTGGATTTGTTGTTCCTATAAAAGATCCGAAATCATTGGCTGATAGGATTATTCGTCTATTGAAAAATGAGGATCTCAGAAGGAAATTTGGAATGATAAGTCGTAAGATAATAGAAGAGAGGAACGATTATTATAGAGAAATGAAGAAGATGGAGAGTGTTTATGAAGGGCTTGCTGAGACTCATAAGAAGTGAACATATTGATCAGAAACGGCATAAGATTTGTAAACACGCTGAAAAGTCAGAAACAGCGAATTATTTCTGATTTGTTACTGTGATTCTTATGGTATAAATTCAAGGCGAAAGATATGGACAAAAACACTAATCAACTCTTCAAGAACAAAAGTATTGCTGTTACTGGTGGTCTGGGTAGCATTGGTTTTGAGATCGTTAAGAAGTTACTCGAATGCGAAGTTCGTTCAGTCACAGTATTGGATAACAGAGAGACTGAGCTTGCGCACGGGGTCTATAACAATTCTGATCACAGACTTAGATTTCACTTCTGTGATATGAGAGAATTCGACAGGCTGCTCGAAATGCTCAAGGATGTAGATTTTGTCTTCCATGCTGCGGCTCTAAAACATGTAACAGTGTGTGAATTCAACCCTTTTGAAGCAATCAAGACAAATGTTATAGGAACACAGAATGTTATCGAGTCCTGCTTGCGAAACGAAGTGGGAAAACTGATTTTGATCAGTACAGATAAAGCTGTAAACCCAACAAACGTTATGGGTGCGACTAAGCTCCTTGCAGAAAGATTGGTTTCAGCGATTTCCAATAGAAGAATGAGTAACAGTACAAAAGTTGGAGTAGTTAGATTTGGTAATGTTCTACATTCAAGAGGGTCAGTACTAGGGATATGGAACCAACAACTAGCAGATGGAAAAAGAATTACTATCACCGACCCAAACATGACTAGGTTTTTCATGGATGTTAATCAGTGTGTATACCTGATTGTTGAAGCCACAAAGTACACCGAGGGCGGAGAAACTTTTGTACTTAAAATGCCATCAGTGAGAATTGGTGACTTAGCCAGAGTTTACTTGGAACTTAAGGGTTGCCCCATAGATAATTTCGTTTTAATTGGGAAAAGACCTGGCGAGAAAATGCACGAAGAACTTGTATTTCCTGAGGAGTTCGAAGTCCTCCTAGAAAACGACAGATTTCTGTTAAGACTTCCCTTATTCTCTACAACAGATATTGAAAAACGTTACAAAGATAGTTTTAGGAAAGCTTCAAAAAGTATGTATTCTTCAAATGATCCTGACAACCTGTTAAGCAAAAAGCAGATAGAATCAACTTTAAGTGGTTTTTTGGGACTAAAATAGGACTCGAAAATGTTTGTTCAGGACGGGGAAAGATAATATATGGTTGAAAGTATCTCGCAAGATATCCTCTCAAGAATGTACAGAACTATGATTGGAATACGTGAGTTCGAAGAGAGCTTAACTGAACCGTTAATGAAGAATGAGATTAAGTGCCCAGTTCACCTTTACATAGGGCAAGAGGCTGTGGCTACAGGAGTTTGCGCTAATCTAAGGACCGAAGACTTTGTCTTTAGCACGCACCGTTCCCATGGGCACTACATTGCTAAAGGCGGAGATATCAAGGCTCTGATGGCAGAACTGTATGGTAAGGTAACAGGATGCTCAAGAGGTAGAGGTGGTTCAATGCATCTTGCGTCATCAGATGTTGGATTACCCGGAAGTTCTGCTATAGTTGCCGGAACAATACCTCTAGCAGTGGGAGTAGCATTAGCCTTTTCTATGCTGAAAAAGGATGCAGTTTCTATAGCTTTCTTTGGTGATGGGGCAGTAAATGAAGGCGCGTTCTATGAAGCACTCAACTTTGCAGGTCTCAAAAAATTACCAGTAATTTTTGTCTGTGAGAACAACGCATATTCTACTCACATGCCCGTATCATGTTGCCTTGCAGATGCTAACATTTACAGAAAAGCCGAGATATTCGATATGCCAGGAATCAGAGTTGATGGAAATAATGTAATGGAAGTCTACAAGGTGGCAAAAAAAGCGATTGATGATGCTCGCAATGGTAAAGGTCCCACTTTGATAGAGTGTATGACGTACAGGTGGCGAGGTCACGTAGGTCCAAGTGATGACTTTGACAAAGGGCTTAGAAACAAAGAGGAATTGGAGTGCTGGATGAGTAAAGACCCCATCAATGGATTAGAAGAGTTTCTATTCAAGATTGGTGTTCTGTCAGAACCGGAAAAGAGCCAAATTTACGAGAACACGAAAAAAGAAATCGATAAAGCCTTTGCCTTTGCTAAAGAAAGCCTTTATCCTGACCCAGATCAAGATGAAACTTCCAGCGTATTCAAAACCTAAAGGGGACTTGTCAAATGCGAAAGATATCTTACGCCCAAGCCATTAATGAAGCGCTTCATCAAGTGATGGAAAGGGATGTAAGAGTTTATTTGATTGGCCAAGGTGTTACCAGCCCATGGTATGTTGGAACCACAACTGTTGGCCTTGTTGACAGGTTTGGTCCTGAACGAATAATCGACACGCCTGTTTCTGAAAACGGCGTTACTGGGGTTTCAGTGGGCTCGGCGTTAGCCGGGATGCACCCTATTTTAGCGCATCCAAGAATGGACTTTATGTATTACGCTTTGGATCAGATTGCAAATCATGCCGCAAATTGGTACTATATGTTTGGTGCGCAACTAAGCGCTCCAATAACCTTATGGAGCATGATAAATAGAGGCGGCGAGCAAGGTGCTCAGCATTCACAGGCTCTTCAAGCGATGTTTATGCACATACCTGGTCTTAAAGTGGTTATGCCGAGCACACCGTATGATGCCAAAGGGCTTCTGATAGCTAGCGTCGAAGATAAAAATCCAGTTCTGTACATTGATGACCGTTGGTTATACACGTTTGAGGGGGAAGTGCCCGAGGAGATGTACTCGGTTCCTATCGGAAAAGGAGTAGTTAGAAGAGCCGGTCAGGACGTTACAGTAGTTGCAACCTCTTATATGGTGCATGAAGCAATGAAGGCAGCTGAGAGCTTAAATGAGGGTGGAATAGACGTGGAGGTAGTGGATTTGCTCTCTCTCAAACCATTAGATAAGAGTCTCTTGTTTGAATCTGTGAAGAAGACAGGCAGACTTGTAATTGCAGACGGAAGCTGGAAAACATGTGGCATCGGGGCTGAAATGTCCGCTCTAGTTGCTGAGAATGTTTTTGATTGCCTTGAAGCGCCGATTTTGCGAGTTGCTTTACCAGACACTCCTGCTCCTGCCAGCTCAGCTTTGGAAAGAGTTTATTATCCCAAAGCTGATAAAATCATCGCGGCCGTTAGAAAACTTTCGAAGATGAAATAATGACATACAAGGTTCCTTTTGTAAATTATCCTAAACATTATCATGGAATGTGGAATGAAGTTATTGGTGAAATATCAGAAGCACTGTCTAAAGGAGACCTATTACTTCGCGGTCAGTTAAAGCAATTTGAAACTGACATCGCTTTTTTCAATGGAACAAAACATGCTATTGGTCTAAATAGTGGGAGCGATGCCCTCCTCTTGTCACTAAAAGCTGCTGGTATACGTCCAGGGGATGAGGTTATTACGGTTGCTCACACGTTCGTGGCTACCATCGCAGCGATTGTTCACTGTGGAGCAAAACCAGTGTTAGTGGATGTTGGAGACGACATGAACATGAATGTAGAGCAAGTGGAGCAGAAGATTTCCCCTAAAACTAAATCTATCATACCTGTGCATCTTAATGGTCGCTTGTGCAATATGAAAAGATTGATGGAAATCGCAAAAGAACACAACTTAATTGTGATTGAAGATGCGGCTCAGGCTCTAGGCGCAAGTTTTGATGGTAAGAAAGCAGGGTCATTTGGTTTATCTGGCTGCTTTAGTCTCTATCCTGCGAAAATGCTTGGAGCAGCAGGAGACGGAGGGTTCGCAATAACTAATGATGATGAGATGGCGAGAAAGATTCGGCTCCTAAGAGACCACGGTCAAGATAAGGCAACTGGAAAAATCCTATTTTACGGGTTTAATAGTAGGTTAGATAATATTCAGGCCGCGATTCTGAACGTGAAGCTTAAGTATCTCCCTGAATGGATTAAGATACGTCGAAAGTTTGCTAAAATGTATAATGAAGGACTATCTGACGTTTCGCAGGTTAAATTGCCTCCCCCTCCAGAAAACAGTTCCTATTATGATGTCTATCAAAATTATGTTATAAACGTGAAAAACCGTGACAAATTGGTTAAGTTTCTTGAGGCGAATAGTGTTGAAACTATAGTTTCATGGCGAATACCTACTCATCTTCATCCTGCGTTAAATTTAGGTCAATTGATGTTGCCTAAAACTGAAGAAATATCCAATGAAGTGGTTTCTTTGCCTCTTTATCCTGAGTTGACAGATGACCAGGTTCAATATGTTATTGATACAATTCACAATTTCTACACAATTAATATTCAAGATGAGCACTGAGGATGCATAACATAACAACTGACAAGGAATGGGCAACTAGGCATCAAATTGAAGGAGATACTTGGATTGAGAACTACTGGAATTCTAAAGACCATCCACATAGGGGGATGTTAATTGAACGAATATGTCGGCACTCTCCTATACGGAGAGTTATCGAAATAGGATGCGCCTCCGGCCCTAACCTGTATCTTCTTTCACAGAAATTCCCAAGTGCAGAGATATTAGGTATCGACATAAATCCTTTAGCAGTTAAGAAAGGTAATGAATTCCTTAGTAAAGAAGGTATTCTTAATGTCAAATTAGAATTAGGAAAGGCTCAAGATCTTAAGAAATTTTCTGACAAGAGTTTCGATGTTGTGTTTACGGATGCTGTTTTGATTTATATTTCACCGGATGAAATCAACAAAGTTATAACTGAAATACTACGCATAGGCAAAGTGGTTTTATTCAATGAGTGGCACTGTTTCAATAAATGGTTGGCTTGGTTCTCAAACATAAATTATTTCGTGAGGGCAAAATCCAAATCTTACTTAAGATCAGAGTCTCCATCTATAAACACCAGTTTTTCACTTCGAAAAAAAGCTATTTCACGAGGACTTTTCGTAGGGCATTGGATAAGAGACTATGAAGCTTTACTCAGAGAATTTGTTCCTAAAGAGCGTCTTCATATCACCAAGATTCCAAAGGATTTATGGAATGATAGAAACTGGCAAAGATGGGGCGCAATAATTGAGGTATTAACATAAATGAAAAAAGTGATGATTATCGCCGATCTATTCCAAGCATCTCCCCGCGTACCAGGCTTAGCGAAGTATCTTCCTGAATTCGGATGGCAACCTATTCTTCTGGCGACGCCCCTAGGCGAAGATCCAGATAGTAAATTTGGACCTCCTAATGATTTCAAAAAGAAGAACAGGGTTATTGAATCTTCTGGATACGTTTCAAGACAAGATGTAGCGTTAAATACTAAAGAAAGACTGAATCTCTCCTCAAAAAAATCATATCAGTATTTGAGACCCATCTTTAGGTTTCTCTACAAACGATATTCAGAAATAATAAATTATCCCGATTCAGAAAAGGGTTGGAAGCCTTTTGCTTTGGAGGCTGGAGAAGACCTGCTGAATAAGGAATCAGTAGATGCAGTAATAAGCAGTTACTCACCCGGGACTGCCCACCTAATCGCACACGAAATAAAAAACAAGTATAAACTTCCTTGGATTGCTGACTTTCGAGACCTTTGGACCCAGAACCACAACTACCGACATAGCATTATTAGAAAGATGTTTGAGCGAAGACTGGAGCTCAAAACACTCTCCACAGCAGATGTTCTCGTAACCACCTCGCAACCCTGGGCAGAAAAACTTAGAACATTTCATAAGAAAAACACATATCCGATACCAAACGGTTATGACCCCGAAATAATTAGCTCTAAAAAAACCAATTTAACGTCGAATTTCACTATTACTTATACTGGACAGATCTATAAGGAAAAACAAAATCCTACAAAACTTCTTACTGCACTTAGAAATCTATTAGATAAGAATACTCTGGATCCAAAGATTGTGGAGGTAAGATTCTATGGGCCATTTAATCAAATGTTACACGAAAAAACCGAAGAATATGGATTATCTGATATAGTTAATCAATATGGAATAGTCTCAAGACAATTCTCATTTGAGAAACAAAGAGAATCGCAGTTGCTTCTTCTGTTAAACTGGGATGATCCATATGAAAAGGGTGTTTATACAGGAAAGATATTCGAATATCTAGCAGGAAAAAGACCTATTCTCGTGACGGGAGGTTTTGCAGGCGATGTTGTCGAAGAATTACTCAAAGAAACCAATTCTGGCTTGTGTTGTGTAACGGGAGAGAAGATTGAAGAGGCTCTAAGTGGTCTATACCGTGAATTCAAGTTGAGAGGCGAGGTAACATATAAAGGCAACATAGAAAAAGTCTATAAATACAGCTACAGAGAGATGGCGAGAAAATTTGCGGATATCCTTGATAACCTAACAAAGAGAGTAGATTAACATGAGAGTTTGCGTTTTGGGTCTTGGGCAAGTAGGGCTTCCTTCAGCGAAATATATAGCCCGCAGAAGTATTGAAGTGACTGGCTACGACAAAAGCCAGGAAGCAGTTGAAAATGCTAAGGCGGAGGGTGTTAATGCATATGTGAATTGGCAAGAAGTTCCCAATTCCGATGTTTATGTAATATGCGTTCATAGCGGGCTTAAGGATGGCGCTCCAGACTTCTCTTCAATATTTGATGTATGTGAGAAGATAAATGAAAAGACACGTTCGGGTTCCTTGCCAAAATCATGTCTTGTCTCTATCGAAAGCACAATACTGCCAAGTTTAAGCAGAAAAATCTATAATGAGATTTTCCAAAGGAATATCAGATTAATTCATGTGCCGCATCGATTTTGGGTTGAAGATCCGAATATACATGGGGTTAAACAGCCTCGAATTATCGGTGCCATAGATGATGAAAGCCTTAAAGACGGATTGAACTTTTACGATAAGATTCTGGGCATACCCCTGTACAAGGTTTCATCTATAGAGATAGCGGAGATGTCAAAGATTGTGGAGAATACTCATCGCTTTGTTCAGATAGCTTTTGCTGAAGAACTAAGGATGGTGTGCGATAAACTTAGAATGGATTTCAATCAGTTGCGCAATGCTTGTAACACAAAATGGAACGTAGATATTCTGGAGGCAAGAGATGGAATAGGTCGTCATTGTCTACCAAAGGACACAAGATACTTTTTATCTTTAACAGATATTGCATTATTGACTGAGAGCGCTACTTTGCTTGATGATGCTTATAAGAAATGGATAATTGAAAAATCTAAAGTCTTAAAATAATGCGACTAAAAGTTGTTCCCTCATTGGTTGTTAACAAAATCATCATATCTCATCTAATTCACTAGAGAGACGATTAACATTGAATCAGAACTCCTTTTCAGATAAAGAAGGTTCGATTAAGTCAGAGCAGTTTCCTAAGGAATTTTATTTTAAGAAATACGCCGATATAACTAGTTTCATTTCTTATTATTATCAAATAAAGTCTGTTATTGATGCGAAGCCAAGTACCGTTTTAGAGGTGGGAATTGGAAACAAGATTGTCTCCAACTATTTAAGGGAATCAGGTTTAAAAGTGACGACATTTGACATTAGCAAAACTCTAGACCCAGATGTCATTGGAGACATTAGGAATTTACCGTTTGGAAACAATATGTTTGATATTGTTTTGGCTTGTGAGGTTTTGGAGCACCTTTCTTTTGGAGATTTTTCAAGATCTATATCTGAGCTCGGAAGAGTCTCTAAAAAAAGGGTGGTTCTATCAATACCCTACTCGAGTTTCTTTGTGGAAAAAGTCATCAACATCAATACGCCATTAATTAAAAAACAATTGCGTTTTAATCTAAGCATTCCATTCTTCACGAGCTATTTCAAGAGAACAGATGAGCATTTTTGGGAAATGGGGAGAAAAAACTACCCTAGAAAAAATATTAGAGCAGTTCTAAAGATGCATTTCAAAATTTTGAGTGAATTCCAGCCGATTCTGAATCCCTATCATTATTTCTTCATTCTAAATAAGACGTTAGATTAAGCTGTAGTATTTATTTTGAAGAACTTCGTTTATGAAGTCAAGTTAGTGAACCTTGGATGAACAATTGCAAATTTAATATTCATATGAGATGTCAATTCTATAACTGGTTTGACGTTTTTTAATTGGTATTTATCATTGCTAGAATCTGGCAGAAAGGTATCTGTTTAGTTTCTGAGACGATATGAGTGAAGAAGAATATGGTGTATATGTTATCTGAAGCTTCAGAGAATTAGATTTAGCTGGCGCCCTGGCCGGGATATTCTGATGAGCGGAACACCACTCATCTTTCGAACCCGGGTCGCGGGAGTGACAGTCCCACATACTGGACCGGATTATACGGAGCTCTATCTTTTAACGATAAGCTACTCTATACTACCAGGGCGTCACATCACAGACTAAAACTCTATAATTAAATGTTTTACTAGACTCTATTGTCATGTTTTAATAATTTGTCTTGAGAATATTCCTCTCCACTTGGATCAGTAATATGAGAATTCTATAATTCCGAATGACTTGATACCATTATCTAGCGAGATCCATTTCACTAATTTAGACTAATCTAGACAATTACTCAGTATAGCGATGAAAATGTCAAACCACAGAGTATTAACGTAGTCTAACAGGAAGGGAAAATCAGATTCAAATATATGATTGATTGTTTTCTATTACGCTCAATTAGGAATAATAATATACGTCATTAGTTGAGGGCCTATCCAAGGGCCCGTAGCTCAGCTAGGAAGAGCATCGGAGAGAAGGTTAGACATATCTTCTCGGTGATGCTTTTAACCCGAGGGTCTCGGGTTCAAATCCCGACGGGCCCGCTTACATTATTAAGTAAATTACTACTATTGTTAGTAAGATGAAGCCAAGAAGTTTTGGCAACGAACTAGATAAATCTCAGGGAAATAAACACATATGCAGAAATAAGTTTTATTCTAAGAGGTATACAGAGCTGTTAATGTTTCTGCGTTTATCCTTTTTAGGGATAGTGAAAGAATTATCATTGTCTTTTTAGGGATAGTGAAAGAATCATCATTATCTTCTAGGGGATAATGAAAAATATGTCACCTCTAAACTAGATGAAAAAGAGCAAAATACTGATATGTCGACACTGATCTGAGTCAAAATAATCAATGTAGCAATAGGCTAGCCTAAACAGCATTTTAGCCCCGAAAACTAGTTTTGAAAACAGGAAAAACTGACAAAAACAAGAATTTGGAAATAAAGACGACGCCACAATATCTTGAGATATTCTATAAAATATTCAAACAACCCTCCGCTATCCCTAAAAAGATAGTCATCAAAACTTTATTATCCCTAAAAAGATAGTCACCTAAATTTTATCAATATCCATTATCCTTAAAAAGACAGTGTCAAAAAACCATTATCCCTAAATAGACAGTCAACAAATCTCAATCATCGCCTATTATCCCTCATATGACAAACACAAAGTAATATTCTAGAACATTCAGACTGTTATTGATATGATTCTGGTGAAAAAAGGTTGAATATGTTGTTTTCTAATGCAATAATTAAAGCGATTCTTTACTTGTGATCTAGACAAGTTACGCTTATACTTCGGGCCAGCTATCTTTTTTCATTCGAAGATTCAAAATGGCGTAGAATTCGTTCCAGCTGCTGCCGTGAGAACGGACGGTGATTTAGAACGCTGTCCAGCCGGCATCTGCTACAACGCATGAACCGTTCAGATAGCTGGAATCATTCGAAACAAGAAATAATGCTAGTCTTGCAACCTCTATTGGATCCCCGGTTCTAGGTAAGGTGGCTATCGTCTTGTTCAGATTTTCCATCCCAAGAGAGTTCGGTGTTGCGCTACCTATGCCGATTGCAGTTTGTACCGCACCCAAGACCAATGCATTGCATCTGATTCCCTTAGCACCGTATGAGGTCGCTATGCTTTTCGTTAGACCAATCAGCCCATGCTTGGAGACGGTATATGCAACGCCAGCTCTAGCGCCAAAGATCCCGGCAATTGAAGCCGTGTTAAGGATTACACCTCCACAATGTTCAATCATGATGGGAATCAACTTTCTGCAAGCTCTGAAAGGCGCATTCAAGTTAATTGCCAAGACCCTTTCCCAAACCTCATCTGGCATATCTGCGACCGGCCTTACGCCATCCATTATACCTGCGTTGTTGCACAATATGTCAATCCTGCCAAGCGAGCTCAGCGTGCTATCAATCATTCTGTCGACATCCGTTCCAACTGAAAGATCAATTACCAAACCTGATGCATTCCTCCCAGCCGCCCGAATTTCGCCCACAACCTGGTCCACTCTCTCCGAGATCACGTCGACAACCATCACTGTGCATCCTTTGTCGGCGAAAAGATGCGCAATAGCTCTACCAATTCCAGATCCAGCGCCGGTTACAACTGCTACCTTTCCATGCAAGATTCCGGAATTAACCTTCTCTGACTCATCAGACATTGCAATATTTCATTGGAACTTCAAAAACTTCTCGATACTTAAGGTTTAGGAGGTGATTCATCAGTGCGAAATTGAGATAACCAAGCCGAAATATGAGCCTAACTATTTGGGTTCAAATCCCTCCGAGCTGCTTTCAGTATTTCGCGACCGTTTATTCATTGTTTCTAAAGCAACATATAGCAGTTGTGTTTAGTAAATATATGTGTACATTGGTGTAATGGCCAAGAGATACACACCCGCACCTATGGATGTGGATAGGTCGGGCAGAGTTAAAGATAATATGCTTGAGTGTTTTCTCATTAATCATGGTTGTCACACTGTGAAGACGCTCAACAGGGACCCGATATTGTGCAACATCAATTTTCTCTTTCAATTGAACATTCAGTATATCTTGTAGGAAATCCACCAATATAACGGATTGATTCGAAAAATTTAATTGTCAACTCATCTTAATGATGATCAATGGTCTATGGCAGAAGAAAGATTAACACCACAACAATACTGGTGACGTTACTTCTAAGTTTCATCTACACTACCGCTCTGCAACCTGTTGAAGGGGAAGTTCTATACGAATGGAAGAATCTTCCACCTCTACCCACTCCTAGAACTGAGGTCACTTCCACTGTCGTTGGAAATGATTTCTACGTTTTAGGTGGATTTGAAGATCCTGGGGTGTCTTCAAACAAGGTTGAGATATTCAACGCTGCAAACGACAGTTGGCGAAGAGGTCCCTCTCTTCCTACTCCTCTCCACCACAGTGTAGCGGTCACGCTGAACGGAAAGATATATGTTATAGGAGGCTATCTTGAGGGCTGGATTCCTGTCGATACCGTCTACATATATGATCCTAAAGACGGTGAATGGGTTGAAGGGCCACGTCTACCTCGAGCCAAAGCAGCCTTCACAGCCCAAGTTGTAGACGGCAAAATATACACCGTAGGAGGAGCTTCAACACGAGTTGAAGGCGGACGCCGGGTAGACGAAGTGCTTGGGGTCAATGAATACCTAGATCCTGCGACGAACACTTGGCACATCGCCGCTCAGATGCCCACCATCCGTGAACATCTGGCTTCAGCAGTTGTCGACGGGAAGATCTACATCATAGGAGGAAGGGTACTCACGTTAGAATCAAACACTGACGTCAACGAAGTGTACGACCCCAAAACTGACACGTGGAGTAAAAAGGCCCCTATGCTGACGAAACGAGGTGGGATAGCTATGGCTACACTAAGTGGAAAAATATTTGTATTCGGCGGAGAGTCAAATACGAGAACATTCAAGGAGGTGGAGGAATACACCCCAGCTACGGACATGTGGAGGCAGGTCGAGCCAATGCCGACCGCGAGACACGGTCTGACCGCAGCAACTCTCTTAGGTAAAATTATAGTCGTAGGTGGGGGTAGACAACCCGGTATCTACATGAGCGATATCAACGAAGCGTTTATGCCTGCCCATCCTTCTGCCTCTTTCACTTCATCGACCCTAAAGGGTGTAGATGAATTCACAAAGGTTGTCGCGGATGATGGCGAGAGTAACGATAGTTTATGGTTTCTCCTATACGCTGTAATAGCTGTGACAGTTATTTTGTCAGCCATCATATACTTCAGAATGAAGAAGCGTTAAACCCTCTTTGCCTACATCTTGAGGTGAGAAAGATTCTTTGATTCAGTGTTATTCCCGAATATAAGTCTCCATGTTGGGCCTCATTCTGTGCAACAGCTTGAAGTGGATCTTAAAGATGTGATTCTCTCTATAAAAAAGGTGGAACCTTTTGCGTGTTAGTGGTCTAATAAGCTTCATTCCTGATGAGGTTGAAACTAATCAAAAAACAGCCGAATGCTGGAACGGTGGAGACCTTATGCTCATCCGAAATAGCCTCAGAATACCATAACAAGGTTTGCTCAAAGCATGGAACACAAATTATTATAGTTGAATGTCGTCTTATCCGTATGGCAAACGGAAAGCTGAAGAAAACAATCTCGCTTCTTGATGCGACCTCTATAGGGATAGGCGCGATTGTGGGTGCAGGAATATTCGTTGTTCTTGGCGTGGCAACTGGCCTTGCTGGGTCTGCCGTGGTGGTCTCAATAATCATAGCCGGAGCTGTTGCTTTTCTTACGGCATCAAGTTTTGTGCGGCTGAGCATGGCAACCCAGAAAGAGGGTGGCGCATATGAATTTGCGCACGAGTTCCTTCCACAATTCTGGGCGTCTCTCATCGGCTTTCTCTGGCTTGTGTCAAATGTTGTTTCAGGCGCAACTGTCGCGCTCGGCTTTTCATTTTACCTTTCATCTCTTTTCTCTGGCTTACCGGTGGCTCCTGTAGCCGCTCTTGCCTGCCTCGTGGCAACTGTTCTGAATTACTCTGGCATGAAGCGCTCTGTCTCAGTTAACAATATGCTCGTTGCAGCCAAGATTCTGGTTCTCTTATTTTTTGTGTTTGCAGGATTTCTATTCTTCAAAGCCGATAACTTTTCCAGCGTAGGCAGTGCATCGCTTGCAGGCGTGCTTTCAGGCGCAGCAATAATTTTCTTTGCGTACGGGGGATTTGCCAGAATAACTGTGGTTTCCGAAGAAGTGAAAAACGCAAAGCAAAATGTACCTAGGGCAATCATGTTAGCGCTTGCAGTCTCCACAGTGCTTTACATCCTAGTATCTATCGCAGCAGTTGGGCTTGGCAGCTCTAGCCAATCTTTCACGTCCGGCGCATTTCTGGCTTTGTCAATAGGGTCCACTGGAATACCATATGCAGTGCTCATTGTCTCTATTGGCGCGCTGGCGGCAACCGCAAGTGTGCTCCTGACCACTGTGATGGGTGTGTCCCGCGTGGCGTTCGCAATGGCTCGAAACAATGACGCACCCAAAACATTCTCCAGTGTGGATTATGGAAGTGGGGTGCCAAGAAACGCCGTTCTGGCCGCAGGCATCACATCCGCGCTCCTCACCCTGATTGGGAACCTCGCGCTGGTGGCGTCAGTCAGCAGCTTTGCTTTGCTCACCTATTACGCGGCTGCCAATTACGCTGCAATTCGGCTGAAAGCAGGACTTTATTCCAAGATTGCTTCCGTGGCAGGGTTGATTTCGTGCTTTACTCTCCTTGCGTTCCTTTCACAGCAGTCGCTCATTGTCGGTGCTTTCACAGTCCTATGCGGCGCAGTCTACTACTATTTCAGAAAAAGAAAAATTGATAAAAACTGAAACTTGCGCCTACCCATCCATCAGTTTAGTGTCAAGCACGTCCATAACTCTACTTAGTTGATTGTCTGTTAAGTCAGCCAACTTATTCCATACTTAATCTAGCTTTCTTATTTGAGCAGAAGGTGTTAATCGTCAGCTGCAAGGATTCCGGATCAAAGTAATTCAAGTTACTGTACTTTCCGAAAAGAGGACATGAAATTTGACTCAACTTGATTATGATTTGTTTTGCAGGGATATAAAGCTCTAACTTTCCAGACGTATTCTAGGCAGACAGTATAGGACAGATTACTTAGCTAATTTTACATGTTGATTATTCTGCGATGCTGTTTTTATAGATAGTTTATCTTCTTAAGAAAGGTTTGACGGTTATCTGTTTGAGGGATAATGGAGTTTTGATGGTTATCTGTTTGAGGGATAACGGAGGGATAATGGAGTTTTGATGGTTATCTGTTTGAGGGATAATGGAATGATATTTTAATATCTTTTGAGGCTATCTAAGATATTGTGGTGTAACTTTTTTTCTGTAATTTTATTTTTTTGATTTTTTACTGTTATTAAATGGGTTTTTCGGTTAAAATATGCTGTTTAGGCTAGCCTATTGTTGAAGGGGGTTGTTGGGATTCAGATAGCGTCAGCGGTTCAATACTGTGTTTTTATTGTCTCTGAAAATGATGATAATATTTTTCATTATCCCCAAAAAGGATAAGCATTATCTTTCATTATCCCTGAAAAGGATAAGCGCTATTCTTTTATTATCCCTTAAATGAATAATGGTTTATTTCTTTGTCAGATATTGGAGAAACTGATAAAGAGCTTGTCTCGCTGTCTAAGCGTGATTCTTTGCCTGATGCTGATCTTCAAAGGGCTAAGGAGCTTATGAAGAAGCTTAGGCGGCTGGGTTTCACTAATCAGAATGTGAGTAGTCTTGTTAAGGGTCGTTGTAGATCGCATCATCAGAGGCTCATCAAGTTCTGCATAGTAGGAGAGAAGTTCAGAAACAGGTTGAAGCGGTATGAGGTGATGACGGAGATAGTTCCAGAACTCATCAACCTGAGGATAATGGGTCTGCAGCGTAAACAGACAGAGCGAGACCAACCGTAAGAAGATCAGCGAGAATAATGCTCCATTACCAACTGCGCCTAAAGTCTAATTTATCCAATACTATTCGGATAGCCTAAGCCGCGCTTGTCACAGAGGTAGATCTCATACCCTCAGACTGTCTTCTGAGAGACTACTGACGCTACATCCTTGGAAGAGGCATTTCTACTTCTTTAAGTACTCCGGTCTGATCTCGAAGGCGATCTTCATTCTCGCATGATACTCAACCGACTGGTCTTCCCTAACCTTCATCGAGAGGCTGACTACCTCAGCCCACGTTATTGCCTTCAACGTATTGCCCGCCGTCTCGACCGCGTTCTTCGCTGCCAAAGCGAAGCTCTCATCAGACCTTCCGACAACCTCAATGATCTTATACACCAAATCGACAAACACTCGAGTCTAAATGGCACTTGGAAGTTAAAAAGGGTTACTCTCTGAAAAAGCATAATTAGAATGGGTTTCAAGCGGTTCCCCAATCTCAAGAATTAGATGCTTTTGCAAGATTAAGCAATTCCAACTTACCTGAACTTTTCAAACAGTGAATCTTTGGAAAAGACTTCCCTTGCGCCGCGTATCTCTTCTTATTTCTTAATTCCTCATCTTCCTCAAACTCGGCACCATATGATGGGTGATGATACACAATGAGCGTTTCTTTATTTGCATAGGGTAGACTGTTTAATATTATTTGATGACCCAACTAACTTTGGATGAGCATTCATCTGATTTTATGAATGATAATGCAGTCTCTCGAATCCAAATTACAAGATTAGAGAAATAGGTCACAGCAAAATAACCTATCCATCCTTAAAATCCAAATTAACCTGTAAACTAATATCTTAATTTTATTAATGCTTAATCGATTTTTATATTAGATTTCTTACTAACGCTTGGTATTGTAATTGTAAGTATTCCTCTATTGAATTTAGCCTTTACTTTCATGAGATTAATCTTTTCAGGAATATTAATTGTTTTCTTATAAGTGATGAACCCTATTTCTTTTTGAATAGTGCCCCATCGCTCCCATTTAATTGGTTTGATGAACTCAGCTTTTATCTCTAATGAATGTTCATTTAAGTTTAGTGTTATGTTATCTTTATTTTCAATACATGGAAGGTCTACAGTGATTATTATATCATTGTTTATTACTGAGATTTCGGAGAGTGGTTCTAACCATCTTTCAGATCCACTCCATAGTTGATGAAACTCATCCTCCATCTCGTTAATGATTTTATCAATCCGATAAGGAATTCCTTTACTTCGCATTTGTATTAATCATCTACCTATACATTATCGGTATGGTTTGCTCTACAGGTTTCAGCATGTCACCAATAGTGCCCTCAGATTGTCTCATTAGATCTCTTGCCTTTATTCTTATTTCATCTCCTTTTTCTAAGAGGTTTTTAACCCCTATATCCATTCCTGCAATCTTGTTTAATGCAAGAATAACTGCTGCTGCTGCAGCTGGGTCGGGATATTTCAAGAATGATTGTGACAACAAAGCTATTGCTGGTAAATCATATTTTATAAGTTCTTTTAATATTAGTGCATATGCACCTGATAGAAATCCTTCTTCCATAACTTCTATTTCCTTTTTATTTAATATATCTTTAGATTCTTTGTTATTAGCTACTGCATATACTTTTGGTTCTATAATGTTTACCCTGTCTTGAATAGGAAATCCACTTAAAGATACTTCTAATGTGATTCCTTTATCCTTAAACCATCTGGTTATGACTCTAGCAGTATCGTAGATTGTTATAACCGGTATAGGAATTTCTGAAGTTAGTACAATTAGTTTATCGTTACCATAAATACTTACTGGATTTTTAATTACACCACCATGTAATACCATTACTGGAGGAAATTCGTCTGATTCTAAATGAGCTACTTGTTTTAGATTTAGTTGTTCAATAATGTGTGAAGCTGCTATTGTGCCTACTAACCCTATATCAGGTAAACCTTCAACTGCAATTGGTGATTTAAAAGACATTTGTAAATCTTCAACTAGTTTCACGATTTCAGTCAATTATATCTACCATTAGTATAACATATCTAACATTTAATTATTATGTAATTAGGTTCAATTAATCTGACGGCGGATAGATGAGGCTGTTAACTATCGTCAGATAGAAAACAAGACGATAATAATTAGAAGTTACGCTTTCAACTCTCAAACATATGCTCGTTACACAGGTTCCTTTGAAATGACAAGCAAAGGAAATGTGCCTAAACAGGTATCCTAATACATCTTAATATTGATCTAACGTATGACCTACCCGTATGGTTGATTCAGCGTACATAGCTGTTGCGTTCATTGGCGTACTGCACGGCTTGGAGCCGGGGCACGGGTGGCCTATCGCTACGCTTTATGCTGCGAGATCATCTCGCCCCCTTTTGAGAGGGCTACTTAGCTCCACTGTGATATCTGCGGCTCATTTCATTTCCTCCATCGCGGTAATTATCCCATTTGTTTTGCTGAAGACGTATGCAGGCTTCACTTTACCCTACATGAACGTCATAGCCGGAGGCGCCCTGATACTGCTGTCATTCAAGATGCTTCTCGAAAAACCGAATGCCAGTGATGATCAGCACGATCATCTCCATGAAGATTTTGAAGGGAAACATGAGCATCAGCATATTCACCCTGATGGCTCAACACATACTCATAAACACAAACACTTGAGAAAGGCCGCTCTTACACTCTCAAGCATAGCTACGTTTGCCATGATATTGGGTTTCGCGCATGATGAGGAGTTCATCCTACTATCACTAGCTGTTGGAGGGATAGACCCGATGCTTCTTATGATCTCCTATGCCCTATCGGTAACAGCCGGTCTAATCAGCATATCCCTAATCACCATAAGAATCTTCAAAGCCTTCGAACCCAAGTTCAAACGATACGAACATCTCCTCCCGAAGATCAGCGGCCTAATACTCCTCATCCTAGGAATCACCTTCCTACTAGGCCTACGATAAACATGCATGTGAACTACACCCGCCAATGATAGATGTTGGCATCACGCTTCCTTACCTAAGAAGACCCGATGTTTATCGTGTCTTACAACTCTTCAGCGTCACAGTCCTTAGATATCAATATTCCACATTATTGATTTAGGCTTTGATTATTTTCAAATTCTTTCAACAAATTTTAGGAGTTATACAGTTGGTTCAAAATACATGGTGGAAGGTCATCCGTCAAGGTAGAAATCCTGCCTGAATTAGGAATGTAATTCTATCCGAATAATCATTTATCAGAATATAGTTAACAGCCTCAGCTACACATCGTCAAGTTAACAGAACTTAATTAAGAAATTTTTAAATCTCAATTAGTTTTTGATTTTAGAAAAACAATATACTTGATTAATATCAATAATAAGAAAATTAAACGATATGAATATATTGGTATAATAATATTATAATAATGATGTTATGGGTAATCTTTTTAATGAAAAATGGGAATTAGTATCAAAATGGATGCATTCAAAGACTGAAATTTCTGATCAACTTAGCATAAGAAGAGTTGCTGAAATTATGGTTGAACGCAATATTGGCTCTTTGTTAGTGGTCTCCAAAGTTGGAGAATTAGGTATGATTACTGAGCGTGATATTTTACGGAAAATTATAGCTAAAGGACTTGACCCAAATAAGGTAATTGCTAGTGACATTATGACAAAACCTATCGTGACTATAAGTGAAGACTCTACTATTTGGGACGCTGCTGAAATAATGTCTAAACATCATATACGGCGTCTTCCAGTGAAAAATAAAAAAGATGAAATAATTGGGATAATCACTACTAGAACAATAAGTAATGCATTTCCAAGCATAACGCGATTGAGTGAAAGTGGAGAAATCCGTTCTTCACTTAATAAACTTAAGCATGATGAGTAGAATCAATGAAAATAGGACAAACATACAACATTCTTTCTATGTTTGATGATTTATTCTCCGTAGTCCAATCTCCTATCTTAACATAGGATTCCGGTTAAACGTTAATCTCTTTAGAGGTGCGCGCGTATCTGGCGCCTTTGGTAAGTCCATGTTATTCATGATTTGATTTCGGATGATACGATAAAGAAACTGGGGTTGTGGCTTGTCGATAATCTGCTTTAACGGCACACTTTATTCATAACTTACTCTAATCCATTTCTTCATACTCTTCATCATGAGAAGTTACTTCCTAAGATGCAGGGGTTATCTTAGCGACACCGGTGAGGTGGGTTTTGCCTGTAGAAAATACTGGTTTCAGTGCGATATATGGGACGTTGGGTTCTGCTATGTTATCGGTAGGGTTTATTATGGTTAATAATTATTCTCGGTTGTTTAGATTATGAGTTTAGATGCTGCGAGACGGCTTGTTGAAGGTCTTGATTTGTGTATTAACGAGGATGATCTTGGATATCCTCATTTTAATGATCCAACTGTTCATCCTTTTCCCTTGGCGAAAGACGGTTTTAGGATCGTAAGAGATGTTAAGTCAGGGCGAAAAGTTGCGTTTGTTGACGGTGGTAATCAGGAGCTTATTGGTGCACCTAACTTCTCTGTACAGTTGAACAGGGTTTACATGGGTGTGTGGAGTAATAAAAGCAGAGTATCGGTGGGGATGCCACGGGTTGAGTTCTTCTCCGCCACGTTCTCCTCGTTCAGGAATGATAAGATATTCTTCGAGACGTTTCTCGTCCCCGGCTCCTCTGAATTCGAGAGGTATCTGCCTGAGGGAAAGGATGTTTCTTTTGACTCGTTCGACCGGTCGATAATGAAAGGTAACCAGAGAGCCGATATAGATACAGTTGCGTCTATTGCTAGAAGATTCGCCGAATGGCGGTTCGCTTCGCTAGCTCTGAAGCATCTGAGCAAAGGAGACATATTAGTTATGGATGGGACTCTCCAAACCGGCTATACGAAGGAAGTTAATTATCTTAGAAATCTATCAGCTGCTGCGAAAGATAGAGGTATTATTCTCACCGGATTATCAAAGACTAGCGCTTTGTTCACCACAACAGGGCTCTCTCTTCTGGGTGCCGTGAGCAAGCTCGCTGAAGACATTAAGATTAGTCAAGAATGGTACTATCCAGTCGCAGAATCGGTTAGCGAAGATCATAATGTTATGATTCTAGCGGTCAAACTAAATAGAATCTCTGAAAGAGTTTATCGATATGAAATCCAGCGCGAGCAGTTCAATAGCTTAAACGAATTGCAGATAAACGAAGTATTAACCGCGTTAGTTCAGAACTCATGCGACCCCACGTTCCCAGGCTATCCCTACGGCCTTATCGATGCTGACGCATTCGCCAGAGTTTCATTTGACGAAATAGAATACTATAGGGGAATCATCATATCCCAGATATCAGCCTTAGGTAAGCTGGGAAAGTTTAACCGACACATACGCGCGATTGACGCACACAGTATTTTGAACATGTTGATAGAGTGATTGGGATGCCGGGGAATTTCGAGGTTGCGGGTCAAGTTGTCGGTGGAAAAGTAGCTAGTATAATGATCCGGGAGAAAAGTGGGAAGAACATTGAGCTCGGAGACCTCTTAGTCGTCGAGGATGACAACAGCAGCTATCTGATTTTGAAAGTCTTCGACTTGGGCTACGGAAGCCAAATCCCGCAGTCAGCAAGGGAATTAGCTGCTGGGCTTAAGCTTGAAGGATACAGCGCGGGAATAGAGTTTATGGACCCTGCACTAAGGAACTACACTCTTGCATGCGTCAAAGCAATTGCGAGGGTGAGCAACGGAGTCGCGAGGATACCGAAGGTTCTCCCCCCGTTCTTCACATCGGTTAGATACGCTACTAAAGCCGACTTATCATTCTTCGCAGAGCCTTCTAAGAACCCTGTGTACCTCGGTAAAGTAAGAAGCGGCTCAAAAGTGCTTGACGTAGATGTTTATCTCGATGGCGAGAATTTCTTCACGCACCATGTTCTGATACCAGCAACCACCGGAAGAGGGAAGAGCAACTTAGTCAAAGTCCTGCTTTGGAGCGCTCTTGACCATGGAAAGTTCGGGATTCTAGTATTGGATCCTCACGACGAGTATTACGGGAGAAACGACCTAGGGCTTAAAGACCATCAAAGCGCAAGGAAAAACCTGACCTACTACTCCTCTAACCCACCTACAGGCGCTAACACACTGGTTGTGAACCTTAGGACATTGGAGCCGGAGCACTTTGACGGAATAGTAACTCTTACAAAACCTCAGGAAGAATCTATCTCCCTCTACCACGACTCGTTTAAGGAAGATTGGATTGAGAACATTGTACTAGGAACTCATCTCGAAGGTGTTGATAAGAGAACGCTTCAGGTGCTTCGAAGAAAGCTAAGAACCTCTCTAGGCGTGTCTGTGAAGAACGGCGCGATAGTTTGTGACAGCGACGTTTTCTCCACCACCGCCGGAGCATCAACTCTTACAGATGTTGTAAACGCCCTAGAGGATGGAAAGATAGTTGTTGTTGACACCTCACGGCTAAGTGATGAAGCTGAGCTTCTAATAGGAAGTATTATTACGAATAAAATATTCTACAGGTATCGCGAATTAAAGGGTAAAGGAACTCTGAAGGATAAGCCTCCTGTAAGCATAATCATCGAGGAGGCGCCAAGGGTACTCTCCGCTGAGAAGATTGAGCAGGGTGAAAACATCTACAGCACGATCGCCCGTGAAGGCAGAAAGTTTAGAGTCGGCCTCATAGCGATTACGCAGCTGACAAGCGTTATACCTAGAATGATACTGACAAATATGAACACTAAGATAATTCTAGGGAATGAAATGGCTACTGAAAGAAGAGCTATAGTTGACAGCGCAGCTCAGGACCTGTCAGACGAGGATAGAAACATATCCAGCCTAGACAAAGGCGAGGCAATCGTAAGTAGCATATTCACAAAGTTCGCAATACCTATCTACACGCCTCTCTTCGAAAACATCGCTAGCAGGAAAGACGTTTTCAATGACGACAATATGATTCTAACGTGATAAACTTATGTTCAAGTTCGCGCACATGTCAGATATTCATCTCGGGGCGCACAGAGAACCTGTGCTACAGAAGCTTGAGCTAGACGCCTTCACCAGTGCTATGAACCGGTGTGTTGAGCTTAAAGTTAACTTCATCCTAATCTCAGGCGACTTCTTCCACGTGGGGATACCTGACTTGGGAGTAGTGAATGAGGCGCTGAGGAAGATGCTTGATGTGCAGAAAGCAGGAATCCCAATATACGTAATATACGGAAGTCACGACTACACTCCTACAGCCACATCGGTGATTGATATTCTCGACACGGCTGGCGTCATCATGAAGATTGTGAATTGGCGAATGATCGGCGGCAAGGTTAAGCTCGACTTCGTAACAGACAGTAAGACAGGAGCTAAGCTTGCAGGCATCTCAGCTAGGAAAATGGGGCTTGAGAGCAAGTACTACGAGGTTTTGGATAAGGAAAGCTTGGAACATGAAGACGGCTTCAAAATCTTCGCTTTCCACAGCGGGCTCGCCGAGTTCAAACCAGCATACTTAAGTGAAATGGAAACGCTACCAATATCCTATCTCCCTAAAGGATTTGACTACTACGCAGGTGGCCACATACATGAGAGGGGTGAATTCAAACTACCGGGCTATGATAGAGTTGTTTTCCCCGGACCACTGTTCACCGGCTACGGCAGAGATCTGGAAGTCACTGTGAAAGGTGCGAAGCGCGGATTCTACATCGTCACATTCGACGACAAGATTAGGCACGTAGAGTTTTCAGAAATTAGAAACTTCGAAGGATTATTTTACGAATACGATGTGTCAGGACTTAACTCGCTTCAAGCAGCTAAAGAGTTTCAGCAAAAGCTGGACAGCTTAGAGGTGAAAGGTAAGATTTTAGTTTTAAAGATTAAAGGTGAGCTCCTCGGTGGAAAAACCTCTGATCTGAACTTTAGCGAGGTCAAAGCTAAGATGATGGAAAGAGAAGCGCTGTATGTTCACATCAACAGATCCGGATTATCTTCAAAGGAGTATTCAGCGAACATCGTGGTAGGCGAAGACGTCTCCACAGTGGAAAGTAACCTGTTGAAAGAGAACATTGGATCTGTAAGAGTGTCGCAGAACACTTTGAAAGGAGAAAACGGAGTATCTATCGCAAGTGAATTACTCAAGATTTTAAGACAGGAAACTAAGATAAACGAATCCAAGAAAGAGCATAAGCAAAGAATGGTTGAAGAAGGATTAGAGACGCTAGGATTGAAAGAAATGTTCGAGGCAAAGTAAAATGATAATAAGAAAGCTAAAGATGCGAAACATCCGCAGCTACAATAACTTAACAGTCGAAATCCCACTTGGCAAAACGCTTTTCGAGGGCGACATAGGCTCAGGCAAATCCACTATTTTGATGGCGATAGAGTTTGCACTATTTGGACTCGGCTCTGAAAAAGGCGCGGCGCTCATCCGAGCAGGGGAAGATGAAGGTGAAGTAAGCCTCGTATTTGGCACTGGCGGAAGAGAATACACTGTCACGCGTAATCTGGTTCGGAAGATTAACACGGTAAGCCAGGCTGAAGGCAGTATCAGGACACCGGAAGGATTGTTGAATCTCTCCCCCACTGAGCTGAAGGAGACAGTTCTTAGGATTCTTAACTTCAACGAGCCGCCAGATCCAAAAGCGCAGAGCATGATATACCGCTACGCAGTTTTCACACCTCAGGAAGAGATGAAGACAATTTTATTTATGCGGCCAGACCTAAGGCTCCAGACCCTTAGAAAAGCCTTCAGGCTAGAAGACTACAAAACAGCAAACGAGAATGCTAAGGAAATACTAAATGAGATTAAACGTAAAGAAGCAGAGTTTAGAGGTGCCACTTCCAAACTTGTGTTTCACAAGCGGAAAATCTTAGAAATCACTGATGAGACTAAAAGAAAGGAAAGTGAACTCGTTAAACTCAGGCTGAACGAGCAAGACGCAGAACAGAAGCTAGATGATCATAAGAAAAAACATGAAGACTTGCGTAAGGAAGAATTAGATCTGAGCAGAGCAACAAGCCAAGTTGAGATTCTAATAAAATCCATAAACGCAAGGCTGAACGATAATTCTGAGCAAAAATCAGAAATGGAACGGTTAAATCAGAAAGAAATCAATCTGCAAAACAAGATCGAGAATAGTAAGAAAGTGGAGAACCCTGTTAATAAAACACCTGAGCAGCTTAAGGCTGAAATCAAAGACTTGGAAAAACAGGAGAAAACACTGCTAAGAAGTGAAACGCAGATAGAGTCTAAACTGAAGGAGTTTAAATCCGTGCGTGAGAGCTGTGTTTGCCCAACATGCGACAGGCCAGCAGACCCAGACGAGTTCACAGCGAAAATCAAGGCTAAAGAAGCTGAAAAGGAAAGCTCATCTAGAAAAGTAATTGAGTTAAGCGAATTACTGGACGCAACTAAAAGACTCCTAGAAGTTAAGCAGAAATACGATGAAGAGCATAGGCGGTTAATTGAAAGCATTAGAGATCTTAACGAAACCAAGGAGCGCATCGGAAAAACAGATGTTAAAATAAAATCTCTTGAAACAGAGATAGATGGTCTAAACAAGGAACTAGGCGAAAAACAAGAAGCTCTAAAGCAAACGGATCAAGTTAGAGTAAAAATCAGAGAATCAAACAAAATACTTGACACTCTAGAAAAAGAGTTGAGGCAGGTTAGGGATAACTCCATCTCGAAAGCTGAAGATATTCATCGCTCGCAAACAGTAGTTCAAGAATTCGAAAAACTTGTGAAAGACGCTGAGGACAACCAGCGAAGAGCCGATTCGCTGAAGGAGCATCAGATTTGGATCGAAGACTATTTCATCCCAACACTTGACTCCATCGAGAAACAAGTCATGCTAAACCTGAATCAGGACTTTAACATTCACTTCCAGAAATGGTTTAACATGCTCGTAGAAGACTCTGGGAAAGAAGCGCGGATAGACGAAGAGTTCACCACTATAGTGGAGCAAGACGGGTACGAGCAGGATGTAAACTATCTCAGCGGAGGCGAAAAAACAAGCGTCGCACTCGCCTACAGACTCGCGTTGAACAGCATTGTCCAGAAAGTCTCAACTGGCATGAGCTCCAACCTGCTTATCCTGGACGAGCCGACTGATGGCTTTAGCAAAGAGCAACTCGGCAACGTAAGGGATATCCTCGATGAGATTCAAAGCCCCCAAATAATAATAGTCTCACACGAGAAAGAACTTGAAAGCTTCGCAGACCAGATATTTAGAATAAAAAAAGTCCAAGGCGAGTCAAGAATCACATCCGGATAATCCAACTGCTGACCCTGAAAGTCACGCCTTTCTACAATGAAAAGGTGATGTTAGATACCCGAACTTACGAAGCTCATCTCAAGCAGAGGCACACTCTCACTCGTGTTGAAAGAGCTTGACAAGGAAGCACTGATTCAAAGAAGAGTCGTAATATCAAAACCGATAGACATACTACAGCCTAACAGACAAAGTAACACGCTTAGACCGTGGAGACGATCCTTCGATTTCCCCAATATCGGATAGAGACATAAGCCATTGATCCTTTAACTGATAATAAAAGATGTTGGCTGTATTTCAAGGGACAGTGGACGAACCACCACTATCCTTTTTGAGACAGTGAAAAAAATCACAGTCAAATGCTAAGGTGGAAAAAGCAAAATACTAAGCCGCGGACGCTGATCTGATCTAAAACACCCCCTGCAGCAATAGGCTAGCCTAAACAGCATGTTTTGACCAGAAAACCAGTTTTGAAAACAGCAAAAACCCGCAAAAACAAAATAGCACAGGAAAAGATGACCCCCCAAGATCCTAAAGTATTCCACAGGATCTCAAAACCACCCTCCACTATCCCTAAAAAGACAGTCATTGAAAACCCATCATTACCAATCATTCCCTCAAACAGATAATGGTAAATTCACTATTCTGGAAGAATAGACAATAGATAACGCCATTCGACAACACATGAACAACCCCATATTCAAATGGTGAACTACAAGTTGTGCATCATCATTAGTGTCTAGCATGTGAGCTCATCTTACTTTTTGAGCATTAACATCATGGAAAATCATTTAAAAAACTCTAAAAACACATGTCATAATTCATGATCGTAAGGAATTAAAGGGAATATTGCTGTGGGAGGTGTGTTGCATATCCGAATCAAGCACTTTCACGAACTTTAACGATCTTAGTTACTTGTTTAAGAATTAATCTGGATGCTATATCGATTTCTTCTTCGGAGGTCCATCGGCCTAGGGATAATCGTAAGGCGCCAAGTGCATTTTCCCTATTCATTCCCATCGCCAGCAAAACCTTTGAGGGTTCGACTGAGCCTGAATGGCAGGCTGAGCCAGTTGATGCTGCGATTTCAGGGATATGGCTGAGAAGATCTTCACCCACTATCATCTTTATACTGATGTTGAGGGTGTTGGGTAGCCTTCTCTCAGGATGACCGTTTAGCTTAACCCACTCTTCGCCTAGTTCCTCAAGAATCCTATTATGAAGCTCATCTCTTAAACCTCTAACAACCGTGCTGAATTTAGGAAGCGTCTTCTTGGCTATATCGCAAGCCTTTCCCATTCCAATGATATAGGGAACATTCTCCGTTCCAGCTCGCCTACCGTTTTCCTGACCTGCACCGTGGATGAAGCTATGAATGGTAGTGCCTCTTCGAACATATAGAGCTCCAATACCCTTAGGCGCATACATCTTGTGCCCAGCCATCGTCAGAAGATTCACATTCAGTTCATTGACATCGATTTTTATCTTTCCGCATGATTGAGAGGCATCTGTATGGAAGAGCACACTTTTTCGCCTAGCTATTTCACCGATATCATCTATCTGCTCGACAGTTCCCACTTCATTGTTGGAATGCATAATCGTAATTAGAATCGTCTTATCCGTAATCGCCGCCTCCACATCCTCAGGATTAATCAGGCAGTGCTTATCAACTGGGAGATAGGTTATCTTAAAGTCGAAAATCTCTTCCAAGTATCGTAAGGCTTTCATAACTGCAGGATGCTCTACTCGTGAAGTGATTATGTGCTTACCTTTCTTTATATTTGCCAATGACGTCCCTATAATTGCATTATTATCGCTCTCAGTTCCTCCGCTGGTGAAGACGATTTCATCAGGTTCAGCGCCGATTAAGTTTGCAACATATTCCCTGGCCTCCAAAACAGCATCTTTAGCACTCTGCCCGTATAGATGGCTACTCGACGGATTGCCAAAATGTTCCTGAAGATAGGGGAGCATAACCTTCAGAACTTGAGGATCTATGGGTGTCGTTGCGTTATAGTCCAAGTAAATAGGTTTTGAGGCGATTCGCATCGTTACTTCACTCGCTGCAGATCTTTGCTTCTCCACTTCAGATATGAACAGTTCATGTGTAATACCCTGTGTATTATCAACAGTTTTGAAGCGGGTTCTTGTGAGCTTAGCCTTGTGTTTGCCTCGGTGGGTACCATGTTAATCCGATTATGCCTGCGATGAACATAAGGAGCGAGCCGATCATGAAGCCAAACATTGTGGGGAACGCGATAAGTGATGTGATAAGTACCAGCGTTGCGCCGCTTCTGATCTTTCTAATGTCGAAAGTGTTTAGCCACATTGTTCCAAGAAGGCCTAACGCTAGAACCAGTATCCCGAAGGCGACTGTTAAAAATGGTCCACCAAATCCGTATGACCATGGTCCGCCTATCATCATCCCAGGCCCCATCATACCGAAGCCGGTGAACATACCTCCGCCATAGGGTGAGCCGAAGATCGCTGCTGGAATCGTATACAGGGCGGCGATGCCTTGCAATACTAGACCAATAACGGCTAGAGTGAACGCAGTTGACGGGTGCAATTGGTATTCAGTCATCTTTATCACTGTCCAGCTACTTTGACGAGATTCTCTGTTTCTCGGAGCTGCTCTACGAGTACCTGCCTCATCAGCTCAATTGCTTGAATTGTCTTTGGGTTTGCAACTCTGTAGTGGATGTTTGTACCATTCTTCCTTGTCACAACTACTCTTCTCTGCCTCAAAACAGCAAGGTGCTGTGAAACATTCGCCTGTCTAAGCCCTAGCGTTTCTGCAAGCTCAGTAACAGTCTTCTCCCCATCTCCTAGAGCGTTGAGAATCTCTATCCTCACTGAGCTCCCTAGTGTCCTGCAGATTTCTGCATGCATCTCGAAAATACGATCAGACAACTCTAATCAACATTCATATATATGAATCCATATAAAAGCATTTCTAGGATTATGACGCCCACAGGTAGACCAAGCCCTTACCATAGAGGATATTTCGAGAAGGTGCTTAGAATTTTCAATATCTGTTCAGCCTTCATCTGAATAGACTCTTCTTTGAACATTTAAGGTTCAACTTTCAGTGAGCTTCGTTTTTTATCATATTATACTAGACTTCAATGAGGCCAATATTTGAAAAGTTTGGATAGGTGTTGCATCTCCCGTCAAGTTATGTCGATCAACATCATTTCCAACCCAAATGGTATCAACGATATGCATATATATGAATGTGATTCATAAATGGTTCTGAAGAATATGAGCGGCAAAACCATTCTCGTTTTAGGAGGAGGTGTTGGAGGACTCGTTGCCTCGAACATCCTGAAGGAAAAGCTAGGGGATAAGGCTGTAGTGAAACTGGTTGAACGCAAAAGGCAGTTCCAGTTTCCACCATCATATCCATGGCTTATGTTAGGCCTAAGGAAGCGAGAACAGGTGCAGAAGGATCTGAACCTTTTAGAGAAGAAGGGAATAGAGGTCATAAATGACGAGGTTGAATCTATATATATCAATGGAAGGCTAGTCAAAAGCAAAGCAACTGAGATACCGTATGACTATCTTATCATTGCGTTAGGTGCTGAATATGCTCTTGACACTATACCCGGATTCAAAATGCATGCCCACCACATCTATGATCTGGATTCGGCTGTAATGTTCAAGGAAGCAGTTGAAAGGTTCCAGGGTGGAACAATTGCCATAGGTGTGTCGAGAACACCGTTCAAGTGTCCCGCAGCTCCATACGAAGTGGCTCTTCTACTCGACGATTACTACTCAAAGAAAGGTGTGAGAGATAAAGTGAAGTTTGAGTTCTTCACTCCTGAGGGCAACCCGGTTCCCTCAGTGGGCCCAGAAATAGGAGGAAAGGTAGTTGAGTTTCTTAAATTGAGAGGAATCAATTATCATCCCAAGCTTAAGATGACCGAAATCAAGGAAGGGGAGGCTCGTTTTGAAAGCGGCAAATCAATACCCTTCGACCTGCTTTTCTGCGTACCGCCACACAAAGCACCCAAACCGGTGGTGGATGCCAAATTAATAGATGAGACAGGATGGATACCAGTGAACCCGATGATGCTAGAGACTAAGCATAACGGGGTTTATGCGGTTGGGGATGTGGCATCGATACCAACGCCTAATGGGTATATGCCTCTGCTTCCAAAGGCAGGGGTCTTCGCTCATGGGCAGGCTGAGGTTGTAGCGAACAATATTGCAGTTGATATCAAGGGTCGAGGAAAGATAAGGGAGTGGGATGGTCATGGCTCTTGTTTTCTAGAAGTGGGAAGGGGACAAAGCGCCTTTGTAAAAGGCAGGTTCCTCGCCGAACCCAAGCCAGAGATCGAGTTCCACATGCCTAGCAGGATATGGCATATGCAGAAGGTATTGTTTGAGAGGTACTGGATGCGACACTGGTTCTAGGTGAGATATATGAAGATAGGTATAATTCTTAACACTAATGATCCGGAAACTGTTTGGAATGCTTTCAGGTTTGGAGTTAAAGCCCTCACAAACCGACATAGCGTTAAGGTCTTCCTCCTCAGTAGAGGAGTGGAGATAGAGGAGATACGCAGCGATGCGTTCGATGTTGCGAAACAGATACAAAGCTTCCTCGATGACAAAGGCGAGATTCTAGCTTGCGGAACCTGCCTTAAGTTAAGAAAGAAATCCGAATCAAAGATATGCCCTATTTCCACGATGCAGAACCTGGTGGAAATCGTGGAGAATTCTGACAAAATCATCACATTCTCTTGAAACCAATTCAAGACAACATTCGCTTCAGGATCCTACCTGAGCATCTAACCAAGACAATTTACTTACCACGCGTCGGAGAATCGGCCACTTTCAGCTCAGCACTATCATACGATAGCAGTCCAAGGAAGTCTCCTAGTTCAACAATGAATGATTTAATTCTTGTACTTATACAGGTTTCCATTGGTCTTAAAATGATCAATCATTATTCTCTAGTAAATTGATTTATCAAAATTATTCACAACGATCGTATGCATTATGGGTTGTCTCAAATAAGGTTCTGATCTTCTTAATTGTGTTTTTCTCTTAGTAGTTTTTTGAATTTGAGAAAGATCTTACGTTAACGCATCAGTCTAATACAGTTTTGAAATAATCAATCTTCATAGTCACGCTGCTATTTTATTGAGCGACCTCAACCCCAGATGAATAAGAATATTGCAAGTAAGCTTATGGTGGCGAATCCTTCTGCGATTTCGATGTTTTGAAAGTTCTCCGCAAATAACGATTGATCCGCATCAACTGCGTAGAGGAATGAGTTGATTTTCGAGAGGTTTAAAGCCAGATAGGGACTATCGTAAGATACAGAATAAGTAGAAGAACTTGCGTTATCACCGATTTGGGTCTTTACACAAACAGGTTTTCATGACTGCACCCAATAATTTTTCTATTTTGAAAAAGACAGCGTTAAATAGACATTATTCACTTTACAAATCGTCGATTTATGGAGTATGAATTGTGCAAACGGGTTAGAACCAACATTAAAGAATATCTCGTGAACGAAGGCTTCTTGGCTTTATCTTCACATGCGGTCGATAAGATACCTCTTTATGCTGAGAAAGTTTCGCGCACAATATTCACCAGCGACGTCGTTATAATCGCAATAAGAGAAGGGATGGTACGACTCATCGTGGAGATACATACCCGCATCAGATCAAAAGATACTATTGGCATAATCGGAGCAATCAGCATCTCAACAATTTACTCTGATGGAGAACCGCCACATCCACTCAAAGATATTGCTTTAGCAATAATTTCAAAACTTTATGACGAATGCTTAAAGAATCCATGCTCACAAGCACAATGTGACCATATTCAGCATTATTTCGCTGACATTATACCGAATTTAGGGCATCTTACAGTATATACCGTGGGCTGCGTGTCAACCAACATAACCACTGTTACAATGGTCTCCATTTCCACAACAACTTCAAATGTCTGGCTCACAACTTCACCACAAGAAAGCATATTGACTCAAGGCGGAATGTCACTCACGATAGTTGCAGCATTCCCATCTGTTATAGCAGGCTTTGTAATACTAATCATTCAAAAAAGGCGACAAAACAACAAAAAAGTTGCCTATATAGAGAACACATTCGGAGGACTAACTGTTTTAGTTAAATAGGGTGGCTGCTTAGTTAAATGATAGTGCGTGCGGTAGAAGTTGAAGGTCTTACAAAGATCTACCGTTCATATATTAAATCAGTAGACGCGATAAGATTCTCAGTCGAAGAAGGTGAAATCTTTGGGCTTCTCGGCCCTAATGGCGCTGGAAAAACAACCACCATAAAGATGATCACAACTCTCACGCGACCAACTGCCGGCGCAATCTCAGTATTCGGTATAGACTGTCTGAAGTATCCTGAAACCGTAAGGATGATGATGGGATATGTGCCTCAAGCAGTTTCAGTAGACGTGGACCTCACTGGCTACGAGAATCTGTTGATATTCTCCAAGCTCTTCTTTGTAAATAAAGAAGCGCGGGAAACAAGAATAAGTAATGCGCTAGACTACATGGGGTTAACTGACAGAGCGCACGACTTAGTTAAGCAATATTCTGGAGGAATGATGCGAAGACTCGAGATAGCTCAAGCCATTGTTAATCGCCCTAGAATGCTCTTTCTAGACGAGCCGACCATAGGATTAGATCCAGCTTCTAGAAGACACGTGTGGGAACATATCAAGCAATTGAGGAAGGAATTCGGAACAACCATATTTATCACAACCCATGACATGAATGAAGCCGATGAATTATGCGACAGAATAGCTATAATGGACAGTGGCAGGATCGCAGTCTCAGGTACACCAGCTGAACTCAAGAGAACCGTCGGAGGGGAAGTCATCACACTGAAAATACCCTCTCAGACACAAGTGGAATCACTGCCAGAAGAAATGGGGCGCATCACAAGTAATGCGCAAGGCTCGATGACAATATCTACAGAGAAAGGTGATGAGGCGATTCCAAAAATATTACAGTATCTTAAAAAGATGGAAATTGACGTGGAGTCAATTTCACTGAGCAAGCCAACGCTAGACGACGTATTCATGAAATACACCAAACAGCGAATCTCCGAGACTGAGGACCACCGTAAAGTACGATCCGAACGCAGAAGTTTTATGAGGCGCACAAGATGACCAGTATGAAAAGATCTATTTCAAGCGCATTCACAATAGCTGAAATGGAGGCGCGGAAGATACGACACGACTCAACTGAACTCTGGACTAGACTCGTTCAACCAGCCCTGTGGCTCTTAGTGTTCGGTGAAGTACTCAATCACATCAAGGATCTCTCTCCTAACGGTTTTTCATACTTACAATTCATCACTCCAGGCGTACTAGCTCAATCAGTTTTGTTTGTGTCGATATTCTATGGCATAACTGTTGTTTGGGAAAGAGACGTCGGATTACTCACAAAACTACTCTCAACCCCCTCTCCGCGAATGTCGATAATAATCGGCAAATCACTCGCAGCAGGCGTCAGAGGCCTATTCCAAGCAATCATGATCTTTTCACTCGCACTGATAATCGGAGTGAACCTTAGATTCGACATCCTCGATATCGCTGGCGTCCTCATCGTAATCGTTCTATTCGCAATGTGTTTCTCAAGTCTCTCAATGCTACTCGCATCGTTCCTGAAGACACGCGACAAGATGATGGGAATTGGACAGGCACTCACAATGCCGCTGTTCTTCGCGAGCAACGCAATATACCCCGTCTCCCTAATGCCAACATGGCTTCAATACATATCACTTTGTAATCCTTTAAGCTACGTAGTCGACGCCATCAGAGCCATGCTCCTGACTGGAAATTACGCGAACCTGCCAATCGACATAACCGTATTGATGTTCTCAACCGTACTGTTCATATCACTAGCCTCCATTTCCATTAAGAGACTCGTAGACTAGCCAAATCTCGGTGAGTAACCACAAAAGCTTCAGATAATACGATAAATTAGGCAGGAATCTTGATTCTATGCACACCTTATGAATGGAAACGTGAAATCTGTGATAGAGAGAATGACTAGGAAATTAGGCTTCGATTCACCTAGATTAGTTTAAAACATCCTCAAATGAAATGTTTTCAAGATTATATGTATACATGTCAATTTGAACTGGGTGAGTCAAATATTCAATTTCAATAAGGCTTAATGAAAGATAGTGGAGTACTTATTTAGTCACTCTTATGAAATTAAGAAAAGATTGAAGATTATTTTACTTCTTTTTCTAGGATTACTGCGGTTCCTGTCAGTGATACTAGAACCACTGTTTCGAATACTTCTGTTGTTTCAAAGTCAAGTCCTATAACGGCATTAGCACCCATTCTCTTTGCGTTAGTCTTGATTCTCTCAAGAGCTTCTTCCTTCGCCTTCTCAATCTCGAATGTGAATGCTGAAACCTCTCCTCCTAGAATATTTTGAATGCCTCCGATAATCTTCCCTCCAAGGCCCCTGGTTCGAGCAGTCATCCCATGAGCAACACCAAGAATCTTCACAACATTAAAACCAGGTGCCGTAGGCGTGGTGGCTACTAAAATATCCCCTAAAGCAGGTGAAGTGACGTTTTCCTGTGAATCGCCCTTCAAGTTATGTCCACACGATTGGCAGAAAGATGCTTCTCCACTCGCTTCCTTACCGCACTTCAAACAATATGGCAAACCTATCTATTAAGCTTAGATTATTTCCATATTTAAGGTTAAACTTAACCCTATTCTATAAGAATCTAAATTTCGCTGCTAACGTTTGTACGTCTCTCATCATTAGATTAATCGTATTTGATGGAGCGAATTATCTAAGCCTGTTAGAAGTTAACCTGATCCTATCTACTATAATCCGAGATTGTCAGCTACATCTTTAAGGTTTAACCCCTCAAGTTTCTCACGTGATGGAATACCTGTCTTGGGGTCCCAGCCTCTTATCTGGTAATACTCATCCTTAGCTTTCTCCCACATCTGTCTATCTATTGTTTTACCACGCCGATCAGGATGATCAAAGTAATACTCGTTAAACGTATCATTCTCCCTCCTACGCCCCATCCTCACCATTACGGCTCGCTCCAAGTTGAACACGCGTTCACCCATCTTCAACATATCTTCACGACTAGTCTCAATACCTGTAGCTAGTGAAAAGGTTCGAGACTCAATATTCGGATCCCCAATCTCCTTAACATCATCTTCCGCGAAGAACCTAGTGGGTCTCAGAATCGGGAAAAACCAGTCGCAGAAGCCGAGGGAATCAATAACCACCGTGCTATCCTGTGACACTATTGCTGCGTTGGCTTTACCGTCATAGTTGAAAGGGTTAGATACTCTCTCATCACCATAGAACATTTTACATATGTCAAAGTCTCCATACACTTCTCTAGTCTTGCTAGTGTCGGAGTACGGGTCTCTAGTGCCTGTAGCCCAGAGGATCTGCCCTATCGGATTATGATATCCTGTCGGGTCAGCAGGCCCCTTCGCATTCCCTATGTAGAACCAGTGCTGCCTCTGGCCCTGCGCCACATATCTCTCTTCGTAGAGATCCCTAACTCTGTCTCCATACTTCTTTCTCAATTGCTCCACCGTTCTGTGCATACCATCAGCAAGCAGGTTGCCAAACTCTCCCTCACGTCTAGTAATCATGCCTAAGAGCTTGTCGGCGAAATCCCGGCTTCCCATATCTTGAATCGGTATCCCAGTGTTACTCTCATTTAGAATGCCCTCCTTGTAGCAAGCCCAGAGCCATGAGAGTATTCCTGTCACCTCATAGCAGTTTACACCTAATTCGTCAGCCAGCTTAGTGCCATACCAAGTAGTTTCATCCTGCTTCCTTTCCGCAAAGTCAGGGTGAGGCGGAGCGACTGGGCCAATCCCCTCCCAGTTGTAATACATCTGCAACTGAACGCATTGAGCTTGACTTGGCGTTAAACCAGGTGGTGCGATGAATGCTCTGCAAGCTATCTGACAGGCAAAGCACCCATCTGTTCTTCGCATATATTTTGTCAAAATACTCGGGTCTCCACCGTAGATCCCTCCTGGGCCGCCATAGGCTGGAGCAATTGGCAAACCCTTTACACGAATAAGTCTTCGAACTCTATATGCATACTCAACCATCTCTTTAGGATTGGCTACGAATATCTTATGCGTCCCTCTTAAGGCGATTGCTTTTAGGTTCTTGGACCCCATTACCCCCCCGAATCCTCCCTGACCAGCTGCGTCACCTGAGTCGTGAAGAATAATCGCGATTCTTGAGAGGTTTTCACCCGCAGGACCTATAGCTATGCATCGGATATGTTTAGGATCGTACCTGCCGCCTTGACTTAATTCCTTCATATTAGGAATCTGTACATCCCTCTTAGACCGAAATTCCTCAGCGTTGTAGCTTTTTTGGTTAATCAGCGTTTCAGCGTCAGGAGCCTGTTTTCCCTCTTTCGCCAAAGCCTCCTGTAACATCTTTTGGGAAACAATCGCATCTTGACCCCATATGAACCTAGCTTCTCTTATCTCAACTTCCTCATCTCTGATTAGAATGTATACCGGTCTGCTTGCCTTCCCATGTATTATCAGACCGTCATACCCTGCAAACTTCATCTCGGAAGCCCAGTGACCACCCATACCTGAGTACGAAGGGTACTCGTTAGGATTCTGCGGTGAAAGCGCCCCGACTGTTGCTCTGCCATTTGTTGGCGAATTGGTTCCAGTTAGCGCACCAGGCGCGAGAACAAGCCTGTTCTCAGGATCTAATGCTCCTGTGCCTACAGGCACATCATCCCAAAGCACTTTAGCTATCAATCCTCTTCCTCCAATGAATTTTGGGAAGTATCTCTCGGAGGGTATCTTGGTGACTTTCTCAGACGTCAGGTCAATATCTATGACCTGCCCAGCATAGCTGAAAGTTTTATTCATCTTTCCACAGAACCCCGTATAGCTCATCTTCACGGAGAGCTTTAGCATTAGGTCCCAGTCTTATGTTACCTTCGCCGTCATAACCTGTCAGCACGCCGTCTTCAGAGTATGCATATAGTAGGGCTCCAACCGGGCAGAATCTAACACATTGTGGTTGTCCCCCGCAAAGATGGCACTTCATCACAAGCATGCTTTCGGAATCGAATCTTATTCGTGAAAGATCAAATGCCTTTGCACAACCCTCGATGCACTGCTGGCAGCCTTTACACTCTCTGTTATTCACAATTCTGGCATTTGAACCAGATGTCTTGGAAGTTTTGCCTGAGACTAGGTCATTCAGCATAATTGACGTCGCTTCCACATCTCCTTCTGAACCAGTGTCTAGCTGCATCGCTCCGACTGGACATGCATAAAGACATGTCGGGTACTCACATTGGGAACATGGCTGAGGCGTGTAATTGCCTTCAAAGTACTCTTTGATTATCTGCACCCTTGCGAGATCAGGTTGGCACCACCCTTCATTGTAAGTTGTGCAAGCAGCTTGACAGCTTCTGCAACCACTGCAAACCTTTGGGTCAGCAACAATTACCCCCTTTGAAAGAGAAGGCTTCCTAGGCTCAGCTGAGTGAGAAATGTAAGATTGAAAAGACGACCCTTCTAGCGTTGTAAGTGCACCAACGATTGCCATCCCAGTTATGAATCGCCTTCTTGACGTTAGATGCTTCTTTACAGTACTCATCCACTTCATCACTCTTGATTAATTGAACATTATACGTCCTTACTTATTAAAATATGTGCTAGAACAAAAATATGAAATCATTAGCCCATTCAAGTCACGCAGGTGAAGCCGCGCACCTGATGAGTAACTCAATAGAATACAATATGCATGATGCTTTATCATTATAATGTTTGATAAGTGATCTGAATTGAATCGAATCAATAACACGCGGATATCATTCTATAATTATTGAAGAGTTGTCGCAATCCACCGTGATTCTTTGACCATTTTTGAAGTTAAAGATTTCAGGCCTGTCAACCATAGGGATGTTTCCCATTATTGCTCCCACAGCAACAATCGGTTCAGCCTCTTTACATATTATCGCAGCAGGTGCTTTTTTATTCTCTGCAAGCTGATACAGCGTGTAGGAGCCTACGGTCGAGCCTTTTCCTGTTGTGAATATCAGAACCTTTCCAGTGATGGATTTATTGAATAAATCATGTCCTCTACTAATAACTTTCCCCGTGTTGGGATCAACGCCTCCAAAGAAGCTTATGGACTCTTTAGAGACTAGTGCTTCCCCAGAAGCTCTCCCTTTGAAAATTGCTCTGCATCTAATGGCTTTCAAAAAGCATCACTTTCTATCAGTCAAGCATGTCCTTTCACAGCTATTTCCAAACATCTGCCTGTAGTCCCAAAAATCACATCTACCTTCGATGTTGAAGGCCCGTAAACAGCTGCCTTGGCAGAGTTTACAGCCATAGTTTTGAATCCAAACTCCTCAACTGGCGCAACAACCATGCAGCAGTCTGTATAAACCTCACCACCGGCTTTGAGTATCGTGCCCAAATATCCAAACCTTTCAGCCATCAGTTTTGTTCCAACAGCTGTGAAGACCCATAGCTTTGTATTCTTGTCAACTTTTTTACCTTTTAGAAACTCCGCGACCTTCTTCATCTCATTTAGAGACGCGTGAGGACATCCAATAGCGACTACATCAATCTTGCCAGACTTCAATGTGCTGAGCTTCTCATACGTTGAAGTAAGCTCATTTGAAGTAAAGCTCAATTCCTCCAATCCTCTGACATCTGCCGAAGAAGCTTCAGGTGTTGTTCCTTCAACATGATACATTGCGACGCCTCCAGAAGCAGCTAATGCTGCTGCTAAAGATTTTAAGCCATCAGCATTGGGATTTTTAATACCTTTGAAGTAAGGCACTCCATTGCTAACAATCTCTCCAACGTACGAGCCAATCGCGCCAAAATCACTTTCCTCATGCAACTGGACATCTACATCAATCTTCAAAGTAGGCTTACGATTCTCGTCGAGATGGTAACCGTAGTTAGCAGTCTTCCCTATTATTGCAGATGCTAGCGCTGAAGGACCGCCTTCCCTGTTCGTCCTAGCACCAAGAACAGAGTTCGCATAACAAACTGCTGAAGATTCAGACCAAGCTATGTGCTCCCTAAGCTTAGGACTGTGATCAGAAAGGTAAGGCGCGCAGGAGCAAATGGGTTTAGCACCTAATCTGATGTAGTACTCAATAATGTCTAGCTGTTTACTGGCAAATTTCTCTGAAACACCCATCTGTTTCCACAACCTGAGGTCCATCCCCGCAGGGTTTAGGGTGGTTGTGACGACAACTCTTTCAGATGACATGAACTCAAGCCATCGTATTCCTGCATCACCAATTGTTTTGTAGCTGACGCCAGATATCTGTGCCATGCTGATTTCTATTAACTTATCGGCTTCGAATATCTCCCCAAGAGCTACGAGTATCTCCATAGCCTTCTGCTTTACAGGGCCATACTCACCCTGGAGAATTTCAGTTTCTGAAGATGTTAAGTCCAATCTATTTCCACTCGCTCAAAGTCCCGTTTATCCCTGTCCATAGGAATTGTTGCGTCTATAACCCATTTAGTTGTGACGCCTGTACCCGCGGAAGAAGGGTCAAGAGAAGACCCTCTAGCGCCTTTTACGAACAGCACACCTTCATCTGGCTTTAATCTAGTAGCTAGAGCCCACTCAACCATTTTCGAATCCCTAACATCAATATCATCATCTACAATAATCGCCATTTTCAGACTTGGATGAGCCGAGAGTGCTGCAATACCTGCGTTCTTTCCTTCTCCCTCATGTCTTTTCTTAATTGATACAACTGCGTGAAGCCAGCAGACTCCTCCCTCAGTAAGAAACACATCTTTGGCCGAAGGAACAGCGTTTCTAACAATGGTAAGTATTCTCGGCTCTTGAGGTATTCCCATGAGTACTCTATGTTCAGTCCAGCCTGGAAGAATAACTTGCCATATCGGATTATCCTGTAAATACAACTTGTCAACTACGAAGACAGGTTGTTTACGTATGTTATCCCAGGTACCTGTAATATCGACAAAGGGGCCCTCATCCGCCACTTCATCACTAAGAATACGTCCAACCATTACAACCTCAGAATCCACTGGCACATCTATACCATTTACATTTATACACTTTAGATTGTTCTTCAATAGTGAGTTCGCTAGCTCAAGCTCATTAAGATTAGGATAGGATGAAGCTGCTGCCAGACAAATAGCTGGGTGAACTCCACAAATTACAATGACATCCGTATCTTTCCCTCTCTGTTGATTCTTCTTGAAAATATTGAAAAGGTCTCTCGGCAATATTCTAACTGCGAACCGATTCTTCTTAAGATACATCATCCTGTGAAATGAAGCATTTTGCAGCCCCGAGTCAGGGTCACGCACAAGAAAGATCGTCGCTGACGAGTAAAGCCTTTCTTTCTCCGCGTAATACATTACAAGAGGAATTAACTTTACTATATCCGGTTCTTTGAACTCATTCTTAAGAAAACCAGCTTTTCTAACCACACTATACTTCTTAGGATTCATCAACGATTCAGAAAGCGTGTCAACTAGAGATTCTGTTGAGCATCCAAGAATATCTGCAAACGTCTTTCTAGAAGAGCAAACGTTTCCAACAATCTTCCAATCTGGATAACCCTTTACTTTTTCAAAAAGCACTATACCATCATTTTTACTAAGATAATGTGCAACCTCAAGCCTAGTTGTAACTTCTTTCTCGACCCTAACCTTTTTTACATTTTTAAGATAATCTTTCAGCATTATCCCTCAACTATTAATATAACCAAGATATATACATACAATTGATTTATCTAATTAGTTTACTCTTATTTTCACTGTTTTGAAGTAGAATCTAAGTAAATATGTAAAGATAAAGTTGGATATTACGTTGAACTGCTTAATCTAGACAGATTAGTAATAGTTGATTTATAGACCTCAATACTTGAAAGATACTCGTCTATTTCGACGAACTCCCTACGTGTATGCGATAAATGAGGGTTTCCTGGGCCATAAGTAACCACCGGAATCCCAAGTCCTCTCCCCAGCAGATTCATATCACCTGTTCCAGTTTTCTTAAGCAGCAAAGGGCGTTTCTTTCTAACCTCTAATACAGCTCTGATTATAGCTCTTACCAGCGTTGAAGTCTTATCAGTTTCAAAAGGCTCAGTCACATCCTCTACTTTCAGCTTGATTATAGGAAAATCAGTGTCTTGTTGGAAACCTCCAACTCTACTCTCAATCTCCTCAGCAACCCTAGCCGCCGAAAGATGTGGAGGTATCCGTAAGTCAACGGTTATCTTGCACTTCTCAGGAGTCGTATTATGAGATGAACCTCCATGTATCTCAGTCAAGCTGCACGTTAATGATTGATACTGATTCTCACCTTTATGCTCCGCCGCGTAACTCTTTATTGATTGCCACACTTCGAAAATACGTTCAATCGCGTTCTGTGAGGCCCACGGTGCACTAGCATGTAGGCTAGGAGCTCCGCATGTAATGTTCAGGCCAATCCTACCCTTATATCCTATAGTAACATTATCTATTCCACTAGGTTCTCCAAAAATCGCGTAGTTGGGTTTGATACCGCTTTTCAAAAGAGCTCTTGCGCCTAGCCCGTTTCCCTCCTCGTCGCTAACACAGACTACAACTATCTTTCCTACATCTGTTCTAGTAGACATCTCAGACGCCGCTAGTATCATTGCTGCCAGAGCTGATTTTGCGTCGCAAGCGCCTCTCCCATGAACGGTGTCATCAAGAACTTTAACAGCTTGGTAACCTGGTACAGTATCCATGTGCCCACAAAGCATCACCATCGGAGTTCCTGAACCGATCTCGCCTATTACATTGTTAGCTTCTCCTATTCTAACATTCTTAAAACCTAAGTCTCCAGACATTCTTTCTGAGAGATAAGCTGCTAAAGGTGCTTCCTGCATTGACGGTGAATATAGCTTAAGTACATTGGCTAGAAGATCAACCGCGGCTTCTCTTTTGGTCATTCTAACGCTCAACGTGTTAATTTCACTAAATAGTCAATTATGAGCCCTGGAATATCTACGCCTGTAGCAGGCACTGAATTCCTGAACTCGATTGTATTATTAACTTCATGTACTACAATGCCATCAGGAGTTTCCATGCAATCAACTCCAAATATTCCTTCACCAACAGCTTTTGCTGCTTTGAGACAAATATCTTCAAGCTCAGGTGTTATTGGGCAGTTGATAGCTTTTCCTCCTCTAGCTGTATTAGTTTTCCACTCGCCTTCAGCAGATATTCTGTAAATCGCTGCCACTACTCTATCGCCTATAACGAAGCTTCGAATGTCACGAGGTGGTCTATTTACTCTCTCTTGAAGATAATAATTATGATATATTGGGAACATATGCTCTCTATCTTCGAGAATGGACTCAGCTGACTCACGGTCTTTCATACTGGCTATTAGTCTACCCCAGCTGCCAACTGTTGGTTTAAGAACGGCAGGATATCCAAGTTCTTCAAGAGCCTTCAAAGCTGTATTCTCGTTAAACGCCATGAATGTTTTGGGCACTGGTACACCTGCCTTTATCAACGCTAATGTTGTGTTTAACTTATTTCCGGCAGTGTAAGCTATCAGCAGCCCGTTCACTACTTTGATACCTTTATACTCTAGAATCGCTGTAATATGCAAACTTCGGAAATAACTTACACATCTTTGCAATACTATGTCTCCAAATTCAGTTCGATAATCTTTCTCTAGGTTGAAATAGAGGTCTTCTGAGCTTAACATTCTTAACTCTACATTCTTAGTCTCAGCGGCTTTGGCAAGCATCTTCTCCTCGACTCTAACAACGTCGTATAGCATTGTGATATTCAAGTCATCTACTCTCCCCAATCTTCTCCTTCAACTTGAGCTGGTTTAATTTCAAAACCCTTGTCTGCTTTGTGCAACTCAAATGAAACTCCACAATCCGGGCAAGTCACTATTTCTCCTTCTATCGCATCTTTAGGAATTGATATATCTCCTTCACATTCTGAGCATTTCAATATGTTCACCTCCCCTTTAACCATGGTATATTTCGTTTTATCTATTAACACTGTCTTCAACGTTCAGAAGTTTCTTCTCCATGTCTTCAGATAGCTCCAGCTCAAAAAGATCCCCCATCCTAAGATTCTTTAATCCATTAGTCAATCTAACTGCATCTTCAGCATTAGGTTGGAGTCCAAGTAGATTCATTAAGAATGCCGCTTCAGTCCTTCCTGCAAGTTCACCTATGATTATTCTTCTCCTGTTTCCAACTGTCCTAGGTGGACATAATTCATAAGCTGCTGGATTTCTAACAATAGCAGCGACGTGGGTTCCAGCTTTATGCTTGTAGGCGTTGTTGCCAACTAGTGGTTTGGAAGCATGTGTTTTCACTGAGGTGTAGTTTGAAACGAGTTCAGAAAGTTCTTTTAACATTTCTGTCCTGACGTTAAGGTTCAACCTGTATATCAACTTGAGCGCCATAGTCAGCTCGGCAAGGGAAGTTAGACCAGCTCTCTCCCCCAGTCCATCAATCGAGGTATGTACCATTGACGCTCCAGCTTCGAGACCAGCTAGCGAGTTTGAAAGCGCCATCCCCAAATCGTTATGGCAGTGCATGTCAATTGGTGTGTCAACTGTCTCACGTATCATTCTTACAAGATTATGCATTCCTCTAGGAGCCATTATACCAATAGTGTCTGGGAGACTAATTCTATCTGCTCCTGCCTTCGAAACAGCTATGCAAGCCTGCTTAAGATACTCCGGATCCGCTCGACTCGCATCCTCCATTGTGAATCGCATCTTCAGACCATGTCCTTTGGCGTACTCCACCGCTGTAACCATGCGTTCAAGTGCATCCTCTCTAGTTACTCTTAGCTTGTACTTTAGATGAATATCTGAAACAGAATGGTACATAGCTATCCATGATGCATCGCATTTCAGAGCTACATCAATATCTTTAGGTAAAGCCCTCAAGTGGGCCACTATGTCGGCGCTCAACCCCGCCTTTATCATCGACTTGCAAGTCTCTTCATGATTCTCTGAAACGATGGGGCTTAATTCGATATAATCTACGCCAAAATAGTCAAGCATCCAAGCTATTTGGAGCCTCTGGCGCACAGTAAAAGTCACTCCAGGTGCTTGTTCTCCCTCCCTCAACGTAGAGTCAAGTATTGTAATCTTCTCAGGAATAGCTCCTTCTGGATTATTGTACTTGTTCGCAAAAAAATTAGGTTCTAACACAATGTTCTCCAAACTATTATCTCCTTTCTACATCAAGTAGTTAAATATGTTCACTATATAACGATATTCGTTACATACTAGCGGAGAGTCTTTAGAATAATGACTGTATTAGTATTGCTAACGCCATCTAAACGACGTATGTCGTCTATACATCTGTTTATGTCTGCTATGTTAGAACCAATAAGCACTACCGCAATATCATATTGACCAGTTATCTCATAAATAGAGTTAACACCGTTCATCTTAAGTAATTTGCTCGATATTTGTGGTGTAGGTATTAATGGGCTGACGGAAATGAGCGCTATGGCAGACGCTACTTGTCCCAAATCCGTGTCTATGGTAAATCGCTTAATAACAGATTTTTCCACAAGTTTCTTCACGCGTCTTCTAACAGCTGGTTCAGAGAGACCTACGGTATCCGCAATCTCTACGAAAGAGCGCCTAGAATCTTCTTTCAGGCTGTCAATTATCTTACGATCTTTATCATCAATGTACGACAAATCGAAATTCGCATCAATGATTATGACTGTAAACGTAAAAAGGTTGCGTTATTAGTACTTTCTAAGATCGAATTTGACCGGATAGTTTGGTTTCTTGTTCAGCTTTAATCAACTTATCTAGGACCTCTATCACGCGAGCTATTTGCTCCTCCTGAATCACTAGAGGCGGAAGGAATCGAATTGTGTTCCGTCCTGAATAAAGAAGAATCACCTGTTCCTCTATTGCTTTAAGAAGTAAGTCGTGTATGTCAAAACGCATCTCTAATGCAAGCATCAAACCAAGTCCCCGTGCTTCTCGTGCCAGCTTGTATTTTTCAGTGAGACCCTTTAGACTATCTTTAAAGATACTTCCTATTCGTTGAGCACGATCAACTAGTTTCTCTTCCTGAATATAGTTTATGACAGCTAGGGCCGCTGCGCAGGAAAGGGGATTTCCACCGAATGTATTGCTATGGTCTCCCACACCCATAGCTGCCATAACGTCTTCTCGAGCTAGGGCTGCTCCCATCGGCAAGCCTCCAGCCATCGCTTTCGATATACACATCACGTCAGGTTGAACTCCCCAGTGCTCAGAAGCCCACATTTTTCCAGTGCGGCCAAACCCTGTTTGAACCTCATCGAATATTAGGACTGAATCGTTCTTATCACATATTTCTCTAAGCTCTTTTAGAAAATCGTTAGGCGCAGGCTTTATTCCTGTTTCTCCCTGAATGGGTTCCACCAATATCGCCGCTGTTCTACTCGAGATTATTTCTCTAACCTTTGTAGCATCTCCAAAAGGTGTGAATTTGATATCGGGAATAAGAGGCTGAAAAGGCTCCCGATATCTTTGCGTCCAAGTAACAGAGAGTGCTCCAAGGGTCTTACCATGGTAGCTTCCCATCATAGCTATTATTTCTGGCCTCTTGGTATATTTACGGGCTATCTTAATTGCAGCTTCTACAGATTCCGCACCGCTATTGCAGAAAAACACTTTCTTGAGATTCGACGGAGCTATAGATACTAGTCTTTCCAGCAATTTAGCTCTAGTATCATTGTATATTGAGCAGTGGCACGTTATCAAAGTCTCAAGCTGTTTTTTTACAGCTTGTATCACAAGTTGATTGCAATGGCCAACTATTGCAACTCCGTAGCCACCCATGCAGTCAATATACTCTTTACCCTCAGAATCCCACAGACTTGAGCCCCTACCTCTAACTATCGTTAAAGGCAGCTTAGAATAGGTTGCTGCAAGATAATTATTCTCAATACTCGCAATATCTTCTCTATTCATCTGATATCACTGTGCATCCATCATAATTCAACGCTGAAGTAATTGGTTTATTTATTCTACCCGAAGCTATTATACTTGCCTTAACACCCATTGACAACGCTTCCAGAGAAGCTAAAACCTTCTTCTCCATTCCAAAACCTATTTTTGGTCTCAATGCCTCTGCCTCTCGTGCAGTCATTCTATTAACAACTTCTTTATTCATAATAACCCCGTTAACGTCAGTTAGAAATATCACCTTGTCAGCATGTACTCCTCCTGCAACGTATGCTGCTGTTCTATCTCCATCAATATTTAGATAGTCAAAATCCTCACTCAACGCTACTGGAGATATGACTGGAATATAGTTCAGATTCACCAGTGCTGTTATGAGACTTCCATCTACTTTAGTTATCTTACCTGTATATCCTCCATCTATCACTACCTTTCTCCCTCTCTCATCTACCACAGTTAACTTTTTCTTTCTATCAGCACGAATAATCCCTCCATCTACTCCTGATAATCCAATGGCAGGTATCCCAATCTTTTGAAGTGCAACAACAATATCTTTGTTGATGGTTCCAGTCATAACCATTGTGTATATTTTTACCGTTTCAAGATCAGTATATCTACTCCTAATACCCTTAGGCGAAACTATGAACTTTTGTTCCTTTCCCAATTTATTCGCCATGTCGGTAACTGATCTTCCTCCTCCGTGGACGAGAATGATCTTGTTATTCTTAGATACCTCATGTATGTCATCAATAATAGATGAATCTACTCCTTCACCAAGTATGCTTCCGCCAACTTTGACTACTACAAGCATAGATAATCACATAGGGTGAATAGCTGCAGCTCTCAATCCAGATCTCTCATCTAACCCAAGCATGAGGTTCATACACTGAACGCCATTTCCAGCAGCTCCCTTTACAAGATTATCAGTCGCTGCCATGACAACAAGCCTACTTGCTCTTTCATCAGTTTCAAAACCTATATCGCAGTAATTAGAACCAACTACAACTTTAGGATCTGGGTAACGATAGATACCTTGTTTATCCATGACTAATCTAATGAATGGTTCTCCACCGTATGACTTTCTATAAATCTTCCATAACTCTTGAACAGATACTGCTCTATTAAGGAACACGTGACCTGTGCATAGTATACCCCTGACGATATTTACTGCGTGCATTGACATGGATACAATAACTTTAGAATCGCATATAATGCCCAATTCCTGTTCAACTTCTGCAGTGTGTCTATGCCCGACAGGTTTGTATGGTCGTATCACACCGTAGCGCTCAGCGTGATTTGTGCCTGCAGATTCCTGTGCTCCTCCTCCGGAAGAACCTATTTTCGCATCAACAATCATCTTAGATGTATCTACTATTCTTTCTCTTACTAATGGCGACAAAGCTAGGATTGAAGTTAGGGCCATACATCCAGGACATGAAACTAAACTGGATTGCTTGATATGCTCACGTCTTAATTCAGGAACTCCATATGTGAACTTACTCAAGAGCTCTGGGTTAGGATGATCGTAGCCGTACCATTTGACGTATCCTTGAGGGTCCTTAAGTCTGAAATCCGCGCTCATATCCACTATCTTGATTCCAGCCTGCACTAATCGTGGCATTATATTGACTGCAGAACCGTGAGGAACGGCCGTGAAAACCAAATCAGAATTCTTCACTACTTCTTCGATATTCTGATCTACAAACTGTAGGTTAGTCATGCTTCTTAAGTTAGAATGGACTCTGAAAATATATTGTCCGGCATATTTTCTTGAAGTAGCGCAGGCTACTTCTACTTCAGGATGTGATAAGAGTATCCTTAACAGCTCTCCCCCTACGTATCCTGAAGCGCCAATTATTCCCACTTTCATTTCTTCTCACCTTTTTTCTACTAGTAGCGCATACTTTATTATTTCATCTGCTATATCGACGTTGCACACGGATGCTGCTCCTTTGAACTCCACAGTGTTATTCACTTCATGAACGAGTATTCCTTTAGGAGATTCCATCGCGTCGACTCCGAGAAGCCCACCGCCAACAGTCTCGGCTGCTCTTAATACGATGTCTTCTAACTCGCTTGTTACCTTACAATTTTCTCCTTTGCCTCCGATTGCAATGTTAGTTCTCCAGTCGCCTTCAGGAGAATACCTGTACATAGCTGCAATAATTTTGTCACCAGCTACTATAGTTCTTATGTCTCTTGGGGGTCTTTTAACCAACTCTTGAATATAGAATATGTGGTCAAGGGGGCCTTCAAGATGTGCACGCATCTCTAGAATAGCTTGAGCCATCTCCTCATCCTTTAACCTCACAACCATCCTCCCCCAGCTTCCAGTTACCGGTTTTAGAACAGCTGGGTAGCCGATTTCTTGAAGTGATTTTAGTGCTCCCTCCTCGGTAAACGAGAAGAGTGTTCTTGGTGTTGGAACCTTTGCTTTAGATAGTTTTGAGGTTGTTAGAAGCTTATTACCACATGTCAAAGAAACATCCATCTTATTTATGACTGGCAAGCCTTTGCTTTCCAAGAAGGCGGTTGTATGAAGTCCTCTGAAATAGCTTATGCACCTTTGAAGTATCACGTTTCCAAACATCTTCTTAGTTTCGCTAAAACTCCAATCCGAGTCGAGATAGATAGCTTTAGCATCAACTCTAGTCACGTTCACTCCATTAGCTTCAGCAGCTTCAGCTAGAGCTTTCTCCTCCCAACGTAATCTATCGTATATTAATCCTAGAGTTACCATCCCTATTCCCCCCAGTCCTCTCCTACGGTTTCTGCGCGTTTGATTGAAACATTTTCACCGCTTGATTCTGATATTTCAAAATCTGTTCCGCAGTCAGGGCAAGTGATTATCTCGCCTACCACCACGTCACTCGGTATAGCTATTTCTCCAGTGCACTCTGTACATATGGTTTTCAGATTCATTCACCTCCCACTATTTCATCAACTGTTTCCTTCAACTTGTCTTCTGATGATTTCAATTGTCGCCTCTTAGAAGAAGCCCAATTCTTTGTCTTAATCACGTTCTTCTTTCGATTATTTATCATATTCTTCACCATAATTTTGTTAGGACCCCCTTTCGTCTTTCTCGATTCTACACTTCTTTTTGGGTCAAGTATCTTATTGATCTCATTCTCAGATACTTTGATTCTCATATTGGTTTCATCTTTTATTATCTTTGAAAGATTGTCTAGAATCGTTTCTTTGAATGTTCTCTTCTCTTCTAAAGCTGTTCTGACTATCTTTCCAACAATCATGTGCGCTGTTCTGAAAGGGATTCTATTCTCTACTGCAAGATAGTCAGCTAGATCTGTAGCTGTAATAAACCCGCTCTTAGCAAGATATTCTAGTCGCTTTTCGTTGAAAGACGATTCTTTAAGCATACTCCCAAATAATGTCAGTGAAGACAAAGTTATTTTGCAGCTATTCCACAAATGTGGTGTTAATTGTTGCATATCTATGTTGTAGCTGTACGGTAAAGCTTTCATCATAGTTATCATAGCAATCATGTCTCCATATACCGTTGAAGACTTGCCTCTGATTAGTTCCGCAACCACCGCGTTCTTCTTCTGAGGCATAATGCTGCTAGTTGACGCATAACCGTCAGCGATATCCATTACTCCAAACTCAAAAGAGCTCCAAATCACCATCTCTTCAACAGCCCTACTCAAATCAGTCATAGTTAACGCAAGATCTGAAACTGCCTCAGATGCAAAATCTCTTGAGCTAACAGCATCTATAGAATTCTCTACCAACCCGTCAAAACCAAGAAGAAGAGCGGTGAAATCCCTATCTATCTTCATTCCAGTCGAAGCCATAGCAGCTGCTCCTAACGGACTCATGTTTACACGATTGAAACATTCCAAAAGCCTATCACAATCCCTTTGCAAAGCATCATGATAGGCTATTAGATGATGTGCTAAAGTAACAGGTTGTGCATGCTGGAGATGCGTGTAACCAGGCATAACTGTGTCCAAGTAATTTAGAGATTTGTCTAGAATAATTGTTTGAACCTTAACGATACTCGAAATTATTTTCAAAAGATAGTCTCTTAGAGCCATTCTGATTGCAGTTGATACTTGATCATTCCTACTTTTTGCTAGATTTATTTGCCCTCCCGATATCTGACCAATATCCTTCGAAACATATGCTTCAACATTCATATGAACATCTTCAAGACTTGGGTCAAGTGTCAAATTGAAAGGAATCGTGCCAAGACTTTTTAGACAAGATGAGCTTTGAGCCTTATCTACAATGCCTTGCTTAGCTAACATAACCATGTGAGCCATATTGATCTTTATGACTGGTTCAAGTATAATCATGTCGAAACTTGTTGACTCTGTAAAGTCTATACTCTCAGGTGATAGTTTACCAAGACGTCCCCCGCGAAGTAAATCTGGGTTCAATTCTTTTCCTCTAAAGATCCTTTGAAACCAACTATCGAAGGAAGTCCCCATAAGTTTATGAATCCGACTGCGTCATTTTGTACGAATGTCGAATCAGCATTGTAAGTGGCCAGATTCTTATCATATAGTGAAAATGGCGATGAACGCCCAACGACTCTCAAATTACCTTTGAATAATTTCATTCTGACTTTGCCAGTAACATACTTTTGAGTTGAGTCGATGAACTTATCCAAATCAATCTTGAGCGGTTCAATCCACAATCCTGCGTAAACCAACCATGTCCATTGTTGCTCAACTATTGTTTTGAAATTAATCTGGTTTCTTGTTAGAACTAGTTTCTCAAGATCTCTGTGTGCCTCGATTATTGTAACTGCGCCTGGGGCTTCATATACTTCGCGTGATTTTATCCCAACCAGCCTATCCTCAACATGATCTATGATTCCAACGCCGTGTGCTCCTGCCAACAAATTAACTTCAGAAACTAAATCGACACCGTTCATTTCCTTTCCATTTACAGCACTAGGTATTCCTCGCTTGAATTCAAGTTCGATGTAACCCGGCTTGTCAGGCGTCTCCTTGAGTGACTTGCTCCACTCGAACGCCTCTTCTGGTGGCTCCACGTTTAGATCTTCTAGAGGACCAGATTCGATAGATCTACCCCATAGATTCTGGTCTGTACTGAAGATAGTTTTTCTTGGTGATATTTCAATATTGTGAGATTTTGCGTATTCCATTTCTTGATCTCTACTTAAGTTCCATTCTCTTACGGGTGCGATTACTTTCAAATTGGGATTTAGCGCTTTTGCAGTGACGTCAAATCTAACTTGGTCATTTCCTTTTCCTGTACAGCCGTGAGCAATCGCGTAACAACCTTCTTTCTCAGCTATCTCTACAAGTTTAGCTGCAATTAATGGCCGCGCAAGTGCCGTTCCTAAAGGGTACTTCCCCTCATAGAGGCCATTTGCTTTGATTGATGGATATATGTAATTCTCCACAAATTCTTTCTCAGCGTTTATGGTGTAGTGTTTTATTCCCCCAGATTTACGTGATTTTTCCTCTATATCGTCGATATTTTCCAGTTGTCCGATGTCTAAAGTAACAGTTACTATATCTGAGTCATATTTTTCTTGAAGCCATTTTAGTGCAACCGATGTATCAAGACCGCCTGAATAGGCAAGTGCTATTTTCTTTCTCATTTACTGCAATCCGGGCAGTATACGTAAAGTTTTTATATTTTTTGGTTAAAATAATATGCTTCCGTAAAAAGATGTACCGAAATTGGTCAAACAATCTATTTCACGAGCAGTCAAAGAAGTAGTGGATGGTGATATTTCTATTCAAGACTCGCTGCAAAGAGGCTATGGTAACGTAAGCGCCATAGCCCGACTAATTGCTCCAAAAGTTGAATCATCATTAGGACGCCCAGTAAATATCGAAAGTCTAATAACAACTGTAAAACGAATTCGCGGCGACTATAATCCTCCATCTACACAGATATCCAAAATAGTGTCTGAAAGCATTGTGAATGTAAGAACAGATGTTTCTAAGATTTCAATCGAAAAGACCAAACGTTCTCTCGAGACTGTTAGACGGTTACTAGCAACCTATCAAGAAGAATTTCTTCAAGTTTCTGAAAGCATGTCTGCGATAACATTGATATTTGACCAAAGATTATTCGAGAATGTAATCTCTCACTTTAAAGATGACGATGTACTTGAAAAAGAACTTAATTTAGCTGCCATAATAATACATAGCCCAGCGTCAATTATCAATGTTCCCGGCTGCGCGATAGCATTCTATAATCAAGTTTCAAGGAAACATGTGAATATAGAGGATACTGTGAGCTGTTACACTGATACTATAATCATTGTGCGTATGACAGATGTCGGAAAAGCTTTTACAGCATTGACAGATCTAATATCTGATTCACGGCGAAGTCACTCACTTTAGGACGATCTCCAAAGAACCATTGACATTCGGATTCTTCATTCTATTAATTATACTTCTAGGTATATCTATAGAAGCCTTGTCTGCACTAATAGCTAATGTCCTTGGGCAAACAAATGTGCTTTTCCTCACCACTAGATCTGTAGGATTCGTTAGCGTTATGTCGTGATGTCCTTTTGCATTAACAATTAGAATGTCATTATCAACAGTAATCTTCATCAAAACAAGCGTGTTATCATCTGCAAGTTTTTTTCTAAATGACGGTTTGAAGTTCATACCTGATTTCTTTGCTGCAACACCGATGATACAGTTTCCTTTGGTTGACAAGCTAATTTCCTTGGTTATTTCAAAAGTAGTTCTATGCGTTCCAAGAACATTTAGATGTCCTCTGAAAGTTATTTCTTCTCTTAAACTATCTTCCAAGAATGTTGCCTAATCATAATGTGAAATTAAAACATTTAAATGGGTTGCTTTCACCGTTAAAGAACGGTGTAATTATTGTTTCCACAAGCTTCAGGTTATGACCGGGCACTAACTATTTTTTCGCCTGACGGGAGATTGTATCAGGTTGAGTACGCTATAGAAACAGTTCGGAGAGGAACGATTGCGATTGGTATAAAGTCAAAGGATGGCATTGTTTTGGCAGTTGAGGAAAAGGGAAGGAAGCTTCAGAGTGGAGTTATTAGTCAGAAGATATTTCAAGTCGACGACCATATTGGTGTAGTCGCCGCTGGCTACATCCCTGATGCACGAATTCAAGTAGACCAGGCGAGAATAGCTGCGCAAAGTAATCGCTTAATATATGATGAGTCCGCAAGTGTAGAAGTCATTGCTAGGAAACTGGCTGACTTGGCCCAACAGTTCACTCAATATGCAGGAGTAAGACCTTTTGGTGTTTCTCTAATTATAGGTGGTGCCAATAGCAAAGGTTCAGAAATATTTCTAACTGACCCAAGCGGTACCTACGTATCCTATGAGGCTGTATCCATAGGTGCAGGAAGCGAACAAGTTACAGAATACCTTGAGCAAAACTATTCGCGTGAAATAAGCATTGATTCAGCATGTATTTTGGCAATCGAATCTATCTATTTGGTAAGTGAAGATAAAACTGGCTCATCCCATATCAAGATAGCCGTTATAGATAATAACACCATGAATATGCGAAAGCTGACCGATTCAGAAATTGAAAAGTACTCTTTGAAAGCAAGAAATAGACAACCCGCAGAAGCCAAAGACGCGGCTAAGTAGATTTCACTTTGTTCAATGCTAAGTAACGTAAGTGATTTGTAAAACCCGTTGTGCTAATTCTTTTTATAGGCCACTTTGAACAGTCTTTAGTTAGAATAATGGGGACGATAATGGCAAATGTCTGGAAAGTTTACAACTGTTCGTCTTTTGGTGGATGGCGAACATTTCGAGGTTTTAGTTAATCCAGATAATGCACTTAACTATAAATTAGGCAGGAATGTTGAATTGTCACATGTTATCGCTATAGATGAAGTATATCTCGACTCATCAAAAGGTCTTAGAGCAAGTTCAGAGAAACTTCAGAAAAGCTTCCATACTACAGATCATATGGAAGCAGCTAAGATTATACTAATGAAAGGAGAACTTCAGCTTACTACTGCTCAAAGACAAAAAATGGTTGAAGACAAACGAAAACAAATAGTCTCTATTTTGACCAAAAACTTTATTGATCCAAAATCAGGCTTACCTCATCCTCCTATAAGAATAGAGCAGGCTATGCAGGAAGTCAGAGTCGTAGTAGATCCATTCAAAGACGCTCAAGAGCAATCGAAGCAAGTTATCGAGCAACTGCGAAGAGTTATTCCTCTAAAATCAGAGAATTTGAAGATAAGAATAAAGGTTCCAGCCCAGTTCGCTCCACAAGCCATAGGTGCGATGAAAGTATTAGGAAACATTCTAAAAGAAGAGTGGGGTTCAGACGGGGGATTAACAGCTTTGATTGAAATTCCAGCAGGTATTCATGCAACATTACTTGATAGACTAGGCTCAGCAACTAAGGGGTCTGTCCAAGCTACGGTAGAACATTAAGTGATTATATTATGTCAGAAGTAAAAAGAAAATATGTTATTCCGGGAGAATTGGTTGCAGAAGGTAGTTACAGAAACGTAAGCAACATTTTTCGCGTAGAACAAAGGTATTATTCAACCCGAATTGGGTTAGCTGAGGTTCTTGAAGATTCGGTTCGAGTTATACCATTGTCAGGTCCGTATTTCCCGCGAGTAGATGACCTTGTCATCGGTAAAATTACAGACTTTTCAGCCTTCGCATGGGAAGTCGATATATCGGCTTGTCTGCCAGCGTTCTTACCCGCTCAATCAGTATTTGGACGAGAATATTCACCTGCTCGGGACTCGTTGACAAATAAGTTTGCTGTAGGTGATCTTATTGTGGCAAGGATAGCCGCATTCGATAGAACCCGAGACCCATTGCTAACAGTTTCAGATCATGGACTGGGGCTGGTAAGTAGTGGTGAGGTTGTGAAGATTTCTCCAATTAAGGTACCCCGAGTTATAGGAAAGAAAGGAACAATGATAAAAACAATAGAATCAGGAACAAACTGTAGGTTGACGGTAGGCCAAAACGGTCTCATCGTGATAGATGGGTCTGCCGAAGGTATTCTGAAAGCAGCTTCTGCGCTCAAATTAATAGAGGAAGAAGCCCATATAGCAGATCTAAATCAAAAAGTACAAGAGCTCATTTCTAAAACAACTGGAGTTGAAAGAAATGAGTAGCTTGATTAATTCGGAAGGAAAAAGAAGAGATGGTCGAGGAATTGATGAATTAAGACCAATAAAAATGCAAGTTGGTGTAATTCAAAACGCTAATGGTTCAGCCTATATAGAATTTGGCAAGAATAAGATATTGGCAGGTGTTTATGGTCCAAAGGAAGTTCATCCAAAACATATGTCTTTATCTGACACAGCGGTGCTCAGATGCAGGTATCATATGACTCCCTTTTCTACCGATACTAGGAAAAACCCCGCGCCTTCTAGGCGAGAAATTGAAATATCAAAAGTTATTCGAGAAGCACTTGAACCAGCTCTAATCTTAACTGATTACCCACGAACTGCAATAGATGTGTATGTCGAAGTTCTTCAATCTGATGGTGGTTCACGATGCGCTGGAGTAACTGCTGCTTCCTTGGCTTTAGCTGATGCGGGAATCAATATGCTTGATCTTGTTTCAGGCTGTGCTGCAGGAAAGATAGATGGAATTCCTGTTGTGGATCTTGATGACCCCGAGGATAAAGAGGGTGATGGTGATATGCCCGTAGCAATGCTTCCAAACTTGGGGAAAGTAACTCTTCTACAAATAGATGGAAAGTTCAGTAGCGAAGAGTTTGAAAAGGCGTTCAGTTATGCGCGAGAAGGATGTATGAAAGTATATGCGATGCAACGAAAAGCCCTGATGGATCACTATTTTGGTGCAGAGGAGTCGACCTAAATGGCTTCAAAGAAATCACCAGTCGTTACGCGTATTAAGCGTGCTCAATTAACTAGTCTTCTATCAAAAGGAAAGAGACTTGGCGATAGAGGTCTTCTTGACTATAGGCCAATATCCGTTGAGATAGGCGTTATCGAGAAGGCTAGTGGATCTGCTATCGTGAAGATCGGTAACACTAAAGTAATAGCGGGAGTTAAAGTTCAACTCGATAAACCTTTTGAGGATACTCCTGATAAAGGATTGCTAATAGTGACAGCTGAGGTATTGCCTATAGCGTCCCCTTACGCTGAACCAGGTCCTCCTGACGAAGATGCTGTTGAGCTCGCAAGAGTTGTAGATCGAGGAATTCGTGAATCTGGCATGATAGATGTCTCAAAACTATGTCTGATCCCGGGAAAAAAGGTATTAGCAGTCTTCGTGGATATCAGTGTCTTGAACGTTGATGGTAACCTTTTTGATGCAACATCATATGCAGCTGTGACGGCTCTATCATTATCAACAATGCCTAAATATCAAGTAGAAGAGGGTGACACTGTAAAGGATACCGGAGAGAAAGTGCCTCTACCTATAACAAATCTTCCAATTTCTGTTACAATGGCTTTGCTGGAGAATAATCTTGTGGTTGACCCATCCTTAGACGAAGAGTCCATAATGAATGCGAGAATTACTTTCTCATCATCTGATAACAATACCTTATGCGCAGCTCAGAAGGGTCGCCCAGGAGGTTTTTCGGTAGATCAAATCAAACTGGCTGCCTCAACTGCTTTATCCAAAGGTGAAGAAATAAGACAGATATTACGAAGGTGTGTTGAAAATGGGACGAAGTAAGAATAAACCTCCACTAAAGGGGCTCGCACAAAAATACGGCGCCACTTTGAGAAAGCGCTATAGTCGAATATTTAGATTACTAAAACAGAAACGTAACTGTCCTAAGTGCGGTTCTCTAAAATTCAAGCGCGAAACCGCTGGAATATGGCTCTGCCAGTCATGTGACTATAAAGTTGCAGGTGGAGCTTACGACGTTTCATCGTAGTCATTCACAAGCCATTTCCAAACAGATCAGAATTCAGGCTTCTATCGAAGTAAGTCTTGAAAAAAAACTATGTTTGGCCGTATCTGATGCTCTCAAACCAGAGCTTAAAAATAGGTCAGACAAATTCGTAAAAACTAAATTCAAAATTGGTGATGATACAATTACATTGACGATGAAGCCATCAAGCATTTCTGATTTAAGGGCTGGTCTAAACGCATACATTAATCTAATAAAAGCTTCATCAGAAGCAGTTTCATCTGTTCCAGTCAATAAAGACTTATCTACACATCTTGCTGAAAAACCTCTAAAGGTGTAGTGGAATGAGTAATGAAGTTCCTCCATGGCTGCGTGAACAATTAACTAGGTTTGAACAATCTCAGCAGAATCTTCAAGCGATATTGGCTCAGAAGCAACAGGTTGAAATGGATCTAGCCGAAGTTGAGAAAGCTTTAGGTGAGCTTACTAGGTCTTTGCCAGATGCTGTGGTGTACAAGTCAGCGGGTTCACTTTTGGTTAAGACTAATAGAGAAACCGTGATGAAGGATCTTGAGGAACAAAGAGAGCTTGGAAACACTAGAATCACCATTTTAGCTAAACAAGAGAACAAATTGAAAGAAAGCCTTACGGAGATTAGGTCTAAGATTGAAGAAGCTGCACGCAATCGGACGCAGCAGCAGTAGAGTACCTAAACATTATCGGCAAGCTTTATCAGAATTTCCATTTGTAAAAAAGGAACTGGTTAGGCGTGCAGTAGTTGTTTGTCATCGTCTGGCAGACGTCGATGCCTATTGTTCAGCATACGGCGTAGTCAATATATTAAGAAGAATCAATAAAGGAATCTCTGTTTCAATTCTAACTCCAGGTGGGTTAAGTATTCCTGCAAAAAGAGTTAGGGACAAATATCCTATTCAACTGTACAAAAAGACGGATTTTGCGGACGTAGATCTGATTGTTGTAGTTGATACTGGTAACTTGGAGCTACTGGGTGATTTCGTTGAACCTATGGTTAGATCAACAAGTGTGAAAGTGTTTGTTGATCATCATCCCTTAAGCCGTTCAATACTTGATGTCGCAGACCACATCATCCTTGATGAATCAGTGACTTCCGCAAGCGAAATAATATATAACCTAGTTACTGCTTTGAACCTTAAATTTAACAAGAAAGTGTATCAGGTTCTTCTTACTGGTATTTTCTTTGATTCTCAACATCTAAGGCTTGCCAACACTCGGACAATAAAGAATGTTTCTGAGATATGTGCATGTGGGGCTTCAATAAACGGTACATTGGATCTTCTCAATTCTCCGCGGGACGTATCTGAAAGAATAGCTCGGCTGAAGGGAGCTCAGAGAGTTTCATATTATCGTTTAGGAAAATGGGTGTTGGGAATAACAGAAATAGGATCTTACCATTCATCGGTTGCTAAGGCTTTGGTGGATTTAGGTGCAGATATCGCTATTGCAACAAGTCGTATAAAAGATGCTGAAAGAAGGGTTTGTTTAAGATCTACCCAATTATTTTTCAAAGAAACTAATCTTCATCTTGGAAGTGATATCGCTGAAAAAACCGCTACGTCTTTGAGTGGTTTTGGAGGGGGGCATCCTACAGCCGCATCTTTTACAGTTAGTTGCGATCTAGAGACAGCTTTGAAACAGGTAAAAAAAGGTGTAGAATCTGCAACCGGGCTGACATTGAGTAAGATTGCTTAATTCACGAAGCACATAACTGTAACTTTACCAATAAATAAGTACATACCAATAACTTAATAACTATTTTCTCATGGCAAAATGCGAGAAACATTTGGCAAGAAAATCAGAAACTGCCATAAAATCAAATACAGGCCTAACTTTCTTACCCAGAAGTCGCGAAATAACGTTAATAGCAGTTTTTACTGCACTTGCAATAGCACTTCATATGTCACCACTTAAGTTTCCAGCGCCATATGCACCTTTTCTCATTTACGAGCTTTGGGAGATCCCCATAGTCACTGCGTTTCTTCTATACGGCGTCCGAGTAAGCGCTTCAATAGCGATAATTAACTTCTTTAGCTTACTAGTGTTTTTCCCCGGGTCACTTCAAGCTGGACCAATTTACAATCTGATGGCTATATTCTCAATGCTCCTAGGAATTCTGCTTGCCATCAGGATCAAAGGGCTCATCCCCAAACTTGGTAATGTTATCTTGACATTCGGGTTGGCTGTGGTACTCGGCATATTGACAAGAGTCTTAATTATGACTTTGATAAACGGAGTGTTTCTTGCATTTCCTGCGCCATTAGGATTCAGCATGCCTAGCGATGCAATATTAATTTCTCTTCCGCTTATCGCATTCTTTAACGGTTCCGTTGCCCTTTACACGATAATACTAGCACGTTTTCTATCAACAGCTGTCAGCAAAGCAACGAGAACGCCTTTGAAACACGTGTGGTAAACATTTAAGATAAAAGTGTCATCTCTTGCATTCTGATACAGTCAATGAAACACCTGAAAAAGATGAGATTATTTCTTTTCAGGATTATTCATTTACTTACCTTGGGTCTGAATTCCCTGTATTAAGCAATATTAATCTGACAATAAGAAAAGGGGAACTGGTTATTATCGCAGGATCAAGTGGTTGCGGGAAGTCTACATTACTTAGGTCTGTAAACGGGCTTATTCCCCATATGTACCGTGGTGAAACTAAGGGTTCAGTCCATGTCACCGGGGTCGATGTGTCACGGGTTCAAGTGGTGAATCTGGCCAAGAAGGTAGGCTTCGTATTTCAAAATCCTGAAAATCAGATTTTCATGTTTTCTGTAGAGCGTGATGTAGCTTTTGGACTTGAAAACTTGGGTTTACCAAGAGAAGTTATTCGGGAGAGAGTTGACTGGTCTCTAAGACTCTTAAACATTGAGCATCTAGCGCAAAGAGCTCCTCATGAGCTTTCCGATGGACAGAAGCAGCGTGTAGCTTTAGCTGGTGTCTTGGCTATGAAGCCAGAAGTTCTTATTCTAGATGAACCCACTTCCCTGCTCGACCCATCAACTGCTAAGGAGCTAATTGAAGTCGTTAAGATGCTGAATTCAGAACTCGGGGTTACTGTGATAATAGTTGAGCATAGGATTGACTTAATTGTTAGTGATGCCACTAGAGTAATATGCATGAGTAAAGGGGAAGTAAAACTTGACGGTTCAGCACGTTACGTTTTGTCTGATCAAGACATTTCTCTATTCGGTGTAAGTGCCCCCATTCCAGCTCGTCTTAATTTGCTATTGAGAAACGAAGGGATATCTCTTGGTAAGTTACCTCTAACAATATCTGAGTTAGTTGAACAGATAAATGTGAAAATAAAATGATTGAATTCTCATCTGTGGAGTTTCAACATCCTAACGGTGTAATTGCGCTTAAAGGAATAGACTTGACTATAAGATCAGGTGATGTTATTTCAATAGTTGGAGAGAACGGTGCGGGAAAAACTAGCCTCATCAAACATATTAACGGGCTGCTGAAACCTACAAAAGGCTCAGTGTCAGTTTTCGGTGTGGATACTCGCAAAGAAAGTGTATCTGCATTATCGAGGAATATCGGAATTGTTTTTCAGAACCCGTCACATCAACTGTTCTCCGAAAGCGTTGAAGATGAAATCAGGTTTGGGATGATTAACTTTGGTTTCGAAGAAGAATTAGTTGCGAAAAGACTAAACTGGGCTCTAACCCTATTCGATTTGGAACGATATAGAACCATTTCCCCTATGCTACTAAGTGGGGGAGAAAAAAAACGGTTATGTTTCGCATCAGTGCTGTCATGGGATCCTAAAGTAGTGATTCTTGATGAGCCCACTTCTGGACAAGATTTCTTACAAAAAGAAAATCTCATGAATGTAATTAAGATTCTTTCATCGCAAGGCAAGACTGTTATAATTGTTACTCACGATATTGAGTTTATCTGGCCGCTTCAACCTAGGATAGTGGTGATGGCTGGAGGACAAATTGTTAAAGATGGTTCAGCTGAAAACGTTTTGAATGATGAAGATGTTTTAAAAAGAGCTCGGCTTTTGAAGCCCCACCTTCTTTCTTTAACTGAAGGGCTGGTTGTTAAACCGCGAGAACAGTTTTCAGACGTTTATGACGCGAAGAAATGGCTTGTTAAAACGTTAAGAGGCTAATTCTATTGCAATGGATATCTCAGGGTTTTGTTTTCCGTCATACAAAGTCGCGATTTCACGATCTAGACCCTAGAGTAAAGCTTCTAGTATCAGTTGAATTGTTTATTCTGTCTCTTCTTGTAAGCTCTATCCCAAAGGTTTCTATTGCCTTAACTGGAGTTCTTATAGTGTCATTTTCTGCGAAGATTCTAGGTCGGATAAGCAGATCTCTATTATACACTTTGATGTTTTCTATATTTATTTTTGTTATAAATCTCTTAGTGGGCTATTCTCCATTAGATTCACTTGTTATTGCAACTAGGTTTCTAACGATAGTCGGGTCTACATCCATATTTTTTCTAACAACACCCCCCGATGAGCTAGAATTAGTAATGAAGTGGTTTCGCTTGCCTAGAGACCTAGTTTTCGCCTTTGTAACTGCAGTAAGGTTTGTACCTGTTATGATGCTGGATGCTCTACAGATAATGGATGCGCAAAAATCAAGAGGTTTGGAATTACAAAAAGGGAATCCGTATTCTAGACTACGTCGCTTTATTCCAGTCCTAATTCCTTTGATTGTTGACGCTGTCATTAGGAGTGGTGAGCTGGCTGAAGCTATGGAGTCCAGAGCCTATGGTGCCGTCAGGAATCCGACTAGTATCTTTAGATTGGAACTAAAACAAAGAGATTATCTCTTATCAGCAGTAAGCATCGTTTTATCAGTTTCAAGTGTCTACGCATTCATGTTTGTTCTGTGATTCTTTCGTAACTCTGACTATTCTTGAATTACTTCATCCCTTTCATGGGTTTTGGCAATTATCTCTCCAGAAATAGATTTATGTTTTCCTATTGCGCAAAGAAGTGTTTCTTGAAACAAGTATGAATAAAACTCAAACTCTCCTCCACCATACATTGATGCTCTCTCGTGGAGCTGTGCTTCCAAGTAGCTCCAACCCTTTCCTTTCTCCATACCACCTGGTAGAAAGAATATTAGATCTGAGTTCTTAGTGAGCATTGATTCCTTGTAAGATGTTAGCGCAATAACTTTAGCTCCTATCTTCTTAGCTTTTCTCGCAACATCCACAACTTCTGAAGTGTCTCCGGATCCTGATAACAAGAACACTAAATCGTTTCGATCTATCACTTTCTTTATCACGTCACCCAAGAAATATACTGGTTTGAAGTCAAAATGGCTCAAGCGTAATGCAAAACAAACAGCAATTGCACCCGACCTACCTTTTCCATAGATGTGAATAGCTGAAGATTCGTCTATCATCTCAAGGATTTTATTCATTTTATCTTTTTGTGCTTCAATTATTGGTGTAAATTCTTTTGCGTACCCATACATTACTTCAGAATACTCAAGCATTAGATTTGAAAAATCAGATTCCATAACTGACAGACCAACGGAATTAAGATAACCTATTTAATTATTGTTTTCTCTAACGTACTAATTTACTATAATCATGTTAAATCATGATAAAAATATTGTCTAGATTTTGATGCAAAAATCCTTTTTCAATCTATTGAGAATTCATGAATAGACAACATAAATTACAGAAGACAGCCTAGTGTGCCTAGATATACTTAAATATCAACAGTCGATGAAGAAACATGTTTAGAGGGTTTACGAATCGATTCAACAATTGAAGTCCTTGACACAACCCTGAGAGATGGGTCTCAAGCTCTTGGCGTAACTTTTTCGTTACAGGATAAGCTAAGTATTGCTAAGAGACTCGACAAACTAGGTTTTGACTACATCGAAGGTGGATACCCGGGGTCTAATCCCAAAGATAATGAATTCTTTCGAGCATCAGATAGATTAGGATTGAAACATTCACAAATAGTTCCGTTTGGAAGTACTCGGCGAAAAGACATCAAATCTGAAGATGATAAATCCCTAACTCAGCTCCTGAAAACCGGTTCGAAAACTGTGGTTATTTTTGGAAAATCATGGAATCTTCAAGTTGAGGACATTTTGAAAACATCTCTTGAGGAAAATTTAAGGATGATATCTAGTTCAATTGATTTTCTCATAAAGAAAGATATTCAAGTCATTTTTGATGCTGAACATTATTTTGATGGATTTAAAGCAGACCCTGAATACGCATTAGAAACGGTTAGGGTGGCAGCTAAATCAGGTGCCAGAGCTATTGTTCTTTGTGATACAAACGGTGGAACACTAACTTATGATTTAGAGCAAATAGTGACTAAAACAAAACGCAGAACTGATGCTAAGCTAGGGATACATTGTCATAATGACTCTGGACTTGCTGTCGCTAACACTATTACGGCTGTGCATTCTGGTGTAACTCATGTTCAAGGGACGATAAATGGGTTTGGAGAGCGATGTGGAAATGCGGATCTTTGTCAGGTGATTCCGACTCTGAAGTTTAAGATGAGTTTAAACATTCTTGGATCAGATGAGATTTCATTGAATAGGATAAAGGATATTACTAATGTTTCTAGATATGTGTATGAACTTGCAAACATACCGCCAAACATTCTGCAGCCCTACGTAGGTATAGGTGCTTTTTCACATAAAGCCGGAATGCACGTAGATGCGATAACGAAGAATTCCGCGGCTTACGAGCATCTCAATCCAGAACTTATTGGGAATAAGCGTAGGTTCTTAATTTCTGAGCTTGCTGGAAAAGCTGGAATAATTAAGATTGCGTCAGAGCATGGTTTACAAATTGATAACATTGAGGTGATTGAAAAAATTCTGAAAAGAGTTAAGGTTATGGAATCAGAAGGATATCATCTTGAGAACGCAGATGCTACTATGTTTCTTATCATGATGAAAGAAATGGGCGAAAACATCGAACTTTTTAAAGTGAAAAGATGGGAAGTTTTCACATCAAAAGAATTTGAAACCACTGTGAGAGCTAAAGTTACCGTAGACGTGAAAGGAACAGAATACGAAGAAGTAGGTGAAGGGGTTGGCCCTGTTCACTCTCTCGACATCGCATTGAGAAAAGCGCTCCTCAGAAGATTTCCTGAGCTTGAGCAAGTCAATCTGGCAAATTATAAGGTCACCGTTGTAGAAGGTTTCAGTGGAACATCATCATCCGTAAGAGTTTTCATCGAATTTAGAAACAACGGATTCTCTTGGGCGGCTACTTCTGTCTCCAGAAACATAACTGAGGCGAGTGAGGTAGCTTTGTCTGAAGGATACATATACTGGTTACTCGTTAACTCGCATAATCGAAGCGATAAGAATGACTAGGCATCAAAACGAACCTGAAAACTTTGAAAAAAAAATCGAGGTAAAGGGGCACTTAATTGACTCAATGATTCTCACAAGAATATTCGACAAGATAATGGATCAAAAAGGCGAATTCGAAGTTGAAGAATTCAAAATAGGTAAAATGAAGAAAGATCACAGCTATGTGCGGCTGCTTGTGAAAGGACGAAGTAAGAATCATCTGGAAAAGATGCTTCAAGAAATTTATCGCGATGGAGCAATACCTGTAGAATTAGAAGCCGTAAAATTTCAACCTTCGCCAAATGACAGGGTAATCCCAGACAACTTCTACAGCACCACAAACAATCCAACCTACATTTATTTAGACGGAAAATGGGTGAAAGTCGAAAACCAAATGATGGACAAGATAGTAGCTGTTAACCCAAATAAGGGCACCGCAATCTGCAAAATGATAAAATCCGTCGAGAAAGGCGATTTAATTGTTATCGGAGAAACAGGAGTTAAAGTAGTTCCTCCAGAACGCCCCAGGCAAGGTTTAGGCGTATTTCAGTTTATGAACAGTCAAAGCTCCATTGAGAAACCAACCCAAGCAATGTCAAAAAGAATTGCTGAAGATATCTTTAAAACAAAAAGAAATGGTGGAAAAATAGCTGTTGTGGCCGGTCCAGCAGTGGTACACACCGGAGCCGTATCCTCTCTAGCAAAGATAGTTAAAGAAGGATACGTTGATGTTTTACTCGCAGGTAACGCATTAGCTGTTCATGACGTGGAGTATGCTTTGTACGGTACATCGCTAGGTGTGAACATCGATGATGGAACAACTGCATTCATGGGCCACAGAAACCATATGGCTGCAATAAACGAGATATTCAAAGTCGGTTCTCTAAAGCAAGCAGTGGTGAAAGGCGTTTTAAAGAAAGGAGTATTCTTCGAGTGCATCCGAAACTCGGTCAAATTCATACTGGCTGGGAGTATTCGTGACGACGGGCCTATTCCAGACGTAGTGACTGACACTGTAGAAGCACAAACGCGATATAAAGAGGCTCTGAACGAAGTTGATCTTGTCCTCATGTTAGCAACTACTCTTCACTCTATAGCTGTTGGAAACATGCTTCCTTCAAACGTGAAAGTTATAGCAGTTGATATTAATCCATCTTCAGTAACTAAACTTCTTGATAGAGGAACTGGACAAGCGATAGGATTAGTTTCAGACATAGGTGTATTTCTTCCAAGTATTGCTCACTACCTTGATGAATTGAAAAGAAAAAGTGTTTCAAAGAGAGTTTAAGTAGAATCTTCGCAAATGATGTTTATTCAGATTGATTTATCTCATTTCAAGCTGTTCCACATAGATCAATATGTGTTTTTTCCAGAAGAAACCTGTTCGTTCAACAGTGAATTTTCCGTCCACACCGTTCAAAAACCCGTCCAATTCTCAAAACACCGATCGATCCAGTGATTAAAAACCGAAGAAACACTACTGCAAAAACCCCTAGGAAAACAGAGAGAAAAAACTAAACCGCAACAAATCCCACGAGATCCAGTTAAAAACTGATCACCACTGGACAAAAAAACACCGCTTGGACGAAAAAACTAGACAAACACTATAAGAAAACAGTGTAAACAAAATACCATTTCAAACCAAACCATGGAAAATTAAACCCTCCTCCATTGAAGATATTTCTCTGAACTACGGGATAAATTGAACATTAGATATTGAACATATTACGTGATAGCGATATTGGAAGGAGTCTGTCTGCTGACTTACCTTTCATCTTCCGGCTGGTTGATTCCACGAGATAGTTTTTTAAGAGGATAATATTGTATGCGAGCACATGGCTTCAATCAGAGTCCAAGACGATGGAAAAACATCTTCACCACCTATCGTAGAGAAAGGGCGTGAACCTCCATTCAAACAGGGTGAATTCTTCGTATTTGATGTTAAGGATGAAGTGGCGAAATACTGGAACAAGTTGCCTCCAGGAAGAAGAGGAGAACTTTGGAAGCGGTCGAAAAAAGAAGGTAAAGACATTCGGCTAGTCATAGAAGCATTCGTCTTTAAGCCTGCTCACGTAAAATGAAACATTCGCTTTTTCCAAGAAGCGGCTAAGTCATCTTACCGGTTGAGGACAATAGATACTCATCTTCGGGAAAATAAAATCTTGACATGAAATGCTTTCGTCACATCATAACTGAGTCAACTAGCCTCTTATGTTCGTCTTCAGTTATCCAGTCAACCTTCAGGTACTCTTTGATTTCCTTACAGCTTAAACCGATGTTCCTTGCTTCATTCACTGTTAGCTTGTAAGCCTCTATCTCGGTTGGACTGTCAACGTAAGTGAACCGGTCATCAAAAAGGTTCAGTCCAGATCTGAATTGCTTCACATGAATCAGCTCGTGGACAATGTCCAGATAAAGCGTAGCCTTATCACATTTACTAAGGTAATCAATATTTACACTGACAGTCCCTTCGTTAACCCATATCATCCAATTAGAATGGTTAACTTCAACCCTGGTTGAAGATAAAACGCGTTTCAAACTATCGCCAAAAACACTTTTCAGAACCATAGAACTCTCAAGCCCAATGAAAACATCAATCAATTTGTACACGCCCTCACTAACATTGTTAACCCCAAAATTCAGTTTCTTTGCCAATTATATCACTGAATCTCAAATCCTAAGGGTACAGCAATGCTAGATTTCAACATATGCTAAACAGAAATAGACTGCCCTATGTCGTGAAAAGTCTTTCAGTCCTCGTACCGAGTCGCAACCTTCATTGCGAATATTGAGCAGAGTTCATATCGCGTTCAAGTTATGCGCATTCTGAAGAGAACTTGAATATCAAGATAGGTGCCAAGAGGAATAACGATAGTAACGTGGTTAGTTAGGAGTTTACGTTACCTGTACCAGAAAAATGAATAAATAAATCGATTAAGTGAATTAATAGGGACTTCTTGATAACTGTATAAGATTGTTATCTATATGCCGTCGGTTGGTTTCTTCAGCATGAATGCACCATCTTTCATTATAAGATCATACACTTCGTTAACTTCGAATCGCACGCTTAGTAGATCATACTCAGCCTCAGTTAGATATAGAGTCATCTTAGGAGACGTAACATCTCTCATTTGAGGCAATATACCAATTGATTTGAACTGACCAACCATATTTTTTATCAATCTTGCTTCATCACCACCTACGCCGCTTAAATCCATGAACTTCGCGTTGTTGACCGCTTTGGCTTCAACCAGCTCAATTTGTTTCCCGGGCTTACCGGTTTCAGGATCAGCAATACTACTTATTCTGTAAACCTTAACCAAGACCATATTAGTTTGATCACTATCTTCCAACATCGAAGGACGTTTTGCAGTGATTTAAAGATTGATTAAACCCTGCACAGTAAACGACAATCAACAACTTATTTTAAATAAATAAAACATAAACTTTCGATCTGGGGTCAAATCCAAGACATGGACCATGATCCCCCAGTTATCCATGTTTCATCAAATCACAATTTTCTTCCTTGTTGGATTTTAATATATTCTGAAAAACATATAGTCAACCTTCTTGTAACTTAACTGGTTTGAGACGCCTATCGGTTAGTGATTCGTCAAGGGCGCTGTTCGCGGTGTCCGCAGTCATCTTCATTTTTTATATTGCGCAAGCCATGTTCAGACCAATAATTCCTAGGTACGTCACAATAAGAGGTGGCGGTGAGGCGGATATTGGATTCGTGATATTTCTGAACTGGATGGTTCAAGCATCATTCTCAGTTCCTTTTGGCTCTCTATCAGACCGAGTTGGAAGACGCAAAACAATGATTGTGGGCGGTTTGATAGCCGCAACAGGGTTCGCAATTCTCCCAGCCGCGTCCACTGTTTTTGCGATAATGCTAGTTTACACTTTAGCCGGTGTGGGGCAGGCTGGATATAGCTCGGCTACTGCGGCTTACCCAATTGATATGGCTAGATCAGGACGCTTCTCTCGAACTATAGGGTGGACCCAAGCTGCTAGACAGAGCGCATTCTCATTCGGGCCTGCTCTAGGAGGAATCATAGCCTCAGCACTCGGAGTCGGAGAAGTCTTCATTATCGCATCTATAATTGCTCTAATCGGAGTTGCGGGAACAATGATGTTCCTTCCAGACCTAAGGCCAACATCTAAGGATCCTAAACGCAAGATGCCTTTGAAAAACGTTTTCAAGAATCCGGTTGTATTCGCCTCGCTAGTCGGCATCTTCTCGCTACAGTTTGGCAACAGTGTTTTCTCATCCTTTACACCTATCTACGCGAGTGAAATATCATACGTATCGCTTGGAACTATCTTTGCAGTTCAAGGAGTTGTGAATGCTGTTGGAAGACCTATTGTCGGGGAGTTTTTCAGCAGAATAAAAAACAGAGTTTGGATTATTCTACTATCCATGGTGAGCGGGTCTGCAGGTCTCTTCGCGTTAAGCCTTTCTTCATCGTTTGAAACACTGTTGATCGCGGCGATTCTTGTCGGGCTATCCACTGGAGTAGGTGTAGTCATCTTGTTGACCATAATCGCGGAGCATCTACCTGAAGAGCACAGAGGATTCGCTCTTGGCTTCTTTAACATGTCAATCTACCTCGGCCTAGGAATAGGGCCAGCAATAGAAGGACTCGTTATAGAAAGATTTGGATACGCAACAGCTTTCCAGACAGCCGGTCTTCTTCCATTAGCCGGATTGATCATTTTTTTAGGGTTGTTAAGGCCAAGTTATAAATATAAAACCAATTAAAACAATTTTGACTAACAAATTAGTTTCTCGCAAAAACATTTCAATATGGGCAATATCTTTTGGAATTAGTTGAATTCTTGAAAATTCCTTTATCTAGAGAAGATTTAGCATAGCATATTAGACGTAAGAACTATGTTAACTTAACACTTAGACGTTAAGAAATGTGTTTAGAATCAATTCAATTAAATTCCCAGGTACTTTGCTTAATACCTGAAACAGTAAAGAGATGTATTTCAAGTTCCGTAAATCTTTAATTGTGTTTAGAAATGGTGATGGGTCTAGTAGATGCAATTAGAGCGTTAAAAGAAGTTACTTAACAAGAATCAGTTAAGAAATAGACTTAGTACTAGAGAAACACGAACCTAACATTCTAACCCCGATGCCGAGGCTTTTCTGCGCATAGGTGGACAGCCTATGCTTAGACAATTGCTTTCACATATTGACAGAAGCAAGGTCTTTGGCTAGCGGCCCTTGACACCTATGCTTTTTTAGCCTCAGGTATCTCCTCACAGATCATTTGTACCTGTGCTTAGTTATCTCCTCATGCTTTTTCCTTCTACGCATAGGTATCTGGGAAGAACGTGCATACTCATAGGTGGATTAAGAGAGTTTTTACGTGCGTAGTCAATAAATTCGTGTATGGACAATAAGCATATCTCTGAATAATATCCGTTTGAACCTGGCGTTGACTCCCGTAGGATCCAGAACCTAATAGATCTGTGAAGTGCTTGCAACCTCCCCTCATGAACTGCCAGGATCATCCCCGAACAGATAGTAGCTTCCTAGATATATCTCTGAAATAAACTTGCTATGCTTAGTATATCATAGACTTCAAAGACGTGCGTAGTTGTATCCTGGAATAGATTTGGTTAAACTCCACGAACAGTTTTTCCATGACTTATTTTGAATTTTGACCATGTCAAAATATACATTTAATTAAATGATGCTTTTTCACTGTTGTGTTATTTTCTCTAGGGTTTTAGCCTGAATTGTGCCTGTCGGAAGCGGCTGAGGTGAAAAATCCACAACTTCAAAAGTTTGTGGTAAGCTTGAAGGAATTGTGGTGCTTTACGAGCATGTATGGTTCTCATGAGGGGTCCACGTTCATTTTAGGTGTTTAATTAGCTGGTGTTTTGTGAGGGGAGACCATAGCTGGTTGGACCTGTTTTTATGGTTGGTGTGGCTGGATGACCATATGGTCTTTTTTTATGGTCTGCCTTCGTGCATTGTTGTGTTTTACGACCATGTATGGTCTCCACGAAGGGATTAGGTTCATTTTAGGTGTTTAATTAGCTGGTGTTTTGTGAGTGGTTACCATGATGGTCTGACCTGTTTTTATGGTCGGTGTGCTGGAAGACCAGTTGGTCCGTGCTCGTGGTCTTTTTCGAGTCTCTTCTGCTCTTCAATGAGGCTGGTCCTAGTTTATTTAAGATTTTGAGCGCATGTTTTGCATCTGTGACTAGTTTCTCCTCATGGGTTTTATCTGTTCGTGGAAGTTGTGGGTGCTCTCTGCAGGTTTTGAATCTATGCTTAGTTATCTCCTCATGCTTTTTCCTTCTACGCATAGGTATCTGGGAAGACCACACCTACTCATAGATGGGTTGAGAGGCTTTTTCGCGCATAGACAATAAGTTCATGCATGGACAATAAGCATATCTCTGAACAATATCCATTTGAACTTGGCGTTGACTCCCGTAGGATCCAGAACCTAATAGACCTGTGTAGTCTTGGAAATATCTCCTCATGAACTGTTCAGACCATCCCCGAACAGATAGAAAGCTTCCCAGATAGTGGCTGAAATAACTTGCTATGCATCCTAGACTTTAAATCCGTGCCCAGTTGTATCTAGTAATAATTTGGTTAAGCTCCACGAACAGTTTTTCCATGACTTATTTTGAATTTTGACCATGTCAAAATATAAATTTAATTAAATGATGCTCTTTTACGGTCGTGTTATTTTCTCTAGGGTTTTAGCCTGAATTGCGCCTGTCGGAGGCTGTTGAGGTGAAAAAACCTTAGCTACAAAATTTTGTGGTAAGCTCGAAGGAATTGTTGTGCTTTATGACCATGTATGGTTCCCACGAGGGGTCCACGTTCATTTTAGGTGTTTAATTAGATGGTGTTTCGTGAGAGCTTACCATAGATGCTTTATCCATGTTTTGTGCTTCTTGTGCCTGCTTGACCACATGCTTTTTATGCGTGGATTCCTTTATGCTTTTTTTCTCATCAGATTCATAGGTTGATTTGAAGTGACCTACGAATGCTCGTAGAGCACCACCTTAATTTAATGATGCAGGCATCTGTGCGAGGATTAATGGTTTTATCTCCTCATAAGTACTCCTCACACATTTCTACATCTGTTAGTAGATAACTCCTCACAGGTTATGCATCTATGCCTAGAAGCTGCAGGTAGCTCTCAGCAGACTTTGCATCTATGCCTAGATGGCTCCTCACAGCTTTTCCATCCATGCCTAGTAGATTCTCAGGCCTTTTGTAGCTCTTCACAGGTAGTAGGAGCGGATTTAATCGCGCAAAGACAAGAAGCATATCTCTGGCTAGTATCTCATCTTCCACTCACTCGACCCTGCTCAGTAACTTGGAAGCATCAGAGTAAGATCTCCTAACAAATGCAAGCGTAGATAATTAAGCACAAAATAACTGATAACTTAACAATCTGACTATCTAGGCACACGCGTTAGCGTTAGTGAATCTCCTCCCCAGAGCTCATCTGCGGCTTGTGATGCAAACACTATTCCCCCGGTTTCATTATGAATCTTAAAGTAGCCGTTAAGAGGCATATTCTGACTAGTCACATCTATCACCGCTTCACCGCGGTCGTTAGCAATGCTGCTACTAACTATCTCCGATTTGTCATCTACAAGGTCTACGGTCCATCCTTGTTGCAACCCATTTAATTTGATAGTGTTTCCATAGATTTTGAAGCTATCGATAATATGCCAGTCGTAGTGAACTAGACTCGATGCCCCGAACCCTATTTGGCTATAGGTTCGGTTGAACGAGCCATTCCACGTTAAAACCAAGGTTTTATCAACATATACATCTAAAGCGTCTTCTTTCACTATTATCTTCGCCCGATGCCAATCGTTATCTTTTGTCGTTGTGTCGTTGACATAGGTCAAGTGGTGATTCACATTATCCTTTATGAGAGCTATATGACTTGGTGAAGGATCATGCACACCATATGCACTATTATTGTACAGGGTGTCCCATTCAACTCCGTAGCCAGCTGCATTTATTTTGGAACATGGCTTCTCATCAGGTCTGCAGGCGAAGCCTAGAAACCTACCGGCACCAGGATCATAATCCGAGTCCTTGTAGAACATGAAGACGAAGCCGTTTCCACCATTACCTCCTCCGACATAGTAGAAGAATTCAACTGTAAATGGTTCAATAGTTGCCTTCTTTAGCCAAATAACACCCGTGTCACCCACTCTTGTTGACGCGAGCACCATATTCTCTGCAGTGCCATTCCAGATAGCATCTTTCAGTAAAGTCCATGTCTTTGATGGGTCAGATGAGAAGTCATCCAAAATAAGTAAAGGATTAACTTTCACAAGATCGTATCTGTGGTTATCTGATGCCTGTCGCGGAGATATCTGAAGAGATAGAAAAAACACAAACAAGACCCCTGAAGCTATGATTAAGAGCAGAATCCGGCTCTTCAATTTTCTTCGCCCTGTTGCAATAGGTGAGGAATACACTGATTAGAAATTCTCATTTTCATTCTTCACTCTTGGTTTAGTAATCAGATAACATAGGCACAAATATAAGTGTGAAGAATAAGGGCCTACATTTATTTATGTCGGTATCTATTCGAAGCATTTGATAGGAAATGCTTCAGGCAGATGGAATACACAATCTGAATCTTTTCCTATCAATTGTAATACTATTATTTCTTCTTTACACACCGGCTCTAGTGTACGCCGAGCCTCTGGCTACATCATCTAAGGACTGGCAGTACGTGAATGGAAACAGCTGGGCCTGGAACTACAGTCCGGAGACAAAAATAAACAAGAACAATATCCAAAACGTTGAAGTGAAATGGGTCTTCCCATTGGGGAGCAAATCTTTAGCCCCTTCAGGCCTTCAAGCAATACCGTTAACGGAGGGCTCGAGCGCACCTCCCATCGTTAGCGATGGCGTTGTCTACGTTACAACTAACTTTCTAAAAACTTATGCTATTGACGCTAAGACTGGCAAGCAGATCTGGACACATGACTATAACATAGATCTTGGCGACATAGGAAGAAGACTACCCATAGAAATATCAGGCCCACGCGTAGGCGGAGCTCATCTTCATGGTTTCAGATATTGGGCTGGAGGAGACGCCATACTTATTTACGGAATGGCATGTGACTTCTACGGCTTAGACGTAAAGACGGGTACAGAGAAGATATGGGTTAAGGACCTCTGTCTGAATATACCTGGAAACATATACAAATATCAACTTGGGGGTTTTGAGAGCGTCAATGGTGCGAATAACATTGGAACTTACGAGAAAGGCCATCAATTCATATTCATTCTATCAAGCAGCTCAATAACCAGAGTCCCCATCCTAGCTTCACGACATGTATCGATGGGTATTGACATGAGCAATTACCAAGTGCTTTGGAGAGTTTTCAGCCAGCCTCCTAACGACGCATTTTCAGAAGACTGGGCGTTGCAGGAGTGTGACAATGGATTCTTCCAGACCTACCCATGCAGAGATGTAGCAGCAAAGAATCTGGCGGGTTTGAAATGGGACTGGGCGTTTCCAAATGAGAAACCTAGCAGGTGGGGCGGCGTAGCAGCGAACTGGGGTCAACCGGTGATTGACGAAGACATAGGAGTACTCTACACTCAGACAGGTAATCAATCACCATATGGAAACATGACGATGACACCCGGACCAAGGCTATACGGAAGCACAATCATGGCTATCGACCTTAATCAGGGCAAAAGAATATGGTGGGTTCAACCATTCCCCCGAGACCCGTACGACTACGACTGCAACTGGAGCGGGATACTAGCAGAAGTTCCTACTCTAGGTAAAGTCTACGTGAAGGGCTGTAAAGAAGGATTTCTATATCTAATCGACACTAGAACCGGTAAGCCAAACTACACGGTTGATGTTGTAAAGGAACAAGTATCGTGGGGACAGGTGACCGCAGCAGCAGCTAAGGAACCCACGCAAGGAGGTGTAAGATATCACCTTACGGATCCATTTAGCTACACCAACCTTAGGGAATGGAGATCTATCGCTGATGGAAAATATTGCAGTCTTCCATGTAGCGTCTATCCTCATTTTTACAACGGTATCTTTGGCACCGACATGTCATATGACCCTGAAACGCAAACACTTTACCACTACGCAGCTGGTCTTCAGGTAACGATAGTCGGAGAGTCCCCCTATGTTGAGGGACAGCTACTCGTCGACATCAGGATTCTCCCAGCGACAAATACCACTATAGTTGCTAGAAATATTATTACAGGCGAAGTCAAGTGGACATGGTTCTATCCAAGTGGAATGCAACGCTCCCACATGGTTGTAACACCAGACATGCTTTTTACAGGATTCACCGACGGCCACATAAAATTCTTCGACAAAAACAACGGGAACATCTTGCACGATATCAATTTAGGATCTGAGATAACAGTAGGTGTCACAACGGGTGAAGACACAGACGGTAATCAAAAATTATTCACAATGGTAGGCACTAGAATAAACAACATGCCCGGAAACCTGGTAGCTTTAGGCCTTCCCGAGAAAAAAGATTCAGTCATAAAGACAACGACCATAACCTCCACCACAACAATCGTGACGTCACAGGTGATCATAACAGACGGTTTACCTATCCAGATAACATATGGATCGATAGTAATTCTAGTAATTGCTTCAATTGTAATTATTACAAGACTCCGAAAAAGAAAACTTGGAAAGAAATAACTCAAACAAAAACTTTTGATCATCACTTTCAAAATAGATTAAAAGATGAACACCTTATCGGACGGGTCTTCAAACTCACTTGTCTAGAAATCCACTTAAAAGACCTACCTAGGCGCTAATCTCTCTGAGCTCATTAAGAGTACTAAGCTAATAATTAGCCGAGTCTCATCAGGCAGAGGTCAACCACTAATGATTAATTAGAATAGGAATAGGTGGGGAAATTAATTCTATCACAGGGTTGAGAGCTGCGTATGTTATAATACGCACGCTTCCTTGAATATCATATATGTGGTTAGACGAGAACTTGAAAATCTCTCCACCGCCATATTTAGACTGATACCCAAAATATCCATCATGTATAGTTGCCCTATCGATAAACGAACTTCCAGGAGCGAGAGTGTGGACTCCAGTTGAACCGGCTAGGGCTAGCTCCCCAACTATCAAGTTGTGTGTAGCATTATGTACTAAGAGATGGAATAAGCTGCTTTCTGAATATAAGTCAATAAGCTTTTGTGTTTTTCCAAGATATGTTAGGTTGAAGTATACAACCACGGGTTCGCCGTATTTGTACTCAGGTTTATCGACAGATACCTGAAAGAGGAAGTCATCTTTTAGAACCTGTGTGGCTGTGACATTAGCTGTTATGGGTTTAGGCGTCATCATGATATCAGTATAGTAATAGTATCCGCCAAGACTGATTAGTACAAATGAGAGGATAACTATCGTAATCAGCCAGACTTTATTCAAGACTGATACAGTACTGCATAGCTATCGATAAAGATTACTTTTAACTGACTGGAAGTAGAAATGGTAATGTTTCAGTAATGTGTCAATCTAAACCTCGCCTTACCTTCAATGTTTGATGAGGTTTAGTCTTGAGCCTATCTAGTTATCATTATCGAAAGTGGGGGCGAAGTTAATCCTAATTCCCCTAGTCTGCCTTCGATATTGTATGTTCCAGCGGTAGCCAAAGTCGGGAAATCCCCACACCATCAGGAACACCTGGAGTAAATGACTGAATATAGATCGATTTGTCGGCGATAGTCGCCTTTGCAATAACTGATTTGCTAGGGCTGATAGTGTAAGAATATTCTGCACCATCAAATGATAAGTAACTACCTGCTAAAGTATGCGTAGTGTTGCGCGCAATTATTCTAATCGGGTTCTGGCTTACGTCTACAAAAATACTACGAGTGGTTTTCCCAACATAAGTCAGGTTAAACCATACCGTGACAGGTTCACCATGCTTGTAGGTAAACTTATCCAAGTACATTTGGAAGATAAAGTCGTCGTTGTATGTGACTGAGCTTAAACCTGTCCCTACGGGTACTTTATAAGTTGTGGTCACGGTTTTGGTTGCAGTCTCTGTAACGGTGCTAGTCATCTGCATCTGAGTATCGATTGCACCCTTATAGTATGAACCGAGACCTATCATTGTGACTGAGAGAATTATTAACGCATACGGCCAATGCTTATTCAAAGCTGGTTTGCTCAATATTGAATGTTAGATAAAAAGTTAATTCACCTATAGGATGGGGTATTTGTCGTTTTGCAAAGTGAATGTTAGCGGGTAAGGTTTTCAGGGTGCTTTCATATCTATTCATTAGTGAGTTATTTCGCTGTTTTCGGTGAGTCTAAGCACTTGGACTGTGGTGACAGGATGGTTTTTCTATGAGTCTCTTCTAATGTAGTATAGATTGAATCGGATCTGGCGGTTTGCTCTATTCTGTTTTCTCCTATTTCTGGTTGTTGGAGGCATATATTATATTGTAGCTTCAACC
>Ga0214473_10000084_pt1 | contig 134702 bp, 132 predicted proteins | sample RVTome_7_FD_203509 | JGI IMG/M metagenome (GOLD analysis project Ga0214473, IMG submission 203509) | Soil microbial communities from uranium-contaminated site in the Upper Colorado River Basin, Wyoming, United States - RVT98D197 | ecosystem: Environmental > Terrestrial > Soil > Contaminated >...
ATTATGCGCAACTCTGCGTTACGTTGTATCCATCGTATTACTTCCTCCCTTGTTGGTTGGGAGTGGTATAGTTGTTCCATTCTTCTATCAGAGAATAGCTTGATTCTCTTGCATACTAGCTGTAGAATTGGTACAGTTGTGATGGGTACAAGATAAGATATTAGTATTCCAATATCCAGTGGAATGCTTGTAAGAGTAGGAGCAACATCTCTATACATCTTTGTGTCTTTTGTTAGGCTGTTAGTCAATATGTCATACTCTAATATGACAGTAATTGCTAATTATTGTAATCAAATACAATCATACTTGACAACAATGTCTCAACCACTGAAGTTTGTCAATAATAGTGACTCTTTGGAAATCTGTGCACGTGCTGATGGAGGATTTGAGGTCATTGTTTTTACATATAATCGTACCGAGGGTGGTATACGAACAGACCGTACAGTTTTGCGCTTCAGCAGAGATGAAGTGCCCAGATTTCTCACCTTCTTGGAAGGAGCTACTGCTCTTGTAAACAGACAATAACAAGCCATCATTGTACGCTCTGTTAGTCATTGTACCCTCCATTAGAGAGTACAAATATAGATTGTAAGTATCGTGTTTAGTCTGCCCTCGCAGAGGGCACCTAAATAGGATACATCTTGTTGTACACAACCTCAAATGCCTCAAGTTGTTCCAGCCACAACTGCTCACCACCAATGCTATTGTAGTGTTCTAACAACTCCTTCTCATCATCTAGTTGTCTTTGTACCTTTTGTTGCATCATATGTGTAATACTTCTGAGTTGTATGTTGAGAAATGCGTCTGGATATCCCTTCTTTGTCATCCAAGCATCTATTTCCTCATCCTTTCTACCGGCAACTAATAGAGGGTTCTTAATAACATCCGCAACGAATAGAACCTTCAACTCCAACTCTGCTACCTTGTCTTTGCAAGCTTCTATCCGCCTTTGTCTCATAATTTCCCTACTCTCTAGCATGACCCTGTTGTAGTGTTCTACTACCTCTTCTGGAGTGTTAAAATGCTTCAACTTGTTCGTCTCATCAAAGAGTGTTAGCTGTGTCAAACTAATCGTAGTCTCCAGTTTCAAATTCTTGTGGTTTGGAGCCAATCCAAACTCTTTCAACTCAAAATTGCACTGGTCATCTCCGTTCTCATTCAACAAGTATGCTTCATGCGTATGAGACTTTAGTAGCTTAACAATCCTCTTCCTCTTTACTACTTTCTTGCCGTCCTCTTCCACAACCTCTTCAATATCCTCACCATCATCTTCGTCTTCTACTACATCCTCAGCGACATCGTCTACTATATCCTCGGCATGTTCTTTGCCCTTCTTCTTACCCTTAGTAGTCTTAGGCTTAGTGGCAGCTTTCGTAGTCTTGGTAGCACCCTTCTTACTCTTACCACCCTTACCACCTCTACTAGCAGCAATTTCCTTCTTCAACTCTGCCTTGGCTGCCTCTTTGGCCTTCTTCTTGGCAGCAACATCTATTCCCTTTCCTGCCTTAGCATTGGCTAGTGGAGTGGCCTTCATAATATTCAATTCAACGACATAGTCAATGTATGAGGTGCCAAGTGGTACTTCTGTCACGTGTATTATACTGCCCTTCTGTTGGAAGACTCCTCTGCAATACACCTTGTCCTTCTCCCATGCTATTTCTCCACGGAAATGTCTAGCCCAGGGCAGTAGCGTTGGGAATGGATTACTTACCAAGTCTTCTCCTAGTCTGTCTGCACGTGCCACTGAACAAGCATGTTTGTGCCTCATTAGTAGATCTCTAGGATTGAAACAAGGAATTTTGCTGTTGCTACCACAACCAATACCCATCTGGAAATTCGCCAAGACCACTGCAATGACAGAATAGAAGAACTTGGGCTCAATCTTGTCCTTTCCATCCATCAACCACTCTAGGATACCGTCATCATCTTTGGTGTACAAAGTCTCTAGTAGTTTAGAGCCATGTGTATGTGTATACCTTCCACTGGCAGCATCGTTGCCGTTGTCTCGTCTACTACCCAATTCACCACGTCTTGTTAATAATGGTAGGTTATTAGTGCCAGCTACAGTCCTATTCATGTGTGTAATGGTATCCATTAGAATATCCTCATTGTGATGGTAGGCAGCTTCATTCGCTACCTGTCCAGACAATTGCTTGACCTTGATTCTGTTGTCATCACTCATAATGTTATTCTTACGTACAATATGAATGACCTTCCTCTGACCAAGGTTTAGGCCATCCATTAGGTTAGAAATGGCACGTTCTGTCTCGTAGATAGAGAAGATTGGTAGCTCCTTCATAATACCTGTACTCACATTTAGAACCTCGGGATAGATGAACACCTCATTAGGATCAAAATCTAAGAGCCACTGCTTCCTGGCATCTGCCTTGTTCTTGTGGAAGGCTAACTCTAGCTTGTTAATAGCATCTATGTCCAAATTGTACCTGACAATGACTGGGTGTGAGAACGCGTACTTGACATCTGCATCCTCGCAGCTACCCAGACCCTTGAAGTATTTTGGCTTCCAACCTCTGCCGTCATTGTTCTCCTTACACCACTTCTCATAGGAGGACATGCTGTAGAAGGCAATGGTCTGTCCACGTCTAGTAACAGTGACAATTGGATAGATGAATGCATCAATAAATCCATCTTGTATTAGGCCAGGGAATGCAACATATATCAACAATATAAGAAGGAAACGAATGTGAATACCATCCGGGTCTGCATCTGTCATAATCAGTATCTTATTGTATCTAAGATCCTTCCTCTTCTTTCCCTGTGCCCATCCAAGCATTTTTGTCAAGTTCTTAACCAATTCTGCACTTTGGTTTGGATGCTGCATGAGATTGGCTGGCTTGCCTCTAGTTTGCAAGACGCCATAGGCTTTGGGATTAAGAGTTTGTGCTCCCTTGGTTGCAATGGTAACTCCGGATTTACCCTCGCATAATATAAGAGAGCATTTGTCGCTGTTCTTTCCACCAGCCCATTCAGCATCTTCTGCACCAGGAACATCTACAAACTCGGATTTCTTACCACCATCTTTCACAGCCTTCCTCTTAATCTTTGCTTTTAGCGCATCAATAACTTCATTAAACACTTTCCAGCTACCAAACTCGTCTTCATTGGAATGTGTTATACTAACACCCTTTCCAGTTAGTGGCGGAACCTCAGGAGTTGGTCCAGTCAACTCTTCCTTGGTTTGTGATATGAATCCCGGCCTAACCAGTGTACATATCAACAACAATGCAAGATGTGGACCATACAACTTCTCCAATCCCTTCGTATCATTCTTCTTAGTAGCTGCCTTTGCGTTACTCTGCTTATTCTTAGCAGTTTTAGCAGACTTTGTAGTCTTGGCTTTGGCAATTTGCTGGAGGAGTTCTTTGGCATCTTCCCTGGTTAACAAGATGCTGTGTAGTTTGTGATAGAACCACTGTCGCCATGCTCTTACATGCACACCACGTGGAGTAAATCCACAATTAACCCAACCAGCATCAAAACCAGAATCAGCTGCATCAAAGAAGTATACTCTGCTTCCCTTGTATTCCAAATAACAAGAAGAAAGACCACTTAGCTTTGGATAGAGGGTGAAGTAATTCTCTCCTCTTAGATCATACACTACTTCATTCTTCTCGCCTTGCCACCCATCTTCATTGCCAGAAGGATATTCAACCACGTGAAAACGGAGATTGGCAGTGAAGCTAGCATCTGCAACAATCTTCTTGAATAGTTTGATGACATCTGGAGAGTATTCTCCAACACCACTCTCCTTTGAGAGGACCCAAGTAATACACACTGAGCCGCACTTCCTCTTGTCTTCCGATAGTGGAAAGTCTGACCACTTCTCAATGATTGGTGCTTCTACTATTGCTGCATTGTCTCTCCATACTTGCGTGTATTTGAGTTTTCTTTGTGGATCTAAACACACTAGCTGGCAGTAAGAAGACATAATTGGAATCAATTTACTGCCCCAGCCATTCAGGCCTACTGTTACGCGTTCTTCATCATCGTCGTAGTTAGAACTCGTCAAGAAGCGTCCGAAGCAGCGGTAAGGGTCCCACTCTTTGCGTTTCTTGAGGTTACCATCCTCATCTTTGTACTCTGTTTCTGTTTCCACAATAGGAATATATGCGGACTCGTTATACACGCTCATTCTTTGTGGAGAGAAGACAACTTCTTGTCTACCAATTGGAAGCTTCTTCTCTCTGGCTTTACCAGCTGCATCGGTTAGATTGTTAATTGCCTCCTCAAGAAGACGACACGATATCCTAGTAGCAGTTATTGTTCGCTCCTTGACAGCATTGTCTTCCAGAAGGAATACAGGATAGGACATTACCTTCTTACTCCCACCATATGTGTCTGGCCTATCAATAACATGCTCTCTAAGAGAGGCATATGTCTTGTACACCACCTTGTACTCTTCCTCTCCATTCGAATTCTGCTCTTTCAATACGGCTGGTTGTTTGGGTGTCTTACTTTTGGCCTTGGTAGCCATGTTGGTGTAGCAGGTAGGTGTTTGTCTCGAGGTGGGGTACGTCACCAACAATCACTCTGTTGGTAAGTTACGGGGAGGGTATCGTCAACCCCATCTTCGCACCAATATTGGTTATAATATCCCATACTTACCATATGATTCGTTAACACTACCAACTTACGAACAGCATCACAATAACACCTACATAAACCACCTCACAAACCAACATGAACAACATCTCTGATCTACCCACTGGGTTGACATGGCCAAAGTTCAATGCTATCTACACCAGGAAGAATCCTGGAGCAACGGATACATCTGCTGGATGGAAAACATACAAGGCTACACATGGTGTAACCAAGAAGACCAGCCCAAAGAAGAGTCCGCCCAAATCGCCCAAGAAGAGTCCTCCCAAGTCACCCAAGAAGAGTCCACCCAAGAAATCACCAGAACTTGGAACAACATTCGAATCTCTCGAATCTATAGCAGCGCGAGCGATTCGGAGTGCTAGTGGGCGTCAAATAGCCAAGGAGAAGACCAGAAAGAACGAGGAAGAGTTCATAAGAACTCTTGGTAGCACACCCAGCGGATTCCCAAGCAACATCATCCTAGCTAGACCAGCAGATGATTGTAATGGTGATTTCATGAGAGTGAAGCATGGTTCGGGAGTGGAACCCAAGACATTGGAAAAAGAGAATGAGTTCCTCACTCTTGTTCCAAACAAGGTCATTACTGGCCTGGGAGATAAGAATGCTCTAAACACGGACGAAAACAACTGCACAGATTTGTTTAGCAGACAATGGGACTTCTATGATGCAAAGACTGGCAGTGTTGCCTTCTTAGTAGATTGGAAGCAAACCAATCTATGGGATAAGAAGATATCTCCCACTGAATTCTGGGCACAGAAAGACAAGCTTGGTATCTTCTTGTTGTACAGCAAGGATTCCAACCTTGTTAACACCATTTCTGAGAAGTTGTATGAACTCTTTGGTGAGGATATTGTTGGCACTGGATTTGAGGCTGGTGCCAGTATGGGTAAGAGACTGGGATTGCTAATGTTCCTAGATCAAGAGAAGATGTCCAATTACGACAAGGCAGTCGTTTTCTCGATGCCTATTGAGCTTGTTGATAAGACTACTATGATTCTTAGGGAGAGGGTGAAGTCACAAATAGAGGAAGAGAAGGCAGCTAGCAAGAAGATGTTGTCTTCTCCCAGCAAGAAGGCTAGTCCAGGAAGGGGCAAGGGATCTCCTTCCAAGGCTAAGAAGTCACCAACAAAGGGCAAGGGATCTCCTCAAGTCAAGTAGGTCTATTCTACCGCACTAACAAGTAGCTTATGTCCTATTATGGGACATAAACATTCTTACAACCAATACAAATGTACTAGTAAACATCACAGAACCATGTCAACACGTGCACGTTCGCCAACAAGAAGGTCCCCACGCAGATCTCCCAAGCCAAAAGCCAATTCGGAAGTTGTACGTCTTAACAATGGGATTCAGCAGGTAAATGCTGCCATGGACGCTCTACATCATGGCGTTAATTCTGGATTCTTTACACGTACGGAAGCCAAGACTTCTCTAGATGCACTAATTACATTACACTCGCATCTAATACAGCAGGTTGCCATAGCTTTGTCTTAGATTAGTTGTATAATGATAGAGTAATAAGAGTACATCCATACGAATGTGCTCACTTATTATTGGCTAGATTTCTCGACGTACACTACCAAGATGTGAGGCATGTCTAGCACTTGAGCTACACTTTCTGCATATATTGATTTGACATACTGTGCACTCCCAATATGGAAGCAAGCGGTTACATTCTGCGCACATCTTATTGTTTCCTGCTAGAGAACATTTCCTACACAAGTTATTAATGTTGTCACTCCAATCGCATTGGTAGCAGTAGTGTTCTCCACATTTACATACCGATTTTGCGCTTTCATGACATTCTCTGCATAGCTTAATTTCTATACTAACAGCATTCGTTCCATCAAACTTACCAGATCTAAAAGTCGCAAAGCTATCATTAGGATTTGCATATCTTAGCTCTTTCAATAGCATATCTACAAGTAATTCTTTCGGTAGGGTTAGTAGATACGAATATAGCGACATTGTTGATTTAATTTGGTATCTGGTGTGTATCTCTGTAATCACTTCTTATATACACTTCTTACACACTCCGATACCCACCTCGTAAACCACCTCCAACTAGGCAATTCTTATGACAATTCCCTTGCAACCAAACATATTATTCAACTATGATTGAGTGGGTACCACTACCACCAGAATTGTATCTCTCTGCTTATGAAATATGCAAAGAAGGGTTCATTCTCATAGCAAAAACACGTCGTATACTCAACCCAACGGCTGATCCAGTGTCTGGTTACTTCAGAGTATCTCTGCGACGAAATGACAGCTACACTCCAACCACATTCAATGTTCATTACTTGATAGCAGCCACATTCTTACCACTAGTCGATACCAATAAGTATGTTCTACACCTAGATGGGAATGGCAGTAACAATCATGTTGATAACCTCCAAAGAGTCGCTAAGAAGCCACAAATTAGAAGATCTAAACGATTTCTTGAGCCAGGAGAATTTAGGCCACAAAAGAAGATTAGTATGTATGAGGAGTATGTCAAGGTTGTCACTAAGCAAAACAAAGAGATTACCGATGCTACTAATCCAACCAAAGATATTCCAATTCCTACTAATGATATTTGTGAAGTTGTTGAGAACATTCTGAATGTATAATTACTTGTCTAGACTAATAATAGTCTAGACTTGTGTTATGAATTGCTAGATTAGCGGCGTCTGCCACCATGTCCTCCACTATGATGTCCTCCATAACCACTATGTCTGTGTCCTCCACCACTCCAATAACCACCTCCGCCAACTCTCACACCAACAGAAGGACCCCAGAAACCACCGTAATAGGGACCTCCATAGTAGTTGCGACGAGAGAAGATGACTGCAATAATTACTACGATTATTACAACGACAATAATTACTATGATGGCAACATTAATACCACTTGCATCTGCCATTGCTTATTATGAGTAAATACTCCTAATTAAGAAGGGTTGTTTATGATGTGGTTTGCTTAATTATGCTGACACCATCCTCATCCTTGCAAAACTCTGTTAGCTTCTTTGCCATTTCTACTGTCAAGAATTCCACTCTATAAGTCTTGTTGTACAGTGTTACTCTTTCTCCGCAACCAACAGCGCTCACTGCAATTGGTTGTACATGTGCTTTCTCCAATATGCTACAAGCAACATGAAAACTAATCTGATTGGCGGAAGACATGTAACATACGAATCTCTTCTCAATGTTATCCATGGTTCTTATGCTGTTTGGTATGTGTTTGTTGCGTAAGTAGTAAACCCACAGACATAATGGGAGACATTTCGACGCTACCCACCGACCTAACATGGCCCAAATTCAAGTCTCTTTATGCCAAAGCTAATCCTAGTGTACCAAAAGGATCAGAATCTGGTGCATGGAATGAATACAAAGCTAAGCACGGTATTGTTGGTAGAATTAGTCCTGGTAGGGTTAGTCCGAAGAAGAGTCCATCAAAATCTCCAAAGAAGTCACCTCCCAAATCACCAAAGAAGAAGAGTCCTGGTAAGAGATTATCAATCTCTGCTAAGAGTCCTCTGAAGGGAGAGAAGCCTTGGAAGGGTGCAGCTAGTCCTGTCAAGCATGTTCCACTAGAAATTCATGCTGCTAAGAAGAATGTACCTGCTGGTGCAATCATTGTAGATGGTTTCCCAGAGAATCTTGTCTTAGTTCCTACTAATACTCCTCTATTAATAGCAGAGAATTTGGGAGAGAAGAATATCTACATGTTCGAGAAGGAAATGGAGAGTAAGAATTTGTTTGCCGTTCTATTCCCCAAGAAGCTTGTTGAGCTGTTGGGAGAAGGGTATGATGTACCAAAGGGAACAGGTTCTACAACCAAACAGTGGAAAATACAAGATGTTAATACAGGAATGTATGCTTACTTGGTAGATTGGAATCACTCTGATATTAGGAAGATGGAACAACGTCCCAATCCTCCATCTTTCTGGCAACAAACAGACAAGGGAGGAGTATTTCTCATATGGACTTGGAAGAAGAAGTTTGCACATGAAATTGCCGATGTTCTTGTTACCCGTACTGGTCGAGCCCTACATAGCGTCTACAATGCTATGCCCTACGGCAAGCTTCTAGAAATGACTGTAGGTAATTGGGAAGTCTAGAATAGTTTTGAGTAGTGTGGACCTATTATAAGGTCTACACAAATGTACCACACTTTAGCACCACAAAGTGGTGGTAAGAGTAGCCACATTCTTACGGCTTGTTAATTGCTGTTTAGTAGTAGATTAATTGCTGTTTAGTAGTATATTGGTTGCTGTTTAGTAGGTTATTAGTGTGATGGATAATGGGTTAATTACACCAAACATACTAATCCTAAGGCCAATAGAAGTCTTCGAGTCTAGAAACGTGTCTACTACCACGCTTGACATTCTCTGCGTTGATGTCTGCCAGCACTTGCTCCCTGGTCTTCTTCTTGTCCACAATATCAAGGAACTGTGGAAGTGCAAGGAGACTCCTCTCATTGTGAACAAAGTGGAGAGTAGCATCATAACCATCCAAGTACATGGAATTGTAGGTCAATCTGTACACTACACATATCAAATTCTTGCAGAGAGCAACGGCGCGCTTCTTTGGTGACTCAAAGTCTAGCACCTCCTCTCCTTCTACCATTTTGATGAGTTCATTGGTAGACATTCCCAGCATCTTGCCACATACTGGACAACCATTCTTCTGCTTAACCTCAATGGTAAATCCACAATCAGCACTGGGATGTGCCTTGACATACTCTACGCACTTCCTCTCCTGTGCGCTGCCCCTCTTGGGGTAGAATGCATGGCCACAATCCTCGTAGCGCAGCATGAACTTGGTGCTGAGTCCATACTTGTTGTTGATCCTAATGAACTTCTCCTCATTCTGCTTCCTAGTATCCTCTTCTCCAGCAGAATAGTCGTTGTCGTTCTCCACAGTCTTGTCTATCACAGCGTCATTCACCAGGACTGTCTTTGTTCCCAGTACATACGCATGGTACCGCTTTGTTTGCAGCTTGTGTTGGTGGCAGTCAATTTGGAAGCTCTGGTTAGTCTCATCCATGTTGTCCCAAATGCCCTCTAGCTGCTTGTTAGGACATTCGCGTGCTACTCTGTCATTAGTAACTCTAATAGGCTGTCTTACTGGCTGGGTAGGCCGAGCAAGAGAAACGGGAGGAGCAGGTGGTGCCTGGATAACACCCTGGTGACGCTCTCGCAGTTTGTTGAGTTCTGCCTTGGTGCGAGTAGATTGGAGTGGTGGGAAGAGAGCAATATCTGCCATATTTTCTGTTGGTAGTTTGTCTTGGGTTGTTAGTGAGTTTGTTAGTGAGTTGTTTGAGTGGATAGGAGTTGTATGTTATGAGTGTGTTAGATGTAGAGAGTCAGTTATCAAGGTCCCATTGCTCGGATAGTACACACATACCTTACCATGTATATACCAGCCTTGTTCACCCAACCACTCTCACCATTACAGTGGTGGCAATGCATCCAACAATCTTCTTTTTCTCTGTCACACAACATAGTATGTATACCATGTCTTCTGCAGTGCGGAATAATTGGATCTCCCTCTGTTATCATGACTTCTAGACCGGGTAGACAATCATTGGAGAGAATATCTCCATGCAAAGAGGGTATTACTTTGTCTTCCAAATTATTAGAATGGATTGCACCTTCTGGTTCAAATCTATTCATTCCGGGAACGTGTACACAATACTGTATTCTATTACCTACTCTGTTAGGGTCATTATTAGAGAAGGTACGACACGGAGATTTACATAATATCTTGCCAGGTAGATACATCTCCGTTCCAGGTCTCAGCTCTCTATAATATTCATCATAACTATACTGTTGCTTCCTAAGAATATGCGTATTTGCTGACAAAACACTAGCGGAACATCTTGGAACAAATGTTAGACCTTCATTAGTTTCTGGGAAGATAGTATCAGCAGGCCATGGTTCTTGGCTTATCCTAACCCACACCTTCTCTCCAATATTATATCTACCAACCTCCATTTGTATTTGTAGTAGTATTTGTAGTAGCACAACAACTCTCTTAGATTACTACAGTGATTATACAAAGCATACTCTTTGATATGCTTTGTTCTATGATTAGTTGTTGATTGTTCAATAATAGTAGGCTAAGCATCCATACAACGTGTTTCTAACTCCACGATTATTCTATTGTTAGAAACATCATAACCATCCAACCATGCTTTTGTTATTCTCCTCTCAAAACAGGAGCGTTTGGAGGGTGTCCAAATGCGTATTCTTCTAATTGGTTCTATGAGAGGAGGAGCAATTGATTGAAGTTTCCTATAACTCAATCCAAGAGTTTGTGTCCAACAGTAATATTTGCCAGAATTTGCATTGTTTTGAATGATTTGTGGTTCTTTGGAGCTGTACAATGCTTCGTATTCTTCTACTGTGGTTGCTATGTGGGTTAGGACTATAACTACACTGTCTTCGCCGTCAAACTCCATTTAGTATGCGTCGTAGTATTAACCACGACACATTCTTAACAACATATGCAGTAATTACGAGGCTGGTGTAACGCTACTAATTGTTCCCAACTCTGCGGCTAGCTTGGGATTGAGAATATATGCAAAAGGGATTGTACCATACCCTTTCATGCCCCAATCAGATCCCCAGCTGTTCCTGAAGATGAAAACCTGGTTAGTTGCGTTGTAGCCAACGAGGAGAACGCAGTGCCCACCAAGACAGGTTTCACCCTTCTGCGGCATTGGAACAGCACCAGTTTGAGCAACTTCTGGTGTCATAATAGAGTCATACGCTTGAATGCCAACCAACACTGGCAATCCTCCAGGAAGCCCACTACCGCTAAGAATACCGCAAATATCGTGTTGCATTTGTTCAACCCAACGAATAACTACTACTTTGCACTTCAAAGCATCTGTGTAGCATTGAACGGGAGGCTTCACAGCGAATTGTGATTCAACATATGGCCATTCGCTTTCTGGGCATACTCCTTGTTGCATCAATGCTTGTACGCCCTCATGAATAGTAATACCAGAATCTTCAGAAACACTCCCATTAATCACGCGACCACCGTAGTAGATCATTAGGCGAGAAGGAGTGCATGGACAACATCCCTGTCTCATTCTATCGTATTCAATTGCACCAGCAGATCCATTACCAACACAGGAACCAAGCTTTCCTTGATCATAGACTGGAGGCATACCAGGGCGAAGATCCGCAGTATTAGGTAGTGCAGCAGCCTTCTCCACTGTGAGAGATGGATGAAAATCGTCATTAATAAAGTCAATATGGGCTCGTCTCCAGCCAAATTTACGCATATGTGTAACATTCAGTGTAGGACGCTTCAGAGGAGTAGGAACAGCAACAATTGGAGCATGTTGTATCTGTCTACTGTCCTTATTTGGTTGCTTACCAGAGTCTTTGGTGTTACTAGTACCCTTGTTGGCAGACATTCTAGCGGTGTTTAGTTATGGTAGTCTGACTGATGTTGTTTGCTGGCTAATAATACAAGCAAACCAACAGTGACTTTACACTGCGCATTAACCCAAACCAGTATCGAATGTCCAAAAGATTAGCAGAATCCGTCAACATTCTTAAGAATGCTCGGGCTCGTACTACCTCAAAATCATCACCTAGTATCAAGGAACGCAAATTCACCGTTATAGGCTTCTTCAACTTCAAGGGTGGAGTGGGGAAGACTACAATAGTTATTAATCTAGCAGTCTCGATATGTAGGACGCAGAAGAAACGTGTGCTTATTGTAGATGCAGATCCACAATGTAGTACGACTCTGTTCTTCTTCCCACAAGAACAGGCTTACTACCGCACAGAGAGTGTTTCTACACCAGTGCCTCCCAATAACACAGAGAATGAAGAAGTAGAGAATAATTCTAGTAGTGAGGAAAGCGATGTAGAAACTGCAGTGGCACCATATGCTAGAACAGACCTTCAATATCTTGAGAAGTTGGCAACTGTTAAGGAAGTATATAACGAGAAAAGAAGACCTGATCCTGCTTCAGTAACACCAGAGCCGAATCTCTACAGTGCGCTTAGATCGATACTTAGTGGAAATCCAACCATTGATGTAAGAGAAATAGCAAAACAATGTCCTAGACTATTGCAAGATCGTGTGGGTGACAATTTGATACTATTACGAGGAAATTCTCGCATCAATGGCTACCAAAGTCTGTTCTCAAATGCAAAAACATGGGACAATCCTGCTATGCGTAACAATCTTGGTGCTTTTCGAGCGATTGTACATGCACTTGCTGCAGAATTGGAAGTTGATATAGTATTGGTAGACTTTGGTCCTAGCACAGATACATTCAATGAGACGTGTGTAATGAGTTGCGATTACATCCTTCCACCATGTTTTGCGGATTCTTTCTCAAATAGTTCTATCCAATCATTCCTAACTTCTCTTCTGTTTGATTGGAAGGATCAGCTCAACTCAAATATTCGTAATCAAGACAGATACTCACACAAATACTCAGATATTCCAGTCGATTGTCCTGTGCATCCAGAGTCTCCTACTTTACTCTCTGCTATAGTATCCAAGTACAAGACAAAAGACAAGCAAGTTATTTGTGCAGATGCAAGATGGATACGAGAGATTGATGAAACCTTCGCTAGAGCACGGCCTGGACTCAAGGAGAAGAAGATCAAGCATTGTTATCTACGCGATGCAGAGAATAGGAGATGTTGTGCGTTGCCATTGTATCGTGATTTGTCTAGTCTACACGCTGCATGTCACGATATGTCTCTACCCGTTACTGCGCTTACCGTGGCTGATCTCAAGAGAGCAAAGCAAGATTATGGCTACAATTTGAAGAGTATTAATCAAGATGGTAGTACACTAGACACTGTGAATGATACCATTCGCAAAGTAGGCATATTGAGCAGTGTTCTGTTGAGATTGCCAGTCCCGAAATAGACTAGTAGGAGTGATTAATTCTACAACCGAATGGTTGTAGAGTAACGCAATTTAGTAGCTAATATTAGATGCCCCCACCCAGAATAATAGGCATAACAGGCAACGCAAACAGTGGCAAAGATTCCATTGCTCTTGTATTCAAAGAGCATGGTTACACCCACAGAGCTTTCGCATGGCCAATTAGAGACTTTGTTAGTGAAGTCAATCCAATTGTAGGCTATCGTGGCTCCGTTCCATTGCATTTCAACGCAGTTATTGGTGAACATGGCTATGATGTTGCCAAGGTAATGTATCCAGAAATTAGGAGAGTAATGGTATCCATTGGACAAAATGCCAAGAAGCACTTCTACAATGATATTTGGATGGATAAGACTCTACCATTAAGTAGTAAGACATCAACAGAATTTGTTGTAGTGAGTGATGTGCGCTATCTTGACGAAGAAGAGAGAATAAGGGCAGTTGGCGGTATTATTATTGCTGTTTTGCGTCCTGGTGTTGGACCTGCCAATGACCACGAGAAAATGTATATTCCACTTATTACAGAGCGTGCAGATGTTCATGTAGTGAACAGTGGTTCGCTAGACACACTCAAATTTGATGTGAATACATTGGTAGAGAAATGGAATAGTGATTTAATTGGCTATTAAGCGCCGAGAGACACAAGACACAAGTTACTATTATAAAGAAGGGATGCAGACTCCACTACAAACTCTCATCTCCTACCTAGGAGATGATACAGTTAAGAATGCGTCCCTGGAACTAACAGTAAATGATTGCTACCTGAAGTTGTATGGTAATAACAAGTATTCATTGGAATTAATCAACTTTGGAGAGGCATGGCAGTCATTGAATTGGTATATGTATGGAATGATGAGCAGCAACTCTTTGAGGTGCTAACTTGTTGATACATTTGCGGGTGTGATGTGCGATGGTGTAAACCAGCCGTTACTGCACAACAGATAATGACGGCCGCCATTAGTCCTACCCTCTTGTACATAATTATTGCTGTTGTGGTGGCAGTTGTTATTGCCATTATCATTATCATTATTGTGGTTGTTGTCCGTAGAAATAAGCGCAAAAGCAGACGAGGATACTAGACACCTTGCCATGATGATTGAGTAGTATAGAACAAAGTGGTGACTCAAATAGGGTCATCTCATCATTATTCTTATCCTTATTATGTTGCTTATAAGCAAGCAACATACCATAACTAGGCATATATTTGAGATAACAATGGTCTATTTAATCCAACACTAATACTATCTACTGGTTCTTCAACTCCTCTTACACAATCGCCGTGGTTAGTGTAGAAATACCAACCTATTAACAGACCAATTACTGTTAGTAGAGCCACACCGCCTACTACACTTCCAACAATGATCGAAGTGCTTATGCTAGTATTACAACGTGTTACTATACTTAGCGCGCCATTATTAGTATTACTGGTAGAACTAACCCAAGTCTGTACCACACTTCCCTGTGCCTGTGTGCTTCCAAATTCTTTGTTATTACACTGTGTTGTATTAGTAGAAGATATTAATATGCTGTTTTGTGGAATACAATCTCCTCTTATCCTCAGTGTAGCAGAAGATAAGTCTACACAACCATACACTGTAATTGGTATACCACTTATATTAATAGGTTGATAATCTACTATTGAAGTAACAGTGAGGTTACCAATCACCAGCGTTGGTGTTATTGTGAAGGGTTGAGTAATTTGCTGATCTCCCTGCAACAACCAGACAGAACCATTGCATGTTGCTAGTGAAGAAGGTGGAGGTTGTATACATCTTTGTATATTTGTTGGTGTACTACTCTGTGAACTACCGGGTGTTGGAGTATTAGTAGGTGTTTGTGTAATTGGTAGAGTAGTGAATGGAGTAGTTGGTGGAGGAGTTGTTAGTGTCGGAGTAGGCACTGGTGAAGCGGTTGATTGTATTGTTGTAACGGGTGGAGTTGTGGTGGGTGGCGGATTAGTAGTTGGTGGAGTTCCTGTAACAACACTAATAGGAAGTGTGAAAGGTGCATTCCCATTGCAAGCAGGACCACTCCACTGGAAGCTAAAGAGGATTTGTGTTGCTCCAGCGGTTGATGCAGTGCCATTAAGAGTTCCATCTTGGTATAATAACACACCATTTGGAATTGGACCTGTCCAGAAGAGGTTGTTGTATATTGTACCCGTTACAGTGCAGTTGAATGTACAGTTAGCGGCTACAAAACCATTGAATGGGAATCCTACATACAGTGTGGTTGGTGTTACAATGGCGTTGGGACATTGGCATGCTACCTGGTGTATTATCAACAACACTATAAGTAAGAATGTACACATCTTTTAATGTATATGTATGTTATAAGTCGGTAATATACATAAAACAAGTTGAGGAGTAGTAGAACACACTCTTATAATCTCAGACCGCGGGAGGGTCGAAGAAGGACAGGTTTTAGCAGCGGAGACCAAGGTGTTGGCGGAGGAGAGGAGACTTGGTGTGCGCCAAGTAAACAGTGCTGAAGGAAACATGCTTCTTCGGGTGTAGGAGAGGATACACAAGCTGGAGGAGTTGTCTTGCTTCATATCCAATCGCATTTATATGCATGTTGAACCAGTGGTAGACAAAGGTGATAAGCTGTGTAGCTAAGCCACGATTCTCATCGCAACGAAGCAAGTAGTGTTGGAAGAGGACAGAGACATCCCTTCCTACCATCTCCTGCATCACCTTGTCGCTCCTGAACAGACCTCCATGCATAATCCATGTGTCTGGGAGAATGTAAGCATCTGGATACTTGGTCATCACAGCCACCATCTGCTTGAACACCCACAGAGTAGCAAGGTTGGCTGTGTTACCAAGCATCTCCCTCATGAACAAAGTGGGTAGAGACAGCACAAATGAGTGCACAACCCCAGAGAGATCACAACTTCCACCTTCCTCAAGCTTGAGGATGTGTTCATAGGTCTTCTGTGCCAAACAGGATGTGGCAGTCATCTCAAATCCGTGTGGGAGATGTGCCTTTGCAACACCACCAGAGTAGGAGAAGACGAGGAGCGGTTGCTTGGCCTCCACGTGCTTGCGTTGATGCACAACATTCATGCTGTAGAGAGTGGTGTCTAGGTCAAAGGTTGTCATCGTTTGTTGTTAGTAGTGGTTTGTATTAAGTGTTTGTGTGGTGGTTGGGTTATATGTTGTGTGGGTAGCGTAATAGTGTCAGTTTGGTGCTTTGGTGTCCTTGCTACGAAGAGTATATGTGATTTATTGTCTATTCTGCGTACTAGACTGATAACACGTTGGTAGTAAGGATGGAAGAAAGGATGGAAGAGAGTCTCAATCCCATTCTCAAACCACCCACAAATGTCTATTACTTGGTTGAAGAGAATGTCGCTATTATGCCATTTGTCTTGAGAATGTCCTACTCACCCAAAAGTTACAAGTGTATGACCAGACTCAATGCCAAGGAGATTTACACCATGTTGATATTTGGTAGCTGGTCTTCCGCTACTTTGCATTCTGAGCATGTAGATCTCGAAACAAGCATTCTTACAACAATTATCCCCTTGGAGATATCAGAAGAAATGATGGGCAAGGAACCTCAACTTCTTGTGCGCATTACAAGTGACAAAGACAAGTATGGACATTGGTATGGAACAATTCCACTTGTCAAGGATACAAACACTTGTGGCCCAATTCCTGCTACTAACACAACTAGCAAGTTGGCTTATTCTAACCCATCACCACCATCTCCAACATCTCCAGTATCAGAATCAGCAGAAGACATGTCTAGTACACAAAACATACAGTGTAAGACAGACAACTGCGAGAGGATGCAAGTTGTAGAAGGTTTGTGTCTGGTTTGTCACTACAATCCTCGCGTTGAGACTATTAAGAAGTCGAGACTAGACTACACGACCACTCTAGCTACTAAGAGGGAAGAATGTGTTAGTAATGCAATGAAGAAGATTGAGACACATTTGGATGGAATTGTATCTGATTTGGACACAAATGGCGCATTTGAAGAGGCTGTTGAAGAACAAGTTGTCATTGTCTGTGCAAATGCTGATACTGCTGGACTAGAAGCTAGTAAGTAGTAACAATATGACATTATTTGTTGGTATACGTGTTAGTATACCAAACCTTCTTAGCGACTTCTATTATCACTCTCTTACTAACCAACATAATAAGACATGTCCAAGCGCCAACTAGAAGAGGATTCAGCAACCAACAAGAGACGCAAATTGCAGCTTCCAATGTGCAAGTGCGGAATTAGTGTTGCAGCATTAGAAGGAGAGTGTTTCAAATGTGTAGCAGCGAAGCGCTTCGAGAACTACCACAAGGCAGAGGATGAGGAGTTTGCCATTCACATCACCAAACTCCAAGGTATAGCAAAGGTGGCACTAAGCGTGGTTGATAATACAATTGCAGTCAAGAAGAAGGAGCGTGCCGACCAGAGAGCTGCAGGAATCGAAAGATTTACAAAGAATCTTAATGAGCAAGTACAAGCACTTCTTGCAATGCTCGAGAAACCTGCAGTTAACCCAGCTTAACATCTGATCACACGCTATTCCACTATTATACTACAACCAACTTCCTCCACAGACATGGTAAGTACCATGCCTGTTCCACAACTCCAAGTACAGTGTCAACAGCGCTTTGATGGCATAGAATATTGCACAAACAAGCAAGGAATCTATATTAGAGCATGTACTGCATGGATTAGTGCGTCAAACCAACCTGGTAACTACACACTCGCAATATACCGCGGTTGGCGTATGTCACGAGAGGAAAGTGCTAAATTGTGTACAATTCCTTGTGTTGTTGAATGTGGCAATCTTGTAGCACATGTAAAATCATTCAAATTGCTGCGTGATCCTGTATTTGCGGATGTGATTCAGACCAAGGATATTGTTAGAAAGTGTCTAGTTTTGTGCCTGTATAATAACGGTCAACTCGTGTTGGAAATTACTATGCCTCTAGTCTATTCAGTTATTAAGAAGAAGCGGTCTAGAGATGATGAAGACATATCTGACGAGTTGACTGCAGAGGAAGTAGATCCTATCTACATTTCTAACCACACTCCTAACAATCTTGGAACAGTATCTCCTCGTCGTCGTGCGGCTATCCAAGCCAAGAAGCGCATCAAAATGATAAGCAAAGAGGAGGAGACACAAGAAACCCGGGTGTTGTTGTTGCCACTTCCGCAACAAGAACTAATTCTTGACTATGCATCTTCGCGATCGCCATCACTTCATGGTGGATCAACACCACCTGTACAGACATTTGAAGAAGATATACCAACCACCAACCAAACAACCACACTCACCACACTCACTGCATTAACTATTCCCAAGTGCAATATGTGCAACAGAGACAGTCTCGTCATTTCTGACAAGTGTTTGACTTGTGAAATGATGCCTAGGATCCTAGAGTATCAACAAAGCCGAAATCAGTACCTCCAACAAGTACAGGAAGTGGTTGATGAGTCTGTTCCTCGCGCAAGAGAGGCTATTATTAGTGCACTAGAACAAGCCAAGAAGGGTGATGCTATGAGAGCGGAAACAATCCTCATCAATGCTTTTGCAATATTACAAGAGGAAGCAATTGCTCTCATTCGCAAGAGAGTGTTCTAATATTACACAGCATGCTGATACTGGCATGCTCTGTTGATAGTATCAGCAAATGTCTATATGATTCTTCATTGTGTTGTATTATACCTGTACAAACTCATGGCAACACAATACATTATCAATGTGCTAGGTGATGCTACCTACTACTTTGACAAAGGAAATGCTATTCTGTCTCCAATCAAGTTCAAATTGGAGCCAAAGTATCACGGCACTCCAGTGATGAAGAGGGAGATGCTTTGGGGTACATATCAAGAATTCTATTCGTGTGCTGATGCAGAAGGATCTCATTTTGTATTGGATGAGTTACAAATTGATGACAAGCCAACTTCTGTGTTAGTCACCAACGTGTTTCTTGGTCTCTTGGATATTAATAATGGAGTTGTTGCATGGACTAGTATACCAGTGACTAACGAGACTGGTTGGGGTAGTAGTGTTGGCACAGAAATGGCCAAACGAATTACCAGGGAGAGGTTAAGGAGTATGCAACCAAGGAATGTTGGGAGGCATGTCAATCGTTGTGCTCCGATACTCACGGGGTACCCCTCGGTAAGCACCTCGACACGCATGGAACCTACTATATTACCCTCACAACAAACACCATTCCTACCAGAACCAACCTCACTAGTACAACCAAGCACAACTACGACACAGTCTGTTTTTGGCACAGCTGTGGACAATATTAACAATAATGTTAGGAATGTTGTTGATTATGCAGACGTGGATGCACTTCTACATAGATGGTGCATTTCAACTAAGAATTCGGTAATGTATGCATTTGGTGTACCAACACTACTAGGAGTTCCTATGCTGCATACTGTTCCGAGCTAACAATAATAGAGATACAAACTGAAGTAGTGGACATTCCACCACTTCTCACTTGCCAACACTCGACTACTTACCACTAGCATCCACTATGCCACTCATCTTCCCAGAAAAGCTGCTCTACATTGACAACAAGAAAGGAGGAATCGACATTCAATTCGCTGTTGATCTGGATGGTGTTGATCCTTCTACCATTAAGGAAATCCGCGTTGGATTTCAATGGATTAAGCATGAGAAGGGAAATGTAATTGGCCATCTCACTACATACAAACAGAAGGGAAATACACTAGTCTGTACTATAGCTACTATTGATGATGGAATCTTCAACAAGATGGGACAAAAGCAAAAGGATGCGGACATTATCGTGTTCCAAGGTACCAATACAATGACAACACATAGAGTAGAAGTTTGTTCCTACAAAAGTGAGCAAAATCGTCTAAATGCTGAAAAGAGGAAGCACAAAAATGAAGAGAAGGATGAGGATGAGAGTAACAGCCCCTCATCTTCTGAGAATAAGGAAGAAAGACCCAAGAAGAAGGCAAAGCAAACACCAGACAGCACACCTTCTGTTACTCATGTAACATCTCTACAACAACTGCAGCAATTACTACAGCAACAACCTCCTGTACAACCACCAGCACCTCTTCCTATGAATGTTCCTCCTGTAGCTGCTAATAACCAGCCTGGTTTGTGTCAATGTGGCGATAGAGCTATAGTAGGAAACAAATGTGTAGCATGTCATATTAGCACAGATAAGTACCCAGAAAAGGCGAAGAAAGAGTTGGAAACACATCAAAACCGTATGAGTGTTATTCAGAAACCCCTCATTAATGCTCTTGATGCACGCGCACGAGTACAGGCATTGAAGTTGGAGACCAAACGCAAGCACTACCAGGAGGAAGAAAAGGCAGCACAAGCTGCCGTAGATGCCCAACTCAAACTCCTTGTCGCAGAGAAGGATGATGTTAGTGAGGAAGAGGAGGAAGAGGAGGAAGAGGAGGAAGAGGAGGAATAGAATTACAGACTACAATTGGCTAACTTCCTCACATTACTTCTCAACAGAGGTAATGTGAAACTGAATCAATCCAATTCCTCAATATCTCATACTAAACTGTACCAAGAATGCAAGTAGTTCACTTGGAGACTAATGTTGATGCCAAAAGACGCAAACTCACTGCACCACGTTCAAATATTCAATTAACATGCAATTGCGGTGGTATAATTGCGCGCGCAAATAGATGTTTTGGATGTTGTAGTCAATACTATGCTAATGAATTCATTGAGACTAAAGCAATGATGGAAGCGGAACACCACCAAGCAATGAGAGACATTGGAGAACGTGGTCGTGTCCATAGGAAACGAGAATTCAAGACGAAGAAGAAAGCACAACTTATTGATGCGATTTGGTTCGATTATGATAAGAAGGAGTAGTTCTACAGTCAGAGCATACTTGTTAGTATGCCCTGTCTATTAGAGTAGAATAGACTAGTGACGTCTGTGTTTGTGTGTACTACTAGCTGTATGCGGAGTATTCAAGTCTCTATTTACATCAAAAGAGCGTAGCATCCTCCCAATGAATTCCTTGATATTGGTAGATGTTGTTTCGACATTGCTAGCTAGAAGATACTCTATTACAATTAGTAGCAAAGAAGAACAGTCGTAACATCTATCCAATCCAGGAATTTGTACATCACAAAGAGGAATGTATCTCGTAACCCTTCCAATTGTATTGTGATAGGCACATGCTTGTTCGTACCAAATGTTGTGGTAAATATGTGGAGATGCTTTGGTGTCCATTCTTGTACAAACAAGCCTAGTTTCTGTAGAAGTTGTTGGTGCGTATGCAGGCAACATGATACATCCCTTGATATATGGAGTTGTGCCAAGAGACCAAGGCAGACGAAATTTGAGCATTGAAACCTCTGCCTGTATTGTCCTTGTCCACCTCTCTTGTTGCTGCATGTCTACTCCAACATATTGCTCTTCTGTGCCAGTTCTAATGTCACTAATAAAGACGGTGTGATTAGTGTTACTAGCACATCTTCTATACTGCTGCGCATGAATATCAGCAAAGAATGTACGGTGATGAACTACAACATTCTTAGGAGGTGTTTGGAGTTGTCTACAAAACGGAGCAGGATCATACAACTCGAATTTACAGTGTGGGAATAGGCTAGCAAGGAATGGGATGTGGTGTCCTGGTGCTGCACCCGCGTAGATAATGCTATACTCTGTTCCAGTAATGGCAGTTGTATACCATAACAGCAGTTTGAGTTCACAAATTAGCAGCTTCAGCTGGCCAAAATGCAGAGTAGATCTCTCATTCTCTGGTCTGTGATAGTAGGGCATTGTAGTACTCTCTTTGACAAGGAATTGTGGAATAGTCGTAATGTCTAGTGGTTCTACGGTGGAAACATATCGCCCAATACTCTCAAGGAGTATTTGGCGACAATGACTGTCGCTAGGGTGCTCCATAGAGCACCAAGATACGAAGAAATACTAAGCGACTCCATTGTAATTTTGAAATAAGAATAAACTGGAAATGTCAGTTGGCTATGAAGTGGGCTAGGAAATGCGTAATAGTAGACAAATACACCAAATATGCCAAACACTACCATGCCAAATACTACGAGATTAACCACTACACCAACCACTGCACCAAGCACAACAGTAACACCACTCCAATCTTATGTGCCGTGGAGTGTGTTAGTAGAACCTGGCACTTATTTTCTACTACTTTCCGTGTTGTTGATACTACATTATTCGGCTTGGAGATGTAAGAGTGTGACGAGCCAAGGTTCAAGCGGAAATGGAGTAGAGAGTATCAATTGGATTGTAATTGTTCTCATTCCCGTCATGCTCAGTGTTTTGTTGGTTGTCTTGTTCTATGCTTTGTCTTCTCTCTGGATCTTAGCATTCATCATAATTGCAGTGATGAGTCTTGGAAGTGTTGTCCTAGTAACATGGCCACTGTTTGAGATTCTCAACCTACAAGTGAACAAGATATGCAAGAGCGACATGTTAACAGACTATGGCGGACTTGGTTTAAGCGTTCTCACTGCAGCTGTGCTAGGAATTGTTTGGATTGCTACTGGATATTGGCTTGTATTAGACTTGTTGGCAGTGTGTACTATTATTGCTATTCTAAGCCATATTAGACTACCCTCTCTTACTCTAGGCATTTCTTTGTTGTGTATCATGCTGGTATATGATGTGGTTTGGACATTTGTATCTCCGCTTCTCTTTGGACAGAGTGTAATGGAACATGTAGCCAAACAAGTATCAGAAGGTTGGGTAGCACTACCAGTTGTGATTTCTGTGCCACACGTTTGGAGCAACGGAAGTTCTCTACTAGGACTAGGAGACATTATTATTCCAGGCCTGTACCTGGTCTTTTTGGTGAGATGGGATACACACAATCGTGATAGACTATTCGAAGGAACAGCAAGAGTAGGCTATCTTGGCTACTCTGTTGGCTTTATACTAACATTTATTATCCTTGTCTTGAGCGACAGAGGACAGCCCGCACTGTTGTACATCGTTCCATGCATACTAATAACCAGTTTATCATATTCTTACATCAAGAATGAGCTAACTGGTCTTAGAAGCTACTCTTTTGATTCACCAATCATTGCTGACGATGCTGCTACACAAATATTGTAGAATAATAGGTATAAGTATGTGCATATTCATAGTATGCACATTAACAGTGTTAGAATAGGAATATTACAAATACCAATGCTAATTAATGAGTATTAATAGTTTAGTGGTTGGTCTGTGGAGGATATCTATACCATAAAACGTAATAGAATGAGTGAAAGGATGAACAACTTTGCTAAAAGACATGGTGGAATTGTGGAGTATATTGACGATGATATAACAAAGTTTGCTTGTTGTAGAGAGCATGCTTTCTGGCTAACACAGATGCAAATTGATAGGGATGAATGGTGTACAAGATGTTATGTGTCTGCTGGCGAACAAGCAGTGGAGGCATGTCTCAAGCGGTTAGGAATAGAATACTATAGAGAATATACATTCCCTGAGTCACTAGTGTATGTCAGACCACTCAGACTAGACTTCTATCTTCCTACAATGAGATTAGTCATTGAATTTGATGGTGTGTCTCATTATAGGAAGAGAACAGTGAATGTACATCCTGCCATAGCAATAGTAAGATTCAAGGATGCTCTCACTAGAGATCGTATCAAAGATGTCTGGTGTAGGAAGAATGGTATGAATCTGCTAAGAATTCCATTCTGGCATTCACAGCGAATAGAACAGATGGTTGAAGACATTATACATGCCTGTAGCACTCTTATTAACAACGAAATAATACATGTAGATGAAATGAGGGAATGGAGAGTTAGAAGTCTCAACAATCTAATGAAGGGTTTGGATGCTCTTCCTCTTCCAGACGTCGCGACTGACGCATTGTAGTAGGAAGTATACTACTATTAAGATTCCTGTCTTACCAAGAGTATCTGCCACCAAGCGATTACTAATCAGAATGGAGACAGATCCAACCACTCCCAAACGCATAGTGAAGCCTAGAAAGCCGCGAATAACTACTAAGAAACCAGTAGGGTTGGTAAAGGTAGCAGATTTGGCAAGTGAAGAGAAATATGCAAGTCTCATTACTTCTCCACCACCTTCTGCTCTTCCAGTGCCAAAATTCAAGAGGAAGAGTAAGAAACCGGCACCTCCTCCTCTTATGACGCCTACAACTATTGTTCTTCTTACTACTCCACCACCAACAGCACCTTCTACTCCTGCCATACCAGAACACACCACTTCTAATACTGCTAGTAACATTAGTGTTAGAATGACACCACCAATCACACCAATGTCGCCATTCAGTGTAGCACTGTTGAAAGCAGAACAGAGAGGAGGAACTCTGTTACAAGTACCAACAGGTGCACTTCCGTTGTGGTCTTGTTACAAACAACATCGATTCTCACTCCCAATGGATGCAGTACAAGCAGGTGCTTGGTGTGAGGAGTGTCAAGAGTCTCTTGGTGAGAGAGCAGTGAGATTGCATGTAGAAAGAAGAAAGTTGGATTATAGATGTGAGATTAGTTTCCCGTCTCTCTCCTCCAAACCAGAAGCAGAAATTCTCAGCAAACAATCCAAGTCTGTAGTAAACAGTAAATGCCACCTTCGCTTTGATTTCTACATTGTCAAGTATAGACTTCTAGTGGAAGTAGATGGAGAACAACACTTTGGCAGTGGGAATATGAAGGGTTCGTTATTAGAGAGATTAGAGAGCGATCAAGCCAAAGATGAATGGGCAAGAGCAGAGAAATTCAACCTTCTTAGGATACCATTCTGGGAACTCTCAATGATAGAGGCATTAATAGACAGTACCATTGCCAGGATACATGCTGGTGAATCATGTCTCTTCATTTGCGCAGATAGTATCATTCTTTGGCGTAAACAAGCCATCACTGCACTTCGTAATAAGAAGCGGACACCACCCGCACCAATTCCTGTTGACGCTCGCCAACGTGCCACAGAGGCTAGACAAGCCATTAGAGACCTCCAAACTGCAGAAGTAAACCAAGCAAGTATCAAATTAGCACCGCCACCAGGATTCCTTGTTACACTAGCATAATTCATCAATACTTACTGCTACGTATTATCTGTTAGTGCTACTATTTAGCATATACTAATAGAAACAGTCTAAGCGTCTGGAGGCAAGTATAATAAGATGGCCGAAGCACCAACACAATCAGAACCAATCAAGACTACACCTAACAAACCAAAGAGAAAGGCGGGTCCTAGCAATGGTGCACAACGCATTGAGAAGCTGTTGAAGGGTATGGATATTCTCTACTCCATGGAGGTTTCATACGCACAATGTAAAGACAAGAAGGTGCTCTTGTTCGACTTCCAGATCATTGTGAATGGACGAGTTGGTATGATTGAGTATGATGGGAAGCAACACTTTGAAGAGACACCAATATTCAAAATAGATGCTGAGAAACTAGCAAGAAGTAAGATTCGCGACATTATCAAGAATAGATTCAGTAGAGATCGGAGTATCTCAATGCTTAGGGTAGCATACACAGAGGATGTACACCTAGAAAAGTGGGTAAACAACTACATCGACCAGATGAAGGCAGCTAGCAAACCTGTGTTTGTGTTTCAACCGCCGTTACTATACTCAAATCCATTCGATGACAAGGATGAGTGGGGTTGTGTAGTTATGTAATCCTATTATATACTACTATTGATAAGCGACTATTAAACAGATGCATAGTAAGGCTATTAAACCATCGGGAAAGAGAGATCTCGACGAGTTGACATTAACACACAACTTTGTGTGTTAATATCCTGGCAACAAACCGCAAGTAATGGACAAAATACGCGTAAGGTACAAGCTGACGCGAACAACATCACACCCACACCACTATAAACCAACCAAACTATAACCACATCCAACAACCTAGTACGCAAGTACAACTCGTCAAGCTAATAATGACAAGCCTAAAGAGTTTAGCAAAGAGTCGTAAGACCCAAGAAGTAGTTCCTCCACCTCCACCGCCAGCAGAGAAGTCTGTTGCGAAAGTAGAGAAGGCTCCTGTAGTAGTGGAAGAGATTGTTGAGCAACCTCCTGCTCCTCCCAAAGCAGGAAAGGCTTCTCCATCTAAGACTAAGAAGTCGCCTCCCAAGACGAAGAAGTCACCTAAGAAGTCTCCTCCCAAGTCTAGGAGACGTCGTGAGATTGTTGAGGAGGAAGAGGAACTTCCTGCTGACCTTCCTGAAGAGGAGGAAGAGGAGGAAGCTGGCAAGGAGTTGGCCAAGTATGAGGGTATTCCAGCCATGCCTAGCACAGAAGAGGTTGCAAACAACCTTGATGCGTGGAGGGCATACTCGGAGGAACTCCAGCGCATCATAGGCGAGATTGAGGGCTCTGGTGCTGCCTCTGATGTCGGTTCTGATGCTAGCGAGTTTGATGTTAGCGAAACAGAGGAGGGTGAAGAGGAAGAGGAAGAGGGTGAAGAGGAGGAGAAGGAGCACTATGTCTCTGAGACATTGGAGGAGCGCAAGGCGCGTGCCACTACTCCTCTAGAGTGGCAGTGCTACTCTATGAATTTGGAGAAGGGTCCTAGGAAGTTGGATGATGTGTTGTGCTGCCGTGGAGACCATTGCACCTACGCCAACAACCCAGAGTTGCTCAAGATTGAGACTGCTAAGCGCGCTAAGCGTGGTGCTGGGGCAGAGGAGAAGCCCTATGAGGAGAGTTTCCGCCTACTTGGCACAGATGTACACATTTGTGACCGCTGCTACTTGGAGGCTAAGCAAAACATCATTGCTGAGCAGGAGAAGGCCAAGAAAGCAAAGGATGATGAGGACACAGAGGAAATGAAGACTGTGAAGGCCAGGTTGGAGGAGTTGAAGGCAATTAAGAAGAAATCAGATGAAGAGAAAGCAGAGGATGCCGAGTTGAAGAAGAAACTCAAGGAATTGGCCAAGGAGCAGAAAGAGAGCGAGAAGGGCCATAGCGTTAAGAGCAAGGGGAAGAAAGAGGAAGAGACTGAGGAAATAAAGTCTCTGAAGGCCAAGTTGGAGGAGTTGAAGATCAGCAAGACAAAGACAGAGGAGGAGAAAGAGGAGGAAGCAGAGTTGAAGAAGGAATTGCGCGAGTTGGTCAAGGAGCAGAAAGAATTGAAGGAGACTCCTCTTGTTATCCCTGGGGAAGTACATGGTGCCATTGAGGAGGAATACACTGCATATGGTCTTCCTCGTGAGCCAAAGATTACCACCAAGCCTCGTAGCAAGCGCGCAGAAGAGGATGAGGATAGTGCAGAGAGTGATGATGTGCGTGCCTCTGAAGTATCCGACGATGATGAGGACTTTGAGTAGTGTCGCAGTGCTTACGCAACTGGCTGTTAGTAGAATATACACCAAAAACATACCAAGTCCTACAAAGGGCTTGGTATTATCTTAGTATTAACAGAGTAATACGTCCTAAGAATGCACAGCCTGTTGAGACTGTGCATTTGCTTGTTACTATTCTACTAGATGCTAGAGAGTAGGCTACTAGAGTTCCTCACCGCGAGAGGCGCTGGTCTTCTTCTGTGGCAGCAAGACTTGGTGAATGTTGGGCAGAACTCCACCACCAGGAATAGTGACGCTAGAGAGCAGCTTGTTGAGTTCCTCGTCGTTTCTCACAGCCAGTTGGATGTGGCGAGGAATGATACGAGTCTTCTTGTTGTCGCGAGAAGCATTTCCAGACAACTCCATGATCTCGGCAATGAGATACTCAATCACAGCTGCCAAGTAGACGGGAGCGCCCTTGCCAACACGGGGAGAACCAGCGACGAGCTGGCGAAGCAGACGGTGAGGACGAGCAACGCTGAATTGCAGACCAGCACGGTGAGAAGCAGAGTGAGAGTCACCAGCCTTCTTCTTGCCTACGCTAGTGCGCGCAGACTTGGATTGGGAGGCATTGAACTTGGTCACAGCCTTGGTTCCCTCGCTTACAGCATGCTTAGCGAGTTCTCCAGGCAGCAGGAGACGAACAGCGGTCTGGATCTCTCGGCTAGTGACAGTGTTCTTCTTCACACTACGCAGAAGCATGCTAACAATTCGGCACACCTCTCCAGCGAACCAGTCGACGAAGGCGTTCATGATGCTCATTCCATTCTTGCTAATTCCAGTGTCGGGATGAACCTGCTTCAGAATCTTGTAGATGTAGGTCTGGTAGGAACCATAGTTACGCTTGGAGTGGCGACTCTTGCCCTCACTGGGCTTCTTAGCCGCGGTCTTGCTCTTAGATGGTGCCTTGGATGCCATTGCTTGTATGTTGTGTTTTGTGTAGTGTAGTTACCTTGGGAGGGTAGGTTTAATAGTACACCAAGTAGTCTCTGGCGAGTCACTTGTGTGCAACTCTAGAGTTGCACGCTGGGGATTCATACTGTTGACAACCACATGCAAGCACCTTGGGTTGGTCTATCTATTAGTAGTAGGCGGTACACAACAAATAGTCTATTGGTTGCCCTCACCTCCCTTCTTCTTGGTCTTCTTGAACAAAGCCTTGTGAATATGAGGGAGAATGCCGCCGTGCGGAATAGTGGCCTTGAAGAGAGTATCCAACTCCTCATCACCGCGAACAGCAAGTTGAAGATGGCGAGGAATGATACGCTTGACGTGCAGACCCTTGCTTGCATTGCCAGAGAGTTCCAACACCTCCATTACAATATATTCTACTACTGCTGCAAAGTAGATTGCTGCTCCGCGTCCACTACGAGGACTTCCAGCAACCTGGGTCTTCAACATCCTGTCAAAACGAGCAGGATTGAACTTAATGCCAGCCTTCTCTGCTGTGTTGCCATGTGCAGGCTTCTCACCGGCAGCTGCGCTTGATGCAGCATTGAACTTAACAATTGCCTTGGTTCCCTCACTCACGGCATGCTTGGCAAGTTCTCCAGGCAGCAGGAGACGAACAGCAGTCTGAATTTCTCGGCTAGTAACTGTGCTCTTCTTAGTGCTGCGTAGAAGAGTGCCAACAACATCGCAAACTCTTTCACCAAACCAAAGAACCATTGCATTGACAACACTCATTGCTCCCTTGCTAATTCCAGTATCTGGGTGAGCCTGCTTCAAAGTACGCTCAATGTAGGTGCGGAAGGAGCCATAATTGCGCTTCACATGATGCTCTTTCTTAGTAACAGTCTTGCTCTTGGATGGTGCCTTTTCGGCTTGGGTAGTTGCGGTTGTCTTACCACGAGGCATGTTATTGGTATGTTGGTATGAAGTGGGTAGTAGAGTAGGACTTTATGTTACACCGCAGCCGTTGGCGAAAAGTCACACCGGAATGTGTTCGTCACAGTGTATTATGCACTTTGGCGAGGTTGTTATGTTTGTTGGATTAGATGTATAATATGTGTCAATTCTCGCGAGGAGATCATACCAGGGTACACACCCCACATCATCTCATATCAACGCTTAATACAAGATGATATATTATGTACATCGTGTACAACTTGACGGAGTATGCATAAAGGACAGTCATGGCAGAGAAACCACCATCACCTAAGAGGTCTCCAAGAACACTCACTGGTGTACCCAGAGATGTAATAGGTATAATTGGTAGTAGAGTGCCTCAGAGTAGTCTACCTAGCATGAGATTAGCTTCTAGAGGATTAAGAAGCGTACAACAACAAATTTCTAGGCTGTGTAGTGAACTACCTAACATGGAAGAAATTAGGAATAGTGTCTTGAGATTTCGCAACCCAACAGGCAACCAACAAGTAATTCGTTCTGTCTCTGTGTTCAACCCAAATGATGATAGTCTATTTGTATTTGAAGTACAAGAGAGAAGCAACATCAAAGGTTTGGCTAATATACAGACCAGAATATTCCTCAGAGATGAACATGGACATGTGTTTGAAAGAGAATCTGCTGGAGTAGATGTTATTAACCTTAGGAAGGGTATACTACCACCAGGATTTGTTGATCCTTCATTCCTATTAACTATTCTTAGAAACAGAGTTGGTTGTGTAGAAGAGCACAGAAAGAAGTACAACAATGAATTCTATGGTAATAATATAATTGCAGCATATTATGCCATAGTTATGGAGAGTGCTATTACTCCTCTTCTTAAGCCGGGTATTACTGCTATGCATGTATTGGGAGATACTTTATTACCGATTGAAGAGCTTATTAATGAAGAAACACTTATTAATAATCCAGAAGAGTATAATAACATAGTAGATAGACTACACAGAGTAATTCAGTGCTGGGCAAACATTAATCCGTACAGAATGACCATTCATTGGCATTCACTGGAAGATATACCCTTCAATGAAGAAGTAGATGAGATTAGACAAGGTGCTATTAAGCAGTTGTTATTAGCCAATAGAATCTACGCAGGCTATTTGGAGGTTGAGACTCTACCACAAGATATTGTATTACCAACTGCTCTACAAATAACAGAATATTTGAGGAAGACTAGACCATCCTATATGGCATTTTGGAATTATCCTGAACAAGAGTTGGTTGTCTACACTATTGCTAACACTGGTAGCATTACTAGCAATGTTGTAAAACCAATTACACGGGGTAAGAATGGTATCGAAGTATTAGAAGAAGGAGTTATGCCACTTTCTAGATTACTCAAGACCAAAATACTACCTGGTCTTGTTGATCCACACACATTAGCTGGTATGGGTATTGATGGAGATGTTATTAGGTTACACATTATTGAATCCTTATATGATCTTCTTGCAAAACTCGTCATAAGACCGGATTTGGTATGCGATAACACGTACATTATGAAGAGTTTGATAATTTCTCAACAGAAATTCAGACAAAAGGAAGGATTTGGTAGTAAAGTTGCACTTAATGAGTATAGAAAGTTGATAGATAGATTAGAACTGTTTGTGTATTTCTGGCTACACGTTGGTACAGATGAGTATAGGAATAGTCTATTCAACACAAAAGTACCGAGTGGTGGTTTGCAGAAGCATCTTGAAGACATTCTTATGGATTTGAGAGAAGTATACAATTCTTTCTGATTTTGTTCGTATCGTAATGTTTGTTGTGTTGGTGTTGTATTAGTTGTGGTAAACAACTAATAAAGCTAATGAATCACGGCAGATATAGAGGAGTAAGAACTGGAGATGTCTTGTTATTTACTGGTTGGAATATGGCACAAATAGGCCTAAGAATTGTAATGGGTAGTGAATACGTGCATGTTGGCATTGCAGTGTGGCTCAAAACGGACGAAGGTAACAGGTTGCACTCATTAGAGTCAGGTACATTCAGAGAACACTGCGCTGTTACTAATGGGAGGAAGAGTGGTGCAAGATTGGTGGATATTGACTTGATAATGGGACACCACACAACTGTCGCCTATCGACCTGTTCACATACAGAGGAATAATGAATTCTATCTATTGTTGAAGGAATTCATGAAGGAATGGTCTGTTAGAAGATACTGCAGACCATTGCGAATGATTACATTACAAAGCGGCATACGGAGGGATCCTGGTAACAAGGAGGTGTTCTGTTCAGAGTTGTGTGCTGCATGGTTGTATAGATGTGGTGCAATTCCAGAGTATCTGTATGCTGTACATCCACCGCACTCTGCAAGTCCACAGACATTCTCTTGCGATTCTAGTATTAGCAGAGAGTTGTTTAACGGCGAACCAATTAGAATAGTACACAAGACAGACGACCATGATGTTGTTGAGGGTAATGCTGGTGTGTTGCTGGTTAGTACGCTATTCATAGCATTTGTCTTGTATTTGGTTATTGCACTTGTGAGACGAGATGCTAGGAAGAGGTGAACAGAGGGGTGCAGTCATGTATACAAAGCATACCTAACTAGTATTCTACTAACTTTGCTATGTATTAATGAATCAAGAGGATAATCACCAAAGATTCGCTGCAGTAAGAACAGGAGATATTCTCCTATTTAGTGGATGGTGTCGAACAGCTATGATCCTCAGAACATATATCAATAGTATGTACACTCACACAGCAGTTGCAGTATGGCTCAAAACAAGCAATGGTCGAAGATTATACTGTTATGATGCTGGTCCTCTGAGAGAAAAAGATACTATGTCTCCAAACTATGCAAAGAAAGTTGGAGTTAGGCTCTTCAACATTAGTAAATTAACCAATAGATACAGTCAAGTCCATTACAGACCAATCAATGTTGTAAGAAATAATGAATTCTACCTATTGTTGAAGGAATTTATGCATGAGTTTCACTACAGAAGTTTCAGACCTTCACTTCAACTTATTAGAATACATTCCTGTTCCTCTTCTCCAGAAGGAACTGGTATCTACTGCACAGAATTGTGCAGTGCATGGTTGGAAAGACTTGGTTTGTTGTCTTCTGATGAATTGAGAGATAGACCACATTGGAAATCAACACCAAGAGATATTGCAGACTCTTCTTTGTATACTGGAGCTTTTCGAGGCAATACAATGGTTGTCTATGATGAAGGTACTGAACACAATATTCGTGGTGGCCTTGTAGGATTACTCATACTTGGTTTGATGGTCTATATTGTGATTACTGTGCTCAAGTCGAAGAGGTAGCACATTATTACCACTACTACTACATACTATTATTAGTATGTAGACTTGTTGAAGAATGAGTAGTAAGACAGACGTGGCGGTGTGCCGCCACATCACTGATTTGTCCCTTAATATCACGAGGGTTAACGCTTCTTGCCACCCTTGTGCTTCTTCTTCACCTCAACATGCGTGCGGGGTGGCTCCTCAACATCGTCATCATCATCGTCTGCACCAGCACGACGAGAAATTGGCTCAACAACTACCTTCTTTGCTGGATCGGTTGGTGTCTTGGTGTCTGGCTTGCTATTGAGAGGAAGGCTGCTAGTCATACTAGGAGAGGGCTTGGGATCTGTGCTAGCACTAGAAATATCCACAGACTTGGTCAAATCTACCGGCTTTGTCACCTCCGTTGGCTGCTTAGGAGCCTCCACCGGTTTTACCAACTCTGCTGCCTCTTCTGACTTAGGAGTCTCCACTTTGGGAACCTCTGGTGACTTCACCACCTCTGTTGGCTTAGGAGTCTCTGTGGGTGCCTTGGGAATCTCCAGAGACTTGGTCTCTGGTTTCACCAACTCTGCTATCTTAGACTCTGTAGGTGGCTTGAGAGCGTCTTCTGTCTTGATATCTACTACTGTAGGAGCCAATTCCTCCTTGGTGTCATCCTTGTCATCATCCTCCGGTTGAGAAGGAGGAAGAAGTGGAGGAACATCATCGCCAATGTCCTCCTCTTCTACATGAGCAGTTTCGTGCTCTGGTGAATGTGGAACCTCCAGATCCTGTACCTCTGCTTCTGGTACCTCTGCCACTTCAGGAGTGTTGCCACCACTCAATTCGACATTCTCTGTGCCATTGTCACTCTCTACGGGCGGGTCATCATCCTCTGCGCGTGGAACAATCTGGTCCATGTCCACCTTCGCTTCCTTAGTCTTCTTGACCTTGATTGAGGAGGGATTAAACACAGGGTCAAGATCTTGTTTGTCAAACTCTCCAACAATAACTTCACCATCAACAATAGGCACAAACTCCAGAGGAAGAATGGCCAATGGTGTAGTGCCAATGTGTCGGAAACTCCTAAGGAAGTGAGAAAGAACAAAGCGAGTTACCACATCATTGCTGGCACGAGAAAGAATCTCAACCAATATCTTGGGAGTGGGTAGAGGAGTGTTGGGTGGTAGAAGACTAACAGCCTGAGTAAAGTCCTTGGCAGTCACACCAGAAACTGCACCCCACATGAGCAGCCAGAGCATACCAACACTCGACTTTGCATACTTCACAACAAAGAGAAGATGCTTGACATCGATTGCCAGTACAAGACTCCAAGGAACAGCGTAACCAAGACGATTCAGAGGCAGAACATAATTCCTGCTGTCCTCGTCTGGATGGTTGAGATGTTGATGGTAAGCAGAAGCAGCTGTCCCAATGTATTTCATCATCAGAGCATCATCCACCTCATCCGCAAGTTGGCTCTCAACAATCTTCCACATTGTTTTGGCGATGCTAAGACTCACAACATTAGACAACTCTAGAACATACGCCATAAACTGCATTGTTTCGTACGCCGCATCTTCTAGCTTGTCTGTAATCTGGTAGATGAAGCAGCGCAGAATGTGGAATGCATGACGAGACAACTTCAACACCAAAGCATGCTCCTTGGCCACTGGAGTGTTCTTCTCACCAGCAGGGTGAGTGGAACCTGTACGAGACACACTGGCCTTTGGTGTAGCAACTCCACTGTTGTTTGCCTCTTCCAAGACCTTGAGACGCTCCAGAAGGTATGGAATAGTACCCAAAACAGCGCGATGGCATCGGAAAGACTCTCCACTGGGATCCAGACGAATAGTGACGTCGCTGAACAGTGGATTGTCATACAAATACTGTGGGAAGGTTACCTTCACGGGTTTCTTCTCCTTACCAGCAGCTGGCTTGAATGTTGGTTTGACGATTGCTTCCATACTTGTTGGATGGTAGGCAGTGTTAGTGCAATGTGTTGACTATGCTTGGTAGCGAGTCATAGTCCATGTCAGACTGTGACTACTTCTTACACTACTACTTACTTCTTACACTACTAACTATACAACTACTTATCTATTGTTAATACAAGTAGTAACCCAATATCTATATAACACGATACCCACCTCGACAAGCCCATCTTCATGACAACTTCTCTGTTCCACAGACCGCTCCTAAGAGCGATATGTTTTGTTGTATGTATTTGTATGTTTGTGTCGTACCAGTCTACTAGGTTACATAGCCTCCATAACCTTGATGTTGTCAAATCCGCGCAGTTGCTCAAAGGCAGGCTCAGACCGCATCTTGTTGGACAGCGCACTCTTCTGCTCCTCTGGACATGTATGAACATCCTTCCAGAATTGTGCATCTAGTTTCATCCGCTGATCTAGGTAGCTGTCGTACAAGCAGTGCACCTGCTTCCCAGCCTCCTTGGATAGAAGGCTGTTCTCATAGTCCACAGGGTCTGCAATTGCAGAGAGATACTTGCATACAAGCGTGAGAGGGTCAATGGGAGAAGGTGTTACGTCAGCCATTGTTGGTGATTGTTGGTGCTAGAAGAGGCTAGAAGAGGTTGGAAGGTCTTATATATCACAGGCCAGAAAAGTCAGCTATTGCTTTGTCTTTCTTCGCAACTCGACTTTGAGAATACAACTCTGTATTCTCAACATGCTATTCCGCAGTAATAACACACTAATTATACTCAACATGTCTCATAGAATGAGAATTTGCCAATATGAGGAGTTGAATGATCACCCTGATCGACAGTCCATTCCATGTGTGTTCCGACAATAGTGATCTCCGTGATTTCTGTGTGAGCATGTGTCCACTTTGGCTTATCAAGAGCCTTCCACTTGCGCCAACCTGCGTCATTGGTGAGAATGTAGTCTATACTTGCATACTCACACTTGTTGATACTAGACAGATTGTTGTAGGTCTTGCCATTGTGCTTGACGGTCACAAATGCAACATCATCGCTTGCCATATTCTTTGTGAGATTGAAACCAGCATAATAGACTTCGTAAACTAGCCCATTCTTGTCTGTGAATGTATGTCTGCATGTACCAACATTAATTACGTCGTCAGATAAGACACTCATTGCATCTCTGTCTGTTTTGGCTGCTTGTACATCACCCATGTTCTAAAGATGAGAATAGTTGCTCTTATTATCTATCACAAAAGTGTGTAATCACTTGTACAACTAATATACTACTTACTTCATATGAGTAAGTAGAGGTCTAGACTGGTACAAAGCACCATTCTAAACATGGCCGAACCAATCACTAGCTTAGAACTCTTCAGGGAGCAGTATACTAGGAAATATCCAAGAGCTAGTGAGACTACAGTCAAGAGAGAATGGGTCAAGTACAAGAGTGCGCATGCTCTATCCTCTCCTGTACTTAAGAGTCCTACTACCAAGGCTAAAAGCCCTATAAGAGTGAGCCCACGACGTAAGAAGAGTCCAGAGAGGTATCAGCCCAGTATTGGCTATGGAGGTATGGTACAACCTACCCTTCTAGGTGTACCTCCTGATGTAAGTAGACTACTAGTTAGAGAGTTACCTAGAAGTGCAATTGGTCGGCTATCAAGGGTTAGTAGAGCCTCCAAACACATGACACAACAACGTCTGAGTGAGCTGTGTAAGGAACTACCCACTGAGAAGGAGGTAACAGAGTTTATACTGGACTCCAAGACGAGGTTCTCTCCACTAAGTGTCAGACACATACATCTCATGCCTGACGGGGCACTTCTAACAGAGCTAGAACTCTTCTTCACACATGAAGATGAAGGACGACAAGCAGGACAGTATGCTACTAAGACTTACATAGAGTTGGGAGCTGGAATATGGGATGAGCCAGGACAAGAGACAGTGTTGGAGGTGAAGGAACAAGTCTACCGTAGCTCTATTACGGGTGTAATGACTCTCCAAACTCTATACCACCCTCCCAAGGGCTTCTTGGCTGCTAGAGCCAAGGCTAGATGGCCTAAGACTGAGACAGATCCCATTACTATGCTAAGACTACTAAGACAGCGCCTAGGATGTCGTAATAAGGCCAAGGAGTATGGACTCGATATCATAACTGCCTATTACAGGACTATACTACATCCCTACCTTGTTAGACTACTCTCATTAGAAAGAGCAGATATCTATGTAGAGGATTATGTAGTGGGAGATCTCTCTAGTGTCACTGAGACTAGTATTAATGATGTCATCATACTGTACTTGCTTGCCAAGGGATGGCTAGGCATCAATAGTATGGATGACTTGGTTGACTTCCTCAGTAATCTCCCTTATGTAGGTCCAACTACTATAGAGTTACTCAGAGCTGCTGTAACGGATCTCATAGCGCACATTAGAACTGCTGATGTCTACTATGCCTCAGTCTTAGCTGAGATACAGCAAGCAGAAGTGTTGAATAGTCCCCAGCTGCCTGGCAATAAGGAGGTAGTGGAAGTGCTCATGCAGGGTAATAACACTACCACTAATATTCGCTTCAGAATAGTCCTGCTCAACATTGAAGAGGTAGAGGTGTATGTGCTAGAGTACTACTACACATATAAGGAGAGACAGTACTACTTACACCGCTCTGGGATCCAATCAGTTAGTAGAGAGTTCACACCCTATCAACCGTACTTATTAGATAGCGGAGCTACAGACAAGGTTAGATATATTCTCAGGACTAAGCACGTAGAATACGCTCTAGACATTGCCAGTATCAAGCTACTCTCACCTGCTGTCTCTCTCAAGTCCTATGTCAAGTGGCATATGCTACCTTTCGTCAGGGGCTTGATAGAGGATCCTTACTTGGAGTATCTCTTTGACACTGACAGGACTATTAGCACTATGATGTTACAAGTACTCTCCAAGGATGAGTCTGATGAGAATGAAGAGGAAGCTAGCGATGAAGAAGAGGAACCTCTTCAAGAGGATCATGATAAGATCCTCGCAGAGTACTACTATCTCATACAAAAATTAGGATTAGTCATGTATTATTGGCTCTACAATGGCAGTGACGAGGAGAAAGCTAGCATATCTAGTCCATATTCGCGCACTAGTGACACTAGCCTATACAATCAAGCTCTCGAGATGCTTACTAAGTTGAGGAAAGTGTATAAGAGTCTCCAATAGTATTACATAGTCTTATAGGCCCTGTATGAGCCAAATATTAACTTAACCTACTCTCTATACAATTAGAGAGTAGCTAACTTCATGTTTTGAATGTCCCCCAATGTTAGTGATACAATACTACACTGAGAAAGACACAGCACTCTCATCATTAATGGCATAATCTCCCACTGTCCTAGTCAAATCAAGTTCCATCCCAGCTAAGTACATGTGTCTTATTGTGACACCAAATCGTCTTCCTATTGCTTGCACAATAGTGGAGAGTTGCATGGTGGATGACACCTTCAATATTAGATTCTCTGGTGGAGGATTGTATGTTACTTGTAGGTTGAAGGATGTCATAGTATTGGTTGAGTATAAGATGTTGACTTGAGTATAGGATGTTGACTTGAGTAATTGTACTCAAATCGCAAAGTCAGTTGTTAATTACCCTCCGGAGGAATCCACAAATGTATGTATTATTCTCACTATGGCGTGTACTACTGTTTGTGACACTATTTACTCTGTGAGAATACATTCTCCAGTCCTTGGAGGGTTTGGATGCTCCTAAGTTTGTCGACCAACCACTTAATATTCTTCTGCTTCAGAATGTTCTTAATCTCTTCTTCCTTGCTCAAGACACATTCCAACCACTTGCTAAGAATGTCAGAGACGAATTGGTAGTCGTGTCTAACGTATCCAAGAATGTGTTCGCATTTCTTCTTCTTCAGAGCATTGTAGTAGTTTGTTTCGTGGTTAATCCCTTCCTCATCAAGACTGTACATTCTGTCGTTCTGCTCATCTGTGAGGAAATTCCTGTCTGCTGGATCTGGGATACCCATTACTACTCTCCACAATAGTGTAATGGTATATTTCCTCATTCTTATGTAGTTAAATGTTAGTATGCTTGGTACATAAGGTGCAAATGGAATCATCAAAATGGCATCCCAATCAACAACAGTAATAGTACCCCAACATTTGGTGGTGTGCTCCTTAGTAGGCATGCCAGTTGTTGACACTGTTACTGGTTCGGTCTGTGCATTTTCTCTCCTATTGTACTCTGGAAGGAATGGAGGAACTAGATTGGGAGATACTAAGAACCAATGTGGCTTTGTTCTATCTACATGCCTTCTAATTCCCAATGGTACGTCTGGGAACTGGTCTGGTATTATATAGACTAGTTCCAAAGTGTTCACATCCAAGCTTGGAATACATTGGTTGAAGAGTGCCTTGACTTGGTTGAGTTGGATAGGAATAAGTGCCTCTGCTGATGTTTTGTAAGGACCTTTCACAAACACTCTTCTTACTATATTAGTTGCATTAGTAACACCAATTTTACGCATGTCTTGTGCAAAGTAGGTATCTGGTCTGCTGTCACTACAGGTAGCTTGTGCTCTTACATCAAAGTGGAATGTTTTCGACTCTAATGGGTGGGTTGTTGGTTGCGTATGAGTAGGAGTTGTTGGCTGTTGGAGTGGAGGTGGTCTCAAAGGATTAGTTGGTATGTTAGTAGGCTGGTTGGTAGATACATTAGGAGTACGCTTCTTAGCTGTTGTAGTCTTGGTAGCAGTAGTATGTGTAGTGGTAGGCGTATCCTGTATTCTCTTCAACACATTGTAGAATTGTTTGTAGAGTGGATTAGTAACCCTCTCATCTTCGTTGGATACAAATGCACCCTCTTCTGCAAAGACTATTCTGTTTTTACCCATGCTCTTGCCTCGTCTTGTATGCATATCAATAGCATAGTCATCTAGTACAAGAGGAGTACCAACACTCATGAATGCTGCTTGTTCAGTGTCATCAATGATGAGAAGTTCCTCCTCTTCGTCTAGAAGTGTTGTTGTAGCAGTAGTAGAAGGTTTCATTGCTAATAAGAGCCACATTAGTAGCATGGATACACACAACTTTGCCTCCTTCAAATGAGACAATTCCTTGTACCACTTCACTGCTATTCCAACCAATTCCTCGAAATCTTCCAGTCTGTCTCTTACACCAGGATACATACAAAGTCTGCTTTCAATTGCATACCAACTAAGAACATCAATGATAAGTAGTCCTGGTTTACTACCACCAAAGTGCTTGCCAACCTTCTCGTTCATTAGTATCCTAAAAGCCCAGTAGAAACAACCATCCTCTGCTTTGTCTAGGAGAAGTAGCATATTCTTGACTGCTTCTCTTACAGCAGTAGAATCTCCTTCATCTACTTTGCCACTTGGGAGGGTTCTATTAGCTTGGAAGCGAGGATATTCCTTAACATACTTCTTCTCAAATGTCTGTCTCTTCTTTGCAAACTCCATAACATCTTCATGCTTGTAGGAAGCTCCTGCTAATACACAAACATTCTCCAAACCTTGTACACTTGCCAGTTCTGCATTGAAGGAGAAACATCCAGCAGCAAAGACACTTCCTAAGTGGGATAACACTCTGCTATGTTTAGAACTAGACAAAGAATAGACAAACATACCAAGTGCCTTTCTTGCTCTGTTGTCCGCTTCGATACCAGTGTTCGTGTCTTCTTCTCTCAATTCTGCTAGCAACACATCCAACATTGGCCAGAGTTCATAGTTGGATGGTCCAACATCCTCCAGGTAGATAATCGTGAGTCTGTGAATGAGATTTGTATATGTACTTTTGCCACCTACCAGACGAAAGCAATACAATTCTGTTGCACATCTCATAGCCTTCTCTGTCTCTCCTCTCCTACAATACTTTTGCAGACCGGACTTTAGCTCATCTGGTGGGTTATTAGAAGCACTCCTCTCTACTCTGTACTTTGTTACTATTCTTTGCAATGTTTCAGCAGGGATAATTGTCATTATAGGGACTTGTTCCATTCCTTATTATGTGTTGATTGAGTATGTGCATATTAGCACATACTCTTTGGTCACTTGCCATTTCTATTGTTTCTTATTCTATGCTACAATACTACAATGATGCTAATCGACCTCCTCCATCATACTGATTAGTTGTCCTTGCTCATTGTCTCTCACAGTCATATTCCAATACTTTCTAGCATCTCCCTTCACTAAACCAAAGGCTATTTCGAATGAATACACCTTGGTGAGAAGAGAGAATGCACTGTACAACTTGTGCTTAGTGTTAGCACAGAATCTGGCGTCATACCATTGGTATCTCTCTGAAACAACGCGAAGACTGTGTAAGAACACATCTCTGTGCTTAGTTGGGTCTTCAGCGTGTTCTAGTATTACTTCCAACACTCTACAATACACAAAATTGATGTCTGGTATGTTTCCTCTCTCAACAGCAGTGTCTAGTACATGAACAATGAATTCGTAGGAGTTCTCATCCATGTTTTGGGTGAGTTTGTATATGTATTATTCGTACATACACTCATATCACATTGAATACACTAATAAGACTAATCAACCTCCTCCAACACTTTGAGAACCTTATCCTCATCCTCGCACATTACTTTACACCAATACTTTGTAGCATCTTCCTGTACACATTCGTAAGCAGCTGATGGACCAATTTCTGATACAAGTTGACGAAACTCTGCATACAACTTGCGAGTTGTATCCTTGCAGTAGTAGTCATCATACCAATCACTGTGTAATGCCACCAGAGAACGACAACACCTCACTTCATCAATCTCATCCTGTTCAGTGTCAGTCTCTGTGTATACCAATATAATCCCCTTGGCTCTGTACAGCACTTTTTGGTATGCAGGTGTAATAATAAACCTGTCTTGTGATTCTAATGCAAGAATGAGTCCTGCGCTTGGAAGTATGTACAATGATTCGTAATTGTACGCTCTAAATTGGTTGAATGTATCTTGTTGTACTTCTAGAGACGCTATCATGTCTCCAAATTGGTTGACTGTGTCTGGAAGCGGCAAACGGATCTTTGTGACTGTGTTCGTCATGACTTGTTGATTGCCTAATAGATGGTGTATTAATAGAAATAGTCAGCTTCTAATCAACCTCTGCGATAAATATAACACCATGAACAACTTCCAATCCAATATCATGATCTCTCAGCATCTTACCCCAATATCTTACCACATCTTCCTCAACAACGTTGTAAGCTTCTGACACACCAACCTCTCGTACTAGTTCTCTGTATTCAGTATACAACTTGCGAGTAGAATTCTTACAATAGTAAGCATCATACCACTCACTGTGTACCGCTACAAGAGAAAGACAGCGTCTTCTCTCTTCATAATAGTCTTGCATTCTCTGCTCTTGGTGCCGGGATTCATCTGGTTGGGTTGGGGAGCATACATTCTGAATGACGGCGATGTAGGAAGAAGTAACATCGCCACGACTAGGATTCTCCAATGCTGCTAACAATACTTGGCTGTATCTGGATACACTACCAGTGTGTCCGTAGTATTTCTTCCTAGGAACAACCACAGAGCGTGTAATTATTGTCTCGTCGAAATCAAGCACCATTCCTGCTACTATATTAGTGTACTTCTTACTTAACTTGTCCATGATTGTAGCAAAGTTAGTATACTAGCAAAGTTAGTAGTATACTAACAAATTGATATCCCAATAAGAGAATATAGAAGAGCAGTCACTTTGTGAAAGTGACGGCGTTGTATTCTGCTAAGATTACTAACTTTGCTGAGATTAGAATGGAGTAGAAGGAGGTATCAAAGGAGTAACAATCTCGTTAGTTGTACCAGTGTTATTAACAGTATCTAAGCTAGTAAATTGCAGAGATTTGAGACTCTCTGTGAGAAGAGAAATACAAATTGGTCGTTGAGGAGGGGAAGGTTGTAGATTAGTTGGTAATGAATCGTCGTAGGTAACGCGCCTCTTGAATGTATGTGCATGATAACAACCGCGCGATTTGTTGGTTCGTCTCTCATCAGTAGCCTCAATTATCTGCCACTCTTTCTCATCGTAGACGCGCTTCTCACCATGTACATGTAGGTTAGTAATAAGAATGGGAGGAGCAGCTGGAGAAGAAGAGGGTGTGAATGGTGGTGTAAGACGAGGAGAAGTTGGCGCTGTCATTAAGCGAAGTTGTTCAAGCTCATTGATCTCATCTTCTGTGCGTCTTGTAAGAGGAATTTCCTCCAACAAGACTTCTAATACCTCCAAATAATCATTTGCTTTGCGCGGAATTGATTTGGAGAGATTTCTAACAGTTTGCATTAGAATACGATAGCGCCTACCAATTGCTAGGTCGCAGTCTTGATATTCGTGTAGAATTGCAACAAGAAGATGTGAATTGCATCTAGATGCAGCACTACGCAGATGTGCTACAAGTTCATCTAGTGTAATGACAACACCACTCTTGGAGTAGACTTGTGGTGCTTGTGCCATGTTTGTTGGTACTTGTTAGCTGTTTGTAGATGGTGTTTGTCAGATGTGTTTGGCTACGAGTGTAGCTATTAACAAACATACTAGTTCCACTAGCTCTGCTACTATACTAACACATACTATACCTATCAATACTAATGAGCGTATGATAGTACAATAATAGCATAAGAAATGGCAATGAAACGATTAGAACTTCCAATAGCATCCACAACAGTATCCACAGCGGTGTCTAGTAGAGCAACCACTACTACAAGAACAAATAATACGCCTAGGAATGTTGTGAGTAATAGGAGGACAGGACCATTGCAATATTTGGATCAGGCACTCAGAGACACATCGCCACAATTGGTGTGTCAAGTAACAGACTTGGTGAGAAGAAGTGTACCAGATACTACTAATGCGCTTGTATGTTTGAGTATACGAGTAGGAGAAGCTCATGTACCACCCAAATGCAAGTCAGCTGGATTAGTAGTGCCTAAACTTGTTGTGGTTGACACAAAAGACTGGACAATTACTCTCAATTTGGTATGTAATCGGGATGAGGTTAGAGCATACATGCCACAAATAGATACATTAAGAACTGCCAAGACACTGGAATTGGCCCTAGAAGAAGTGGCAGGGTTGTGGTGTGGAAGAGGACCATTCAGAGGCAGACCAGTGTCATTGTTAATGGTAGAAGACTTGATTTGTGAGCTAGTTAAGACGTTTGCTCACCATTTGTTAGATGCAATTGCATTAGTAAGAATGCTTGTTTTGTGTCAACAAGAAGAACCATTGAGAAGAACAGTGGCTAGACTGCTACTAGATGGTGGTAGTATATTAGATTTGATACCCACTACCACTGCATTGTTGGCTCAGAGAAGAATATTAGATGGTGAGAGAATTGCTATGCTTGATCTGTTTAGTCTACGAATCATACGAGTAAGAGGCAATGGAATTGCATCATTGGCACCACCATTGTGGTGTATACAGCCTGTAATGGTGTTAGAAACAGTAAGAGGAACTCCAGAAAGAGAAGAAGAAAGATTAGTACATGGTACCAATGCATTGATGTTGTTTGTTGTAACTGTAGATACTAGTAGGAAGGTTTTGTTGCCAGAGTTGAGTAGATATCTGACAAGAGCTGGTGTAATGTATTGTAGATTTGCCTTGTATGATTCTGAAGATGTTGCTGGCACTGCTCTTGTTGACTTGGAGCGGTACATAACTGCTCACCATTTGCGAGAGGAAATGCAGGAGCTTGGTTTGGATGATTCTAGTGGCAACAATGTGGAGGATATGCAATCTGTTAGGCTTTGACTTAATACACTACTCTAATAAGTTTAGTGGTGTATTAACCGGGTAGCATACAAACCAGTAACAAGTAGTCTAAATACCCAAGCGATGGGTAGTGACAAGAATACTGGTAAGAATACTAGCGAGAATGGTGGCAAGAAGTGGTATGAATACCGCATGGCACCTGGTGACATGAAATGGGGTACAATTGCTACCATCGTTTTCTGGATAATAATCGCATATGTTGTTGTGTATTTTGTCTGTATTGAATTGCGACACTTGGGTTGTTACACAGAGAGGCAACAAAAGTGTGTTTCACCATTTTACAGAGTAGCACCGCAATCTGGTGATGACAATGTTACACTTTTGCAAAGAGTAGAGAATGGTATCAGACTACCAGAAGAAGGTGTGAATTGGAGGAGGAATCTCATCATTTCTATTATTGTAGCAGTTGTGTTGAGTATTGTCTACAACAGAGGCTGGCCAAAGGTTGGTACATTCATCATTGCTGCAGTAATAATATATGTGTTATTGTACAGCATTGGCAATTGGTATGAAATGCACTACTGGTATCGCGTAAGAGAGCAGCAGTTGAGGACTGTTGACCAGCTAAGGGTGAATCTTGGTGTGATGCAACAAAGCAAGGCTTGTGGTGTGTATGGTCCCTTCGACACGATGGGGTGTACGTACACGACCTGTTCCGGCTAAAAGTGTATTGTATTCCTCGAGTGAAAACACATATATTACCAACTGACGCTACTATATATTAGTAGTGTCTTCTATTACTAACCTATTACTAACCTATTACTAGTATTCTACTAACCTATTGCTAGTACTAGACAAGGCATGGAACCCACAACCAAAGCAGAATTGCTAGAACAGTTGAGACTATGCAAGAATGTGCAGGTCATAGCATTGTCTCATAAAAGTGGAGAAGTGGTTGCTAGGTATACTACTCTGGAAGATGTTATTGGTATGTCTTTTGGCACATTCTTTACACCTAGTAGCGGTAGTAGCGGTAGTAGCAGCGGTAGTAGCAGCGGCAGCAGCAGCGGTAGTAGTGGACAGGGCTATGTTATGATTGGTTCGAGGAAGAATACTCTACCACTCGTCCTGGACAATGGTGAAGAATGGGGTCTGGAGAAGGGCAAGGAGCAGAGAATTACACGCGAGGCTGTTTCAACTCATCTCTTGGAGAGGGAGTGTTTGTTGAGAGCAAGTATAACCTTTCCTGGCAAGTTGGCAGTGTCTTATCGCGTGAAGAGTTGTGTAGGACACACCTTGTTTGCTGTCAGAATAACAGGAGGAGAGTTGCATGTGCGAGAAGTCTCAGAAGAGGAACAGGCTAGTGGATTCCAGACATACACAGAGTACAAACACATTAACTCTGTTCTTACTGATGAGTTGCGAAGCCTGCACTATCCAAAACAGTGTAATGTGGAGGCAATGATTGCTAGGATTGCGCTTGTTGCTGTTCAGGTTGTTTAGCTGCTGATTCTGTTGGTAAGTAACTGCTAATTAGATAGCAGCTAGCAATCTACTTTGTTAACTATTCATGTAGTTAACAAACAGTCCTATTTGTACACTCTAATCTATGCTTCTTCATGAGCCAATGCCAGCTCATCTAGTATTCTGTATCGATATGCGGTAATAAGAGTATTAATTGGTATGAGAGCTAGTATTCCTTGCACATCGTCCTCAAGTGCCCCTTGAATTGGTTCACTAGTAATTTGTAACCAATCAGAACCCTCTGCATACACAAATGCCCAAGCACCTGCTAACATCTGTAATAGCTGCACCTGCTTACGATATTCCTGTCTCTGTACAATCTCTGACAATCTAGAACTATCTCTCAGTATCGGAAGCATAGGTATGTCGTCTGACCAACCACCATCTGGCATGCCAAGTATATGTGTAGCCTGTTCTATTCCTACCAAATACTCTAATGGCGAAGATAGTGTCTCAAGAATGTAGCGCTTGACAATGTCTTCACCGTAATGAGGATCACGTTTGACACAACCTCGTCTTCTCCTCAATGTTCCTAACATTGTCTCTGGATCAATATTACCAGGATATGTGCCATTGAGTAAGCTCTCTGCAAGAGTATTATCTGCGTGATTTAGACCTTCTTCACTACTCTCAACTCGCTCCTTCACGTACTCTATATTATTGCGTCTAGCTAGCCAATAGCGTGACACAGAAGTGAAGTTGTCTTCCATGCGCACAACTACTACGCGTCCACTAGGCAGGTCTAGTGCTACCTTGACAGCATCCTCATCCTCCTCATCCTCATCCCTTCCCTTTTGTGCCGCTATACGAGCTGTTCTCTCCTCTCGTAGCTTGTTGATATGTGAAGATATCTCCTTCTTCGATGGTAGGAGATCACACAGCTTCTCCACATTACTTGCAGTCTCAGCATGTAATTGTTTACTCAATTTCGTAGCTCGTGCCTTACTAGCAGGACTAGCCTGGTCGAGTAGTAATTGTCTTACCTCTCTAGGAAGACCCATCAACGAAGCAGTACTATGTCCATGATATAGTGCTTGTCGCGGTGAAGGACTGCGTCGTGGACTTGTTCTAGTTGGACTATGTCCCTTATTACTTCTAGACTTGGAAGGTCCAGGTGGACGTTCCATGGCTGTTTACTAACTAGTCTTCCTCCGCTTGTACTTCATCGAAATCTGGTTCAGGCCTACCTAATATTCTGTACTCATAAGCAGTAATCACCATCTGTAACGGTGTGTTTGCTTCTGCTTCTTGGACAGCATCATCGGCCACTACATTTATATCAGCAGGACTACTTGCAATGCTCAATATGCCTGCCAAGTGCCTGTACACCCACGCACATGCCAACAGTCGCAACCATTCTAACGTATTGTAATAAGCAATCCTCTGTTTAGTTTCAGGCAACTCACTACCTACTCGTAGCACTGGAAGAACAGTGTATTGATGACGTCTATCTTGGCCTAGTATAGGTTCATCAAGCAAGTGCATAGCTTGTTCATGACCTAATATCTTTCCTAGTGGTACTGAGAGTGTCTCTAGTATGTACCTCCTGACAATGTCTATTCCATAATTAGGATCTTTCTTGACACATCCATCTCTTCTCCTCAATGTTCCAAGTACTGTCTCGGGATCAGCATCACCTGGGTATGTACCATTGAATAATGACGACACAAGAGCGGTCTCTCGACTACCTAGCCTGCTTTTGCCCTCCTGATTAGTTATGTGAGTTTGTTTCACGTATGTTAGACGATTGCTACTTATTCCTATACTGTAGTACATCACTCTGATATGTTCTTCGGCGTATATCGTGACTACTGTCACTGAATTTGGCATATATAGTGCTATTGAGATTGGTTCAATCCCTTGTACTTCAATCCCTTGTACTTCAATCTCTAGTTGTTGCTCCAATTCTCTGTCTCGTGCTTCTCCTCTAACTTCTTGATTATCCCATAACTCTTTGAGATATGCAGAGACCTCCTTCTTCGATGGTAATAGGTCACACAATTTCTCAACACTAGTAGCAGTCTCAGCATGTAATTGCTTGCTTAGTTGTGTAATACGCGCCTTGCTGGTAGGACTGGCATAATCAAGTAGTAGCTGCCTTACCTCTCTAGGAAGTCCCATTAATGATGCGGTACTATGCCCATGATACGGTGCTGGATGAGAAGCAGGACTACGTCGCGGACTTGTCCTGGTTGGACTACGTTGTGTAGATGATTGGGTAGCTCTACTACGTCCACGTGTTGGCTTAGATGGTGGCTTCTCCATGCCTGTTTACTAACAAGAGGTATCATAACTGAGTAATAGTCATGTGCAATGAAGCTTATGTGGTAAGTCTCCACAATTACATACAAAGCAATGTGGAAGAGAGAAGGTACACTTCTTATTAGGCAATGTGTGTGGAAGAATAGGGACAGAATAGTAGCATTCGACCTGGACAATACACTGGTGGTAACAAAGAGTGGAGAGACGCATGCTAGAAGCGGAGATGATTGGAAGTGGAGATATGAGATTGTTCCGAGAGTGTTACTTGGTCTGTTGGAGGAAGGATACGGAGTTGTTATCCTCAGCAACCAAAAGCATGCCACTGGGAAGAAGGAGGAGATGGTTAAGAAGAGAATCGATGGTGTTTTAGCTGCAGCTGGTAATGTGGATGTGTTGGTATTGTGCGCCACTAGTGACGATGAGTACAGAAAGCCTAGTGTAGGTATGTGGCAATACTTGGAGAAGCATATTAGTGGTAAGATTCAACTTATGGGCAGTTTATTCATTGGTGATGCTGCTGGACGAGTTGGAGACTTTGCAGACAGTGACTTGATGTTTGCTAAGAATGTTGGTGTTGGTTTTGAGACACCAGAATGGCTCTTTACTAATCCTACTAACATACAGATAGACACACAACCAAGAGTAAATTATACTAAACAAGACTGGAGGAATCTCTCGGAAAGGATTGGAGGACCAGAAGATGGCGGAGTAGAGTTGCTAGTATTGGTTGGGAGCCCAGCAAGTGGCAAGAGTACGCTCTGTGAGAGGTTGTTAGTAGAATTAGGTTATGTAAGAGTGTGTCAGGATGAATTTGGAAGCAAGGAGAAGTGTATGAAGACTGCCAGGGAATGGTTAGAAAAGGGTATCTGTGTTGTTGTAGATGCTACTAATCCTACCAAACAGGTTAGAAAAGAGTGGATAGAATTGGGTAGAGAGTACAATGCACATGTCAGAGCAATTGTAATGACTACAAATGCAGAATTGAGTAAGAAAATGAACAGGTATAGGAAGGAGAGTGGTGGAAGAGATGTACCTGGAATTGCATTTGGAATGTATAGGAAGAAGTTTGAAGATGTCAATGAGGATGAGGGCTTCGAGGAGGTTATTACTACACCTGCTTTGTTGTCTTTTGATGATGATGTAGAGGCACAGAAGTTCCTTGGTGTTTGAGATGTTAGTTGACAAGGCATGTTAATAGACATGCCTTGAGTAATCAGGTAGTAACATTCTAATGGTAACTATCAACCTCTATACTTTCACATCTACGTTTGCTGGTATGCTTATACCACATCTTAGACATTGGAAGCTTGTCTCCTGGTAACGTATAATGCATATAACCATTAATAAATCCAGAATGTTTCAATCTAACAATAATAGGACCTTCTTTTAGAATTGGTACTCTTTTCATTACAACAGTAGTACTATTCTGTATTTCTCCAAAGTAACGATTCAAATACTGTACTGTTTCACCTCGTGACCATTGTAGACATTTCTCATCTGTTTCTTCCTCATTTAGGCGTCTTCTACGAACATTATCGTCAAATCTGACTTCATCTAACATATACTTTCTCTTCGAACGTATCCTAGTAATAAGTAGTTCTACATAGCCATCACAGTAGATTTCCATAGTTCCATCATAAGGATGACCTAACTTATGTATTCCAACAATATCATAGTGTCTTAATACTTCTCCATTGACATCCATGCCAGCAAAATAGACAATTCCCATATTCGTAGTACATACAGCATAGAACATCTCTATACCTGTCAACTTTGTTTTGAGTTGGGTAACGACTTGTTGATTAGTAATATGATGTACTTGTAGCTCATTAGCATTGCCACGAAGTAGTAGTATTTCTCCTGTAGCTTTCGTGCCTAACCATGACTTCTCAATGGAGAGAAGTGTTGATAATTCTTGTTGAATTGGAACGGTTAGTATTGTTTGGAGTATATTAGGTGTATTGTTGCTATATACATCAGAGTATTCCGCGTATAATCTTTCTCTTTCCTCTTGAAATTCGTCCCAAATACATGGCAATTCATCCAGAGGTAATGTTTTAATGGTAGCTATCATTTTGTCTATTATCTCTCCAGCACGCTCCAAATCATTTTCATCAATCCGAAGTAATGAAGTACTGTGATGTCTACACCATTCATTCTTGAGCAGATCTCTTCTTAGATTATCCACAAATCCTGGCTCACCTCCACGTCCTTCGATTGATTTGTAATGTTGTCCACCATCTACCTCAATTGCTAGTTTGATAACAGCAATATAGAAGTCGAATGTTAATCCTCCTCCTTTCATGCTGGTGTATCCAACAGTGAGAAGACTCTGCTGGCGAACATAAGGAATATTCTTACTGCGTAGACATTCTTCTATTAACTTTTCGCCTCTCGAGGGTTCACGCTTGGTAGTAACTATTGTTGGAAATGTTAACTTCTTCTCTAACTTAGCGAGTTTCTGTTCTACTTTAGCACAACTTTGTTCCGTTTTAGCATGTTTTTGATCTATTTGGAAGCCAGGATCTTCCAAATAGTCACAGAAGTAAAGTCTTGCAAGTTCTATAGGAGGAATACCAACTATTCTGGAACGACTATCACGAGCGGAACTACTTACTCTACCTTCATCTATGTCTTCTGGTACCATTCCTCTAAATTCTTTCCAGAATACTGGCTGACCGACCGTCTTAGCAATCGGATTGTATTGCTCGGTCCATTTAACATATCTATCATACAATCCATTCTTGGTACTAGTGCGATCAAAGAGAGTATCAGAAGCTTCTTTCAATTCTTCTAACCACCAAGTAGCTGCGGACGATAATTCATATCCTGTTTGCTTTCTAACAGCCTTGGTACTTACATATTTCTTTGTCTCGAATCCACTAAGATCATTGTAATAACGACTTTCTTTGTGTTGTATCCATGTATTCGTAATCAACTCTTTATGTCCTGGCAGACGATGCTTACCATATTGTGCAGTAAACCCAGTCAAATTGAAGTATTTCACTGTTGAAACTAGTCTAGGTTTGAGATGAGAATGCACTGGCATTTCTAACGACACTACTTTGCCCACAACGTTCGTCTTACCTTCACGAATGGTGCCAAAGTAGCGATTCATGTATTTTACTACTTCATCTACTAACCATGCTTGACACGATGATATGTGTGCTTTCGACAAGAATTCGAGAGTCTTCCTGTCTGTTACTCCTCTTGGTTTGGTCGGATACTTCTCTCTGTCGTCTCCTCTTGCAATTAAGAGGTCAATATACATACGTTCATAGTCTTCCAGCTTGCTAGAATCTGGGTTGCATATTTCATGAAAATTGATTATGTCATACACACGTTCAACTTCGCCTGTAGTGGTACGACCAATTATACAGATAATACGTTTGTTATCCTCGTCACAGAGTGCATATGGAGTTGGCATTCTCTCCAATTGTTGTAGCACGTTCTTATCTACAATGTTGTACAGAATTCCAGAGCTATAGGGCACGTTGGTGTTAGTAGCAACAGTACCAAACCATGTTGACTCAATGGTTAGTAATGTTGGTATTACTATTTGGGTTGGTGGTTGGGGTGTTGGTTGAGCCATGTCTGGTTACTTTACCTATGCACCGAAGTACCACAGTTGGTGCCGAAGACCCAATATTCGACTGAGAGGTTTGTGTAACCACACTACCAAAGATAAAGATATGGCTACCAAAGTAGCTTCTAGACCACCGGAATATCGCAAGGAAAGGTATTGGAAAGATCCATATCTCGAGAGATTGTATGGCATGATTAATTACTACAGAAAGCGACGTGCTGATGGCAAAGAATGGATTCCTAAGCCCGCTAGTAAGCTAACCATCTATTGTAACGCCAATGGAATGGATGTCGTTGCTGTTATAGAAGGCAAACAAAGTATTACTAATCCAGGAATAACAAAAGAAATGGAAGAATTACGTGATACGATAGTAAAATGTCAAAGAGCGCGTGCTTTCATATTAGCTAACTCATGGTTACCTCCACCAGACAGCAAGCTAGCAATTTGGTGTAGAAAACATGACCTCGATATAGAAGCAGTTATCATTGGAGAACAACCTCTGGAACCCACAGAGTCAGCAGAATAATGTACATATAACAAATCTACTAACTCATACAACAAGTTAGTAGAATATGACAAATACAAACTCTCAATAACAACTTATAACAAACTTCGTAAACATGCAAACAACAGGCATATTATGGAACGGCTTCTTGCAATTTGGACCACATCCAAGCAATCAGCAACTCCTACAGTTGATGAATAAGGGATATTCGCACTTCATTGACCTATCAGAGGAGTGTGCATACATTGGTCCACACACTGTCAACAACAAACATTCTTCAAACAAGGCATTCTCAGAGTTGCTAATAAGACATGTTATCATCATGAGGAGTTGCAATGAGAAGGTCTACGTTCATTGCAAGGATGGTAGCAGATCTGCACTCTTTTGTGCCTGTGTATTGGTGGTAGATATGGATAGTGCACTACTCCACAACAGCATGCTTCTCACTGGGAATGTACTAAGCAGCATACAACAGACATTCTACCCAAATTGTGGTACACGTGGAAGCGATATTGCAGAATATGCTCTCAAAATGGTGTACAAGACACAACCACCTACACTGGCAACCAAAGAGGCTGTTCACAAGCTTACTAGGAGAATGAGAGTCCTCTAATTATTAGTGTGGTGTTGTCGCAAAAGACGCGACAACACAAGCAACTTAGTATAAACCATTCTATCCTTCACAGTAGCTTAGTATAACACCCACCCAAGATGCGTGTTTTGGTGTGTCTCTTATTCTTTGTTGTTCTTACACTTGCAACATTTACTCCAACTCCTTCTGCTTCTGTAACGTCCACTCCAACACAGACAGGAACTTGTCCACCACCTCCACCACCTCCGACGTGTTCCTGCACATGTACTACACCAGGACCCACTCCAACAGTGACCCCAGTACCCACACCAACACAAACAATATTCACACCAGCACCAACACCAGCATTCACCTGTCCTCCACCAACGCCTTGTCCAACAACGCCTGCTCCAACACCTTGTGCTACAACGAGTGCACCCACTCCAAGGCCAACACCGGCTCCAACACCGGCACCTACGCCAGCACCTACGCCAGCACCTACGCCAGCACCCACTCCAGCACCCACTCCAGCACCAACTCCGGCTCCTACGCCAGCACCCACTCCAAGCCCAACTCCAGCACCTACTCCCGTTCCTACACCGAGTAAGACTCCATATCCAACAACAGCAGCTCCTACGCCTGCACCAACTCCTGCACCAACTCCTGCACCAACTCCTGCACCAACTCCAAGGCCAACACCTTCTCCTACTCCAGCTCCTACTCCATATCCAACCACGCCAAAACCCACAACTCTGGCGCCTACTCCTCCACCAACTACAACACCTCCACCAACCACAACAAAGCCGCCATGTTGTGAATTTGATACTTTCACGCGTGGAGGATATGCTCAAACATGCAATGGTGGTCCTCTTGACAAACCAGGATGCATTCTTGACAATAACTTCCAAAGATGCATTGGTAACATGACGGTTGGATGTCTAAGTGGCAAAACAATGACCTTCACTAACTCGGATGCCATCGAAAACTACTTGAATAGTGTACAGAGCAATGGCGTGTCTACTCTGATACCAGCAACAATCACAAATCCTACTAGTGGACAAGCTGGACAGATTGGTGCACAATTGATTACTTCAACAGTGAATGTTCTCTTGGACTATTGCGATGCTGTTGACTCATTATGTCAAGTACCACTCGATACTGGTGGTTGCATTTCTGCATCTGCTAGCACAACATGCACAGGAGCAACTGTTCAGCAGGTTATTGCAGCTTCAAACTTTGCTATTGGAGGTTGTGCTCTGACAACATGCCAGGCAGATGTAGACCCTGTCATTCGTAATCTATGCTCTTCCAACACTCTTTCTCAACTTTCTGATTGTTTGGATGCAATTAACAACAACAAAGTAATTCCATGCAATGGGCAATGTAGTGCGAATATTCCTCTGTCCATTTCACAGACGTGTGGATGCGCGTGTGGAACGGACACTCTAATTACATCAACAATTGCTGGTCAACAAAAGCAAACCGCTGCACCTGGTGATGTTATAACGGTATGGTATACATTCTCTGGTACCACAGACACACCAATCGGTACTTCTGCACAATTGACAGCGTTTGTTGGATGTCCTAAGGGATTGCATACACTCCTTCTCGTTCCTCTCCAATGTCAAGCATTCGGATCCTACAACCAAACCTCTTCTAGTAACATGGAGATTCCAGACCTTTGCGATGGTGGACAGATGGACATTTCACTAGGTGCATCATTCTCTGGCTATCTCTCAACATTAGATGGCTCTTCTTCAAGTGTTAGCTTCAAATATGGTGTAACTGGGTCTACTACATGGGAGACATCATGGGCTACACCTACTAGTGTAAGAACACAGTCTTGTTCTTGTCTGAACAGTGTCTTACTAAGCAGACTACAACTTTCTTCATCTTCTAGTATTACTAGCAGCTTCTTACTCGCTGTTATGTTACTTCTTATGATACTGTAAGAGTAGAATACATATTAATAGACTATTACATTGTAATAGTCTATACTGATTATTGGCTATTATGTATTATGTGTGACCAATAACTAACAAACTACTAACAACATGTTACCATTCAAGAGCAGCAAAGAATACACATCAACAGACCTTATCAATGCTGGTGTGTTTGGCAGTGTCTACAAACTTAATGCCAAATTAGCTTCCAAAATATACGACAAAGAAGATGGTGAAGGAATTGGATCTGTAATAATAGAAGTGGCTGCCATTAGGATGTGTAACCATCCCAATATCATAACTCTTGTTGATGTGGTTTGGGAGGAGGATATCACTATGATTGTTATGCCTCTTGCAGAGATGTCTCTCAGAGATAGACTTACGAGAATTCAAACATGCAATGATATTATAGAATTGGAAGAAGTCAAACACATTGGTTACCAGCTAGCAAGAGCATTATACTATCTAGAACAGATCGACATTGGACATGCGGATTTGAAGCCAGAGAACATCCTACTTTCTACTCATAATAGTAGTACACCAGCTACGAAGAAGTGGCATGTAAAACTCTGCGACTTTGGCAAGAGTAGGATTGGTTGGAAGAGAAGAAATGTCAAGATTGAAGAGAAGCTACAAACTCTGTGGTATCGGGCTCCAGAAGTCTTGTATTATCGTGATTATGGTTACAAGAGCGAAGTATGGGCATTGGGATGTATCTTGTATGAGATGGCTACAGGTTTTGCTCTTATGGTTGGACAGCCGGACGAATACTCTATTGAAGTGAATGTTTGTAGGTTATTTGGTACACCAAATGCTACTACATGGCCTGGAGTAGACCTGGACAAACTCCCATATATTATTAGACAGACAGAATCAACAAGAATATGGGATTCAATGACCACACATATGGATTCTACGCTCTACACCCTTCTAACAAGAATGTTTGTATTATATCCCAAGAAGCGATGTTCAATGCATAGCGTTGTCTCTGATCCATTCTTCTCCTCTGTTAGACAAGATATTGACTCATTATTGGAGCCTAATAGGAGTAATGACAAGGGTAAGAAGCGATGTATTAATAGTATTGATGGTATTGATGGAGACAGTAACAAAGATACATTCATAATGCCTACTAGTACAGAAGATAGTCTACAAACTGCCTTGGAAACCATGTTGTTTGCATTGTATGATTGTAGTGAATGCAAAGAGCCAGAGCTGATTCATCTTGGAGTATTACTAAGCAGAGTAATGCACACAAAACCAGGATATGTTACTATTAAGCGCGGAATGTTAGAAGTATGTAGGAAGGACACAGATACGTGTTTGTCTCTGGCATGTTTGTACATTGCTGGCTTACTCCTCAACTGCATACAAGACTTGGAAGACTTCCTGAGAAACGCTGGCTATGAGTGGGGTGATAAGGACACAGTAATGAGAATGATTGGTCTTGTTATGAGAGAAATGCAGGGTTCTACTTGTCTTCCAACTGCCTATACTACACTAAAAGCAAAGTATAGAGGGTATTCACACGCAACAATGACATATGCAGACATTCTAATACTACTAGCAACTGTGTCGTCTTCTAATACAAGCATAGCAGACATTGTTAAGAGTTGTATGAAGTGTGTATGCCTTATAACAGGCATTAAACATGCGTGTGAAGGAGATGAGAAGAAGGAAGTAATTGAGAGTATTATTACTCTATTAGGAAGAGATGATGTCAGACCCTTGCAACTTCTTGTTGATTTGTTGAAGCGGAATCTACAAGATGTTCCCAATACTATTAGACTAGTAATTGCATGTAAGAAGGCGCTTGACAGCTGGTAATAGTCTGTAATTATGTTCTTATAAGAACATAATTGTATGTATAGTATGTATCTATGCAAGTTCAATTCTATATCCATTTCTGTACTCTGCTCTACAGTTGTCACAGCAGTTACAAGCACTCCAAACAACTTCTCTACATGTCATGTACAAGAATACAAATACTAATAATACAGACATTAGCATGATTAGCAAAAAAACACTAGCACAGTAGTTGAAGACAAGACCATACTCAATAGGAATGGTATTAGGCTGGAGTGCCCACTGTGCAAACAAACCTAGTATATAGCCAATAGGAATGTATACAATCAGTGTTACAAGCATGAATAGTGGCAAACCAAATAGAGCGAATATTAGCAGTCTAAACCTGGTCCTCCCAACTCTCCCCTCACTAATAACATGCTCAAAACAGTAGTAATATACTAACTTCTTACAGTTTGGTTCACCATCTTCCTCTCTACTTATAGCCTCTTGTCTGGTTGTAGTGCTAGGAACGAGTGGTGTAGCCTCCATCGTTTCTATTAAGGGAGGAGATCCACAACATAATCATACTACGCCTCTTTGTAATAGTAGTATAATCAAAGCATGGAAGCTACTCCTATTACACCACTTAAGGAGAAACCAGTGAATAATCCAGGTTGCTGTACACTAGTATGCTTCTATTGTTGTGAGGAAAGGATGGACCAGTACAATCGATCAAGATGTAGTTGTTTAGGCGCAATAATAAGCACAATTCTGCTGGTACTCGGAGTAATGGGTGTAGCAATTGGATTGTTGTATTGCACAGGATTAGTAATGCAACTTATTCTAGCTAGCGGTACCAAGGACTTTAGCTTCAATTTCGCTGTTAATATGTTCTCTTCATTGCTAGGTATACCATTTCTATTCGTTTTGAGCATTATTATACTTTGTATAGTAAAGTGTGCGTGCCAAATCAATGCTGATTGTCATTGTTGTGACTGCAACGATTGTATGAAGAGATACAATCAAAGCAGAAGTAATGAGGTAAATCTCGATGCTTGATGTCATAGTGAACTCTTATTAGAAGAGTTAGCAGCTATGTAAATTAAGAAGGAGTTAGAGGTGGCGGTGCTGGAGGTCTTAACTCACTATTTGTAGTGTTGGTTGTATTTGTAGTGGTTGATAAGGTACTAATAACACCCTGAAGAGTATTATCATCCATCAGAGACAAGTACCTAGCAGCATCTTCTTCCAATCTCTCCAGTGTAGTTTTGAGAGAATACATCTCTGTCCTCTTCTGTGATGTGTCTGGATGTAATTCAATGAGGGTTAGCTGCCATCTAACCACTTCTAATTGTTCTAGACCTAACTTGTAGTTGGCAAGGTATCCTGCTTGTGCTTGCTGATAGGAAGATTGCCTCACCGGCGAAGTATGTAGTTGTCTGTGTACCTTCAAATCATCATAATCAATACTCTCAAATCTATTAGTTCTGTTTTGTGCATTATTAGTGCTATTATTGGTGCTATTAGTGCCATTAATAAAACTTGGTGGAATAATAAGTGGAGCAATAGTACTGTTGCTAGAAGAGGTATCAAACCTTACATTCTTGTTTCTATCTACTCTTGCGTCCAGTAGTGTCTGCCAGTGTAGATTAGTACGCTCATTGAGAGGAATCGCCATGGTTAGTATTCTGAGCATTTCTTTGTCTCCTCTATCCTGTGCTATGTCGTGTGCAGACTTACCATAATACTTCTCTAATACATTCACTCGTCCAGTCACGAGCTGCTGCATCATTTGGTCCATATCTCCATTGAGCACTGCTTGGAAGAATGATTCCTGTGTCATTCTTGGTTTATTAATAAGATTGTATACTACTTAGGAAATGTGTAAGAGTATCTGGGGTAGTTTGTGAGGTGTGACGGAGGGTACCTCGACACACCCACCAATCTCACAATTTTCGTATTGTAATCCCCGCAAGTCAAACCAATCAGAATGTCAACAGTTCCATTATTCAACACTTCTATCGATGATGAAGAGACAATATCAGAGACAGGAACATGTTATGAAGAATGTATCAGTACAAGACTGGATTGTACATTGGTTGTATTTGGATGTCTTCTGGGAATAGTAGTAGCAGGATTCCTTCTATTTGCAATAGTATACGGCATTGGATTATTAGCTCAACTAGCTACAGGTACCACAATAAGCTATGATTTTATAATAAACATGTTTCTTGGATTTCTTTGTCTACCAGTCTTCGTAATATGCTTATTCTTTGTCTTCATTGCTTGTAGATTATTCTACAAACTCTTGAGATGTAAGCTGTATGTTCCATCTCTTGTAACGTTAGCATGTTGACACTAACAACCACCAAGACAAGACATGGCTAATAATCATGTCTTGTATTCTATTATACTCTACTAAGCCTCCAAAGGCTGATAACCTTGATGATTCCTACTAGAATAACTCTTCTTACATTCGCCACACCATTCTCTGCATTCTTTGCCACATTCATGATACATAATTCCCACAAAGACTATAATACCAACGATACCCATAAGAATAACTGCACCAATTGCACCAGCAAACATATTGACCCAGAAGTCGAATGTAAAATCCTTGGTTCCTCCATTCAATAGTAGCTGTGTTGGTAGTCCAATTACGTAACTAATCGGTGCAAAGAGTACTAGCCATATAATTATGAGTAACATGGTGAAACTAAACGTGGAACAACAAGAGATACACCTATTCCTCACACAACACTTCTCTCCCATTTTCTCCATGCAACAATAATACCAACATATCGAGCAAGAAGAAGCTTCTTCACTACCACCAAACAATTCGACGTCTTGTGTTGGCGGCGTTGATAGTATTGGCGGTGTTACTAGTGGTATTGGTGGTATTGGTGATATTGGTGGTGTTGGTACAGCTTCTGCCATGTTATTACACCTTTAATACTTTCCAACAAGCATTCCTTAGTTCATCTATACTACAAGACTGTATTAGCATATTCACAACAATCTTGTGTATTGTTGGTGTAATATTGTCAAGCGCAACTAGTATGAATGTTACCACAGTCTTACTGTATTCCTTGATTGGTTTCTCTCGTATCATTCTAGCAAGTTGGACACAAGTATGAGCAATTTCCTTCTCTGGTAGTGAAGCTTCTATACATGCTAGTAGAGATAATGTACCCGCTATTACAAGCGTAATAGACTCCTCATCTTTGCAGTATTCGTCTTGTATGGAGTCTATTAGTAGCACAGGCATCAAATCACCACTCAATTGCTTAACAACAAATGCTTGTAGATCGAGGAATGTACCAACCTGCTCTTCATTGCCAACAAGTCCCCAAAATCGCAATGCTTCGCTAGGATTCCTGTAAACTTCATACAGCAACAATGTAATGTAAGCACAAGAAACCGCCAATATCCCATCATTATTATCCGTATACTTGTCTTGGTAGACTTTGTTACATCCAAGTCTGCACAACATAACAACATGATAGAAGGAGTGCTTGTTTTTGTAGCCCATAATTTGAAACAATGCAGACAATGCCTGTTGTGTCACCAATCTACACCTAATAGTTACTACTTCCCATACACCAATATTACACGCCTTCATTCTTACATTGTTTGTCTTGATACTAATATCTGTACTAATATCAGAAAAGAATGGGTCTTTTAGCACATCAGGCATGCCAATCCTCTCCTCTGGACATGTCTTGAATATTCTACTAAGAAGTGTGTACAATTGGTGATCCATTTCGTCCTTTTGTAACTCCCATGGAGACTTCTTTGATTGTGTTGATAATATTGGTGGTATTAATGGAGTAGTGGTTGGAAGTACAACATAAGAATTTGTCTGTACCGTTGCTAACTCTTGATCTTCTGTGCCAAATACTAGCTCCAACTGCCTAAGTGCACCTTCATCACTCTTGGCTTGTATGAGAGGCCATTTTGTTGCCATTTCGAAGACAACACATCCATAAGCCCACACTTCTGACTTGAATGTATACTCACAATGCATAATTGTCTCGGGAGCACGATACCACAATGACTGTGCATCTGTCGTGCATTTGTTGCCACGTCTTCCAAGGCCCATAACTGCTATGCCAAAGTCACAGAGTCTTACGTGCCACTTACAACTATTACCAGTGTTAGTAGCAGTATCAGCAGCAGTATCAGCAGCAAACAACAAGACATTCTCTGGCTTGACATCACCACAAGACACATCACAATCATGCATGTATTGGATACCAACCGCCATTTGATATGCTATTGACCGTACTATTTCTATGTTCATTTCTTCCTTCTTGTACAGATGTAACAAATCCATGTCTGCCATGGGCATGACTATGCCTCTAATCCAACCAGCTGGACTGTGTCTATCTAAAAACACATCTATTAGCTGTACAACATTGGGATGAATACATCTTCTTAGCACTGCAATCTCTTTGTATATACTGCCAAGAAGTGCCCATGTATAGTCTCCACATCCATCTGTTTCCAATCTATACTTCTTAATTGCAACGAACGTATTCTCATTGGATGGTAGTCTGTGTTTGTTAACAACTCCATACACTCCTCTACCTAGTTGGGCAATTTGTGGACCATACATCATTTCACACCGGAATGGTAATACATCACTCATCTTTGTTAGTAGGTTTGTATGCTAGATATTAGTACAAACATGTAGAAATCACCTAGTGTATTCTCTTGATATGACCAAAATGTAGTAATCTATGTATATCTGCACCAAATCACAAACAAATGTCTGACTCACCCACAGAAGATAATCAAGCAGAATCATGTCTACTCTCAACACTCATCTCTTCTCTCTGTATTCTTGTAATTGGTGTTGTAGTATTCGCTTTAGTCTACTCCCTAGGATTAGTAGCGCAGATTACTGATCCTTCTACTACTGAGTTGACTTACAACATCAAGGCCAATCTTACACAAGGTCTCCTAGGGTTTCCAACTATTACAATCCTCATTTTCGTTGTATACATTGTTATGTTCATCTTCTACCACTGTTGCAAGCGTATTCTTAGAAGCACTTGTGTAAGGGATTATATTTGTGAGTAATTAGGGTTGTATGCTTATTATAAGCATACAAATAGTATAATTATCTTGGTGATGTTGCTCCAGTGCTGATAGTGCTACTCTCATCCTCAACATATTTGCGACAACATTCACAACCAATCTTGACTAACACGCTAGACCATTTGCTTCTAATACCAGCATTTACACAATAGATGATGAATAGTAATATTCCTTGTGATGGTGCTACTATTGCGGTTAGTATCTTCACTACTAAACCCAATATTGGCACAGAATAGACCATGTATAGTACGAAGAGTAGAGACCATGTCAACCCAACACTAACAAACACTGCAAAGTAGACTCTTAATTCTTTGCGATGTCTCTTCCTCTCTGATGTAGGTGCAGACTGTAATGCGATATGTATTTCCCTACCAATGAAAAAGAATAATATTGCATTTGTGCATAGTATTACTAGACCTGGAAAGATGAATGTGCTACTTCTTAGTATTTCTCCCTGAATAAAGCAAATACCATCTACCAATCCGTACCCATTCAATACCACTGTGATAATACAAGGTATTAGTGGTATTCCCCAGCACATTGGATGGTAGAAATTGAGAAGATATGCAATATCTTTGTGCTGCCTAACAATGGCTTGATAGAAGTTGATTGCTGTGCAACAACACCATGCCAAATTGCAGAGTAGAAGATAATGTGTTAGTAGTGCAACCATTTGACACAACCATCCATTACTAAGGTGCAGTGCAAGCCAGAGACTTGCATATCCTACGCCAACACAAATACACAAATACACCACCAATTTGGTAGAAGCATTCAACAATTCATCAAAATAGGTGTATGTTATTACAACACTAGTGGCACCCAGCACACTACACCACAACAAGACGCTCTCAACGATGTACAACACATAGTCTAAACTAGGCATTTTATTCTTATGCACCTCCCTCACAGTCTGACTTAAGATACATACTAACAGACACCCTTATAACACACTTCACCAAACACATACTAATACATACTAACACCATGTCATCGCGAGAGATTGAAGTAGTACCAACACGCGTAGCACAGGCTATTCTCTACATTCGCAATCACGACGGAATAGTAATAGACCAATTGCGCATGGATAAGAGCCTCTTCCTACAAGTGGAGATGTCTGACGAGGATTATACAGCTATGGTTAAGGAGAAACCATCTTGGATGGTAGCTGCTTGCAAGAGTGCTGCTGCGGCTGTTCCTCTTCCTGTTAATGATGAAGGAAGTGAAGAAGAGGATGATGAAGGGCCTATTCTAGAGGCTGTTGAAGAGGAGGATGATAGACCTGTTGTTCGCGATGCTCCTGGTGTTACAAGTGCAGAAAGAGACAGGGAAACACAAATGGCTGGTCTGCGACGTGCAGTGCAAATGCAGCAGCAACTTGTCCATCACAACAACGCAAGATTGAAGCAAGGAAAGCGCATCTTTCCAGTGTTTGCTGTTGCGATGGCTCCCAACACACCCACTACCATGCCAAAGAAGTAGCCTATATTCTACTAAATAAGAGTAGTGTACTAACACAGGTTAGTACACAGCTACCAATTATAGCACATCATCAATAGTACTCATCAACCTTGTGACTGTCCATGGCATCATGCCTCGAAATGCAGGTACAATGTTGTCTGGAGACAAATAGTCTACCTCGCAATACAAAGCGTCATCTTTGCCTCTGATGAAGCGTGTACTTTTATCAATTCCCATATGTCTGTATAATGTCCAGCATATACTACCTGCCAAATAGAAGCCCTTATATGCTGCAAAGAGTCTTCTTCTATCGGTTACAGGCAATGGAATGCGATGTGCTACTCTCCTGTCTCTTTCTGCTATATAAGAACATTCTAATAGGTACTGACAGACAATACATTGGTGTCTTGGTGGTGTAACAACTAATTCGCTATTGTTGCAAATAGGAAATGTCAATCCTGGTCTCAACATGGTGTATATCCTCACAAACAAATACTCTGCGCTGTGCCTCTGCATAAGAATGACTAATAGAGGCTGACACTTCTTTGCTCGTAGTAATATTGGTGCATGTAGAATGAGATACTCTGATGCCTTTCTAGCATATTCTAGTTTCTCTTCAACCACATTCAAATCAAGACAAGAATTTGGTGCATCAGCTGCTCGTATTGCATCCACTACCAATTCGGCACATGCCAGCTGTCTACGCATTTCTAGCTCATTCTCTTCCTCAATAGTATAGGGCATAGTGATCCATTTTATACCATTAAAGGGTGGAAAAGTGAAAGTGAGCGTAATGGTATTCTCAGCGACATTCTTCATGCCTTCATAATCAAAGAGACGTGTATCAATATGTTTCCGCACATCCATTTCTCACTATAATACTATTACTAGCATTATAATCACATCCTTCAGACCCTTCTAACTGGTCTGGAGCAATCTATTTAATCATATTTCGTAAGTCTACTAGCAATATCATTGTTGTCTTCGCCTCATTATTATGTGTATTCTGGTACCATCTCTATTTCTAATCCTATGTGGAATCCCAACACACTTAGGACATGGCTTTCCTCGAAATTGATACCACTTTCTTACTCTCTCAAATGTATTCCATATTATTACACCACCAACAAGCATGTATACACTTGTGGGAAGTTGTAATATATACTCCATCTTTGTTTACTAATATTCTACTAACTTTGCTAAATATGTTGTGACTTAGCAGGTTAGTGTATATTATGCTTACACTCGTTATAAACGTCACATAAAGATATGGAGCATCCAGAGGATACTTTCGAAGCTGGCTTGTCATGGCCACAATTCACTTCTCTCTATGCCAAGAGTAGGAAGGGTGCTGGTAAACAAGAAGTATCTAGTGCGTGGAGTAATTACAAGACAAGGACTCTTACGACTACTAAGAAGAGTCCCACTAAGAAGAGTCCTTCTAAGCGGAGTCTTTCTAAGAAGAGTCCTATTAGAAGCGTGGTTGGAGTTCCAACACTTGCATTCCTCCCAGCGGATATTCTAAGAGTAATTGCTGGGAAGAGGAGTGGAGCAGCTGCTGTATTGGCTCAATTATCACGTAAGACACATGCCGTAACACATCCTATTGTCTCTACACACTGTTCAAAGGATATTGGTAGAAATGAGATGCGTAACAGCATTATTAGAGTCTTGCTGGACAAGAAGAAGCACAAATACCCAAAACAAGACAAGATATTCTTCTCCTACCAAATAATAGCAGGCGTAGAAATGCATAGACATGTGTTTAAGATATCTCTTCTAGAAGACAAGAAGAATGTGGTTGTTGAGGATGATGGCTACGGCTTCAAAATAAATGGAGTTAGTATTGATCCTCATGTCTTTGATCGATCATTTGAGGAACCAGTAAACTCTGAGGAAATAATAGCAGATATCATCCTCGCAGTGATAGATTTAGAGATTAAGAATACTGGAGGTGTTGTGTTTCCAAGTAGAGATACAATTTCTGATATACTTTCTCACCGTGGAAAGTGCAAGGTGGACTACGACACAGTTACACAATATGCAATAACTAGAATAGTTAATATACTACACTCCTTCAACAATCCTGTTTTGGAAGATGTGTTGAAGAGAACAGAATGGAGTACTATACAAGTTACAAGAGACTTAGCGGGTACTAATCAACCACAAGTAGCAATTAGTATGATGATGCTCGGAAGATGGGACAATGATAGAAATGTGATACCGCCTGGTGTGTTAGGTCATGCACCTATTGTTGGTATAATAGCACACGGTTTGCAAATCTCCGTAGCTAGCATCGGAAGAATGCTTGGAATCAATGTCTTGTTTTGATTAATGTAGTAACACGTCAATCTTATTGGATTGACATGATAGTATGCGCATATTATGCATTTGGCACTTCAGTCGGCAATGCACTTGGCGATCCAATTGATGAAGACTGTTCTCTATCCCGTTCTTCTTTCTGCTTAGCTACTGTTATAAACTGTTGACAGTGATCTACTCTCCTACCTTTCTCACGTCTTACCAAGTCCCAAAGATCCCAGAATTGTGAATCTGAGACACTGTGTACATATTGAACCATGCTTTGTGATGGTTGTGGTCCACTCATCTTCTTAGTGATTTGTAGGCATATACCAAGCCTCTTAGCTTGGTATAATTCTTAACCATGTCGTAGGTAATACTACTTCTGTACTCATTTGTTAGCTGGTGTTTGTGGCGCGTTAGAAGAGAGCATGTTACAATAGCAACATGCTCACATTTGCGAGTAGCTAGTATATAGTACGTATATTAGTATATAGTAAGTAGTTAACAAAGCAAATTATGTACACAACTAGAAAGAGAACTCAAATTCGCACAAGATCTGTGTCTAACAGAAACAACACCATATAACAGCAACTTGTCAATGTCTGCTATTTGGTGACATACTTCATAGACTTGGGAAGATGTGTAGATGTATTTGGCGAGACCAAATAGAGATGGTTCATCCTCCTGGAGACCTATTAGCCTAGCAATTCTCTGCCTAAATCCGTTGTGTTTGTGATACCAATTCGTAATACATATTGTGTAAGCATCTTCTGATATTGGTGTAGAATCATCTAGGAATGCGCACCAATACACTGTGTCGCGAAGTAGACCATTATCTGGGCTTATTATTCGCAGATATCTTCCTTTACTACTTAATACAACAGTGAAATTGATCCTAGCAAACAAATATTCTAGCGAGTATTTGCACGAGAGGATTAACAATTCTAATAAATTAGCACATTTTGGAGCGTTGAGATATTGTGGTGCATGTTTTAGAATAGACTCTGCATCGATAAGTGTAGGCATCATATTTCCAGTCAATAATTCATAGATGGCAAGAATCCAGCTCAATTCTTCGCGAACAATGTGTTGATGTTGCAGTCTACACTTAACCCTAAGAAGCTTTGAGCATGTTTCATGCGTTGGTGTAAGAATAATGGTATACTCTGTCTCTTTTGATACAATAATGGTCTCAAATAACACTTTTGCATGTGCTACTAACATTTGGATGGTAGATATAAGAATGAATGGATAACCCATCACATTTGTAGGCGGTTGTTTTCGTTGGAGTTGGTGGACTTGCTAGTAGGTTGGTGGACTTGTTAGTAAGTGGTGGACTTGTTAGTAAGTGGTGGACTGTGAATGTATAGTGCATTGTAACAAAGGCATGTTTCGCGGTGTAGTAGATTGGGACGATGTCCCAGACAGCGAATATATTAGGAGGAGAGAACCGCCAAGTTACACTGCTAGTGCGCACAGCATGGAACAAATAGATGCACATGATGTGCTAGCAGAACTAGAGGATCAAGAAGATGTCAGAGACTTGGAGGTTGAGGGTGCCATGCGTGTTGGTCCGTGGGGAAGAGATCCACATTCCAAGGGAGTGGAGGCTAAGAGTAATTGGGTGGATCAAGATGCTGCTAATGAAGTATATGGTGTGGTTGATGACGACATTATTCACGACAATTTGGTACAACACGATGACTTGGATATTGAGGCTGGTTGTAATGAGGAAGGAAGCGTTCCTGACAATGTTGAGCAGAGACAACCAAGGAGTATTACCACTGGAGATATGGATGGAATTTCTGGCTATTCTGCGCCCTACCAAGAGGAGGCAATTGATGAGAATATTACCAGAAGTCATCGCTTCAGACACGCGAGTGCAGCAACAACTGGTAGCAGCGGAATCAGAACATTCCAAGGAGTAGATGTGTCTGTACCGGATACTACAGTTGTTGCTACTAAGAAGAGAAGTGCACTATCATCCCATTCACAATCCAGTATTGACATGCCAACCAATGTTGCTGATAATTCCAGACCAGTAACAAGAATTCCACGAGTCTCAAGAGTGGCTGATTTACCAGCACCTAGTATTGGCGAATTGGAGATATTAGAAGATGGTTCTGAGGATAACCATACTACTTATACTACTAATATTCGTAGGGGCAAACCTGTTAGTATGAATAGCGGTACATTGTTGCCACTTGGAATGAGTGTTGATGCCCCAAAAACACGTCCAGTTAGTAGCGTTAGTAGTGCTAGCACTTACAACATGATTAGTGGTCTGGATTTACCACTTCTTAGTAGCATTAGTGGTAATATTAGTGGTGTTGGTAGGAGTAGTAGACCTACACCAGCAATGCCAAGTATTGGGACTCTTCCTACCTTCGAGACAACCACCAAACCACAACAACACACTCCAAACAAGTTGAATGTACAACAAAGTACAACAAGGACTCTACTAGAGCAACCTACCAGAGATTCTACCACTCCTATTAGCAGGAGAGTTGCAAATGTGTCTACTATGGCTACACAACCTCTCCTCATGGATAGTGTTGGCAGTTCTAAGCCTACTACTAAGCGCAATACTACCAATTTGCCAAGTATTAATACTCAACCACTTCTCATGGACGGTGTGAGTAGTTCTGGAATAGCAACCAAGAAGAATACTACTAATTTGCCAAGTATTAATACTCAACCACTTCTCATGGATGGTGTGAGTAGTTCTGGAGTAATAACTAAGAAGAATACTACCAATTTGCCGGGTATTAACACTCATCCTCTTCTTATGGATGGTGTGAGTAGTTCTAAGCCCACTACTAAGCACAATACTACCAATTTGCCGAGTATAATGACACAACCTCTCCTCATGGATAGTGTTGGTAGTTCTAGACCTACTACTAAGCGGAATACTACTAATTTGCCGGGTATTAACACACAACCACTCCTCATGGATGATGTAGGTAGTTCTAGACCTGTTACTAAGCATAATACCACCAACCTGCCAAGTATTGGTACTCATTCTCTTCTAGTAGATGGTGTTGTTAGTTCTGGAGTAACAACCAAGAAGAATACTACTAATCTACCGAGTATGCAGACACAACCTCTTATGATGGATAGTGTTGGTAATAATAGCCTAACAACTAAGAGGAATACTACTAATTTGCCAGGCATGAGAACAACACCACTCTTACAAGATGATGTAGGTGTTCATAGACCAGTTACTAAGCATGCAAGGAGTATCAATGCACATACAGATAACTTTAGTCTCATTCCGATTGCTAGTATGGAAGAGAGTGTAGTGACAAAGAAACATACTACTATACAACCAAGGCTAGTATCAATTGCTTCTACTACGCAAGAAGATGGTAGTAATAGCAGTGCTAAACGTAGTATGCATTCTAAGGTGAATGGAGTAGCTGGGATGCCATCATATACACTGGATCATCAGGTTACTATGCCCACTATGAATAAGAATACACGTCCCACTGCTACTGTTAGCACTGTTAGAATGGGAACTACACCACTTTTTCCAATTACAGATGGTACCAGAGCCAATATTCCTACTCCATCTGTAATCAAACCAACACTAGGATTATCCTCTGGCTCACTACCATTAATTATGAGCGATACCAGACCTAGTATTCCCAAGCCATCTATTGCGAAACCGACAATTGGACAGATGACTAGTCCTCTGATTCCACTATCAGAAGGTGGTAATGTTGGTACAATGCTTCGTCCTCTTGCAAGACAACTTCTACCACCGCTAAGCACACGACAAGAAGGAGAAGGTGTTGACTGGCATCATTGTGATTCACCTGGTTGTATGAAGAAGCATCCAGGTCCCAAACAAACTAGTATGGTAGCAACACCTACTCCACCAATACAAGATGCAAACAATAATGTACCAACTACTGGGCCAATTGCAGCTGGTGTAGCTTCAAAGGTTGCTAGAACAAGTGTAGCGACACCTCCTACAGAATCTGCAGCAGATGTACCACGTCCTAAGCTACGAGGAAGATTGGCACCTGTGATTAGTAGACAAGCTACATCTAATATTGGTGACGAAGATGGCAACTCTGAAATGCCAAGAGTCCAACCAAGAAGAGTAGCAACATTCAGTGGTGGAGAGAACATCCCAATTGGTGAAGACGCAGAGCCTAGTCAACCTGCTAGGAGAAGAGAAGGTCCTAGACACGAAGGAAGAAGTGGAGCTGCCGGGGAAGATAATGATCACAGACCAAGTATTGCACCTAGGAGTAGGAATAGAGACATTTCCAGAGCAGAAGGTAGGAGTGGAGCTGCTGGGGATGATGTTGCAAGTAATCAAGACACACCATCTGCTAGAACAGAGGCAAGACCAAGAAGAGAACATGCTACTGAGAGGCTGGAAGAACAATCTGGTAATTACAGACCAGATACTAAGACAAGAGATCATCCAACGACCAATAGAAGAGAAGGTGTAAATGAGGGTTCTCGAGTAGCACACGCAGAGAGAACAGCACCAACTAGCGAGAGGGAAGTTGGTATACCTGTTAATAGTCCTGTTAATAGTCCTGTTAATAGTCCTGTTAATAGACCTGTTAGAGTGTTCTCTGGTGGAAACTAGCATACTAATAGCATACTAATAGCATACTACTAACAAATATGTTAGTAGTATTAGAATGATATCCGTGACAGAGTAAAGAGCAGTGTGACGCATTTTGCGTGGCGAGTATTATATAAGGTAAACGATTCTGTACAACCATCTAGACATGGCACGAACTAAGCAGACTGCTAGGAAGCAAATTGGTGGTAAGGCACCTCGCAGTGTAGCACCTCCAACAGAAGAGGAAGAGTCTAGCGCTGAGGCGGTTGTTGAAGAGACTGCTAAGAAGCCAGCTAAGAAGACAAGTCCGGCAAAGAAGATTAGTCCTGCAAAGGCCAAGAAAGCGGCTCCCAAAGCCGTTGAAGAGCCTAGTATTGAAGAAGTATTACCAACATGCAATGTTACAAGCAACAAGGAACCAGGTTTCTTCACTATGAAGACTCTTCGCATGCTTGCCAAGATTCGTGGCATTGAAGGACATGCTACTCTTCCTCGTGAGAAGCTCTGTGATGCATTAGAAGCTAGTGCACCAGCAGCCAAGCCTCCTGCTCCTACTAGTGCGACTGGGAAGGGAAGTAAAACTGCTAAGAAGGAAGCAGAGTTGGTTGCAGAGGCTGAAAGCATTGCAGAACCAGCTCCAAAGACTACTACTGTAGCAGAAGATGTTGTAGCTACTACACGAGTAGCAGAAGCAGCTGCCAAATTGGCTATCAAGGAGCAACTAACCAAGCCTAGTCCTCCTAAGAAGAAAGCTGCTGCTAAGAAAGCTGCTGCCAAGAAGGCTGCTGCAAAGAAGAAGAGAGAAGGTCCCAAATATGGCACTGTTGTGGAGGCGATGGAGAAGAGTGGATTGGTTGGGTCATTCTTGGAGAGTATTAAGAAACATCTTGGATTCCCTACATACATCAACAATCCTGAAGATACTGTCACTATATTGGCACCAATTCTTCCAGCAGGCACTGTTTTGACTGAAAGAGAAGTATTACACCACATTATTCGCCGCAAACTAGACCCAGAGTTCTTACAGCAGTTTGTTGGTGAAATTAAGTCGGACGCAGGAGAAGATATTACTAGCAATGGTGGAATTCCTCTTACCTTCACGAGTGGAGGTGTAACTGCCACTGCTAGAAGAGAGAAAGGTGGGAAACAAGCAGGAAATGGCTGGATCTACTACATTGACAAGCCGCTTGCTCTCCCTACGAAGAAGCTTAGTCCAAAGAAGAGTCCTACCAAGAGAACACCAAGCAAGCCCAAGAGTAAGGGTAGCAAGGAGAAGGAATTGGTAGCAGAGGCTTCTAAGATTACTGAACCAGCTCCTAAGAAGACTAGCATTGCAGAGGATGTTGTTGCGATTACTAGGCCAGCAGAAGCAGCTGCTAAGGAGGCTATCAAGGAGCAGATTGGTAGCAAGAAGCCATCTCCACCCAAGCCCAGTCCTCCCAAACCAAGCCCAACAAAGGGTAAGAAGGCTGCTGCTAAGAAACCTGGTGCTAAGAAGGCAGCGGCTACTACACAGACTGTTGTGAGCGTTGTACACGAGCGTTTCCACACACTTGAGAAGCTTCTGGACGCTGCTGATCTTAGCGAGGAACTTAGAGAGGCACAAGACATTGTGCTCTTTGCTCCAACAGATGAGGCATTTGCAGATATACCAGCAACTATTATTGAAGGACTCTTGGCAAATCCACCTCTCGTCGCTCAACTACTTCGTTATCATGTGCTGCCAAAGCCCCTACCAGCCAAGGCGAAGGCTGGTGTGCAGAAGGTTGCTACACTTCTTGGTGAGGAGTTGGAGTATGCAAAGACCAAGACTGGATATAGTCTCGGGGAGTATGATGAGGACACAAAAGAGCGCACTGCTAACACCATTGAAAAGATTGATGGTGGAAATGGTGTTGTGTATGCTATTGACAATCTTCTCGTTCCAACAAGCATCTCTGCTAGTATCCAGGAGTTGATGAAGACTCCTCCACCAAGCAAGGAGAAGAGTCCCGCTAAGAAGACACCAAGTAAGAAGACTCCACCAAAGAAGAGCCCAAGTAAGAGCAAGCAGAGCATCTACGACTATGTATTGATGGATGGAGAACTTCTCCAATTCAAGATTATGGTTACAAATGGCGGACAAGTGGAGAAACTCAAGCTTGGTGGTCCACTCACAGTGTATGCACCAGTAAACGCCGCTTTCAATGCCTATCCCAACTCTGCTGAGATTGTGGGTGACCCCAAACATGCTGGTCTGTTGACTGCCGTCATTGAGCAACACATTTTGGAGGGCAAATTCGAACCTGGTGCCGATGTTACTAAGAATGTTCTCTCGACACACCACCTAGCAAATGGTACATTGTACATTGTTAGCCAAGTAATTGGTGGTCTACCAAGCCTGCCTAAGAAGTCACCTTCTAAGTCCGCTTCCAAGCCTGCTTCTAAGCCTGCTTCTAAGCCCGGTGCAAAGAAGAGTCCTAGCAAGGGCAGTAAGGAGAGGGAGTTGGTAGCAGAGGCTAGCAAAATTGCACATCCTGCTCCAAAGTCTACAACAATTGCCCAGGATGTTGTTGCCACTACTAGACCAGCAGAAGCAGCTGCCAAGGAGGCTATCAAAGAGCAGTCTAAGTCTGCTACTAAGAAGAGTCCCAGCTCTACAAAGAAGAGTCCCAGCTCTACAAAGAAGAGTCCCAGCTCTACAAAGAAGAGTCCTGCTACTAGCAAGAGAGAGGCTGTTCGCGAATTTGTGAGGAGTCAACTCAGCGTAGAACAGGCTGTTGAGAAGTATGCATTGTAATCCCAGTCTATCGATAAGGAAACAACCAGTCACCTAACAAATGGGTGACTGGACCGTGGACAATCACTATTGTATACAAACTCAATAACAAACCTAGTATAACAACACAATATACTATAAGAATGGCTACCAAGCCAATAAGCAAAACAAATGGAGTATCAACAACAGCAAAGAAGCCAATAACACTCGTTGATCTTGCAAATGATCGTGTAAGAGTGTTGGAAGGTGATAACCTACGTCTTAGGAAGCGTGTTTCGGAGCTAGAAGCACGTATTTGTGTTGGAGGAGATGTAGGATCATTGGTACACAAGGCTATTACAGAATCTGCAAAACAATTGCCAGTAGATCAGCGTGTACAATCTCTAGTAGACAGAATTGGTAGTCTAGAAGCTGAATTAGCCTCAAGGAGTGGGTTGAATGAAGAAGAAAGGAGCACGAATACAGAGACACAACGCGTGCAATTAGAACAGAACATCCTACTAGCCAAGCAGGTGGAAGAGTATCAAAAGAAGGAAGAGGAATACAAACAATGCAGAAGAGAACTCGTAGAGTTGAAGGAGAAGCTACAAAGTCTACAACAACAGGAAAGACACAGCAGAGAAGACGCTACCAGAGAAGCACAATCATGTACTAAATTGCAACAAGAAATACTAACAACACGCTCTGAACACGTTGATAAGCTTCAAGCATTGCACAAAAAGTACAGAGAAGAGTTGTCAATCAAGGATAGCCAAATTGAGAAACTAAAAGGAGTGTTGGATCAACAAGAGAGACTAATCCAAGAGTTGAATAGCACTGTCACACATGCAGAGACTCTTAGCAGACAATCAAATGCTAGCGATGCTGTTACCACTGCACTTTCTGTTCTTAATACTACACTAGCAACAGTAGCAGATGGACTTGAGCGTACTCTTGGTACTACACAAGCTATTAGTAGTAACACACAGAGTATAAGCGACGGAATACAAAATATTGCTACCAAGACAGATATGCATCAACTTGGACAAGCAATCGCTACTACACAGGAGGAAAAGACGGATGCTGCTGGCACTGATGAGAGGCTATCTGGTGTCATGATTGCCGTTACAAGACTTGCAGAAGAGTATGGAGCTTCCAATGTAGATAGTATTGACCCTATAGGAATATTGTCTACTACTATACGCAACACACTTCGTCAGAGAGATGACTTATTACAACAAGAGATTAGAAGGGCAGAAGAACAACGCAACAAACACGAACAAGACAAGAGAGACCAGCAGAGAACACAAGACAAGATGCTTCATACTATTGAGCAATTGTTGGAGCAAATCACAGAGTTGGGACAGAGTAAGGGTCTTACTCCAGAACAAGCGCAATCCATTCTGGACAAATACCACTCTGGATAATTTGTAGTGTACATAGGGCGCTTATTCGAGTAGTAGCATACTACATACAAGTAGTAGCATACAAATAGTATGCTACTTTGTCTATACTAGGTGTGTAGGATAACAAATATTAGAAGGAAGGAAGAGCGCGTGTCTTAGAACGAGTCTTGCCAATAGTATGTGGGTCATGGAATGCCTGAGCAGCTGCTTGGCACGTAATAAGCTTTCTAACCTCGGCATCAATGCTAGAAGCTGGTATTGGGTTGGGAGAACCAATCTTGTAGTAGGAAGTGCCCTTCCCTGTCTTCACGCATGCATACCCTTTAGATTCACTACGAGGAGATAGCTTGGGCGAAGTAGGCAATACTGCTCCCTTTCCTGCCTGAATATGTCTCTGTGGACTACATTGTGATAGAGCTGCTATTCCATCTGCATCAGGCTTCTTAGTAGTAGCTTTTCCATTCATTGTGTACCCAATACCTCCACCAGGACCCTTAACACAAGTCCACTCGTTACCCTTCTTGTCCACATATGTTGACATCTTGTTTTGATGAGAGTTTATTGTTGGAGCAGATACCATAGACTTGTCTCTGGCTAGTAAGTAGCTAGTAAGTAGCTAGTAAGTAGCTAGTAAGTAGCTAGTAAGTAGCTAGTAAGTAGCTAGTAAGTAGCTAGTAAGTAGCATACCATTCGTATGCTACTTTCTTGTTGTGTACTACTTATTCCGACACCAATAATACTAATAGATATATAACTAGCTCTTAGCATACGTCTGCTTGAGAGCCTCTGCTTGCTTAGGATAGTTTGGATACTTCTTGACAAACTCCTTGTATTTCTCGTCATACTCAGGCTTCAAATCGTGTAGACGAACAATCTCCTTGGTCATTTTCGCAATTTCACTCTGGTATCTCTCAACAAGACCAGGTAACTGCGCAATCTTCACAGTAAGGATGAGGAAATTCTCGATAGACTCTGGATCATCTTCCTTTGACTCCTTCATGACCTTTTGCATCTCCTCTCGCATCTCTGCTTCATCTTTCTTCTCTTTGTTATGAAGATCGACGTTTTGTTGAGTAACAATCTTCTTAATCTCACCCTTGCCATCGTAGTGTTCATACTCATCCCTTCTCATACCGCGCGGATCTCTGATTGGTTGCCATGTACCAGTTGGATTGATGCGAACAAGCTTACAGAATTGCGAGCCAAGTTCTTTCTTTGCTTTCTTCTCCAATTCTGGCTCACTGTCATGTACACCAATGATTTTGACGATTGCTATAGTACCAGTGGCAGTGCGCTCTGTTGGAACCGCATAGGTCCACAACACATGCTTACCACCAATTGGAGTGGAGTTCAAGAACGTTGAAGTCCAACCCTTCTCCCTTGCTTCTTCCAAAGTAGGAATCTCCTCTTCGTCTTCATCACTAGCAGGTTCTGCTTTACTAGGATTACGTGGTTTCTGTGCCATTTATGCTAGTAGTGTAGCAGGGTTAGTATGATTAGTAGTAGGATTGGTACTAATAGTGGGTTAGTATTACCTTCCAACTAGCAACAGTCAAGGCCTTTGTGGTTGGCATCTGACTTCTTAGGTCGGTTCAGAGTACATAGCCAAACAGCATAACACTCAAACATACCAACCACTACTACAAGCAAAGTTAGTAATATACTAGCAAGCAAAACATGCAAACAACAGCAAACACCAATGTGCAACGCAACAACCAGCGCAAACCACGCCAGGGTGGTTTCAAGGCAGGTTCCACTCAACACGTCGACAAGCAACATACTGGTAGCACTAGCAAAGTTAGTAGTAATACTAGCAAAGTTAGTAGTAATACTAGTAAGGTGCATTCAGCACCGGACTCCCTAGTGGCGTTCACTAGCACATTCCTGGCACCATCCTGGCGCAGCTTTGTGGCGGCTCCAACCATTGTGAAGCAGGCATCGGCCACAGTTTCTACCAACTATGGCATTGTTTCTGTCTGTGACAAAATTAATGGCATTGGTTCTTCCTACACGCTTCTCCACTATCGTGACACAACAGAGGAGAACCTCAAGCAGCGTATGAGTCTCTCCGAGCTGAAGCCAGAGTCGTTCTGGCACATCAAGGGCATGGTCTTCAACGATGTTGGAGAATTGGTGTGTCGCGGCTTCTCCTTCACTCCTGTGCGTATTGTGAATGAGGGAGAATTGGTGAAGACACTAGATTCTGCTCCCTCCAAGACTCTTATTCGCGAGTGGAAGGAGGGGACTGTTATTCGCGTCTGGACAGATACAAAGGGAATTGTTCACTCCAGCACAACTCGTCGCATTGACGGACAGCGTTCTAAGCATGGAGATGCACCAGAGGTGATAGAACTCATCCACCATGCTGGTCTAGACATGTCTCGGTTCAAGGCCAAGTCAGAGGCAGATACTGAAGAGGAGGCAAAAGCAAACAAGATACCCGCTGGCACAGTGTTTGTTTTGTTGCTTGTTAACCCTCGAAATCAAGTACAAAATCCAGAGTTGATACTGCCTACCGCATACCTCCTCGACACTTGGGTACGGAGCAACTCTCCTACTCAGGGTCAGGGTGGTGGACGCGTCAAGAAGAACGACACACTATTTGGTCTTAAGCGTCTCCCATACGATGCTGTGCAGTTGGTGGATGGGAAAGATGGTGTAGAGCGTATGCCTATGCTGAATATCGACCAAGCAATTGCTCTGTATCGTCAGGGCAAGTCTCTGTATGTGCAGAAGGGAGAGTTTGGTGTTGTCTACCGCTCGCAACTGCTTGGAACTCGCTACGCTGTCCGTGGTGAGCGTGAGTATTTGTACCACCGCTTTGTAGAGTTGGGCAATGACTGCATGCGTCTTCTGGATTGTGTTCCTCCTGCCAGCAAGGAGTTGGCTGCTAGTTATCCCAACAAATATGCAGAGGATATGGAGGCCTTCCTAGCATATATGGAGGGTCTTAGCCAACCAGATGCCATCCAACCCAACAAGGACACCTCTCTGTATGCCTTCCATGTATCCAAGTTGGGAAGTGGTCCTACTCTGCGTGATCGCCTCATTCAGCGCCTACTACTGACCCATCCTCTTGTACTGTACAACATGATGAGCCAAGTACGCAACAAAAACAAGAGCCGCATTCGTCTAGAGTCCTCTCTTACCTCAGAGTCTCCTAGTTCTCCAGGACCAGAGGACACGAATCGCGCTGACTCACCCAACTCTGTAATTAGCAACTAATTATCTAGCAGGTTTGGTTGATGTCCCATCCTATTCTCCCTTCTATCTTCTACTTACTGGTACCCAGTTTCTCGTATTGGTACTACACCGGCGTTTGCGGTGTAGTATTTCTTGTGCGCTTAATACTACTAATATATGTTAGCATATAATGGATATTTGCTATGTATATACGAATAGTAACCAATACAATGCCAATTAACAACAAATATCAACCAAGCAGCATACTCATTGCAGTAAAGTATCCTTCTTGGTTAGCCACTCTGCCACTAACAACAAATACTAAGAATGTCTCGCCAACGCAAACTTGTAATGAAGGCACAGGATTATTACGACACTGCAGATGATTTGCCGCCTTGCGAAGATGACAGTGATATCTCTACGCTTGTTTGCGTCCCAAAGATGCAAGATAATCCGCCACCTAAGGCAGTGGGTAGACTAACAAGCGGAGGCACTAGGTGTATGAACAAGCAAAAGCGTACTCTTAACGACAAACAGGTCAATATTAGTGAACATTTTGTTACAGACCTTGCAGAAGAAGAGATGAAGCAGCGTAAGCTTATGGAGAGGGTGAGAGAACTTGCTGCTAAGAGACGTTAAGAGGCGTTTGACAATAACTATACTAGTGTGAATGTATTATTACTGAGCAACACTTGTATGAGCCTGTTAATAGGCTCATACTTACTCTTCTATTATTTTAGTGGCCAACAACCGTCTGTTATATGCCAACAACCGCTTAATTAACGAAGGTGGATCGTCATGTGCCGGAGGCACATTACAATTCTCCTTCTTTGTACAGAGCATCAATTAGGCCATCTTCATAGGGCTTCCTCTCTACAACTGAATGCTTCATGGACTCTTGCATGATGTCGGTGGCTCTGTCCCACTTCTCCATATCAAAGTTGATGGTTGTTGGAGCCTTCTCTACCTTGTAGGTGTGCTCCTCTCTGTATTCATCAACAAGACGATTGAGTTCGTCCTCTGTTACTCCATACTCACGCATAGTATCCTCCTTGGGAGTGAGAAGATCCCATACTGTCTCGCCCGTCAATACGACCGGGACTTCATCCTCACCAGTGCGTAGTGTAGAAGGCTTGTTAGGCTTGTTAATTGAAGAGGATCTCTTCTTAGAATGCTTCTTCTTGGTGTTGAGATTGCGGTTAACTTGTGCTGCCTCTAGACGCTCATCTGTTGCAGAGAGTTTGGTTGACTGAGATGCTTTAGTGTCATTACCCAATGCTTGCTTGTTGAAGACATCATTGCGTAGTTTCTCCTTGTTAGTCTTCTTTGCTTCTTGTAGAGGAGGTGCTACTTTGGTCTGTGACATGCGCTTGAATGGCTGGACACCATTTGCACGCATAAGAAGCACTATGATTACAATAATTGCAATGACGATGATCACAATGAAAACGATGGTAGTAATGCGACGAGAGTCCATTCGCATCATTTTCTTGCTTGTTACACCGAGTTGTGTGTTTACTTATGATGTGTCGTCGACTGATCCACCAACCAGGGTCACAAGTTGTGTGTTCCAAGTTCCATACTAACAACTAACCAACATATTACATAGGCAAACTATTATAACAAAATGACAGATATTGCTCGTGAACTTGCAAATCTGTTGAGAACAAGTATCAGCAACAATGCATTTCAGCCCAGTGATGAATACAGCGCATCTCTTAGATGTTTTGTAGGTCGTATCATTGCACTGGATGGTATTCCATGTGCTGGAAAGACACATCTTGGGAGAGATTTGAGAGATCATTTCAACAAACATGGCATTCCAGCAGTGTTTCTAGAAGAGAATATGAACAAAGAACATCTTGGTGGATTCTACGCAGACCAGGAGCGTATGGAGAAGGAGAGACAGGCACAGAAGGATAAGCCATTGGGTGAGAGGAAGACAATTGCACCCAACAAGCATGCTTTTGATCTACAACTCGCAGCATTAATGGAGTGTATTCAACTGTACAAAGATGCATTGTGGTATGCTGGACGTGGTGCTGGTGGTGGCAAGCCTCATGTTGTCATTCTAGATAGGCCTATTTGGGGTAATAGGGTGTTTGAGCAACACAATGTGCGTCTGGGAAGCATTTCTGCTGATCAGCACAAAATCTATGATAGTTATGTAGTTAAGCATGGACCTTACATGTTTGATCATCTTGTGTATGTCTATACTTCACCCAAGAAGGCACACCATCGCATGCTGCATGTCAGGAAGAACAAGGAGGAGAAGGGCGTTTCAATGGAATATCTCGAAGATTTGGAGGGTGTGTATTACATGCATATTCACAAGCATTTGGAACACTATGATAAGGCATTGACAGTAATTGCCAACGAAGACGCCTATTGCAATGTAGAAGATGTTATAGAGACTCTGCGTCAATACAAGCTTCCTCCTAAGATGACTTCCAGTGCAGAGGAAATTGTTGGTACACCAGGAGAGGTTGCTAGAACATTTGAGATGTTGTGTGCACACTACTCACTCTCTGTGTAGCATATTGCTATAGTAATAGGAATAAGGATGCCTCTATTTGGTAGAGGCATCAAAGCAAGTAGACTAACCAACAACTGACACAATAATTAGCTACTACTTTGTAACACTCAACACTACGACACTAACATACAAACACACTACTACAAGCATACTAATACATACTAACATACTAACAATGAGTTTCCGCTATAGTGGACCACGTCTAGACAAATACAAGGTACTAATCGCTGATACTTACGAACAAATGGAGGCAGACGCTACCAAGATACTACAATCAACAGACACTGTTCTTGGCTTTGACACAGAAATGGTTGATGCTCGTGTTACGCCACAATACATGCGTGTAACACAAACTGGTGCTAGATATGGACCAACCATGTTAATTCAGCTAGCCACCACTGACCACGTCTTCCTCTTCCATTTCCACCGCATGTTGGGAAGTCCGCCATCACAGTGGGAACTCCCTCCTTCTCTCCAGAAGATTCTGAGAAGCGACAAGTACATTAAGATCGGAATCGCTACACATAACGACAATGAGGGTCTTAACCGAACCTTTGGATTGTCTGGTGTAGCACAACTCATTGACTTGCGCGCTGTAGGCTTGTCTCTGGGTCTTCCTTTCAACTCTCTGCGCGACATTGCTGTTTGGTATGGGCGTACAGACCTGGACAAGCAGACACCGCATGATTGGACTTGTAGCTTGTATGCCGGAGAGGCAGTGCGCTACGAAGCAATCGAATATGCTGCTCTGGATGCAATTATATGCCGTCAAGCTCATAGGAGACTCCTGGCACAGTTTGTTAGTAGTATGCCAAGCACTGTAGCAACAAACACTACGACTACAAAGCGTCAAGAGTCAATGGAAGACTCAGAGCAACGTCACATACGATTGGACAAATACAATCGCCCAGTTATGCGTGTTATTGTACCTGTTGGTGTCCCACATACGAATAACGACTAAACATATTCAGCACACCCACCTTATTAGGTGTGCTGTATTCTTATTACCATGCTACTACTTGATATTGGTAGACAACTAGGTGTTATTAGTAGGCTCTTGCTATGGGTAGACTATTAAGAATAAAGGTGGTACAATGGCAGACTTCTTTGCCTTTGTCAAGGTTAAGGAACTCCAACCCGATGACTTTTACCTGGGTTCTAGAACACCAACAATGCTTAAGAGCAGAGATGCTACTCTCATTCTATTCTATCTACCTAGTGATGAAGAGTCTGGACAATTGAAGGATATTTGGGCTGCGCTGAGTACAGAATTGGCAGGAATACAATTTGCTGCTGTCAATGGAAGTAGAGCAACAGAGATTATGAAGTCATTTGTTGAGACTGGTGGAGACCCTGATCATCCTCTTTTCCCGTTCAAAGTCAATGGATTTCCCACTATTATGGTGTACAGAGATGGATGGCCTCAAGCTTACTTCAATGGAGAACGAAGCTATGATACTTTGCTAGCATATTGCTTGGAATTGGCTTGGAAGGTTGGTTATTACGAACCCAACAACATCTTTGAGGGTGTTGCAACGAGCAGACCAGAATTGGTTGCCTATGAAAGAAGAACAAGTGGTGCTAGCTATTCTAAGGATTATGTCGAACAATTGAGTGAGAGAGAACCAATGTACACACCTACTAGTGAGCCTGGAGTGTTACTAACAGAACAACAAGCCGCTTATGAGTCTGCTCAAGCCGGTCAATACTATGGCGGAGCAGAGGGCAGTGGTGTTGTTCAATCAGAAGCACAGTAGCTCTAGTAGCTATTATCATTGTAATCTTAGTAGTTATTCTTGTAGCATATTATGCTACAAGTATTCTTAGCATGTTATTAGTGTATAATAATGGGAATATCCTAATTGTGAATTGCGGTTAAATGTCAACTGATTTTAGTGGCATATAACAAGAATATACAAACATTCGTTATCATGGCAATGTTATATACCAATTGTTTGGTGTTAGTAAGCAGAAGAGCACATGGCAGCATGTACAATACGATGTTACATCTGTGTTCTGCACTTAGAAATCAACTATTGAGTGATCTCTCGTTTGTTACCAGGTGGTTTATGTATTATATGTGTATGCATGAGAAGCGAGGTGGTAGCGATTTTGTGCTATGGAAGCTATATGCAATGTATAGGTATTGTTTGCAACAACCTAGGCGACATTTAGTGGATATTGTTGCTACTAGCATTTGGCATGATTGCAAGTGGTTGTTAGCTCGTCCACCAACACCACTAAATATCGGAGAGAATGTATTTAGCATGGCATTTGAGAGACTCGGCCTTGTTTCTCCACAACAACTCTTAGGATGTTTCCTTGAGACAAACACAAGGAAGAATGAGCGAACTACTGGGGTGAGATTCAAACCTATTTACTCTGAACATCTCAGAAACAGACTGTTACCATTCTTGGTGTTAGTGGATGGTATTCCACACTATTCTTATACATTTCCTGGTAGTAACAAACAAGAATGTATTAATATTGTGGCTATGCGGGTAGGTGTGAAGGAAGATGAGAAGAAATGGACAGAACTTCCTATACCAGTCCTGCACAAACGTCGAGAATTATACACAGTATATTCACAGAAGTCTCTTAATAGATACTGGCGCAGTATTAACGAAATGACTAGGAAGGTTAGTCTATACAGACACATTATTCGCGTAACTAAGGATGGTGTTAGTTTTGATGTGTTTGTTAGTCTATACACTGGAATGATCAAGTTATGCGATTCTGACGATAGACCAGGCCATCGTGAGTTGGTACTTGCATGGAAAGCATATCTGCATGACAAATCCATCCTAGTAGAACACCTTCTACGTGATAATGACTCGATTGATGATGAATACAGACAGTTGAATGCACCATTTGTCAATGTTCTTGATGTTCTTAATGGGATTTGTGAAGAGGATGATATGTATTAGTTACTACTTGCTTACTTGCTTACTACCTACTACTTATGGCATACAAATGCCATAAGGATCTATGAGAAATGCCATAAGGATGCCTATGAGTACCTAGCCCAAACCACCAACTGACCGGGTGATCGAAACTGGGTTGAGTTATACAACTCTCACGAGAAAACACCCACACAAAACACACAAACTTTGCAACATGGCTGAAGGATTTGGTGACCGCAGTCAACCTCGTCCTCTTGTTGGTACCCCAGCAGACAAGTGGATTGTGAAGATTTTGCCAGGACTGCCTGTCAACAAGCTCAACGGTGAGCTGGTGATGGCAAAGAACAAGCTTGGCATGGAGCAAGAAGTGTGTCTTGGAAGATGCGGTCTTTTGTTCACCAAACTTCGCACTCAGAGGGAGGAGAATGTCAACAATCACGGCGGCAATGCAGCGTGTGTTGTGGGCGTGTCTTCTGAGATTGTGGACTTTGGGGAGTCTTTTGAGGCAATGCTGCTGAAGAAGCCGCATTCTGTCTCACACAGTGGCAATGTTTGTGCTGTTCCACTCTTCCATAGCAATCCTGGTAGTGATGTGAGTGCTGGAAGCGCGGGAGACACAAGCCAGACTACTGTGATGAAGCAATGTGCTGCGCAGTGGCAAGGAGGTGGAAATCCCTACAAGGTTGATTCCACTCCTGACAACAACCATGCAGCTCTCATGTACATGTACTCCATCCAGAGTCTTGTTTGGGAGATTGCCACTGAACAGAGCAAGCAGAAGGTTCATGGGCTTGCAGAGAAGTTGGTGCTGTTGGTGAGGGCTGCCAAGGCGTACTTTGTCTCTGATCCAGTAGCTTTCAAGACTGTCCAAGCACTTGAGGATGCCGACGATGCGCTGGACATGTTGAACAGAAGTCTTGCATTTGTCTTCTTTGACCACTTCTGGGACACAGAGACATTCCTTCGGATTGTGGAAGTGTCTCTGAAGCGCTGGGCAAAGCACTACTCTCCAGACTTTGTGTCTCATCCTGCACTTGGCATCAACTGCATCTGCTTGATGGTCTCACCTCTGCGTGACCTTGTGCGCGGCAAGTCGAGTGTAGCACAGTGTTGTGACACAATCAACACCAGGACTCTGGGATTGGCGCAGTTGATGCAGGACTACATCACAGAGCGTGGTCACACTCTGAACAAGCGCATTCTGGGCTATCTGTGTGCAGAGTTTCCAGTGGAGCAAACTGGCAGGTTGTATGATTACTGCATACAACAATGCAATGCTGATTTGCTTGCCCCGCTGGTGAGCATGGGTTTGCTGCCAGAAGTGGAGATGCCATTCAAGTCTACTGTGAGTGGGACTGTGAATGGGCACCACACCAAGGTCACTTCCAAGTTCCGGCCTCTGAGTGAGGGCAAGCTCATTCTCACTTCAACACTGGCATCAGAGTGGACTCCTCTTGCTTTGAAGAGCTATGGAGTCTACCACTTTGAACCTACGCTTGTTGGTGCTGCAAGAGCTGGTACTGGCAACACTTTGGGAGACACCAATGTTGCTGTTGTGAGGTTCACAAGTGGCTACGATGTTCTGCCCAACAAGGTGAGTGGTATCTCGAGTGCTGGGATGTTCTACACTTCCTCCTTTGACCGCAATGGCGTGTGCAAGTGGATGTATTCCAGCATCCACAAGAGCCTGTCACTGGCAAAGCCATTCACTGTCAATCTCACAGAGCGAGAGGTTACCATCTCACAGAGGGGAGAGATGTGGTTTTCGATGCACCACAACTTTGCCAACTTGGAGACCAATCCTCTCATGGTTGGCTTCAAGTTCTTGCGGTTTGTTGTGTCTTTCACCGCGCCAAACGCGCCACTTGGTGAGGATGCAACTGGGACTGCTCTGATTCAGCGCCTGGCTGGTATCAAGGTCAACTAAACTACCATTCTGGTAGCTCTTAGTAAGCAGCTCTTAGTAAGCAGCTCTTAGTGGGCCATGTAGTGTACAAAACACTACATGATTCGCAGTAATAGGCAATAGTAGTATTATAACAACCATTAACATGGAAGCATACATCAATGCACTTCAACGAGGCAAAGTTGTGTCTATCCAATTAGTATCTGTTCCACTTGATACTATGATTGGTATTGGTTATTCTATTTACCGCACCTCCAAGAATAATTATACAGTGAGTAGGCGAACAAACGTAATAATGTATGAGTATACTACAAGAGAAGGTGTACAATTATTCTTGAAAGATAAGGTTGGTAATGTAGATTGGAAGATTACTACACACAGCTTGTAGATACTATTCCTAGATACTATTCGTAATGATAATAGACTAGTATTAGTCTATTATTCTCTACAGTATGCTACACAATACAGTCTGCATAAATTGAGACAATGTCTTGCACTGCAAAGCAGTAGAGAGCCTAGTCATAGCTCGGAACTCGTCTTTGTTTGACTGGTTGTTTGTGAGGTTCTAACATAATTCCCTCAAAATAGGCAACTAATGCTTCCTCTTCAGGATCAAATGTTCTAACGTATTGGCTAGCAAGTTCATGGAGATCATTGGCTGATTTTATAGCCATTTCTGACGGAACCTTTGGATTCCTAATCAATACTTCAGGTTTGTAATATATCCTTGTATTCTTCTCCACGGCATCGGCATAATCCCGAGCAGGTTGGAAACCAACATCTTGCATTACTATATACCCTCCAAGTGCCTCTAAGAGATACTTCCTAGCATACACTTTCCGATTGTGTTCATCTTTCGATGTTTGGTGTTGTTCGTGAGAAGTTGTAATACTTTTCGATATTGCACGTAAACCAGATTCTTGCAATCTTATTAATGATGCCATTGTTGTAGAAAGCTTACTACATCCCGCAGCAATATGGATCCATCCCAATACTCTTACAAGACTAACAGCATTGAGATCTACTTGTTCGTTGGGTTGATAATCTTCTAAGAGAGTCTCTCTCTTGTTGAAATTCCTAACTCCAACAACCTCATTATCCATCTCATATACAACACCACCTCTTCTACCAAATACGATTTTGACTATTAGACCTTTGTCTCCATTGTAAGAGAGTGCTATTGTCTCATCTGGATGAGCATCAATGTATCTTTGTACTATCTCTTTCGTTGGTGAGTCGTAGCAATGTTGATCCATACCTGTTATACTACTTTATACTACAAACATACTTATAATAGACTAGTATTTAGTCTAGTATTCTACACAGTACAGTCTGCATAAATTCGAACAATGTCTTGCATTGCAAAGCAATTAGTAGCGTATTAGAGTGTCTAATCATAGCTCGGAACTCTTCTTTGTTTGACTGGTTGTTTGTGAGGTTCTAAGAGTAACTTCTCTAGGTGTGCAACCAACTCTGCTTCATCAACAGCTGGTGGTTCATATAGTCTAATATATTGGCTAGCAAGTTCGTGGAGATCGTTAGCTGCTCTTACAGCCGCTTTTGGAGGAACATCTTCCTTTCTAACCAATGATTCTGGACTAGTATATATTCTTGGATTATTTTCTATAGCCTTGGCATATTGAAGAGCTGGCTGAAATTCAATATCTTGTAGTACTATATATCCTCCAAGTGCCTCTAGAAGGTATTGCCTAGCATAAATATCCTTGTCTTCATTTTCTTCAGCTTCTTCAGCTTCTTCAGCTTCTTCAGCTCGTTGGTATTGCTCGTGAGAAGTTGTGATACTTAGAGAGACTGCAGTTATACCAGTCTCCCGTAATCTTCTTAATATCTGTTCTGGTCTTACTTTTGTGGAGTCTACACTACATCCTAATGAGGAAGCTGTCCAACCCAACACTCTTACAAGAGACACGGCATTAAGATCTACTTGTTGACCACGGTTATGTTCTTTTAGAAGTGTCTCTCGTGTGGAAAAATAACGAAAGATAACATCCCTTCCATTCATTTCGTATATTTCTCCACCTTTGCGTTTACCGAACGCTATTTTGACTACTTTTCCATGCTTTCCCTTATAGGAAAGTGAGATTGTTTCCTCTGGATGTGCGTCAATGTATGCTTGCACTATCTCCTTTGTCGGTAGGTCATAACAACGTTGATCCATTTCCCTGCGGTGCTTTATATTATATCTTCATGTTGTCTTAGTGCAATAACAGACCAATTATTAGTCTGTTATTTCAATGTATACTGCTCAAATTCGCATAAATTGGGACAATACCTATGTCGCGCAGCGACACTGGCATTATTTCTTGGGAATCCATTCCAAATAGATGACTGTACTAGGCTGGAATATCTCCTTGGTATTATCCTTCTTGTCGTTGTTAACATACTTTGCATTGTAGCCCATAATGTGCAAGAGTTGGATAAAACCAACATACTCCTTGTGAGAAGCAGCTCCAAGACCTTCTATCTCGCCAAAAGTAAATTCTGTGCTGAAAAGACCCTGAGATTTAGCACGCTCAACCTTATCATCAATGTATGCTAGGGCATCACCATTCTTGCTAGTTGCAATTTGCAGCGTCTGCTTGAGTGCAACATCGGCAGATCTCAGAGGAATGTGCGGCATTGGTCCCTCTATTTGATGACTATTAACAGTCTTGCGTGTAGCAATTTCTCTTAGACCAGAGGAAGAACCACGCTCCTCATCACTGTCACCCTCTTCATCTTCATATGCTAGCACCTTTGGTTTTGGTTTTGGCACTGGTTTGGCTAGTTGCCTACTAGGAGTATCATGAGAATGATTATTAGGATGAGAATGAACAGCACATTGCGTGATGGGTACTAGGGCTTGCTTAGAAGGCTTCTTAGTAGTAGTATCGTCTTGATCGAGTCTAATAAGTTGACCACCAGTCTTATTGGAGGTATTGTGTCGTAGTGAGTGGGAGGTCTTGCCACTTGCCATTCGAAGTGTCTATGGAAGAAGAGGTCCCTTTGAGTAGGTCAAGAAGTCCAGGCTGTAGACTGGTTCGTACATCAATAGGAATATCAGTTACATCAAGATGTGGTTTCTCTACCTCCAATTTGAAGGAGCGTGTAAAGGATGTATCTATTAATTCTTGGGCATACTTCTCTGAAGTGCATGTAAAGACGGCTGCAGAGTGTTCTAAGAGAGCATCCATGCCAAATCTGTGCGCAGAGACAAGAAGTTGCATGTATTCTCCAATTGTACTAGCATCCATCTCAATCTCAATGAGTGGATAGGGCGCTGCTTGGTCAAAGTAGCGTGGATCTTCTCTCTCAACAGTAGGCGCCTCTGCCAAAAGACGAACAATTTTGAGTTGTAGTAGCTCTGGAACATCACTTAGAGAGTAGAGAATGCTACTAAGACCAAAGAGTGCATTGACTCTTCCATAGCCTTGCAAATCTTCAGCACCATCTGTTTCTCTCTTCATAAGCTGGACTGGGCCTTCATCTGTCCAATAAGAAAAGAATGTTCCTAGGTTCCTTAGTAGTTTAAGCTTAGCTGCTAGACGTTGTTTGGTGTAGATTTGTCTCATTCTTGTTATTAGCTGTCTTTGACGCTCAAAAGTGTCCAATATTAGCTCCTGTTCTCTGAGAGGAATACCAAATTGTCTAGTGGCAGGCCATATCAATGATGTTAATAACTGCGCCAGTAGTTCTGCTTCGTACAAACCACCTTCTTTTGTTAGAACGTATTGTAATCTTCTTATCTGTCTGATTGGGAATGTTCTGGTTGTGTCAAAGGGACATGAGAAGGTCTTAGTCTTTGTCCACAGATCTGCTAGACATTTGTAAGTCATACAACGGAATTGTGTAGTTCCATTTCTACCACCATACCACAACACATCTGTTCTTGGCTCTGAGGGATGTGGTAGTAATTCGCCAGCAGCAATGTACACTCCTCTAGATACTTCTATTCTGTCAACAGTCTCTGGAAGTTTGAGGAAGAAGTCTTCAGAGAGTTGAACGATGAGATAGTCTTGGTACAAATCCCTATGTGCTTTTGGTCTTCCATGCCAACCTTCTACTCTAATACCCTCTTTTCTACACGCATTTCTCAAATCTTCGTATGTATGTACAAAGTCTCTGTTGAGAGTAAGAAGGGGAATGTATTCTGGTCCTATTATAGCATTTCTAAGACCAAATGGCGTAATGTAGGAGCGTGGATCATCCCAACTTCTATACTGCAAAGCAGTGATTATTCTTGATGTAATATCATAACTACCCCAACCTGTTGTAGCAATCATTCTGCTGCGACTAACTTGTGCCAGGATGAGTAGAAGCTCAAAGGGATGGAATCTATCTATCATTTCTTCATTGGTGATCGCTCCTACTCTTGGATAGTAGTAGGATAGTCCTCTTGTTAGAATAACGTCTACTTGTGGCACATCATAGAATGTTAGTGCACCTTCATATCTCAATCCTCTGTTATCTACGTCTCCAAAGAGTGTGTCATAGATGTAAGAGTCTATTCTAACCTTTTCTAACTGCGCTAGCTTGCCAAAGATGGTATAGGCTTCCAATTCGTCGCGTTGTTCTGTGGTGAGAATACTAGGTTCATCCGGATTTGTGTCTGTGTCACGAATAATCCCAAAAGCATCAGGAAGTGGTATGAATAAGAGTTCGCAGTAATTTAGCAGTGTCTCGTCATCATACTTTGCCAGGTCTTCCACTGTGACAGCTTCATGTATCTTACGCATGTCACCAAAGAGTCCTAGCTGTTGGGCTTGTTCCATGAGGTATAGTTGTACTTGTCTTATTCCCTGGATAATCTGCTCAAAAGATTCTCCATTGAATGGCTTGCCAGTGATTAGGATGTAGATATCGATTACACCATCAAAGAGAGTCTCATATTGTAACACATCTCTTGAATCAGAAACTGCCTTGCATGCAAATTTGCGTTGGTTTGTTGGTAGATCCTTCATACCATCCTCTAGCGGAATATTCTCAATACATTGATCATGAAGTCTCTCTATTACTAATCTATGCAATTCTCTACTTCCTCTATCTGCTAAGACGCTTCTCAATCTCTTGTTGAAGCGATCGTTGTCTGCTGTGTAGGTTCCATTATTAACATCTTCTGTTTGTTGTGCTTGTTTTGTAGACAAACTCTTAGTTTTGGTTGCAGATGACTGTCTGCCTATGAATGGTGAGGTTGCCATTTCTTAGTGTCTATTATGGATAGCTTTACCACAATAATGCAATCTGACTCGCGTCGGTTGGGTGTTAATCAATCTGGAATAAACACATGGCATTCGACTTTAGCGCAGGCAGGAAGTCCAAGGGAGAGAGCAAGGTCATTGGACGCGGTTCTTCTGCACCAATTAAGAGAACATATGAAGATACGCCAACTGCAAAGTTTGATGCTGCATTCAAGGTCATTGGTGATATAAGAATCACTAATCAAGATACACAAGCACGTCTGCGAAGATACAGAGACTTGATTCCTTTTGTTGCTAAGAGATCCAATCAGTCCTACTTGGCAGCAGCACTTGTGTTGTGGCATCAGCTGGGAGAACCTTCTCTGGAGAGGTTGGATACAAGCGCAAAGATTTCATCAACAACACAACTAGAACAACACGAGAAGAAGATGGGAGAAAAGCTGAAACTTGTTAGTGAGAAGAAGGAGAGTGAGAAGAGGAAGGGTAAGAAGCATGCTCTGGAACCAGAAGAAGGAGTTAGACTAGAAGGAGACGTTATTCTGCCAGCTGCCTATCTCAAGGTAGCCGATCCTATACTACGCGACTTGGTTGAACATGTTAGAAGCATATCAAGAGGAAAAGAGTCTTCGGATGTGCAAGTAGTTAGAGCAGATCTTACTCTCTTCCGTTATGTGTGTAGTATTGCCAGTGCAGTTGCTGGAGTTGGTATTTGTAAGCATTAGTTATTATAAATGTATGAATATACAATAATATATGATATGCGATTGGCTTCTTAGTAGCCAGTCGATGTGAATGCTGTGTTAGAAGTTGTGTTATTTGCATACAATTCTAGGCATGGCGGATGAGGAAGAGGTTGTTGACGAGGTACCCCTCGAGGATATACCTGATGAAGTTGAAGAGGTACTTGAGGATGTTGGGGAAGAGACTGCAGAAGTAACCAAAATGAGGAAGAAGAGGGAGATTCCTAAGCCAGAAGAGACTATAAATGCTCTGAGAATGTTCAAAAAGGGAGCAAAACACCTGAAAGAGCGAGTGAATGTCCGACAAAACAAGAAATACTTTGAGGTAGAGGCTAGAGAAGTTGTCAAGTTTGAGATAATACTAGCTAGCGTTGAGAAGCTAATTGTTGAGCACAAAAGACTGGTAGTAAGTGGGAAAAGAGACTCCAAACCGCGATATTTGTTGCCAGTTGCTAGGAAGTTTGTTGAGGAGCATCCTCTTAGTGAGAGTGTGAAGACTGTGCCACCTACTATGCCAAGATTGAGCAAGGGAAAGGGTGTTGGTAGTTCACAAATGTTGAGTGCATACTTGTATGGATACTTGGGAGAGAAGTGTACAAGAGTTGGAAGGCAAGAATATGGCCTGGATGAAGCAATGAAAGGGTTAGTATTGGCAGTGGTTGGAGAGGACTTGGATATACTAAAGTTTGGAGGTATTAGAAGGATTTGCATGGCTTGTTTGGTGTCTGGAGTGGAGGTGTTGGAGAAGGATGTTAACATATACAAGGAGGTGTTGGAGTATTACTTGACACAGAGGAAGCCTGTTAAGATTGCTACTGTTGAAGATGCTGGGAATGGTGAGGAAGTAGAAGAGGTTGTGGAGGAACAAGAAGAGTAAGAATGTGTGGTTTCGTGGCCTGTTATAAGACCACGAAATGTGTTAGTATTGTGTTATCTAGGATCGGCATACTTCCAGATAAAATCTGCTGTTGTTGGTATTTTACCTCTACAACATGCTCCAATATTAGTAGCAATAGCTCCAGTTGCTTTTGCGGCCTCTGTTATACTGTTATATCTGGCAACAAATTCATTATTGCGTGTGAATTGATACACTCTTGCAGTACGCTTTCCTCCTTTCTGCGGTACTCGCCTACCAATACAAACTTCCTTCATATCACTCCAAACAAGGTTATCTGCTGAATTATTTGGTGGTTTGGTATGAATTAGATGTCTAACATAGGGCTTTCCTTCTGGTGCTTCACCATGGAATGCTCTACAGATGAGAATATGAGCAGGGTATTGCTTGGATGTACCATTTGCTGCTGTAACGTGTATCATATATCTTCCAGTTCTATGTAGACTGCCATAGTTAAGAGATCTACGCATTTTGATGAGACCAGACTCGTAAATTGTGAGAGGAGCACCATCCACTATTAATTCTCTACTCGCTTCGTCTTGGGCTGGAATAAATTCCTCATTGTCTTGGTATCTCCAACTAAAACCTCCCGAAATACCAGATGGTTTGCCATCTTTTACTCGTTTGCAACATGCATAGATGTTTTGGCTAGGCACCTCAACAGCAATAGCAGCTTCTTGGACTCCTCCTTTCCATACTTTCACCACTTTGTCACCATCTAATTGTTCTACAGGAATAATGGGACGTGCTTTTAGTATGCCTCTATTTTGAGCGTTTTCTTTTGGTGTTGCTCTGCGAAGATTTGAGGGTCTATTATCCAGAGTATTCCTATTAATATGGTCAATGTGCCTGCGAGTTGGATCTGGTGGTAAATAAGCGAGTCCAACTACGACATGTATTCCTAACACAATTTGTGCTCCATCATCCATTACAATGCCTACATATTTGTATCCTGTCTCCCTCGAAAACGGATTATGGATATAGTTTGTTTCTTTGTTACGTATTTCTCCCTCTGTTGATACTTCGTAGCGAGATAATCCTAATTCCACAGGCATATCCTTCCATGTGCGCTTTGGTTTAGCAATTTCTGCCGTACAAGGTATCGGCGGTGCTTCCATGATTAACCAATGTGGTTCGCGAGTATCTTTGATCACATTGGTCCAAATCCCCATTACTTTTGATGCGTCATTTCTCGCACTGTTTGTGCGAGAAGATGCTAGTATTGCGTTACTTATGCATAACTAAGTGAGCTGTTCAATATTTGAGATAGTATGCCGCGTAGACGATTATCCAGCCAGCCACGCTGCCGATTAAAGACCAGAGCAAAAGCTTCTGTTGATTGATCACTGCTGTACCGTTTACTGTGTCCGTTACGAAATTGGGACGAACGCTGAAGAGAATAATCCAAATTACGACGGGAACGAGGATAAACCAAATCCACATAGATGCATATCCCCACCCGCGTCTCTTCCCATCCTTGTCACGTCCCCAAAGTCCCCATCCGCATCCACCCTTCTTTTCAGACTTCTCTGAACGCTCCTCCATCTCCCCCTTCTCCTCACGCTCTTCGCGGTACTCCTTCTCCCTGGATCTGCGAGATTCGGAGCGTGGCTCAGAAACTGTCTCAACGCTCAGTGATTGGGTCTTGCTACGGCTAGGCATTGTTGTTGGTATAGAGTAGACTTGTTACTTGTGAGCAGGTGTTTAGGGATATACTTACACGTCACAGTTGCGCGAGCCAACAATACAGAGGACAACTGAAGACGTAGTAGCACACCACCACAACATACTTACAACCAACCATTAATTACTACAAACATAGCAACAACACAGAGTAGAACATGTCTGTCTGTACTACAACGCGACGTGCACCTGAATGCACTGTCTACACTGGTCCAATGGGTTCTGGCAAATCCATTGAGGCTATGAGATGGGTAAGACGCAGAGGAAATCCAGAGCAGGTTGTCTTCATCTCTCCAACAACAGACACACGTTCGCGGACATGGAAGGTAGAGTCTAGAAATGGATGTACTGCGCCTGCGATCAAGGTCAAAGTGCTAATGTCTCTCTTTCTGAATCTAGAGGATAGTCAGGAAGAGAAAGAGATGAAGGATAAGGTTATATCTGCGACTGCCATTGTGCTAGATGAGGCACAATTCTTTGGTTGGGCAGACCTCATAGCATTCACAACCAAATGTCTTGATGATTGGAAGGATGTTTGCATTGCTGGTTTGGATACAGACAAAGACCAAAAGCCATTCATGCCATTGGCAGAACTCCATGAACTTGCCACTAGGTGGGAGAAGCTAACAGCATGTTGCAAACTCTGTAATGATGGCACAGAAGCTGGTCACACAATCTATTTGGGTGATGAGAAACCTATTATTAATGAGGGTGGTAATAGTGTCTTGCCTGGTAATAAGGGCTATGTGGCAGTCTGTCGCAAGCACATTCTTATGCATAGACGTGGAGAATTGTCTTCTTGATTAGTAGCATGTTAGTAGTAGATACTAGCACATAGAAACTAGAGTACAGACTACGAATTAGTCTGTACTTACTAAATGTATTATCAACTCGTTTCATACCCAACAGCACAAGAGAATAGAGGATCGGGTTGTTACATATGTGATGGAGAGTTGAAGATTGGTCGTATTCATTCCAAAGCTACTGTTAATAATACTAATACCGCTACTAATACTACTCCAACATGTTGTACATGCAATCGTAGACTACAACATGGCAAAGATAGCATAGTATTAGCAAAACATCCTAATAATAGGCAACAATTTGTCTGTTTGTACTGCTATGACAGACAACAGGTTGGATTGGGTAGTATATCAAACACAAAACTAGGTCATTGTTGGGTTTGTGGTGTTATAAGCAACGCTTGTGAATACTTGTCCATTACACTTGGTGAGAAACACAGAGTAGTATACACTGCATGTTCCAATGAGCATTTTGAGTATCTACTAACAAGATTGAGTAAGAAGAGAACTGGATGGTGTAGGAATTGCGATGCATTCCATTTCATTACTGGACCATCATCTATCAAAATGCATGTTAGGCGCTTGAGAATCATCAACAAATCACAGTGGCTATCATGGAGAACATGGTTGAATTTGTTTTGTATCATTCCGGATACTTATATTGAGGAATACACACAACATATTCATTAATTAGTGCATTTGTTATGTATACATACTTAACAACAATCTATGGATATGTGCCAACGACACTAAACGACACTAATAACACTAATGCCGCTAAGAATAAATGGATAGATTCCACGGTACTGGTTGTTATGCCTGTGATAGATCATTGAATCAAGACACAAGAGAATGGACGAGTTTTAGTAGTGAACCAGCAAAGTATAGGTGTCACAAGTGTAGAAAGACTCTTATTACACTACAATCCTGTACACAGGAAGGACCAGTGCAGTTGGAGCAACACTACATTGTTTGGAACTATCAAACACCAATTAGAATGTGTCAAGAATGTAGGACGCGTGATTATATGGACATTAACACCAAGCAAGGTTGTTGGATGTGTAGTACACAGTGTAATCCAAAGGATAGACACTTGGTTGTATACGTGGATAACAGCAATGTCAATGTGCGTTTCACAGCGTGTTCTGAGAAGCATTTTGACGAGTTGTTAGCCATTCTGATGCGTACTAGACGCGGATGGTGTTCTAAATGCAACCTATTACATTGTGAAGAAGGACCAAGATGTATATCCTTGGAAGTTATGAGACGAACGAGAAAGGATATTTCTTCGTGGTTAAATTCTGGTGCTTGGAATACTTGGTTAGCTTCTTGGCGCAATTCTACTGTTATTTGGAATGTCGAAAAGTACACTGCTACTATGCGACAGTATTAGGTTAGTATGCTTATTAGGTATAATAAGCATAATAGTATACTAAGACACCATTAATACTATTCAAAGTATCTGCTGCAATGTCCAACATATTTGCTAACAATGAAGATATCGAATGGTTTGAGAATTGGACAAGGAAAGATCCAAAAAGAATAAGATGTTATTCTTGTGATGAGTTCACGGACTTTCATCGAGTAGAAACACCAAGAAAGAGTGAACAATGCACTGTTTGTCGCAGAGAATTGTTCCTAACTCATGGCAGAGATAAGTATGGTGTTGTAGTGTATCAACCTACTACTAATACTATTAATATTAATACTACTAATAAGCAAAGAGATCGCTATTGTATTGCTTGTTTTGAGCGACTTACTAATAATAGAACATGGGGAAGAGGTTGTTATTATTGTGGTAAAAGACATCCTTCCAAACTAGACTATCGTCTATTCATCTCAGTGGATGCAGAATATTGTAGAGTGTTAGTATCTACATGTTCTTACGACTGTTGGACGAATTTATTGCTAGAAATGAGACCAATGAGAACTGGTTGGTGTAGCAAATGTGGTCTACAACATGCAAGCGTGGGTCCAGGCAAAACTACTCTCACGGCTTCCTACTTTGAACAATGGCCAATAGACACATCAAAGTGGCTAGAATTGAGATCCTGGTACACATGGGCATACAAGAGTGTATTTGGGACTGGACAAGAAGCATACAAAGAAGTGGTTGAGAATTTGCAACCATTTGTTTAGTGTGTATTCTGCTAAGAACGCGTACAAGTGGCGTATTATGTCGAGAATATCTATTAAGTATACTAATATGTGGCCCATTGTTGAGCCACATATTCTTATTCTAACTCTGCTACTAACCTAAGCCTGTATTTCTTTGGCAGCACGGCTGTTCTTCTTGAGAGACACAGCGAGTGCCTTGATACGAGCGGTGATAGTCTCTATCTCCATTAGAATGTCGTTCACCTCATTCTGCTTGGCAATGTTGGCATCAATAGCATCATTCTCCAGAGAAATCTCGCCAACAAGCTTGAGAGCTGCATCCTCACGAGTGGGATCCTCAGCAATGTCATTGTAGCGCTTGGTCTTGGTGAGAGCAGTCTGGATGTCACTGGAGATGCGAGAACGAGCCTGCTGCAACTCTACGAGAGCATCATCCAGCTTCTCCTTGTTCTCTGCCAGAGAAAGACCGCGTCTATCATTGAATTTGGCAAGAGCAGAACGGATGCGTTGTGTGGTGTAGTCAACATCATCCAGGTCGACTGGCTCCATCATGGTCTTCAGCGTAGGAGAGTCTGTGCTCTTGGGCATCAACACGCGGTCAACAACGTGAATAACACCATTGGATGCTTCTAGATCCACGTACAAGACATTGGCATTGCCAGCAGTCACTGGATTGCCAGTCTTGTCCCATTCGATGATCTCTCCCTGCACTGTAGGAGTGTCAGTATCACCAATGTTCTTGCTAGTTAGCTTCCCAGGATAGATGTGATACTCCAGAATGCTAGCAAGCTTGTTTCTTGAGGCAAAGAGAGTAATATCGCGAGCAGTACCCTCACTCAGCTTTGCGAATGCAGCATCAGTGGGTGCAAGGAGTGTGAATGGTCCACCACTGCGAAGAACTTCCAAAAGACCGGTCATTCTGAGTAGCTGGATAAGAATGTCGAAGGATGCAATAGACTCATCAGTATCTGGGTCAACAGGTGGTTCATACAGACGATCAACAATCGTATTCTCTGCAGAGGCCGGCTCCTTCAATGTATCAAGATCGACACTGGCCACCACAAACCAACCCTCACGAATCTTGGTAATATTAGCAACAGCAACTTCTTCACTCTCTGCGTACAACCAATTGGCGTGTACAGTGTGGTCAGAAAGACAAACCATCAAGCCAATGGGGGTGAGAATAGCAAAATCTGTATCAATTCTTACACCAAGATTGGCATCTAGGATGAGTTCCTTCGCAAAGAATTCGTGTACGCTATTATTAGCAACAGAATCCTCTGCTGCTTCAACAGTGAATGTCTTGTCGCCACGAGAGTGCTTAGGACGAGAACTAGTACGAACAAGAACCTTCTCACCAAGAGGAGAAGCAGCATAAATCGCCTCAAGACGATCACCGCTGGTTCCACCAACTTTGCTAGTTCCACCAACGTTGCTAGTTAGTTCAAGAAGAGGTTCATATCCAAGGCCACGAAGACGCTCCAGAGCACCCTTACTAGTTGCGGGCGTGCTAACCTCTGTCTTGACAGTCGTTGTGACGGTCTTAACAGCAGTGGGTTGCGGTGTAGCAGTCTTGAGCAGCTTGGGAGATGCCAGTCTGGTAACAGGTGTCTCTGCTGCCATAGCAGGCGATGGTGTAGCCTTGGCAGATGATATAACACGGCTGGTGGTCTTGCTTTGTGTCGTGGTGGTCGTAGTAGTCTCTGGCTCGCTGAGAAGCGCAGCCTGATACTGTGCAGTTAGTGCAGAGGGCTTAGGCTTGCTTGATGTCTTGCGGGAAGCGCTTGACTTCTTGGATGCTGATGTTGCCATGTTCCCGGTGTGCAAGAGGAGTGCTTTACCGCTGTGATGGTGGGGAGTTACAGAGTACCTATTACCACTACTTGGTTATTACCACTGCTTGGTTAGTAGTGGTACTATGATATTAGACTATTAGGCTATTAGGCTATTAGGCTATTAGGCTACTCACCAACACTATGAATATGTATCACCTTGTTAATAGTCTCAACATCGTCTGTTACAAGAGCGTCTACTCCCAATGATAGCAGATGATGAGCTACACACGATTCATTCACTGTCCAGTAATGAACATCCATTCCGAGCCTATGAAACTTGTCAACAAGTGTCTTATTAGCAAGGTTGATTTCAAAGAAGGTATAGGGTATTTGTGCAACCCTGCCTCTATATGCTTGTAAGCGTGACTCTGGGAACAGAATTACCTCCATTACCTCTGTTTGTGATAGTCCTGTCTTCCCTTTGTATTCTAGCTGTCTAATTCTGTTGAGAGTTGTTGAAGAGAAGCTGGTTAATATGACTCTGTTTTGTGCATTGTGTCTATATATTATATCAATAACCTTCTGTGGGGCTTCTTTGTGATTAAACTTGATGTCCACACTGAATTGTACCGGAATTTGTCTCAATGCTTCTTCTAGTGTATCAATAGAGAGGTGTTCTAGCAATACTGTATTAATTCGTCTCTTAACCCCATCTTTACAAAGACTAGTTTTGTCATGACACAACACGACATGCCCATCCTTGGTGAGATGAACGTCTGTTTCAATCGCAGTAGCACCTAATACAAGTGCTTGTTTGAATGCAACAATACTATTCTCTTCTTTGCCATTCTTTGTCTTCCCACGATGAGAATATAACACACATTTACTATTCTTATTTGTAGCACTTGTACCTGTTGTTGTATGCCATTTCACCACATAACACAATGCAAACACAATAAGAATTACAACAACAATTAGTATTATTACAAATAGTAGCTTGATTAGTAACATCCTACTAGTTTAATGACTGCTATCCTACTAGATAGCAATCTATTCATATAACAATGTAGCAGCATACCAAATGGCTACTCTGTGAGTTTGGCAAGGATGTTGGGATATTCATGTCTGCCTGGCTTCATTGCAAGATCTAGTGGAGTAATAATACTCCAATATACTTCCTGATTCATCTGCGCCTGAGGGTGAATAACCTTGTGAGCATCATGGAATAATTTGTCGATTGCACGACATCTATTTGCTTGATCATTGGTTTGTTTGTCCCCCTTCATAGAGGCGGCTACTAACTCCACTGCTCTAACCAACTCCTCTCTTGGAGGAGAATGTAGTGGCGACAACCCAACATACATCCATCCTTCCCTCATCAAGTTGATAGCAGGCTGTAGTCTACACACTCCTGTATCTGGAGAAATGTCAAATACAACCAATCTGTTCTTGTTGTCATACAAAGCTAATCCGGCATGTTCGAATACACCAAACCCAACACCAAACAACAACAGATCAAGACTACGTACCTGTGTTGGCCATGATGATAGGGTATTGGATAGCTTTCCAGTGTGCATATCAAGCAGAGTTCCTTCCATTATGTTAGCCGTTTCTTCTTTCCTACAGCAGGAATGCGTACATTCTCTCTTCTTTGTAGCTGTATCGCTGTTATGTTGGAATGACGCCATTACCTTTACAGACACTATTCACGAGGCCTTAGTAGCGAATATTCAAAGAAACAGAGATATGGATATTACCACGGGAGATACCATTATGCTCCTCTTTCTAGGATTATTTGCTCTTTTGGTGCTATTATTAGTAATAGGGAAGATTGCAGAATGTTGCAATGAATTTGCAAGAAGATTTCCAACATTTAGACGCTGTTGTAGATGCAACAAACTACCTGGTGATACTACAGACGAAGAAGATAACAAGGAAGAATTACTAAGAGAAGAAACAGAGAGACAATATAGTAATATTTAGTCTATCTACTAGTACGAGAGACTCTGTACAAAGTCTCTTGTGGTTCTTAGTCACTATTAACATCTGCTACATACACGCATATAGCATTTCTTGGTTATTTATGAGAATTGTGTAGTATACACTACATTGTAGAATATACACTACATTGTAGTATAATACTATCCAAAATACTCAAACAAGTTAGGATTTAACCCTTCCCTGCGAAGATGTTGGATCAGAGGAGAGTTGTCTACTCTTGGCGCAGATCTGAGAACATCAAACATGTCACCATTGGCAACTTGGAGAGAATGTAGCGTGTCACTTGCATTGACTCTGCCTCCATCATACAACAAACATTCTCCACTTACTAGATGCTGTGATAGCTGGCGAAGAAGTGGTTGTCTATGAGCAACAACTATCTCAGTGCGTTGTCCTGTGCTTCTCACTAATACAATGTGCATAGCTAGTAAGTATTTGCATGTATAGATTATAATACATTCGAATAATCAGTTGTTGTTATGTGGATCCGTAGACCTCTAGGACAATTCCGCTATTTGTTGACAGAATGAACAGAATAGTGATCTAGATAAAGTGTATTATGATTTCTAGACTAATAGGACTATGTCAGACAAACAAGACATGGATGTATGGATGATTATAGCCTGGACCTTTGGTTTGCTAGCTGCAGCTATACTAGTAGGTCTACTAGTTTCTTGTCTGCTCGTCCTAATAGTATTCTGTGATCAACTGTGTGGCGTCTACCTCTGCAGTGAGGTCTGTTGTGCACGCTGCTGTGCCGTATACTGCTGTATGTGCTGTCATAGGCTAGATGGGACGTTCAGACCAATGCTACCAACTTTCATTACTACTCAACTCGAGCCAGGGACGAGTATAGATGAGACTACAGCGATACATCCATTATAACAATATCAAGCGACCCATTTTGTGTCGCTCGTATTCGAATGTGATAGATGAGCGTGATATCCGAATGATACTGAACACAAACTAGTGTACAAAGTTTCTACATCAACTGAATGGTAACTAACGCGTGGTTGATTCTTCTAGAGGTCATTGGTATAGCATTATTGATCACGTTAGGAGTTATCGTTGCGACAGTAATTCTAGCTATGGGAGGAGTAACAATACACGTAATCTGTATCAAGCAAGGTTGTTGTGACGATCCAGAGGCACCCTTCATACCTCCAAGATGTTGAAAGTAATCTAGAGACCCATTTGTGGGTCTCTGGTCTACCTATTTGCTACTAGTGGCGTAAGCATTGAGTCGCGTAGTGACTAATCGTCGCGAGCCTGGCCGTAAGAGGGGAAGCCAAACACATCACGCTCGATCTTGCCAATGTGGTGAGAGACACCACGGAGTTCTACAGCGTAGTGGCAGCCGCGACGAGGGTTGTCATCATCGTCATCGCCAACAGTGTCCTTGGTGATAATCTCCAGAGAGGAGTAGACACTCGTGAAGTTGGTGGAACAATCCTGCTCCAGACCATTCTGCAGCGAGTAGGAGTGGGCGTGGTAGCCTACACTCATGGGGACACGCTTGTGATGGTAGTAGGGGACAATGTCACTGAAGTGAGAAGCAGGGAAGCGCTCGAAACGGGGAACATTGTCGTAGTAGAGAGACAGAGTCTGCATAGGATCCTTGCCATCTCCAGCATTGTGCGGGTTGGTGGAGTAGTTGGAGTGGTTGTTGTACTCAGAGGCAGTCTTGTTGTGCGCATTCATGTACAGGCAACGCATGGGATAGTTCATCTTGAAGTCAAAACGATGAGTACCAGCACGCTCGCGCTTGTGAGTGAACTTCTGAACCTGCTCAATGACGTAGTCGTGGGGAGACTCGCGGTGGAAGCGACGCTCGGGACGAGTAACCATGGCATACTCTGCCCACATCTCTGGAAGAGGGAGCTGCAGAGGCTTGCCACCACGCACCTCAATGATGTCGGAATAGTTGAGAGAGCTGGCCTTGCAGTTGACCCAGACAGGGTTGCCCTCCTCGTCCGGCTCATCCTGCACCTTCTGGACACGAATGAGCTTTGACAACTCCAGTTGGAAGTCACCATTGAGACGAACATCATTCATGCGCAGGCAGCAGAGCAGCAGAGCATTGGAGACATCCTTCTCCCAGGGCATGGCACGCAGAGGAAGCTTCAATTCCTTGCTAGGCAGCACAGTGCCAAACTCTACAAGAGAAGGAACATTGCCGATCATCTTGTTGTAGGCATCCCACTTGCCAGGATCCTCCATGTGCTCAGCGAGCATGTCGAAGGAGAAGGAATCAAGCTGCACAGCCATCAAATCGTTGAAGGTGAGTGTTAGCTTGCTCATCACGTTGTGCATGAGATTGTAGGTGAAGGCGATACGATACTGGCGCTCCAGACCACGCTTGAGACGAATCTCAGGGGTAGTGAGAGTAGACCAAGAATGGAGAAGGGCATCAGCACTGCGAGAGAACTTGTAACCAGCAGACTCGCCCTGTGGCTCCTTCTTCAGAGGCACCGCAATGAAGGACATCCACGAAACCTTGCGAATTTCGCGTCCTAGAAGCGTGGTGCAGTCACCACCGTAGAACTTGTTGTCAATGGGCTGCTTGGTAGCAAGATCCACAAAGACATTGGTTACGTTGGCGTTGGGGTTCGACATTTTGTGATATGTGTCAACTAGTCGGGTGTTGTCACGGCGGGGTTTATCTTACACCCGCACCAACCTACCACAACGCTGCACACCCCACCCAACACCTTGGTATAGGGACCATGATCACCACATACCCACTCACTAACATATAACACCATTCTATACCGCTAATTATTTCACATCTAGAATATTTCTAGATGTGAATCAACCTCTATTAGTATTCCGCCACTCAACTCGTCAATATTCTAACGTCTAGTAGGCATAGGAGGAAGTCCCAGGCTATTTCTTAGTGTGCCAATATAAGACAATACAAGCTGCCTATAACCACTTGTAAGTTGAGAGGGACGAACAGGAATACCTCCTCTTTCTTCTTGTATACCACCAACTCCTCCTGTGAATAGAATGACAACAGTGTCACCCTCTGCTTCATCCTTCTCTGTTTCGAAGGTCATTTCTACTGGCAGACGTAGTTGAGCAGCTAGTTGTGGTCCGAATCTCCTCAACAATTCGGCATCTTCTGATTCTGCTACTCCGCTTGCAGTTGTCTTCACTGCTTGATACTTGACTTTGCCCCTCACAATGACCTTGGTTGGTACAAAAGTAGTAGCCTGCATCTTATTGGCAAGTAGCTCTTGACGAATACCCTGGATCCTGTCCGACAACATGTCCCTGTACTTTTGTTGATTGAAGGAATCCTTCTCTTGTCTCTGTTCATCAATATAGTCATAGGTCCACTTCTTACTATCCAGTGCCTTCCTTGCAACCGCTTCCTTGGCCTCTTGTTTGCTTCTAGTATATTCTCCCTGTTCTAGAGTAGCAAGTACGACATCTTCTGTCTCTACCTTTTGGAATCTACCCTTCTGTGCATGTTGTTGGTGTGTTGGTTGGTGTGTTGGTGGATGTGTTGGTGGGTGTGTAGGCGGTAGCGGCTCCTTTGGCTTCTTAATAATGGCTGTAGCACTAAACCAAAGAGTCTTCCTACCATCTGCCTCTGTTGTAGTGTATTGTGATGCAGGTAATTTGGGATCTGTGTTGTACATCACATTAGTCGCCATCTTCAGAAGAGATACAGAATCGATATAGTCTCGTAGATTGGCAGGATCAATGCCTTCTGACGCAAAGATAGGCTCAACAATACTCTCAACTAGCACCAATCCAGCTCCGTCTCCAAAAGTCTCATCTCCTATTATTACCAAGGCACCCATTACAGCCTCGAAAATGTCTTCCTCATCACTCTTTGTCCTTTGGAACTGGACTGGTTTGATTAGGAGTTCTGGTAGACCTAATTGGTTACTGTATTGCGCCAGCTTAGACTTGCTTAGGAACTTGGCAACTATAAGAGAGAAGACAGACTCTCTTGTTTCATCAGGAAACGTCCTTCTTAGCCACTTCATTAGTAGATAGCCATTTGCTTTGTCTCCTAGAATCTCGTCCACTTCCAAATTCTGCTTGGTGCGACTCCATCTGTGTGTGAATGCCAGGGCAAACCTCTCAATGTTCTTCCTAGTTGTTAGCTTCTCTGCATCCTCGTTACTTAGTCCTGGAGTCACCAATTGGCGTAGTTTGAGTCCGATGCGGAGATAATCAGCATCGGAGAGTGGGTGTTGCATGCGTACTATCGACATTTTGTTAATATTGTGGGGTTTTGAGTGGGTTTATTATACCTACTACATACCTCCAATTTGTCAGTTCTGACTTTCTACGCATAACACAGCACTTAATTACTCAACTGCTCAACATTACTATACACATATTACTACATTATTACGCATACTACTATACACACCAATGCAGAACAAGCAAGGAGAGGAACTACTAACTCGCGGTTATACTGTCATTGATGTGCTATCTACAGAGGAGGCATCAAAAATGGCAGATATGGCATTCAAGAGAGTATTCAATGTGTGTTTTGGTGGGAGAAGTATGGGGAACACACAAATGCTCACAGAATCCAAACAACGAGGCATTGTCTTCAACAATAAGAATCATTCTCGCATGGATATATTCATGTATGGATTCCACAACAAGCACCTCGTCTACGACAAGAATACAGGGCTTGTTGATAGTTTCTTGTCCCCTTTTGGCGTCTCTCTACATCTCAATGAGAATGCAACAACACAAGTAGCTGGATTGTACGCGTATTCTAATACTCACAAACTCACAGCTGATGGTTTACCAGCACCAACCAGTGTAGAACAAGATGGAGTACCTCCTGTGGCATACTTGTATGGTCCAGAGTGTTTTGGAATGAAAGTAGTGGACTGTCCAGAGAGTGCAATTACACTAGATTGTACTACTAACTACCCTGACGATGCTGGCAAAGTACAAGGTACAACCACCCTTTTTACACATGTATGTCTCAGTGTTGATCAAAAGTGTTCAGAGCAGAATTCTGGATGTTTGGAGGTGCTAGAGAATGCACATTTGTACCATGATATTCTAACCTTGTTGATGCGAGACCAGCGCTTGTTTGCCAAGGAAGATATTGCAAGACTAATCTTCCATGATGTACCTGACAGACTCTTCTTTGAGCGCTGGGAACCTCGCATGGAAGTTGACGAGAGGTTTGACGCCGTTCTGGACTGGTTCAATGAGCAATTAGCAGTGTATACTAGCATATACAATGCTGCCATTCGTGGAGAAGGTACTGGAACAGATGAGGAATTGAGGGAGGAAATGGTGCGAGTATTGGATGTGTACATTAATACCAACAAACAAATGCCATGGTGTCCTAGAGAATTCCAACCACTAAAGTGGAAGAGTGTCCGAGTGAAGCCAGGGCAAGCAGTTGTCTTTGATTCTAGACTATTATATCGCACCAATGCGGTTGGTACTACTAACAAGAAGAAGAATGGTACTGCTAGTATAAAACCATACATCTACCAACCACTCTCCCTCAGAGTTGTACCACACGACTATTACTTGTCTCCTCTACATGGAGAAGTGAGGTCTGAACTGGCTGACGCGACAATTAGTCTACGAGGAACTCATGATCATGGTATGTATACTATGTCAGAGAAGGAGGTACACTGGATGCGTAGTACAACAGAAGTAGAGGAGTCTATTCGCCACTATGCAGAAACCATCTCCAACTTCACAGACAGGGAGAAGCTACTCTTCTGCATCAAACCATATCCTGGGTTGCGAATTCATCCTTCTAGACGTCCTGTATAGTCTTTACTAGTTATTATAGTCACCTAGACACCATGAATAGCGATACCAACATACTAATAACCAGTTTGTTATGTGCCAATGCATAACAAAAGACTCAATAACAGAATGAGAATAGTAGTATGTGACTATTCTGGTATGTTATCATTAACATTCAATTCATACGCTTGACAAACATGGCAGAAGCACCAATTACCATCATTCCCTTCTACTCTGGAGCAGCCTGGAGATACCCAGAGGGTCAAAGATTTAGACACTGCTTCTCCAACTTTTCTAAGCATACTATAACAGTAGATAAGAAGGTGTATCCAACTTCTGAACACTACTATCAAGCTATGAAAGCCAAAGGTACACTTCTAGAGGAGCGTATTAGATTGGCAAAGACAGCTACAATCGCCAAGAAGATAGCAACTTCCTCAGAAGTAGTTCTTCCTGTTGATTGGGAGACTATTAAGGAGGATATCATGCTTGTTGTATTAAGAGCCAAGTTTACGCAAAACGAAGAGTGTAAAACAGCACTTCTTGGTACAAAGAACGCGCTATTAGAGGAGAGAAGTCCAACAGATATGTACTGGGGTACAGGCAGTAGTAGGAAGGGTGGAAAGGGCAAGAATAGACTAGGTATACTCCTCATGCAAATAAGAGAGGAACTTTCTACTTCTTCTTAATATTATAGAGCTAGAACAGATACAAAACACATCCCTCGTCAACTACGAGTGGTGTTTCTTACTAACAAGTTAATACTAACATCAATAATAGTGTTAATAAGAATGTAGGATACCTACGAGAAAATTGGTGCGTAGTTCGCCACCAACCCAGACAACAACTATGAACACCACGCAATATAATAAACCATCTGCTGATACAGACTTATCAACCTAGTTTCCCATGAACATTTCTGCGAGTATCACCAAAGAGAGCGTAGCAAAGCTTCATACCGAGTATGATCAGTGCAAGGCTGCACGACCCAAGCGCGATTGCAAGACGATCTACAACAATCTCAAGTCTGCGGAAGGCCTTGCCAAAGAGAGGGAAAAGGGTCTCTCTCGCGAAAAGAAGCAAGCCAAATCAGATCTCGATAAGGCCAAGAAAGGAAAGGACAAGGAAGCAGCCAAAAAGGCAGATGAGACTTACCAAGGGCTAAAGGAGGAACATCTCGGTGCTAAGGGTGCTAGAAAGGAAATTGCAGCGGGTATTCAGAAGCATGGAGTGCTTGCCAAGATTGGAGGTGTAGTCAAGAAGGTTGCTGGGAAGGTCTCTGAGAAGGCTAAGGGTGCTGCTGGCAAGGTTAAGAGTGCTGCTAGCACTGTAGCTGGAGGATTGAAGGATGCTGGTAGTAAGGCTGTTTCTACTGTCAAGGCTGTTGGTGGTGGAATTAAGCAAGCTGCTAGTATCGCTAAGGCAGTTGTGAAGGGTGGTATAGCAGCTGGTAGAATTGAACAAGCGGCGATGAAGGCTGCGAAGAAGCAACCTGCTCAAATTGAGGAGAAGAAAGAGAAGAAAGAGAAGAAAGAGAAGAAAGAGAAGAAGGAGAAGAAGGAGAAGAAGACCAAGTCAATTCCTGCGGGAGCAGAATCAGAACCCTCTAGCACGGATTAATAGTTGAATGAACTGGATGACGCTCTAAGAAGGGCGTCACCCAACTACGAATATTGTGTATTATAATAAACAGTCTGCTAATACAACCCACTAACATAGTTCTTTTCGAACACACATCATGGCAGACCTAGCGGAAATCCAAACTCAATACAATCAATGTAAGGCTGCACGACCCAAGCGCGATTGCAAGGATCTCTATTACCAGATCAAGACCGCTGCAAATGTTGCTAAATTGCAGGAGAAGACTCTTACATATGAGAAGAAGCTAGCCAAGAAGGATATAGAGAAGGCTAGGAAGGGAAAAGATCCCAAAGCATATGAGAAGGCAGTGCAAACCTACAAAGAGACTAAGGCAGAACATGCTGGTGCCAAAGTTGCTAGAAAGCAGATTGAGGTGGGTATTCAGAGCCATGGTATACTCGCAAGGATTGGCAGAGGTCTGAAGAGTATTGGTGGTGGTGTTAAGAAGGCTGTGAAGAAGGTTGGGCATGTCGCCAAGGTTGGTGCGATATATGTTGGTGGTGGAGTAAAGTCTGTTGCCAAGAAGGCTGTCAAAGCTGTCAAGGTTGTTGGTAGAGGTGTTAAGCATGCAGCTGGTGTAGCTAAGGCAGTGGTGAAGGGTGGATTGGAGGCTGGCAAGGAGAAGAGACAAGCGCAGATTGAGAAGGCTGTGGCTGCCAAAGAAGCGAAGAGGATTACTGCCAAGAAGCCCGTTGAGGAGACTGAAGAAGTGGAAGAAGAACCCCTAACAACTCCAGAAGAAACATTGTCGAAAGCCTCAAGGGAAACCTCTAAGGAAGAACCAAGTTTCACCTGAGGTCTCCAAGAGATAGGTTACAACGAGAATAGCTAGATGACATTCTAGGATGTCATCCAGAGTAATAACAAAGCAATTCTCAATAATAATTAAGAAATGGATGGCATATATCCAATGTATCCGACACTTGGACCAGAAGCATGGAACAGTCCCTTCTATACTAGGATATTTAGCACGTTAATAACAGCATTTATCATTCTACTAATAGCAGCAGTTGTATTAGCCAGTGAAGCAATATCGTTGTCATTATTATCAACAAGGAGATGTTTCCCAGCTCCGAATGATTGGTGGTGGATGTATTGCGGACATGTATTTGGATTAATAGTGGTGTTGTTGTTACTATTAGGTATTACAAGACTTGGATATGGAACCTACATCAAACACTGCTTCTTTGCAGACGAGTATGAAGAGATTCCTACCCAAAGAGTAGCTATTAATACATAATTGATAACGTAGTCATGCTACTAAACATGACTACTATTTCTAACTAGTTAACAACCCTTCATCATAGCAGATGCTTTGGTAGCCAACATATCGGCAAATTCATTGAGAGGAATGCCGCTGTGTGCTTTGACATGTTTCCAGGTTATTTGACCCGGTCTTTGCTCACAAATTCGTATTAGTATTTCCCACTGGTCTTGATTAGCTACATCAGAATTTGTACTTGTCTTCCATCCATTCCTCTTCCACTTACGCCACCAGCTCTGATTGAAGCAATTTACAAGATAGGCAGAGTCACTCATTATTAGTACCTCACCTTCTAATGCTTTGAGGGCTTCTATGGCTGCTTGGAGTTCCATTCTTTGATTAGTTGTATTAGGTACGTGTCCACTCTTGTATATTGTAGACTTATCCTTGCTAGTTTCTACAGCCCATGCCCATCCACCACTATTATTCGTCTTGTTTAGACAGGAACCATCTGTGTAGACCACTTTCTTGCTACTTACATTAGTATTAGTAGTGTTGGTGTTGGTGTTGGTGTTAGTGGTGTTAGTGGTGTTAGCAAGTCTCTTCTTCTGTTCCAAGTCACACTCCTCATAACTAGCAAATACAAATGGACCAATAATACAACCATTCACGATGTTAGTATGTATACAATAACTCCAACCAGCAACAGATGTATCTATCTTGATGTCTGCGTCATAACTATACCAACCACCGCCAATTTCAACAATACTATACTCTTCTTTTGGATTAATAACAAGTAGTTCCTCATAATATAGCGTGTGTTGGAGTAATGTAGCAATATCATTACTCCCTTCCTTCTCAAACTTGTCTACTACTTCAGTACCATTCTTTGCGTCCAAAAGATAAGCTTCTGTTGCGGCATCTTGTCCTCCTTCCAATCCGGGAATGTAGCACTTCCATAGCCAGGTTAAGAATCTGAAATCGTGTTCCATATTCTCTTCCATATCTGTTCTTGTTGTATCCAAATACAACAAGGTCTCTTCATATGCCAACATGGTTAATGATCGTGCAAACCAACAGCAATAACATCACAATCTTCCATGTGGTCAGGATAGAAGCGTTTGTAGACCTTTTCGAGAGCTTCTTCTACGTCCTTGGCGCCAGGAACACAGGCTTGGAAGCCAACACTCTCAAGGAGACACTTGTATCCTCTCCTACAAGTAACACTCTCAACAACACGCGTAAAACTCCTCTTCTTGTCACTGGCATTCACAACCTTGAGAGTTGCCTCGTCAAATGTACCAGGTAGTAGATGCCACCACTTGTTTCTAATACCATCCTTGTCTACTAGCAATGGACGCACCTCAAACTTCTTCTTCCCTTTCTCCAGCATCGTGTAGAGATGGTATGGAGCATCATCATTCACTTCACACTCGATATGCACCACTCTTTTGGCTGCCATTCTCTTGCTATCTTATGTTGTTAAGTAGAGTTGAATGTTGTTATTCTCTGCTAGTACGAATGTCAGTTGACAATCTCCTACTTCTTGTTTGTATGTCATTGTGGATGAATAATAGTGTACAAACACCAGCAGCTTGCCATTCCAACCATCTACTAAGTCTAGTTGGTGTTACTTCGATTGGTTTTGAGAATGGACACTCTCTTAGCAACCAAAGTGGAGCACATCTTGATGGCCTCATATTAGAACATTGGTTGCTAAGATTACACAATTCTACTATGTTAGTTTCCTTGCCCAATACATGTACAAAGCGTAGAACATCATTGTGTACTGTTTCTGTGCGTTGTGCAATCCCTTTTCCTACTATAGAAGTGTCAAAGTCGCACAAGACAAATATTATGCCATGTGTCAATACTATGTAAGCGACATGTCCTACAATGTATATTAATCTAGCATACTCTGGATGCTTCTCAATGTCTATGCGTTTGATGAGAACATTCCGAAGTTCAAGATCTCCATGACTAAACCCAAAATTGAGACTAAGATAACCATAACTACACAATGTTTGGATTAGTATACTTCTGACCAAATTCCTCATACCGCCTCTGTATAATTGCTGTAGTGTTGTAAGTGGGAATGTTTTGAGACACCCTTCCAATTTCTCAAGTGTTTGTTCAACATCTTTCTTCCTCTTCTTGTACGTAATTACATTTACAACATGTAGAGGCAATTCCTTGTATATTGAGAGGTGTAATTCATTTACTCTCTCTAAAACATGCTTAATAACATGCCCCTCTTCTATACTAACCATTCCTATTCTTGTTAGTTGTGCTAGGAGTTAGTATGTAGTTTGCTATGTCAGTAGACATAATAAGGTGTTGTTTAGTGCTACTATGTTTGAGTTTGCCCATTTTGTGAGCAAACTCTTCTTATTTGAGTGGTTGGTACCACGCACTTGTGCGTGTTATTAAGCACGCTCACCACGGATGCGGCGAGCCAGCTGGATGTCTTTGGGCATCACAGTAACACGCTTAGCATGGATAGCAGAGAGGTTAGAGTCCTCAAACAAACCAACCAAATAGGCCTCAGCAGACTGCTGCAGCATGGTAACAGCCAGACCACTGTAGCGCAGGTCTGTCTTGTAGTCCTGGGCAATCTCCTGAACCAGACGACGGAATGGTTGCTTGCGAATGAGGAGTTCAGTGCTCTTCTGGTAGCGACGAATCTCGCGCAGAGCTACAGTGCCAGGATTGAAGCGATGTGGCTTCTTCACACCACCAGCAGAAGCAGCGGTCTTCTTCTTAGATGCAGCAGCAGAGGGAGCAGCTGCCTTGGCAGTCTTGGTTGCCTTAGCTGTCTTCGACTTGGCTGTCTTTGTTGCGGTCTTGGCAGTCTTAGTAGCAGGAGTCTTGGTCTTGGGTTGCGCAGCAGCGGGCTTCTTGCTTGGAGACTTCTTAGAAGGGCTCTTCTTGGCAGTGAGCTTGCCCTTGACACGCTCCTCGCGAGCAACATGCTTGCCCTTCTTCCCACCATGGTGGCGAGATTCGGGAGTCATCAGAAGAACACGACCTTGCAGCTTCAGAGCAGCCAGAACATCAGCACTGTGTACAGTCTTGCGACGTGCATGCTCTGTGATGGTCACAGCATCTCGAATGACATTCTCAAGGAACATCTTCAACACGCTACGAATCTCCTCATAGATGAGGCCACTAATACGCTTAATACCACCACGGCGAGCCAAGCGGCGAATGGCAGGCTTAGTAATACCCAGAATGTTGTCGCGCAGCACCTTGCGGTGACGCTTAGCAGGTCCCTTGCCGAGACCCATGCCTCCCTTTCCACGTGAAGCCATTATTAGATGGGTAGTTGTATGAGTTGGTAACACAAAAGTTTGTGAGTGAGTGGGAGTCAGTGGTGACGCCGGCGTTTAGAGAGCAACGCAGTGTCTAGAGTATTGTCACCTCGCACGCTGGGAACACCACTTCTAGGCGTCACTCGGTACTTCACTCACTCATCATGTCACCCAAGATTATTCCAGTCACCTCCACCACTTCCAACTCGGCGATACTAACACAACCCATCAACAAGTCTGGTGCCAAGGGTACCAAGGAGTTCACCAGAAGGGTCACCTAACAAGAGTGCCATTTATGGTGTTTACACCATATAATCACTCTTCTTATACTCGCAATATATTGGAACAGCTACACACTAACATGGAGATGATTTCTAATACTATTCATACCACGGTTGTTTATACTATGTCTATTAATGACAAAGTTATGGATGCAATCGACATAATTAGAGTAGACCATACCACTTCTGGAGCCAGAATAGTGCGGACTACCATTTCCGCCATACTTTCGCTATACATGCTATATACTATACATATGCTACTATATAGTATATGCTGTACATATATACTAATGACCCATCACTGTGTCGACACATTCTCTGCTCTCGAGGTGGTTGACGATACCCACCCCGTGGTCTATACACTGCAAACATACTAATGACTTCTAGCCACTAAATGGCCAAAAGAATAAGAATGGAATGTTACTTGTGTTTCAACTCGCTCCTTACCAACATGAGCAGATGTCCAAGGCGATTCTTACCACTACCACCAGGAGAATTACTGCCGGATCCCCAATAAGCATCATTCTTGGTTCTCTCCTCCAAATACGCATCTCCTGTCTTGAGGAGAGCGTCCTTGCAAGCATTGTGTTGCGTGAATTTGGCTCGTAGAGCAGTAAGCATAACATCTTCCTTGATTGTCTCCCAGTCCACGCGAATAGGATGAGATTTGTCCCTTCCCATGCTAGCTGCCTCGTCAGGAGTAGGCGCATTCCTAATTGCTGTGCGCCTGGCAAGATCTAGAGGCTTTTGTGCCTGGAAATAGTGTTCTGATGTTGGGTAGACTAGTCCATCAACTACGACAGTATCTAGCGAGAAGTTGGAGAAGTGGTGAAGATATTCATCTTCTTTGGTGTATTTGGCTGGGTTGTGGGAGTAGAATGCCGTTATTACTTGCGTTTGCATGTTGGAATGTTGGTGAGAATACTGGTGTAGTTGTTATCTTACAACTACACAACACAAAAGAATCACATTGCACTTGTGGGTTATTACACGGTTAGTAACATATGCAGCCTAGTAACATACACAACCTAGTAACAACCATTCTTCTTGATCCAAGTACTCTTAGCACGTCTCATAATAGTTCTCCTATTCTCTTCAGAGTGGCAAACACCATTCCTCTGCTTTGTATTAGCAATGTCTTGCTCGGCAATATGTAATATGTGCTTCAACTCATCTCTGGTTAATAGAACAATACAACCGAGGTCACGCAAATCAATGTCTTGTCCCACTAGTCGTACTCCTAATTCCATGCCCAATCTTATGCTTCTGAGACGTGCTAAGGAGCCAAGATGCATGTCAAAGCGTTGCCATTCAACAAGAGGCCACAAATACCTGGCTACATCAGCATATTCTGCCTTGAGTTCATCTAAAATGTCCAACAAATCTTGAATTGGTAGTTGACTTCTTTGCTTCCCTTGTATTAGTGACCAACCATAGGCGTACTTAAGCACTATTCCAGCTGCTGTCTTACTAAGATTCATAGCTACTATCTTAGTAGAGAGCTGTGCATGGAGAATGGGTAGTCTGTGCAGTATAGCACGGTGAGCATGCATAGGTTCTTCACAGCCAATCCAACTAACAAGAATATCAGAGTGTATTTATTGGCAGCGTGCTGCCAATAGATAGTCAGATGCCAAATACCCAGCAATTGCTGGTTAATATAAGCTAATATTGGTAGTAGAATACTAGACACAATTAGTACAGAAAGATTGACATATTGCTGTACAACACATTGCTTCACAATGGAGCTTGTTGTGTGGTTCTTCGGTTAGTAGTATAATCCACAATGCAAATACTAACATGTATACTAACAAACCACTTATAAAGATAGCTGCTAAGGCAGAAGACCAATGTTCTAAGAATCTCCTCCACAGTCTGGTTATTCTACCTTCTCCAATTGGCTCATAACTTGTCTTCTTGCAACAATCCATCTTGTTTAGTTGCTCGTTTTGGTATAGTAGGAATGAATGTACTGTTGGGAGAAGGACAGGATTTGTACTTGGGTGGATGCCACGGACAAGAAGAACATGTCAGACAACACCCATTTGCGCAACACTCCACATCACAATGCCCTTCATATCGCTCCACTATCAAAGATGCAGTATACAGTGCTAATAACACTCCAATAGCACTAGCAACAATGAATAGTATCCAACATTGTTGACAAGTCTTTCCCCACCAACTATCGGGAGATTCTAGTCTATATTCATTCAAATCAGTAACACTACTTCTCCTACTACCCTTAACAACAAGAGTAGTAGGATCTTCTGTATAGCTTCTTTCCATCTCTTAATACACTTGTTGTATTTGTAGTGTAGTATAGTGTCTCGTAGTAGAATACATACTGATTAATAATCACTACTAATCTTCCTACTAACCAACTCTCATATCAACTACATACAAGAATTATGGCAACCCCGTCAACACCACCTCCGCTACCCAGTCGAATAACAACGCCGAGAAAACATGCACTAATTGTAGACTTGAATGGAGTGCTCATATATAGGACACAAACCAAGATAGAAAGTGCTAAGATTCCACATCACAACATTCGTGGCAAATATGTGTATATTAGACCAGGTGCTAAGGAGTTCCTAGACGTCATGTCTGAAGTGTATGCTCTGTACATTTGTACTAGTATGACGGAGAGAAATGCAATTGATTGTCTCAAGTGTATTACACAGGATTACACCGCTTATATTCGTTCTATAATGCATGGTGTCAAATACAACACAAAAGATACAAGAGCTGGTACACAAGAATGGGATACTGTGAGGAATATTGCTGCAATTATGGCCAATATTACTCCTCATACACTCCAAGACACACTCTTCATTGACAATGAGACACGCAAGTATGTACATAACAGCAAGAACTGCCTGGTTATACCAGAAATGAGCACTGCTGACATCATTACAGGTAGTAACATCGTCTTGACACAACTCACTATCTATTTGGAACAAATGAATATGACAGCACCAGCAGATGTCGCGACACATTTGTCCACTACTCCTCCCAAATTCCTAGTACCGCATGCAGGAGTGTCTCATATTACCAAATCAATAGAACATTTCGTGTTGAGTGACGAGGAGCGTAGCATGGTTCTCAAAGAAGCACTCAAGAAGATGAATGTCAAAATACATTCGTGTACAATGCAGCTCAACCACATTGAAGGTAGTCATGTACATCTTAGCGACTTCAACACTGGTGTGTTTTGTGTACTAACCCTACCAATACCACCAACTATGCGTATTGACTCCAAAATTGCATTGTCCAGATTGTTGCAAATCCCTTGCAGCATGCGTTTCACACTCAAAATGCACAAGCAAGACACTGATCAACCTGCAACACTTGAGATTGACTTGCCAAGTAGAGCTATTGGTAGAGCTGTGTAGTAGGCTTGTATAACACATCTTCTTATAAGAAGATGTGTATTACGAATACTTAGACACAAACACCCACATTGCATGTAGGATTACCCACTGGACAATCAGCATTAATTGTGCATGGTATACAAGTTCCTATAACACAATTGGACGCTGTTAGTGGACATGTTGGGCTTCCTTGGCCCCCAGTGCAGAAGCATACTCCTAAACAAGCACCTGACAAACAATCAGTACCAGCGGAACAGGGAACATTGCCAATTAATTTGCATGTTCCTAGACAGGCACCAGACAAACACTCTGTATCAGCAGAACAGGGAATATTGACAATTAGTTTGCATTGATCAGAAACAGCATCACAGACCTGCGTACTGGCATTTCCACACTGTGTTTGTTCGCCACAAGGCTGGGTTGGATTCAAAACACACGTTCCTGTAGTACAATTATTTGTAATAGGATTGGGACAGTCGCCACTAACAAGACAAGACTTAACAGCACATGCGTTACTTGTGCATGCAAATGGCTCAGCACAATCACTATCCACTGAGCAGAATTGGCCTACTCCTCTTCTACATGTTCCTGATACACAAACACCATTTGTTCTACAATCTGCACTAGTAGTACATGCCTTGGTAGCACAAGAACCACTCACACAAGATAATGGAACCGCACAATTAGTGTCAATAGTACAGTGTTGTCCAGTGCCGCTAACACATGTTCCTGATTCACAAACAGAGCCACTTCTACAATCTGCCCCAGTAGTACACGTCTTTGTAGCACAAGAACCACTTGTACATGAAAAGGGAGTAGTACAATTACTATCTGCAGTGCAGGAAGCACCAGGATCACCAAGACACTGTCCAGAGACACATTTGTAACCAACTTGGCATGTTGTTTGGCCTGTTCCAGAGCATGTACCTTGTGGTTGTGTGCTGCATTTTGCTCCAGAACAAACTAGCGGACTAGCACAATCGCTATTAACGGCACATGGTTGGCCAACAGTTAGGAATCCAGTACCGCTACTACCAGTAGTTGGAATTGTGCGTCTTATGAAGAACCAATATACTAGAAAGCCAATAATTGCCAATACTACAAGAATAATAATAATGATGAGCACTATTCTACCAGCATTGCTCTTCTTTGGTGTTCCTCCTGCTCCTTCTCCACCAGTTCCTGCAACAGATTGTTGTGGAGGTCCAGTGGGCCCTGGTATTAGTCTTTGCGGAGCATTTGCACGCAGAGGAAGAGCCTCTGAATAGGGTGCTCTTGCATATGCAGTAGGCACCGATCTTGGTGATGGATAGGCAGTTGTCGCCATGCCTTTGTTTGTACACTGCCCTACTCGTGTACTGGCTGTGCTAGTATCCTACTAATTTTGCTATTCTTACATCGCCCACACATGCGTTGGTATTACAGTAAAGTCTAGGAGTGAGTAGAGACATGGCTATTAGATATTCTAGGGGTACGTCGCAGGCTGGATTGCAAGCAAAATTGCTTCAACAGCAACAACGTGAACAAGACTTACAGAAGGAGAAAGAGAAAGAAGAGGCAGATACCAAGAGAAAGAGGAGATCCACAACCATTATCATTGTGGTAATTACTATCATTGTTTTGGTAGCCGTTGGAGTGGCATTGTATTTCTTCGTATTCCGTAAGAGTGCCACTGGAACAACCACAAACACTGGACAGACAACAAGTGGCACAGCAGTTGGAGGAACATGTCAGAATAACAATACTTGTGCAACTAGTCTAATTTGTAGTGGTGGTGTGTGTAAGAAGCAACCCCAAGCAACTTGCGCTGCTTCTGCAGAGTGTCCAATCAATTATTCTTGTGTAGATAACAAGTGCCAGGGCAGACCAACAGGAGTATGTAGTAATAACAATGATTGTCAACAACCACTTGCTTGTAAAGACCAAACATGTCAAATACAGACGTGTACTTCACAAGCATCATGCACGCATGGAGGACAATGCAACACTGCAGTGTCTAAATGTCTTGCACCGCTAACAGGATTCTGTACCAGTACTAGCGATTGTGCTCCTCCCTATGAATGCAACACAACTACGAACAAATGTGAAATTAAGCAATGTCCTGCTGGTAACACTGATTGCGGGAATGTTGCACCATTGCCAGGTGATACAAACATCGGATTCTGTAGTAACAATTCTAATCCACCAGTATGTATTATGGGACCAAATGCAACATGTATTCAGGATCAACAATGCGATGTAGATCCATTGGGTGCTCCTCCTGGTCTCAATGCCATACAGAAATGTGATCCTGCTACGAAACAGTGTCGCTTGTTGGGTGGACAAACTTGTGGCCTGCTTGCTCCTGTTCTATCTGGAAAGTGTCTGAATGGAGCTACTTGTGGTCCACCATTTGGATTCTTAACTGGCATTTGCACTTGTAATGCTAATAACGAATGTAATCCTCTTGGTCCTACACCAGCATGCGATACAATCTTTAGCAAATGTGTACAATGCACCTCTGACGCAAATTGCACCATTGCTGCTCCAAACACAAAGTGTAATGTTCAAGTAGGTGCAAATGTGTGCGTTCTACCGTGTACATCCGATCCAGACTGCACAGATGCACCCTACAACACTTGCAATATTGCAGGAGGATATTGTGTAGTCTAATTGCTACTTACTGCTTACTATTGTTATTATTCGTGACTAACAAACAGTCACGAGAATTACTGTACCACTATCCATAAATACATAATAAAGGACATAGAAATGTCTAGTATATACACCAAAGACTATGTTAGAGGGAAGGCAGGTGCTGGTGATAATACTGGTCAACAATTGGAGTCTAGAAGACAGAGACTGTCACAAGAAATAGAAGCAGAAGATGATGCTAATAAGAAAAGGAGAAATACGCGCATTGTCGTGTGGATAATAATCGTTATTATTGTCATTGCTGCCATTGCAGGTGCAATATATCTTCTAACAAGACCAAAAACTGCACCAGGAGGAGGTGGAGGACAAACTACATCAGGTACGCAAGTTGGAGGAACATGTGAGAGTAGTAATACATGCGCAACTGGCCTGATTTGTAGCGCTACTCTATGTAAGAAGGCACCACAAGCATCTTGTGGTAATAATAGTGAATGTCCCGACAAATACAATTGTATCGACGGTAAGTGTCTTGGCGAGCCAACAAGTATGTGTAGCAACAAGAACGATTGTCAATCTCCACTTGTGTGTAACGATCAAGCTTGTGGAGTGCAACTATGTAATACACAGACAATTTGTGACAATGCACATGGCGGACAGTGTAATGGAACTACATGTGTTGGATTGTTAGGTGGAATTTGTGCATCAACCTCGGATTGTGCTAAACCTTACCACTGTAATATCACTACGAAGAAATGTTCAATACAAACATGCAACTCTAATACCGATTGCACCAATACTAATGGTCCTGGGCCGGTATTGTGTGGCTCTGGCAGTCCAAAGACTTGCAAGTTGGATTTTAATGTTGCATGTATAGAAGTCCAACAGTGCGATTCTGACCCATTGGGTTCTCCATCTGGTTCCCTAGGTTTGACTACATGCGATCCAATAGTCAAGAAGTGTCATGCTTATTCTGGTGGATTTTGTGACATTAATGATAGTACTAATTTTGCTGCTTGTTTGAATGGAACTGCTTGTACTCCTCTTGTTCCTCCATCTGGTACACTTGGCGCTTGTTCTTGTAATGAGTCTGCTCAATGTAGACAGGCACTTCCTGTGTGTAGATTAGATGCTGTTCCTGCATCCGCACAAAACACATGTATTCGACCATGTACAACAAATGGGGATTGTACTGTGTTCCCATACTTCACGTGCGGTCCTGATGATTATTGTATAGCTTAATCATTATTATAACCAGTTTCTTTGTTATTATTAGTGTTGTGCTAACACTAATATATTGGTATGTTACTAAACTATGAACCCAACAAATACTAACAAAGCACTAACAGATATATGGAACAACAAGTAGAAGAGTACGAACCAACCAGAGACAATGTGTTGATAGTAGTAGTGTATACTACTCATCTCTCCATTGATATTGGAATGAGAAATTTGGGTATTTTCTGCTTGTTGGTAATAAGAGACACATGGGAATGGGTTAGCATCTCATTACTTGCCGCGTTTGACTTGTGTAGTGGCATAGAAACAGGTGGAAAGAAGTGTACTAGTGTCATTGCACAACATGCCGTCGAATTATTGGATGCTCTTCTTCCAATTCGAGGCACAACAAGACTATTCATTGAAGAGCAATTCATAGCAACTGGCAAAGGGGCACAATTCATGCAAAATGATGATGCTCGACGACTAGAAGCTATCCTACTGGGCTACTTTGTATCTAGACAGCGTGCCTGGCGTAAGTATCGTACACTAGAGGGAGCTAACTCTGTTAACTCTGCTAGTATGGTAATATACAGAGTACCCAACAAGGTCAAGACAACAAGATGTCCCAAGCAACTACAAAAGAATAAGCCAGCCTACAAGGAATGGACGAGACAACAAGCCGTCATAGAATTGAGAGAAAGGGACTTTGAAGAGGCTGCAAGTGTCGTAGAATGTGCTAGCAAGGGTGACGATGCTGGTGATGCTGTTATGCAATATATTGAAGCTTCTGTGAGAGTGAAAGAGGATGCTACTAAGTATCTTTGGTAAGTTATAGATGTTCATGAGTTGGTGAGTATGCAAGAAAAGTGCTATGTGACTGTTCTAGTCTGTTGTGTATACAATGAGTACAAGACCAATGGTTTGCGATTTCATTGCAAAGAGGACAGGGAAACGTTGTGGTTTGCCACCAACAGCTTCTGGGAGATGTAAGAGACACACTGGTGTTGCCATTTGGTACACCAAGGAACAGGCTGAGAAGCAGGGAGTTTCTTATCCTACTCTTACTACCAAGATAGACTCTCCTATTCCAACAAATGCAAATATAATAGCAAATACAAGCCAGGTAGGTGAATGTTGTGTTTGTTTGGAGGAGTGTATGCTAGTAAACCTCGATGTGTGTACACACAAGCTATGTAGGGAATGTCTTGACAAACTGGAGAGGAGACACTGCCCAATGTGTCGCACCAATTTGAAGGACTACAACAAAGAAGTGGATGTAGAAGTAGCAAAACACCAAAGAGCAGAAGTAGAGGAGGAAGTAAGCATCCAACTAGCGCGTAAGATGGTGGAAGAACAGTTCAAGATTGCTATTGAGCGAGTTGTAACGCATTTGGAACTAACTGGTAGGGTAGAACTGGCTAGATATCTCCGATCTCTTCCACCACAAGCTAGGAGAAGGTTCATTACCGTAGCAGCTAGAGGTGGTTGGTAATCTATCTAATCTGTTATGTGCCTATTAGGTGCTCAGAAGCATGTACAAACAATAGAGCATGTTGTAGACATGCCCTATACACCATTATATGCTGCTGTGTTGTTACTATGCTTCTAATAAGCACAGTATTGGTATATAAGAGTAGGGTCACCAAGTAATCTCTGTTTTGTCTGTGCCTCTTAGAGTAGTATCTCCATTCAACCAATCTCTAAGTTGTTTCAACAATACTACAAGTGTTCTGTCATAGGTGAGAGGATTCTTATAGTTGTATGCGGGTACTTCTACAAGCATAGAAGGATTATACTTGGCAATGTCGCTTCTGTCGTCGATGATGATTGTGTTGTCTCTATCAAGTTGTGGGAAGCGCATAAACAATTTCGAGAGAGGTTTGTAATATAATCCTCCACTACTAACACAATCATTGCGTGTCCAAATGAAATGTGGTTGTTCGGGAAAAGTAGCATCTATTACTGCAGTTGCATAGTCATATTCAGCAGCTGTCCACACTCCAACAATATCAAAAGTAGAGAATGCCCACGCTAGAAAATAAGAGTAATACGCTCTCTTCACTCCCCAAAAGAGTTGAGCACCCAGCCTAAATTCATAGTAGCGATCACTTTCTCCTCTTTCTCGTAATGCTTTTTGAACTACCAATCTCTCTGCTTTTCCACTTCTTGTATTGATTAATGTCTCATCCAAGTCAAGAACTAGACATTTGAGATTGCCTTGTGGTTGCTTAATCTTACAGCTATAAGTAGTAATGGGACCCTCCGGCCGCATCACTCGTGGACGTGCAACTGCGACGGACATCTCTGCGTCCTTTACTTGCATACCTTTGTGTGGTTATTGTCATACGAATGGGTATACTACTATCAATACCACTAACAATATAGGTGGTATACCAACCAAGACAGGTGCACAACTCCATGGTCGGGGAGGTTGGTGGAGTGCACAGTTTGGCGCATCCTTCATAAACCTCTGTCAGCAATACCAACTACCAACAACTAAGGATGGCTACTGCTGACCTATCTCACAACCCCAAAGCTAGGACTGCTGTTAAGGCAGTCGGCTCCAAGCCTACTAAGACTCCCCCAAATGCTCTCCAGGGTGGTCGCAAGAAGAAGCACTCCAAGTCGCGCTCTCGTTCTAGCTCTCGTTCTAGCTCCCGTTCGCACTCTCCTCACAAGAAGTGTCCTGAGAATGCGAGGGATTGTAATAACGAGTGTGGCGGTGGTGCATTCCTTGACTGTAACGGACACTGCGTTGGTGGTGGCACTGGCAAGGATCCAGCAGTCCAGGATTGCAAGGGAGTGTGCGGTGGATGTGCTTCACGCGATTGCAATGGTGATTGCAATGGTCGCGCAACTGTTGACTGTGCTGGTACGTGCTGTGGTGGAAACACCAAGAAGGAGTGCTCCATTCGTGACTGTGCTGGTACCTGCAATGGCCACGCTGTCAAGGACTGCAAGGGAGTATGTGGTGGCAACGCTGTGAAGGATTGTCATGGTGTTTGCAATGGTCGTGCTGTTCCTGACTGCCACGGTGTTTGTGGCGGTAATGCGGTGCCCGATTGTGCTGGAGTTTGTGAAGGACCACACCGTGTTGATTGCAATGGTGTTTGTGGCGGTCATTCAGTGAAGGATTGCAAGGGAGTGTGCGCTGGTCATGCTACCAAGGATTGCTCTGGCAAGTGTGAAGGTCCTCATGAGTACGACTGCAAGGGCAATTGTTGCAATCCCAACTACGAGTCCGATTCCTCTTGCTCTGATGGCCAGGTTGCCACTGATTGGTGCCGCAAGCACAAGAAGAAGCACACTCACCACAAGAGACGTTCTACATGCGACAAGAAGTGCAAGGTGCGCGATTGCAAGGGCAAGTGCGGTGGAAAGTCTGCTCCTGACTGCAAGGGAGTGTGCGATGGCAAGCATTTCTACGATTGTGGAGGCATTTGCACCAAGCCTTGCAAGCATGGTAGAAAGCATCGTCATGGCAGCCCTTGCAGTGATGATGACACTGTCAATATGCAAGCAGAGCGCGCCAAGACTGCTCAGAATGTTGCTGCCAAGGTCCGTCCCAACACTGGACGCAAGCCAGCGAAGAAGGGCAAGAAGTTGCCTGCTGGAGTTCCTTCTAGTGTGAATGTTCCTAGCAAGGCTCCCGCCAACATCTCTGTTCGTGGTCGCAAGCTCTCTACCAAGACTACCATGTCCTCTACTACTCCACAGGGATGTGCCAAGTGCGGCGGAAAGTGCAATGGTGGCTGCAGACCAAAGAGACATCACAAGAAACATCACAGCCACTCTTCTAAGAGCCGTTCCAAGTCTCATTCTCGTAGCAAGTCGCGCAGCAAGTCTCATAGCAAGTCTAGCAGCAAGTCTCACCACAGCAGCCACTCTCGTTCCAACTCTTCTCACAAGCGTGGACACAAGTCTTCTTCCGACCACGGAAAGAATGGGAAGAGCAAGAATACTAACAACAATAGCAGTGATAGCACCGCCAATTCTGCTAGCGCCAGTCAGGCACAGAGCAACAGTGGTGCTTCCAACAAGAGCAAGCTTGAGGAGGATGCGCATCTTACTGCTAACCCAGTAATCAATGTTGTTGTGAATGTCGACGAGAAGAAGAAGCGTCACCACAAGAAGAAGAGCCACTCTCGCTCCAAGTCTCGCTCTAGCAGGTCGCATTCCAGGTCTCCTAGGCGCCACAAGAAGCATCACTCTCACTCTCGTTCTAGCAGCAGCTCCAAGTCTCGTAGCAAGTCGCACTCTAAGAGCAAGTCTCATAGCAGAAGCCGTAGCAAGTCTTCCAAGAGCCGTTCTCATTCCAAGTCTCACAGCAAGTCTCCCAAGCATCACAAGAAGCACCATGGCAAGCGTCACCGCAAGCACAAGTCCAAGAGTAGCTCTCATTCTCGCTCTAGCAGCAGCTCTAAGAGCCACTCTCGTAGCAAGTCCAGCAGCAAGTCTCATTCTCGTAGCAGAAGTCGCTCTTCCAAGAGTCGTTCTGGCTCTAGAAACTCCAAGAATGCTCCTGTACCCGCTGCTGTGAACCCTACTGCTCCTACTCCGACTCTAGCAACTCCACTTGCTCCTCTCAAGGGGAAGCGTCACAGGAGATCTCCCAAGCACAAGAGGTCTTCTTCTAGCCACTCTAGTAGCAGCTCTAGCAGCCGTTCCAACAGTCGTAGCAAGTCGCACTCTAAGAGCAGCTCTCACAGCAGAAGTCGCAGCAAGTCTTCCAAGAGTCGCTCTCGTAGTCGTTCTGGCTCTTCATCCTCTTCTGGACATGACGGACCTGCTCCCACACCTATGAAGCTGTTCCAGCGCAAGTTGGCGCAGCCTCGTCGTGGACTTCCTCCTCTTGATTCTCGCGCCTACAAGAGTGGCAAGTTGCTCACCAAGGGTTCTAACAAGCCTCCTGTTGCCAAGCCAGTGTCCCAGAGCTTCAAATATCGTTAATATTACAGCGCTAACGCGCTGGATTATTAACTACCTTCTAATAAGCATATAACAAAACAGTAATTGATGAGATGTTCCCAAATGGGGACATCTCTATTATACAGATATGGATAGTTGATGAGTAGTGTATGAGTAGCGAGTGGTGTAGTAAGTGTCTAATGCATCAAAAGCCGCACAATAATGAAGAAGAGAATGCCATGAATGATAAGACCAGCAATTGTTGGCTTACCATGCTTGTTCTGTGTAGGAATACCAATTCTTTTGAAGAACCAATTTGTTACTCCAAATGCAATGGTGGAAGCTAAAAAGGCAAATATTAGTGCAAGAATAGCAGCAATTATCCATTTGTCTGCGTTAGAAACACCACCTGGCTTGTCACAAGGCTTCTCAATTACTACAACCTCTTCTTTGCATCTAGAACAATCTTCTGACTTCTTAACAGCATCGTTGTTCTTAACAGCATCATTGGTTGATAGTTGTGCTTGTTCTGGACTGAGAGGCATGTTTGTTATACAAACATAGCCTGTTTATTTGCAGAGTCTGTTCTATGTGTTGTATTAATAGTGTTGCTAACACTATTGATTGCTATTAATGGGTTGGTATTTGGGCTTGGTATGTACTAAGACATAGCACTGGTAATCATGCATTCTTCTTCCACTTCAAATTGGTGCGCAACACGCTGTCTTTCATCTTCCAAAGACTCGTAATATTGTTCTAGTGCATCAGGAGTATTTACACCAATTGGTATTTTCAACTCTTTTGGTTGGGACTCCTTATGTTTTGCACCACCAAGTCGGAATGTGTCACGAGAGTCATTATCTGCATACTTCTTGGAATCAAATCGTCTTGGTTCTGCTTGCTTCTTAGCTGCATTGGTTGTAGATGTAGTAGTATTGGTGAGTTGTTGTGCAGACTTCTTCTTTGTGCCGGTATTCAGAGTAATAGTAGGCCCTGTAATAGGCTTAGCAGACTTCCTAGGAGCATCCAAACGAGGCTCCGTATGAAGAGTGAAGGGTTCAACACTGGCAGAAGATACCGCAGTACGAGTATTCTTCCTAATGCTTACTACTGGAGTTGATACTGTAAATGAGGCCTTCATTTTGTTGCCTTGTTCGAGAGCTACTTTACATTCGTCATAGGATAGATCCACAGTTCGAGGAGAATCTTGGCCGTGTTTTCTCTTACCACTCTTGCCACTCTTACCACTCTTATTCCCGGGGTGACCGTTATAATAGACAAACATGATAATAATTATGCCAACAGTTAGTGTAGCAACCCACCATTTTATTCGTAATACTGCCAAAACAATGGCAACAACAATGACCAACTGTGTTAAAGCATTGAATAGGGAAGTGCGAGACTTGGTAGGCCGTGGAAGACTAAACAAGTCTGCTGGTCTCTCAACCCAAAACTTCTCATTATCTTCATCCTCGTCATCTACGCTCATTGGCGTAGCTTTGTAGTAATACTACCCACCTCTCAGCACGAAGTGATTATTCTTAGCAAACAACACAGACAATACCAACACTCATTCGTTTGACCAACCCCTGAGTGTTACCACTATACCCACTATTCCGTAACCAATCACTAAGAAAACACTTAAAAATGGCAGTAGAAACTCCTCTTGCTAAGCAGCAACCACCGACACTGAAGAGTTCCTGGGCAGATGAATGTGAGGAAGATTTGGAGGGATTTCCCCTGTCTACACCTGCTACACCTGCTAAGCCCAAATCTGTATCCGCACCCAAGCAACCAACATATCAAGCAGACAAGAAGCAACAGACACAACCCAATCGCCAACTAGCACCTCGCAACGACCGCTGGAAGAAGGATGAGGAATGGCATACTGTTGGTGGCAAGAATAAGCATTCTACTACCCAATCGCAGCCACACTCTCAATCCCAGCCTCAATATCAGTCCCAATCTCAATCACAGCCACAGACTCGTGCAGATGTTACTTGGGAATCGTCTCTACCAGTTCCAAAGGACACTACTACTGCTCCAGAACTCTATGCACGCTCATCCTTCTTGGTTGGTGTGCAAAAGTTCACTGATGAAACACTCAAGGCACACCTCATCAAGCATGGTGTAGATGTTGCAGATGTCCGTATTACACGCACAGAGAGGAATGGTTTGCGCCCATTTGCACTTCTTATTGCTAGGGCTGCAGGCCCATTCCGTCGTTTTATGGATGATGAATCTGTTAGTATTACCAACCATCTTCTACCAGAGAATCCAGATATCCAGTTTCGTTCTGCTGAGCCCTATGTTCCTAGGGATGATCAGGATCCTTACAGCATCATCATCAAGGGCTCCTCTGCTACCGTTGAGCAAGTGAGACAGTTTTTTGTGGTTCTTGGTGAGCCGAGAAGTATTACCATTTCTTCTCGCTGTGGAGCAACATTTGTGCGCTGGGACAACCCTCTTGCTCCCTACATGGCAGTAGAGGTCTTTGCTATGCGCAATTTTGGAGGCCGTTCTGCTGACATTAGAATTCGTAGAGCCTAGTTTAACATATTCTACTTGATTACTTCCAAGATGCTTTGTTAGGAGCATCTTGTTAATACTCTTAATAGGTGTATAATACTCTTAATAAGTATAGGTGTATAATAAGAGTATAATAAGTATAGAATACATGGCCATATTTGTGGCCATGTATCAATATTAATCCACTTTAGTGCAAATTCCAAGAGAACAAATCAAACCTCCTTCACAGTAGCTGCTATTCAAACAACTATCGCCTTCTTTAGCAAGAAGTCGTGAAGAATTACGCTTTGCTCTGCGCAGACTGAATTGCAGCACCACCAGCCATATGAGAAGCGCCAGAATCACGATCACGACCACGCTGCTTACCACTCTTCTTAGTGTCTTGTGTCGCAGCATCGCCTTTAGCTGTGGAGGCATTTCCCGTAGTAGTGGTTGCTGCTACGTTGAGTCTGCTCTCTCCGCATGCGTTGGTGGCAGCTACTCCAACTGCATAGGTAGTACCAGTCTGGAGTCCAGTGAAGGTGATGCTCTGAAGACTGGCATCAAGAACGTGGAATGCATCATTGTTTTGTGGGCTAACACTCGTTCCCTTCTTGATGTAGGCAGTGTAGCTAACCGCATTAGACACTCCACCCCACTTCACAGTGATGGTATTTGCGTTGGGTGTAACGGAGCTAATTTCTGGAGAGTCTGGAGACTTGCAATCCACCATCACAGTAACAACAGCGCTAGGAGCAGTCTCATTGTTGCAAGCATCCACAGTAGTCACCAAGAATGATTGCTTAGTCTCTGAAGTCAACTCCGTGAAGAGAACAGCAGTGCTGTCACTACGATAGAGTTGGTCATAGTCCTTGGTTGTTACTGGGCGGCTCTGTGCACGATAGACATTGTAGGCGGCGGCATCCAACACACCAGGCCACTCCAACTCCACCTGTCCTCCACCGAGTACTTCTGCGTTCAGAGTAGTGGGAGGAGAGAGATTGGCATTGGGACAGTTAGGAGTCTTCGTGTTGACCTCATTGGAGAGACCAGACTCGCGTGTATCATCCTTACTCTTGTCACTCAAGTCCCGGAAGGTAAGAGCAGACACCGCAAAGAAGTAGATACCAGGCTTCAGTGTGAGGCTTGCAGTGGTCTGTGGACCATCAACACGCACCTTAGTAGCAGCGGTAGTCACGCCAGAGCTAGAGGCGATGTAGATATTGTATGCCTGTGCAGTTGGTACCGCGTTCCATGTCAGAGTTGTTGTGGTACCCTTTGTCACCACTGCCAACCCAGTGGGAGCAGGCAGGGGCTTGACGAATTGTGCGCGCTTAGTCATCCACCAGATTACGAAGAACACAATAATAGCGACAACCACTACTACGGCAACGATCATGAGAGTCCGGCCATTCATCCAGCCCGGCTTTCCATGCTTGTCTCGGTGTCTGTCCCCATCACGGTCACGGCTTTCATAATCGTCCCTAGGCATTGTGTTTGTATGTCGTCCTGTGCAGAGTGCTTTACACCCATGCGCGCTCGCCAAATACAACACCTCTCAAGACCGTCAACTAGGTACTAAGCATATTCCATCATAACCACACCTTATTATACTACTGACACAAGACGTGCATATTACTAGCTTATTACTGTTACAATGGTAATAAGACAACAAATTGTGCATATTGTAATAGTAATGCGGACTGTTATAAGACTTTGTTGACGCTACTGTATATTACTACATACAACACAACTACTTATATACCAATAATTTACATGTTATGTCTCATCGAATTGTATACATAATTATTGGTTTGGTAGTGGTTTTCGATACCCATCTCATATACTACTTAGTACCAACATAACAAGACATCGCCATTATTTGGCGATATCTATTCATACTCATACTCATACTAATACTCATACAACTAGCATACTAGTCAAGAACAAGCTTCTCAGTATCCGCTTTGGTAGGGAGCTTGGATATTGGTCTACCTGGAGGCTTCAGAGTAGTTGGTTGTGTTGGTGTTGGTTTCTCAGCAGGCTTCGTATCAGGCTTAGTAGTAGCCTTAGTAGTAGCAGCAGGCTTGCCTCTCATAAGGAATCCTGGCTTCAAAACAGCTGCACCAATACCAGGCTTGAATTTGCGCTCTTCTGGGAGATTCTGTTGCTTAGTACGTTCATCCAACTCTCTCTTAACAGCACCAACAGGCATGAATGTTTCTTGCATCTTAACATCTGCTACTTTGGTGCCAATGTTGACCTGCATTCCTAGCAAAAGACATGAAGCAGGAGACTGTCCCTTGTCTACTTCACCTAGATATGCATTAGACAAGAAAACCTTGCTTGCTTGTTCCATACTGGCCTTGGTGAGAGCTTCTGCTCCTTGGTTGGCAAGACCATGTCTGCTAACAGCGTGTGGTGCACCCTTGACACACATGCTATCTGGTGCCATGATGTGTCTAATGTCGACATCTCTTTTCTGGTTACTCACTCGGTTAGTCTCTGCTATCAAATATGCCACTGTAGCCTCAATACCAAACAAATTGAACACTTCTTTGGGATCATCAGTTGTGGTGCATGCAGTATTGACTTCTGGCAGACCCAACACCTCCTCAAGATTGCTTCCAATCGTTTGGTAACTCCATTGATTGTAGCTAGGAATTATGGTAGATACATCTATCATGATTTCTGTCTCCCATGGAATTATAATATTCGCTAATGGAGTTGAAGTTCTTGCATTCCAAGTAGCATCATACAACTTAATAAAACGCTCGTAACCATCTTTGGCTAGTGTCAGAACAAGTCTGTAGCTATCTTTGGTTCTCTTCTCTCGCACAGCAAAGGCTCCAATATCTCTTACAGCTGTTGTGATTACTGAAGATAAGGATAGTTTGTATTTTACCACTTGTGGAACCAATTCTAGCTCCAATGTATGCTCCTCTTTCTCGAATTGAGTGACAGTGTCATCTATTATTTGCACAATAGTAGCAAGCGCTGGTGGTTTCACTAGCTTCTCATACGCTTCAACATCAACTACAAAGCTAACAAGTGAGTTGTTGATGAACACATGCTTTGGTTGTAGTTCTTTTGCCACCAATGAGACCAATTTGGATGCAGCATTGAAGGGAGGAGAGAATCCAAACATATCTAGCTTGTTAGTATCAACAACAAAAGACACTCTTCTCAACCCTTCTTCCTCGTTGGAGGGTTCTGGTACGTCCAAATGTAGCTTAGTGAACATGGTAAGAGGCTCTATTGCGCTGTAGTTCTTGATGTTGTCTGCCTGTACTTTGGTTAGGCCTGGTAGTTGAATGTGGTTGCCGCGCAGTTGTGGAAGTTGCGAGTTCATACCCAATGCGCGCATTCTCCACTGCACATAAGTAAGTATTTGCGATCCCTTGACACCCTCCACTCTCATTAGTAGTGTGTCAAAACGCAGCTCCATTCCACCACTAATTTCGTGCACTGTGAAGAAGCGAACAAGAGGTAGGAAGTATGGATGTAGTTGTGAAATGCCCTTCACACCAGTAACATGCAACTGTGCGATTTTGTTGAAGATTTCTTTGAGTTGGTATTCGAATGTTTTGGTGTAAGCTGGTGCTATTGTCTCCTCCTCTTCTGGCTCTTCCTTCTTCCTCTTCCCCTTTCCAGAATGTGCTGTTATTCTGGCATATACATCAATGACTGGGTAACTGTTAGTACGACCGGCAACTTCTCCACGAATAGGCATACCTGCCATTGGAGTATACAAGCATCTAACATTGGTCATTTGTCTCTCAATCGCTTCAGCAACAACTTTGGGAGTTACTCTCTGAGCATACAACTTTGCTGGGCTTAATCTCAATCGCAAAACATGATCAGGAGATGTATCAAATCTACGCTCTCCATATGCTGGGAAAGCTCTGTCAAATCTTGAATGCCAATCTGCTCCTAGGCCTCCAAGTGCTTTGATCACTGCATCACTTCTCTCGGCACTACTCTCCAATGCTGCTTTCCTATCATACACTACTGGGAAGTCGTCTGCTAGAACATTCTTCACAACAACATTTCTGATTAGGTAGGACATGTATTTGAGGGTGTCATAGGTTTGAGGCTTCTTAAAGTAGATGCTGCTGCTCGGCACTTTTGGAGTGCTAACATTGTACAACTCTGTTGTTCTAGACAAACTGGCAGCCGCTTGTCTTGCTGCGGCAACTCCAGGAGCTTTGTGAACATTCAAAGTGTTTTGTGTTATTCTCTCACCCAATGATTGTCCACTAATCACGCCCACAGATGTACCAGGTGCTACTCTAGCCTTCAAATAATCCTCGTACAACAATGTCTTGAATCTGTATATGAAGGCAGCACGTCTTTCATCGTCTTCGTCCACTGCTACATTCTTCAATTGAGAACGAATGTAATTCTTTTGTGTATCCGCTTCTAGTATGGTAATCATCCATAGCGTACTGGGTCTTGGAATGTACAACCCATCCTCTGGCAAGTCTCTTCTTGACACTCTTCTTACTTTGTCACCAATTCTGATGGTTTCTGGGTACCAAGCGTCGAAAATGGATGCAACATTCTCTATTTCTTCCACAGTTAGTATCTTGAGACTTTTGGGCAATTCTTCCACATATCTCTCCTTACTCATGCTACCAACGGTTAATATGAGTTCCTTCTTAATTCTTTGCAGTCCTTCCTTGTCCTTAACCAATTCAGGATCGACTTCCATCGTCTCCAATCGTCCTCTCAATGTCTTCCTCCATTCTGCATCCTCGGCCCTAATACGGTCACCACTGTATTCTGGCTGTCCTTCATAGTAGGGATGTGCAGCACGCACTGGGAACGAGTCGATGATGTCATTGAGTTGTGCACTAGTGAGAAGCACCATTCTACACCAGTGCTAATCACTATGCCGCTAAGATTGACAGTTTATTTACACATACGCAGACATAATAGTGTCACTTAGCATTTGCATTAGTAGACTTATTCCTATTTGACTATTCTTTGCTAATATAACTACTATTAACACCATAACTACACCAACTACACTTAACTACATTACTCTGCCAACTACGCCGAGAATGTTGCCAATTACAACAGTAGTTAGTATCAAGAAGACGCACATTAACCTAATATTTCTCGGCCATGTGGATGCCGGGAAGAGTACAGTGGCAGGTCATCTCCTACAACTAACAGGGCAAGTGGATGAGAGAACAATGGAGAAGATTAAGAGAGAAGCAGCTGAAAACAACAGAGCTACATGGTCTTTTGCATATCTACTAGACACCAATGAAGAAGAAAGAGCAAGAGGCAAAACTGTGGAGGTTGGAAGAGCTTATTTTGAGACAGGAAGCAAGAGAGTAACTGTAATAGATGCACCGGGACATAGAAGCTTTGTTCCCAACATGATACTCGGGTTAGCACAAGCAGATATTGGTGCGCTAGTTGTTTCTGCCAAGACTGGAGAATTTGAGAGTGGATTTGAGAAGGGTGGACAGACCAGAGAGCATGCAATACTAGCAAAGACGATGGGATTGTCTCATCTAATTGTTGTAGTGAACAAGATGGATGAAGTGGAGTGGTCACAGACGAGGTTTGACGAGATTAGGGACAAGTTACACACCTTTTTGATTGGTGTTGGTTGGAGAAGTCCTGTGTATATACCAATTAGCGGCTTCATTGGTACTGGATTACTCTCTTCTGAACAACTAAGAGAAACATGTAGCTGGTACAGAGGATTGTCCTTCTTAGACACTCTCGATACTGTACCTCCTATTGCAAGAAGTGCAGATGGTGTACATAATATGCTGAGAATGACCATTGCTTACAGATTTGCAGATATGGGCTGTATATTCGTTGTTGGCAAGGTTGAGAGTGGATCTATTAAAAAAGGCCAATCTATTCTCATCATGCCTTCCAATCAACAGGCCAAAGTGAAGTGCATCTATTTGAGAGATGACATCGAAGTGGATGACGTTGGTGCAGGTGAGAGTATCAGAGTTGGTTTGGTTGGTGACTCTACTATTATTGATACTACGAACACTGGAAGTATTTTGTGTCATAGTTGTGACCTTCCAAGAGTAACACAGGAGTTAACAGTACAATTGGTTGTGCTAGAAATGCCGAGTACAAATCCGCTATTCACAGCTGGTTACGAATGTATTATTCACATCCATACATGTAGCAAGGAGTGTGTTGTATCCGAACTCGTAGTGGAGTTGGATAAGAAGACAAGAAAACCACGTAAATTCAAGCCAACATTTGTTAGGATTGGTGGGGTTGTCAATGCTAAGCTGTTAATATCAGCTCCAATTTGTGTAGAACTGTTTAGTAAGCTCCCGCAGCTTGGTAGATTCATTCTACGAGACAAAGGTCTTACTATTGCGGCTGGTAAGATACTGGCATAATTAAGTACAATACTACACAACACCACAATTACTCCTTGACCCATTAATGGGTCAAAGAAACTATTTATACTCTTATATTACTAGGATTAGGTGTTATTACTCTTCGCGAGAGCGAGACTTGCGGTCAATGACTTCGCCACGAGCCACTAGATTGGAGATGATGAGGTCTCGGAATGTGCCGCGAGGTGCAAGGATACCATACAAGACAAAGAGAATAGCAACAATACCAATAACCAACTCAACAATCGCTAGTGTCCTACTCGTGTTAATGAGTTGGGTGCGGTCGGCGGCGGGAATTTGGTTGTAGGCAATGAGCTGGATGAGAGCCTGCACAACCAGCCAGATGCCAATAGCACCAAGGATGATAAGGCTGATACGACTGAAGATGGATACACCGCACTTCTCTGGCATGTTGGATAGTGTTTGAGTAGTGCTGGGTTAGTGTTGCTTGGTAGATCCGAGGCAAGCTTTACGTCGTGCAACACCTTCATAGAATTTGTCTTGGTGGTTGATTACCCTATATGTGTGGGTAATCAACTGTTAGTGTGGTTGCATATAAGCACGTATAAGCTTACATGCCAAGATCAATGGTATCTCTAAGACCAGTCTTCAACACCTTGCCCTCTGTCGTAAGAGGATGGAGTTGTTCCAGATGCTCCTCAACAATGCCAGCTTCTTTCACTATTCTCATGGACACTTCATAGAGTTCGCGTGGAAGAAGAGCATGTTTCTTAGTAGGACTCTTCTCTTTGGCGAGGAACTCCAACTCTGACAGTGCCAATTCATTCGTAACATATGCTTTGACAAGGGCAAAAATGAGTGTTAGATGACTGTCCTCCATTGCCTTAATCAACTTTCTGAGTTGTTTGTCATTGTCTGCTGCACCTTCATATACAACTTGCTTGTATCGTAGACCACTGTAGATGTCACCTTCCACTTTGATTCTTGCAACCAAGTCAGTGATTCTATCCTTCAATTCTTTGCGCAATTTTGGGTAGTTCTCTCTTAGAAGTCTCTCAGTGCGACTGTTTGCATCCAATGCATCTTTGTACTCAACACTGGCTTCTAGTGAATCGCCATCACGCATAGCCTGGAGATCTTTTATTCTACCCCTTGTGTTGCTGACCTCTTGAATGACCTGTTCTGGCTCCTTCACAACAGTAGTAGATTTCTTGCCCTTCACCAAACCAAATGCGATGCTTTGTACAGCTTCTTTTGGTGTTTCACAAGCAGTATTCTCCTCTTCTGGTTCAGGAATGACACCATGGCAAGACAATACCAAATCATCAGAACCA